>OKTZ01000001.1_pt1 | contig 626081 bp, 539 predicted proteins | sample 1606711 | NCBI WGS metagenome assembly OKTZ01 (sample SAMEA3882535, study PRJEB24775) | human gut metagenome | biome: human-associated habitat; feature: intestine environment; material: feces | place: Netherlands | collected 2009/2010 | reverse complement strand
GTGTTGTCTTACCTGTTCCTGAAAGACCGAAGAAGATTGCTGTGTTCTCTCCGTTCATGTCAGCATTTGCTGAGCAGTGCATTGAAGCGATGCCCTTGAGTGGAAGGAAGTAGTTCATCATAGAGAACATACCCTTCTTCATCTCTCCGCCGTACCATGTATTGATGATAACCTGCTCCTTAGATGTGATGTTGAATGCTACACATGTCTCAGAGTTAAGACCAAGCTCTGCATAATTCTCAACCTTAGCCTTAGATGCGTTGTAAACAACGAAATCCGGCTCGAAATCCTTCAGCTCTTCCTCGGAAGGCTTGATGAACATGTTTGTTACAAAGTGAGCCTGCCAAGCAACCTCAACGATGAAACGAACTGCCATACGTGTATCCTTGTTTGCACCACAGAATGCATCTACAACATAAAGCTTCTTGTTGCAAAGCTCCTTCTTAGCAAGATCCTTAACAACTGCCCATGTCTCTTCTGTCATAGGATGGTTGTCGTTCTTGTAAGCATCTGTTGTCCACCATACTGTGTCCTTAGAATTCTCATCCATAACGATGTACTTATCTTTAGGAGAACGTCCTGTAAATACACCTGTCATAACGTTAACTGTATCTAATTCTGTGTTCTGTCCAACCTCATAACCCTCGTTTGAAGCCTTTGTCTCTTCCTCAAACAAAACTTCATATGAAGGATTGTGAACGATTTCTGTTGTTCCGGTAATTCCATACTTAGTTAAATCAATGTTTGCCATCTTAAAATTTCCTTCCTTTGCTTTTTATTAATTCAGGGCAGTTATCCACCCAAAACCACCGAAATTGTATCACTAAAAAGATATCCAGTCAACCAACATATATGAAAAATCGTTTAATTTTTCGTGAATTAAATGTTAATCCTCTTTTTTATCAATATATCGGTTGAGTGTCTCAACTACCGTGTTCAGATTATATGGTTTCGCAATATAATCATCGAGCTTGTTCTCTAAGATTCGTTCCTTATCACCAAACATGGCTCTCGCTGTAACTGCAATGATCGGAAGGCGCTTCTTATGCTCCTTCTGCTCAATCTCACGAATCTGCTGTGTTGCTGCGATACCATCCATAACCGGCATCTGTACATCGAACAGCGCTGCATCGTATTCCTTCTGCTTGAACAGCTCAATTGCTTTCTCACCATTCTCTGCAATATCATAAGAGAATCCTGCCATACCGAGAAGCTTACCGATAACCTGCTGGTTGACCGGCTCATCCTCTGCAACAAGTATCCTTGCCTTGCTGTGTGCATTGATGGAGAATACCGCTGGCTCCTCCTTCTCCTTGAGAAACTCATCTGCCGCATCCGCAGCCTTGATGACCTTGAGAGGTATCTCAACAATAAATGTTGAACCTATATCTTCCTTACTCTGAACTGTGATGTTACCACCCATCAGCTCAACGATCTGCTTGGTGATGACAAGTCCCAGACCTGAACCACCGTACTTTCTTGTATCTGATGCATCTACCTGACTGAATCTTATGAACAGCTTGCTCATGTTAGCCTCTGAGATACCTATACCGGTATCTGCAACTGCCATTCTGATCTTAATCTTGTTGTCCCCATCATCCATGGATGCTATCTTGACTCTTACGCTTCCCTCGGATGTAAACTTGATAGCATTTGAAAGCAGGCAGTTGAGAACCTGCTGGATTCTCTGTCCATCACCGCGGACAAGCTTTGGAATATTGCTTCCAAATGAACAGTCGAGCTGCAGTCCCTTGTTGGTTGCGATCGGAACCTGTGCAGCAACTGTGTCCTCAATGGCAGTCCTGATGTCAAATGTCTCTTCCTTGATCTTGTACTTACCAGCCTCAAGCTTGCTTATATCAAGAATATCATTGATAAGTCTGAGCAGTGTGTCTGCACAGTTCTTAGCTGTGATAAGGTTATCTCTGTAATCAGCCTGAAGATCCTCAGCCATAAGTGTGAGCTGGAGCATACCGAGAATACCGTTTATAGGTGTTCTTATCTCGTGGCTCATGTTTGCAAGGAACTCGGCCTGTGTCTTGTATGCTGCATTCGCATCCACGATGGCCTTGCTGAGCTTCTCCTCAGTCTCCTTCTGCTTGGTCACATCTATGACTACCATGTTGATGTAATCAGCCTCAGACTTATACATAACCGTGTTGAACACCTTCTGAAGTGACTCCATGGTGATCTCAACATCCATCAGATCTCCCTCTTTGGTGCCGGAGTTGTTATAAGCTGTGAACCATGCATTGATATCCTGAAGTACCTCTATCTTGCTCTCCTTCAGTATCTTGTCCTTGTAGTCAGACACATCGAGCTTGAAATACTCCCCAAATATCTCATTGGCGTCTACTATCTCGTAGTTTGTTCCGTTGACAGGATCATTAACAATCCTCGCCTGTGCAAATCCTATAGGAAGGTTCATGAAAAGCTTCTTATACTTATCAGACTTTCCTGCTGATCCCATGTTGCCATCTCCGAATACCAGTAATACCAGAACAGCAACGACCGCTGCCAGGACGCCACATATAATAGCTCCCACACCTATACCGGCGACTCCCAGCACTCCCGCCAGCAAAGCCAGAACAGCCATGGCCAGTGCAAGCGGCTTAATCCCAATTTCCTTAATTTTGTCCATTAATGCACCTCTGTTTCTATAAATATTGCGTTTGCCACATAGACACTCCTATGCATATCCACATGGATACATTATATTATAAATAATTATTAAGGTCAACGCTCATATAGTTTTTTATGCTGAATAATGTACAAATTTTCTCTGTTATTTTGTACATATTGGACTACTTTTTATGGTCTCCCAGCCATTCTACCTCGTTATTATGCATATTTTATCTATCAACAGATCTGCATTACTCTATCGCTGCTTCATCATCTGTCCGATCCTCATCCTCTGGCTTCCCCTTTTTGCTGCCGCGCTTCTCCTTGATGGTCTTCGCATTCATAAGCAGTGCAAACACAAGCCATCCGGCAAATGTGAATATCAGGCCGCTCTTGAGTCCTCTAGGGAAATACTTGAACTCTATCACATGGTCTCCCTTCTCAAGATCCAGTGCGATAAATGCTCCCGCAACAGTCTGTATATCGGTCTTTCTGCCATCAACATAGGCAGTCCAGCCCGAATCATATGGTATGGATGTGAACATCAGGCCAGCCTCATCGACTGATATATGTCCCTTCACATATCCATCCTCAAATTTGTTGATATTTAACTGATTGTCAGCCCATCCCTCATACGCCTGGTCAAATGCAGCACCGTTGAGAGTGGCTATCGTAAGTCTTGCAGATGTATTGTCAGGTACACCCGCAGAGAAATAATACTCGACCTCCACGTTGGTTCCCTTTATCAGATGTCCCACATGGTATGTCTGGTACTGAAGTCTCTCGTAATTCTGCTCCTCACCGTTCACATATATCCTTATCTTGGTGATTCCATTGCAGTTCGCTATGATGTACAGATCATTCTGTTCCTCTGTTATGTCAAAGCTGAGTCCAAAGCTCACGATACCCGGTGTGATATCGGAAAGTCCAAAGTATTCACTGTACGGGTTGTCATGTGTTATCGTGATGTCATTTGAAGAGCCAGTTACCTCCGGATATATCTGGCTAAACGTACCAGCCACCCCAGTCGACTTTTCCACGAAATTATTTATACTGTCAAACATATTCGATGCGTCAGAAGTCCAGTCTTTCAGCTCGTTATTCACCATGAAGCCCAGCTTGAGCGCCCGGCTGTTCTGGTATACATCAACGCCATCCACTGTATCCACATAGTCCATATCGTAGGACATATGCTCATCCTGTCTCCTGAACAAATATCTTATGCCCAGAACCGAACTTGACACCGGATTTGCTCCGTCAAACAGGAACTCATTGGCACCTGTGTAGAAACCAAGTCCGTGCATGGCATTCACAAGGTCATTTGAAACCGTCGAACCAAACAGGCTGACTCCCTGCATATTGTAATAGGTAGATTCATCCACCACCTTGGTGTTGTTGAGCTCCGTTCTATATGGAAAATGGCCTGTCTTAACAGAATCTATAGCGGCCTGCACACTAGCAGCATCGCCATAGTAATCCGGTATGTTCACCGTTCCGTTGCTCTCGTATCCCTTTGCCGCGCTGAACACGATCTCAGTCAGACACAACACTGAAAGTATAGCTGCCACTGCGAATCTGCCTTTGCCGCGGACAAGTCCCAGCACCAGGATTCCCGCCGAGTACACAGCAAACAGCACCCATGTGAGGATAATTACCGTCCTGTCCATATCAATATTCTTGTCTGCATAAACCAGTAAACCGAACGCCACGATGATTCCCAGGGCTATTCCCGGTATCTGCTTCTTGTCTGTATTTGCAATGGCCTCGTATCCCATGCTCAGCAGAATGAAGATGAACAGGAATGAAAATCTGTTCGGGATTCCGTACTGATCATGGAAGCCGTGCCATATATAGTTGAGCAGCGTATTGTTGAAGCTCATCATGAGAAATACGATCAGTATCACATTCTTAAGCTTCTCGTACCATTTGATCTTTGTATTGAAAATATATATTCCTATCAGCAGTATGGCAAATGTACCGCAGTACAGGTTCACACCGCCGTCAAACTGCTGGCTCTTTATCGGCTCAGTCAAGACAAACATCTGCTTTATCATATCCCATATGCTTCCGTACCACTCCCATTTAGGGAAATGTCTGGTGGCAGACGCCGTGGTGTTAATCCCGATATAAGCCGGGATCAGCAGAAACGCAGACATAGCCGCAGCCATGACAGATGTTCCCGCAAATCTCAAAGTGTCCTCTGCGCCCTTGTATATGTTCTTGTGATTGGTGAGTATAAACTGGAGAACCAGGAATACACATATCATGAAACATATATAGTAGTTACACAGAAGTCCATAGAACAGACTGAGTGTGTACAGTCTGTAGTTGCTGCCGTCCTCCATCATCTGCTCGAAGCCCTGCATGATAAGCGGAAGTATCAGTATACAGTCCATCCACATGAGATTCCATGAATATCCTATGACATAGTTGCTGAGTGCATATGCCACAGCAAATGGAATGATGAGCAGGTTGTTCTTGTTCCTGCACTTGTATCCAAGATAGCTCGCCATGGTCATACCGGACAGAGCTATCTTGATACTTATGAGCAGGCACATCGCTATGTACAGATGCTCCCTGCTGAACAGCACGATTATAAAGTTCAGAGGGCAAGCCATATAGTAGGCGATTATGTCAAGCAGATTGCTTCCCATGCCTATGTCCCACGTATAGAACAGGCTTCCCTCGTTCACCAGTTTGTCATGATAATCAGAGAAGAATGGCAGATACTGGTGAAGACTGTCCACCATGGTAAGGCTGTGTCCGCCAAATGGTCCTATCTCCGCCACCACCCACAGCACGAACATAAATATCGCCGGGATGATAAAAGCGATTATCATGATATAGTTGTCAGCAAATATATCCTTTACAGGCTTTTTATCCTTCTTAAATACGAAGCATTTGCTGAATATATAGTTTATTACAAGTACAACTACCTGAATTATTATCTTTGATATAAACTCATTGTATCTGAAGGAGTCGCACAGCAGGTTGGTTCCAACGACCTCCACCACCATGGCAAACAGACGCATGCCCACAAATGATATGAACTCCCTTATGATCCGGCCTACGCTCTTCCTCTGCTCCGACCTGAACACGTAAAATCCATTTGCAAAGTAAGCAAATAATATGGCAAGCATTATCGCTATGATATTCGCCGCACTTCGCGACAGATCCGTCACAAGTCTCAACACAAAGAATGATACAAGATTCACAGCCGTGGTCATTCCTCCGGCTATAACATATCTGACCATCTCTTTCTCCATAAGCTTTTTTATTTTGTCTACATATTCATTCATATTTCCATACCGATTCCTTACATGATATTCAATAGTTATATCAAATATGATGTACTAATTATAGTTACATATTCTTAAATATTTGCTACTTGAAGTTCGCAAGAAGATATACAAGAGGTGAATTCCAGTAGATCGTTACCTCATTACATGAATAACTCTGTGCGTTGTCGACATAGCATCTCTCCTTTGGAATCTTTGCAAGAACAGCCTTCGCATATGGATCCTCAAGGTTTCCATCGGCACCGCCCACAAGCATTCCAGGCATTGCCTTGCCCAGTGCCTCTGAAGGTCTGTGGTGTGGATTCTCAGGAGTCTGTGAACCATATCCTGTCACATAACAGTAGCTGACTGCATTTCTTCCAAGTATATAGTTGAGCTGGTCTGCCGCATAGTCCACATATGAATCGTCGCCCAGAACCTTTGATGCCATGAGCAGAAGGATTCCGTTATCCGCAACGACCATGTTGCTTCCCCATACATAAGAGCCGCCTGTTGTTGAACCGAAGCCGCTGCCGGCATAGTTATCTACAAGCTTGTCAGCACCCTTCTTAAGTATCTCCTTCTCTGCTGCGCAGTCCTTTACATTTACACAGTAGTCATATATTCCATAATATCCGACATCCGCCCATCCAAGGCCGTACTTAACGCTTCCCTCGATGGCTGTCTTCACATAATCATTGTAGCTCTCATCACCTGTTGCGATATACAGCTCCGCTGCTGCCCACAGGTACTCATCGCTGTCATTGCTGTCAGGATACTCACCTGTAACTATGCTTCCAACGTTCTTAAAGCCTGCATCTCCCTGATGCTGCTCAAGATACTTCCATGCCTTCTGAGCTGCAGCAAGACATGAATCTGCAAATGCTGCATCGTACTTTCTGTATACAACTGAAGCCTTTGCCATAACAGCCGCAAAATCGCCTGTTGCTGTGTTGGATATAGGTGAGAGTATCATCTGTGCAGTCTCCTCAACAGCAGCCACCATCTCAGGGAACACCTCTCCGGTAACCTTGTGATAAACTCCGCCGCTGGTCTCATCCTGCATCTTGAGCATCCAGTCAAGCTCGTATCTGACCTCATCCAGAACGTCAGGAACACCGTTGCCGCTCTCAGGTATTCCGATAGCGTCGTCCTTTGCCGCATACTCTGAATCCTCATATGTAAGGAGCAGATCCTGTACCGCCTTTGCGCCCGGAACAACATATCTTCCGTAGTCTCCGGCATCATGCCATCCGCCGGTCACATCCTTTGCAACATCTGAGCCGTACACTATGGCAGTTCCCGTGTGACATGCAGCGTGTGCAAAATCACCGGCTATGGCTGAATCAAGCTCTGTTCCACATCTCTGGTCATAGAACATGAGCACTGACGCCTTGTATATATCGTCATACACGCCATCCCCAACAGGGAACTCGTATGATTCTGCTCCGGTGTCGAGAACTATCTTGTATGTACCCTGATCCTTGACATCAGAGAAATCTATAACCGCACATTTGTCGCCCACAGCAGGATCGTAATCCCAGCCAGATACGTCACCCTTGCTGACTACCTTGTCATCAGCGACGCTCTTTACCTCGTAGCTCTTGGCGTCTCTGTCAGTCACTGTGGCAAGCTTCTTCGCATCCTTGCCGTAACCCATCTGGTTGATGCCAACCAGCTTTGGATCAGGAATACCCTCAACGCTCTGTGCGCTTGAGGCGTCAACTACAGTGAGCTTGATATTGTCAAAGTATACCTTGTGAGGCACGCTGTCATCACCAACGCCCTCGAAATGTCCCAGATTCATACACATTCTAGGTGCCGGATCCGATGCCTCGCTCATGGTGAACTGGTTGGATATGTGCTGTGTCTCAGTGCCTATCGTTATGTCATCCATCACATAAGCGTGGTAATCACCGCCATTTATCTGAAGTCTGTACTGAATTCCTCTCTCAATGGTGCTGTGCACGTCAAATGACAGCTCATACACACAGTCCTGGTTGAGCTCAAATCCGTCATAGTATATCTGGTTCGCATAATCTAGGCTTCCTGTTCCGGTTATATCCAGACACAGTTCTCCGTTCTCTGCTCCGAGTACGGCCTGTCCGCCATTTGAATATGTATGGCACTCGTCCGTGTCATTGTCATCAAAGTTCAGGTCTATCAGGACATCCCCTGCCTTGACCTCTGTCTTCTCCTGTTCAGCCTCCTCCGAAGCAGCCTCCTCTGTCTTCTCCTCCGAGGTCGCAGCCTCGCTGGTCTCCGCCTGGCTTGTCGCCTCTGTCACATCGTCCTTGCCCTGACCTCCGCAGCCAGCCAGCATGGACATACCCATAGCCGCAGCCATCGCAATGGCCAGTACCTTCTTCATCTTTGCCATGTTAACCCTCCATAAACCTTATAATCTCCTGAAACGCCATATGTCCCCCAAAGATATCCAGTGCACTCCCTATGGTCACGTCTATCCTGTTCCTTCCGAGACTTCTGAGCTGTTCCAGATCGTCAAATGATGCCACACCTCCGGCATATGTCATCGGCAGCTTTCCCCATCTTCCAAGCATGTCCGCAACATGGGTCTCTATGCCTGACGCCTTGCCCTCCACATCCACCGCATGAACGAGATACTCGTCGCAGTATTCTGAGAGCCGGTCAAGCGTTGCCTCCTCCACCTTTACATTTGTAAATTTCTGCCATCTGTCAGTGACAATATAATACTCTCCGTCCCTCTTCCGGCAGGACAGATCCAGCACCAGATGTTCTCTGCCCACAGCCTTCTCAAGTGCCTTCAGGTTGTCGTAGTTGATCTCTCCATCCCTGAACACAAATGATGTGGCTATGACATGTGACGCACCCATATCTATGAACCGCTGTGCATTGTCAGCATTTATTCCCCCGCCTATCTGCAGTCCTCCCGGATATGCAGCCAGAGCGAGCTGTGCCTGTCTTACATCGGCGTCATAGTATTCGCTGGACGCAGGATTGAGAAGTATGATATGACCACCCTTAAGTCCATAGCTTTTGTACAGTTCAGCAAAGAAGTCTCCGTCCTTCTGTGATACAAAGTTTTCATCTGCTCTGTCACCCTCATCACAGAGACTGCCTCCAACTATCTGCTTTACCTGTCCATTGTGTATGTCTATGCATGGTCTGAATCTCATATCGTCTGTCTCCTGTCGCTTTTGTCACCTTTTGGTGTAAATTTTGCTCATATAACTGCTATTTTATCATACAAAATACAAATATGACACAATAAATGGATTAACCAGGCAAAACTTTATTTGATTACATGGGCCAAAGGCTTTACAATAGATACAATTATGTGCTTTATGGAAAGGATGGGGAACAACTTATGAATTACTCACTAAAAGCCGAACTGGACAACTGCTATTCCTATGCCGATTCGCTGGACAACGACGGCTACGGTGCGCGCCAGAAGACAGGACTCAAGACAAGAGAGATGCTTCAGTTTGACCTGCTTCAGTTTCTTGCATATCTGTCCAGCTCCGACCAGGCAGAACTTACCCTGGAGATAAAATTTGTCCGCGAATACCTGAACCAGCACTTTACAACAGACAAATTCCGCACATTCAAATATGAGAGAACAACCGGGGATTTTGCCGTGACACCACCTAGATCCCTTACATATTTTGTACAGGGCGATCTGGCCCGGGCAAAGGTAAATCCCAGATCAGTATACCGTTCCAGAGATTACGTCAGAATGTTCAAACTCATGGGTCAGGAATTCATCGCCTGCAACAACATGACTGACGACAACGAGATAGCAAGGCTCACAGGCTACTGCCTCATGCTCGACAAATATCTCAAGTCCATGAACCTGTACGCCATAGATCCAAGCCCACTGCTCGACAAGTACAACGCACTCCCAAAGAGTGCTTCCCCAGTCTCACAGACTCCGGCTAAGTCGACAGCTTCCGAAAGGGCTGAACCCGTCAAGGATGTGGACACTCTTCTCGAGGAACTGAATTCCATGACCGGACTCGAGAGCGTGAAGAAGGACATCACCAACCTCGTAAACCTTCTGAAGATCAAGAAGCTCCGCGAGGAAAACGGCATGAAACAACCGTCCGTATCTCTCCACCTTGTATTCTCCGGCAATCCGGGAACAGGAAAGACCACGGTGGCAAGACTTCTTGCAAATATCTATAAGGGTCTGGGCATACTGTCAAGAGGACAGCTTGTCGAGGTCGACAGAGGCGGACTTGTTGTGGGATATATTGGTCAGACAGCCGTCAAGACAACCGAGGTCATAGAATCAGCCCTCGGCGGGATCTTATTTATAGATGAGGCTTATACTCTCACCGCAGGCAAAGGTGAGAATGATTTCGGCCAGGAGGCAGTGGACACGCTGCTCAAAGCTATGGAGGATCACAGAGATGATCTCATAGTCATAGTTGCCGGCTACCCGGATCTCATGGAACGGTTCCTGAGCTCCAACCCGGGACTTCGTTCCAGATTCAACAAATTCATCACATTTGAGGATTACACCGGGGACGAGCTTATGTCCATCTTCGAGAGCATGTGTTCCAAGCAGGAATACAAGCTGGACGATGATGCCCGCGCATACGCCTCAGAATACTGGCACGACAAAGCCGCACATCACGACGATACATTTGCCAACGCCCGTGAAGTCCGTAACTTTATGGAATCCGCCATATCCAGGCAGGCCACTAGAATAGTTTCCATGGACAACATTGACGTAGCCACACTTGAGACCCTTACAAAGGAAGATCTGATGGCTTAGGCTTGTAATTTTTTTTGGATAAAGAAAGAGAGGTATTTTATTTTGAACAGATCATTATCGACAGATAATCCTATCATGAATTTTCTAACCATAGTGTGCGATATAGTAATATTGCATTTTCTGTGGCTGCTGACTTCCTTGCCAATCCTCACGATAGGTGCATCGACCACAGCACTCTACTACACCACCATGAAATGCATCAGAAACGGTCAGGGCGGCGTGGTCAAGCTGTTCTTCAAGAGCTTCAGGGAGAATTTCAAACAGGCCACAGGGATAGGAGTTCTGGCTCTGCTTGCCGGTGTCCTGTGTGCATTTGACATGTGGTTCGCCGTGAGCAGGAACATCAAGAGTATGCTGGTCATATTCACCATCATGTCACTTATCTACCTGTTCACTGTCCTGTATGTATTCCCACTTCAGGCGCAGTTTGAGAACACAGTCAAAGCGACCATCAAGAACGCATTCCTCATGTCCATCAAGAATCTTCCATGGACACTTCTCATGGTTGCGATAACGGCAGCGATCGCAGCGGGATGCTATTTCAGCTCCACCGTGCTCGGTCTTATGCTCATATGTGTCGCAGGACTTCACGCTTATCTGTGCTCACTGGTATTTGTACACATCTTCAACGAGTACATGCCGGAGGAGGAAGAGAAGAGCGACGAGGACTTCCATATAGTTGACGATACAGACGAGGACTAACACCCCTTGCCAACACATACAGATGAATAATATACATGGCGTGCGCCGGCTTTCTTCAGAAGGCCGGCGCACACGTCTATGGTGACACCGGTTGTATATATGTCATCCACAAGCAGGATATTTCTGTACTCCGGGTACACTCTGCCTATGTCCATGGATGTCTTTATGTTGTTTGCCCTCTCCAGGTTGTCCAATTTCTTCTGCGGTGTGGTGTACTTTCTTCTCACCAGCATATCCTCACAGAATGGAAGCCCCAGTTCATCAGCGACAACCTTCGCCAGTACAGCCGCCTGATTGTAGCCGCGCTGTCTCTGCTTTCTCCTGTGCAAAGGTACACAGGTGACCGCATCTATTCCATACCTTCTGACATACGGGCGCACCTTCTCCGCCATCTGAGCTCCGTAAAAATCACAATATTCTTTTTTGTTATGGTATTTTATCGCCAGAACACTGGCTTTGACGGGTTCCACGTAATTAAATACGGGGAAACCTCTTTCGAAATTTCTTGAATGTTTTTCACAGTCCAGACAGAGCTCCCGCTCTTCACTGTCGACCTCCTTGCCGCACACCATACATGACGGAGGCTTCACATAGGGAAGGCTGTTATGCCCTCTGCATATCAGCCCTTCTCCCATCGGAAGCACCTCGTCACATATCGCACACCGGCGGGGATACAGGAGATCCGTGAGCAGTCGTCCGAACCCGAACTTATCTGCGCATCGTTTCATCTTCTCTCCATCTCCCTGAGTCTCAGTGCAAATGAGGTGTATCTCTTCTGTTCATCCTCATTGTCTATCATCGTATTTACCAGTCCTATATTGCCCACTATGACCACGCTTCTTCTGGCTCTCGTCACCGCCGTATACAGCAGGTTTCTGTTCAAAAGCTTAGGTGGGCATCTGAGAAGCGGGATCACAACCACGGGATACTCACTTCCCTGCGACTTATGTATGGTTATCGCAAATGCATGCTCAAGCTCCTCAAGCTGGTTGTATGGATACTCAGTCTGTCTTCCATCGTCAAATTCCACCACGATCCTCTGCTCGTAGTCGTCAACAGCCTTTACAAATCCAATATCGCCGTTGAACACTCCGACTCCTTCCTCCTTGGCAAATCTGCCCGACGGATCCAGTATCTTCCACTCCTGCTTGTAATTGTTCTTGACCTGCATGACCTTATCGCCCTGTCTGAACACCACATCGCCCCGGTCATGCTCGGGTTTTCCGTGCCCCTCCGGATTGAGGACATCCTGAAGCTGCTTGTTGAGGTTCTCAACACCCATATCATACTTACGCATAGGTGTCAGCACCTGTATATCCGATTTATCCACACCAAAATATGATGGAAGCTGCTTTGTCAGAAGCACCTTGAGCTCTGCCACGATCTCATTGTAGCCATTCCTTGGAACAAAGAAGAAATCCCTGCTCTTGTTCTTGATCTCCACATGCTCTCCATCCTTTATCCTGTGGGCATTGCCTATGATATCGCTGTCCTCGCCCTGTCTGTATATCCTGTCCAGCACCGACACGCTGAACACACCGGACGCTATGATATCCTTGAGCACATTTCCCGGGCCAACTGACGGAAGCTGATCCGAATCACCCACAAGCACAAGTCTTGTGCCCGGAGCCACAGCCTTGAGCAGACTGTAGAAAATGCTGCTGTCAACCATGGACATCTCATCTATTATGATAACATCGGCCTCAAGTGGATTGCTCTCATTCCGCATAAATGTATACGCAGAAGTCTCTTCTCCTTCCACTCCGCCCGTAAGCTCGAGCATTCTGTGTATGGTCTGTGCTCCGTATCCTGTGGCCTCTGTTATCCTCTTGGCTGCACGTCCTGTAGGCGCAGCGAGAACTATCTTCATCCTGAAGCTCTCGTATATCTTGATAAGTACATTTATGATCGTTGTCTTTCCGGTTCCGGGGCCTCCGGTTATGACCGCAACGCCGTGATCCACGGCATTTCTTATGGCAAGTCTCTGGGCATCAGCCAGCTTCATATTCTCTGACTTTTCTACCGTCTCAACAACCTTGTCTATCTTGAGCTTTGCCTTTGAGAAATCTATGTTGAGCTCACACAGAAGTCTTGCCGAATTGAGCTCCATATAATAATTAGGTGCTGCATACACGGCATTTGTCACGTTTGACTCTGACTCCGTATCCAGCAAATCCATGTCTATGTCAGCCACCGGATCATCAAGGCTCACATCTGGGAGCTCCCCTGAATCTGGATCGTCCTTCAACTCCTTTATGATTATCTTGCCGGCAACGCTGAGCTCAAGTATCTGATTGCATATAGACATCTCAAGCTCCGGATCATATGGCATGTACTCATTCATCAGCAATGAATATGTCTTGTCTACCAGCATCTTCTGGGGAATATACATATGGCCAAGTCCATTTGCACCGGATAGGGCATACATAATAGCGGCTCTTACCCTGAAATCCGAATCTCTTCCGATACCAAGTCTGTCCGCAATCTCGTCCGCTGTCCTGAATCCAACGCCCGTTATATCCTCTGCTATCTTATAGGGATTTGTCCTCACTATGTCGTACACTTCGTCACCGTATTCATTGTAGATCTTTACAGCGAGGTTCACCGGGATATTGAGACCGGTCAGGAACATGAGCGCATCCTGCATCTCTTTCTTCTCGTTGTATGACACGGCAATGTCTCTGGCCTTCCTCTCTGATATTCCACGTATCTCCGCAAGGCGCTCCGGCTCTTCCTCGATTATCCTGAGTGAGTCCATGCGGAACTTCTTCACTATACGTTTTGCCAGAGCCTCTCCGACACCCTTTATGATGCCCGAACCGAGGTACTTCTCAATACTGAGCACATCATCCGGCATCTTGATCTCACATGAGGTGAATTTGAACTGCAAATCATAAGTTGGATGCTCTACATAATCCCCCTCCGCCGATACATAGATCCCCTCTGCAACGCCGTGAAGATTCCCCACAAAAATATCTTCGCCGTCCTCGCCCTCAACGGCGAAGACGGCGTACCCATTGTCTTCATTCTTATATATAACTTTCTCTACGTAACCTTCTCTTACCAAGTTTTCTCTCCTCTGAAGACTGAGTCCTCAGCTCCTGTCTTAATTGTTCTTCTCGCTGAGAAGCTCGATGTACTTTCCTGTACCAATGGCCACCGCTCTGAGTGGATCCTCCGCTGTCATGGTGGTTATTCCTGTCTTCTCCTCAAGCAGCTCCTCAAGTCCGTGGAGCAGCGCACCACCACCAGTCAGAACTATACCACGATCTGCAATATCAGCAGCAAGCTCAGGAGGAGTTCTCTCCAGAACTGAATGAACAGCTTCACATATCTGGGACGCAGGCTCACGAAGTGCCTCCTCCGTCTCATCCGATGTGACCGTAACAGTCTTCGGAAGACCGGTTACAAGGTTTCTGCCTCGTATATCCAACGTTATATTCTCAGGTCTTCTGTAACATGTACCTATCTTGATCTTGATCTCCTCGGCGGTTCTCTCTCCTATGAGAAGGTTATGCTTCTTTCTCATGAATCTGACAACTGCCTCATCAAAATCATCTCCGGCCACCTTAATGGATGCACTGACAACAGGACCTCCGAGAGAGATGACTGCTATATCGGCAGTTCCACCACCTATATCAACTATCATGTTACCACATGGTCTGTATATATCTATTCCTGCGCCAATGGCTGCTGCCACAGGCTCCTCAATTATAGACACATCCCTGGCACCGGCCGCATAAGTTGCATCCTCAACTGCCTTCTTCTCAACCTCTGTAACCTGAGAAGGTACACATACGCTGATCCTAGGTCGTCTTCCAAAATAACTCCTTCCGACAGCCTTCTGTATGAAATACTTGAGCATCTTCTCTGTTATCGTATAATCAGAGATTACGCCCTGCCTGAGAGGTCTGATGGCCACTATATTACCCGGAGTTCTTCCAAGCATAAGTCTCGCCTCTTCACCAATAGCCACTATCTTATTAGTATCCCTGTCGTATGCAACTACTGAAGGCTCCTTGAGTACGACTCCTTTGCCTTTCACATACACCAGTATACTGGCTGTACCTAAATCTATACCAATATCTGCGCTTGCCATCACAAGTCTCCCTTCTATTCGTTCACGTCCCTTAATATTACAAGAGATGCATTGCTGCCGTCAAGCCATTTCATGCTAACTTCAGTCAAATCCATGATCTTGTCGAGACTTCTTATATAGCTTCTCCAGTTGACCTCCTTGCTGTCCGTAGCCAGATGCTGATCCGGACCTCCCATGAGCTTGTACTTATCTCTGAGATTCTCTATAAGGAGCTTACTGTCCTTGTCTGTAAAATCATATCCAAGCATATCGTTCAGAGTCCTGTTCGAGAACAGCACTCTTCCAGTATCAACTTCTCTAATAAATATACCCTCATCAATATAGTTATATGTATCGAGGAGAACACTGTTTATGCGTTTAACGCTGTCATCGCTCTCTATCTTCTCAAGGGCACTTCTGAGTACATCACCTGTCTGCTTTACAAATTCAATCTCCTCTGTGGTCCACAATTTGTTGATAGAGGTATTCGCCAGCACAAATACCGCTCCATAATTGCCATTGACATACACAGGAACTGCGGTAAAGCTCTTAACAGGACCCCCTGACATGATCTTCTTAGCTGCTTCATCCATATGCTTTGCATCTATCACAAGGTATCCCTTGTCCACCAGCTTGCCCGAGCCCTGACCATTCTGCCATGATCTGAACTTCATGTTGGCGCGCTGCCACTCTGTCACATACTCCTCCGCAGACATGCTCTGATTCTTGGACCAGATATACTGGCAATCCAGATCTCCCTGCTTGTCCTTCACATACAGGGCTGCCACGTCAGCATTTAAGACCTCGCCCACCTGTGCTATCACGTCATTGATAACCTGCTGGGAGCTCTTATCTGAAGTGTTCAGGGCATCAAGCAGAATCTTCTGCCACTGCAGCTTGTTCTCCATTATGACCTCCTCTGACTTGGCACGGATCGCCTCCTTTGCCAGGATCTGAGAGCTGAATGCGTATTCGGAGAAAATGCGTCCAAGCTGCCACTGCACCTTGTATACGCTCTCCATTTTCTTCGCATCCTCGTCATCATATGAGCAGCATATCCATGTTGCCACATGCTTGCCATCTATCATGATCGGTGCACCACAGATCATACTTCCCGTGATGTCATCGTCCATTTCCATCATAACCGGAACATTGTTCCTGAGAACTACCTCATTGAGCTTCATATATATCTGCTTATACTGAGGCTTCTCAAACATATCATAGAAATAACCCATATGCTTCTGAGGGCCGGCCGGCTCAACCATCTTCTTGCCCACAGGATCTATGATAGTTGTATAAAGTCCTGTGAGTGCAGAGAACGCCTTCGTTATCAGAGTCCACTTCTCGATATCTATCTGATTCCTTTCCTCATCCGACTGAGTATTTGTCTTCATAATGTATGAGAGCTTGTCATCGAACTCCTTCTTAGCGCGCTCAACACTGTTCTCAAGAGCCTTCTTGTCCGTAATATCAGATATAAAATACTCAACCGTGTATGTGTTATCAGCCGCCTGTGTCACAGAGCTCTGGGACTTCACCCAGATAACCTCGCCTCTGTCATTGACTATCCTGAACTCTTCCTCGTAGTCCTTGTCCTCGCGCTTCGTGGCGTTTCTGACATTCGCCATAACCCTGCTTCTGTCCTTCGGATGGATATAATCCTCTATGAGTCTGTCACCAAGCTTGATGGCATCCACATTTATTCCCATCTGCTTGGCGTTCGGGGTTATATACTTGAAGATCGGTCTGCCATTCTCGTACTGCTGTACCATGACAAAGCTCTTGATCTTAGACATGGCAGATAATATATACGCCGCCTGATCCTCATTGTATCCGGTCTCCTTGTCCTTTATGAACAGGAGCTCTATTCCATCCATGTCGCCATCCGTGGTTCTCACGATGTGACACTTAAGTCTCATCTTATTTATATCTCTGTGAGCAGATACGATCCTAGTCTCCATCTCAAAATCATCCACTCCGGTATTCTGAACCTTGTAGAGCTGTCCGATCAGAAGATCATAATCACTCTTAGGGAGCAGGTCGCTGAGTCCCACCAGCCCACTGTAGAAATTGCCATCTGTATATCCATACTCAGATATGTTCTTAGATACGTATCTCGTTCTCCATACACCCTCCGGCTTATACAGATACAGAGCTATAACGCCTATATGGTTTATGATCCTCTCAAGACTCACGCTTCCTATCGTAACGTCTGATCGAAGCTCAAACAATACCATATACGCCTTCTTGTCACCATATTCAAACTGGTTGACAAATCCACTGACTACATATCTGTCCTTGTCGTTAACTATAAGTCCAAGTCTGTGCCATATGATAGCCTTCTTGTCGTCAAGTGTCGGCCAGAACTCATCGCTGACCATAAACTTATCCGGCTCCATGGCAATGGATTCAACATCCGAACCCACGATCTTAACTGCGGCATTGTTTATGCTGAGGACTTCACCATCCTCGCAGAACACAACCGCAGGATATTCAACTATTCCCAGAAAATCTGAATAACCACTAAGTCTGTTTATCTCCATAAATATCTCTCCATATATCCACTGCACAAGTGCAGTTTTATCCCATTATTATACACCCCGTATATTATTTACCCCTTAATGCACATAAAACTTTCCTATGTCCCATCACATAGAAAAGTTTCATGTTACCATATATCATATATTACTACTGTGCATCCTCAGCATCACTAACCATAGCAGTTGCCTCGCTCTTCAGTCCGGTAAATGCCTTGTCGGCAACATCCTTTGTTGAAGCACATGCAGAAATAACATTGTCCAGTGATGACAGAAGATCTGACATATATCTGCTTACGCTCTCGCACTCCTTCTTCACATTGTTGCGAAGTCTGGTTGCATCATCTGTGGCTGCATTTCTTGTATTGGCAGCATCCTTCTGAGCTTCCTCTCTCATAACCTTGCACTCGTAATCTGTCTTTGCCGACAGAGCCTCTGCATCTGCGTGAGATTTATTTCTTGTCTTCTCTGCCTCTGAGTATGCCTCATCCTTCATGCTGTTGCACTTTGCCTCGGTCTGATCATACATCTGCTGGCACTGTATCTCTGTATCTGTCTGGAGCTTTGTGCATCTCTCCTTGACATCTGTCTCGTATGCCTCGAGCTCTGCAGTTATAGTATTCTTCTTGTCTGTGCACTCCTTCTCAGTCTGTGCGATCAGTGCGTCTGCGCTCTCACGAGCCTCAAGAAGTGTTCTTGATATTGACTCGTATCTTCCTGCATTCTCAAGCTCTCTCTGCTTGTATGCATTGATCTGCTCCTTGAGTGACTCTATCTCGCTCTCCTGCTCTGAATTGGTCTTCTTGAGAGTCTCTATGGTCTTGGAAGACTCTGTCATATTGACCTCTCTCATGGTCTTGAGACTCAGAACAGCCTCGCTGAGCTTGTTGACGTTCGCCTTAAGCTCCTCTACTTCTTTATTGTGCTTTTCCTTAAGTTCATCAATATAGTAATCAACGGATGCCTTATCATATCCACCAAACTTCACTGTCTTCAGTGATTCTACTCTATCGTCAGTTACAACATCTTCTACCTGTTTTGCCATGACCTTACCTCCGAAAAACTAATCCTATTGTAGATACTCCGTAATTATAGCACACATAATTCTGTAAGCAAAGTATTTTTACCTTTTATGATTACAAACCACTTTTTTTATGCTATATTGTAACTGCTCATTGAATTTAAATTTTACGGAGGATCATATAGATGAAACACCATTCAAAACTTGTCATATTAGGTCTCGCGGCAACCCTCGTGATGACATCACTCACAGGCTGTCTTCACCGCAAGAAGACCACCTATCAGACATACATGCAGAACGTTCTCGACGTCAACTACAAAGGAAGCTTTGACGGATACGTGAAGGACAACGACGGCTCCGAGGAGGACGCCTCAGCCATATACAGCGACAGCATAGATTATCTGGCCGGCCAGCTCATCAATCATTACTCACTGAACAACGCAGAGACAGACGAGGTGGATGCTATATTTGAAGAGACCGCAAAGGTCATCTACTCCAAGGCCAAATACGAGGTGTCAAGAGCCTATAAGAGCGGAAGCGACTACTATGTGGACGTGACCGTGTATCCTATGGACATTCTCAATCAGGCATTTGACGATGTGTTCGCATATATCGACGACTATAACAAGAAGATCAGCGCCGGCGATTTCAAAAACACCACAAAGGAAGATTACGAGAAAGAATTTGCCCAGGGCGTGTCGGATATCCTTCAGAATAAAGCCGCAGACATGGATTACCGCAGTCCTGTTGTGGTCTCTGTGAAGATAACCGATGACGGTGACTATTACTGTGCTGACCCGGCGGGGCTGTCCCAGGTTGATGCATCCATGCTTGCAATAGAGGGTTCCCAGCAGAGCTCAGGCTCTGACAGCTCTGACAGCTCAAGCGAGGACAGTTCAGACGAAGGCGATATCTCCTCGGGTGGCGAGACCGCCGAGTAACTATATGCATTAAGAATGTGTCTTAAGAATATACATTAAGAAAAGCTCAGCCTGTGTGATTTCTACTGAATCCATCACACAGGCTGAGCTTTATATATATGTTATCTCCGGCTACTTTCTCACCCTGACTGACTTTGTCTTGCTCCATGCTGAGTAGCATCTTGTGCCAAACTTGTTCGAAAAGCTTCTAACCCTTACATAATATGTTTTTCCGCCTTTAATCCGCTGCTTTGCTCCAAGACTCGCAGTCGTCTTGCTTCCACCGCTTAACACCGTGAATGCATATGTACCCTTTTTAAAGTTTGATGTTGTTGAATACTGGATCTGATAGCCATCTGCGCAGCTTATCTTTCCCCACTTTAATCTTACAGACGCAGCCGATGGGCTCTTTATCTGGCTTATACCTGGTATCTTCGGGCTGACAGTAACAGGTATTATCTTCTTCACCTTCACATGATTCGAATCTCCAGCATATACGGTGATGTTTGCCTTGCCTATATACCGGGCTGCGATCGTTATTGTTCCAGCAGAGTCTACCTTTACAGCTTTGTTATCCGAGCTGTAGCTGAGCTTTCCGGCACGTGCGCTCACGCTCTGTGAAATAGATATTCTCTTCGAGCCGGTTGACATCTCTATTCTGTAGCTGCGCTTTTTCAGCGTTATGCTGTTCGGCGCCTTTTTGATCGTAAAATTGATCGTCTTCTGTCCCTGATATGTGCCAGCGCCTATAATTACAGCCTCTGCTGTTCCGGCTGCTTTGTTCTTATTGTATGAAACCGTATAATCTGTATCCTTCTCCAGCGTTTTGTCGCCAAGCTTTACTGTTACAGCCGGCTTCTTCGAATTACCATCATATGTATATTCTGTCTTGTTAAGTGTAACCTTTGCTGACGATATGCTCTTACGCGTGAGCTTTGAGCCATACGCATAGCTAGTCTCACCCTTTTCTCCACAGTATACACATGCATAGTAATACTCTGCCGGAGAATCATAATCTGCTGCCTTCTTCAGATATCGTGCAGTTGTTTTCTTTGCTGTGTAGCTGTGATCGACTGGGTCTGTTGCTGTACCGGTTTCAAAAATCTCACCACACATGCTGCAGACAACATCTCCTGTATATCCGCCGCCCATACAGGTAGCTTTCTTCTCTCCTACAAGCGTTCTATCATGGTCTGTCTTTGGAAGAATCTCAGTAGTCCTGCTGAGTTCTGCCTTGCACACGGTGCAGTATATAACCTTGTCTCGGCTGCCTTCAGCCTGACATGTAGCCAGATTTACATTCTCATACACAGCCTTTCCCTGGGTATGTCCGAGTGGCTCTGTCTTCTCATCCTTTGTCTTTTGGCATCGCTCACATGTGTATCTGATCAGACCTTCTGCTGCACACAAAGCTTTTTTCTTAACCACGCCTGAATCCCATCTATGTCCCAATGCACCAATGGCTATCTTCTTGGTACTCTGATAACTCTTGCCATTCAGCGTGCATTTTGCTGTACACACCTTTGCACCATCGTTCTCGCAGGATGCCTGCGTTATCTTGCTTGTTACAGTCATCGGTTCACTGATCACATGACTCGAATCTCTGGTACAGGTGAGAACCAGCTTGCAAGTGTTGCCATTTGCTGACCACTCATACTTTGGGGCGTAATCATGTCCCAGGCTATCCCCGTGTGTAAATGTCTTTTTGCGATTCACTCTTCCACAGTTATCACAGGAATAATAATATTTCGCAGCAGTTGTACAGGTCGCAGCCTGTGCAAGAGTTTCATCATTTACTATTTCCGCAGTGTATGAATGTCCGCCTATCTCTGTTATATCAAGTTCATACTCAGCCTTCACCCACGGATTATATTTACTGGCAACCGTAATCGTTACAACGCCGTTGCCGATTGCCGAAAGTGATGCCGCAGTCCTAGACACTTCATTCACCTTTACAACAGTCTCATCCGACGATGTAACCGCATACTCATGTATGTCCGCTCTCGTTGGCCAATCCATTATATTTATACTCAGTTCCGCTCCAATTTCATACTCACTTGGTGAAGTAGTCCTGTTATCGCTGTCCTTCTCCTGCCAATACACATATCTGATACTGGTAGGAAGTGACACGATCTTCTCATATCCGCACTTTGAACACGTCTCTACTGTCTGGCTTTTACCCTCATCTGCCTCTGATATGACATACTCATGTCCCCCCTGATCTGCCACATTGAACGTGTATTCCTGACAAATTGAGCTGTCATATTTATGAACTATTCTTATGGTTACATCACCTGTTCCGACCGCCGTAAGCTTAGCATCATATCTTCTATAAGAAGATTCCGGATCACTCACTTTTACAATACCTTCATCCGATGATGTAACTATAAACTCAGAGTTGTCGACCTTCGTTGGTGCATAATCTACTTCCAGATTGATCTCATCACCTACTTCCACATCAGCAGGCTTGTAATATCCATTACTATCACTCCACCATACAGTACGTGTTATTGCCGTCGGGATTGTCACCGTTTTTGTCGTCCCGCACTTTGAACAAATTTTTTCTGTCTCTCCAGATCCCGGTTCTGCCTGACTTATTACATAGTCATGACCACCCACATCTGTTACCGACACAGTGATTACCCTCTTCATATCCGGATTCACGACCGGATATACAGTAACCGTCGTCTCACCTATCTTATTCATATGGAATGTTCCAGCATAGTTAGACGAAGGGGTATACGAAATAATAGACGGGTCTGCTATATCAAACACGAATTTGTCATCGGATTTGCTATCTGATGCCGTCGAGAAAGATATGTATGTCTCTATATCCTTTCCTACTTCGAACTCCTGATCATATGTGGCTGATGAAGCAGTTTCCGATAATCTCCAGTACACGTACATCGTCTTTGGTCCTGTTACTTTACATCTCGTACATACGCCATCTGTAAAGCTATGCCCAAGAGCCGGAACCTCATCCTCTATCTTTTTGTAGCCACATTTAGCGCATGTGTATACTGTTCCACCTGTCTCTGTACATGTGGCCTCTTTTTTCACACCTTCACCATACACATGCTCCGTGCATGCATCATACCGCTGTCCAAGCAGCTTATCCAGCTTGGCCTGCGCTGCATCCACCTTTTTCTGCCACTTCTCCGGATCTACAGTCTCATAATATTCATCAAACAGCTTCTCAAATTCAGCTATTGTGTACACCTCATATTTGCTAGTATAGTTTGAAAGCTTGCTTGCATTGAAGCATGAAGTATTGCCATACCTGCCATAGAGTGTGAATCCGACTCCCATCACCTGATCTGCTGCCCAGAACATATTGGTATAATGTCCAACCGTGACTCCCTCCGAATCCGCCTTTTGTTCAACAGCTGTAAGCTGACTCTGCGAAGTTATGGATGAATATCCCAGCTCATCCCTTATCTTGTTAAAAGATGCCTTCTCACTGTTCCATCCTGCCGCCGGATCAGTATATCCAAACGCCAGATTCTCACATGACACCTGAAGAAGTGAATGATTTGTGAGTCCTGCACCTCTGTCCGCGCCTGACTGTGCCACCGCCATAAAATAGAAATTAGTCTTAGCCGCATTCCTCTTCATTGCCCCGACATAGTTTTCGTCTGTGTCCCTTAACGAATTAATTTTATTCAATACCGCAAATGTCGCCTTTGTGTTTTCAAGCGATATGGCGTCTTTCTTATCTCCGGTAACAACAACCTTGTTATTTCTCGATTCCGGAAGACCTGTATTATTTCCTCCCGCCCACTTGGAGAAATCTTCCTCACATGCCTCCTGCAGGACAGTCTTGGCCCGATTCAGATCATATTTCTGTTTTGTTGTCAGGTTGCTTTTCGCAAGCATCCAGTCTACAAAACCTATAGAGCCCTGATCATATACGGTCATCACTTCACTCTGATCTTTCTTCACCTGTTCCAACCCACTCTGAGCCTCTTCTATCTGCTGGTCAAGGGTACTGGCCTTAACAGTCTGAATACCTGTCGTCTGAATACCTGCCGTCAGCATCAGCACTGCACACATTACCACTGTTGCTGCTTTTTTACACAGTGTCCTTCCCGATAAGCTTCCTTTTCTTTTCATAATCTTTGATACTCCCCCTTTTTTCACATTCTATTTATATTACCCCTTTACCCACATGTACTCCGGCGCGCCTATGCAGGGGATTTATTATAAAATAAGGAGACTCATTATAATAATAAACAAGTCTCCTTATCCAGTATAATATACTATTTTATTTCTCCTTGAAGGTGAACTCCTCGTTCGCAAGCTTGAATCTGATACCATCTATGAGCATCATATCCGTTCCGCTGCTTATGATCTTGCCACCAAGGTAAGTGTGGTTGGTCGACTTGTTATCTCTCAGATAGTACACGCCGTTGACATTGATAATGTAAGCATGGCGGCGGCTGACTGAATTGTTGTCAGTTACCTGATAGTCAACTCCCTGTGTAGACTTACCGATACAGAATATCGGCTTGTCGATCCTTATCCTCTCACCTGTTCTGGTTCTTATGATGACCGGGCCGCTCTTGCCACGGTTGTTGGCCGTGAGAACTGTTGTCGAACCGTCATCGTTGTCATCAAATCCAATATCATTTGATGAGAAATCCTTAACTTCCTTTGCAAGCTTGAATGAAGAAGTTGTAACATGAGGAGTCTCAGGAACCTCTACCTTAGCCACATTGACCGGGCTGACTCCCGCTGACTTCATAAGCTCCTGCTCATCCTCAGGATGTGCTATATTGTCATTCTTCAGGTCTGTTATAAACTTATAAAATTCTGACAGATAAAATGTAGGATTGTGATCAAAGTATTTGATAAGCTCATATCCGGCATCGGATGCCTTCTTATTCGCAAACTTCATATTGCCCATAAGATCCCTTATAAACTTCTCCATATTACATCTGTCCATAGGCTTATCTATAGGCAGGAATATGAGCTGAACAGCCATATTCTGGAAGTCTATATACATATATCCCTTATTCAGTATAACCTTTCCAATGGACAGATCATTCGCCTTGAGATACATGAGCTGATCTGCAATACTGAATATCAGATCAACCAGCTCATCCTTGTGTATCTTCTTCTCAAGGAACTGATTCATGGTAGTCATGGCTGGAATAGAATATGTCAGAGCTCTCTGACCATCTATATATTCCTCATGGCAGAACGCATTATTGCCCACAAACTGAGCATTGTACAGCTCTACCTCATTGTGAAGAACCTCTACATCGTCTTCAATCTTAAAGTACAATTTGTACTCATCACACAAATACATCTTATCACTCATATAAAACCCTCCGATATTTATCGCACGATATCCATGTAAGTCCCGGAGTCAATTATTCTACTGTAACTGACTTTGCCAGATTACGTGGCTTATCTACGTCCAACCCCTTTGCATCGGACGTGTAATACGCTATAAGCTGCAGGATGACAGCAGCCGAAAATACCGTGAACAATCCATCCTGCTTTGGTATGGATATGTGTTTGTCACATACATCTTTATCATTGTACTCTTCATCCATGCTGACAAGAATGACGTATGCGCCTCTTGCCTTAACCTCGCGTATATTGGAAATCATCTTTCCGTATACAGATTCCTGTGTAGCCAAAGCTATGACCGGAACGTTCTCAGTTATGAGTGCTATCGTTCCATGTTTTAACTCCCCTGCCGCATAAGCCTCAGCGTGAACATAAGAAATCTCTTTCAGCTTCAGTGCACCTTCCAGTGACAGTGTATAATCCAGTCCTCTTCCTATGAAGAATGCATCCGGAGCCATCTTTATATAGTTTGCAACTGTCTTTACTTCATCTGCCTGCTTGAGTGTCTCCTCTATCACCGGGATAACGCCCTGAAGCTGTCTGATGAATGCCTTTGCCCTGTCCTCAGAGTATATACCCTTGACATAGCCAAGTCTGCATCCAATGAGATACATTGCAGCCATCTGTACCGAATATGCCTTGGTACTTGCAACTGCGATCTCAGGACCGGCATGTGTATAAAGGACGTAATCGCTCTCTCTGGCGATGGTCGATCCCTTTACATTGACTATGGACAGAACCTTTGATCCACATCTCTTGGCAAGTCTGAGTGCCTCGAGTGTGTCAATAGTCTCTCCTGACTGTGATGTAACTATTACGAGAGTCTTTTCATTTATGAGTGGTTCCTTGTATCTGAATTCTGATGCTATCTCAACATTAACAGGAATCTTTAACTCCTTCTCAATCATGGCCTTGCCGACTATTCCGGCGTGCATAGCTGTTCCGCATGCAACCACTGTGATGTTCTCAAGATTCTTAAACACCTCATCATCGATGCCGTCCTCAGTGAAATCAGGAAGCTCATTCACTATACGAGGAGTTATCGTGTTTCTCAGTGCCTCTGGCTGCTCATAGATCTCCTTCAGCATAAAGTGCGGATATCCACCCTTCTGAGCTGCCGTTATGTCCCATGTTATCTTGAGCATCTCCGGCTCTACCATGTTCCCCTTCATGTCTTCTACTTTGATGCCTGTGCTTGAGAGTGTCAGTATATGATACTCCGGCACAACAAAGTATTCCTTTGAAAATGATATTATCGCTGTGAGGTCTGATGCAATGATCGATCCCTCATCTGTGTATGAAGCGATCATCGGACTTACATTTCTCACTGCGTATATCTTGCCCGGTCTGTCTGCAAACATAATGCAGAGTGCAAATGAACCGGCTATAGCCTTAACAGCCTTTCTGATAGTCTCGATGGGATTGCCATCGTACAGTGTGTCCAGAAGTGCTGCTACTACCTCTGTGTCCGTCTCAGATACCAGCCTGTCGGCCAGTCCGTATTCTCTCACAATGTCGTTATAGTTCTCTATAATTCCATTATGTATAAGTGCCACATCTCCGCACCTATGTGGATGTGCATTCACATCCGTAACTCCGCCGTGAGTAGCCCATCTCGTATGGCCTATTCCACAGGTTGATCTGTACACAGGACTGTCGTCGCTGCACATCTCCCTGAGGTCTTCCACTCTGCCGGCTTTCTTCTTGATCGTCAGTGTATCATCATCATTAAGCAGTGCTATTCCCGCACTGTCATATCCCCTGTACTCGAGCTTTGCCAGTCCGTCAATAAGAATGTCCTTGGCTGGTTTCTTTCCTACATATCCTATGATTCCACACATATTAAATTAATCTCCTTTCGGCTTATAACCACGCTGTATACTGATAATATTATAATATGGCGCACTTAAAAAAGGTGAAGCCACCATACATAACAGCTATGGGTGTCTAATCATGATTCTTTGTTTTGGAGTTACCCCCATATTTGGATATCATGTGCGCATCCAGACTCTGCGTGAAGGCATCCGCCGAATATTCGATAACCTTCAACCTCGTTATCCCTGAAAGCCAAAGCCCAGGGGTCATGGCGCTAAGATTTCTAAATCTTTCCAAAGGCACACTCCTCCTGTCCGTGCACCTAGCAAAATTCTATCATGAAACATCTAATAAATCAATGCAGAAAGGCCTCTGCGTATAATCTTTGTAACATAAAATTTACTTCAGCTTTATAAATAAAAACAGGGAAACACCACGGATCCCGGCCGTGTGCCCAGCCTGTGATGCTTCCCTCATTATATCCACTATTTTATATCTTAGCTTATAAAGCATCCACCTGGGAAGTCCTTCTCGGTGGTCAGGAGTGACAGATTACCCTCAGGATCCTCTGCGCACAGAAGCATACCCTCTGATACGACTCCGGCAAGCTTGCATGGCTTGAGGTTTACTATAGCCACAACCTTCTTGCCAACCATATCCTCAGCGGAATATGTACCCTTGATTCCGGACACAATCTGCTTCACATTGTTCTTGCCAAAGCTTACCTGTGAGCAGAGAAGCTTTCTTGAATTAGGAACCTCCTCACATGCAACAATCTCGCCGATCATGAGCTGCATCTTCTGGAACTCCTCAATGCTTATCTCCTGCTTGTCAACTACATCAGGATTGGCCTTGAGTGCCTGGACCTTCGCCTCAGCTATCTTGATCTTCTTGGTCTCAGCAGAATTCTCCTTCTCTTCCTTCTGCTTCTTGGCCTGCTCGTACATGGACTCCTTCTCCACTGGAGCGAACTCGGCAACCTTAGCCATAACTTCCTTCACGTCAAGACGTGCGAATAGGATCTCAGGCTGCTCTGTTACCTTTGTTCCTGACTTGTACAGACCAAACTTTCCAAGCTCTGTGACCTTTCTCTTCTCGGTATTGAGCTGTGCCATGATCTTCTCAGTTGTCTCAGGCATATATGGCTCAAGGAGTGTTGCACCTATAACGATGCTCTCGACAAGGTTGTACAGAACTGTGTTCAGTCTGTCCTTCTTGTCCTCCTCCTTTGCGAGTGCCCAAGGCATTGTCTCATCTATGTACTTGTTGCATCTCTTGAACAGTGCAAATATCTCTGTGATCGCATCTGCAACCTTGAGCTTATCCATGCACTCTGCAACCTTGTATCTGCAGTCCATAACGACCTTCTTAAGATCCTCATCGACAGGCTCTGTGACGTTGGTATTTGTCACAATGCCACCGAAATACTTGTTTGACATCGATATGGTTCTATTGACCAGATTTCCAAGTGTATTTGCAAGCTCTGAGTTGAGTCTCTCAACCATGAGCTCCCATGAGATAACTCCATCATTCTCAAATGGCATCTCGTGAAGAACAAAGAATCTGACAGCATCCACGCCAAATATATTGACCATATCGTCAGCGTACATTACGTTGCCCTTCGACTTACTCATCTTGCCATCACTCTGGAGGAGCCAAGGATGACCGAATACCTGCTTTGGAAGCGGAAGTCCGAGTGCCATCAGCATGATAGGCCAGTAAATGGTATGGAATCTCAGGATATCCTTGCCAATCAAGTGAAGATCTGCCGGCCAGTATTTATAAAACTTCTCATCGCTCTTTCCATCTACGTCATATCCAAGTCCAGTTATGTAGTTTGAAAGTGCGTCAACCCACACATATACAACGTGCTTTGGATCAAAGTCCACTGGGATTCCCCACTTGAATGATGTTCTTGATACACACAGGTCCTGAAGTCCCGGCTTAAGGAAGTTGTTAACCATCTCGTTACGTCTTGACTCAGGCTGTATAAACTCAGGATGCTGCTCTATATGCTTCATGAGCTTGTCCTGATACTTGCTCATCTTGAAGAAGTATGCCTCCTCCTTGGCCTCCTGAACAGGTCTTCCACAGTCCGGACACTTGCCATCTATGAGCTGTCCATCTGTGAAGAACGACTCACATGGTGTACAGTATTTTCCTACATAATGTCCCTTATATATATCACCCTGATCGTACAGCTTCTTAAATATCTTCTGTACCTGCTTCTCATGGTAATCATCTGTTGTACGGATAAACTTGTCATATGAAGTATTCATGAGATCCCATATTCTCTTGATCTCACCTGATGTCTCATCAACGAATTCCTTTGGGGTCTGCATGTTCTCAAAAGCCTTGTTCTCGATCTTCTGTCCATGCTCATCTGTTCCTGTCATGAATCTTACATCATAACCTGCGAATCTCTTGTACCTTGCAATGCTGTCAGCCAACACGATCTCGTAGGTGTTGCCTATATGAGGTTTACCTGATGCATATGCAATGGCGGTTGTAATATAATACGGTTTTTTTGCCATTTCAAAAACCCTCCCTGAAAAAATACTACAAGCACAAATGAAATGCTTGTGCAACTTTACCGAAAAACTCCTCGGTAATTGTAAATTATATGCCTTTTTATTATTTATTGTCAAGAAGATGGGATATTAAATAAGTCTGTTACGATGGTCATTCTATAACACTGCCAATAAACTTGTCATCGTCTCTCTCTCAAAAGCGCATCACATTCCTGAGAACGGCAAACATCACCGCCCCGGCAATACATATAAATATAAGTATATTGTCAAATCGCGATAACTTTCTGTTTCCATATCTTACGAATACATAATCGTTTTTTACAATTATGTATGCCAACGCCGGAAGAGCTATAAACATAAATTGATTATAAGCAAATGCCTTTGCAAGATCCAGCCTTACGGCCGCAAGGATAGCCCGTGTTATCCCGCATCCTGGGCATAAAAATCCGGTTATCTTTCTGAATATACATGGTATGGCAAGTCCTGTCACTCTTATGAATATATAATAGAGGATGCCTATCCCCACGAGGATGGCATCCCTTTTAATTATCGCATTTCTTCTTGATTTCTGTATCTGATCCATGCTCTGTATTTCTTTGTCTCCGCCGACTACTGCTGGCTGTTATCACTGCCTGAAGCATCTGCTGATGTGTTAATATTCTGATCTGACTGCTGGCCAAATGTATTCTGGTCTAAACCGGCCTGCTGACCATATCCCTGCTGATTGTATGCATTCTGATCATATCCCTGCTGGCTGTATGGCTGCTGTCCGTATGCCTGCTGGTTATATGCATTCTGGTTATATGCATTCTGGTCATATCCCTGCTGACCATATGGCTGCTGTCCGTATGCATTCTGATTATACTGCTGCTGACCATACGCATTCTGGTTGTATGCGTTCTGATCATATCCCTGCTGACCATACGCATTCTGGTTATACTGCTGCTGGCCGTATGCATTCTGATCATATCCCTGCTGCTGACCATACGCATTCTGGTTGTATGTGTTCTGATTATAACCCTGCTGACCATATCCTGTATTCATCTGAGGTATAGCCTCTGCATATTTGTTTGCAGTGTCCTGCATAAGCGCATATGCAATAATTCCAAGTCCAAATACCTGAAGAAGAACGTATAAGATGCCTGAGTTGCTTGATGGTACACCGTTCTTATTCTTTATGATATCAACTTTCTCGCCCATCTTATATGCCCAGAACCATCCATAGATGTTACATGTAACGATAGTGAGCAAAAGCGACATTCCACCACTTGTTGCATCTGTCTCTCCTGACTCCTGATTGATATCGTCTGTCAGCACAACAAACCAATACAATCCATATATTCCGCATGTCACAATTGAAAGCAGAATACATATTCCAATATTCCTCTGTTTGATCATAATTGATAATCCTCCTTAAATTTAGATCCTTAATTACATATGTATGACTTGTGTATGACTGCAATTATACTGTTCCTATATAACCACTACATAACTGCAATAAAAATAATAGAATAGCCCCGCAGACACAACTCAGTCTACGGGACTATTTTCTCATACATTTTGTCTGTACGCAACTGCATCTATACATTTTTCAATGTATATTTGTATGCAATTTGATTCATTACGCATTTTTATTGATGGTATCCTGCATAATAGCATATGATACAATTCCAAGTCCGCATAACTGGAGCAGAAGGAAAAGTATGCTTGAATTTCCTGCTGACTGACCATTCTTTGTCTTTATTGCGTCAATCTTCTCGCCCATCTTGTATGCCCAGAACCATCCATAGATATTACATGTAACGATAGTAAGCAACAATGCTACCCCACCGCTTGTTGCATCTGTCTGTCCAGATTCCTGATTAGCATCGTTTGTAAGGCAAACGAACCAATACAGTGCATAAATTCCAAATGTAATGATTGAAAATACTATGCACAAAGCAATGTTCCTCTGTTTGATCATAAAATGTCCTCCCTTGATTTAATTATAAATTTTTTATAAAAATTTTATAAAATATATAAAACCATATATATACATCTTTGTCAATAAAAATCAAAAAATTAAGCTGTTTTTTGCTTTATTATCTATATTTTTTTATAATCAGGCATAAATCTTCAAATATTTACATTCATAATTTATGTGATGTCGTAAACTGTTTTACTTTTGAAACCATGTGCTATATAATAAAATTTCAGGCAGACATATCTCAACACCCGTATCCTAAATATATTGCCAGGATCCACAGATTATGTTTGTCCGTATTGCAAACAATTTATAATTCTAGAGAAAAGAGGACATTTGTTATGAAAAACATGCTTAACTTCAAGAATTTCACAGCTGATGAGCTGATGGATATTCTCAATCTGGCACTTGACATGAAGAAGAACCCTGATAAGTACGCTCACGCTCTTGAGGGCAAGAAACTCTACACTCTTTTTGAGAAGACTTCCACAAGAACATTTCTTTCATTTACAACAGGTATAACTGAGCTCGGCGGTACATATTACAACCAGCTCTGGAAGGATTCCAACTTTACACTCGGTGAGCCTGTATCAGAGATTAAGTATGTATGCAGGAATGTAGATATCATCATGGCACGTCTTGTAAAGAATGAGACAGTCGAGCTGTTCGGCAACAATGTTACTGTTCCATTTATCAACGGATGTGACAGTTCTTATCATCCATGCCAGATCCTGGCAGATGCCCTCACTATTATAGAAAAGTTTGGCAGTCTCGATGTAAAGCTTATGTATATCGGTGCCAAGAATAATGTATTCAACTCTCTTGTTGAGTTCTTTGCAAAGATGAAGAAGGGAACTATCTACGGACTCACGCCACTTGTGAACAACACCGTATGCGGCGATGACTTCTTTGAGGCAGCAAAGGCTACAGGTCACTATATTGAGCTCGATCCTACCATGAGCATGGAGGAGGCCAAGAAGTACGCCAAGGACATGGATATCCTCTACACAGATACATGGGTAGACATGGAGTTCTTCAACAACCCTGCATACAAGCAGCAGAAGGAGGAGACTCTTGCAAAGATGATGCCTTACCAGCTCAACGAGGAGTTCACAGAGGGCAGCAAGGCTATAGTATTCCACGACATGCCTATGCACCAGGGATTTGAGATCTCACAGGGCGTTATCGACAAGAACCTCAACCACATTTTGGATGAGGCTGAGAACAGACGTCACGCTGAGAAGGCTGTTATGTATACCCTTCTTAATTCTTAAAATATTCATTCTGATAACCTAAGGAGGATCATGTCAAATGAGACATTTAATAGACCCAATGGACCTGTCAGTTGAGGAGATCGATCATCTGCTCACTCTGGCGCAGGACATCATCGATAACAAAGAAAAATACAGTGAGGTGTGCAAGGGCAAGAAGCTGGCTACCCTGTTCTTCGAGCCAAGTACACGTACAAGGCTGAGCTTTGAGGCTGCCATGATGGAACTGGGCGGCAACGTGCTCGGTTTCTCATCAGCAAGCTCATCATCATCTACCAAGGGTGAGAGTGTCGGCGATACCGTCAAGATCGTCAGCTGTTATGCCGATATTATAGCTATGAGACATTATAAAGAGGGTGCCCCGATGCTGGCTTCCATGAAATCAGATGTTCCTATTATTAATGCTGGTGACGGCGGTCACAATCACCCTACGCAGACATTGGCCGATCTTCTCACAATAAAGAGAGAGAAGGGCAGACTAAACAATATGACCATAGGTTTCTGCGGAGATCTTATGTTTGGTCGTACGGTTCATTCACTTATAAAGGCCATGTCAAGATACGAAGGCATAAAATTTATTCTCATATCACCGGATGAATTAAAATTACCTGATTATATAAGAACAGAAGTCATCGAAAAGAATAATATACCATATGAGGAGATTTCCTCTCTTGAGGATGCTATCGGATCTCTGGACGTTCTCTATATGACAAGAGTCCAGAAAGAACGTTTCTTCAACGAGGCGGACTACATAAGACTGAAAGATACCTATATTCTTGACAAGTCAAAGCTGGCTCTCGCTAGGCCTGACCTGTCGATCCTTCACCCGCTTCCTCGTGTAAATGAGATATCTGTTGAGGTGGATGACGATCCGAGAGCATGTTATTTCCGACAAGCACTCAACGGCAAATATGTCCGAATGGCACTCATCATGGACCTTCTCGGACTCGACAAGGATTTTAAGGCATAGGAGGAATGATCATGAATATTGACAGTATTCAGAATGGTATTGTACTTGACCATATAACAGCAGGCAAAGCCCTGCAGATATACAACGATCTTCATCTTGATAAGCTGGATTGCTCCGTTGCTATAATCAAGAATGTTAAAAGCGAGAAGATGGGAAGAAAGGACATTCTTAAGATAGATCAGGATATTGACATAAACCTTGATGTTCTGGGGTATATCGACCCGGATATATCCGTCAACATCATCAAGGACGGCAAGCTCGTTGAAAAACGTAAGATCGAACTGCCTGAGAGACTGGTTGGAATAAAGAAATGTACCAATCCAAGATGCATTACGACCACAGAGCAGGGAATAACCCATATATTCAAACTCACAGACAGAGAAAAGCGAATTTACAGATGTATATACTGTGAAGCAGACAAGTAACTGTTTACTTTTCAGTTTTATGTGCTATAATCTATAAAGTTGCGATAATCCGAGAATTATCTAAGAGGTGAAATATGGAACAGTATGTTATCAAGGGAGGTCGTCCTCTGGAGGGCGAAGTTACCATTGCGGGTGCTAAGAATGCCGCACTTGGAATACTTGCCGCTGCAGTCATGACCGACCAGGAAGTCACAATAGAAAACGTACCGAACGTCAGAGATACAAGAGTCCTTCTTCAGGCCATTCAGGGTATCGGCGCAAGGGTCCGTTACATAGACGAGCACACGGTTGCTATATGTGGTGGAACCATCAATCCGAATACCGATCTCTGTGTCGACGACGAATATATCAGAAAGATCAGAGCATCCTACTATCTGCTCGGCGCACTGCTTGGCAAATATAACCATTCACAGGTCGCTCTTCCAGGCGGATGCGACATCGGAGCCCGTCCGATAGATCTGCACATAAAAGGTTTTGAAGCACTTGGAGCCCACGTTGATATAGCAAACGGTATGATATCCGTTGAGGCTGATGAGCTGATCGGAAGCCACATTTACATGGATGTGATCTCAGTAGGTGCCACCATCAATGTCATGATGGCCGCCGTAATGGCAAACGGCAAGACTACCATAGAGAACGCAGCCAAGGAGCCACATATCGTTGATGTTGCCAATTTCCTCAACAGTATGGGTGCTAACATCAAGGGTGCCGGAACTGATGTCATCCGTATCCGTGGCGTAAAGTCACTTCACGGAACTACATATTCCATCATTCCGGATCAGATCGAGGCAGGAACCTTCATGGTTGCAGCAGCAGCCACCAGAGGCAACGTCCTCATCAAGAACGTAATTCCTAAGCATCTTGAGGCTATAACCTCAAAGCTTACAGATATAGGTGCCACTGTCATCGAGTACGATGATTCAGTGAGAGTAATGTGCAACAAGAGACTCAAAGCTACCAACATCAAGACTCTGCCATATCCGGGATTCCCGACAGATATGCAGCCACAGATGGCGGTTACACTTGCACTGTCCAACGGAACAAGCATCGTCACCGAGAGCATATTTGAGAACAGATTCAAGTATGTCGCAGAGCTTTCAAGAATGGGCGCACACATCAGAGTCGAGGGCAACACCGCTATTCTCGATGGTGTGGAGACATTCACCGGTGCAAATGTTGCAGCACCTGACCTGAGAGCAGGCGCAGCACTTGTAATTGCGGCACTTGTGGCCAACGACTTCTCTACTGTATGTGATATCAAGTATATCCAGAGAGGCTACGAGAAGTTCGACGAAAAGCTTCGCGGACTTGGTGCTCTCATCGAGAAGGTAGAGACGGACAAAGAGATCCAGAAATTCAAGCTCAAAGTAGGTTAATATATACGACATAAGGCGAAAAGCTTTTGCCGGTCAGCACTTGTCTGACCGGCAAAAGCTTTTTTATTGCAATTTTATTACTTTTTTATAACTTTTTTCACAAAAATGGTGCTCATTTGCAATAATTATGGTAAACTTAGACTGATGTAATTTTGTCATAAATACTATTTTATATATAGATTTGTTTTATGAAAAATGGAGGTTACTATGGATATCAATACTAAACGAACCCGGACTACTATTTCTATCGTAATGCTTATTTGGGCGGTCGTCTGCATCGCGGTGACCGGACTGTATGTGGGAAACAATCACGCAGAAGCCGCGACCACGGGAACTCTCACGTCTGACTACGTGTATTTCCGCAAATCACCAAACGGCACGCCTATAAAATATAACGGCTCGGCCATACTCCTAAGGAAGGGTCAGAAGATGACCGTACTGAGCACTTCCAACAAGACATGGTACAAGGTCAAGCTTACATACAAGAAGAAGAGCTACACCGGTTATGTGTACTCCGCATTTATCAAGGTAACAAGGACAACCTCCAAGAAGGCTCACCTTCGAAAAAATGAAAACTATGTATATTTCCGAAAAACGCCAAACGGCACGCCGCTGAAGTATAACGGATCGCCGATCATGCTCATGGGCGGTCAGAGCATGACCGTACTGAGCACTTCCAACAAGACATGGTACAAAGTCAAGCTTACATATAAGAAGAAGCGCTACACCGGTTATGTATATTCCAAGTTCATCGTGATCGACTCCACTTCAGCCACAACAAAGGCCACGACCAAGGCTACTACACAGCAGCCTACCACAGCGGCTCAGGCAGCCAAGAGCGGTTACGTGAATGAAGACTATGTATACTTCCGCCAGACGGCAGCGGGTACACCTATAACCTACAACGGAAGCGCGATCATGCTCATGAAGGGACAGGCACTCTCCGTGACTGATACATCCAACAAGTCATGGTACAAGGTCAACCTCACATACAGCAGCAAGAAGTATACAGGATTTATCTCCTCATCGCTCATCACAATGGGAACATACAAGGAACCTGACGGTAACCAGACATCGGATGCAGCATTTGAAAAGCAATTATCCGCCCAGAACTTCCCTGAGAGCTACAAGGTGCTTCTCAGAAAGCTCCATGCGGAGCACCCAAACTGGATATTCAAGGCGGTACACACCAACCTTAACTGGAACGACGTGGTCAAGAACGAGGTCAACGTACAGGGACGTGTCAACAACCTTGTAAACTGTACATCTTACAGTCCTAACTACGGCTGGAGATCACAGACCGTTGGATACAACTACAAGACAGACTCCTACTCATCATATGATGGTTCAACATGGTTTGCAGCCTCGGACGATCTTGTAAAGTATTACCTCGATCCGAGAACATATATGTCATCCGCAAGCTCCATGTTCGCATTTGAAAAGCTGTCATACGACTCATCACAGACAAAGTCAGGAGTTGAGGCTATATTATCTGGTTCGTTTATGCACAATGCGCACCCAACCGGTTCGACCACCACATATTCGTCCATGATAATCACCGCAGCACAGAAATCCGGCGTCAGCCCTTACCACATTGCTTCACGTATCAAGCAGGAGGTCGGAGGCTCGATAACCTCGGGAACAAACGGTAAGAATGCCACATATCCCGGCATATATAACTTCTACAATATCGGTGCATTTGAGAGTGCATCAGGCAACGCTATAACAAACGGTCTGAGATGGGCTTCATCGGGCACATCATACAACAGGCCATGGACAACACCTGCCAAATCAATAATCGGCGGTGCGATGTATATCGGAGAGTCCTACATCAACAAGGGTCAGAACACTCTGTATACTCAGAAGTTCAACGTAACCTACACAGACTGCCTGTACTGGCATCAGTACATGGGAAATGTACAGGCCCCTACAACAGAGGCATGGAAGGTATATGATGCCTACAAGTCTTCAGGAGCACTCAACAAGGCCATAACATTTGCCATACCTGTTTACAAGAATATGCCAAGCACAGCAATGAAGATGCCTGCGGCTAATCCGGGCAACCAGAACAACTACCTGAAAACACTCTCTGTAAGCGGCAAGAAGCTGTCACCTACATTTGCAATAAACAGCACTACACAGTACACGGTAAATGTGCGCTCATCTGTATCAAGTGTGAAAATAAACGCTTCACCTGTAAGCAGCTACTCCACAGTGAGCGGAAAGGGAACAAAAACCCTGAAATCAGGAAAGAATACATTTAAGATAGTATGTAAATCCCAGAGTAAAGCTACACGTACTTACACCATAATAATTAACAGAGGATAAGGAGGACTCGGTGGATAACCGTATATGAATATTATGAGGACTACAAGATTTAGCTTTAGAACGTTTATGACAGAAGTTGCATGTGTGTTGACTATGATGCTTTTCATGCTTCATACCACTTATGCCGCTACAGTCGCATTTAGTGTTGAGGTTCCATCCACCACGGTCGTTGTTGGCGATACCGTGGAGATCAAGGTAAGTATAAACGCAGCCGATCAGGCTTTATCAAGCTACAGCTACAATATCACATATGATTCCACATTGCTCAAGGCTGTGAGCGGCGGCACCGTGGAATCTGAGGGCACCGTAAGCTACTCCCAGGCAAATGTAAAGCCTGGAGATGCAATGACAGCAACATTTACATTTACCGCCATTGCGAGCGGAACTGCCAGCATAGAGACATCAGCAGTTGAGGTCATCTCCGACACAGAAGAGTCGATAGACATGACACCGTCATACAACTCGGTAACCATCAGCGACAAGTCAGCCGCCGCTTCCACCGAAGCAGCTTCATCTACTGTCAGCGATACCGGTTCAGAAGCCGAGCCTGCAACACCTCTTGCATTGATCGACAGCGAGACCAAGCCTGTTGTTACTGAGGATGAGGTAGGAACACTCACAGAGGCAGATCAGAACGCATCCGCACCTGCAGATACCCTTGTAAGCGTTCACTCAAACAACAACACTTATAACATCATTCCAAAGCCTAATTCAGTCTCAGTGCCAACCGGATATCTTCCAGTGAAGATCAACCTGAACGACACGGACATCAGAGCTTATATGAAGGGAAGCAGTTCCAACACCGTTCTCCTCTACGCAGCAACAAACGACGGACACCAGGGCTGGTATTTCTTCAATCCAAATGAAGGAACTTTCCTTGACGCAACGGATCTCATCGAGGAGACGGATTCGCTGTCCAGCTTCATAGACAAGCACAAGTTCGTAATAATGCTCATAGCCATCATAGTTCTTGTGATACTGGTCGTTGTCATCATCATCCTTGCTGTCTCACTCAAGGGTCTCATCGCTGATTACGAGGCTCAGATAGACAAGCTGAAGAAGGACAACGAGGAGAAGGAAAGCACAGCAAATGAAACATCAGAAGCTGCCGAGCCTTCCGCAAAAGCCGCTGAACACGTCAGAATGCCTCACCACGACAATAGCGAGGTGCCCACCATCAACAACAAGGCGCTCTTCCCTGGGGACGACGAGGTTATCCACGAGAGTTACGCAGACTCCGATTACGACAATCAGGTATCTCCTGATGAGGACGATGTCATCCACACTGACGACTATGACGACACTGCATTTGAGGATGTCGCCGATGACAGCGAGCCTATAGATTCAGCATTTGACGTCAAAGAGGATACGGAGAGCAAGATCCAGGCATCCCTCGACGAGATAGATGCGGCACTTGAATCCGCAAAGAAATACAAAGATTAATACTCACGAAATAACGTGATATACAAAAAGCACATGTATCAGTTTCAATCTGATACATGTGCTTTTATATTTGTCTGAATTTTTTTAATCTGCTTATAAGTATGCTTTCAGCACATCCACCTTGTCCAGCTTCTCCCATGGGAGATCAAGATCTGTTCTTCCGAAGTGTCCGTAAGCTGCTGTCTGCTTGTAGATAGGTCTTCTGAGGTCAAGCATCTTGATGATACCTGCTGGTCTTAAGTCAAAGTGCTCTCTAATGATCTCGACAAGCTTATCATCTGAAAGCTTTCCTGTGCCAAATGTGTCTACCATGATGGATGTAGGTCTTGCAACACCGATAGCGTATGAGAGCTGTATCTCACACTTGTCAGCCAGACCTGCTGCAACTATGTTTTTAGCCACGTAGCGGGCCGCATAAGCCGCTGAACGGTCTACCTTGGTACAATCCTTGCCTGAGAAGGCTCCGCCGCCGTGACGGGCATATCCGCCGTATGTGTCAACGATGATCTTACGTCCTGTGAGACCACTGTCACCATTTGGTCCACCTATTACGAATCTTCCTGTTGGATTGATGAAGAACTTGGTATTCTCATCGATGAGCTCCTGTGGAAGAACCTCGTCGAATATATACTTCTTAACGTCAGCGTGGATCTGCTCCTGGCTGACTTCCTCTCCGTGCTGTGTTGAGAGAACGACTGCATCAAGTCTTACAGGCTTGTCATTCTCATCGTACTCAACTGTTACCTGTGTCTTACCGTCCGGTCTTAAGTATGGGAGTGTTCCGTTCTTTCTTACCTCTGTGAGCTTTCTTGCAAGCTTGTGGGCAAGTGCTATTGGATATGGCATGTACTCAGGTGTCTCATTTGTTGCAAATCCGAACATCATACCCTGATCTCCGGCACCGATCGCCTCGATATCATCCTCGCTCATGAGATGCTCCTTTGCCTCGAGTGCCTTGTCAACTCCCATAGCAATATCTGATGACTGCTCGTCTATGGCTGTGATAACGCCGCATGTATCGCAGTCAAATCCGTACTTTGCTCTGTCGTATCCGATCTCTCTGATCGTCTCACGAACGATCTTCTGAATATCCACATAAGCGTTGGTTGTGATCTCTCCCATGACAAGCACAAGACCTGTCGTGATGGATGTCTCACATGCCACACGGCTCATTGGATCCTGCTCCATCAGCGCGTCAAGCACTGCATCTGATATCTGGTCACAGATTTTGTCAGGATGTCCTTCTGTTACTGATTCCGATGTAAATAATCTTCTTTCCATACTACTTCCTTTCCTTTTTGTACATAAGAAAAACCGCTTCGTATGAGCGGTTTGATCGTGTCTGTCAAGCCTCTCATTGTTCGATCACAGATCCTGTATCACCTACATATCTGCGTCGCTCAGGTCGGCACCTTCCGAATCTGACATCGGGGTTGCCATGGCTTCTTCGTCCCTTCTGACTCCACCATTCTGAATAAGAGCGTTTTTCTAATATCTATAAATGCAATCATTACTCTATATCATTGAGAGTTATTAGTCAACATATTTTTGGGTGAAATGATGCTTAATGAATTATTTTCAATATAAACCATATAAGCAGCAAATGCAGGGGATAGAACAGATAGAAGAAATACTTGAGCTTCATCCTTCCTCTCTCTCCGCTGTACATATTCACAGGTATCATCGCCAACAGAGCGTATAGCTGATTCATGCCCAGGCAGAGAATGTATACCAGCGAACTGAGCACCACGATCTCAATGTTCTGCTTCTTATTGAAATATGCCAGAGTATAAGCATCCGCTCCACTCCGCTCCTTCTCGATCAGATAGAACATGACTATGATTCCCACTCCCGCCATGCCGTAGTCGAATCTCAGGAACTCCGCCAGAAGTGCTGCGGCCAGTGCGATCTCGACCTTCCATCTTCCGATTGGCCCCCGGCTATCCATGGCGTATATGGCAAACAGTCCGGCTGTCAGGGTGAATAATATGTTCTGAGCCCCCGGATACCAGATCGTATCGTGCATTGCCAGATCAAATGGTATCTCTGACACCACCGCAAATATTCCAAGTCTCAGAAGATACCTCCTCACGTCGGATGTACGCAGAAGCCCCTGTACAAGCAGGAATGCAAATACAGGAAATGCCAGGCGCCCCACAGCGCGCATTATGTAGTTGTTATCCATGAATACTATGCCTATGTGATCTACGGCCATACACACACAGGCTGTCAGCTTGAGCGCATTTGACGACAGCCGCCTCAGCCCTCTTTCCTCAGTTTCTTCATTATATTCCATATACAGTCCTTTCCTACCGCCTGCTCTTTCTATCAGTAACACCGTAACAGAAAAAACAGCACATGACTTATGTTCATCATGTGCTGCTCTTCTCACAAAACCTTATATATCTATCTTCAATCGTCTAGATTCTCTTTCTGAGAGCCTTAGACAATGCTGACAGCTCCTCTGTATCAGCCTTACCCGGTATCCAGGTCATAGTCACGTTGTCCTTGATGTATCTTGGAACAAGATGCATATGGAAGTGGAATACAGTCTGGCCTGCTGCCTCGCCGTTGTTCTGAAGGATATTCAGTCCGTCCGGATTCAGCTCAGCCTTCTGTGCCTTTGCCACCTCTGTAGCTATAGTAAATATCTTGGCTGCTGTCTCAGCATCCATGCTGTATATATTGTCAAAATGTTCTTTCGGGATAATAAGCGCATGGCCCTTGTTAGCAGGATTCACATCAAGTATTACTCTGCAGATACTATCCTCATAAACTGTCGCTGATGGAATCTCACCGTTGGCTATCTTACAAAAAATGCAATCGTCCTTATTCATATAAGTTTTACCTCCTCATTGCCTCTATCCATTGTAAACCATCTGACAAAATATTACAAGCACCAAAGAGAACACCAGTTTTATACACCAGTCAAATAATTCTATAATATTGACATGTAAAATTCATTTTTCCTGTCCCTGCCCTGCGGAAATGTCTTTCTGGCACCGGCTATGACCGCAGGATCCAGCTCCGCAACGAGCAGTCTGTCGCTCACCCTCTCCGCCATCTCGTTGCCGTAGACATCATATATATGTGAGCTCGGGACATATCTCTCCCTTTTACCCATGCCCACTCTGTTCACGCCTATCACGTATGCCTGATTCTCAATGGCCCTCGCCCTGAGCAGCGCTTCCCACTGGGCAACTCTCTCCTCAGGCCAGTTGGCTATCACAAGTATGGCATCGTAAGAATCCCTCGCCGCCGAAAATATCTCCGGAAATCTGAGATCATAGCATATGTATCCGCCCAGCCTCAGATCCTTGACATTCGCCTGACAAATACGACTGCCTGCCCGGTACACCCTGTCCTCACCGCTGAACGAAAAAGGATGTATCTTTGCGTAATCCATGATCACCTCATCACCGCTGACGATCGCCAGCTTATTTTCAAATACCATCCTTCTGCTCTCATCAAACTCACCGCTTCCATCAGCCATGAAAGCTTCTATATAACCAAATGCCATGGCCATATCGTATTTCCTGCTGTTCTCCATAAAAAACGAAACGCTCTCCGGTATCTCACCATCCCTGTACGCCTCCCACATGCGAGCGGGCATCATGGTAAATCCCGTCAGCGTCATCTCAGGAAACACCAAGAGCTCAACGCCATTCTCATATGCCTCCTGCATGACCTCAAGACAGTGCTCCCTGGCATACTCCTTATCCTCGTATCCAATATCGATCTCCGTGATTCCGACCTTTATCATATCCCGCCTCCTGTGTATACACTCTGTATATCGTTCGAATTCTATATTAAGTATTTTACACAATAACGTGTGTTTTGCAAATGTTAACCTATGCTCAAAATTTCTGGTTGACATTTCTCCCATGTATATATATAATGTCAACCATAGCCCTTGTGTATAGGTTAACAAATCCAGGCAGTATTCGTCATCAGCCCGTCGAAACTACCTGGATTTGTTGTGAATAAGCTGTACACAGGCATTACAATCATTGGAGGATTATTACAAATGAAAAAAGCATTTACCACTGTAGAGCTGGTCATGATGGCCATGTTCACTGCAATTCTGTGTGCATCCGCTTACCTGAGCATTCCAACACCGCTCCCTAACGCAGCACACATCACATTACTCAACTTTATGATAATTCTGATAGCTCTCGTATTTGAGCTCAGAGACTCAACGATCATAATAGCACTTTGGATGATCATGGGTGCCATCGGCGTTCCTGTATTCATCGGCGGAGGCGCAGGCCTTGGATATCTGTTCGGAGTATTCGGTGGATACACCTTCTCATTCATCATTGCATCAATCGTAGTCGGTCTCATCAAAGGCAAAAAGTACAAGAGACTTAAGTATACCATCGTTGCGATCATAGGTGTCGTGATCATTGATATCGTGGGAATGATCTGGTGGAAGTTCAACGGTAACCTCACATGGAAGGTTGCATTCTTATCAGGTTTCGTGGCATTCATTCCACTCGACCTCGTTAAGGCTGTCATCGCCGCACAGCTCGTTCCACTGTTCAAGAGGCTTCTCCCTGAGAAGGACGACAAAGAGGCCAATGAACAGGCAAAAGAAGCCTGATTAATGGAAATACACAAACTTAAGTGCAATTATAGCTGTCGGCTATGATTGCACTTTTTTGTTACCATCTCGTTTAGTAAACATATTTACTAAAATTTAAAGGGTCACAAACCCGTATGTTATCATTTTTGCGGGTGATCGAATGCAGTATATGGAATTTAGCAAGGATAAAAAGTATATAGAAAGAATCCGTGGACTGCGGGAAGATCATGACTTTACACAACAATATGTTGCCCGCTATCTGAACACCTCACAGACCATGTACGCACGTTATGAAAGGGGCGCAAGTGCGCTGCCAATCCATCACCTTATATATCTCACCGAGTTATATAACGTGTCATCCGATTACATTCTTGGAATCACCAACAACCCTGTTCCATACGAAGAATATTACAGAGAAGCCGCTGTCACCGACCAGGATCCCAGATCACCGGGAAAATACGATATACATTGGAAGGGCAACAGCTAATTCTTTCCCGCACATTTGACCACTATCAACCTGTCACCGGCTTTCACGTCATCCCCCTCAAGGCTGTTGAGCTTTCTTATGGAATCAAGACTGGAATAATACTGTTTTGCGATCGACCATATGCTGTCACCGTCACGCACAACATAGCCCACTATACCTGGCGCCACCGCTTTCTTCTTCATATCGACCGGAGCCACCGTCATGTCATCGATAAGCTCTATCTCTTTCCGGGTAAATATGGTCATTCCCATATCCACTATGGCTTTTATCTCCACCTCGTCATTACCCGGCAGCGCCGCCGTGATCTGATTGAGTGCAGGGGTAATCCTGATGGAATCCTGAGTTCTGAGCGGAACAGTCTCCACCCTGTATGAAAATGGAGCTACCACCTCCATCTGACACAGAGGTCTGCTGTCATCCGAAGACACATAAAGAACTGCCGCCTTCACAGCACCCTCGACGACCACGGCGTCATCCGCCGGCCTGACATCGTCTATATCCACACTGCCCGTCACATTTACGATCTGGAGAATGGACGGCTGGCTGCTCTTGAGCCTCTCCTTCTTCACGACCCTCGTCTTTGCATTGTTTCTCATGAGAAGGTTCTCATAGCTGAATCTGCTCCTGACGGGATCGACCTGCGCAGAATATGAGAACATATCCTTGAGAAGGTCTGCCTCCACGTCCTCGTACACCTTGATGTCCACATTGAGGCTGCTCTCCACCTGGAGTATCCTGTCCTCACCGCCGTCATTTGCACGCACGGACACCGAACCGCGGGATGCGGTTATCATATCGTCCAGTATCATATCCTCGTCTATTCCATCGCAGTTCACAGTGTCCTGGAACTCCCTCGTGGCGCTGACATACTGCACCGGAGCCACCTCGTCATCCGGCTTGTATATGACAAATATGTCCATCTTGCCGCTTATATGTACCCCCACGTCCGTGGCACGGCTCTCTATCTCCGAGAAGTTCACCTGATCCCACAGCACACGTCCGATATTCGGCTTATTTGCCGGGATCTCTATGTCCTCCTTTATCTTCATTATGTCTCTGGAAGACGCCGCAAGATTTGTAAAGCTTACCTTCTCCGTCATGCACTCTATACCAGAGCCGTTTGCTATGCCCACGGCGCCCTCTGCGGTGATCTGCTGGCACGCCCAGAGCTTCACGCCCACAAGCCCTCTCACCTCGTATTTTCTGGAATTTATCACGGTCACGTACAGATCCTCCAGCACACCCTGTACGGAAACCTTATCTCCCAGCGACAGTTCATCCGCATTTATCGTCTCCTCAAATGGCAGCTCTCCGTCATGGCTCTCAAATGAATCCCCCTCCCGGTCCGTCTGGTATAGGATGGCGTAGCTCACAGTTCCTGTGATGCGCGCCTTGCCCTCCATGACGTCTATGTTTTCTATCGTCACCTGTCCTTTGCTGGCTATCTGTCTGTCTATATCCCCCTTCACATCAGGGACATTGAAATCGTCATCCACGGTAAACTCAACGTATTTTGCCGCCTTAAGATTCGTCGTTGTGATCCTGTTCTTAGTAAGCTCCATATTTTTCCCACCTTATTTTTTATGATATACCGTTCTACTTGAATACAACCGGAAGATCCATCTTCACTATCCTGACCACCATATAAGGAAATGATACATTGTCTCCCTTCACGCCATCCGTCGGAGTCGCCACCTGCCTTAAAACTCCCTTGATGTAAATGGCATTGTCGTCCTTGTACATCTCCTCCAGAGTCACCCCAACGTCATCCCTCTCCTGCATGCCCGCAGCGATGACTATATATGTATATGTGCTGTTTGAATATACGAGATTAAATGGGTTTTCCTTCTTTTTGTCTATGATGGTAACCAGTTCATCCGGCAGCATGGTCTCATCGCACACGTCATATAGCAGCGGCTCCCCACTGTCCGACACCTCAAACCTTGCACATCCAACGCAGAATATCATGAGCTCCAGTGCAACCACCAGCAGGAAGGTAAGTCTGCCCCACATTCTCCCTCTTAGAAACTCTTTTTCATTTTCCACATGTATCACCTCCGCCATTTGCTTTTTAAGGTGTCTGGCTGTCATTTTAAGCCACTTAACACACTTTGGTATAGTATATGTACCCCATTTGCTCTTTATGTCTGTAAACGCAAAAAAGAGGCGGGATATCCTGTTTGATATCCCGCCTCCGTATCAGAAGCTCGTCCTTCTGTATATTATTCTGTCATTCTACTCTGCGTCTGCAGGTGCGCTCTTCTCAGCCTCGATCTCGGCCTCAGCCTCTGGTGTGACCTCGATTCCAAGCTCAGCGAGCTGCTTGTCGTCTACATAGTCAGGCGCATTTGTCATGAGACATGATGCATCCTTTACCTTAGGGAATGCGATTACGTCACGGATAGAATCCTGCTTTGCCATGAGCATGACCAGACGGTCAAGACCATAGGCAAGTCCTGCGTGAGGTGGTACTCCGTACTTGAACGCATCCAGAAGGAATCCGAATCTCTCGTGAGCCTCGGCCTTTGTAAAGCCAAGGCACTCGAACATCTTCTCCTGAATGTCATCCTGATGGATTCTGACCGAACCTCCACCGATCTCATTTCCGTTTAATACTATATCATAAGCCTTTGCACGAACCCTGCCCGGATCAGAATCGATGTACTGAAGATCCTCCTCCATAGGCATGGTAAATGGATGGTGCATAGCTGTGAATCTGTTCTCCTCGTCTGACCACTCAAGAAGTGGGAACTCTGTGATCCACACGAATCTGTATACATTCTTGTCCACAAGTCCCATGAGTTCTGCCAGATGGCATCTCAGTGCGCCGAGGACTGTCCATACGATCTTTGTCTTGTCCGCTGCGAACAGAAGCAGGTCGCCAGGCTTTCCATCCATGGCTGCCACAAGGGCGTTCATCTGCTCCTCTGTCATGAACTTGGCAAATGATGACTTGTAGCTTCCATCCTCGTTGATAACTATATATGCAAGTCCCTTTGCGCCGTATGTCTTTGCATACTCGATAAGGGCATCTATCTTCTTTCTAGGCATGCTTCCCTGTCCCTCGGCATTGATACCGCGGACTGTTCCGCCATTTGCAAGGGCACCTGTGAATACTCCGAACTCACAGTCCTTGACAACATCGCTGACATCCTTGAGCTCGAGTCCAAATCTGAGGTCAGGCTTATCTGAACCAAATCTGTCCATTGCCTCCTGCCATGTCATTCTCTGAATTGGAAGCTGGATGTCGAGATCAAGTATCTCCTTGAAGAGCTTTGCAAGAAGACGCTCATTTACATCGATTACATCGTCAACGTCAACAAATGAGAGCTCCATATCCATCTGGGTGAACTCCGGCTGTCTGTCTGCACGGAGATCCTCGTCACGGAAGCATCTTGCGATCTGGAAATATCTGTCGTAACCAGAGCACATAAGAAGCTGCTTGAAGAGCTGTGGTGACTGTGGCAGAGCGTAGAATGTACCAGGGTGTACACGGCTTGGCACAAGGTAATCTCTTGCTCCCTCTGGTGTTGACTTGGTCAGCATAGGTGTCTCTATCTCAAGGAATCCCTCATCTGCCATGAACTGTCTGGCGATGGTGGCTACCTTACTCTTCATGATAAGATTTCTCTGGAGGTCAGGACGTCTGAGGTCGAGATATCTGTACTTGAGCCTTATCTCCTCCTTGGTCTTGCTGTTCTCCTCTATAGGGAATGGAGGTGTCTCTGCCTCTGACAGTATACGGAGGCTGCTTGCAACGACCTCGATGTCTCCTGTTGCAAGGTTCTCATTCACTGCACCCGCACGCTTGCACACTGTTCCCTCGATGGCTGCAACGAACTCTGAACGGAGCTTTCCTGCCTTCTCGAAGCACTCTGCGCCACACTGTGACTCCTCAAATATAACCTGTAATATTCCACTTCTATCTCGAAGATCTACAAAGATTATTCCACCTTTATTTCTGCTCTTCTGAACCCAGCCCATCACGGTAACTTTCTCACCTATGTTGGCACTGCTAACCTCTGTACATCTGTGGCTTCTCTTAAGCCCCTGCATAGATTCTGCCATCTTACGCTATCCTCCTAAAATTAAAAACTTTCCTTATGTCACTATACACTTTTTTCATTTTTCGTCAAGACCTGGAATATCGCCGTGAAGCACCTGATCCACCCTGCTCATGATGTCTGTGGTGTTGATCAGCCGCTGGAACGCCAGGAACGCCCTCATGTCGAAGTGTCTCACCTCATCTATCACCATTCCAAATGCCGTATCCGCGTCAAATGCCTTCCTGTATGGTCTGTCGCTGACCAGTGCACTGAACACATCGCACACTCTGATAAGTCTTGCGCCGAGTGGTATCTCCTCGCCCCGCATCCTGTACGGATATCCCGAGCCGTCATAGTTCTCATGGTGATAGTGCACCATATCCACTATGTCCTGATCGTAGCCCTCACGCTTAAGTATCTCCGCGCCAAGCTTGGCATGCAGCCTGACGTATCTCATCTCCTCGATCTTCATCGCACCCTGCCGCCGTCCATATATGTAAGGACTCACCTGCAGCTTGCCCACATCGTGCAGCATTCCCGCCACGGCAACCTTGTGTATGAATTCCTCATCACAGCCCAGCTCCCTCGCCAGCTCAGATGCCAGTACACTCACACACATTCCATGGCGCACCGCATCATTCATATCAACTGAATAGCATTCTTCTGCATCCTTCTCCAATGCTAATCCCATATAAATCCCGCTTTCTTACGCTCGATCATCTCATCTATTCGAGCTATATAATCGTCTACACTCTTACAATTCTCTATTCTGTCTATACGTGTCCCCTCTGTCACTCCGTCATGTCCTGGTCTCACCACAAGCTTCGATGAACTTCCGGCACCGAGACCGATGATGTCAGTCCTCTCCTCCATGATGAGTATATTGTACAGGCACTCAAGCCCCGGCTTCGAGTAACCCACGTTCTCCAGATTGCCGGTCATGTTCTTCTGTCTGTACAGATAGTATGGATCAAGCCCCATCTCAGCCGCCGCCCTCGTAACAGCACCGAGCTGGCTGTCTATATCCGACTTCAGGGTGTCACGGTATTTGTCCATCTCTATGTTCAGATTCGCCGCCCTCTTGATGGCAAGGGTGTGAACCGTCAGGCTTTCAGGGGAAAGCTCCTTCACCTGTCTCAGCGTGTTCTCCACACTGTCCGTGTCCTCTCCCGGAAGTCCCACTATCAGATCCATGTTGATGTTGTCAAAGCCCGCTCTCCGGGCATTCTCCATGGCTATGACCGTCTGCTCCGGCGTATGTGCCCTGCCTATGGTCCTTAATGTCTCCTCGTTCATGGTCTGTGGATTTATGCTTATACGCGTCACTCCGTGGCGCTTCATGACCTCAAGCTTGTCAAATGTGGTACTGTCCGGTCTGCCCGCTTCTATGGTGAACTCCCTCACCTGTGACAGGTCAAATGACTTCTCTATCATGCTGCAGAGTCTGTCCATATGCTCCGCAGATATGGATGACGGCGTTCCGCCTCCCACATATATTGATATGAGCCGTTTTCCGGAATATGCCTCCGCAACGTATGCCATCTCTTTTTCGACTGCGTCCAGATATGCATCCACCTTATTCTTATATACCGCAATCGGATATGAGGTAAATGAACAGTACAAACATCTTGTCGGACAGAACGGTATGCCTATATACAGACAGTATTCGTCCTCCTCCGCCACAGAGTCTATGATTTTCTTCTCCCTGTCAGCCACCGCCACTGCCAGCTCGGCTTTCTCACGGGAGGTTCCATATATCTCCTGGTAGTTTCCTATTATATCCTCTGAGGTCATCCCGGCTTCCATATAAGACACAGCTATCTTCGTAGGTCTGATACCCGTCAGGGAGCCCCACGGAAGTCTGCGGTCTGTATACTCCGAAAGCATGTTGTATATCGCCAGCTTTAACGGATTCCTCACGGCACTCTTATCCCGGCAGTCGCCATCCACAGGGATCTGTGTGCTGCATGCCAAAGTCCGCTCTCCTCCGTCTACTACAGAATACAGCTCTATATTTATTCTATTGTCATCTATATCCGCCACAAGCTCCTTGTCTATCTCCGCCTTAAGCTCCGGCTTTTTGTCAAATATCTCCGGGACCACTATTCTTTCACCGCCGTAGAAGGCCTGGAGACTCACCCGGAGATCATTGTTGTAATCTTCTATATTCTGTATCAGTAATATCATATTTCCACCATGATCCGCCCATCAGAAGAACGGATTCATCTTCTTCTCTTTTCTTATAAGTGTTGTCTCCCCGTGTCCAGGGTACACCACGGTATCATCAGGAAGCACAAACAGCTTCTCTCTTATGTTCTCGAGTAGCGCATGCTCATCACCTGTAGGAAAATCCGATCTTCCCACACTGTATTTGAACAGCGTATCCCCTGAGAACAGTATATTCTCTGACTCGAAGTAATAGCACATTCCGCCTCTGGTATGTCCCGACACACTGATGCATCTCATCTCAGTGCCAAGCAGCTTCTTCACACTGCCGTCGCTCAGATAGTGATCCGTCTCAGTCTCTATCACCTTTTCAAATACACTGGTCATCATCGCCGACAGGTTCACCCTGCTGTTGCCGAGAACTTCCTTCTCGTCCTCCGAAGCATATGTATCCGCGCCTGTGAGCTTCTTCAGATCTCCCATCGCCGCCATGTGATCCACATGACCGTGAGTGAGATAAATGCCAACGCAGGTATACTCATTTTTCTTCAGTGTGTTGTATATATAATTCGCATTCCATGAAGGATCAATGACTATCGCCTCCCCGGTCTGCTCATTTGCCACTATATAACAATTCGTCTGGAATCCTCCCAGCTCACTTCTGATAACTTTTAATTCCGCCATATAAACCTTTCCGGCCATCAGCCCGTAGTTCTCTCTATATCAATTATATTATCAACATTCCTTATCTTGGCAATTATCGTATTCAACTGTTCCTTTGACTTGATCGCAAATGAGATCGTGATCGTAGCCTTGCCCTGCTTGCTTGTACGGCTGTTGATACTGTTTACGTTTATATTTGCCTCGCTGAGGATCTTGGTTATGTCAAATAATATGCCGTTTCTGTCATCTGCATATATATTTATCTCGGTCATGTATGTGTTCGATGCAACAGCGTCATCCTTCCACTCGGCCTCGATGACTCTGGCTCTGTCCGCCTCGCTCATGCACAACACATTTACACAGTCGGTACGGTGTATGGACACACCTCGTCCTCTGGTGATAAATCCTATGATCTCATCCCCCGGAACAGGTGAACAACACTTGGAGAATCTCACGGCAACGTCATCTATGCCGTTTACGATTATTCCACCCTTGCCGGTATGGTTGCCATGGTTCTTCTTCACCGAATACTCGTCCAGAACCTCAGCGTTCGTGGCAGTCTGTGGCTTGTGCTCCTTGTTGTACTCATCAATCAGACGGTTTACTATCTGACCTTCCTTGATTCCGCCATGTCCAACGGCGGCAACTATGGAATCCCAATCCTGGAAATTGTACTTCTTGTATATCTTCTCCTGATACTCAGGCTTTGAGTACATGGAGTAGTCTATTCCCTTTGATTTGCAGTAGTTCAGTATGAGCTCTCTTCCGCGGCTGATATTCTCATCCTTGAGCTGATGCTTAAACCACTGGTTGATCTTTGTCCTCGCCTGCGTACTCTTGACTATATTCAGCCAATCACGGCTTGGTCCTGTGGAGTTCTGTGAGGTTATGATCTCCACACGATCTCCGTTGTTGAGCTTGGTATCTATAGGAACCTGTCGTCCGTTGATCCTTGCACCGACCATCTTGTTGCCCACCGCCGTGTGAATGGCATAGGCAAAATCTATAGGTGTGGATCCGCTAGGAAGGTTCTTAACATCTCCGGCAGGAGTAAAGCAGTATACCTGTTCAGCAAAGAGATCAAGGTCAGTCTTGACAAAGCTCATGAACTCCTTGTTGTCATCGGTATCCCTCTGCCACTCAAGGATCTGACGGAGCCAGGAGAGCTTTTCCTCCTCCTTCTGCATGACCGTACCGGTTATGTTCTCCTTGTACTTCCAGTGTGCAGCGATACCATACTCAGCCGTTCTGTGCATCTCGTAGGTTCTTATCTGTATCTCAAATGGCTGTCCCTCAGGTCCGATCAGTGTGGTGTGAAGGGACTGGTACATGTTGGACTTAGGCATGGCTATGTAGTCCTTGAATCTTCCCGGAATAGGCTTGTACATCTCATGAATGATACCCAGTGCTGAGTAACAGTCCCTGACCGTATTCACCTTGATACGTACCGCAAATATATCGTATATCTGATCCAGAGTCTTGTTCTGGTTCTTCATCTTCTTATATATACTGAAGAAATGCTTTACTCTTCCGTCTATCTCAGCCTCAAGTCCGGCATTATCAATATGCTTCTTGACATCGGCAACGACCCTCTTGATATAAGCATCCCTCTCGGTAAGCTTCTCATCTATCTGCGCCTTGAGATCCTTGTACACATCCGGCATGAGGTACATCATGGACAGGTCATCCAGCTCGACCTTGATCTTGCTGATACCAAGTCTGTGTGCGATAGGCGCATATATATCCATGGTCTCTCTGGCCTTCTCTATCTGCTTCTCCGGTGACTGATACTGGAGGGTTCTCAGATTGTGGAGTCTGTCCGCCAGCTTTATCAGTATGACTCTGATATCCTTCGCCATGGAGAGGAACATCTTACGCAGATTCTCCGCCTGAACCTCTATCTTGTCCGTGGTCATCTTGAGCTGTGTCAGCTTCGTAACTCCATCCACAAGGAAAGCAACCTCCTCGGAGAACTCCGCTGCTATCTCCTCAGATGTCATGACTGTATCCTCAACGACATCGTGAAGTATTCCAGCCACTATCGTCTCCTTGTCAAGCTCGAGCTCTGCCAGGATTATGGCCACATTCAGAGGGTGCATGATATAAGGCTCCCCGGACTTTCTGAGCTGTCCCTTGTGGGCAGCGTCCGCCACCTTATATGCCTTCTCTATCATAGTGATGTCGGCAGATGGGTGATATGTGAGTATCCTTGAGATAAGCTCCTTATACAATTCCTCCGGCGGTGTAAAATCTGCCGGTGTGGACAGATCTATCTCTCTCTTCGCCTTCATCTGCTTATTCGCCTGCTCCTCCAGCTTTATAAGTTCATTCTGAGGAACATTCTTGCCAGACGCAAGAGCCTTCTCGATGGCTGCTATTCCATCCTTCGTGGCCTGCTCCGAGGTGATAACACCTGCTTCCGCAGCCCTCTTTGTCTCCTGAGCTATTATATTGTCCTGTGTCTTATCCAATGTCTCTCCCATATGCTCACCACACTTCCTGTTTTATTCTGCCCTGATCATTCGCCCTCAAACTGTACTACTGAAGCCACGTCATATTTGGAAAGTCTCTCTCTTCCCTTCAAGTCTGTCAGCTCTATGAGGAATACCATCTTGACCACGATTCCGCCAAGGCTCTCTATAAGCTTAGCCGCAGCCTCTATGGTTCCACCTGTTGCAATAAGATCATCCACCAGCACAACCTTCTCACCCGGCTTGATGGAATCCTTATGTATCTCTATAGTAGCCTGTCCATACTCAAGATCGTAAGACATCTCCACGGTCTCTCTTGGAAGCTTGCCCTTCTTTCTCACGAGAACAAGTCCTTTGCCGTTCTTGTAGGCCAGCGGTGCTCCAAATATAAATCCTCTGGACTCTGCTCCGGCGATGACATCGTAATCTACTCCCTCCAGCAGCTTGTCCATCTCATCGATGGCCAGCTTCATGCCCTCAGGATCCTCTGTTACACTTGTCACATCCCTGAATATGATTCCCGGCTGTGGAAAATCAGGAATACTCTTGATATACTTTTCTACCTCACTCATCTTACGTCCTCCTGTATGATATATATTACAAATGCACTTAATAGTATTCTCATCAAAGTCAGCTTATATTCCCTTGTTATAGGCCTCCATCTTCATCTGGAGTGAACGTCTTCCCATATATTCATTGATGGTCGGATAGTATGCGACATCTATCACTACGGCGTTCGGCTGACCATTTAACATTTTAACACATTCATCCTCTCCAAACCACTGTTTTATGTTATTCACAAATGTATCCGGATCAAAATCTATGGCATCCACGCACCTTCCGTACCCGGTATCAAGCTGGAGCTTCAGAAGATTTTTGTTTCTTCCAAGTATCTGCGCCCTTCGCACCGGTACTGCCGCCTGTGCAAACAGCGGTTTCCTGTTGCCCTTTCCGTATGGTTCAAGCCTCTCGATCTGTTCCGTCAGCTCTATGCTGTTGTACGCCAGCGGCATGGCCACATCTATCATCAGCTTAGGTGTTATATCTTCATCCGTCAGCACCGCCGCTTCATTGAGCTTCCGCCTCAGCTCGTCAAGCCTCTCCTTCTCTATGGAAAAGCCCGCCGCCATGGCATGTCCGCCAAATGCAGTGAACATCTCCCGGAACCGGTTCAGCTCCTCGAACATGTTGTAGCTGTCTATGGATCTTCCCGATCCTTTCAGTATCCCCGGCGTCTCTGCGTCCGTGAACACCATCGCAGGTCTTGTGTATGCCTCCTTGAGCCTGCTGGCGATTATTCCCACAACGCTCTCATGTACAGCCGGTATATACACCACAAGCACCTTGTCAGCAAGGGTAGCCGCCTGTCCGAACTCTCCGTTCACAGTGGCTGTCTCAAGCATATCTGTGATATGCCGGGCTCCGGCCTCCGTCATGCTCTTTCTCTCATTGTTGACAGCCAGCAGTTCCCTAGCCCTTGCCTCGGCGACATTTGGATCTCTCTCAAGCAAGAACTCAAGGCTCTGTTTCGCATCCCCCAGTCTTCCCGCCGCATTGATGCACGGCCCTATCAGAAATCCCAGATCATACGTTGATATCTTCTTCTCATTTCTGCCGCTGAGCCTCATGAGGGCATTCAGACCCGGATTGCGGCTGTCCTTCAGACTTTCAAGGGCATATTTTACATAGATTCTGTTCTCATCCACCAGATCCATCATGTCACAGTTGGTAGCCAGCCCCAGGATCTCCATGAATTCATTTACCTCGCTCTCGGCTATCCCGCATATCCTGTACATGTACTGGATGAGCTTGAACGCAACGCCGGCCCCGCACAGCCCCTTGAATGGATATTCACAGTCCTGCCTCTGATTGTCTATGACCGCATCCGCCCGGGGCAGCATATATACCCGCTCGCCGCCATCACTCTCCTCAAATGGGATCTGATGGTGATCCGTGACGATGACCGTAAGCCCGCGTTCCTTCGCATATCTCACCTGTTCTATCGCCGCTATTCCATTGTCGCAGGTTATGATAGTATCAACACCATCCGCTATGGCGGCATCTATAAGTCTTTTATTTATTCCGTATCCATCATGCACTCGATGTGGAATGTCGTAATCCACCACGGTGCAGTCATCAGCGCAGCTTCCGTGCAGCGCCGCCCATGTTCTCCGAAGACCGAGAAGCAATATGTAATTGGAGGTAACTCCGTCCACGTCGTAGTCCGAGATTATCCTTATCCTCCTGTTATCGCTGAGCTTTTCCTTTATTATCTCACCGGCTTCCACCATATCCTTCATCAGTGCCGGATCGTGCATGGAATCCCAGTCGCCATCAAGGTACATAGCTATGGCTTTCTCCCCGGTGACTCCTCTGTTCGTGATAACCCTCGCCACAACAGGACTCACACCGAACCTCTCGCCTATGGCATTAAAGTCCGCTCTTTTGCCCGCCACTCTCCACTCTGGCTTCTTCACATATTTATCTATTATATCCTTCTGCTCCGGTGTCAATGTCATCTTCTGTTCTCCGTATCATTTTATCGCAGGGACATATCCGCATCCCTGCTGTATCCATCCACATATTTTAGCAGACGCATTATGGTATTACCAGTGTAAATGCCACCATTTTGCCTGTAAATGTTGACATTTCACCTGTTATGTCTATTTGCTTTTTATTGTACAAATGTTATAATAAATATACATTTTTAATATATATTTTGTGCATTTTGATGGCAGTATCTGGAAGTTCTATCACAAATGCGCAGTGCAAAGGAGGAGATATTTTTATGGCAAACAGATTCGTACTCAATGAAACCTCTTACCACGGAGCGGGTGCCATCGCTGAGATCGCCACAGAGGCAGTCGGCAGAGGCTTCGCCAAGGCTCTTGTGTGCTCAGATCCTGATCTGATCAAGTTCGGTGTGACCAAGAAGGTCACCGATGTTCTGGACGGTGCAGGACTTGCATACGAGATCTATTCCAACATCAAGCCAAACCCTACTATAGAGAACGTGCAGCAGGGTGTGGCCGCATTTAAGGCTGCTGAGGCAGATTACATCATCGCCATAGGCGGCGGATCATCCATGGACACTGCCAAGGGTATCGGCATAGTTATTGCCAACCCTGATTTTGCAGACATCAGAAGTCTGGAGGGTGTTGCACCTACAAAGAATAAATCAGTTCCTATATTTGCAGTTCCAACTACAGCCGGAACCGCAGCAGAGGTAACTATCAACTACGTCATCACAGATGTTGAGAAAAACCGCAAGATGGTATGTGTTGATCCTAAGGACATTCCTGTTGTGGCATTTGTCGATCCTGAGATGATGAGCTCCATGCCAAAGGGACTCACAGCAGCCACAGGTATGGATGCACTGACACACGCAATCGAGGGTTACATCACCGCAGCCGCATGGGAGCTGTCAGACATGTTCCACCTCAAGGCAATCGAGATCATCAGCCGTTCGCTCAGAGGGGCTGTTGCCAATACACCTGAGGGCCGTGCAGATATGGCTCTTGGCCAGTATGTTGCAGGCATGGGCTTCTCAAATGTAGGTCTTGGAATCGTTCATTCCATGGCTCATCCACTGGGAGCTCTGTATGACACACCTCACGGTGTTGCCAACGCGATTATCCTGCCTACTGTAATGGAATACAATGCAGAAGCAACAGGAGAAAAGTATCGTGAGATAGCAAGAGCCATGGGCGTCAAGGGCGTAGACGACATGACCCAGGAAGAATACAGAAAAGCTGCAGTTGACGCAGTACGCCAGTTATCCATCGATGTAGGCATTCCTACAGACCTTAAAGACATTGTAAAGCCAGAGGATATTCCATTCCTGGCACAGTCAGCCTACGATGACGCATGTCGTCCGGGCAATCCAAAGGAGACTAGCGTGGAGGATATCACCAAGCTCTACGAGTCATTGATCTAACTGACCCATTAGATCAAAATATGTCAGTCCTTTGCCGGGACTTACATATTATATATGGGACCTCACCAGTCCCCTTAAACCCCTAAAAACTAACTAAAAGAACTCCTGTTACAGAGATTTTGCTCTCTCTGCATCAGGAGTTCTTTTTTTGTTCGTCGGATCCATCTGTCATGCTCTGATGGACTCAAGAATATACTCTTGAAACTCATTCATATTCTTAAATATAAAATCTGCCTTATCCCTCATCTCATCATCCGGCTGCACGAGGTCCGGGATCATGGCAATCTTCATCCCTGCCGCATATGCTGCTCTGACTCCGTTGTATGAGTCCTCCACCGCCCATGCACTCTCCGACTCAACTCCAAGCTCTTCACAGGCCTTCAGGAATATATCCGGTGCGGGTTTGCTCCGATCTACCATGTCTCCACATACAAGCTTGTCGAAGTAATCTATCACCCCGAGGTTGATGAGCTCCATGGTGACTACCTCTTTTCTGGTGGATGTGGCAAGGGCACATGGTATGCAATTATCCCTGAGCATCTTCAGCATGTCCGTAACTCCCGGCTTCAGCACAAGCTCTCCCTCTGCCGCTGCCCGGTGGAATTCCGCCGCCATCTCACCCTTGAGGCTCTCATATCTCTCCTCATCCAATGTATCCTGTCCTTCACCACATCTTCCTTTGTACATCTGCACGAACAGCTTCTTCGCCGCCTCACGGTTGAGTCCAAGGGCAGCCATACAGAAGCTCTCTATGTCCTCTATGCCATATTTGTCCGCTGTCTTCTGCCAGCTCTTGACAACCAATTGTTCTGAATCGAGGATGACTCCATCCATATCAAACACCACTGCTTTACAATTCATATCTCTTCCATCTCCCAATAATACAACAGGCTTCCACAGCATCTCTGCCATGGAAGCCTGTTATCATCTGTCATCTGACATCCGTCCGATAACTTTATTCTATTAAGCATCTTTTTCTGTCTTACCAAGCTTTGTCTTCATGTAGTACCAGAGTGGTCCTGTGATACATACTGAAGAGTAAGCACCGATAACTACACCAGCCATAAGTGTGAGAGCGAACTCCTTGATAGAAGCTACACCCATGATATACAAAACGAATATTGTCACAAATGTTGTGAGTGATGTATATATTGTTCTGCTGAAGGTCTGGTTGATACTCAGGTTGACTATATCCTTGTATGTGGCCTTCTTAGGCTTCATAACACCTATATTCTCTCTTACACGGTCGAATATGATGATCGTCGCATTGATCGAGTAACCAACTATGGTGAGCAGACACGCGATACATGTGTTACCAACTGTAAGTCTCAGTATAATATACAGACAGAATACCATCGCAACATCGTGGAGAAGTGCGATAACTGCACTTGCACCAAACTTCACATCATGGAATCTGATAGCAATGTATATAAGCATCAGGATAGCTGCAAGGATGACTGAGAATATAGCGTTCTTGGACATCTCGCTGCTGACCGATCCACTTATTACATTTGCCTCCTTGACATCTGCGCCAAGCTTGTCTGTGAGTGCGCTGCGCACCTTGGACATCTGTGAGTCATCTGTTCCGTCATCTGAAAGTTCAGGCATCTTGAACACGATCTCATTTGTTCCGGATACTGTCTGAACTGATATTCCCGCCTCGCCGATACCGGCTGCCTCTGCAATGACAGGAACTATATCTTTCTCAGCCTCGCTAAGTGAGTACTCTTTGTCAAAACCTACTGTAAGGCTTGTACCGCCTGCAAACTCAACACTGAAGTTAAGTGGTGAACCCTTTGACTTATTATTAACAGGCATCATACAGAAGCATGCGATGATCACAATGAGTGATCCGAGCATACAGAACTTACCTGCCTTCACGAAGTTTGTCTTCTTTGGCTCTCTTGCAACGCCGAAATACTTGGCATCTGTAACGCCGAGATTTACAAGCGCTGTGAGCAGTGACTGACTGACTGCCAGAGCTGTGAATACTGAAAGAACAACACCGATAGCCAGTGTGATCGCAAATCCCTTGATAGTACCTGTTCCGAATATTCCAAGTACAAGAGCTGCTATAAGTGTTGTAACGTTACCATCTATGATGGCTGACAGGGCATTATGGAAACCACCCTTTACAGCCTGCTTTACGGACTTGCCATCCGCCAGCTCCTCTTTGATACGCGTGAATATGATTACGTTGGCATCGACCGCCATACCTACTGACAGGATAACACCAGCTATACCAGGAAGTGTCAGTGTTACGTTGAACAGATTGAGTACCAGCAGATCAAGTATTGTGTAGAATGCCAGAGCAAATGATGCCACAAGACCTGGGATCCTGAATACTATGATCATGATAAGAAATACAAGTGCAATACCGATCGCACCTGCCTTAAGGCTTGTGCTGATGGCATCTGATCCAAGTGTAGCACCTACTATATTGGAACGAACCTGCTTAAGTGTAAGAGGAAGTGCACCGATACGGATAGTAGTAGCAAGCTGCTCGGCCTCCTCGTAGCTTCCGATCTTGTTGATTTCTGCGCTTCCGCCTGTTATGGCTGACTGTACTGTTGGTGCACTTACGACCTTGTTGTCATATATAATGTATACTATATTCCCAACATTTGCCGCGGTAACATCAGCGAACTTCTGAGCTCCCTCATCGGTGAATGCAAGCTGTACCACATTGTCATTGCCGTTATCTGAGTCAATTCCGGCTGTGGCATTTTTGATGTCATCTCCTGTAAGAGCAGCCTCATACTCCTGTCCCTGTGACCACTTTGTATAATTGTCCGGATCAAGAAACTCAAGCTTTCCCTCAATATTCAGAGCATTAAGTATCTCATCTGCATTTGTTACACCCGGGATCTCTGCTGTGATCTTCTTGTCTCCATCTTCATAGACTGAGTACTCATTGGTGTAGGCCTCTACACGCTGCTCAATCTTATACTTGGTATCCTCGAGATCCTTGTCGCTGTAATCATCCTCCTGAATCTCGTAAGTTACACTCAGACCACCCTTAAGGTCAAGTCCAAGCTTGATGTACTCGACTTTACCTCTGTCCGCAACACCGAATATCGCTGTATATATAGCAACACCCAGTACAAGCAGAAAGGCTATGATGACGAGCACAGCATTTCTCTTTGTCTTCTTCATCGTCTTCTCCTTTTACCCTTTTTATTCCTCTTCTGCCTCATCGGCCATAGCCGCCTTCAGCATGATTGCACATTCTATACGCTTCTTCTGAAGCTCACAACCTATGTCATATGCATCAAGTATATTGCCGTGGAACTTGTATGAGTTGGCCGCACAGCCACCGCTGCAATAGAATCTTGCAAAGCAGTCCTTACACTTATCCTTGGCATATACATTGCACAGCTTGAATTCATTGACTATATCCTGATTCTTGATTCCATCGAATACATTTCCTATACAGAAATCGTCCTCACCAACAAACTGATGGCAAGGATAAAGGTCTCCCCAAGGAGTGACCGCCATGTACTCTGTACCTGAACCACAACCGGAAAGTCTCTTGGCTACGCAAGGTCCACCCTCAAGATCTATCATGAAGTGGAAGAAATTGAAGCCTCTTCCCTCCTTATGTCTCTTGATCATCTCCTTAGCCAGGATATCGTACTGCTCAAGCAGTACCGGTATATCCTCTTCCTTTATAGCATATGGCTCGTCCGGAAGTGATACAACAGGCTCAACGGATATCTGGTCAAATCCCAGATCCGCCATATGAAGCACGTCCTGTGAGAAATCAAGATTGTTATGAGTGTAAGTACCTCTTACGTAGTAGCTCTTGCCTGCTCTCTTCTTGGCAAATTCCTGGAACTTGGATAGTATCACATCATAACTTCCCTTGCCATTCCTGGTAGGTCTCATGTAGTCGTGGACTTCCTTCCTTCCATCTATGCTGAGCACCACGTTCGCCATCTCTCTGTTGGCAAATTCCATGATCTCGTCATTCAGAAGCACTCCGTTGGTAGTAAGTGTGAATCTGAACTTCTTGTCATACTTCTCCTCAAGGCTTCTTCCGTATTCCACGGTCTTCTTGACTACATCCCAGTTCATAAGCGGCTCACCGCCGAAGAAATCCACCTCGAGATTTCTTCTTAAACCGGAATTCGCAACCAGAAAATCCAGGGATTTCTTTGCCACCTCAAGTGACATAAGCGCCCTGTCTCCCTTATATTCTCCCTCACCGGCAAAGCAGTATCTGCAGGCAAGGTTACAGTCATGGGCGATATGCAGACACAACGCCTTGACAACTGTCTTTCTCTTCTTGAAATCTATAATATAATCTTTGTATACGTCATCTGTAAATAATGTTCCGTCCTCTACCAGTTGGGCTACCTCGTCATAAGCCTCGGAAACATCTGCGCTGTCATACTGTGACAGTGCCTTTATAATCTGCTCTTTATCATTCTCCTCATATAAAGAAATAATATCATAGACAAGATCGTCTACGACATGTACAGAACCACTACAGACATCAAGCACTATATTATAACCATTGTTCTTGTACTGATGAACCATAATTCTCCTTCAATATATTCCATCGGATCTATCCGTGAAATTCTAATTCAAGGCGCCACACACGGCACCCTTATACACGCACTAAAGAGGACTGTCATCATAAACGACGGTCCCCTTTAGCTGATCAAATACAAACCTGTTACAAATTACTTGTTGTTAACATTCTCACAGCTCTGATTACCAACTGTGCATGATGTCTTACAAGCTGACTGGCATGATGTCTGGCACTCGCCACATCCACCCTTGACCATTGTATTCTTCATAGTCCTGTTTGTGAGTGTTTTAATTCTCTTCATTCTGGATACACCTCTCTTTTTATGTCATATATCGGGATTATAACACAAAGATATATAAAGTAAAAGTTTTTTTTAACTGAGCATAGCCCCCAGCATCCCGCCTGCAACGCACATAATACACTTGGTTATAACTGCTATTCCCTCTCTGTCGCCTGAACCTGTAAACAGCACCGACACGGTCAATGCGACCGATATGTAAGTCAGGCCATACACCATCCCCCACAGGAAACGCTTCTCCCTGACTTTTCTACCCGTAACAAAGCCCCCGGCAAATGTGGCCACTATGTATATCACAACAACCAGTATACCAAGCACCTTATCGCTTATCCCCACTTTGTATACGACCACCGCCGTTATAAACAGCATGATTATCGTGAGCAGATAGGACAGGATCAGTCCCTTTACAACTCCCATAAATTTCTGACTTGCAGACATACTACCACCATATTCTTTACTCTTTACATTATTATGATGTTCCTCCTCATTTTATTAATAAAAATACAGCCTGTTTACTCAAACAGGCTGCATATATCTTCTATATCACAAAAGGTTTTGTATGCACGCTCGCGCGTGATATCATTTGGTTTTATCAGATCCACCACCATGACCGTACATAGCCCTGCCCGGCTGGCAGATATGATACCATTCACAGAGTCCTCAACGGCCACCGCTTCGTCTGGGTTTACGCCCAGCTTCCCGCAGGCCTTCAGATATATATCAGGCTCCGGCTTTCCGTGGGTGATCTCGTCTCCGCATACCTTTTCATCGAAGTATCCGGCTATTCCAACGCTATCAAGTCTCTGCTGCGCCCTCGTCCTCGCAGTGGAGGTTGCAAGTGCTATCTTCACGCCGTGTTCTTTTAAGAATCTCAGCGTGTCCTCGACATGTGGCTTTATGTCTATTCCATACTTTTCCACATGTTCATCGAACAGATCCATTGTTCTCTGTCTGAACGCAAGATAATCAAAATCTTCGCCCATTATTTCCTTAAATACCCGGGCGTTGGAGGTCTTGTTGCCTCCAGCCACCCGGTCACATACATTTTCCATCTGTGCCTCAGGAATCCCTATGCTCATGCCGTTTTCCTTCCAGCACTTCCTGTATATCTTCTCCGTGTCTACCAACACGCCGTCCATATCAAATACAACTGCCCTGTACATAGCACTTTCTCCTACATTAAGCAGCGGCGTTTTTCTTTCTTCTTCTGCCAGCTATGATGATGAATGCAAGCAATGCAAGAAGCAGGATCGCTGCGATTATTATTATGATCAGCACAACCGGTGACATCTTTTCGCTGAGCTTGAAGGTGAATACCTCTCCGGTCTCTCTGTCATATGTTGTCGCTATATTACCGGCCTTATCCTGGGCTGTTACCTCAACCGTGTATGTATCATACTGATCTACCTGCATCTCATACTTGTTATCTGCCTGATAGCTTGCAGGATCTATGGTATTGCCATTTATAACGATGGATGTGATCTCGTCTTCCTCATTCTCAAGACCTATCGTCATGTTGAATGGCTCTCTGAGAGTCTCTCCATCCTCAACACCTGTTATGATGATTCGTGGTGCAGTACCATCATAAGTATAATCAAATTCCTGTGTTGCCGTGTGTCCAACCTTGTCAGTTACTGTAAGTGTTATCTTGTGATATCCGTCTGTCATATCTGAGAAATCGATAAGATTTACTCCGTCTATCTTGGCGTCAACCGAGAAGTCTGAAGTATCACTTACATCCCACAGTGCTTCGTAGCCCTTGTCTCGTATATCAGCAAAATCTGATGCATTGAGAAGCAGTGTTCCGTCATCGCTTGCAATGCTCTTGCTCATGAATCCGGCAAGTGTCGATGTAGCCTTGAGCTCAGGTGGTGTGTTATCGACTGTGAATACCAGGCTGTAATCATCAGCCTTATTTCCCAGTTCATCCTGCGCTGTTATTGACACCTCGTATACACCATCCTCAGAGAATCTCTGGCTTCCTGTGCTGAGCTCTGAAGAATTGCTGTAATTTGTAAAGTATGATGATGACACATCCTTGCTGTCCTTCTTCACGGTTATCTTCACATCATCTGTCGAGAAGAATGACTCCTGAACGCTCAGTGACATATCAACATAGTTCGGTGCGGAAGAATCCATACTTCCTATTGGGTCGTAATTCTTTACTTCCTTGTTGTTCTTATCCACTGCGCTCACCTTTACAACAGGTGCCTTTGAGTCAACCTTGAAGGTCTTGGTCTGGCTGGCTGCCACATTTCCTGCAAGATCTCTTGCATTTGCTGTGATCGTGTACTCGCCATCCTCTGTAAAGTTGTAAGTTGCGGTATGTGGATTGCTTCCTGAGAAGCTGCTTGTTCCCAGCGTAGCGATATTCGATGCCGCTGTTCCGTCCGTCTTTCTGGTTATTGTCACGTTAAATGCATCTGCGGCAAGATTGTTGTTCTCATATGCAAATGAGAATGCCTCATCTATGCTGATGGTTGCATTTACCGCCGTTGTCTGTCTGTCGCTCATTCCTGAAATCGATATAACCGGTGCAGTCTTATCGATTCTGAACTTCACTGTTCTGGTCACAGCCTTGTTGCCCGCCTTATCCTCTGCGGACACGGTGACTGTGTAATCGCCCTGGGCGTCAAATGTCACACCGCTGAGTACCTCTCTGACTGTGCTGACTCCATCACCCTTTGTTCCCCAGGTAACATTCTTTCTGATATCTCTGTTCTCTACAACAGATCCACCCTCATTTGTTCTGACTACATGAATGGTGTACTTTCCACCTCTCATGTTATCTGTAAGTGTTACAGGGACTGTCACATCTCTGTTGTTTATAGTGTTGACATTTCCAAGCTGTATCTCAGGCTTGTGCTTGTCTATGTAGAAATGGGTTCCTGTTGTTCCTTCATTTCCACACTTGTCGGTAACGGTCATGGTGAGATCATACTCACCTTCCTTATCATATGTGTACTTCTTGCCCCATGTTCCGCCGTTACTCTTTATATAGAAGTATTGCGGATTCTCATCCACTGCTACATTTCCATCATTCTCTGTGATAATAGTGTTCTGAAGCGACTTGAACTGTTCCTCCACACCAACTCTGAATGATATTGAAGTCTTGAAGTAATTGTTATTATCCAGTCTGTACTCAGGATCATCGTCCACATACACAAGTGGCTCTGTGGTGTCGACGTAATAATTCTTTGTCTTGAGAGCACTTGTGCCCTCCTGAACACCGAACGCCTCGTCTGCTGCCGGCTTCAGTGCATTGCCGGAATTATCGGCTCCCTCAACTGTGAAATAATATACAGTTGCCTTGCCGCCCTTGGCTGTCATCTTATATGCTGCAGTGGTCTTGCCATCTGCTGTCTGGAACGGAACTGTGGTCTCTGACCAGTTTGAATCACTGTAGGTCTTGTAGTACACCTTAAGCGTCGCATTCTGTGCATCCATTCCATAATCGTCTTCTATGCCAAATGTAATAGTTCTGCTCCTGTTAAGGAATCTGCTGCTTCCACCGGACACAACTGATATCTCAGGGCTCTTCTTATCTATTACAAATGAAGTTGTTGCCTTACCCGACTCATTGCCAACCTCATCGACAGCAACTATCGTGATATTATAAAGTCCAGGCTCTCTGAATGTTGTGGACTTTGCTGCATTTGCAGTGTAATCCGCATCCAGCTCATACTTGCTTATGCTCTTGCCATCGCGTGTTCCTGTCACAACGAACTTCTCCACGAAGTAATTGTCAGTTCCCCTTGCTGTTATGGTCACATTGCTGTTATTCCAGTAATTTATCAGCTTTCCGCCGGCAGTTCCATCTATTGACACTGATGGCTTGACGGTATCAACTATCAGGTGTATCTCCTGACTGGCCTTGCTCTCGTTTCCTGCTCTGTCCTTCAGCTTAACAGTCATCGTGTACTCTGTATTTTCATCTGTTATGCCAAGGGCCTTTGCATCCAGTGTCTTTTCTATATCATTTCCTGATACATTAATGCTTCCTGTAATGTCCTGTGATCCGGCTGTGCTGCTTCTGCCTACTGTATATGTAACCTTGCCATTGCTGTCATCGTTATCGGAACCAGAGACCTTGATCTTCACGTCACTCTTTGATCTGTAATAGAATGTCGATCCTGATTTGTATTTCTGGTTTGCACACTCCAGCTTCACATTTGCCGGTGCAGTCTTATCATAGTAAACCTTTATGCTCTGTACTTCTTTGAACTTCGTGTCAGCATTGTTCGGATCGTGTATTCTCGCCATGAGTGAGATCTCGTACACACCCTCATCTGGAAGCTCGTAGGATATGTTGACCGTATTCTTGTCATATGCAGCGGCAACTGTACCCTTTACCTCAACTGCCTTATCCTTCTTTCCTGCAAATGATGTTCTGGTGATCACCAGCTTTGCGTCATCTGCTGCAAGCTGGAAGCCTGATACTGCACCCTCTACAGTCAGAGTATCATCATTTCTCCAGAATATAGCGCCGTTGTCAGCATCTGTACCGTTCGCAGATAACTTCTCTCCTGAAAGGCCATCCACATTGACATACACATATGTGTTCGTCTCTGTCTTATTTCCAGCCTCGTCAGTTACCACAACTGTCAGGACATAGCTTCCTGAACCATCTATGCTTATCTCTTTTCCGCTCTGCAGGCCATTGTCACCTGTAGATGTTGAATACCAGTTCTTGACTGATGTATATGATCCATTTGCATCTGCCTTCTTGAGTGAAGCGACCGCCGATGCAACACCTGATGTGGCATCGCTGTACTTTATATTAAGAACAGCTTCCTTTGCGTCTGTGACCGTGTACTGCTGATCATTGTTTGTCCTGTCTGTTCCGGCGTTGTCCGTAACCTTTACAACAGGTGCTGTATTATCCACCTTGACTACAGTCTCTATCCTGCCATCTATTCCGGCGAAGTCCTTTGCCGCAAATGTGATGGTATGCTCTCCATCAGCCAGATATATGTCTGACTTTGTTGAATCCTGTACATCTCCACCGCTCACACGGACATCGCTGCTGTATGTGAACTTGTTTCCTTTTTCAAGGATCGTTTCCTTCTTGCCATCCACGCTGTATGACACGGTGTCTATGTAAGAATACTCTCCAGTTGCCTTCACTGTCAGCTTTGTGGATTTCACATAGCTTGTGGAACCGCCTGTAACTGTGAGTTCAGGCTTTCCTTCCTTTACAAATACAATGTCGCCATCCTCATCTGCGCCGACTGAGTTATTGCCAAACTCGTTCTCCTTGGCGTAAATGACAAGCTTCTTTGCATTGTCTGCATTGTCCTTCTTGAACCACTGTGCACTTATCTCGAATTCATATTCATATCCGCCGGACACAGCCTTTTTGCCTGTGCACTCCACTGCTGAAGCTGCACCCGTAAGCTTGTAGTACAGGCTCACGTCATCTATCTCAGTGTTATCACTGCCGGCTGTAACCTTCTTCACCTGTACAGTGAACTTATAAGCATCATCTACCTTGAGCTGAGGGAATCTGTAATCCACTCCGTTCTTCTGTATGATCTCAGGGGTAACACTTGTTATGACAGGAGCTTCGTTGAGCTTCTTGACGATAACACTGGTCTCCTCTGACTTGTTTCCTGCAACATCGACCGCTCTGAACTTGTATGCTCCACTCTTATCAGGTGCAACAAACTGGGATGTGCTCTCAGTCTTGCTCCAGGTCTTTCCATTGTCTGATGAATACTCCACATAGTCTATTCCTGTGGCATTTTCCTCTGCTGCATCTGTGGTATCCTTGGCGTCTATCACAAATGTTCTGTCGGCATCACTGCTTGTGAGGTTCAGGAGATAATAGCCATCGCTCACCTTGTTGTGAAGATTGTAGCTATCATCAGCCTCAACCGATATTGTAGGTGCCTGCTTATCCACGGCAACCTTTATGGTTCCAAGCAGCTCGAAATCACCGCTCTCATCAGTACCTGTATAATAGTAAATAGCTATCTTCTGTACTGCTGTGTCATTCTTCAGCTCATACACATTATCAAATGTGACAAGCTTTCCTGCTGCATCTGTGGCTGTAGCGATCTTATCGTCCGCTGTAGCTCCTTTGTAAACAGCCACTCCCAACTTGCTGCTGTCGATTCCGTCAACTTTGTCGGACTTGATCTTGAACTTTATTGCCTTGTCAAAATCCTTGAAGCCATACACCATATCCGCCTTATCGCCCTTTACAATGGCCGTTACATCTATGGTCTGTGTATCTTCCTCCTCCGCAAACAAATGAAAATGTGAATCGATCGCCACAAGAGTGAGTGTCATAACTACCGCCATCGTAAGCGCGATCAGTCGATGCAAAAGTGATTTATTCTGCATAACCTTTTTCATGTCCCTCTCCTCCTATATCTCTTCATCGGAATGTACTATAATTACATTCTTTATCATTCTTACCGAGCTCGCTGCGCGTCCTCCCTGAAGAACGGCTGTGGAATCATCTGCGTCATCGCTTCTAAGTACGTCCGTTGCTTCCTCATCTGCGTCATCGCTTCTGAGTATGTCCGTTGCTTCCTCGTCCGCCTCATCACTTCTGAGTATGTCCGTTGCTTCCTCGTCTGCCTCGTCATTTCTGAGTACATCCGTTGCTTCCTCATCCGCATCTTCTCTGAGGATGTCTGTCGCCTCCTCAAAGCTGCTGCCATTGATGTCAAGATTCTCTTCGTCTTCCCTCAGAATATCTGTTGCCTCCTCGGCATCATCGCGGAGAATATCAGTTGCAGTCTCGCCTTCATCCTCCAGTCTCTTTTTCCCGAGATCAGCTATCGCTTTCTCGTAATTTGCCATTCCCTTCTCAGAATGTTTTTCGGCTGCAGTTGACTTTACATCCCTTACCGAAATTCTGGATGTATGGTTCTTGATCGCCTCCTGTTTGGAGGCACCGCCTCCCTGTACACTCTCATAGCCCTTCTCCTTGATCTCATCGATCTTCTTACGGGCTGTTGAGCCTGTGGCAATTCCCACCGCCTTCGGTATCTTTAACACAAAGAACAGTACCACCGCCACAATAGCGAATACGATCGCAAGTGCCAGGCCGCCATATAACATTACATTATAAACTGTTGCCATAACCTTTCACTCCTCCCTTACTCGCTCGTTGACCTTGAACTGCCATTTACTATGCTCTTAACTGTCAGATCATTGGATAACGACTGCCATCCCTGCTTAAGACCATTTGCAAGTGCCGGAACTTTGTTACCGTTCTCGTACACTTTCCTCACAGCCCTTGTGGCACTGGCATTCCATGCTGCCGAATCGTTTCCAAATTTATTCGAATATCTATCGACCAGATAACTCAGATGGCTTACGTACACGACCGCTGCGTTGTCATCGGTTCCAAGTGTAGTCTCAGCGTTGCCATATATTCTCTCTGCCTCATCATAGTAGCTATCATCGCCGCTGTTCTCTGCCATCTTGATATAAGTCTCAGCCTCGTTCACCGAGTATTCTGAATATGCTTTCTTGGATGTCTCTGTCGCATTCTCGCCCTCTATATCCAGACTGTTCAGATAAAGCGCTGCACTATTCGCCGCAGAGTTGTAATAATGTAACTGCTGGCCCGCATCATCCGCATTCTCGGCAAGTTCTGTATATACCGAGTACATAACTCCTGAATACTGGCCATTGTAGTATTTTACGCCTCTGTCCGCCGGGAACTGGCTGTTCAGCACCTCTGCGTTGTCGTCCAGGTTCTTCATCGCCTCATCCATCAGCACCTCTATTCTGTTCGCAAGCTCCGGATCATTGGATATCTCGCCAAGATATATGTAAGCTATGTTGAGGTAATTGGTGTATTTGTCAGGATTGGTGTCATCTATGTTGTCACTGTTGTAATCCTGGAATGCAAATATATTTTCCTTGTTCGTATCAAAGCTTGCAGACTTGTTTATCTTGCTGTCACATATCGCAGCGTAATACTTTGCCTGCTTTGCCTGATCCGGGAAATCCTTGCTCTCATCGACCATATTGAAATATTTCTTGGCCGCACTGTAGTCCTTGACCTCGTCGTAATACAACATGGCTATCTTGAACTTTACGTCGTCCTTTATCTCGTCCTTGTTCTTAAGTGCAAGTCTTATTCCCTTTTCTGCCGCCGTCTCGGTGTTGGCCGAAGTGTTTCCATCGTCCTCTGTATAATAGTAAGCATATGTCTCCATATAGCCTATATAGGCATCCGATGCGGTTGGGTCTATATCGACAGCCGCCTTATAGCACTCAAATGCCTTGTTGTAATCGCCCTCGTCGACTGCATCCCTCGCCTCGTTGACCTTGTTGTTGTAATCAAGATCCTTGAGCTGGCCTTTCTTTACTCCGCCTATCACAGCACAACACGCTGAGAGTATCGATAATCCCGCAACCACTGAGAACGCTGCTATCCTATGCTTTGCCTTTGCCTTGTATGCATCGTCGAGCTCGTTGTAGTGATCCAGCGCATACAGCAGTTCTGAACAAGACTGATATCTGTCCTCAGGACTCGGCTGACAGCACGTCTGTATAATTCTCTCAAATCCTGATGAGAGCATCGGATTCCACTGTCTGATAGGCTTTATCTCGTAAGGAGGCTCACATGGATTCTTGCCGGTAACAAGGTGATAGAGCGTTGCTCCCAGATTGTAAATATCTGTTCTTGCATCCGTGTTGTAGATTCCATGTCCCTGCGCATCACCGAACTGCTCCGGTGCCGCATAGCCTCTTGTTCCAAGAGCCGTGGTATCCGCATTGTTCTCCACTATGTATTCCTTAGCCGTTCCAAAGTCGATAAGCTTTACCGAGCCATCCGGCTTCAGCATGACATTTGAAGGCTTCATATCTCTGTATATGATCGGCGGATTCATGGAATGCAGGTAGTCAAGTGCACTGGCAAGCGCCCTGCCCCATTCGATTACCTTTTCCTGTGGCTGTGCTCCCTCCGCCTTGAGCACATCGCTGAGTGGACGTCCTTCTACGAAGTCCATGACAACGTAGATCGTGCCATTCTCATTGATGATATCAACGATTCGTGGCAGTACCGGATGATCCACATCCTTGAGGATATTTGCTTCTCGCTCCAATCCCTTTAAGAGTGTGGCTGTACTCTTGGAGCCATCATTCTTGATCTCCTTTACAGCCCACTGTTTATTAAGTCGGTTATCCATGGCAAGATAAACTATTGACATACCACCCTGACCGACTTTTTTAAGTATTTCGTATTTTCCGTCTAATACCGTTCCTAACTCTGTCATATATCGATCCCCATTACTCCGATTTAATAAGCACTACTGTTACATTATCCGTTTCTTTTCTGTACTTCACAAGCTCTGTGAGGAACTCACAGCCCTCCTTCATCTTCGCCTCGTCGACGCATGTTCCCGGGCCAAGTCTCTCTATCATCTCCTGAGGCGTTATCTTATGTCTGAATCCATCAGAACACAGCATGTAATGCGCTCCGGGAGCTACCTGCCCAACTACGAAATCCGGTTCCACCACAGGTGAAGCTCCGATACACTGGAGAAGCACGCTTCGTCTGCTGTCCGTCTCCGCCTGCTCCGGTGTAAGTCTTCCCGCTGCGATCTCCCTTGCAACAAGCGTCTGATCTGCGGTGAGCTGCCTTATCCCTGAAGTGATCTCATACACTCGGCTGTCTCCAACATGGAGAATGTAGTACATTTCTCTGTATATGAGGATCGCAGAAATGGTCGTACCAAGCATAAATCCATTCTGCTCGCCATACGCCTTGATCTTCTCATTCTGCTCCACGGCAAGTCTTATCCACTGGTATCTCAGCAGCTCTTCACTAAAGCTGTTGTTGTCAACCATCTCAACAAACTGTGTGTCAAACCAGTTGCAGAAAGCTGTTATGACTTCCTTGCTGGCAACCTCTCCCTTTGCCAGACCTCCCATGCCATCACATACGAGGGAGAACACGACCTGTCCATTTGGAGTATCCGCTATCTTGATCGCCAGCGAATCCTGATTTGTCTTTTTCTTTATTCCTACGTCTGTATTGTATACTGCGCTAAACCCCATATACATTCCTCCCAATATTTATGTCTCAACTCTCGTTGCGGATATTCTATCTAATGTGATAGACAAGCTCCTCGTCCCCGAGTATAACGATCGCATTGTTCGTCAGGAACTTTTCTTCGCCCGCCTTCAATTCCTCTCCGTTCACAAATGTACCATTTGTAGACTTGTTATCGCTGATGAAGCACACGCCATTTCTCTTGGTGATGACACAATGAACTCTGCTTATAGCTGAATTGTCAGTAATCGCATAGTCCACAAGTCTTGCCTTATGTCCGATCTTGAACTCTGCCTTGTCCAAGCTTATTCTCTCGCCCGTCTTCACCCTAAGGAAATATGGTGCCGGTGCTCCATCAAATGGATTGCCCTGCACTGGCTGTGCCTGTGGCACCGGCTGCATCTGTGGCATTGGCGGTACCGGCTGTCCCTGTGGGTTCTGCGGCATCTCTGGCATCTGGTGTGCCTGTGGCATTGGTGGCATTGGCGGAATCGGTCTTCCTCCAAATGGGTTGCCCTGCATTAGAGGTATTGGCTTTATCTCCTGTGGCTGTGTTTCAACCGGCTCTGCTGGCTCAGGCTTGACATCCTGCGACTCCTCTACAACCTCCGGCTTGGCATCCTGTGCTTCTGCTTCAACCGCCTCATCATTCTCCGTTTTATCACCCTGCGGCTGTGCTCCAGCCACCTCAGGCTTAATTGGCTCCTCCATCGGTGGCACGCCTACCGGTGGCATTCCATTTGGTCCCATTGGGCCGTTTGGTATTGGGCCATTCGGTCCCATTGGCGGCATGCCCATCGGTGGCATTCCGTTTGGCACCTGGCCATTTGGTCCCATTGAGCCGTTTGGCATCGGACCGTTTGGTTCCATCGGCATCATGCCCATTGGCGGCATTCCGTTCGGAACCTTGCCATTCGGCATCTGACCATTTGATCCCATCGGGCCGTTCGGTCCCATCGGTGGCATGCCCATCGGTGGCATTCCGTTTGGCATCTGGCCGTTTGGTCCCATCGGCTGTGCATATCCATTCATTCTCGCATTATTTCTCATAACCTCGAGTCTGCTCACCTTAGGTGACTCACCTCGAAGTATGTGGCTGTTGCCACCCTTTGGAGCATCTGTGGAAAGCTCCTTCATCCTGTCTATCTCAGCAGCGTCTATGCCTGCTTCTGCAAGCATCGCCTTAACCTCGTTCTTCATGTCCGAGTTTGAAAATGTACCTCTCATATTCGCACAGTTTATAAGGCGTGCTACGTAATTGTCATTGTCATTCTCTGAGTATCTCGCATCAACTATCACCGACTTCACAAATGCTCTGACATCGTTGAGATCTGTCACTTCCTTCTGTACCGGAGCGACAATAAAGCAGACATCGTATGTCTCAGGCGATACAAACACACACTGCTCGTCCCTTGCAACATAGCTGAGCGAAACCATATTCTTACCAAACATCTCCAGTGCATGCAGAATGTTGTACAGAAGTGTGAGTATCTCCTTCTTGTTCATCTCCTGTCTCAGTATCTCCGCAAGAGGCTTCTTGTCATCGATCTGATAATTGAACACCCTGACTCCGGCATTCTCCTGCATGTCACACGGTGCCATCTCAGGCATAGATCCGCTTCTGCTCATATCATACACTTTAGCATCTATCACATCACTGATATCCAGACTGTAACTCACTCTGTAAGTTTCCCCCGCCGGAACTACAACAACCTTTTCTCTGTTCATTTTTTCAATCCCTTTCGTCTAAATCCGCATATTTTCCGTCAAAAATTATTTCTTCATTCAAACACCAAAAGCAGGTATTGCTACCTGCTCTTGTCCCACATCGTGGGTGGTGTATATTAACTTAATTTGAAGATAAAGTCCTCTCCACCGATGCTTATCATGGCATCGTTTGAAAGCTTCTGCTCTGCATTCTCATCCAGGCGCGCTCCGTTGAGATATGTGCCATTTGTCGCCTTGTTATCCTTCAGATAACATCCATCCTCTCTCTGGTAGATGATGACATGTACCTTGCTGATGGCCCCATTACCACCGACATGGTAATCAACACCTCTTGCCGCCTTTCCTATCTTGAACACAGCCTTGTTGACCATAACTCGCTCGCCTGTGTTGACACGGACTATATATGGCATAGCCTTTGGAGCGTTCCTGTTAACCGCTGCCTTCTCAGGTTCGGTATCCTTAACTACGTTCATTCCTCCGGTCAGCTCAACAGTGCTTCCTGTGCCCTTCTGCTCAGGCTCCTCTGCCTTCTCCTTCACCGGATCCATATTCGTCTCAGGCTCCGGCTGGTCACCGTCCATGAACTGTGGTGCAACTATCTGTTCTGTAGGGTTATCTATCTGAGCTTCCTCTGTCTCAGCAACCGCCTTCTGTATGATCTTCGCACGGTTGATCTTGATATTCTTAACAACAGGTGGATTATCCATAAGCTCGTCCGTAGATATCAGAACCGGCTTCTGCTCATCCTTCTTGTCAAGCTCAACCTCCGTAACTCCATCGGCAGCCTTTGCAACCTCTGTAAGTCCTGATGGCTCATGTACTGCCATATCTGATGTGAGAGCCTCTGTCATGCCCTCCTCGTCATCCTCTTCTTCCTCATCAAGGCTCTCATCTAACTCGAGCTCCTCAAGAACGCTGTCATCAAATACCGACATATCTATCTCGCTTGATACATTCTCTTTCTTCGTCTCATCCGAATCAAGATCAAGATCCTTGAATATCGCATTCGCTGCGGCCGCCTCGTCGCTGATCTCCTCTACCTCATCAAGCTCGTCTTCCTCATCATCGCCAAATGACACGTCCTCAAACTCAGGCAGATCATCCATACTTGTATCAGATGCCGCCGTGTCAACTGAAGACTGTGAAACCGACATATCTGAGCCTATATCAACGAAGTTCTCCTCCACCTGCATTCCTGCAGACTCCATAAGCTCTGTGAGCTGTGCATAGAAGTTTCTCACTGTAAACTTATCCGCATTCAACAGATTGAGAAGCTTTGCCACATAGTTGCAATCCTCACTGTCATCATAAATAACGCTCGTTAGCAAGTCCTTTGCGAACATCCTGAATTCGGCATTGATATTGGCTTCTGACTCAACTGGAACACATAACATTCCAACATCGTATGTAACCGGATTAACATATGTAAACTCCTTGTGAAGAACCACATATGATGCCGGTATTCCAAGATCACGTAAATTAACTATACCAGAAGCTACCCCTCTGATTATCCCCAATATCTTCTCAGCATTTACCGTATTCGAAAGGAGTGCGTCAACCGTTGTCCTGCCTGTAACGTTATATGTAAGATAATCGTTCTCATCATCCTCTTCATAAATGATATCAATGAGCTCAGGAATCCGGTTCTCCTCCAGATAATCCAATAACTCCTCGTCAAACTCACAATCATCATTCAGAATATATGACAAATATTTCTCAGAGCCGATATTTCTTACCTTGAAACTTATTTTCCTCATCAAATATTCCTCCTATCGCACCTCCATAAGCGCATAACTAGATGCATAAAAACCCAAAAGGGTACATACTCCTTTATTATATATAAAAAGTCTATATATCGCAAGCAGTTTATACCCTTTTAGATAATTTTCGCTATATAATTTTGTCTATATTTTTTTACTCTGAATCAGTGCTTTCATCGGAGCCATCTTCTGATCCATCACCCTCTGCAGCTTCCTTTTCCGCCTTGGCTGCATCAGCCTTTTCTATGTCAGCAAGATGTCCCTCGTATGTCTTATTAAAGATACATGCTCCCTGGCTCTCATCTGATGTCAGGTAGTAGTAGTAATCATGCTTAACCGCATTCAGGACACCCTCTATGGATGCCTCGCCCGGATTACATATAGGGCCGACAGGAAGTCCTGTGTACTTGTAGGTATTGTACGGTGAATCAACCTCCAGATCATCATATGACAGTTCTGCCTGATTGTACTGACCGTCAGTCACAACATAGAGAACAGATGGATCTACCTGAAGAGGCATGTCATCATTCAATCTGTTGATAAATACTCCCGCAACCATCGCTCTGTCTGAATCCAGCTTACACTCCTTCTCAACTATGGAAGCCATGGTGAGAACCTCAAAATCTGTATATCCAAGCTCCTCTGCCTTCTTCCTGAAGTCATCTGTGTAAATGCTGTTAAACTTGTCTATCATGTCCTGTATGAGCTCCTTTGGAGTCATATCTGCATATATGTCGTAAGTAGCAGGGAACAGGAAGCCCTGTAATGCGTACTTGACTTCCGATGAAGGTATCTCAAACGGATACTCAAACTCTCCCGACTTGCACGCCTCAAGAAACTCCTTTGCAGAGCAGAAGCCCAGCTCCTCGCATCTGTCAGCGATCTGTTCAACCGTAAATCCCTCAGGAACTGTCAGTGTATATTTTACCTCTCTGGTCGACTCCACGTAACACAGAGTCTTTATCATATCCAATGTCGACATACCTGTTGTGAGTGTGTAAGTACCCGGCTGAAGACTGTGGCTGTACTGCGAGCCGGTCATTCTGAGCTGGAATGCAAGCTTATACTTTATAAGCCCCGCATCTTTAAGTATAGATGCTGCCTCCTTGACAGATGTATCCTCAGGTATGGTAACCTCGATCTTCTCTCCGCCGCCGGCACTGTAGGTGCCCTCATATTCCTGCATAAATCCGGTATACGTCTCCTTAACCTTGTATACCCCGAACAGCACCAGACATACCGCCAGCGCTATTATAATAACGGGTCTTGCTATGTTTCTCCAATCCATCTCTTTCTCCTTCTGTATCTGCAAATTTCATTTGCCTGTTCTGTTAACTGATGTTATCATTACCCTATCTTATACCAAGAAAGGAATGATATACATGGCAAATCCAATAGTTACTATCACTATGGAAAATGGCGATGTCATGAAAGCAGAACTCTATCCTGACATTGCTCCAAACACTGTAAACAACTTCATCTCACTGATCAAGAAAGGCTTCTATGACGGAATAATCTTCCATCGTGTAATAAAAGGCTTCATGATACAGGGTGGAGACCCTCAGGGAATCGGCATCGGCGGTCCTGGATACTCAATCAAAGGTGAATTCTCACAGAACGGATTCAAGAACGATCTGGCCCACACTCCCGGAGTGCTGTCAATGGCCCGTTCCATGATGCCTGACTCAGCAGGTTCACAGTTCTTTATCATGCATAAGACATCTCCTCATCTGGACGGTGCTTACGCTGCCTTCGGTAAGGTTATCGAGGGACTTGACATCGTAGACAAGATCGCAAATGTGCCAACTGATTACAATGACAAGCCTCGTCAGGAACAGAAGATGAAGACTGTAACAGTCGAGACCTTCGGTGTTGATTATCCTGAACCTGTAAAGGCTTAATCGAAAGTATTATAACCCATATACAGGAATTTGAAAACAGAAAACCTGTTTATTAAACAAATTTAAAGGGAGAGCAGTACAGACGTCTTTTTGCATCTGTACCGTTCTCCCTTTATTATAGTTCACAGTCTCACAATATATCCTTCCTGTCAAAATACATAAGTCCACCGATCAAAGATATCAGGATCATCCCTGCCGAAAGCACCAGTCCGCTGGCCGGATTAACGCCGTCCACCTCTATATACGATGTCCTCTGCCACATGGTATAATTTCCCGGCAGATACCACACTGTATAGTAGGCCGACAATACATACATAGCACACACACCGGCAAAGCTGACTACAGGTGTAATAAGAAATCCAGCCAATATCTGAACCTGACTGACCGCAACAGACACCAATACCGGCAGTAATATGGTCACACAAAGCACATCCCACGTACCCATACTCACTGTCGAAGTGGTATACAGACGCACTGCCAATCCAGGGGTTACTCCCCATCTCATATCAGCACCATATAAAGCTGCTGTTACACATATTCCACCAATGCACACAGCATAATACAACACCACAGTCACAATGCAGTAAATAAATTTACTTATCCACCACTTACTTCTGCTCCCAACGGCTATAAACAATACCCTTCCATTCGAGTGAAAATCATCACTTGCATAATATGCAAGCAGATACGCAAGCCCGATCTGGAATGCAAACCAGTATATTGGTATCTGGAAATACTCCTTTGGATCAAAATAGTATACACTCATCCCTTTAGTAGCAAACAATATGTAATCTGCAAGTGTACCGTTTGTAAACAACGCATTTCGATCCACGAGATCATTGAGATATGAATGTAATTCCCTTGTCTGTGATACAGCAAATAATAAAGGTATGATAAACAGAAAACTTCTTCTCAATATACCATTTGTTGTATCTCTTCCAAAGAGTCTCAGAGTTTTCATTCCCCGATCACCTCGCATCCCGCAACCGTACCGTTTTTGATCTCATATATTATGTCACACAGAAATTCCAGTTCTTCCCTGTCATGGCACGCAATTACTATTAGCTTCCCCTTGTCACGCAGCTTCAGAAGTTCGGTTTTTATGCTCATCACAGTCTGCTCATCAAGCGCATTTATCGGTTCATCCAGAATTATCAGATCCGGTTCTCCCATAATTGCATTTGCTATTCCAAGCTTCTGTTTCATTCCAAGCGAATATTTACGGTATGTCCTTCCATCATCGGGATCAAGTCCGACCCTCTCTATCGCATTTCTCACCTCTTCATCGCTTATATTTCCCATAAGCTTTGACAGCATACGAAGGTTTTCATATCCCGTATACTGCGGAAGAAATGAAGGGTTCTCTATCAAAACTCCAACGCTTCGCGGAAACTTTATATCACGGTGCAAAACCTCACCATCAATAATGACCTTGCCGCTGTCCGGTATGAGCAAGCCACAAAGAGCTCTCATTATCATGGTCTTGCCACACCCGTTTTTTCCCCTGAGTCCATACACTTTCCCGGGCTCCATCTGCATATTAACATTATCAAGTATGAGCGTGCCTTTTATCTTCTTACTGAGTCCCTCAATTATTATCTCTTTCACAGAATATCTCTCCTCCTATGCCATATATATATCAATGCAAGTGGAACTGTGCATACCACAACATACATTGTCACTATCTGATATCTGTATGTAACTACATTTTGAATAGGATTTATCATTGCCATAGCCGACCATGTGCCGATTCCGGTTCCTTCAAATATAACTCCCGTAAACACATACAGTGCAAATGGTGCCATCATTGTGGAAAATCTGCTTCCGCACCATCTGGCAAAACACATTGCCACCAGCCCGGCAATACCGCCGAACAAAGCATCAAGCACAATAAACACCAGCGCATAGCATACCGGGTGCTCTGCAAACAGCCTTGGAAACATATTGCAGTCTATAATACCCGCATACAGGAATGTCAACTTATCCGGTTTTTTATTTGGGTATATCCCGGCACATATGAACAAATCTATCAAAAGGGGAATGGCTGTTGCAGCAGCTCCCGAAGCCACCACAGCGAGCTCCTTTGCCAGCATATACTTTATGCGCGATGTCCTGATACATATATTCCGTTCATATCCACTTTTTATGTCCTGATAACATGTACCAGCATATGGCAGACAGGCCAGCAGGGGAAGCAATACATAGAACAGACTATTATAAGCAAAGTGATAATCGGTCCCCAGCCATATCTGGATCAGTGCGCAATCCGCTTTATGACCATACTGTTTTAAGTAGAGTACAATATCCGCCAATCCTATCAGTGTTCCAATCGCAACACTTACAGCAAGCCATATATTCTTAAATGCCCTTTGCATTTCAAATTTAAATATATTCATATCATTCACCAATTTATTCCATATCCAATTTCATCCTGATCTTCACCGGCTCAAGCACAGGCACATAATAAAATGTCTCCTCATCCATATGTTCCCATGTCTTATCTCCAAACGATACCCGGGCCGCTTTGGTTACATACCATACCTTCTGGTCTGCGCCTGCTTTCAGTTCATTATCTGAAAACACATTGATATCCTGCATATCATAGGGATTCACGGAGCTGCACCATGTAGCAGATTCAAATCCACCAGATGTCATATCCATCACCGCATCCCATGAAATAGATTCATTTGTATTGTTCTCTATATTGAGACAGGCGCATACAAATCTGTCTTCCGAACTAAGTGTCTCCACGTTATCCACTCCAAAACGGGTCTTATAATCATCTATACTGTATATATGTGCCTCTACACATCTGATGACCAGACCATCACATTCTATTGCTTCTCCCGCTTCAACGACCTGCGTATTGTCAATGTATCCGTGGTTTATACTGTATATTCTGCCGCACCAGAATATGGCTGCACATATAACCACCACCACTACAATGACTCCAATATATCTCTTCATGCGTCCTCCCATTACTGATCATCTGTTTCCGTCTTCGGAAGTGAATCTATATCAACATAATCCGGTAGTTTTGCCGGATCATATGAGAAGTTCCCTGTGATAAGACTTCCATAATAGTGTTTCTCATTTTCGTCAAATTCCTGTGGTACCGCCAAACCAATTGTACATTCCATGCTCTCATGGCCCTTCAGCCTGAAGAAATAATATTTCATCGCTCTTTCATCCCCATCTGTATAAATCGGCTTATCATAGTAACACAAAACTTCGTTGTAGCTTATCTCACTCGCCTCAGGAGAGTCATATACAACATCATATGGAAATACATCCTCTACATCTGCGTTTCCCATATTGGTCAATTTACACTTAATAAAATAAAATTTTCTAGGTTTAACCTTAGTGTATGTGTACTTATCTATCACATCCTGATTTCTGTCCATGATTTCTACAGACTCTTCTGCCGTATACGCATCATAATCTGATAAATGAACGTCTTTTACCTCAGGAGCCTCCTCATAGATTGAATCCCAATCTATAATATCCTCAGTTTCTTCAGGGTCCGGCAGAGTCTGATCCCGGAAATATTCAACCGGATATCTGTTTTCCGTGGAGATCTCAGATCCCTCTATGACATCTGCTGACAACATCTCTATCTTTATAGCTCCAACCATCAAAACATTATCTCCTACCCCCTCAACCACGCTTTTTTCTGAAGTCGTTGAGGTTTCACTACTTGCATTTGTAGTAGTCTTCGTAGTCGTATTCGACCTTTCCTCAGGAGTTTCTTTGTTTTTCTGAAGCATATATGCTGAAGTTCCTCCCGTTGCCATAATCAATACGCATATTATTACTGCTGCCAGATACTTTTTTTTCATAATCTTGTATTCCTCCTCATGATCCTGCCTTCACCCGCTTCACTTTATCAATAGACCAACCTCTGATCAATCATATACAGTGTAATTTCTTGTTGAATCAGGGCTCCACCATCCTATTACTCATACCCCAGTCCTCCTTCCATATTGGTTTATGCACTTTGTATGCTAACATCATTCGACACCACCCAACCAAAATCGTCTGTGAATGGTCAAAAAAAGCAGGTGAATGAAATGTATCTACCATTCACCTGCTTTTTTCGACCATTCGCGGATTCTCTGTCTTTTCTGTCTATATCAGAGAGTATAATTTTATCAGCTTATAATTTTTGATTAAAAAGGAGTGCGTACCATGATCTTATCTGAGCAATTAAGCAAAAAGATTGTCAATATCATGTCAGATAACAACATAATAGATAGTCATTTGGATGCTGCATATATATACTGCATTGATTTCGCTTTGGATTTAGTATTGTTCAACTTAAGCATCATAATCATTGGTGCCTTAACCCATAACTTTATCCTATCTGTAATCTATGTAACCGTTCTTGTTCCAACAAAGATGCTAGCCGGTGGCGCACATGCTGGGAGCACATATGCATGCTGTTCTATATCATACTCTGTATATCTACTCTGTATGTTGTTATGCCGGTTGATTCCTGGTATTCCAATTTTGAACATATTAGTCTGTCTTGTTACCGGAATCGGTATATGTGCACTTTCCCCAGTTCCACACAAGAACAAGAAGCAAAGCTATCAAACAAAACACAAAATAAAAAAATATTGCTGCTTTTGCATAGGTATAATTTACATCCTTTTATCTGTTGTGTTATCATTTTGTTTATATAGATATGGAAATCTGATAATGCTTTGTCTCACTATAGTTTTTGTGAATCAGATTATTGGTCTATTTATAAATAGCGGAGGAAGAAAATGAGACTAAATATTGCTATATGCGATGACGATAAATCTTTTATGGAAAATCTGGAAAAAATGTTAATTTCATATTCCCTACAGTTTGACATAGATATCCACGTAGATAAATACCAAAATGGTTCTGCACTGTTGTCTGCATACGATTCTTCTCAGTCCTCACCATATCAGGTTTTAATGCTTGATATAGAAATGCCTGGTGAAAATGGTATATCGATAGCAGAAAAAATTAAACATACCAAAGATTTTGATGTATTGATAGTGTTTATCAGCAACTACCCAGAATATATGCTGGATTCATTTTCGGTTCATCCATATCATTTTTTACAAAAACCTATTAATTACACAACTTTAAATACACTCTTGGATGATATATATAATTATTATAAGAAAACCCATTCATTAGTCACGATCATCAGTGATTATGATACCGAACACACTATATACATAAAGAACATTTACTATATAGAATGTTCAGATTCATCCAGTAAAGCTCTGATTTTTCATATGAAAGATAATCAGATACGCACAACCGGCACTCTGAATTACTGGAATACCACACTTGCTGACAATTCATTTATTCTATGTTCCAGAAATACTTTGATAAATATACAGCACATTCACTTTATCAAAGATAACCAGATTATCCTTGAAAATGATGAAGTTGTTACTATGAGCAAACGCAACAGAAAGAAACTACTTGACTGTTTTCTTAACAAGATAGTTGCAATACATAACCATTGATTGTAGAGGGATTTTATGACTTACTTAATTAGCGCCGTAACCTATATTTTTGATATTTTTATCGTGTCTTCTTATCTCAAGAACATGTTAAAACACTTTAAAAAGAAATACTCAACTATATATATACTATGCCTCATATTAGTCGAGGTCATATTATATATAAATGAACTGTTATCATCCAGATACAATTCATTTTCTTCCGTGGTGATAACTCCTGCTCTCAGCATTTTGACAACATTTGCTCTCTGCTGTTTTTTCTCAAACTCCATAAAAGCAAGAATACTTACTGCTCTGTCTTTTCAGGTTCTTGTCTCACTTGGAGAATCATTCTTTACTTTTATAATTACTCATGTCAATCCTGACATTCTTGACATGACAAACAAAACTCTGTTGTACAGCATTATGAATCTCGGTTCAAAAGTAATGCTCTTTTTGCTCTGTCTTATTGTCACCATATTTTTTAGAAATCAGAAATACGATCATCCAACAGAATATAGTATCCTGTTATTTACAACTCCTATAATAACATTAGTCATATTTTCATTTACCCCTCTGCATTTCTTATCAGAGAACGATAATGTGTTTTTCTATGAAATGCTGTTTATATGCCTTTCTATGCTTAACATAGTTAATTATATTCTTATACAAAGGGCATTTATATCCACCGTAGTCAACTACACAAATATGAACATTCAACGTCAGCTTGACTTCCAAAAAGGAAAATTTGAACAACTAAGTGAATCCTACAGACAAAACAGAAGAATTATACACGATGTGAAAAAACACTACTTCTATATTCAGGAACAGATCAACAAGCAGCATTTTGACGACCTGAAAAATTACACCTCCACCGCAATCCAATCCATAGAGGATAACTATGCCAAGTATAATACCGGCAACCTGGTAATAGATTCATTCATAACAAACTATGACAATATTGCAACAAAAAATAACATTGCATTCTACGTAAGGCTAAATGTAGATTTTAACCGGGTTCCTACAAACGACTATGATCTGTGTATAATTTTAGGGAACCTGCTTGATAACTGTATTGCCGCATGTATAAAATGTAATAACAGCCGATATATAAATATAAGTATAGAAACTACTGACAACGATAAATTTGTTATACACTGTGAAAACCGGTCACCTGTTATTGATTCCACCGCAAGACAACACTCCATTGACCATGGTTTTGGTCTGAGCAATATAAGCCATACTGTTGAAAAGAATAATGGTTTTTTCGTATATCAGCAAAAGAATGATATTTTCTACACAGATATCATGATACCGATTATCGATGAGTCAAAAAGAGTATTCAAATCTGTCAACCACATATCCGTCCATCCTTCATCTCATATATCTCGTCACACAGATATTCCAGTTCCTCCCGGTCGTGGCAGGCAGTGATTATAAGACTTCCTCCATCACGCAGCTTCAGCAACTCCTTCTTTATGTTCTCTACAGACTCTTCATCAAGTGCGTTGATAGGTTCATCCAGCACTATGACATCCGGCTCTCCCATGATTGCATTTGCTATGCCAAGCTTCTGCTTCATTCCAAGGGAATACTTTCTGTATACCCTCTTATCATCCGGATCAAGACCTGTCCTCTCTATGGCATATCTGACATCGTCATCACTGATCCCTCCCATGAGCTTTGCCAGAAGCCTGAGGTTCCTGAAGCCTGTGTACTGAGGCAGGAATGACGGATTCTCTATCAGAGCACCTATACTCCGTGGAAACTTTATGTCCCTGTGAAGCTCCTCATCATCTATATATATGTGTCCTCCATCAGGTATGAGCAGACCACATATAGCTCTCATAAGCATTGTCTTACCACAGCCATTCTTTCCACGGAGTCCATATATCCTGCCCGGCGTCATGGTCAGACTGATATCATCAAGTATGACTGAACCCTTTATCCTCTTATTCAGATTTTCTATCCTTATCTCGCTCATATGTATTCTCCTATCAGATTATATCCTTATTATCAAAATACACGATTCCTCCTGCAAATGCAGTGATCAGCATACCAGCCGCAAGCACCACTCCACTCATGGGATTAACCCCATCTGCCACTACATATGACACTCTCTGCCACATCGTATAATTTCCCGACAGATACCATACAGTATAGTATGCCGACAGAACATACACTCCACACACCGCTGCAAAGCTGATGACCGGCGTGATTATAAAACCCGCCAGTACCTGAAGCTGGCTTATCCCCAGCGTTACCAGCATCGGTATAAATAATGTTATCAGAAGCAGATCTGCGGCACTAAAATTGTATGTCTGCGGAGGATACAGCCGTGTTGTCAGCGCCGCCGTCATATCCATGGTCATATCTGCCCCATATGCCGCCGCCATTAAATATATCGTCAGCACACATACAGCAAAATACATTACCACAGCCACCGTACAGTATATGAGCTTGCTGACCCACCAGCTTCTTCTGCTTCCGGACGCAAGGCACACCACTCTCGCATTTGCGGCAAAATCATCACTGGAATAATATGCCAGGAAATAGGCCAGGCCTATCTGGAACGCAAACCAGTATATCGGTATGTCAAATACGCTCCTTGGATCAAAGTAATACACCTCCATCCCCTTCATCGCAAACAGAAGATAGTCCGCAAATGTTCCGTTGGTCAACAGGATATTCCCATCTGCAAGCTCGATAAGATATGCGTGGAGCTCACGTGTCTGCGACACCGCAAACAGTAACGGCAGTATAAAAAGAACACATCTCCTTAATATTCCATTTTCCATATCTCTTCCGAGAAGTCTCAGAGTCCTCATTCCCGCATCACCTCATATCTGTCCACCACATACATTCCTTTTTTATCTGTATTTCCTTCTTTCATAGAATATCCCTTCTTCTGTGCCATATGTATATAAGAACGAGTGCCGCTGCACTCACCGCAGCATACATCGTCACCATCTGGTACCTGTATGTAACCACATTCTGCAGTGGATTGACCATCTGCATGGCTGACCAGGTTCCAATCCCACGTCCCTCAAACATCACACCGGTAAATACATACAATGCGAACGGAGCCATTATCGTTGAAAATCTGCTCCCGCACCACCTCGCAAAGCACATAGCCACAAGACCTGTTATCCCTCCAAACACTGCATCGAGCAGCGTAAACAGCAGCGCATAGCACACAGGATGCTCTGCAAATATTCTCGGGAACATGTGGCAGTCTATAATTCCTGCATACAAAAATGTCAGTTTTTCCGGTCTTTTATCCGGATATATCCCCGCAGCAATGAACATGGCTATGAGCAGCGGGCACGCCACGGCTGCCGCTCCCGAAGCCGCCACAGCCGCTTCCTTTGCAATCATATAGCTTAAGCGGGACGTCTTAATACATATACTGCTTTCATATCCGGTTTTTTGATCCTGATAACACGACCCCGCATACGGAAAACACGCAATCAGTGGCAGCAGTACGTAAAACAAACTGTTGTATGCAAACTGATAGTCTGTCCCGATCCATGTCTGGATCAAAGCCCTGCCTCTGTTAAATCCATACTGGCTGACATTAAGCCATATGTCCGCCAGCCCAATCAACGTTCCCAGAGCTATGCTTACTGCAAGCCACTTATTTCTGAACGCTCTGGTCATTTCAAATCTTAATACTCTCATATCTCAACACCACTTCATTCAATATCCAGTCTGATCATCAACTTATCAGGTTCAAGGGTGAGTACATAATAGAAGCTCTCCCGCTCCAGGTTATCCCACGTATCCCTGCTAAATGACACCCGCGCCAGACTTGTCACATACCATATATCCTGATTCATTCCGGGCTCCAGATCATTACTTGTAAACGTATTCAGTTCCCGGCCAGAATACAAATTCACCGAACTGCACCATGTCTGTGACTCAAAGCCACACTCAGTCGCCGCCATCACAGTATCCCAATCGATCGGTTCTTCAGTTGTATTATCTACATTCAGGCGTGTACAGATAAACCGATCCTCCGGGCTCAGCACATCCACACTGTCCACATTAAAACGTGCTTTATACTCATCTATACTGTATATGCGGGTCTCCCTGCATTTTATAAGCAATCCATCCACCGATACATTCTCAGCCGCTTCTACAACTCTGGTGTCATCACTGTACGCCCTGTTAACGCTGAATATTCTTCCGCACCACAAGGTGACTGCACACAAGCTCACAACACCCAATGCCATCAGAACACCTCTCCTCATGCATATACCTCCACAAAATCTGATTCCCACCTCATGGCTTGTCATCCGCTTCCGGCTTTGGGAGTGCATCCAGATCCACAAAATCCGGAAGATCCGCCGGATTGTACGTAAAATATCCTGTGATCACCTGTCCATAATAATATTTCACGCCATCCTCCGGCTCCTGTGGCACAACAAGTCCAATCGTACATTCCATTGTCTCGTGTCCTTCCAGTCTGTATAGATAGTACCAACTGGCTCTGTCATCGCCCTCTGTGTGGACTGATTTGTCAAAGTATACCATTCCTTCTACGAACGAAACCTCACTCTCACCGGGAATCCTCTCCACAATGTCGTATGGGAACACATTCTTCACAACCGCATCCCCGGTATTCGTCAGTCTGCACTTAATAAAATACAGCTTATTGGTCTTTACCACAGTCTGCGTATGCTTATCTATCACATCCTGATACTGTGCAGTTATCTCCTCACACTCCTCAGGAGTATACGCATCCCCTGCCGACTCCTGAAATTCCTTGTATCCCGGAGCCTCCTCATACAGAGCATCCCAGTCTGTTATCTCCTCCTCCGACTCAGGCTCCGGCAGAGTCTCACTGCGAAAATATTCAACCGGATATTTATCCTCTGTTGTTATCTCGTCACCTGTGTATACATCAGCCGACAGCAGCTCTATCTTCACCGCTCCTGACATCAGCACGTTATCACCCACACCTTCTTTTTCACTTATTTTCTCTCCGGTCTTGTTTCCCGAAGCTTCGCTGTCTGTCTCTTCAGATGCCGCCTCAGACGACTTCCTTAACGCTCTGTCCTCTGGGGTTTCCCGTTTTTTCTGGAGCACATACGCCGAAGCTGCCACTGCTGCCATGATCAGCACTGCTGCCACTGTCATCACAAGATATCTTTTCTTCTTCACTTCTACTCCTCCCAACTCTGCCTTTGCCATCCGTCTTATGTCACTGCTTTAATCAGTCATAAATAGTGTAATTTCTTGTGGAATCCGGACTCCACCAGCCCTTTGAATCAGTCTGTGCTTTGACTGTCCTGTGCATCCTCAAGCCTGCATAGGCATAGCCTTTCTCGTTTACCATGTTTGTGATACTCGCCTCAATTCCAAGCGGAATAATATGCGTATCAGATTTTACTATTGGGTTTGTCCCTTTTGATGAATGCGAGCCCATTACTGTGTAACTGAGCTTTGGTCCTACTGTTGGATATACATAAACCTTTGTCTTATTATATTTACGTCTGTACGAACTATAACCATATCCGCTGTTATTGTTGCTAAAAGTAAACAGCTCGTTATCTGTATTAGAATATGATTCTTTGCATGTAACCACTGTACCTGCATTATTTGTATGTACATTCTCAGCCTTAGCCGGTGCTGCAATTCCCACTGTTCCTGACACCGCCATTGCGCCTGCAACAGCAAACATCGCAAGCTTTGATTTCATCGACTTCTTCATAACCTTTTGTCTCTCCTATTAATTATCTGCAACAACCATATCCATACAATATAGTTATTGTAAGATTTCACCCCAAGACTCACCGCTCCAATTATCAGCACACCTGCTATACCACGATCCTCATCGCTTCTGTATTTTCTGCCCAGCAGGATCTGTGTTAATAATATTCCCAGCTTGTTGTTTAGATTATCTATTCGACCACCTCCACTTTTCTTTTATCATACAACTACTTAGATTGCAATATATTTTACTTAATTTGTTATGAACGGTATCTATCATGTCATAAACGACAATTGACGCGGTATAAATTGGCTTTGTATAATGTTTCAAATATATTATCTTTATGGAGGTTGCCATGATACATCATATCGTAGACTCTTTTTGTTATATTATTGAAATTTTATATGATCTCATCATGCTCTCATCCATTGCCGGAGTACATATAAAAGAAATGCGACATCCTGTGATAAGTGCAATTTTATACTTTTGTTTGGGAACCTTTTTTTCATCCCTGTTTCCAGGTGCGCTTGGGTGGATCATCTTATGTTCACTAGCCTATTTAACGACTCTTTTTATCTTAAATACGACTATATTTAATTCTCTAATTGCCTTCGTCATATCACACACTTTTATCCTTCTTATTCAAAATTCTATAATTCTGTTATTTTACAGAGTGAATTTTAATAATCAGATAGCCTCCTCCATCGCAGGCTCCCTGATTACTTTTTCTATTGCTTGTGCTATATGCAGGCTACTTCCATTCCATAGCTTCTACTCTCAGTTGATTAATGGCAGATTTTTATCCAAGTACCTTGTAATACATGTTTTTCTGATAATCATGCTTGAGCTGGGACTGCGTAAATACAGCACATTTAACACAATCATATATATCCCCCTCATCTCATTTTTCACCGTGATAGTCCTCATCACCGACATAGTAATCCTCAGCCAGCAACAGATCATCAGCAAGCAGCAGCACGATCTGGCAAATTACAACGTCTATCAGCCTATGATGGATGATCTGATTGAGGACGTCACGGGAAGGCAGCATGACTTTGACAATATATTGACCGGTATTCGAATGCTTCCATATACACACACCGACTACAGTTCATTAAAGGAGGCTCTTATCAGCAGTTCAGATGAGGTTATATCCGAATACAGAACCACCGAGCTTCTAAAAATCAACATGTTCGTGATCGCCGGGTTTATATACAGCAAACAAAAGCAGGCAGAAAAGGCGCACAAAAAGCTGAATATTGTCGTTCACAGCTATCTGCTCGAGAGCCGGATGCCTGAATATGAGCTGGTCAGGGTTCTGGGAATACTCATCGACAATGCACTGGAGGCCATATCTGAGCACGATAGTATGACTCTGCACCTGGATAGCCGGGACGGCAGAATCATCATCACCACTCTGAACAAAGGTCCTCTGCTAACACCCGAGATCAGAGCAAAGCTTTTCACAGCAGGCTATACCACCAAGACCTGTGATCGTCAGAAGCACGGCCTTGGTCTTTACAATCTCAGGCGTCTGGTATTTAAATATAATGGAAAAATATATCTGGAAAACGATTATCTTCTGGATGATACTCTGGTGCGTTTTGAAGTAATGGTTTAAAATACAACACATAGAAGGAAGGAGTCTTTTATAATGAGAGCTTTGGTAGTTGAAGACAATGTGGCACAATTAAATGGTCTGGCAGAGATAATAGAAGAAAGCTTCCCCGACATAGAATGTCTGAAGGCCGCCTGTTATGATGATGCTCTGGCTCTGGCAGATTCGCACAGCATCCAGCTTTTTCTGCTGGATATACAGCTTGGCGCCGACCCGGATAAGGACGGAATAAAGCTGGGAGAACAATTGCGAAGAAATCCGCGTTATCAGACAACTCCTATTTTGTACGTGACAGCTCTTGTAAACGAAGCTCCCAGAGCGATCCACAAGACCAACTGCTACGATTATCTGGTCAAGCCCTACTCACAGCAGGATCTGATAGAATCTGTCTCCAAGCTTCTGAACTTTTCTCTGATCAGGGAGGAACCAATAGAGCTTACCGACAGAGATGGTGTACTTGCCAGGATCAGACCAGACAATATACTATACATTAAATCCGAGCTGCGAAACATGCATGTCCACACAACCACCGGACTATTTATATCCACAGGAACAAGACTCTCTGTATTTGCGGACTCTCTTCCATCGTATTTTGCACGCTGCCACAAGAGCTTTGTCGTAAACCTTCACCATGTGGATACCTACGACAAGGTTACCGCCATGGTATCGCTTGACACACCGGACTATCAATGGATACCGGTTGGCCGCAAATACGCCACAGAGTTTGGTCACAGACTTAAAGCTTCCACGGCTGCGCGCAAACACGTTGAACAGGCTTAACAATGATAAGGGGTATTTGAAATGCTGAATTCTATAATAGATCTCCTATGCTTTACATTGGAAACAATGAAGGATGTTATTTTTATATCTGCCCTCATCGGAAGAAAATTCCGGGATATGCGCCACCCAATTATCGGAACGGCTGCTTACCTTATACTCGGGAATACGGTATCCTTAATTTTCCCAAATGCATTTGGATGGCTGGCATTATGCCTGCTATCCTATCTCATGCTGTTGTATATTATGAAGACCAGATATTTTTATGTATTGATGGCGTATATTCTTGAATATCTGTATGCGGCTTTTCTTGAGGATACCATCATCATGGGTATGACACGTCTGGGTGTGAACAAAGAGATATACCTGTCCATTTCCTGTGCTGTATTTTCATTTCTGATCTCAGTGGCTCTGTGCAGATATGCGCCTATGAACCGTGTGTTCCAAACCTTCATGGGCGGCAGTGGAATTATCAAATTCCTGTCTATTCATTTGTATGTTGTGTATATGATCGAGACCGGGCTATACAAATTCAGTTTCATCGACACTTCGGTGTATATACCTGTGATATCATGCTTTGCGGTTGTGGTCATTCTCTCGGATATCATCATTCTGGGACAGCAGCGAACCATAGGAAAGCAGCAGCACGACCTGGAATGCTTTAAAACCTATCAGCCTATGATGGCTGATCTGATAAAGGATCTGCGAAGCAAACAGCACGACTTTGATAACCATCTGACGGCAGTCAGAATGCTTCCATACACCTATAGGGATTATGAGTCTCTGAAAAATGCCCTGATAAACTATTCGGACAATATGGTATCTGAATACCGTGAGTCTGAGCTGCTTCGCATCAATCTGTCTGTTGTCGCCGGTTTTATATATAGCAAGATGATCAATGCCGAAAAGAACGGAAAGACTCTGAATGTGATAGTCAGACAGCATACGTTGAAAAGCTGTATGCCCGAATATGAGATTATACGTATACTTGGAATATTAATAGACAATGCTCTGGAGGCTGTAGATGCTCCGGGATCTGCCACCCTGTCTCTTGACAGCAGTCAGAACCAGATCATCATAAGCACCATGAACAAAGGTCCTGTGTTGAGCTCTGATCTTAGAAGAAATATGTTTACCTACGGCTACACAACCAAGACCATCGACAAGCAGCATCACGGATATGGTCTTCCGAACATGAAAAAGCTTGTGGATGAATATGAGGGAAAGATATGTCTGGATAACCGAACCATATCCGGACAGAATTATATTTGCTTCGAGGTGACAGTGTAACGCAGCTCATGCACATAGAAAACCGGCAGTATACAGTTGGACTTCAACTCATATACTGCCGGTTTTCTATGCTTATCTATGGTCTGCCTGTTACAGCTCTACATTCCAGAAATCCTTGATGGTTGCGAAGTAATCCTCAGGTGTCTCTGCACGGCGGATAAGCTTAAATGAGCCGTCCGGTCTGAGCAGAACCTCTGCTGACTTCAGCTTGCCGTTGTAGTTGTAACCCATGGCAAAGCCGTGTGCTCCTGTGTCGTGGATGACAAGGATATCTCCCATGTCGATCTTTGGAAGCATTCTGTCTATAGCGAACTTATCATTGTTCTCGCACAACGAGCCTGTCACATCATACTTGTGATCGCATGGCTCATTCTCCTTGCCGAGAACTGTGATATGATGGTATGCACCGTACATGGCAGGTCTCATGAGGTTGACTGCACATGCGTCCACTCCGATGTACTCCTTGTGTGTGTGCTTCTCATGAATGGCTGTTGTAACCAGGTGTCCGTAAGGTGCCAGCATGAAACGTCCGAGCTCTGTGAAGATAGCTACATCACCCATGCCTGCCGGTACAAGCACTTCCTCATATACCTTTCTGACACCCTCGCCGATGACCATGATGTCATTTGGCTCTTTGTCCGGTGTATATGGGATTCCAACTCCGCCTGACAGGTTGATGAAGTCAAGCTTCACTCCGGTCTTCTCCTTGATCTCAACTGCTGTCTCAAACAGAATCTTTGCAAGTGTTGGATAGTATTCATTTGTCACTGTATTGCTGGCAAGGAATGCATGCATTCCGAATCTCTTCACGCCCTTTGCCTTGAGGATCTTGTATGCCTCGATGATCTGATCCTTTGTCATACCATACTTTGCATCACCAGGGTTGTCCATGATGGTGGTTGATATGGAGAACTTTCCGCCCGGATTGAATCTACAGCAGATCTTCTCTGGAATTCCTGCTGCCTTCTCCAGGAAATCAATGTGTGTGAAATCGTCAAGATTGATGGTTGCGTTCAGCTTCTTTGCAAGCACGAATTCTTCGGCAGGGGTGTCATTGGACGAGAACATGATCTCATCGCCCTTAAATCCCATCTTGTCTGACATCATAAGCTCTGTCAGTGATGAACAGTCTGTTCCGCAGCCCTCTTCCTTGAGGATCTTGAGTATTGTTGGGTTCGGAGTAGCCTTTACAGCGAAATACTCCTTGAATCCTTTATTCCATGAAAACGCCTTGTAAAGCTTTCGCGCATTCTCTCTGATTCCTTCTTCATCGTAAATGTGAAATGGTGTAGGGATCTCCTTGATGATCTCTTCTGCCTTTGCCTTTGTAATAAATGGTGTCTTCATCTTTTTTGTCCTTTCTGTGCTGTATTACGGCAAGTATCTCACTATGCGTTGTTTTCTGCCGCTACCAGGTTCTCACTATTGTGCATCTTACGGAGAAGTGGCTTTTCTATCTTACCTGTAGCATTTCTCGGAACGTGCTCAAATATGATCTTCCTTGGTCTCTTATATCTTGGAAGTTCTTTACAGAACTCGTTGATCTCTTCCTCTGTACAGGTCATGCCATCCTTTACCTCTATGATAGCCGCTGTGATCTCTCCGAGACGGGCATCTGCGATACCGATGACCGCAACGTCCTTGATCTTCTCGTATTTGCTGAGGAAGTTCTCTATCTGTACAGGGTAGATATTCTCTCCACCACTGATTATAACATCTTTCTTTCTATCTACAAGATAAATAAATCCATCTTCGTCCTGCATAGCCATATCTCCTGTGTACAGCCAGCCGTCCTTCAGGCACTCCTCTGTCGCCTTCGGATTCTTGTAGTAGCAGGTCATGACACCAGGTCCCTTGAGGATAAGCTCGCCGACTGCGCCTTGCTCAACCTCTGTTCCGTCCTCATTCACGATCTTTGCCTGCCAGCCGTAGCCCGGCACACCGATGGCTCCGACCTTATGTATGTTCTCTACTCCCAGATGTACAGCGCCCGGTCCGATAGACTCTGAAAGTCCATAGTTCGTGTCGTACTGATGGTTAGGGAATATCTCTTTCCATTTCTTTATAAGACTCTGTGGCACTGGCTGTGCTCCGATGTGCATCAGTCTCCACTGTGACAGCTCATAATCCTCCAGATGTACATCGCCGTTCTCTATGGCAAGCAGTATGTCCTGAGCCCATGGCACCAGAAGCCATACTATAGTACACTTCTCATCACTTACAGTCTGAAGTATAGTCTTGGCGCTTACTCCCTTGAGCAGAACTGCCTTGCCGCCCACTATCAGACTTCCAAACCAGTGCATCTTGGCACCCGTGTGGTACAGCGGAGGAATACACAGGAATACATCATCCTTTGTCTGTCCGTGATGTACATTCTCGACCTTTGCCGCATGCATCAGGCTCTCATGGTTGTGCAGAATAGCCTTTGGGAATCCTGTTGTTCCAGATGAGAAATATATAGCCGCATCATCACTGTCCTTGATGTCTCTCTTCTCGAACACGCTTGAGCAGTTGGACGTCAGCTTGTCATAGTCCTCTGCAAATGTAGGACAATTTCCGCCCACATAGAAGAGGATTCTCTTCTCAGCTATCTCGTCAACGACAGCCTCTATACGTCCGATGAACTCAGGGCCAAATACAAGCACGTCAACATCTGCAAGCTCTACACAGTATTTGATCTCCTCCGCATCGTATCTGAAGTTGAACGGAACCACTATGGCTCCCGTCTTCAACACTCCGAAATATATTGGAAGCCACTCAAGGCAGTTCATCATGAGGATACCTACCTTGTCTCCCTTCTGGATTCCACGTGACACCAGAAGATTGGCAAATCTGTTTGCCTTCTCGTTGAACACGCTCCATGTTATCTCTCTTCTGTACTGACATGTAGGATTAGACTCTATGAGTTCATACTCTCTCCATGTAACCCTTCTCGTCTCCTGCACATCAGGATTTATCTCTACCAGAGCGACATCATTTCCATATTCTCTGGCATTTCTCTCTAAGTAATCTGTGATTGGCATAATCGTAACTCCTAACCTCTCTTAATAATTGCTCTTCTTTCTCAATTAAAAGCTTTAACGCGTTAAATTGCACGCTCTTTACAGTATATCCCTCACACGGAAAATATACAATAGGCAATTACATTTGAATACTATCATAAAAAATAGTGCTGATGTATAAGTTTTTTATCACTTATACATCAGCACTATTTCTTTTTCATGGATTCATCACTCTACGCATAGAATGACGCCTTGATCATATTGATATAACTGTTCATCATCTGTGATCCCACAAATGTCGCGATCATCAGTCCTACGCTGAGCGCCGGGCCAAATGCGAAATGATCGTCCTTGCCCTTCTTTCGCCTTGCAAGAAGTATCACGCCCTGGCATCCACCTATGATAAGTCCGATGAAGAACGCTATGACCGTAGCCTTCCAGCCAAGGAAGAATCCTGCGGCAAACATGAGCTTGATATCTCCACCGCCAAATCCATCCGGAATGACCAGCACTATCAGGAACAGTGGAAGACTCACACATATCATTCCTATGAGCCTGCTCACAAGTGAGAGATCACCGCCTGTCAGAGAAAAGCCTCCTCTTGTGAATATGGATATAACTCCAAGCACCAGTATGCATACATTCAGCACAAATGGTATCTCCATGGTGTCCGCGTCTATGAATGTGATGATAGTCAGCAGTGCAAAGAACAGGAATACCGTGACCGCCTCAAGGCTCACATCAAACTGCCACACCATCAGCACTCCGAACACTCCACCAAGTATCTGTATGAACAGGCATCTCGGAGAAAACTTCTCAAAACTCTTCGGCTTCCCCTTAAAAATATTCTCATTGTTCGGCAGCTTGAGTATGATCTCATTCGCCAGAGTGAACAACACCACCCCAAGTAAAAACGCAACTATATAGGAAATTATATCAGTTGAATTCATAATTAATTACTCCTACCCCTTCTAAAATATAAATATGTCAATACATATTCTTCTAGTCTCATACAACTACATTACAGGTATCTAATATAATAAATATCCTCTCCATAGACAGGTGAGCACCTGTACAACCATCGTTGACAGCATCTGAGTTTTAGTATGTTCAACTCAGGAAATTTGAGGCCGCCGATCCTTGTGTAATAGCCAACTTCCCACTTCGTGGGTCCCTTCTATTACACGCAACAGCCAACTTTCCCGCTACGCGGGCCCCTCTCTATTGCATTCGCTACGCGCCGAAGTTAAGCGGGAGCGACCCTGATTGGACATACTAAAACTCAGATGCGTCATTCTCCAATAGTGCTCACCGTCCGTCACCTACTGCTCACGATGGTCGATGACACGCTGTGTCTTCTTCTCACTTCTAGGTAGCGTTCCAACAGGGACAACAGTAATCTTCGGTGTAACTCCGATCCTTGACTTGAACAGATCTCTGATCTGACGTCCTGTCTGCTCAAAATCTACACGTCCCTCGGCCTCAACTGTAACCAGCATGATATCCTTATTGGCAGGCTCGTCATGGGCTATATTTATGGTGTACTCGCTTGGGACTCCATCCACAAGTGCAAGCAGCTCCTCAACCTGACTTGGGAACATATTTACGCCGTGTACCTTGAACATATCATCACTTCTGCCCTTGATGATATCCAGTCTAGGATGCTTTCTTCCGCATGGACACTCACCCGGAATGATCCTTGATATATCGTGTGTCCTGAAACGGATGAGCGGAGCACCCTCCTTAACCAGAGTAGTGATAACTATCTCACCCTCCTCTCCGTCAGGGAGAGTCTTTCCGGTCTTCGGATCTATTATCTCTATATAAACATAATCATCCCAATAGTGCATTCCATTCTGGGCATCGCAGCTTATTCCGATACCAGGTCCATAGATCTCTGTAAGTCCATATATATCATACAGCTCTATTCCAAGCTTCTCTTTTATATACTCTCTCTTCTTCTCACTCCAGCGTTCTGAGCCAAATACGCCCTTCTTCAAATGTATCTTATCCTTAAGCCCTCTCTTATCTATCTCTTCGGCAAGAAGAAGTGCGTATGATGATGTTGCTGTGAGAACTGTACTTTCAAGATCGATCATCATCTGTAACTGTTTGTCAGTATTTCCAGGGCCCATAGGAATTACCATGGCACCAAGCTTCTCCGCGCCTGCCTGAAATCCTATTCCGGCTGTCCACAGACCATATCCCGGTGTGATATGTACTCGGTCTTTCTTTGTCACTCCGGCTGTCTCGTAGCATCTTGCGAACATGGTTGCCCAGTCATCGACATCCTTTGCTGTATAAGGTATGATAACCGGCTTTCCTGTTGTTCCTGAAGATGAATGGATACGTACCACTTCCTCATCCGGAACAGCCTGTATTCCCAGTGGATAAGCATTTCTCAGATCATCCTTGCTTGAAAACGGAAGCTCCTCAAATGCCTCCTGACTTGTCACATCTGTTATACCAAGCTCTCTGTACTTCTTACCATAATAGCTGTCAGTCTTTACAAGTCTCTTTATCTGAGCGTCCACCTGACTGAGCTGTGTGTCATTTAACTTCATAATTTTTACTCTCCTTTTTCCCTTCGGTCAGCCCATCGCCAACTACATCTTCATCGCATATTCAAATACTTTCTTGTTCACCTCTACAAACTTCGGATTCACTCCATTCTCAATAGCTGAAATTATATCCGCCTCGTAAAGTCCAAGTCTGCCGCTGGCTGCTGCAACTCCAAGAAGTGCTATGTTGTAGAACTTTGCCGAACCAAATTCACGGCTTATCGCCGCGCCGTCCATGACTATACAATCGCATTTATCCTTCAGGTAGTCAAGCATCGGCTGCGCCTCGTAGCCTGAATTCATAAGCGAGTCAGTCGCCGGTTTCACCGGGACGTTATTGGTGATGACGATTCCTCCCTTTTTCAGATAAGCCAGATTGCGCACCGCCTCTGCAGGCTCAAACGCAAGTATAATGTCAGCACCGCCCTGGGCTATGAGTGGCGAATACGCCTCACCGATCCTCACATGGCTCGTGACACTTCCGCCTCTCTGCGCCATTCCTATGGTCTCCGCCGAATGTACCGTCTCGCCCTTTGCCATATAAGCCGATGCGATGAGCTTGGACGCAAGAACCGTTCCCTGTCCGCCTACTCCGCAGACCAGAATATCTTTATTCATTGCAAGCACCTCCTATCGCCCCCACCGGACAGATCTGTGAACAAAGACCGCATCCCGTACACAGGCTTTCATCTATCGCCACCTTACCATCCTTCAGGATTATCGCAGGGCAGCCTATCTCTCTGATACATTTCTTACACTGTATACACTTTTCGGATATCTCCATCTTGCCAGACGGCTTGGTGATGGCTATACATGGCGACTTGAAAATGATCGCTTTGACACCTCTGATATCCGCACACTCCTTAACTGCTGCCACGCTCGCCTCAAGATCAAGCGGATCAACAGTGACTATCTTCTTCACTCCGATTCCTTCAAGAACCTTCTGTATACTCACCTTGTCCACGAACTGGCCCATCATGTTGCGTCCTGTTCCCGGATGTGGCTGGTGTCCCGTCATGGCTGTGGTCGAATTGTCCAGCACGCACAGGATCATATTTGCATCATTGTACACTGCATTTACCACGCCGGTCATACCAGACGCGAAGAATGTGGAATCTCCCACAAATGCAAAGCACACGCCATCTTCATCCACCCAGTGGAAGCCCTGCGCCATAGTGATTCCGGCTCCCATACACAGACAGGTATCCACCATGTCAAGCGGCATGGCATTTCCAAGTGTATAGCATCCGATATCTCCGCAGAAATAACTCTTTCTGCCGGCCATCGCCTTCTTTACCGCATAGAATGACGCTCTGTGAGGGCATCCCGCACACAGCACAGGCGGCCTTACAGGAAGTGCCGGTGCATCTGACACATCCACCTGGGAAGTCTTCTCAAGGTCAAGGAAATCGCACAGGATATCCGCAGCCTTGTTGGTAGAAAGCTCTCCGCTCGCCGGCACATCCCCGGTCTGCTTGCCTCTGACATCTATATCCATATGATATTTGCCTGCAAGGCGTAATATCTGATTCTCTATGTATGGGCTGAGCTCTTCAAGACACATGACCTCCGTCACTCCGTCCAGCACATTCTTCACGAACTGCTCAGGGAACGGATGTGGAGTTGCTATACGGATCAGCTTCACATCAGGCACATTCTTAAGTGTCTCTTTTGCGTAGCAGTAGCTGATTCCCGATGCGAATACCGCCTTGCTGCCGCTTCCCTCCACCGTATTCATGGAGTAGTCGCCAAAGTCATCCCCGATCTCTACATTTCTCTTCTCTATCATGGCATGGTTGGCAAATGACAATCTCGGGAAGATGACCCATTTCTTTGAATCCTTTACAAATCCCTCATATTCCTTTGCCTTCCACTCGTCTTTTACCTCTATGGATGCGTATGCATGACACACTCTTGTTGTCGGTCTGAACAGAACCGGTGTCTTGTATTTCTCCGAGTAGTCAAATGCATCCTGTATCATCTGATATGCCTCCTCAGGAGTCGACGGGTCAAATACCGGGATCCTGCAGAAGTCTGCAAACATCCTTGTATCCTGCTCCGTCTGTGACGATATCGGTCCCGGATCGTCCGCAGACACGATGACCATTCCGCCCTTTATCCCGACATACGCCAGCGACATAAGCGGATCCGATGCCACATTGAGACCCACCTGTTTCATGGTCACAAGTGTCCTCGCTCCACTGTATGATGCACTGGCGGCAACCTCCATAGCCGCTTTCTCATTTACCGACCACTCCACATGGACTCCGTCATGCGGGTATTTTGCTACTGTCTCAAGTATCTCTGAGGATGGAGTGCCCGGGTATCCGGCAACCAGATTGATTCCGGCTGCAAGAGCGCCAAGGGCGATCGCTCCATTTCCCATTACATATTCTTTCTTCATCTTAATTCCCTTCCAATCCTGTTTTAGAGCTTATATTCTGATATTATACCCTCTGCGGGTTTTAATGACAATAATTATTCGGAGCGGCAATTAAAACGGGGCTTTTTGCCAAAATAAAATAATAAAAAACGGGGCAAAATAATCTCATAGCAATTGAAAAAACGGGGCAAATATACCAAGTTTGAAGTCAACTTCATTGATCAACCGGATATGGTATCTTATCTAAATGCAGAAATGAGTGCAGAAGAATTTCTGGTTAAACTGAAAATGATCATGCCCGAAGATTGTAAGGAGCACGAAACGGTTGTTTTTTTTGATGAAATTCAAAAATGCCCAGAAATAGTAACAAAAATAAAATTTCTGGTAGACGAGGGCAGTTATAAATATGTCATGAGCGGCTCACTATTGGGTGTGGAACTTAAAGGAATTGCATCTGCCCCAGTCGGGTATCTGACAGTTTTAAGAATGTATCCCATGGATTTTGAAGAATTTATGGTGGCAAATAATGTCTCAGCAACAACCTTGAATATGTTAGAGGATAAATTTAAAACAGCCAGCCCGGTTGATGAATTTATACACAAAAAGCTTCTGTCAATGTTCTTTGTGTATCTTATTGTCGGTGGAATGCCGGATGCTGTCAAAGCTTATATAAATACCAAAGATATTCGGGAAGTCGATAAAGTTCAACGGGATATTACAACTCTTTACAAGGAAGATTTTTCACAATATGAGCTTGAAGACAAAAAGTTAAAGGTGAAATCTATATATGAGATTATTCCGGCTGAGCTGAACAAGCAAAATAAGAAGTTTGTATTTACCATGTTGGATAAAGAATTGAAATTTAATCGATATGAAAACAGCTTTTTATGGTTAAAAGATGCAGGCGTGGCGTTGCCTGTTTACAATGTAGATGCGCCGGTAATCCCACTTCTGGCGAGCAAGAGCAGTAATGTGTTCAGACTTTTCTCGAGTGACATCGGTCTGCTGACCAGCGCTTATCCGGCAGAAACTAAAGTTGAGCTGATAAATAAAAACGGAGAGGTCAACAATGGTGCTCATTTTGAAAATGCAGTCGCACAGCAATTGGTTGCCAATGGTTTCGAACCTTATTTCTGTAAAAAGCAGAAAATCGGAGAGATGGATTTCGCAATAGAAATGAATGGTCAGGTTGTTCCAATTGAAGTTAAATCGGGAAAGGCTTATAAATCGCACAAAGCGTTGGATAATTTTATGAAAGTTCCGGATTATCATCTTGAAAAAGCATATGTTTTATCAATTGGAAACGTGGAGACAGATGGTGCTATAACATATCTTCCAATCTATATGTGCTATTTATTAAGAGAGCAAAAACTGGAACAGATGATCATAGAGTTAGATACAACGGGGTTGTAAAATATATATTCTGCGTGGCTTTTGACAACATCATAACACACATGTTGACTCATTCAACAAATAAAAATATAATTACATGGTTACTATAATTTGACAGTTGTAAAACAGGAGAATGACTATGAATAACAGACCATTTGCAGGAAGAACTGCAGCAGTTATAGATCTGGCAAAGCTCAGGAGCAATATTGCCAACATAAAATCAAGACTGAAACCGGGTGTTGAATTTATCGCTGTCATGAAGGGCGATGGATACCGCCACGGTATTGCAGGACTTTACCCGACACTCAAGGAATGTGGCATAGACAGCTACGCCGTTGCCATCTGGGAAGAGGGAAAGATGCTCAGGGACGCGGGGGCCACAGAGTCTATCCTTATCCTCGGCGATACAGCAGATGACATGCTGGATGAGGCCGCAAAGTACGACCTTGATCTCACTGTCTTTTCAATGGAGGGTGCTGAGAACATGGCTGCCGCTGCAAGAAGAGCCGGCAAGAAACAGAATGTCCAGATAAAGCTGAACACCGGTATGAACCGAATAGGATTCCCGGTATGTCAGGAATCATTTGACACTATAAAGAAGATCTGCGAGATGGACGACCTGAACGTAACAGGTATATTTACACATTTTGCAAGGGCAGATGAGGGGGATCACACAAGTGCAAGAAAGCAGCTTGACCTATACCTCCACGCCGTAAATGAACTTGAGAAAATGGGGGTTGTCATACCAAAGCACCACGTAGCCAACAGCCCTGCCATACTGATGTTGCCTGAGGCACAGCTCGACGCAGTCAGATGCGGTGATATCCTCTATGGTCTCACTCCTTCTGATGATTTTGACTGGAAGAATTCAGGACTTCAGGAGATCCTCAGCTGGTACACATACGTTGCCATGGTGAAGGAGGTTCCTGCCGGTTCAGAAATCGGCTACGGCGGAACATTTGTCACCAAAAGGCCTACAAAGATCGCCACTCTGCCTGTCGGATTTGCCGACGGCTACAGCCGCTATCTGTCCAACAAGGGCAAGGTCATCATAAACGGCCATGAAGCGCCGATCATCGGACGCGTATGTATGGATCAGTGCATGGCAGACATTACAGACATCCCGGATGTAAAGCGCGGCGACACCGTAACCCTACTCGGCGAGGGCATGTCCATCGAGGACATGGCAAATATGCTTGACACGAATGTTGATGTGATCGTGTGCAACATATCGGTAAGGGTTCCGAGGGTATATATAAATGGGGATATCTGATCGGCAGTATTGGGGAAAGGGAGATTTGTAAATGTTTCATTTGAACGACATATTAATATTTTTATTTTTCGGTATAGTCGCATTTGTTATACCCGGAACTTTAACAGTCTGGAATATTTACAATTGTTTTTCTGCCAATCCAAAAAAGGAAAAGCTTATCTCAACCGTAACCGTTCTGGTTGGCGGCCTGTTATATCTGATGCTGTTTGCGATAACGTATGATACAGCCGGCGACTGGTATGAACAGGTTAATACTATGCAATTTCACTATGTGATTTCTTCCGGGTATTGGGGAATTTCCTGGGTTGCTTTATTAGGATTTGCTGCATATTTTGTGTTGTTATACATAAATGCAGACCGACTGCCGCCATTAGTATCCGCGGCTGCAATTTCCTTTATTATCCTGCTTAATATATTGCAGATTACGTTTGCTGTTCAGTTATCTAAAAATATCAATAATCCCTTAGAATTGTCATTTTATGTTTATCATTTCAACATATTGCTGTTATCTGCAAGAGCAATTCAGAGGCATATGCTGCAACAGGTAGAAATCTTTAAAAACAGAGCAGCAGCACAGGATAACAATATACGTTTCAAGAAATTTTACGATATCATTAACAGCTTATCCAGGTACACCTTTGTAATTTTTGTTGCACTGTTTCTGGTTGTGGCAATTATCGAGATTATATTTGTCCTAATTGGTCAGGGACTGGATGCTCCGATTAAGGCATTTACAGATACTGCAGATTGGACATTTTCAAAGCAGACACCACCACCGCCATCAGATTACGAAGGACATTATCTTTGTACGGTAGCCGCCGGTGGGCACAAAAAAGTTGTGAAACCGCTTAGATTTGGAAGCAGGAGAGGTGCAACGATCATTGTAAACAGGCAATTATGTATTGCCAACGCATTTGAAGAAGTGATTCAGATAAAATTTCCAAGTTTTCACAGGATGGTTCGCCACATATATGATACATACGGCTATCCACTGTCGAAACTCATAACAAATCCTCTTAGAGCAGATGTTGTTTATATTATAATGAAACCATTGGAATGGATATTTTTATTATTCTTATATCTGGTTGATGTCAGACCGGAACAGAGAATAAGAAACCAGTATGTTTTACAATTCAAAAGATAAGGTGTGAATATGGGGAGTGTTATTTCCATCATGTCTATTATTATCTCCATCATTTATTGATAAAATGATGGAGATAAATCTGAAATGAAGGAGATTTTTAAGCAAGAAGTGTCAGGTACAGATAAACTTTTGTTTATCCGCACCTGACACCAATCTACCTCCGTTTTCTATTTCATCACCGCATTATACACATCCCTCTTAGGGACTCCGCGGTCTACAGCCGCCTGCTTGATCGCATCCTTCTTGGACATACCCTGATCAACGTACATCTGGACATGTTTCTCCACGGACATAGTCTCGAACGAGCTCTTCTTCTCTTCCTCAAGCTTCTTCACATCAAGCCCTTCTATCACTATGACGAATTCTCCTCTCGGATCTTCCCCCTCGTAACGAGCTATCGCCTGAGAGAGCATCATAGGCTCTATGGTTTCATGTTTCTTGGTGATCTCTCTGGCAAGTGTTATATGCCTGTCACCGAGAGCCTCCATGAGTTCCGCCAAAGTCTTCTTCAGCTTGTGTGGAGCCTCATACATCACCATAGTCCTCGTCTCTCGCTTCATCTCCTCAAGCACTCTTGTTCTATCCTTCTTGTCATACGGCAGAAACGCCTCAAATGCAAATCTTCTGGTCGAAAGTCCTGAGCTGATGAGCGCCGATATACATGCACACGCCCCCGGCACTGGTGTAACCTCAAGCCCTGCGGCAAGAGCCTGTCTCACAAGCTCCTCCCCGGGATCAGATATACCCGGAGTTCCGGCATCAGTGATAACTGCAACGCTTTGTCCCTGCTGCATCTTCTCAACGAGAACCTTCGCCTTGTCGTATTTATTGTATTCATGATAACTCGTCATGGGAGTCTTGATCTCGAAATGATTGAGCAGCTTGATACTGTTCCTCGTATCCTCCGCCGCTATCACATCCACCTCGGAAAGAACCCTGACGGCTCTATATGTCATATCCTCAAGATTTCCTATGGGTGTTGCCACCAGATATAATTTGCCTGCCATATATAAACCTCACTATCTGTAATATGTACATTAGGGTGTTTACAACATTTTTCACTTTCATGCTGCAGCCGTTGCCTGTTACCGCTTTGCACTGCCTTCATACGTCGCCAGCAGCTGCTCCGTATACACTCCCGGAGCCTTGTAGACTATCATAGGCGGATCGATCTTGATCATGGAATTGCCACCCTTCACAGCCTCAACTATCACCATGTTCGGCTCCTTATCTATGTATGGGTGTACGAGCTGCATCCTCTTCGGCTCAAGCCTGTGCTCATGCAGACATTCAAATATCTCAGCAAGCCTGAACGGCTTGTGTATCATATAGAAGCTTCCGCCGGGTTTAAGGGCATACTCTGCCGCCGCCACCACCTGATCCAATGTCACATGTACCTCATGTCTCGCTATGTTCTTAGGTGCATCCGGATTCTCCAGACCGTGACTGCCCTTTATGTATGGCGGATTTGAGGTCACTATGTCAAAGGAGGCCTTCTTGTAGTTACAAGAGACCTCCTTTATATCTCCGTTATCTATTCGTACTAAACCGCCAAGCCCGTTGAGACTCACGCTCCTTGCTGCCATGTCCGCGCATGCGGGCTGGAGCTCTATGCCTATAAACCGTGCTCCATCTGCCATTTTACCGCCAGGCTGCTGAGTCACCCCTGCATCCGAATTAGTAACTCCATCTACGGCAATACAATCATGTGAGGATTTACAAGCATCAGCATTCAAACCAGCAAGTCTCTCATCCCGGGTTAGCGATGCCTCTCCATACTCCTTTGCTGCAAGAAGTATCGGTATGATACCTGTTCCTGTCCCGAGATCCATATATCTGCCGCCGCGCTTAAATCTCACATAGTTTGCCAGCAGCACAGCATCCATCCCAAAGCAGAACATTCCGCTGTTCTGTATGATCTGATAACCCTTGCACTGCAGGTCATCTATCCTCTCACAGGATTTAATAACCACTTCCGGTCTAATCGTCAAATTTAGACTTTCCACCCTTGTCCTCCAATGCCTCAAGTGCCTTGTACTCCTCAGCGCTGAGTCTCTCTGAATTCTTTCTTCTCTTAGGCTTGAACTTGAGTTCAGCCACAGGATACTCCATAACTTCCTTGTTGTCATCCTTGTCTGTCACCACGATCTTAACCTTCTGTCGGAGAACGTTCACTGACATGACCTCGCCCTTGTTGCCATCTATGGTCCTGACGAAATCTCCTACATTCGGAAGCTTCTCATTCAGATACTCGTAAGTGTCCTGCTCATGCTTCAAACAGCACATAAGTCTTCCGCACACACCGGATATCTTAGTAGGATTCAGTGACAGGTTCTGCTCCTTTGCCATCTTGATTGATACTGGAACGAACTCCGACAAATGCTTGTTACAGCAGAGCTCCCTTCCACATATGCCGATTCCGCCAACCATCTTGGTCTCATCGCGGACACCGATCTGTCTGAGCTCTATTCTTGTCTTGAACACAGATGCCAGATCCTTTACCAGCTCTCGGAAATCGATTCTCCTGTCTGCTGTGAAGTAGAACAGCACCTTATTGTTGTCAAATGTATACTCAGCCTCGATGAGCTTCATGTCCAGCTTATGCTTTGCGATCTTCTCAAGACATATGCCAAATGCTCTCTTGCTCTTCTTCTTGTTATCCTCGTATCTTCTGGTGTCATCCTCTGTGGCAATTCTTATGATCGGCTTGAGTGACGCCGTTATCTTGCCCTCTTCTACCTCTCGTCTTCCCAGAACCACTTTGCCGTACTCCACACCCCTTGCGGTCTCGACAATGACAAAACTGCCGGCCTCGACCTCAAAGTTCTGTGGATCAAAATAATATATCTTACCGTTTGGTCTGAAACGAACTCCTATAATCTCTTTCATTAACAATTCTCCTTCATGGTTAGGAGCATAAGCTCCATGACAATGTCAAAGCTGACATTCGCCTCAAGTCTGACCTTGGCCTTGTCCATAGACTTGAGTACCTTTTCTATACCCTCATAGCTGATGTGTGAGGACTGCTTTCTTATATCAGAATAATACTCCTTGAACATCAACCGGCCCGGGTTATTTGACACCTTAAGCATAAGAATGTCCCTGTACCACATCATCATCAGATCGATGTAGTCACTTACCTTGAGCTTGTACAGCTCCATATTCTTAATGGCAAATATCATGTCATCAACCGACATATCACTTATATGTCTCATGAACTTCACCACATTTTCCTTGATCTCCTTGTACTCATCACTAGTTGCAAGCCTGATGGCCTTTCCCAGATTGCCCTGGGCAAAATCCATACAGAAGTCAGCCTTCTGCTTGTCCAGCTTGAGCTCGTTCATGAGATAATCAAGTATATCATGTTCTCTGACAGGCTTCACATTCAGCACTATACATCTGGACTGTATAGTCTGAAGCATCTTATCAAGATTGTTGGTGAGCAGTATGATTATTGCATAGGACGGAGCTTCCTCGATCGTCTTTAACAAAGCGTTCTGTGCATTCACATTCAGAAGCTGTGCATCCTCTATAACATATATCTTATATCTGCTGCTATAAGGCTTGATATCAATATCAGAATTCACCTGATCACGTATCTCTTCAACCGAGATCACATTTGGCTTGTCGTGGGTCACCCACACGATATCAGGCTGATTTCCCGTCTCACACTGAAGACATGACTTACAATGATTACATGGCTCTGTACCGCCCTCCTCACACTGGAGAGTCTTGACCAACGCCCTGGTAAGGGTCTTTTTTCCACTTCCTGTCTCGCCATTGATGATGTAGCCCTGGGATATCTTACCCAGCTCAATGCTGCTCTTGAAGTGGCGTATTATGTCCTCATGTCCGATTATGTCTGTGAAATCTATCATATATACCAACCCCCTTACAATTAATTGTTTCTGTATGTCTATTCTGACCTTCTCCAAAATCAAAATATATTAAAGATTAAGTTTCTTCTCTACATACCCTACTATTATACCATGAATCTCATCAATAGGTAAAGTAGCGTCTATCTTCACTATTCTCTCAGTGTGCATATCCGCAAGCATGCGGTATCCATCCACGACCTTCTGATGGAACTCCATTTTTTCATTCTCCATTCTGTCAAGTTCAGCCTGGTTCTTCTTTCTGGATATTCCCTCCTGGGCGTCAAGATCCATGAGGAATGTCATATCCGGCATGATTCCCTGAAGTGCAAATTCATTTACCTTATACACCGTGTCAACTCCGAGTCCTCTTCCGATTCCCTGATACACAGCGGATGAGTCCACAAATCTGTCTGCAATCACCGCCTGACCGGCATCCAGTGCAGGCTTGATATTCTCTTTCACAAGCTGGGCTCTCGCCGAAGCATACAGAAGCAGCTCAGTCATATATCCCATCTCTGTAAAATCCTTGTTCAATATAACCTCGCGGATCGCCTCACTTATGGGATTTCCCCCCGGATCTCTGGTTATCAGCACGTCATAGCCTTTCTTCTCCAGATATTCCTTAAGCAGCTCCCTCTGTGTGGTCTTGCCCGCTCCGTCCGGGCCCTCTATAGTTATAAATATTCCTTTCATATCCTAACCCTGCCATATGCTGTTCCTGCACATGTACACCTTTCATATTTATATTGTGATTCTTATCAAACCTTCCAGATCATAATGCTACATATCATTCTCCGCACAGCACTTTGATATAACCGTCATTGACTCCTGCCACATTAAGTCCGCTGTCTATCATGGACTTTATTCCGTTCACCGCCTGCCGGTCAACGACCTCTCCCGGCGCCAGCACAGGTATTCCCGGCGGATATGCATATACAAATGCCCCCGACACCTTTCCAGCCGCACCCTCAATCGGCACGCTCTCCACTGGTCTGTCCCACGCGGTTCCCGGCGGCATAGCTGACCTTCTGCAGGATATGATATCCAGCTCCTGCAGGTCTGTTTTATCCGGCTCATAGCCAAGGTTCCCGTCTATCTCAGCCACCGCATTAAATAGTATATCATAACTGTCTGCACTGTCCACAACAGATGATATACAAATGACATAACTCAACGATGCCATCTCAACAATCAACCCATACCTGTCCGCCAGAATTTCAGCAAGCATAACCCCTGTAAATTTCTGTCCCGACTCGTCTACAGTTCCCGGTCTCACGACAAATACCAGCCTGCCCTCATCATGGTCGAACACTTTACACGCATTACAGATCTCATCATTTTTCACTGAGGAAGCATCAGGTCTGAACAGCCGTATATTTCTGAGCCCATCACATTTCCCGGCAAATGCCTCAAGCCTCCGCCCATACCTGGCAAATCCATCTCTGTTATTTGCGCCAAATGCAACTGCCTTCTCCATGCTCTGCATAAATATATATGAAGGCGAAGATGTCTGGAATATCTGCAGATATCTTCTAACCCTCTCATCAAGCTCAGGATTCATCACATGAAGAAGTGATGTCTGTGTGAGTGCCGGCATGGTCTTGTGCAGGCTCTCGATGACAATATCCGCGCCCTGCTGCATGGCGGTCTCATGTCCTTCCATGAAGTTCAGATGTGCTCCCTGTGCCTCGTCCACAATGAGATATATTCCATACCTGTGTACTATCCCAGCTATGGTCCTTATATCAGATATGACACCCTCATATGTCGGCGATGTGATTATCACCGCTCTTGGCTTTCTGCCATCTGCTACCAATTCCTTAAGAGCAAGCTCCAGCTTATCCGGCGATATGTCACCCAGTATGTCTGTCCTCTCTGACATTTCACGATCATCTTCATCGCCTGGAGCCATCATTTGCGATATTTCGCAGTCATCTTCTCCATCATCTGACATTCCATTCGATATTGCTCCGACTTCATTCTGACCCACACCGTCAGGCCAGCTCATACTCACATAATCCGGCACTATATACTCGGGCTCAAGCTCCAACATACAGATAGCGTTGTACACCGCCTTGTGGCAGTTTCTTGCCGCAAGTATCACGTCTCCCCTGTGACAGGTGGCGTGTATAGCTGTCATAAGTCCGGATGTGGAACCGTTCACCAGCATATATGTTGCAAATGTTCCATACACCTTCTTCATCTCGGCAATACTATCCGCTATGAACATCTCCGGCTCATGCATGTCGTCAAGATCTTTAGCCTCAGTGAAATCATGTGCATACACCCCGTTCCAGAAGTTTTCCCGGGATTTTGAAATGTTATCAACATTTTGGACGGCTTCTATCGGCTGTCTCTTGTGCCCAGGCATGTGCCACGGGTATGTACCCTTCTCTATATATTTTTCAAGTGCTTCATTTATATATTCCTTCACCAGTTTTTCTCCGTAACATAGATTCTGTGTGATATAATACCATACTTTTATGTATTTGTAACAGCACAGACTTCTCCCAACGTCTGCACAGATATAAAAAACAGGAGAAGCTCTATCCGGCTTCTCCTGCGAGGGGGTATAAAAAAAGTTTTGCCTATTTTATGATCTTTCAAATGCTGCAACGGCATCCTCGATCTTCTGTAATTCGTCATCGGTCATGACTGTATGTGCCTGCTTTTCAACAGCCTTGAGATTGCTGATGATCTGCTCAGGCTTTGAAGCACCGATCAGCACTGTTGTGACCTCCGGCTTGTTCAGCAGCCATGCGATGGCAAGCTCTGATAGCTTCATATCATATCCGGCTGCGATCTCATTTAACTGGTTGAGGAGAGGTCTAGTTTCAAGCACCTGATCCTCATGAAGGAATCTTCCGTCCTTCACTGCCCTGCTGTCCGCCGGCATATCCTTCAGATATCTGTCTGTCAGCATTCCCTGTGCCAGAGGCGAGAAGCATATGAGTCCCTTGCCTGATGCGTATGTCTGCTTCAGAAGCCCATTGTTCTCGACAGATCTGTCCAGTATGCTGTATCTGTTCTGATTTATCACAAATGGCACATGAAGCTCATCAAGTATGCGCTCCGCCTTTGCCATGGTAGGTCCGTCATAGTTGGAGAGTCCGACATAAAGTGCCTTTCCACTCTTCACTATCTGCGCCAATGCTCCCATGGTCTCCTCGAGTGGAGTGTTCGGATCCATTCTGTGATGATAGAATATATCCACATATGGGATGCCAAGTCTTTTAAGGCTCTGGTCAAGACTTGCTATGAGATATTTTCTGCTGCCCCAGTTGCCGTAAGGGCCTTCCCACATATCGAATCCGGCCTTAGTGCTGATTATCAGCTCATCCCTGTACGCACCCAGTTCCTCTCTGAGTATCTTTCCAAAGTTCTCCTCTGCACTTCCATACACCGGGCCATAGTTGTTTGCTATATCAAAATGTGTTATTCCGTTGTCAAATGCGGTAAAGCACATCTTCTTCATATTCTCGTAATCGTCATTTGTTCCAAAGTTGTGCCAGAGTCCAAGTGCCAGAGGCGGCATCATAAGACCGCTCTTGCCGCAATGTCTGTAAAATCCTGTTCCCTCAACATTCTTATATCTATTCTCTGCTGCCTTATAATCTCCCATATTGATACCTCTCTTAAAATTATCCTTACGATGTTTTCTTTTTATATATGCAAGTTATCACTACATTTTGAAGTATATCATACCTATTACATCAAAAAAATATGAATATTTTTGTATTATATATGAAAATTTTATTATGATTTCTATAAATGTTCTGCCTAAATTATCCTGGACATTTTTACTATCCTCTATATGCCTGTTACGCATTTACTGGGAGCTTATCAACACCGAAAAAAGATCATACTGATTCTCATAGAGCATTTCTTCTGCCTGTATGCCATCACAGGCGCAGCTCACATTCATCTCACTTGCCTCAACTCCTGTGAAATAGTCAGCCACAATACATCTGAAACATATGTCCAAAAGGCGACATCCCCTGTCATCATATTAACATGATATACAGACGATGTCGCCTTTCTGTGTCCTTTATTCTGCTTTTACAGCCCATCTCATCTTCGTAGATCTTGCTCTCGGATTGCGGGCGCACTCCTCCGCTGACGGTCTGATGACATCCTTGCTGACTTCGCTGTAAACACCAGCCTTCGCTCCCGCCTTGAACGCTCTCTTTACCAGTCTGTCCTCACCTGAATGGAATGTCAGTATCGCCACTTTTCCACCAGGTCTGAGCGCATCCGGCAGCTTGTCAAGGAAATCATACAAAACCTCAAACTCACTGTTCACATCTATTCGCAGAGCCTGAAAACACCTCTGACAGGATTTCTTCACAGCCTCTTTTCTGTCCTTCTCCGGCACAAATGCCAATGCCTCCTCGATGGCATCCTTCATCTGCGTGGTGGTCTCCACATAATTCTTAGTTCGGTTTCTCTTCATGATGACCGTGGCGATCTCCTCCGCATAAGGCTCGTCCGAGTTCTCCTGGAACATCCCAACGAGTTCCTCATACGAAACCTCTCGTAGACGCTCCGCCGCCGACTCACCCTTCTCCGGATCAAGCCTCAGATCAAGTGGTCCATCAAACTTGTATGTGAATCCCCTGTCTGGATTGTCTATCTGCATGGAAGACACTCCAAGATCCGCAAGGATAAAATCAAATCCCCCGGCCTCCTCTGCCACCTGGTCGATATTCCTGAAATTTGTCTGCTTTATCGTGAGTATATCCTCACCGTAGCCGGCCTCCGCCAGTCTCTGCTTCGTCTTCACTATCTCTATAGGATCAACATCCAGTGCATACATATGACCTTTTCCTTGAAGCTTCTCAAGCATACGCCTTGTGTGACCACCATAGCCCAGTGTCGCATCAAGCCCCTGCTGTCCCGGCTGTATCTGAAGGAAATCCAGTATCTCATTTACACATATTGAAATGTGCATCCCTGCCGGGGTACTTCCCTTGCTTATGACTTTCTCTATCGTATCCGCATATTTTTCAGGATCGTGCTCCTTGTATTTCTCCTCAAACCTCTTCGGATGGGTGCCACTGTAGTGCACTCTCCTCTTGTGTATCTTTTCTTCCATATATTCTTATCTCCTTAGCCGCCGTCTGCCATACAAGGCCCCGGAACATTTATGTCATAATACCATATATCTGCGAAACAAGCCACACAACACTAAAAAAATGGAAGCCACGGCATTCATCCGTGACTTCCAGAATAATAGCATCATATAATTATTATTATTTACCAGCTATAATGTGATGTATCATGGTGAGCTGGCTCCTGAGTGCATCCACAGATATCTGTCCAGGGGCGGAAGGTATGCCCGCTGTGGCAAATGATATCGTATTGCCATACATCTCTCCTGTGGTTCTTGTCTCCACACCAAGTTCACCCATGGATATAACTATGAGAGGGGTCTGATTTCCACTATCCTGCAGTTCCTTTGCAGCCTGCATCATATCTACGACCTGCGATCCCTCCTCAGGCATCATGGCTATCTTGGCTATATCTGCACCTGTGAATATGATGGACTTAAATCTGTCAACTATCTGTTCCATAGGTATAGTAGTCTTGAAATCGTGATTGGACACTATGACATACACGCCCTTGGAATGAGCCTCCGCTATGACTTCATCCACAATCTCCATGTCGGAGAAATATTCTATATCCACGATGTCTATATATCCACTGTCTATAGCGTCAATAAGAAGGTCGTGATACTGGCTGAGTGTTGCCTCCATGCAGCCACCCTCGCCCTTTGTTCGGAATGTAAATATAATAGGGAACTGCCCCAGCTTATCATGGATCTTAGCCAGAGTCTTCATAAGTGCCTCTCTGTCAAAGCACTTCTCGTACATATCCGCTCTGAATTCCACCATGTCTGGTTCCGACTTCGCTATGATCCTCAACTGATAGTCCACATCATAATCCGTCGGAGCTACCAGAGGTACACAGATCTTAGTCATTCCCTCTCCTATCGCCACATTCTTCACATTAACGACCTTCATCACTGCCTCCTGCCTTTTTCACATTTTCCCTGCACGCTGTACAGCTATTACTTTATCTCAATTGCATCCATGAATGTCTCACACAGCTTCTGCGCGTCAACCTTGTCGACCTTATCCCAGTAGCTGATAGAACATGTAACTACATCCTCGCCTGTAGGATATACCAACAGCACCTCTGTTCTGTCCATATCATATGATGTGAGCTGTATCACAAGATATGTTACCTCTGTGCCATCCTTTGCCTTCACTGTGCCATCTGTCATCTCGTTGACCTTGGAGTTCTCATCGTTGTAATACTCTGTGTAAGTATCCTTCATGTTCTTCACAAGATCACTTGCTGAATAGTGTGTATATGTAGAATAGCTTGCATATACATCGCCCTTCTCATCATTATAAGATATGGTATACTCTGAAGCATAGCTTCTCTCGTATCCCTTTGGATCATTGATCTTTACTGACTTATCGCCAAGGCTTAATGTAACCTTTGAAAGGTCTTCCTCCTCTGTGCTGTCATTTGACTTCTCTGTGGTTGCTTCCTCTGTTGTAGCTGCCTCTGTTGTCTCAGGCTCTTCCTCCTCAGTATCCTTTGAGTCGGTGCCGAACTTTCCGTCAAGTCTGCTGTCAACACTTACTGAGTCAAATATCTCGCTCCATGCTGATACGATCTTTTCCATCTTATCCATGTTGATGTACTGATCTACATCATCACTGTTGAGAACTGAGTAATCAACCACATCTCCTGCTGCAGGAGCCTCTATCTTGTTGTCCTTCTCTGCTACCTTGAGATTTCCTGAGCACTGAAGAACATCCTCGCCTGATACTGTAACTGTGAGCTTTGCATCATTTATGCTGAATGACTCGCCCTTCTTGACATCTGCAAGGACACCCTCAAATGCAGCCTGAGCAGTCTCACCCTGTACATCAACAGATATGCTTCCACTCATCTTACCGCTGTTCTTGTCATAGTCTGATGTCACATTTCCTGTGAACTCCTGGCTCTCTCCGCCGCTCATTGCTGATAATGTGTACTTCTTGTCAGTTGATATCTTATCTCCTGATGTGTCAGTCTTTGACTCACTCTTGAGCTCTATATTTACATCTGAACCGTATGTAAGTGCTATCTTTGTTACAGCATCTGATGTGACATTTCCGTCACCCATGTAATCTGCTGTGAATGAAATCTTAACGCCTGCTGCTGCAAGATCATAATCCCAGTCAACACGGATCACCTTGTCGTTTTCTACGTATACATTTGCAACGGCATCCTTTGTCATTACTGCGCTGACCAGAGATGGAATAGTGCCGATGGACTGCTTGAGCTGATCCTTTGTAACACCCATCTGATCCATCATATCATCTGACAGATTGCTGTCCATGTACTTGTTCAGACAGTCAACCAGTGCCTGTGAGAACTCATCTATAGCGTCTGTTGTGATTGTCACTGTGTAGTGGTCTGCCTTGATAGTCTTGCCATTTGCATTTGTAAACTCATCCTTGCCGACCTTCTCATATGTTATGGACTCTGCAAGCTTATCTGCAGCCGGCTTGAGATCCTCATCTATGATCTTCTGAAGAGCCTCGCTGTCAACTGAACCGCCGGCTCCCGCATCCTTGCTGTCGAGCTCTGCCATAACACTGTTCATGTCAAATGAAAATGTCTTGGTAAAGAGATCAGGACATGACATATAGAGCGTCTGACCGATCATTACAACATCCGCACTGACTGTCTCGCCTGCCAGTGTCATGGAAGAATCAAGCTTGAAGCTGTTCTGTCCGTCGCTCTTGGCTGTGCTTGCGTCAAATGTAAATGTTGAACCGTCGAGCTTACCATCTCCGGCAACCTTGTCGATGGTAAAATCTGACTGAACGTCCAGCTTGTCGACATCTATGTCATCTGCTCCGACGATACCCACAATATTATTGTTCTCAAGTTCCTTTGCTGTGTTCTCCATCGCGTCCTTAACCGCATCCTTAGGACTCTTCTTGATGAACACGAAGAATACAACAACAAATGCTGCTATGATAACAAGCGCTGCCACAACTGCTATTATGGCTATCTTGATACCCTTTCTCTTCTTTGGAGACTCAGGCTTGTGCGCCTGATCACCATACATGTTCACGGTCTGATCATATACACTCTGCTGTGCATTCATCTGCTGACCGTATTGATCTGCAAACTGCTGATTTGCATCGTACTGCTGCTGGCCATACTGTCCTGCATACTGCTGCTGGCCGTACTGTCCTGCGTACTGCTGGTTTGCTCCATACTGCTGCTGGCCGTACTGTCCTGCATACTGCTGATTCGCTGCGTACTGCTGGTTTGCTCCGTACTGCTGCTGACCATACTGTCCTGCATACTGCTGGTCTGCGCTATACTGCTGACCCGCATCACCCTGCTGATTCTGTGATGGCTGTGGACCATCGGCGCCGTTAGGATTCATTCCGTCCGGCATCTGATTCATGTTATTATCACTCATAATATCTCCCTTTCTGTGTGAATAACCATTATCCTTCCTCTGTAAATTTACACAAATACTTATAAAATGTAAACATTTTTTATTATCTCTTCATATTATGTAAGCAATGTGAAATGGCACGTTAACGCCTGATACGCCACATTGCTGGCACTAAAAATCAGCTTCATCGTCGAAACTGAATCCAAGTTTTCCAAGTATTGACTTTGGAACATAAGCTTCTATAAATATGCCATCGTCCAGATATTCCTCTGTCTGGATCTCACCGTATTTGTGTATAAGTCCTGTGAGCCCTGCTTCAGAATATGCAAATGTATGCCTTATATATGACTTCTGATTTCTAAGTATTTCCTCTATCGCATTGGCAAGCTCCGGGAGTCCCTGTCCCGTGGCAGCCGAGATATACAGAGTCTTGTCCGCTCTCAGATCGCGCACACCCACCAGATCATCCTTTGATATTCTGTCTATCTTGTTGAATACAGTTATCACAGGTTTTCCCGAATTCTCATCTATCTTGAGCTGCTTTAATGTGCTGTACACCGTCTCTATGTTCTTATCCCAGTTTTCATCCGATGCGTCCACAACATGAAGGATGACATCACAGTATTTTGCCTCCTCCAAAGTGGAGCCAAAGGCCTCGACCAGATGATGCGGCAGCTTCCTTATAAAACCGACCGTATCGGTGAGCAGTATGTTCTGTCCCCCCGGCAGCTTGTATCCTCTTGTCGTAGGATCAAGGGTCGCAAATAATTTGTCTTCCTGTAATACTCCTGCCCCCGTGAGTGCATTCAGCAGGGTCGACTTGCCCGCATTTGTGTATCCGACTATGCCCACAACCGGCACAGCGCTCCTCTGTCTCTGCTTTCTCTGCTGGCTTCTCTGGGATTCAACGTTCCTGAGCTCCGCCTTCAGTCTGGAGATCCTGTCCCTTATGACTCGTCTGTCTATCTCCAGCTTCTTCTCTCCCGGTCCTCTCGTTCCGATTCCACCGCCAAGTCTCGACAATGAATCTCTCATACCAACGAGTCTGGTGGCTCTGAACTTAAGCTGTGCAAGTTCCACCTGCAGCTTGCCCTCGTAGCTTCCAGCATGTGCTGCAAATATATCGAGAATGACCATTGTCCTGTCCATAACCTTTATGTCCAGTGCGTCCTGAAGGTTCATCAACTGTGCCGGTGACAGCTCATCATCACAGCACACTCCTGTGGCGCCCAGCTCATATATCATCTCCCTGAGCTCCTCAACCTTTCCTCTTCCCAGATACAAGTCATTTGCAATGCGGTCCCTGTTCTGCACCAGCCGTCCCACGACCTCGGCTCCGGCTGTGTCTATGAGCTCCGTGAGCTCGTCCAGGGATGCCTGGATCTCCAAGGAGACCTCTTTCTGTGTATATCCACCTGTATCGGCGGCAAATATGATTATCTTTTCTTTTATCTTCTCTGCTTCGAGATCATAAATTGTACTTTTCCTGTCTGCCATGATCCACCTCTACTTTTCAACGGTGACTGTGACTGTGTGATAGGATGATCTGTTGCCGCTGCTGTCCTGCGCACAGCACACAACTGTATAGCTGCCCGCCTTGGACTCCATTTTGTTAACAGCCACACATATAACGTCCTGTCCAAGACTTGTGAGTGCCTGTCCATCCAGAGTCTTGCCATTGCCATCTGTGGCCACTCCTGTCCTTATCAGTGTATCACCATCCTGTGCGTTCACATAAGATGCAACAAGATCTGCAAGCTCATCAGCCTGTCCATTGTAACTCTCCAGCTTTATCTCCACAGGAACCCTTGTTATAACAGGAGCTTCATCATCCTCCACTGTTATCTCGATACTCTTACATATCTCACTGCCCTGATCTGTAAAGCTGTACTTTACTGTATATTTTCCCAGCTTCATATTGTCCACGGTTCCCTCAACCTTCAACTGATCCGTTACATCCTCACGCTGTGAATTGAAGGCCCATATTCCCGCCATTGTGTCATAGTTCTCGCCCTGGTTTATGCTGTGGCTCTCCGCACCGTATATCACGGCTGTTCCTGCGGTCGGATTCTCCTCAACCATGTCTGTCGGATCCCATCCGGTCTCATCAGTGTTATCCAGTCTGGTCACCGGCACAGGTCTTCCCAGCGGGCCATAATAGTCACTGTCAAATATATCAACATATGTTCCAGACTCGCAGTTCTCATATATCCATTTGGTATCTGCAACGCACAGTCTGACGCATCCCAGTGATGCCCCGGTTCCAAGCTTGTTGAATTCCCATGTCTCAAGCGAATCCTTTGTGGTGTCCAGATAAGGCACGGAATGGAACAGGGTGTCGCCATCTATCTGTGACACATACTGGCCATAACAGTTGTCAAACAGTGCAAGCCAGTCCCACTTGAGCTGTATGTTGAACAGTCCGACAGGAGTCTCTCCCACCGGTGATACCGAACAGCGCATTGCCTTTACCGGAACAGTGTAATATCCAGCAGCGTCCAGCTTGTATATAGTAACTATATTTTCCTGTCTGTTTATCTTGATGGCGTATGGACAGCCATTGTCCGCCAGATCCTCGCCATTATAATTCTCTTCCTGCTCAGTCACCGGAACCGCTATGTCCGTACATTCCACAGTTCCCTGAACCTTGAGTTCCGCAACCTTTTCTGTTGTTGCTGCTGAGGCATCGCCATTCGTATTATCACTGTCCGCCGATGTTCCTGTGGCAACCGAGTCCTTTTCATTATGATTATCCAGTTTGCTCTTAAGTCTGTAGTTTTTCACAGCAAGGCCTATGACCAGTCCAAGCAGAATGACGCCCACTGCGTATAACGCAATTCTCTCGAGCTCCGCATGTCTCTTCCTGTTACGCTTATTTTTTTGTCTGTTATTCTTTTCCATATTTTCCATTTCTTTCTATAATATATGTCAAATGTTAGTATGCACAATCAAGCCATTTTTAATCGTTACACTTTAACATAACATTTTATATAACAAAATTAAACATTTTTCTTTAAAATTAAGCAAAAACCACATTGACTTTATCGCGAACTGTTGTACAATCGAATATCAGGCGAAAAAAATTAAGGAGGTTTATTATATATGAAAGATCTGACAGTCGGAAAGCCAATGAAAGTCATATGGTTATTTGCTGTTCCTATGATACTGGGACAGATCGCACAGCAGTTATACAGTTTTACAGACTCAGCCATCGTGGGCAACTACGTAAGCTCACAGGCACTCGCCGCGGTTGGCGCAACCTCAGTCATTTCGAATATGATAATAGGCTTCCTCAACAGCGGAACCATGGGACTTGCCATCCCTATAGCCAAATACTATGGTGCAAAGGACTATCACAATATGAGAAGATGTATCGGTGCATCGGCCATCATGACACTGCTGGCATCCATTGTCCTGACCGTTCTGAGTCTCATATTTATAAGGCCTATCCTGGTACTTCTCAAAACACCAGACGACATACTGGATATGGCAGCAAGCTACGTTATAATCATAATCGTTGGAATTATATTCTGTTCATTATATAATCTGTGCGCCAACATACTGCGTGCAGTCGGAGACAGCAAGACGCCTCTTATATTCCTCGGTATATCAGTTGTACTCAATATCGTTCTGGATCTTATGTTTATAAGGGCATTTGACATGGGAGTACGGGGTGCAGCCATCGCCACCGATATATCACAGGCGCTGGCGGGCATACTTGCCCTAATCTATATACTTGTGAAGGCAAAGCATCTGATTCCGGAGAAGGATGAATACTCCGTAGAGAAGAGTGACCGGTCAGACCTCATACAGTCCGCACTTGCCATGGGATTTATGAGCTGTATAGTGAACATCGGAACGGTCATACTCCAGAGAGCCATCAATGGACTCGGAACTGATATAGTAACCGCCCACACAGCGGCAAGAAAGATATTTGATATCCTCATGTTCATGTTATATATAGTAGGAAATGCCGTGACGACATATGTAAGCCAGAATATGGGCGCAGGCAGATACGACCGGGTACATCAGGGTGTGAGGGCTGCGATCATCATAAACACGATCATAACCACTGTCATGATAATATTCGGCTGGCTGCTCAGCCCGGCACTTATAAAGCTGGTTGCAGGTACATCTGCCAGTGCCATCATAGATCCGGCCGTGAGATATGTAAGGATCGGCGTGACGTGCTTCTATGTACTTGGTCCTCTGTTCGTCCTGAGATGTGCAATGCAGGGAATGGGCAGGAAGATCGTTCCGGTCATGTCATCCACTATAGAGCTGATCGGCAAGGTACTTGCGGTTATGATACTCACTCCAAGACTTGGATATCTGGGTGTTACCATCACAGAGCCTATCATCTGGTTCTGCTGTACGCTGATGCTCTCTATAATGTATCTCACAACCCCTGTAGAGAAGCTTGTTGAGAAGAGACGTGCTGCAAACTGATATTGCATACAAATATAAACCAACAAATAAAGCCCCACTGCCGGTGGTCTTCATCACCGCCGACAGTGAGGCTCTTTGTATGGCTAAAATGAGTATTACTTCTTATCCTTTTTGATAACGATATAGCCTGCACCAGCCATGATAAGTGATGCTATCATTATCGCAAACATTACGTCTACAGGTGACTTATCTCCTGTATTTACCACGTTCTGTCCATTTCCACCTGTGCTTCCATCCGTTGTTGCTGCTGTGGTAGCCTCAGTTGTCTTGTCGTCATTGCCAGGCTTCTCAGTTGTTGGAGCCTCGGTAGTCTGATCCTCTGTGGTTGGATCCTCTGTTGTTGGATCTTCTGTTGTTGGATCGTCCTTACCCGGATCTGCCTCATCCTTATTTACCAGTGACTTGTCTGTTATGATAAGTCCATTCTTGTCCACTGGATTCTTCTTGAGCATATCATCTGTGAGCTTCACTGCCTGGATTCCATCAAAATAGATAGTTGAGTCAACTGTCCACTTGCCAGTGTGATCCTCCGGCACGATCGAGTTGCACCATACAGCAAATTTGACTATATCCGATGCATCGAGTGTACCACCCTTCTTACCCTTGAATGAGCTGAATGGAATAGTAACATACTGTGCCTTTGTTCCCTTTACGAAATCTGTGAGGTATACCTCAAATTCCTCGCCGCTTCCATCTGTGATCTGGATCACAAGTTTCTGTCCCATACCGTCCGGCTGTACCCACATCTCAAGCGCATTATACTTTGAGAAATCATTGTTTGTAAGCTCTGACTTAATCCTTCCTGTCCACACCTCTGATCCATTTGTCTCAAGCTTATACTTGAACGCACCGCCGTATGTGCCACCGTTCTTATGTGTCTTGTTAAGAACAAAGCTTGAGCTGCATCCTGCGGCTGAGTTAGATGTGTATGTGGAATCCAGAAGTCCGTCGCTTCCTGAATAGTACTCGAAGTCCTCGATGACATTTGCAGGAGCCTTATCCTTGGCCTTTCCAAGGCTTATGTGTAACAGCTGTGCGAGCTGCTCGCCATCTGCCAAGAGTGTGATGGTTGCTGTATCTGTCTTTCCAAGCTTGCTGAGATTCTTCTCTGTAAGATCAGCCGTGTAAAGTGTTGGCTCTGATCCTGCAGCGGCAATCTCGGCTCCAGCCTCAGCGTTGAGTGTAAGCTTAACACCTGTATCAGGATTGTTGATAATGAACTGAACCTTTGATGCATTCTTAACACCAGCCTTGAGTGTTGTCGCCTTGAGGATGGTATCTCTGTCAAATGGATATACCATGTAACCCATCTGGCCCGTGTATGTATTTGCAGATACTCCTGCAAGGGTTCCCATGTTGTTGTAGAATCCTGTGTCTCCACCAAATATTGATGAGTCGTCGTTATAATACTTTATGAAGTCATTGATAAGCTCCTGTCCATGTGTAGCATCATACTTGTATGGTACATAGAAGTTGCTGTCTCCGAAGTTTGCCCATACAAGGTAGTATGGCATGTTGTTCTTCTTCGCAATGTCGTTGACTTCCTGATACCAGTTCTTTCCTGAAGCCTCTGTTCCAACCGGATTACCCTTTACGAGAAGTCCCTCGTTGTCTGAACCGTCCTTCTTCATGACTCTGACACCGCACTCAGCGATGGCTGGTATCTTGCCTCTCTTTGCAGCTATTGATGACACGATATTACATGTTGTATCAAGACTGTCAAAGAAAGAGTTGTCTGCTGCTGCAGGGTACGAATTGTAATCGTTGTAATAGTCAAATGCAAGGATATCTACATACTCATCGCCTGGATAGTATGACACGTAAGCTGCCTCTGATGTTACAGGTCCGTTTGGCGAGTATACCCAGAGAAGGTTGTGTACACCGCTCTGCTCCATGTAATCCTTGGTATATCTGTAGAGAGACTTGTATGTCTCAGCTGTGTTCATTGATCCCCACCAGAACCAGCTTCCTGTATTCTCGTGGAATGGTCTGATCATGATAGGTATTCCGGCAGCCTGAAGCTGTGATGCGTAGTCTGCGATCACATCGAGGTAAGCTGTAAATACCTCATTGTACTCTCCACCTGGGAGAATCTGCTTTACTATGTCATTTGACAGATCCTTGGACTCTGAGAAATCACATCCGTAGAAACTGTATGTTCCATCCGAGTTCTTCACTATCTTGGAGCTGGAGAAGTTTGGCATATGCATTGACAATGACACGATCGCACCATTTGCCGCTGCAGTCTTGCTGTATGCCACTGAGTTTGCCAGTGCCGAAGCCGCGTCTGAACCGCCTGCCTCCGAGCCTGTAACTGCCAGTGAGTCGATTCCGAACACACCGCTGACCTGTCCAGTCACATCATATACATCACCGAGTGACGCCTGTGGATTTACGCTTCTGCTCACATCATTCTGATGTCCGAACAGAACCTGATCACTATTCATGAGCGTATTCAGGTATGCCGCAAGTGCCTTTGCACTGTCTGCTGCATTCGCATCGCTCACTCTAACTGATGATGGCATCTGTGAAAGATCCGCTGGTGAACCAGCACCAGGAGTCTCTGTTATCTCGACAAAATCCTTTGTTGTATCTGCCTGTGACAGAACAAGATTATCAAGATATACATTTCCCTTAAAGCTTGTGCTACTTCCTATGATTCCTATTGTCACATCTCTGAGTGGTTTATCTGTAGGAGTAAATCCCATAGTAACTGTAACCTTCTTTAATCCATCTCCGATATCCTCTGCATCATCGTCGATGGTTGTATCTTTATTTATTATTCCATCTGCAAAAAACTTGATCTTGCTTCCCTTGAGCTTTGCCGGGTAGATTATATCCACACTGAGCTGGTTGTACTGGCTCACATCCATAGCCTCTGTAGGAACACACTTAACCTTTGCCTCACTCCATGAGGAAGTTGAATCTGCTGAGTAGTCAACAGAAACCTTAAGTCTCTCATTTGCACTGTCATATGATATGTCAGGTGTGGCATTACCGGCCTTGTTGGCTGCATCGCCGTGCTTGTATGCATATCCGGCCTCTGTGCTCCACTTGTCATAATCCTCAGCCGATGAGAGATCTGAGATCACAGCAGGATCTCTCTGCTCAAGTCCGCCGCTGCTCTCCTTAACATCAAGTACCTTAACGTTGCTTATTGTGATCTTGCCAGCATATGCTGAGTTGGAATTGTACTGGAATACGATCTCCTGTACATTTCCCACCTCTGATACATCAAATGCAAATGATATATCGCACTTGCCATCGACAAAGTTCTCAGCCTTGATGAACGGATAGTCGCCTGACTTGGCGTAATCCCAGCTGTCGCCTGTCTTCATGGCACATGCAAGCTGGATCGCATTGTATGATCCGTCTGATGCCTCAGCACCGTCAAGGCCTGATATATCGCCATCAAGTGAAACCGTAGCTGTGAGCTTTGCCTTTGCTCCAACTTTGACATTGTCTACTGTAGGAAGATCTGTATAGCTTTCTGTATCATTGCTGGCAAATGCCTTGTCTGTCCACTTTGCATCGCTCGCTGTGTCAAATACAAGGCTTGCATCTGCGAAGTTTCCAGCCTCTGTCTCAGTTGTAGTCGGCTTCTTGCCACTCTCTACCTTGTCAACTGCAACGCCGCCGATGAGAACCTTTCCTGTAAATGCTGAGTTTGCATTGTACTGGAATACGATCTCCTGAACATCGCCTGCATCCACTCCGTTAAAGTTGAACTCTACGCTGCACTTGCCATCTGTAAAGTTCTCACTCTTTAAGAATGGATAGTCATCTGACTTGACATATGTCCAGCTGTCGCCTGCCTTGATAGCGCAAGCAAGCTGGATCGCATTATATGATCCGTCTGACGCCTCAGCACCGTCAAGGCCTGATATATCGCCATCAAGTGAAACCGTAGCTGTGAGTTTCGCCTTTTCACCTACAGTTGCACCCTCTATTCTCGCCATATCAGCATATGTATCGCTGTCATTGCTGGCGTACGCCTTATCCTTCCATGTCGTATCTGAAGCAGCGTCAAATGTGAGAACTGCATCTGAACTGCTCCATACTGTATTGTCTGTGATCGAAGGTGCTGCCACACCTGTCACATTTCCTGTTGCTGATGATCCGCCACCTGGCTCTTCTCCACCACCTGGCTCCTCTCCTGAATCATCACTCTGAATCTCTACATCAGATATTGATATTGTTCCAGTATATGCAGAGTTTGAATTGTACTGGAATATTATCTCGTTCGCAGCTCCTGTATCCTCCACATCAAATGCAAATGATACCTGTGTCTTGCCATCTGTAAAATTTTCCGCTTTAAGGAATGGATAATCATCAGACTTGGTGTATGTCCATCCATCGCCAGTCTTGATTGCACAGGAAAGCTGGATCGCATTATACGTTCCGTCAGCAGCCTCCGCACCATCCAATCCTGAAAAATCTCCATTAAGTGTTACATTTGCCGTGAGCACAGCCTTTTTACCCACAGACACATCATCGATCCTGCCTAACTCTGGGTATGTACCTTCATCATTGCTGGCATAAATTTTATCTGTCCACTTGGCATCTGCGCCAGTGTCAAATACCAGTTTGTCTGTAGTGATGCTCCACGCCATTTCCGCAGACGGCTCTGCTGCATCAGCTGAGACTATTGCCCCTGCACTTCCCCAGAATGAGCCAACCATTGCAACTGCACATGTCACAGCAACAAGTCTTGTTCTAAATCTCACCATATTTCCTTACCCTTTCTTTTTTGTGATATTCCTCCACTTTACTCACCACGAACAGCCTAATTCGTGATTAATATTTATACATATACTTATATTAACTCATTTTTTAATTGTTGAACATGTCATTAATTACCGAATATTTAAGTTGTTTTTTATTGCTTTTGCACGCCATATTAGTCAATAATTTAAGTTATTTGCAATTAATATTAGTTTCTTGTTACCGCACGGATTGTTACAGCTCGCAGAGCGGGCAATCAGTGGTTTAACACACGTTGTAATTAATACATAAAAAAGCCAGCTGGCATAATACCAACTGGCTTTATATTAGTTTATTCATTTTTCAAATATTGAAGTATCTAATCAAAATATCTGAATGCTTCCACACATGCCATTGATTCTTCCACTATATTATAAATATCTATGAAAAAATTCGTTGTGCCTAGAGATTAAACTTACCGGAATATAAACTATCAGGGTACGAATTGCATCTACTCATAACATGCACTGCATGAACTTGTATATGTACCAACCTCTTATAAGCACTGGTCTTGCGGTATGTGATATGACCTGATGCCCTTGAAACACCACTCATATCTTGTGTTTTGAACAATCACGATGGATCAAATCTGGTATCAAATACCTGCGTCCTGGCACTTCAATCATGCTATATACAGCATCTACATGTGGACTGATTCAAGATTTATCTTAAAGGCATCTCGTGTGGAAACAACTTCCCAGTTCTGAGTTACCATCATGATAAAAATGTTCTTCAATTGTCTCCAACGGAACCTCCTCCTTTCGTGAACTTGTACCACGGATCTCTGTTTCCTGCGCACCATGTGTAAAGTCTTTTTCACGATTCTATAAATCTCTGAGATAACTTCGTACATGTTACGTGTCACGGGTGACAATCTATGGTGTGCCATCTGTATCTTTTTCAAATGGCCGTTCTTTAATGTACCTTTATTATACATGATGCAAGGCAAATCGTCAACATATTTTTTGACAATTTATCAATTTTATTGTCATTGTTGTTGCGTTTTATCATCAAATTGTCTTTTATGTATATAATTGCGTGAATATTATACACATTTCATCTGTCCATCTTCTATCCTTACGATACGATCGGCCTGATCTGCTATATTTCCATCGTGAGTAACCATAATTATAGTCTGTCCATCTTCACTCTGCAGTTCTCTAAGCAGTCTCAGGACTTCTTTTCCTGATTGAGAGTCCAGATTTCCGGTAGGTTCATCGCAGAGCAACACTTTTGGTTTGTGTATGAGCGCTCTGGCTATCGCAACCCTCTGCTGCTGTCCACCGGACAACTGTGACGGATAATGTGTCAGTCTCTCTGAAATTCCAAGTTTTTCAGTAAGCTTATCAAAGTACTCCTCATCTACCTTAACCTTATCTATCATCATTGGCAGGAATATATTTTCCTTTGCTGTCAGCTCTGGCACCAGATTGAAGAACTGGAATACGAAACCTATATTTTTTCTGCGGAATTTTGCAAGCTGTGCATCTGAATATCTGAGTATATCTTCATCATCATAGAATATCTCTCCTTCTGCCTTTGTATCCAGTCCGCCCATCAGATGCAGCAATGTTGACTTTCCACTGCCTGATGTTCCTATAATCGCCGTAAATTTTCCATACTCAAATTCCACGTTACAGTTGCGAAGTGCATGAACAGCATTTGTTCCTTCACCATACGTCTTATTTAAATCCTTTATCTGAATCATATGCATCGTCCCCCTTACTCTTTTTCAGCCAGATCATCAATTATCTCTTCCGATTTCTTCTTATGAATGACCAGCACCGTAATAATCGTCGAAATCACAACAAGGAATGTTCCTATCAGTACCAACGCTCTTCCCATAGGGACAACAAATATCTCGCTGTCGAACAGAAATACATGCTGGAGTCTCGTTACCTCTTTTATAACATCTGCATCGACGTTCCATAAATCTGTCTCCGGCCAGTTGAACATGTTTAGCGCCTGTTCATACTTGTAGCGCAAAAGCCATCTCATGCCATACACCATACCGGCTCCGACAGCACATGATACCAGGGCATTTCTTATGTTATGCCATATAAACGTCATGTTCCATGAGTGCTTCTCCATTCCAAGAGCCCGCATGATCGCCAAGTTCCGCCTGCCATTCTGGTAACGCATGGTGACAAGTTCCCAATATCCCCATGCCGCCATGATAAGAAGAATAAAGAACAGACATATTGTGCTCGCATACTGTGATATATATGCCTCACGATACTCCTTATCACACTCATCTATCGTTCGTATCCTGAGTTCCATTGAAGAGTCCAATATGTCAGCAAACCTGGATACAACTCTATCAATATCTCCCCTGTTGCTTAGAGATATATATGTAACGTCATAACATGTCTTAAACATCCCAATACTGACTGCTGTGTCCTGTGAGGCCACTATTGCATATCCATACTGTGAAGCTCTGCCAAGACCTGCATACAATATCGGATCGCTCTCCTTTGTGGTCTCCGGAATCACAATTATCGCATCCACGATTTCAACAGTCTCCTTGTATTCGCCTTTTCCGTTCACTGTCATTGTATGCATTACATCGCCTATCTTATATGGCGACTCCGCGGTCATTCCGTCATATTCATATTCAACACACGCCACACCATTTTCATGGGTACCTATTGACCCCTCTTTTACATATTTATCCAGCTTTCTCATTCCGTTATCATCCAGCCATATCGCTGGAACGTTGAAATAAAATCTATCGTCTGCATGATAGAATTCTTCTGTATCTTCCGGAAACTGGACCTCCGCCTGCCACAATCCATCCGGAATATCCTCGTCATTTCTATCATAAAATATATCAAAGCCATCGTTTGTAGAGAAGCTCTCTATTGACTTTACTTCGTTCATATCCGCAATGCTCTTGCGCCCATCCTCAGTAAGTCCTGTATCTGTAAGCAATACTCCACCAGTAATCCCCGACCCCTGATCATAAAGGCATATATCTACATCACTGGTTTCCATATCCAATTGTCCATATGTATAATATGTGTCTCTGTCCAGATCATCATTGTGAAAATATCCTTTTCCCTTGCCGTCCATAGAGCAGAATGCGTAGCACATCACCGCCGCAAACAGGATCAGGGCAACAGACAACATCTGCATTATATTTGCAAATGGAATACCGGAAACCACCGACTTGATTCTCCCGAATGATCTCACACGATCTCTTCTTATAAGTCTTCTTGATTTTATATGAAGGTATATATAAAAAAGTAAATATCCAAGAGTAAATGTACCTGTTGCACACACAACAGAGATTACAAATGGATTTTCTGTAATCTGCTGTACACACCACTCCACTGTATAACCGCGCAATTTAGGCAGCCTCAGAAAACGACTTTGAATCTCGAGTATGACCTCATATACAGTGATTCCAACGACTCCGCCGCATATCACTCCTGAAACCAGCAGGATTCCCCATTCCAATATATGTATCCAAGCCACTTTCATCCGGCTGGCTCCTATATCTCTCACGATATCCAGGGATTTCTGCCTCTCGCTCATAACAGTTATCATCACGCCAAACAGGGATATAGCCGACAAGATCACAGCAATAACACTGAAATATAGTATTCCCTGGACAGAGTCCGACAGATAACTTTCGCTGTTAAGCTTCTCGTTTCCAAGGGTAATGTTGCAGATATCTTCTGCAGCCGATCTGCTGCGGCCGGATCTTGGCCATATTCCAGTTTTGTCATAATAATCCTGCGCAAACTCTTCCATAGCGCTCTCCGACTGCTCTGTTATCTCGTCATCACCATACAGTGAGACAGCAGTATATACGAATGTATTCTCATCCAAATCACAGTCATCCCGCCACAGATATATAGTTGGCATCTGTACTTCCGAAAGGTCAGATCCCCAGTCTACTCTGTTCTCCTTAAGATCTCTTCTGCTGTCTGTACACAATACACCTGTGATAGTAAACGTAATCTGTCCCACATGTCTACCTGTTCTCAACAGATATGTATCATCCAAATCATAACTGTCAAATGTTACTTCCTTTCCAACATACGAGTCAGGATCAACAGTAAAAAACATATCCTCCAACACATAATCGTACACTGCTGCCTCCCCGGTTTTTTCAGGGAATCTTCCCGACGAAAGCTTTACATATTCAAGATCCTCTGCCGCATCGTCAATATATGTACCATATGTATACTGTGTTTTGTCATTTCCCAGCTTTCCACATATAGCCGTACGCCCGATCATGCTGACCCTTTTGTCTTCTGACATCTCCTCATAGGCATCACTGCCAAGATTGCTATACAGATAAAATGTCTTACTACTTCCCCGCAGCTTGTCATCATACTGCCGTCTACATTCTGTTCTCTCCATCAAAAGTGCAATCAACAGGAAAGCCGTTAATATCACTATCGAGGTAAGCATGCTCGCAAACTGCTTTTTATGATATCTCCAGTATTTTGTTATCAGAAATAAGTTTGTTTTCATATGTCCCCCCGCTATACACAATTAGCCCCGTCAAATTATGACGGAGTTATATTTCTATATTTTTAGCACATTCTTTATAATATCAGCATCTTACCCTGAACGATCCTGCAGTCCTATAATTTGCGCCAGTCGGTTCAGTATAAAAATAATATGTTTTTCCTTTGCTTACTCCAAAAGTTGTTGAAAGTGAAGTACCTGTGCTCCCTTCAGCAGGCGGATATATAATCTTTGCTATATTTCCCATTCCTATGCTTATACACAGTAGAGACAATAATGTTACAATTCTTTCGATCAATGTTATGCAGGCATATATATAATGTTCTCTTAATTGTGCAGTAATTATTTTTTCTTTTTCCAATGTATCAACTATACTCTCTGCAAGTTTTGCAACCATATTGCGCCCCCATATTTGTAATATAGTAACGAAATTACCCAATAGCAATATGTCTTGCAGAAAATGACATTATCTTGCAGAAAACAACAAAATTGCCCGGGAAATTGTTTGATTAAGAATTTCTCAGGCAATTTATCATAATACAATTGAAAAATAAAACTTATTATCTTCACATCCAATCGTATATGTTCCATTATATTTATCTATTATACTTACAACATTTTTTATACCTACTCCATGTTCATCGAATATATCTCTTTTATTTGTGACAATCTCCTTTCCCCGGTATGATAAATATTTTCTATTGTATGAGTTCTCAACAGACAAAACTGTCTCATTATCCTCTACGGTGAATCTAAACATAATAATTTTTTTACTATCACATTTTTCACAGGCTTCAATTGCATTATTAAGTAAATTTGCCAACAATACTACCAAGTCTTCATTTTCTATATTGAGATTTTTTAAATCATTCACTTTAACTACAAATAAGATCCCTTTTTCAGTCGCTTCATTATATTTTTCATTAAGTATTGAATTTACAATAACATGATTCGTGTCTATACATATTTCGTCAGACCTAATTTTGTTTTTCATCTTATTTATATAATTTTCCAAATCAATATACTGATGGTTATCTACCAATGCAGAAATACATAAAATATGATTTTTGAACTCATGTGAAATACGCTTCTGTCTCTGATAATTTTTTGATATCGAATCATACAGGTTCAATTGATTTTTTACTTGTATTTCAAGAACTTCTTTTTCGTGTTGCTCTATAGCGTTATCAATCACACTATTCAAAATTACATATACGATTAAATTCATTCCTATCATGCCAAATGCTATCATATAAGCAACCCCTATCTGTTTTGGACTATCTATATCAGAAAAAGCCGCTATCATTCCAGCTATAACCATAATAGTGAATATAGGAAATACAATAAACTTTAACCACTCTGAATCCCTAAGCATCTCTGTTTTTTTCCGATAAAAGAAACGCTTTATAAATAAGATAATCAGAAATAATACCATCTTGTCTATTACTATCAACAGCACCCCCTGCATCTCATATTTACTTTTTACATCTCCCGCTTGCGACAATATATGGGAATTTCCTACATAAACTACATAATCTATCCCCCACGCCATAGCCAAAAATAACATGGCTAAAATTACTGAACGCCATATACTTATTTGGTAAGTCAAAAACATTATTGTTGAGATACTTATTATTGCAACTATCAGTTTTATTATTTGGACAGATGATAGCAATAATCCACTGGCAAAAAAACATATTACCATAACAACAAATAGCGTAATTTTTTGCCATTCTTTTAATTTATCTCTTTTATATACAAAGCTCTGAAAAAATATATTGCAACAAAACGTCTCAAATATAACAATAAATAAACTTCCAATATATTCAAACATCTACATTCTCCCCTTAAATGCAATATACTTTTCTTCCACCGCCCTATACCTTGCCCTTGGTATGGGTATCGACTCTCCTGTAAGTAGTAAAACACTATACCTGGAAACCTTTTTGACAAACATTAAATTAACCAAAAAACTCTGATGAACCCTGATAAATCTATTTTCTTTAAATTCTTCTTCTAATTCATCAAGTCGTCCATACATGTTTTTTACGCCGCTTTCTCCACTTATGTGAAACTCCAATCTATGAAGACTACTCTCGACATATATTATCTTTTCAACCATTATTTCTAGCGGACCCTCTGTGAATATAAATCGTCTTATCTCCCTTGAAGTATTGATCTTTTTGTCAATTGCATCCATACATTCTTCAATAGCAAATTGAAAATTCTCATTGTTTTTTAATAAATATCTAACCGCTCCAACCTTATATCCATCAATTGAATAGTCTATATATGCTGTGATAAATACTATAAATATTTTTTCACTATATAATCTTATCCTTTGCGCAACATCAACTCCATTCATGCCCTTCATATTGATATCTAAAAATACAATTAAATAATTTACGATCTTCTCACCTAACTCACACAATTCCTCTCCCGTCGTATATATATCTATCTCGTATTCTATATTTTTTCTTTTCAAATAGTCCTCAAGTCTCCTGTATATTTCATTTCTAAAATATCTTTCATCATCGCAAATTGCTATCTTATACATTTGTGCCCCCTGGTATAGTTTATCTATTATGTTAATTTTATAACATTTGTCATATTTTGGGAATAAAAAAATAATAGGCAGACTGAAATCTCAGCCTACCTATTATTTCCCATATATTTATATTTTACTGATGATAATAGCTCAGGAAATCAGCCAGCTTTGCTGTTGCTGCCTTGAGTATCTCCATATTCGGAAGATATACTATTCTGAAGTGATCCGGATCCTTCCAGTTAAATCCCGTTCCACATGTGACGAGGATGTGCTTATCCCTCAAAAGATCAAGAGCGAACTGTTCATCATTTGTGATGTTGAACTTCTCCTTGTCAAGTTTCGGGAATATGTAGAACGCTGCCTCCGGCTTAACCACACTTATTCCCGGTATATCGCAGAGTGCTTTGTATATATACTCCCTCTGATCATAGATCCTTCCTCCCGGCAAGAGCAGCTCATCTGCACTCTGGTAGCCTCCAAGACAGGTCTGAACTATACTCTGAGCAGGAACATTCGAGCAAAGTCTCATGGATGACAGGAGGTTAAGTCCCTCTATGTATCCCTTCACATTGCTCTTGTTTCCGCACAGACACATCCAGCCAACTCTGTAACCTGCAACTCGGTGTGACTTACTCAGTCCGTTAAAACTTATCGTGAAAAGGTCAGGTGCCAGTGAAGCCAGAGCCACATGCTCTTTATCATCCATGACGAGCCTGTCATATATCTCATCGGCAAAAAGGATAAGTTCATTCTCCCTTGCAACCTGAACTATCTGCTCAAGAACCTCCTTTGGATAGAGAGCTCCTGTAGGGTTGTTAGGGTTGATGACTACGATTCCTTTTGTTCTTGAGGTTATTTTCTTCTTGATATCTTCTATATCCGGATACCAGTTGGACTGCTCATCACAAAGATAATGAACCGCTGTTCCTCCTGCCAGGTTAACAGAAGCCGTCCACAACGGATAGTCAGGCATCGGGACAAGTATCTCATCTCCCGAATCAAGCAGTCCCTGCATGGACATGGTGATAAGTTCGCTGACTCCATTTCCTGTATATATGTCATCGATTCCCACATTTGGAATATTCTTCAGCTGGCAATACTGCATGATCGCCTTTCTTGCAGAAAAAAGTCCCTTTGAATCCGAATATCCCTCGGTATCTCTGAGGTTATATGCCATATCCCTTACAACTTCATCAGGTGCCATAAGTCCGTGCGGTGCAGGATTTCCTATGTTCAGTTTAAGGACATTTACCCCTTCAGCCACCATTCTGTTTGCCTCGTCCATAACAGGACCTCTTATGTCGTAACACACATTGTCAAGCTTTGATGATTTTTCGAATTTTCTCATGATACACACTCCTTTATATCTCTTGATCCCTTGTTGTCTGTGTTTGCTGATTGTTGGTTTTAACTTGCGTTTTCTTCGAGATTACTCCGCATCTGCCGATGCCCACGAGCAAGCTCGCGCATCGCAGCCGCTTGTCACCCTGAAAACGCAAAATAAAAGCCCTAAGCATACTTATAATATGCTTAGGGCGAACTTTCTTGTCCGTGTTACCACCTAAATTCAGGAACTTATTCCTGCTCTCAGCCGACAGCCATCACTATCGTTGTTCCTATAACGTGGAACCTTCCGTTGACCACTACCCGGAAAACTTTCGCGGTCACAGCTCGGGGACTGCTTCCTTAAGGTGTCCTATAGGCTCGCACCAAACGCCTACTCTCTGAAGTGACAGTGACTTAAGTACTCCTTCCTGTCTTTGCCTTTATCTGATTTTTAGGATAGCATTCTGATGTCGTGTTGTCAAACAGTTTTTTTATTTCATAAATGCACACTCATCCTCGTTACAGAGTATTCCCTCTGGATTGTACATATTCATATGGAATATATGGCCGCTGTCAGGATTGTTCTGTCCATACGCTTTTGTGATATGTGCAACTCCAACTTTGTTCAGCACCTCATCCAACGCTTTTGTATGTGATGCCAGATCATCATTTACACTGTACATGAGGTACGCCTCCGGGAAATCAGCATTTACATAATCAAGCTGATCCATAAACAGCTTGTATTGTTCCTCAGTCACAGCATATGCCTGGCTTATTTTCTTACTTTCACATTTTTCAGCTTTGTCGTGTGAACTTGTTTTTCCGTCACTATTCTGGTCATCATCCACATCATTTCTCAGATACCATGCGGATATATTGTCATTTCTTTCTGCCATCTTGTATGCACCACAGTTAAGGCATACCTTCTTAGGCAGTAGATCATATGTGAAGAAATCAAGCTTTGCCCTGTAATCGCTGTTTGATGCTATGATGCAATAATTTGCCGTGAGCTGTGCCCCCGCCGAATCACCGACCATATAGAAATTATCAATGTCTATTCCAAGTGTCTGCGCATTCTCATGGATATACCGAATGAGATACGCCACATCCTCTATGGCCGCAGGATATTTGTTCTGCGGTGACAATCTATAGTTAAAGTTCACCACCACGTACCCGTGCTCCGCAAGAAGGCAGCAATAGTGGCTGTACAGTTCCTTGTCACCATAGAACCAGCCTCCGCCATGCACGCTCACTATCACCGGATATTTTCTGTTTTCATCTGTCATATACGATATTGGAACGCAGATATCCATGTAGCTGTTGGATGTATAGCTTGCAGAATCCACGTCTGCGGCATCCCCGGAATCGGCAAAGAATATAATGTTCCTCTCTACACCTTTGTCCCATGTTTCAATCAGCTCATTGAAACGGACCTCATCAAGCTCCTTTTTGTAATCTAGATTCTTTATCTGTACAACATTTGCCGGATATTCAAGCCCTCTGTCTCTCGCCGCATCACTTGCTTTCCAGGCGTGGCGCATATTTACCCATGCCGGAAGATTCTTCTCCACCGCACCGCGGCTGAATATCTCTGCTACGTTCTTCATCATTCTTTCTCTGTCCATAATTTCCTCCATTATTTTAATCTCTGTGCTGTATCCTGAAATAGTCCAGGTACTTTTTAAACTTATCCTGCGCAGTAAGGCAGGTATCCCGCAGATATCCTCTTTCTCTATTCCATTCTGAAAGTCCTCTATAATAATACCATTTGAGATCTTCATCTATGATAAATGGAATTATATCATATTTCAGACACTCCTTGAACAATATCAGCCTGCCAACCCTGCCATTGCCATCTTGAAACGGATGAATACTTTCAAATTCATGGTGAAAATCCAGAATATCATCTAGTGTCTTTTCATTGAGCTTGCGGTATCTTGCAAGGAGATTTTTCATTTTCTCTGGAACTTCTTCCGGCAAAGCCGTATCATGACCGCCCACCTCATTCGGAACTTTCTTGTAATCTCCCACCGCAAACCATTCTTTTCGTGAGTCCTGAGTTCCATTCTTGAGAATCAAATGCAATTCCTTTATCATTTTCTCACTTAATAAGTTCTTTGCATCATCGATCACCAGATCTATACACCTGAAATGATTGGTCGTCTCGACTATATCGTCAACATTTATCGCCTGATCACTCACGCCTATAGTATTTGTCTCATATATATACCGTGTCTGATCATGACTGAGCCTGCTGCCCTCTATATGATTGGAATTGTAAGTGAGATCCACCTGTATCTTATGATAAATGCCACCTTTAATTCCATTTTTTTTCTCTTCTCTCAGCACAGTCAGCAGATCCCGGTTCTCTTCTCCCGCAGATTGACGCATTGGTTTCTGCGCAGAATCCGGTATATTCCACGTCTTTCCCGTCAGAAAAGCCCCAGGAATCTTATCATGAGCGCAGTAATTTCTAACGGTTCGTTCTGACACATTCCATTTTTTTGCAGTCTCTGCAACTGAAATATAACCCATGAAAATCCCTCCTTTTACGCAATGGGCTTTTATCATCTGCACAGTGTTTTGTATATAGATAGTATATGCCGTTACCGGCAAGAAATCAACTTTTTCAAGATTTGAAGCCGTTCATTTCTTGCCGATAACGGCATATCTTACATTACTCATATATAGGTTCAAAGTCGTCTGCTCCGTGTCCACACAGAGGACATACATAATCTGCCGGGAGCTCACTTCCTTCATATACATAGTTACATATCTTGCAGCGCCATCCCACTATCTTCTTATCTGTCTTAGGAGGTTTGTCTGCCTTTGGCTTTACATGTGCCTGATAATCAGCATATGTGAGAGGCGCCTTGTCTGACAATGTCTTTGCGTCTACCACCTCCGCGATGAACAACGTGTGTGTTCCAAGGTCATGACGCTCAACCACCCTGCCACTGATGACCGCGCAGGCATACCAGCCCATGTATGGGATTCCGTTGATATCCTCCGGCATCTTTATTCCTTCGAATTTGTCCACGTCTCTTCCCGACTGGAAACCGAAGTGCTTTATCGAGTCAAATGTACACTGCTCGTCAAGTACACTAAGGGCAAACACACCACTCTCCTTGAGCAGATCACATGTGTAATTCGTGTTGAGAACCGATATCGCAACCCGCGTTGGATTGTTCGCCACCTGTATACAGGTGTTGATGATGCAGCCATTTGCCTTGTCGCCCAGCTTTGTGGACAACATGAAAATCCCGTATGATAAACTGTAGATCGCCTTTTTATCCATGATAATAACCTCCTTGTCAATCATAATTAATCAGTTATATAGATTTATTCTCAATAAGATATTTCTATAATACCACATTATCATGCAAAAAGCTCCCCCTGTTTATCACAGGGAGAGCTTTTATTTAGTGAATAAATCTATCTCTCAACAGATATTATGTCATTTATGCCGTTGTCTGATTCCTGATAAAATACTTTTATTTTATCCCCGCTCTGTATAAATATCAGTTCCTCGTTCTCTGAGAAATCCTGCTTGTATACATTGCCATTTTCATCCGTGATATACACATATGTCGTCTCATCCATGTTGATATATTTGATATCAGCTACCGTGATCTGTCTGTTTGGTATATCGTCCGTCATGCTCTGCGTACTCTTAAGTCCGTTCTCTGCCAGCAGCTTGTTGTATGCCGCAAGTGCGTCCTTCTGGGTAGTGCCTGTAGCTACAATATTGTACTTCTCCACATCGACAAGCGCATACATCTTTACCAGGCCACCGTTGTCCTTTAAGACCATGATGTAGGTTGGTATTCCGCTGATATTGATGAGTGATGGGAAGGATGCCTTATAACCAAGATGCTGTACCTGTCCCTCTGCCGATGACATGGCTGAGTATTCCTCTGCACCTGCCACCTTATAATATTTGCTCTCTCCTGTCCGGAGATTCATCAGAGCAAATCCTATGTTGGACTCGTCACCATTTACCGATGTGACACCTGTATATACCCACACATCGCCGTCCATAACCTTGTAACCATAATCATCCGTAGTCCTCTTGCAGCCCTTATTGCCAAATACGCTGTTCCAGTAGCCGCCTGAGAGTTCGCCGTACCAGTCGTATTTCTGGCACACCAGGTCGCCATCATATACACGGTCCACCCAGTGTGGAACATCACTGACTTCATGATACTCTGTATCGCCCGTACACGGATCGCATATAACCACGCCCTTTACATCCTTTGCACCGAAGAGTCCTGCATGCGACTCAAGAACCGGACAGATGTAATATGGATTGCCATCGTCACTGAGCTCCAGATAGAAACCTTCAAATATATATGTCGGATAAGCCATCTGGACATGTCTGTACAGGTTCTTGTTGAAATACGCTGAAGGTGAATACACTATAGGCTTTTCAGTCTGTATATAGTGTGCCTCATTCTTTACCGGATCGACAAGAACATAACCCGGGATTCCGTTCTTCCTGTTGTTCATATATTTGATGAAGCCCGCATAATTGAGTGCTGCGACTTTCATCGGCGCGCCATTATAATCTATAGTGCTGTAATTGCCGCTGACCTCGTACTGGCTGACCACATCCGAGAGTGAACCGACGGCTCTCTCACCTATGATCCTCGCTGTGCTTGTATCCATCAGCGCAATGTCATTTATCTGCCTGCTCTCCGGGATATCTGTCTGGAAATCTCCATCCTCTATATTGATGAGACTTGCATACTTTGATGCACAAAACAGTTTGGATGACGCCGCCACCATAATGAGTCCGACCGCTATCATTATTACTACTATCCATGCTGCCGGTTTCGTTGCTTTCGTTGCGACACTTCTGGTATCATTACTCTCCACCGTGAAATCAAGCGTACAAAAGCCAACAAGCGCAACTGAAATGACCATCCATACCCAGAAACTTGTACTCTGTATATTGATCGCCGGTGTTGCCGCATAATAGTATATAAGCTCTCCCACAACAAGCACTGCAAATGCTATCGCATTCCATTTGCCGAGCCTTCCTGGGGGCTTTGCAAATATCTCCTTTGCCGCTCCTGTGCTTTTCTTTTTCTTTGTCTGTTTACCCATGTTGCCCTTCTTTCCAGCTTACCACGATCTGATTTTTCGCTGCATATACTTACCGGATCGTGTCTGCCATTAATCTATCTACTCCATATGTCTGCCCCATATATTATCATCTATTCCGATAAAAATATATATCTATCCGGTATATGTTATGCCTCGTATCGTTCTGCCAGTGAACGATTGTATATATGTGCTCTCCTGTGCTTTTTGTTATCCTTTTGCCTTCTCTATCCACTTCACAGCCTTCGCCAGCCTCTTCCCGGAATCGGCAAAATGTCCGCCTGGATTTATCTCATATATCACATCGTTGTCCTTCTTCAGCAGACCGCAAATCTCCTTTGTCCGATCCGCCACAGTTGCCATAAGTCTGTCTGACGTTCTCGATTCCTTGCCGCCGAGGCTGATGTATATACGTTTATTCGCTAGTGTCGGCTGGCTGTTTACATATTCCACAAATCCCGGATACCACATTGAACCTGAACATGTGGCACACCCGGCAAATATATCAGTCTGATACATTGCCCAAAGTGCAAAAAGCCCGGCAAGCGAATATCCCATAATATAAAGAGGTCTGTTCGCCCGGCTTTGAATATCCAACTGCGGTATGACCTGATGTTCTATATAATCCAGTGTCCGTCCCGCCTCTCCGGCAAATGATACATCGACCTCATCTGATCTCCACGGTGAGAGATCCCTGTTCCAGTCATCTATCTGTATCGCAACAAGTGTAAACTGTTCTTCTCCCACCAGTTCTCTGATAGAATCCGCTGTGTGCTCCAGTTCATCTCCCCTGTGTGGGTACATGACCCAGAGGATGATCGGACCATTTTCCGAAGATATAAGTGAGTGTACCTGCATGTTTTTCATCTCCTATAGTGTGTCGGCTATCTTCTGGACTTCCTCCACTGATATGTTCAGTTTCTTCGCTATCTCTTCTATAGGAACCTTCACATCCAAATATGCCCTCACTGCACCCTTTAATTCTCCTCGCGCCTCGCCTATAGATATTCCTCTTTCTTCTCCTCTGGCTTCCGCCCTATCAAGTACTTCACACATATTTTTTAAACCTCCTTTATTTCCGTTAGCCTGCGCCTGTTCAAATCTTTCGTCCTGCGTCAATACGCTCATGAGCTTTAACACCTCGTCAACAATTGTTTTTCCACCGAACAACAATACATTTACTATATCTGCAAATACATCATTATAATCTGCCAGTATCTTTTCTGTTATATCCTTTTCTCCCATACAAACCTTCCTCCTCTTGTTTCTATGAAAAGTAAAGAAACCAATAGAGGATAGTTGCATGAATTTATAGCCATATTTTTTATAATTATACTATAGCAAAACCTGAGCGGCAACACACCTCTACCGTCTCCATATTAATTTGAATTATTTTGTGATAATCGCAGTGAAGTACTGCAAAGATCAATTTCGGAATTACACATAACATGATAAACCCATTTCAAATGAACGTTTATTGGAACTGCAAAAATCAGCTACACAAAAATAAAATTTCACAAGATATAATGATCATCTGTGGGTAATCAACTTGCTCACGGATGATTTTTATTTATACGGCGGTTTTTCATAGTTGACTTATTGCGGAATCTGTATTATATATTATAATACAGATAATACAAGAAGGAGGGCCACCACATGATCATAGAGCTTGACATGAGCAGTGACACACCCATATACGTACAGCTGCGCAATCAGATAGTAAAGGGAATCGGCAAAGGCGAGATACAGCCAGGTGAAAAGCTTCCCACTGTAAGACAGCTTGCGGCGGATGCCGGCGTGAACACAATGACTGTGAATAAGACATACCAGATACTCAAAAACGAGGGATATATCAGAACTGACAGAAGGCTTGGAGCATTTGTATCAGAAAATATCAATATGGACGCCGAGTTCCGTGACAAGCTGGAGTCAGAGTTGGAACTTCTATCCGCCGAGGCAAGCATAACCGGAATGAACCGGGAAGATTTTCTCAAGTTATGCGATGAAGTATATTCCAAAATGAAGTCTTCTCCAATCCAAATATGATACAATGAGCCGTTAGGCGATATGGTGTAACCAATTTGCATGAAAATAATACCAATTATGAATAATCATTATCATCACTAGGAGAAAGAATCTTTATACAACAAATATCCACTAAAATAACAGAAAGGAGCCGCTTATGAGCATAGCATTATTTATCATCTTCCTGTTTATGAACTTCTTCATACTGCTCATAATGAAGTTCGTATATACAAATAATTATTCGTATACCGAAGGAATGCTCCTGGGCGTTCACATTCCAAAGGAACACAGTGAAGACGAAACCGTCCTGAATATTGTTGCTGCTGCCAGACGTAAGATGAACCGGATTATCTGGATAAATCTCATCCTTGGAACAGCCCTGTGCTTTGTCGTATTCTGGGAGATCATTATATTCATACTGGCATACACTGTCTGGATGATCGCATTCTGTTTCCTTATAACATATGCAAACAACTCTGCGCACAGGAAAATGTATGCCCTAAAGATGAAAAATGACTGGGTGGTTCCTGATCAAAGAAGAAAACGTTACATTGATACAAATGTGTCAACCCAGATCGGCAAAAGTGAGATCAGTTTCAATTATCATGGAATAATAATCCTTGTAGAGCTCATTTGCCTGCTGCCATTTGCGATAGGAAAAAGTGCGGTCATATCAACCACAATGATAATAATTGGACTCTGCTCCGTCCTGATATCACTTACATCCATGATATTCCACATATATGTAAACCGACACGAGCGAACTGTGTACAGCTCGGATACCCAGCTCAACCAGACCGTCAATAGAACCATGAAGATATACAAGGGACTTGCAATGCTGATTCTTTCGGCAACAAATGCTGTCGCATGGGTATATATCGCTATTGACACCCTGATTCATTGCATATCATCAGCCAGTAAGTCCCAGCAAATTTCGCTTTCTGATATCCTGAATTTCAAGGGTGCGCTTGTAAATGTCTCGCTGTGCAGCTCTGCACTCTATGTCTATATATTTGTCCAGACTCTTGCTGCCATCGGATTGTTTGCACCTCTCCTCATGGCACAAAGCAGAAAACGTGAACTCTTGGCCGCCGACACCCAGCCTCTCTACGTGGATGACGACGAATACTGGAAAACCGGATATTACTACAATCCTTCCGACCCGCATGTGCTGGTTCAGAACAGATTGCAAAGTGGAAATTATACATTTAACTATGCCACTAGGAGCGCAAAGATTTTTACAGGACTTACATATATCCTTATCACCGCCTGCATTGTCTGGACGATAGGCGTGCTTGTGCCATTCATAAACGTGCATATTGACACTCATCTTGACTCCAACAAACTCACAGTGTCTGCTGCCATATACTCATCGGAGATATATTTTGATGACATCGAGGAGGTTCAGCTTCTGAATGAACTGCCAGACGATGATTTTGTTCGCACAAACGGAGGTGCCACCGATGAATACCTGATCGGCCATTTCAAGAGCAGCACCTACGGCAAATGTGAGCTGTATGTATACGCAGACAGTTATCCCATCATCATGATAAAGACAAGGGATGAAGTGATATTTATGAACACCAAGGATTCTGATGATACTTATTCTATCTTCGAATCCATACATTCATGAGATAACGCCAAAACAGGCACAATAGATAAGACCATCATGCATTTTAACACTAAATACATGATGGTCTTTTGATCTGTTCACACATAGCCATTCCGTCTATGCTATCATTTTCTTAAGAAATGCTCCCTGTTCGGATACTCCTGCCTGAATGCCGCCAGTGCTGCGCTCTGAAGTATGGCAAATTCCTTGTCCATGTGCAGCATGTGCGGCGCGTCAAATGCGATGGAGCTTATCTGATCTGCGATCTTCTTCGCCACGCCCTCATCCGAGAGCTGCCCCATACCAAATGCTATGGATGTGAAACCTCTGCCGCCTCTGCTCACCTCGATGAACTTGAGAAACGCATTCTTGAGTTCATATAGCAGTATCTCCTGTTCCTCGGCACTTCTTCTGTCTGCGTCGAACAGACAGAGCTTGCTTATGATCTCCACAGCCTGTTTCTTTTTCTGACCTCCGATGTCAACAGAACCACCCTCCGATATGTATTTGAGCTCCATAAGGCAGCCCACAAATGCATCATTCTTCGGCTTTCTCTTGCCATATCTCGCCGTCCACAATCTCTGACGGAAGGCAGTAGACGAACCGGCGCTGTCACCGTCCATATCCGTGCTGTTATTTTCCAGCAGTTCAAGTCTCTTATCTGCATCCGTCTCTCCGTAAAATTCTTCTATCCAGCTATTTCCCATATGCATCCTTCCCGAATATATAATTGGAGCTGTATCTCTACATCAATTCTTGATAATTTTTCCAGACAGATCTTCTCCAATTATATATGCTTTTAATTCACGATTGTTTACTCATGTATCAGTTTGTAACTTTAGTCAGCTATTTTAGTTCATTATTTCAGGCTCTTATTTTAACGCTCCTGTACTTATCTGAGCAGGAAATCATCCACGCTGTCAACATCGACCTTCCAGTAAGGCGACACGTAATATTTGCCCTCGTCAAGATTATGACCATCAAGGCTGTTTCCCTTGAAGAGATCAACTGCCAACCGCGCTATCTCTCCCGCCTGGGCCTCCTTGTCATTGTAAACTGTTCCCTGCATGTTTCCCTGCTTTATCGCCTGGAGAGCATCATCAAGTCCGTCTATTCCAAAGATCACAGGCCATTTGTCCCGGCTTATACTTGAGTTATCGTACGCCTCAACTGCGCCCAGTGCCATCTCATCATTGTTGGATATGACAAGCTCTATCTGACTGCCATACTGACTTATAAGCTGAGTCATTCTGTTCTCCGCCTGACCTCTGTTCCAGTCTGCAAACTGATAACTGAGCTTCTCAAGATCCACTCCCTTATCCATGATGGTCTTCACCGAACAGTCGGTTCTGCTTATGGCATCCTGATGTCCGGCCTCCCCCTCCAGAAGAACATACTGTATCTTGCCATCACCGTTGCGATCCACTTCGCTGTGCTTCTTTATATAATTTGCCGCAATCTCCCCCTGCATATCACCGGATTCTTTTGCGTCACAGCCAACATAGTAGAGCTTTTCCCACTGCATCAGGTCATCACGCACCGGCTCTCTGTTGAAAAAGATCACTGGTATATCACTCTGCCTTGCTGACTTGATAATATTTGCCGGTGCGGTTCTGTCTACAAGATTTACACACAGCACATCGCAGCCTGCATCTATCATCTCATCAACTATCTCATCCTGCTCACGCTGATCATTATCACCACTTCTCACCGATACTATCACATTCATGTTTGTGGTCTCCATAGTCTTAAGCTGAGATTTCACCTTTTCAATCATGGCATTTATGAATGGATCATCTGCTGTATAAGTGACCACCCCGACTCTCATGGTTTTGTTTGATTTTTTATTGCTGCTGCCGCAGCCCATAAGCGAGACTATCATCGCAGCTGCCAGCAAAAGCACATATATTTTTCTTCGTTTCTGTCTACTCATATGAATATAAAAACCTCTCTACATCATCGGAGAACAAATCGTCACTGTATATTATCTTTATGCCCTCCTCCCGACTCTTCATCGTATACAATCTGCTATTCAGACCCTTTACTACCTCTGTCACACTGGCATAGCCAACACCGTATCCATCCGGAATAACAAGGCACTTTATCTTGCCCGCATCAAGCAGCGCCACAGATTTTACGCTGGTCCCCATTCCATATATCTGGGCGCCATTGTACATACCGTTATCCGCATTCTCTCCTATCTCATCAATCGCATATGTGTCCATCACAACCATGTAGTCCACCTTTCCCAGAATATCCACAATGTCACATATGTTCTGATTGCCACATCGGCTGTACACCCAGCTCACCTCGCATCCGGTTTCTTCTATCGCATCCATAAGTCCTGCTTTTCCGCTCACACTTCCCTCTGTCTGGGAATATCCGGTTATAATGCCTATGCTTTTGCCACGGAGTCCGTCCGCATCATTTGCCCTGATCTGTTCTCCAAGGGTATATCCTATCTTGTAGTTATCAGGTTTTATTGTGACAAATCCCGAGGCGCCATCTTCACTGTATGCATCCTGGGTTATAAGTACAAATGGTACATCGCCAAGCTGTCCCAGCATATCCGATGTATCCTCGCCCGGTGCAGGACAAATTATGAATGCATCTACATCATTTTCAAGCTGTTCATCTATGAGCTCCTTCTCATCCTGGGCTGACTCGATATCATCGGTGTTGCATATGATAAGATGGACATCATTGACATTTGCTGATTGTTTTAGTCCATTTATAAGTCCATCCCACCTCTTATCACCGGAATTTGAAAGTATGACCGCTACTCTTTTCTGAGGCACATTTTCCCGGAATATCTGATGTATAAAGAATCCGGCTATAACCACCAGAAACAGCTCCGCGATCAGGAATGTTATCTTACTCTTCTTCATCTGTCGCCATCCCCCTTCCAAAATCCTGCCTCTCAAGTCTCTCTCTGTTCTCCTCCGTGTAAGGAATGGCTGGAATGTGAATGACAACCTTTGTTCCCTCGTCCGGCTCACTGTAAACCTTTAATCCATATTCGCTGCCAAACATCAGCTTTATCCTGGAGTGAACATTGATAACACCCACTCCGGAGCCATGCTTTGGCACCTTATTGTTGTCCACAAGGATGTTCCGGGCAATATCCTCCGACATACCCATACCATTATCCTCAACTGAAATGTATATGTCGTCGCCCTTCTTCTCACCGCGGACAGTTATCTTGCCGCCATCGTCCTCATCCATGTTGCCCACACCATAGTATATTGCATTTTCCAGGATCGGCTGCACGATAAGTTTAACTGTACAATAGTCATTTATCTCTTCGTCTATGATAAATTCTGTAGCAAATCTTTCTTTATATCTTACCTTCTGTATGTTCATGTAACTCGTGCTGTGCTGGATCTCGTCCGCTATCCTTATGACAGTTCTGCCCTTTGACAGACTTATCCTCAGCAGCTTTGCAAGCTCAGATATCATAAATACTGCATCTGTATTTCTGTTCGCCTCCACCATCCATGTTATGGACTCCAGTGTATTATACAGGAAATGCGGATTGATCTGACTCTGGAGCGCATCCATCTCACTCTTTCTCCGCTCATTCTGCTGTCTGATTATCTCCTGCATCAGAATCTCTATCTGCTCATAGGATTTCTTGACCGAATATCCCAGATGTCTTATCTCGGAAGATCCTCCAATATATATATCCGTGGTTCCACCTGTCTCATACGACTTTACTGATTCATTCAGCTTAAGTATAGGCTTTGAGATTTTCTTTGTTATGATCCTGTTCACCCACAAGAGCATCATAAGCAATATCACAACCGTAGTTATGATGTAATATCTGTACTGATTGATGCTGGCAGTCTGAACACTTTCCGGGACAACTCCTATGATCTTCCATCCAGTGTAGGCTATGCTGCTGACAACAACATTTTCTGTGCCACCCGTCATCTTGATCTCATATGTACCGTCATCGTATACCGCTGCCTCTGTACTTTCCTCTGTGAAAAAGCCTCTGTCTATCTCTGCTCTTCGCGGATGGTATATGATATCTCCGTCACGGTTGCACAGATAATAATAAGTCTCACTTGAAGAATCATTGATCCTTGAAAGAGCCTCCTCGATCACGGAATACTTCATATCTATCAGAAGCACGCCGTTTACCGGCTTATCTCCATCATTGATATCAACAGAACGGCTGAGGGATATGACCCAATAATACCTATTGGCGCCATCTTGAAACAGATCTTGTATATGAGGTGTAGAAAAGTGCATATTCTCTATATCTTCAGATGCATTCTTGTACCATTCCTGTTCCTCGACATTAACCTTATCCTTCTGCACTGCAACCGGCTCCGCAGCAACAAGCTTCCCGGAATTGTCGTACAACGCCATACTCTGCACTTTGTCAACATTCACCTCATATAAAAGGCTGAACTGTCTGCTGAACTCCTGACTGGAGATGTCATATTCCTGGATAATGTTATAATTCACTCCATTAGATATCTGTCTGATGCCTGCCAGGTCTGTATCCACTTTATCCACAGTACTCTCTATCATACTTTCTGCATTTGACACTGCAGTCTGCTTTATCGCAAGCTTGAATCTATTGTAAATAAGAAACCCCATAACAACAGTTGTGGTTATCGTCAGTCCTGTGAGCACCGCCATGATTATTGACTGTATGTCAAATCCTATAAATCTGCCATGATGAAACCAGCCTCGCAGCCTCGCGCGCAGAGAATATTTATTTTTCTGCTTTTTGCCCTGAGCATCCTTTTTCTCTCTAATCTTCAAAACAATTCTACTCCCCTTATACTTTCTCTGCTCTACTTATTCCCCACATGTTCAGTTCTGTACTTTGATGGCGACATTCCAAATCTCTTCTTGAACACATAGCTAAAGTAATTTGCATCCTGATATCCAACCTGCTCTGCTATCTTATAGCTCTTCTCATTTGTCTCAAGTATGAGATTGGCTGCGTGATCCATCCTGTAATCCGTCAGATACGAGATAAATGACTTGCCTGTCTCCTTCTTGAACACTGATGAAAAATACGAATTGGACACACCAAGCTCTGAGCACACCGTATCCAGCGACAGATCAGGCTCCATATACCTGTCAACTACCATATTCTGGGCATCCGTTACCATTCTTCTGGACGTGTTATTTCTGGCATTTTTCAATTCCTCGCCGATCGCCATCGATGTGTCTATGAGCCATGCTGTGAGGGTAACTTCATCCATCTCAGGAACCTTCTCGTATGGGTTGCTGATCCCACCTGAAAAATTATCAAAATCTATAAAATTATTTGCGCAGAATCTGTAGAACGTTCCTACCATCTCCATGAGCGTCAGCTTGTACCTGTTCATGGTCTGTGCAGATCTGTGCAGCTTCTCTATCTCATCATGTACCGCTCCCTCAATGGCATCTCTTTTGCCAAGATATATTGACTTGATAAGTTCATGCATATTTGCATCTTCATACTGTACTGCGGCCTTCTGCTCCTTCGGTGCGATCTCAGCAATATTTATAGCCCTCTGGGTTCCGTATAAGACCCTGTATGATACCGCTTCCCTGGCACCCTCATATGAATTATTGATATTCAGGAGACTGTCACACACTCTGCCAATACCGGCAGTCACCACGGCACCCATGACTCGGTAAGCCCATCTGCAGAATCTGTCGCAGGCATCCGTCAGCTCTGCCATGGCATCCTCTGAGGCTATTTCGATGATGAGCACTGAGTTGCCCAGATATGTAAATACCTTGCATTTCCATGTATCAGCAATTCTGTCCTTGATCTGCTGTTCCACCGACATTGACAACAGAAGCGGATTCATTCCATCTGGAACGTGATGCTCCGATGTATGAAAAACCGCGCAGCAATAAAGCGGTCCCTTCATATCAATCTGGTATGCTGCAAGAAATTTCTCATAATCCGACTCGCTCACTCTGCCCTCTATCAGGGATACAAACAGATTTGTCTGAAGAACAGGCAGAGATGCATTGAAATAATTTGCAAGCTTTTCTACATTCAGTTTTTCCTCCCTCTCCTTGTCCAGAGAGTTCTTGACCCTCTTCAGACAGTCCGAGAGTTCTAAGGCATTTATAGGCTTGAGCATGTACTCCTCTATCTCAAGGTGCACCGCCTCCTTGGCATACTCAAACTCATCAAATCCTGTGAATATGATGATGTGTATATTCTGATAATCATTGTTGAGCCGTCTGGATAGCTCAAGACCGTCCATATACGGCATCTTGATGTCCGTTATGACCACATCCGGCTGCTGCTTCTCCACCAGTTCAAGAGCCTTCACACCATTGTTGGCACTTCCCACAACATCAAACCCAAGCATATCCCAGTGGATCTTTCTCTCTATAACATCTATAACCTCTTCCTCGTCATCGACAAGGATAACCTTGTATTTATCCATCTAACAGAAATCCTTTCTATATATCAAATGCCACCCGGTTCACCGGTCTTTTCCAGCAGTGTAATTATATCAAATACCGCAGAGAATATCTGTACTTTTATTATTATTTCTTCATCTATACCGTCAAGAAATTTTTCTCACCTGTCCGTGACTCGAAACCTTGCCTGTTTCCAGCTGAGGATCCAGCTTGTTTCCGGATGAGCATCTTGCCCTCCCGTAATCTGGAATATTTTCCCTATCTCCAACAAAATAGCTGCTGTAGGATAAAATTGTAACTCCCCCCCACATATAACCCTTGCAGGAAAATAGAGCGAAGGAAGCGGAACACTCGCCCAAGATTTTACAATATATAAATATCTCCACAGCCCAGCCTTCCTTGCATGCGCCTGCCACTTTTATGCATACCACCTAATCGATAGCTAGACGCGACTGATGATTTCTTCTCCTTCCACCACGAACAGCTGTATCTGCCCGGCTGCATGCATGGCTGCATTTATATACTGCGACATCGATAGTGAACACGACTGAGCTTCAGCGCTTTTTGCCACTGCGGAGACCGCATTGCCCTTATCGCGGTCAAAGCAGTGTGCAGATAAAAGCAAGCTGAAGTGAGGGAAGGGGAACGTGATGCCACAGTATATAAATGCAGACATCATCAGCCGGGCAGATACAGCTTCCGTTAGCACAGCCGCACAGAAGGCGTCCGCCAATCACATGCCTTGCGTCATGCGTGCACTTCGTGCACTTCACAAGGAATCCTCCCGCTTATGCGGGGCCCCTCCTTATGAAAAAAACCGCTCAATCCATCCTGTAGACGATCCGAGCGGCTTTTTATATAAAGGTTTTGTGAGAGTTAAATTTGTTGTTCCTTACTTCTTCTGTACATACTTGAGACAGTCAAGAGTTACAGCGGCAAGGATGATGATACCTTCGAATATGAACTGAAGGTTTGTATCAATACCAAGAATGGTAAGTGAGTAGGTAAGTGATGTGAAGATAAGAACACCAGTTACAACACCGGAGATCTTACCGATACCACCTGTGAATGAAACACCACCAACAACGCAGGCTGCTATGGCGTCCATATCCCAGCCCTGTCCATAAGCTGCACTACCTGAACCAACCATTCTGTTACACTCAAGCCATGATCCGAATCCGTAAAGGATACCGGCAAGGATGAATGCGCCAAGTGTTACCTTGAAAACTGATATACCTGAAACTGCTGCTGCCTCTGGGTTTCCACCTACAGCGTACAGATTCTTACCAAATGTAGTCTTGTTCCAGATGAACCATACTACTACGATTGCAACTACTGCCCAAATGATAATAGTTGGGAAGTTTCCTATTGTTGGGATGAACATATTTGGTATTGCTGAATCAATAGCACCAAATGAAACACCCTTTGTCGCATATGTTACAAGTCCGAAGATTATCAGCATGTTCGCCATTGTTGAAATGAACGGATGCATCTTGTACTTCGCCATGAAGAAACCTGCAATACTTGAGAATACTGTTGTGAGGATAATACATGCAACAAGTGCAAATAATGCTTTTCCTACAACCGGCATGCTTGAGAAATCAAATATGTGTCCAAACACACCACCTGTATTTGCACCATTGTGCATGATAATGGTAGCTGTAACCATACCCATACCAACCATACGTCCAATCGAAAGATCGGTACCAGTCAGGAGGATAAGTCCCGCAACACCGAGTGCCAGGAACATTCTAGGTGATGCCTGCTGAAGTATGTTCAGTATATTGGTAACTGTGAGGAGCTGTGTGTTCTTCACAATTGGAGTGATGATACAAAGTGCAATGAATATCAACACGATTACTATATACAGACCGTTCTTGTAAAGGAACTGTGTTGTGTTGAATGTGTACTTGTAATTCTCAAATTTCTGTGCTCTGCTCTGCATGAATGTGTACTTGGACATTCTAAGGAGATCTATCAGATGATACTTGTGTGAAAATGCATCATGCTTTCTGTCCTTAATCTCCTGAAGTCTTGACTCATGTGTCATCTGTGCATCAAAGAGCTTGTTCTTGTATACATATTTCTCGTCCTTGATCTCTTCCGGATCAGAGAGTTTTGCAAGTGTCTGCTCATGCTCTGTCTTGAGTGTTGCCTTTACTCTCTCATAGGACTCATTTTCTGCTGCCTTCTCAGTCTCGCAGCTTGCCACTACTTTGCTGTAGTACTCGCTGTCATAATGCTCCTTAAGGTATCCCTCTGCGTCAGCGATAAGCTTTGCAACCTTATCCTTATTGGCTGCCTCAACTGCCTTTGCCTTCTCCAGGGCTGCCTTATCCTTTGCGATTATGCTATCCTTTTCTTCCTTTGATAAATTCTTATCTTCCTTTGCGATAGCTATATGGTTCTTCAAACTACGAACCTTGTCAGATCCATCAACTCGAAGTTCATCGATCTGAGCCTGTATCTTTCCAACATATTCATCAATCGGCTTGAGGAGTTTTTCCTCTGCATCAGCCGAAAGGATCATATTTTTATCTGCCATATCCATGCTCCTCTCTATTACAAATATTTAGCACTAAGTCTTAACAATTCTTCCTGATTAGTCTCCTTGGTATTTACAATTCCGGCAAGGTGTCCATTTGACATAACACCTATACGGTTTGTGATACCCAGGATCTCCGGCATCTCAGAGGAGACAACTATGATAGTCTTGCCCTGCTTTGCCATGTTGATTATAAGCTCATATATTTCATACTTAGCTCCTACATCGATACCTCTTGTAGGATCATCCATCATGAATACATTTGGTGAACGCTCAAGCCATTTTCCGAAGATAACCTTCTGCTGATTACCACCGGACAGGTTGGCGATCATATCGTCAGGTCCCATACACTTGGTGTGCATGACCTTGATCTCCTCAGCTGTGGCACGAACCATGCTGTCATGTGACAGTGCCACGCCGCTCTTGTAGTGGTTCATATTTGCAATGGTGGTATTGAAGGTGATATCTGCCTTGAGGAAGAGACCATTTGCCTTTCTCTCCTCAGTGATGAGGGCAAATCCGTGATCCATAGCATCCTTTGGACCGGTGAAGTTCATGATCTTGCCACCATACATTACATTTCCTGCTGCTCTTGTACGAATACCAAATATAGTTTCCAGGAGCTCTGTACGACCTGCGCCAACCAGACCATAGAGACCGAATATCTCACCCTTCTTCACATCAAATGTGATGTTCTGGAGCTTCGGTGCATACTTTGTGGAGAGTCCCTGCACTGAGAGGATCGTCTCACCCGGCGTATTGTCGACCGGTGGGAATCTGTTATCAAGTGAACGACCAACCATGGCTGATATAAGCTCGTTCATGTTGGTGTCCTTGCTGTCCTTTGTCATGACCAGACTACCGTCTCGGAGAACTGATATCTGATCACAGATCTCGAATATCTCATCCATCTTATGTGAGATGTAGATCAGGGAAATTCCCTGCTCCTTGAGCTGTCTCATCATCTTGAAAAGCTTTGCAACCTCAGGTGCTGTCAATGATGATGTAGGCTCATCAAGTACGATTACCTTGGAATTGTATGAGATAGCCTTTGCGATCTCACACATCTGTCTCTGGGAAACTGACATCCTCTTCATCGGCTGTGTAAGATTGACCGTTATACCCAGCTTTCTGAACAAGTCTGAAGCTTCCTTCTTCATACGGCCCTCATCGATGACTCCAAGAGAGTTCTTTGGATAACGTCCAAGGAACAGGTTGTCAACAACGCTTCTCTCAAGACACTGATTTAATTCCTGATGAACCATCGCAACTCCATTCTCGAGTGCATCCTTAGGGCCAGAGAAATTTACTTCTTTTCCATCTAATATTATTGTGCCTTCGTCCTTCTGATAGGTTCCGAAGAGACACTTCATCATTGTCGATTTACCGGCACCATTCTCACCCATAAGTCCCATGATCGAACCAGGTTTAACATTCAAATTAATATGGTTAAGGACCTTGTTTCTGCCGAATGATTTGCTCATGCCTTGAATCGATAAGATGTATTTATTCTTATCTTCTGCCATATCTCTACTTCCTTTCATTGAACATCAGCCCATTAATAGTCGCCTTCGGCGAGGGCTGATGCTACATATCAAGTTTTCATAGAAAACTTGATACATGCTCTTAGTAAAAGAAGGGTATCAAATGTTTAGTCTGACACCCCTCTGAGTTAAATCATTTCCTATTGATCAATCATCCAGGTAACTTATATTACTTAGAGAGAATTGATGTGTATGATGCTGCATTGTCTGTCTTAACCATGTTGATTGCAAATGCATCGTACTCGCCTGGGTTACCAAGACGGTTTGTGATGTTAGACTCTGTCTGTCCATCACCACCGATGTAATCTACATTCAGGTTAAGAAGGTCATCGTAGTTCTGAAGAAGTGGCTGGTATGTTGAGCTTAAGAAGTTATCAGAAGCATTGTAGATATTTAACCAAACACTCTTCTTAGCGTGATCTTTTTCATCTAATTGATTAGAAACTGGAGCATAAGTAACTGTTGAATCTAAGAAATCTTTATAGTTGTCAGCAGTAACAGCAACGTTTAATGCATAGTAAGAACGTTGATCCTTATTGTATGTAAATACATCTGAGCTTAATACGTTTCCTGCATCATCTTCTGTACCGATACCTGTATCGATATCAACACCATCTAAAGCATTACGTAATACTCTTAATGTTAAATAAGCTTGAACGTCAGCATGTTGAGAAATTGTTCCACCATATCCTTCAGCGATTGCAGCAACTGCATCTGAGTTAGCATCGTATCCGAATGTAGGAACTTTGTTTTCTTTTGACCAAGCATTGAACATTGACATACCCATACCATCGTTGTTAGAAGCTACAACGTCAACTTCATCACCGAATGAAGCAGTCCATGTACCGATTGTGTTACCTGCAGTAGCAGCATCCCAAGTTGCACCTGAAGAGTTCTTCATTTCTTGAGAAGCAAGTTCTCTTACTGTATAAGTTTTTCCATTAATTTCTAACGAGCCATCTTGAACACTCTTAGATTTACCATCATTATTAATACCAGCTGGATCACTTACGATTTCACCATCTTTTTCAACAGCTGTACCTAAAGCTTTACGAACACCTCTTGTACGAGCGATGGAATCGTTATGTCCGATATCGCCGATTGCGAGTACATATCCGATTACGCCATCACCGTTACGGTCGATCGTTGCTGCATTCTTCTTGATGTAGTCAAGTACCATCTCACCCTGAAGCTCAGCACCCTGATTCGCATCGAAACCTACATAGTAAGTATCTTTGTTAAAGTTAAGGGCTGTTTTGTCAAGCTCTCCTGTTGAACTGTTAGATGGCTGACGGTTGAACCAGCAAAGTGGCTTGTCCTTGTTGGCTACTCCACTGCTTGAGCTTCCGCCACTTGAGCTTCCGCCTGATCCACATCCTACCATTGATAAAGCAAGTGTTGCAGCTGCTGCTACAGCTAAAATTCTTCTTTTTCTCATATTACATTCCCTCCTGTTCTTTGAACATCAGCCCATTTGTAATTGCCTTCGGCAAGGGCTGATGCTGCATGTTAAGTTTTCTGAAACTTAACACATCCTTTGGCTTTGTGTGTTTTATTTTTTTTGTCTTGCCTCATTGACTGTACTCATTATAAGTTGATGCGGGATTTGAAAGAATAGAATATTTTTGGATTAATTAGCAAAATTTTGTGATTTATTGATTTTTTTATAGATATTTTTACCAATTCACACTGGTTAATAGTTATATGTCAGGTGTATTTTTTGCTTAACACGGGTAAAATTGCATATTGAGTTGGGCAGTTTTGACTCATTCTCGGCATTTTAGTGGAATCTTCTATAACGGCTTGTTTTTATCTTTTTGTTGTTGTTTCGTAGGTTTGTGCATAAAATTATCTCCTTTTTGCTAGAGCGTGGGTTCGACTCACCCACGCTCTTTTTCAGGCTTACATATTCACATTCAAGTAATTTCCACAATAAGGACATTTGCTGGAATATCCAGTCGCTGCACGGAAACTCGAACCACAATTCGGGCATCTGACCGCCACAAGTCTCAGCTTATCCGGTGCCACCGGCTTGTCGTCCATGAGCTCTTCCTCACCAGGAAGCCTCTCATCCCTTACTGAATCCGGATCATAGCCGTATTTGCCGTTGTACTCAAATATATCTATCGTCAGACCTATCGGGTACATGCCGGCACCCCTTGTGAATCCCGTTGGTATTATAGCCTCCCGCTCGACATGGTAGCTGTCAAAGTAATGCACGATCGTGTCCATCATATATGTATTGTTCACCTTAACAGAAGTATTCTCTGTGTATCCATATATCTTCGCAGGATACTTCACGCCTTTTTTGACTATCATCTTCTTGTTGTGGACCAATATCGCCACCACTATATCCATTCCCCCACCGATCAGTAAGAAACTTCCCGGAAGGCTCAGCATAGCCAGGGGGAATTTGCCAGGCTCCGCCACAATTGCAAATATAATTCCCACGAAAACACCGACAGCAAGGAATATACTGCCAACCAAAACCACTATCTTATGAGCTGCATTCATCTTATTTCTCCTTTTCCCCAATATCTGCAAAAACCACCGATTCTCTGCTCATACAATGTCTACATCACCATCTGCCAGATTATGTACAATACAAGCAAGTGTCCCGGATAAAATGCATAACAGAAGTATTTAAACCACTTCTTATGGTATCCCAGTTTTCCATTGTATAGCCATATCACCGGCAATGCGATGAGCGCAAACGCCTGCTGCGGGAATTCAAAGCTATGTCCCGCTATACTAAATGTATAACAATATCCGCTAAGCAGCTGTGCATTGATATAATACATACACACGAGCTGTGCTATCAATTTCCATGGTTCCTTGCCCCGGAACAGATAGAACATTATAACCATGACAACTCCCGCTCCATAGAAATCAACCATGGTGATCGTTCCTATCACATATCCCACAAGAGTCACAACAATCGCAACCGGGATCCACAGCCATACCTTGCCCGTTTTCCTTACCTTGTCTATCAATGCTATCAGCAGCAATCCTATGAGAAATGTCCAAAGTACATTCTGATGAAACAGATACAGGACACTGTCTCCGGACACAAGATCAAACGGAACTTCAGATATCACCGCAAATATCAGCATTCTGCACAGATATCTGCGGAAATTACTGGTGTGATAAAATCCCTCAACTATCATGAAGGCAAATATCGGAAATGCTATTCTTCCTATGCACGTAAGTATATCCACATACGGAAACAACGTTGCCCACATGTGATCACTGAGCATGCATGCCATCGCAATGATATGCAGCATACAGGAGCTGAATACTCCTGCCTTTATATTCCAGGACTGTTTCCCCGGATCAATCATTTTACCATTCTGTATATCCGTCATATTGATTCCTCCTTTTTATATGACTTCGTCATATTGGTTCCTAATATGTGCCGCCAACTCCTTCGCCCTTGTTAAATCCGAATATGGCGCAGCATATCAGATCTATGATAAACAATACCGACAATGTGATACATATAATGTTCTGCACTTTTTTGCTCTTGGAATTCAGAAATTCACTGAGCTTCGGTGCCGCTATATACACTCCAAACAGGCTGCCCAAACCAAAAGCAAGAAGTCCCACCAGACATATTCTTCCATTTACATTAAGAAACTCGTTCTTGTAGTCCCAATACTGTGAATTAAAGAAGAAGTCCAGTGCCCAGCTTGCTATGAATTCTATGATTCCACATACCACCATCGCCATAGCAAACAGCTTTGCCTTATCTGCCTTGAAGCGGTCAAGCAGGAATATGATAGCAACGCCGCCGACTCCGTACACAGGCAGCCACGGTCCATACATGGTTCCACGGTTTACAAGAACATGATCCATAACTATATAGAGTACGACCTCCCAAAGCCATCCTATAAAACAGAACACGAAGAAGAAGAAAATGAAGTCCCTGAGACTGTATTCACTCTTCACCTTCATTCCCTCAGGCACCTCGACCGCGACATCCTGGAGAATATAGGCTGGTTTAGTCCATACCTCAGCAACTCCCGCGTCTCCTGCCGACTGATAAGCAGCCTCGATAACCTTTTTGTTATATGGTGCAGCATTGAATGCTTCCTCGACAAAATTTTCCACACCTATATTCTGTCTGAACCAGAAGTACATCTCCACATCAAGCTCCATCTGAAACGGTAATGCTACCAGAAGTCCTGCAACCGGTATAGCCTTGATCATCCACACGTGGATGCATGACAGATCCGTCAGGAACATTTTCCACTTATAGCCTCTCGTCATCTCCCTTGACATGTTCTTCGCATCTCTCCACTTGAGTCTTGGATTCTCCGCCAGGAGATATGGAACCATCCTATACTGATAATACTTGTACACACCACCGATTATCGTGAGCCACCAGAGTGTCATAACAACATTGTAACAGAACATGACCCACATAAGTCTGAGTAAATAATGTCTGTGGAAAGGTGCAAACATCCGGTTGACGGACACCTTGTCACTGTATCTGCACTCCATGGCATAACGGCATTTGCCCACTATCGCCGCACTCTGTATAAAGAAATGGACAACAGCCATGATAAGAGCAGATATCAGGAGCATCACTATGACCTCGCCGGGATTTCTCTCCACATATGCCGTGTTGGCGCCTAAAAGCTTGATGATCCAGGTCTGCTTCGCCGTCACCGAGTCTATCGCACGGGCTACTGTCTCGGCTTTTTTCTCCGACATATGCTCAATCATCGGCATATTCTTTACATACTCCTTGAGTATGGTCACATTGTCAGCCTCATGCTCGGTCTCCTGTCCAAGCACCTGATCTATTCCCTTCACGAATTTTGTCTGGGAAGAATCATCTACCCCAAGATAAGAGAAAATAAAACACACAGCGACCATAGCCATCCAAGCCATAAGTCCACGTTTAAATACCGTGTTCCACGCTCCCTTTTTAAGCTGTTTCCTGTTCCAAGTCATTATAATACATTCTCCCTTATAGAATTTTAAATGTTATCATCTTACGTCTATATCCCGCATTTTTAATGTCACATCACTCAGGCAAACTGTGAAACTCATAACCTGAATCCCCCTAGATGAAGTCGAAGGTTGCCTGCTCATAGGAAAGTTCCTGATATTCCAGTTCTTCCTGATCCGTCTTACTGGTGTAGTCCACCACTACCGTCTGCTGCTTTCCGCCCACCATCTGCTGTCCCAGGATATAGTTCACATCAAAGCGTCCTGTGATGGCCGGTGTCGCGCCACGGGCAGGTACGATGAGCTGCACATGATTAGCTGCCAGCATGGCAAATATAGGCTCCCATATGTATATATCCTTCGCCGCACCAAACGGGTTGTCAATAAATATTGTTTTAGACTGTACCGACTCCTCCGGTGCCAGGCTGTACATTCCTGCAATGTAGTTGATGACAGCAACCAGAAACTGAATGTAGATACCCTGGGACTGTCCTGTACTTCCAACAGCTTCCTCATACCTGAGATACCGGCTCTGCTCCTTTATCCTCTCCCTCTTGTAGAGATTGAGTCTGATGGCATTCATATCTGTAACCATGACACCGAACAGCTTCTTGAGGCCCAGACAGTCACGGATGTACTTGATCCTCTTTCGTTCATCCTCGTAGGAATCCGCACCCTTCACTATATCATCTATATAATCAGACATCCTCTGCTTTACAAATTCATCCTTCACGTAAGGTATGGTGAGATCGACCATCTTGATGACATCATCGCCCACCGTGATACGTGACAGCTTTGGAAGCTTCTCAAGCTCAGTCTTCACATCCATACATCTCTGTACACACTGATTCTCGAAGTTCTCCTTGATGGCAACCATATCCTCGATACCCTTCTCAACGCGCTCCTTCTCCAGCTTGATAAACTCAATAATCTGAAGAAGATTTGCCAGAAGTTCCTTTGCCTGACTGTAGGTATCCGGAACCTGCACATCCTGTCTGATCGTATTGGCCATCTCGAATACACCCATCTCCACTAGTGTATCCGCCGTCTGTCCCTTGAATCTCATGATCTCATTCTTTGCGCGGTCAAGGGCTTTCATGCTCCTGTCGTACTTCATGAGACTTGTCTCAAATAACTGTCTGAGGGTATCCATGTCTTCATCCAGTACATTTCCACCGGACACATCTATGTCATTTGTATCGACTATTCTCTTTACATCCTTGTACAGATCCACCATGAAACCATACTGCTTATAGTAATCGCTGTACGCCTTCTCAGCTTCTTTGAATATGCGGTTCATATCCGCAAGCACCGCATCTCCATTGGCTATGGCTGTATCTGCATCGGCTGCAGATATCTCCTCACGTACATAGCTGCCATCGCCGTATGTGCGGTTGATGTTCTCTATCGCATACTCTATGCTTCCCTCAAGCTTGCTATACGCCTTCTGGTCAGCCTTCTGCTGCTGCATCAGCGACGCCTCTATCAACGTGAGCCTTGCCAGCTCATCGTCCATCTCCCTGAGATTGTCCTCAGACGTCGGATAGAGCTCTCCTGCCCCGGCAAATACCGCCATGTCAAAGCCTCTCTTCTCTATGGTCTTCTGTATTCTGTCCATTGACTTCTTCAGCGCATCCATGAGCTTCTTCTTGTCCTCAAGATCCGGCGCATGCTCCTTTGAAACCGCCAGCATAGCCATAAATTCCTGTTCAAGCCGTTCATCTGAAATGTCCAAAGTCTCCTTGTATTCCTCCGGTATTCCGTCCTGCCATGCTGCAGCAGCCACGCCTGCACCATCTGTATTTTCAGCAACTCCCGCATTCTCAGACTTCGGCAGATACGGTTCGAAATACTCCGTCCACTTGTACTGGATATCCTCTATATTCCTTGTAAGCCCCGCAAGCTTTGACTCAGTCTCTCCAACCGTCGTCGACCACTTCAGCACATCGCTCTGAAGTCCTGACAGCTTTGCCACAAGGTCAGACTTCCTCTGCTTATACTCGGCAAGTCTCTGCTCCTCCGGTCTTGCAAGATCCGACAGCTGCTCTATCATGACAAATGTCTGTCTTCTGTCAGATTCCTTCTGCTGACTCTGCTGCAGGTCTCCATATCTCTCGGTGTTATTCTTAAGCTCCGTCTCCGTAACCTTGATCGATGTCTTAAGCTCCTCAAGCTCATCCTTCTTATCGAGCAGTGCCTGGTTCAGCTCTCTCTCCCTGTCCTCGGCACCTGTATATCTCGCATCCACAAGCCTTGTAACAAATGCAAGATCCTCCTGATAAGTCGCAAGCTTCTCATTTATCAGACTGATCTCCTCCGTGAGACCTGCTATCTTATCAGCATTTGCCTTTCTGGCGTCCTCTATGGAGTCCTTAGACATGAAATATTTCCTGTCTCTTCCTATGATAAGCATGTTCTCGGCGGGAACTATCGCTGAGTCTGAAAGCTTATCCATATCGTACACCATTACACATTCGCTGCCGGTGTCTATCGAACCGAGATTTATATCGTCCTCCAGACTATCAAATCCCTTTGTCACAACACTGTACGGCAGGTATGGATTTGCCTGAAGCAGCTCCTCCTTTGTATCACCCGGGAGTGCCGACAGATAATCCGCACCATGCATGGCCATGAGCCCATGTCTGGTGGAGATGTAGTTTATCACAGTCTCAGCACCCTCCGACGGCGGAAATGGTCTGCCATCCTCATAGCATTTCGCAAGCTTTGTCAGTCTGTCGATCTCCTGCTGGCGCTTGATCGTCTCTGTTATGGTGCCCCTAATCCTGTCATTTATAACACCTGTTATATCCTGTGGATTCTCCACAGAGTATACTGCCATGATGCTGTCGAGCTGGTTTCCCGACTGCCTGTACGCCTCGGCGTCAAGCCTTGCATCCTCGCAGCTTCTCTCCAGCGCATCATACTCAGCCTGCACAGTCGTCAGTCTGTATCTGTCATCGTACAGCTTTGTCCTGCCATCTGCTATGGCTATCTCCAACTCTGTCATCTCAGCAAGTATCCTGTCAGACTCCTCCTGAGCCTTGTTCATCATATCCTTCACATCACCCACTACGAGCAGGTTGACCGATGCAGCCAGCTCACTTATGCGGGCACTTATCTCATCAATCTTGGCTGTGGCATCAGCGATATTGTTCTCCGCCACCGCCTGGGCGATCTCGCCCTCCCTCATGACCTTTCTGCAGTACTCCGCCTCCTCAAGTGCGTGATCATAGCTGGTCTGGGCCTCTTCCCTTGCCGCCATGAGCTCTGCAAGCTTCTTCTCATCACGGATGCGTCTGTTGTACGCATACACCGCCATCTTCTCACTGGATGATCCGATGTTGTTTCTTATATTGTCGACTATCAGTCTGTTCTCTTCGTACTGTCGCTTGTTCTCCCTGTATACAAGGTAGTCATTTGCACTCTCCTTGTAGCCGATCTGGTTTTTCAGCTCCGCAAGCTTCTTCTCATTGTCCTCTATCTGCGTGGCAGTGTCATCCATCTTGCGGTTCATGTCCTCAAGGCGCAGATAATCCCTGGTGACCCTGAGATTTGCCAGACGCTTGTTCTGCTGTTCCATCTGCTCCCCGGCGTCAGCCTTTGCCTTCGCCAGCTCCTCCATATGGGTGTCGCCCTCCTGTGTACACGCCCTTCCTGTGGCATACACATCGGCCAGGCCCTTACATATCCTGTCGTTGTCCTCGTAGAGACCTATGCATGAGTTCACCTTGCCCTCGAGCACATTTATCAATTCTATCTGGTGGTCATAGTTGGCTATGTCACGCTTTCTCTGTGCCAGAACGTTCAGCTTGTCCTTGATGTCGAGAAGAGTCTCTGCCATGGTGTCTTCCTCACCGTTTCGTCCTGTCTTTGTGGCAAATGCCTTCTCTATGATCTCCTCTATAAGCAGATCCTCCACTACCTTCCTTGTGGTCCTGTAATTTGTTTCAAAATACGTTCTTACGTGCCCCTCTGTCTTGTTGATTCCACGTATGATTTCCCAGTGGCTCTCGTGGAGACCATAACCGCTTATAAATCTCTGGTACTCGCCCTTCTTGTCAAATACCCTGACCTCCAGACTCATATCCCTGTGTCCGAGATCCTTGAGATATGTCTTTAAACCGTTGAATGTGATCCTCTCATTACCCTCCGACAAAGGAAGGTTCACTATGTCATTCTTGTTATATTCCCTGTAGAAAATGCAGTAATTAAAATACTCTATGGATGCAGTGTCCTTCTGTACCTCCCCGGCATCCGCCGTATCCTTTGCCTTTCTGGCACAGAATCCGGTGGTCATGTATCTGTAGCCATCCTTTATATCCGCCTCGTCAAGCTTCCACTCGATCAGCGAATGGATGACTGTGTTGCCGCCGCCCGCACGGAAAAGCTTCTCCACAGGCTGCTTCTCATCCAGAGTACAGTTCGGTATCAGGTTCTGAAGGAGCAGAAGCATGAGAATACTCTTTCCTCCTCCATTTGCCAGATCATACAGCGTGTTCTTTCCATACATTCTCATGGTGAAGTCATCGTACTGCTGTGTACCAAAGTTATATTTTACATTGTTGACCCTTATCCTGTTGATACTAGGCATCCTCTTCTTCACCTCCAAGCAGCTGATACAGCCGTCCTCTGTATTCCTCAAAATAGTTCTCCGACAAAGCTTTCATCCTGTCTGTCGGATAGTACCTGTCCGCATTCTCCACAAATAACCGCTGGGCCGACATGAAGTTGAACACCAGCTTCACATAACCCGCCCGGGATGCCTTGGACGCCCTGGCGCTGTCGCCCTCCTGATTGCCCGTCACCGCCGGGAGCTCATCCCACAGAAGCGCTATCGCCTTGAAGCTGTCCTGCTCCACCTCATCAGTTGACAGAACATCAAGCTTCTTCGTTATGTCCGCAAGATATTTGCTTGTCTCATCTATAATGTTCTCTGACTTCACATACTCCCTGAACTGATAGCTGGATGAATCCTTGTAAAAATAGAGAAGTGTCATATACATAATGAAGTAACACAGATAGAGCTCCTTGTTCAGACGAAGTCCCAGAAGCTTCTTCATGTCGTCATTCGTATAGCCAAATACCCTGTTGCCCTCTCCGGCTGTTATATACAAGCTGTCATTGTACTCGTACAGTGACAGGTTCATCTTCTTCATCATATTCATGACGATGTCGTACACCTCGGCATTGCCGTAGAATTCATCGTACAGCGGGCCGTTGTCGGGATGCTTCTTGCAGATCTCCTCACCTGATATTAACTTGGAATATATCTCTATCGCCTTGTCCAGATTCTTACTTTCCATCTTTTTCTCCTATTCTCCGTACAATCACTCTCAGCTGGTTTTGTTAAACTGAATTCCCGTAACGTACATGTCCTCGCCAATCTGTATCTCTTCGTCTGGATGGAATTCCAGTGTAAATGTCATGCCTCTGAACGCATCCAGTGTGAGTTCCGGTGCATACATCTCACGGGAGAGACCGGATCTGCTGCCACCAGCCTGATCTCCAGATACAGATGCCGCCAGCGTTTTTTCATCAACTTTCTTTATTCTCTCTATGTGATCTACCAACATTCCCTCCAGCATAGTGTCCGGCTTTGCCAGTATCTCATCCACGCTGTACCTGTCCTTCTGAGCCAGGTGTGTGAGGAAGGAATAGTAATCTTTGTTGTCGTAGATTTCTTTTCCAAACTTAACTTCAAGTATTCCATTGAATTCCTTGAGACTCAGGTGCCCCCATTTGTTCAGCTGGTCAAGGAGTTCGTGGAACAGCTTTGTGAAGTTGGCACTTATCTGTTCATCGAGCAGTTCATCTTCGTAACGGAAGTTCGGATCAAGCTGCTCCTTCTTCACCTTTGTGGTCTTCGCATTGTCCTCGGACTTCAGCGTGAGCATGTGATCTATGGATGTCATGCTGAACGTTTTCACGATCCTCGGAGCGAAGAGAGGCGCAAGTATGGTGAGTATCTTATCCGGTCTGTCCTCTTTTATGATACTCTGAAGCTGTCCTGCAAAGTCAAATGCAGGTCTAAGCTTCTGCAGCTTTGCCTTGTGTATGATATTGTCCGATATGTTCTGCAGCTCCATTGTGCTGCTTATCAGACTTCCGTGCTTGATGATGGTCCTCTTGAGTTCAAGCTCAAGCTGGCTTATCTCCTCCATAGCTTTCAGGTTGCCCTTGCCCATATTATCATAGCTCGCCTTAGTGATCGCTTTGTCCACCAGAGCTTTGTTCTTGGCAAAGAGCTTCTGCTCGTCAGCGAACCATTTGCCGACGGTCTTCATATAATTCTCGTACTCCTCCGCGCCCTTGAACACGTCGATGGACAGAAGATTTACTATCTCATCCTTCTCGCGGATCAGCCTGTTCACCTCGCTATTGATCCTGCGCACGACCTCGATACCGCCACGGAAGTTCTCTCCAACGATCATCTTTTCCAGAAGAAGCTGCTGCACGTTGATCTTGCTCTCGTCCTTGATCTCCTTGGTGTCCAGATAGAATTCGATTCCATCCGCAGTGATGAAATACAGGACCTTGCCATCCACTATATGGCTGTCTATCAGCTTCACTCGTCCCGTCTTGCGCTGCTTCTTTCCCGGATCATAGAACGTGAATTCAAATGCTCTTCCATCGTTCTTGATCTTGTCAAATATATACATTATCAGGTCAGCCCTGTCATCTCCCGCGATCTCCACATCGAAATCACGGTCAAGGAGCTGCCCCATGAATTCCTCATATTCATCGTATGACACTTCACGCTCATTGAAGCTGTTCTCCTGAATAAAAAAACGCAGAATCGCCATGGTTATATAACCCATGTCCAGCTGTGCATAACGACCTTCCTTATACTGCGCAAATGTGGTCTCAGCCAGAACAAAAAACGGGTAATATTTCCTCAGATTCTGCATTCTTGCATTATGTTCTTCAATTATGTCATTTATCATCACGTATTTGAGTGCCATGTTTTCTCTATCTCTGTACTTTCCTGATTATAATAGATCTTATACCATATACTTTTCCTGATATATCTGCCCATATTCTGAGACACATATCTTCTCTATCCGCATATGGACACACAGATTTAGTATACCATGACACATTTGTTCACACAACGATATTTATCTTCCGTACTTCAGCTCATTTATCGATCTTCCACACACTGTCAACATGAATTCCGTGGCACTCTCACTGTTCTGTCCCACATCATTCAGCCCGACATATCCCGGCTGATAGCCCTCGCAGTCACCCTCTATCTGAAACTGGACTGTGACCGTCACCTGCTGCCCCTTATATGTGGCATTCCCTTCAAACTGCACTATCTGACTTCCGTCCGTCGCGACAAATGCCTGCCAGTGTTCATCGCTGCAATAGGCATCCAGACCATCCCCATAGGTTGTGTCTCCATCCGGGAATATCTTCTGTTCCTTTATATAATCTATCCTCTTATCCGGAAGATCGGCTGCATCTTTGCCGATCCCCGCCTCACCAATACCTGTCACGCACATGGACAATGTGAGTATGACTGCCAAAAGCTTGCAGAATTTGTTCTCCCTGAACTTCTCCCACCGCTTGATATTCAGTGCAAATGCAAGGATTCCTCCCACGATCGCACCACCCACATGCGCATAGATATCTATATTCTTCTCATTTGTATACAGAGCATATATGACCACAACAACTATGGATACCATCATATCTTTTCTGCTTGCTTTCCTGTTGCCCATGAATGTCAGGAACACAGCAGCACATATGATTCCGAACACCGCCCCTGATGCTCCTATAGAGAAATGCATTCTGTCAGGATCAGTCATATGATACACATTCATGGATATGATCCCGGCAACAATTCCTGATACAAAGTATATGATAGTCGTCCTCAGGGAGCCAAGTTTTCTCTCCACCGTGGAGCCAAACATATATAGTGCAAACATATTGCCAAAGAGATGATCAAAGCCAGAATGCAGGAACATCGCCGATATAAGTCGTCCATACTCGCCATTCAGCTTCACGTACTGATAGTTGAGTCCACCGGTTCTGGAGTAATTGTCCACACCGATACACATGATGCCAGCTATGACATTTGCCACTATCAATGCAATCGTAACTATAGGGATCGTCCTCTTTATCTGTGGCTGCGGGGAAGCTCCACCGCCCATCTGCTCAGGTCTGATCACATAAGCTGTGTCCTGGTCAATATCCTGCTCAAATCTCCCATAGTCATCATGTTCAAAGCCATAGCCGAAATTGTTTTCTTCCATATAATACTCTCCTGACAATGCCCTCCACGGCTGGCATCCACATACTGTTCATTGTTTTACACGATACACTGTTTTTCCACCTTGCAGTACCATTCTTCACACCTTTTTTCTTAGTCGAATACTCTCTTAAGTACCTCGTCCTCATACAGAATCTTCTTGGCAAGTTCTCTGTACTTCTCCTCATGAAGGTATGTGTGTCTGTGAGGCTTTATCTGTGGTGCCATGTCTATCGCCTTTGCGAAATCTTCTCTCTTGAGATCAAGTGTAGCTACATAATCCCAGAAACCGGTCTTCTCAAATATAGCATTTACCCTGACATATCTGTGATCCTGGACAACCGCCATGATATATGTGGCAATTCCCACCTGGATTCCATGAAGCTGTGGCTGTTCAAGCATCTTGTCAAGTGCATGTGAGATCAGGTGTTCACTTCCGGATGTCGGTGTGCTTCCGCCTGCAATCTCATTAGCAACACCACTCATGGCAAGGGAATCGAGAAGCTCCTTCAGGAAGAGGTCATCCTTGATCGTCTCAAATGGTGTTCTGACGAAGCTGTTCACCGCCTTCTTCGCTATCATAACTGCAAAATCGTTCATCTCAGAGTATCCCAGTTCAGACTCGAAGAGCCAGTCATAGAGGGATGTGATCTTGGATACCATATCTCCGATTCCCGAGTAAAGGAATCTCTCCGGTGCAGACTTAATGATCTCCGTATCCGCTATGATTCCGTATGCCATCCTTGCAGGCACCGATGTACGCCGTCCATTTACCATAAGTGATGCGCTGGCACTTGAGAATCCGTCCGATGACGCCGATGTCGGAATACTTATAAAAGGAAGCTTTCTGAGATATGCCGCATACTTTGCCACATCAATAACCTTTCCTCCGCCGATACCCACGATCACCTGGGCCTTCGCATCTATATCAAATGCCAGCTTGATTATATCCTCTATATTGGTGGAATCCAGCTCTCTGTACTCCACAACTGTCACATTTTCTTTCTTCAGAGAATCCATGACCTGCTGTCCAAACATGTCTATGAGTCCATTTCCAAAATAAATAACAGCATTCTTCATCCCGGAAGCACTTATATATTTGCCCAGATCATTCAGGGTTCCCTTTCCGATCTTAAGAATGGTTGGTATTGCTATATGACTTCCTGCCATCTGTTTATCCTCCTAAATACATTTCTACCATTATACATTATATAATCAGCAAAAATAAACAGGACAATACACATTTTGTCTCATACCTTTACTTACCTTTCTAATTTCTAGCCATGTCTGCCTTATGCTGTTTTTATATCCTTTAAATTTCTTACAGCATCTTCATATTTTTACCCGAAAAACACATTTTCTACACAACTTCTCCAAAATTAGAACACATTTTCTCGGTATATTATTAAATGTAAACAGCGAGAGCGTAAGCGAGTTGTTTACATCCCCTTTTTCATAAACGACTGCAACACCCTCCCCTCACATAATGTAGTTGCAGTCACTCCCTTTTAATACAAAAAGAAGAGGCTGCCAGAGATGGCAGCCTTTTCTTTTTGTATTCAGATAATTTATAATTACTCACTTCTGAGCGCTATAACAGGATCCTTCTTAGCTGCAATTCTCGATGGGATAAGTCCTCCGATCAATGTCAGTATAACGCTGATGATTACCAGCATCGCTCCACCCTTCCAAGGAAGCGCCGATACACCGGCAACGTTGATATAACTCTCTATCACCTTACTGATCGGTATATTGATCAGCACCGTCACGCCGATTCCTATGAGTCCTGAGAAGAGACCTATGATAAATGTCTCCGCATTGAACACTCTTGAGATATCCTTCTTTGAAGCTCCTATGCTTCGCAGAATACCAATCTCCTTTGTTCTCTCAAGAACTGAGATATATGTGATTATTCCGATCATGATGGATGAAACTATCAATGAAATTGCCACAAATGCAATGAGTACATAAGTTATCGCGTTGATGATCTTGGTCACCGATGACAGCATGATTCCGATGTAATCAGTGTATGTGATCTCCTTGTCAGGATAATCCTCGTTGTACTTGTCTATAAGCTTTGTTATCTCGTCCTTATCCGCAAATTCTGCACAGTAGAGGTTGATGGAAGCCGGCTTTGCAAGCTCTGCATATCCAAGCTTTGACATGTTATCCTCATAAGTAGATGTTGACTCCTGGAAGAAACCGTAACCCTTGAGCATATCGAAGAGCTGATCCTTGGTCATGGACGCCATCTGTGCCTGCATGTCCTCAGTAACCTGACCTGAAGCCATAAGCTGCTGCATAACAGAATCCATATCCACATCATCCGCTGTCAGTTCCTTGCCATCTGAAAATGGCATTCCTGTAAATATGTCAGTATCAGGATTATCCATCTGAGCCTTGAGTACATCTGTCTTCTCGTTCTCTGAAACTATGTAATTGGCAAGCTCCGATGTGTAACCTATATATCCCGGCTGCATGGTAGTTGCATACGCTTTATCCGAAGCCCTGATTACTGCCGACACCTTTACTTCAAGGCCCCCGGCCACAGCAGACTTCAGAAAATCAGCATCAGAACTCATATCTGTGTATGTTCCATCATCATTCTTCTTGTACAGATCGCCCGGAAGCACAACCTTAAACTTGAGATTAAGAAGGTCATCGTATGTAAACACCATCTGCTCAAGCTCCGGTGCCTCTCCGCCAGCAAGTATGGTTGAAACCATATCGCTCAGTTCCTTTGAATCCCTAAGTCCAAGAGTATACAGTGTAAAATCACTTATCTCATTGTTCTTGTCGACGACAAGTACAACCTCGTTCTTATTCTCAGGCCAGTGTCCTGCCAGCACATCGTACTGCTGCTTGAGCAGAGTGTCGTTGTCAAGCATCTGTGTCCACATGTCCATTGACGATGAACCGTAGCTGAATGCCGACATGAAATCTGCCGTTGACTCCTGTGCCTCCGCCATACCTCCAAATCCCATATCTGTCATTGTGGTGCTTGGATTTACCTGGGCAACACCGCCATTTGCACTGTTCTCGTTAAACACATATAATGGTGTATCATATGTGTATGTTATATCACTTGTATACTTGGTGAAGCCGTTTGCATCGTCTTCTATATAATTCTTAAATGACTCAAGGTCGTTCTCCTTCACATCTGACACCATGGACACGAGCATGTCTCCCATGATATCTCCCGAATATACCTTGTCCTCGCCAGCGTGATTGTGATCTGAATCCTCCTCGTTGTTACCTACCATCTTTGAGAGCAGCTCATCGTAATCCATCGCTTTCTTCGTTATCTGCACTGGATATGTGGCAAGTGTCTCCTCCTGTACATCGTTTATGTACTTCTGGAATCCAGACGATAGCGACAATATAAGTGCTATTCCTATGATTCCTATACTTCCGGCAAATGCTGTTAAGAATGTCCTTCCTTTCTTGGTCATGAGGTTGTTCAGACTCAGCGAGAACGCTGTGAACATACTCATGGATGTCTTTCTAGGTTCATAACTTCCGTCATCCTCCTTTGCTTCATCCTCATCTGAGAATGGATTGGAGTCATCTATTATATTTCCATCGAGGAGCTTTACGATTCTTGTTGAATACTGCTGTGCCAACTCCGGGTTGTGCGTGACCATAATAACCAGCTTGTCCTTGGCTATCTCCTTGAGCAGTTCCATGATCTGAACACTTGTCTCTGTGTCAAGTGCACCCGTTGGCTCATCAGCCAACAGAATATCCGGATCGTTTATGAGTGCTCTGGCGATGGCAACTCTCTGCATCTGTCCACCGGACATCTGGTTTGGTTTCTTGTGAATCTGATTTCCCAGACCAACCTTCTCCAAAACCTCCTTCGCTCTCTTTCTTCTATCTGCCTTTGATACTCCAGACAAAGTAAGCGCAAGCTCTACATTTGACAATACCGACTGGTGCGGTATCAGATTGTAGCTCTGGAATACGAATCCGACTGAATTGTTTCTATATGAATCCCAGTCTCTTGACTTGAAATCCTTTGTCGACTTGCCATTGATAACCAGATCTCCACTGGTGTACTGATCCAGTCCGCCCACTATGTTCAGAAGTGTTGTCTTTCCACAACCCGACTGGCCAAGTATGGACACGAACTCATTTCTCCTAAAGTTCACAGATACACCCTTAAGTGCCTGAACAACTTCATCACCAGTATGGTAATCCTTCACGATGTTCTTAAGCTGAAGCATTACGTCCTCCCTTTTTAAGATTATATTGTGCAAAAGCATAGTAAGGTGCTTTGCGCCACGTCTGTGTGCATACACATAACGTATTATGTTCTATATGCATTACACTTTGATAGATTTGTCATTATTACTGGCAAATCATAGCATTTAATTTTTTTCAATGCAATTAAGGCGGGCTATTCTTTATAAATGTTTTATTTTTTTTCATTTCTATCGATAAGTTCAAACTAACTATATGTTGAACTTTTGGCTAAAAATTCTTTTATTTTCTTATTATATGGGGTATAATCAGCGTAAGTGGGTACATTGTATCCAAATATAATTTTACGGAGGATTTTACAAATGTTAGTTTCAGCAACAGAAATGTTAAAGAAAGCTAAGGCTGGTCACTACGCAGTAGGACAGTTCAACATCAACAACCTTGAGTGGACAAAGGCTGTTCTCCTCACAGCTCAGGAGCTTCAGTCACCTGTTATCCTTGGTGTTTCAGAGGGCGCTGGAAAGTATATGACAGGATTTGAGACAGTTGCAGCAATGGTTAAGGCTATGGATGAGTCACTTGGAATCACAGTTCCTGTAGCTCTTCACCTTGATCACGGAACATACGAAGGATGCTACAAGTGTGTTAAGGCTGGATTTACTTCAATCATGTTCGATGGTTCACACTATCCATTCGAGGAGAACCTTGCTAAGTCAACAGAGCTCGTTAACGTAGCTCATCAGCTTGGCCTCTCAATCGAGTGTGAGGTTGGTTCTATCGGTGGTGAGGAAGACGGAGTTATTGGTATGGGCGAGTGCGCTGATCCAGCGGAGTGCAAGACTATCGCTGATCTCGGCGTTGATATGCTTGCTGCTGGTATCGGTAACATCCATGGTAAGTACCCAGCTAACTGGAAGGGACTTAGCTTTGAGACACTTGATGCTATCCAGCAGAAGACAGGCGTTATGCCATTAGTTCTTCACGGTGGTACAGGTATCCCAGCTGACATGATCAAGAAGGCTATTTCACTTGGCGTTTCAAAGATCAACGTTAACACAGAGTGCCAGTTATCATTCGCAGATGCTACAAGAAAGTACATCGAGGCTGGTAAGGATCTTGAGGGCAAGGGATTTGATCCTAGAAAGCTTCTCGCTCCTGGTTTCGAGGCTATCAAGGCTACTGTTAAGGAGAAGATGGAACTCTTCGGATCAGTTGGTAAGGCTAACGACTAATTCTTTAACAGAACAATTAACAAATGTAACGATAAACTGTTCGACAACTTTCGGACAAGTATCGCTCACGTAAACTTAAAGGAACCCCATCACAGCTTGTACAAGCCATGATGGGGTTCTTATTCTTACTTATTTTTCTTTTATATTATTTTTTTATCTTCACTAATATAAATTTCTAAATTCTAATCTTGCTTCTCTGCCTTATCCTTTTTTCTGCTGATTGTCCACCATATAGGAACTGATATCAGCATGAAAAGTGCCGCTGCCACGCTAATCCATGCACCGACTCCGAGTCTTGCATTTGCCACTGCATCTAGCTTTCCAAGATCTATCAATGACAGAACAAATTCAAATATCAATATTCCGCCAACAACTATAGATATAACAAGGTCTGCTATATAACAGCCTGCCTTGTTGATAAATGCACAGATCACGTCTGCTATGATAACTACCGCCACAACAAGCATTGACAGTACATTTATCCCAAACACTCCAACTATGCTTCTGGCATCTGTCCCCATATAAGCATAAGGAATAAATACTGATACAACAGCCATGATAATGCCGATCAGGTTTAACACATTAGGTACATGTGTGGATTCCTTCTTCACATCACCAGGTATGTTATGCCTGTTCTCATATCCCATATAACCCATAGGGTTGTTGTATGGCGTTGGCTGTACCGGCTGGCCATACTGCGACTGTGGCTGGTATGGCTGCTGGGTTGGCTGGCCATACTGCGGCATCTGCTGGTATGGTGTCTGCATTGGCTGTGCTCCCTGGCTATACTGTGACTGTGACTGTGGCTGATATGGCTGCTGGGCTGGCTGACCGTACTGCGGCATCTGCTGCACCGGCTGGCCATACTGTGGCATATGCTGATACAGTGACTGAGCTGGCTGTGCTACCTGACTATATGGTGCTTGAACTGACTGCACACCCTGACCATTCTGTGCCTGACTATTCTCAGCCATCATAGCCTTTTCCTGCTCCAGATTCTGCTCAGAAGTCGACCCGCCATCAACTCTGTCAATATCTTCTACTCTATTCTGTTCATCCATGTTCGTCATCTACCTCCGATGTAATTATTCTACACATCCCTTACATATCGAGATACCTCTTCAGATACTGTCCTGTATAGGACTGAGGTATCTTCGCAACTTCCTCAGGAGTTCCTCTGGCAATGACCGTTCCACCGCCAGCACCTCCTTCAGGTCCCATGTCAATAATATAATCTGCGGTCTTGATAACGTCAAGATTATGTTCGATAACCACAACTGTGTTGCCGCCCTCGCTGAGCCTTCTGAGTATATCCACAAGTCTGTGCACATCAGCAAAATGAAGTCCCGTGGTTGGCTCATCAAGCACATATATCGTCTTTCCTGTTCCTCGTCTCGAAAGCTCTGTTGCAAGCTTGATTCTCTGCGCCTCTCCGCCCGACAGAGTGGTGGATGGCTGACCCAGCTTGATATATCCGAGTCCAACATCGCGGAGAGTCTCTATCTTCCTCAGTATCCTTGGCACATTTGCAAAGAACTCACATGCCTCGTCAACTGTCATGTCAAGGACTTCATTGATACTCTTGCCCTTGTACTTGACCTCCAGAGTCTCCCTGTTATATCTCTTTCCTCCGCACACTTCACATGGCACATATATATCTGGCAGGAAGTGCATCTCTATCTTGATTATTCCATCTCCTCGACACGCCTCGCATCGTCCACCAGATACATTGAAGCTGAATCTTCCCTTGCCGTAACCTCTTGCCTTGGCATCCTTGGTTCCAGCAAACAAATCCCTTATCAGATCAAATGTACCTGTATAAGTAGCCGGATTGGATCTCGGCGTTCTACCTATAGGTGACTGGTCTATATTGATAATCTTATCCAAAGCATCATAGCCAATGATATGGTCGTGCTTTCCTGCTTTAATCCTGCTCTTGTTGAGTCTTCTCGCCAGCTTCTTATACAAGATCTCATTTACCAGAGAACTCTTTCCTGAACCAGACACACCCGTCACACATGTCATGATTCCAAGTGGTATGTCCACATCTATATGCTTGAGATTGTTCTCATAAGCATTCTTGACAGTGAGCCATCCGGTTGGCTTTCTCCTCACATCCGGAACCTCTATCTTCTTCCTGCCACTTAAGTAGTCACCGGTGATAGAATTCTCACATTTCATAATATCTTCAGCCGTACCCTCAGCTACCACATATCCACCATTTGCACCGGCTCCCGGTCCTATATCTATAATGTGATCCGCCGCCCTCATGGTATCCTCGTCGTGCTCTACAACGATAAGCGTATTTCCAAGGTCTCTCAGATTCTTGAGCGCTGCTATCAGCTTGTCATTGTCCCTCTGGTGAAGTCCGATACTAGGCTCATCCAGAATATATGCAACTCCGACCAGACCTGAACCTATCTGCGTGGCAAGTCTTATTCTCTGTGCCTCTCCACCTGAGAGCGTGCTTGTACCTCTACTCAGACACAGATAGTCAAGTCCCACATCAATAAGAAAATGCAGTCTCGACCTTATCTCCTTGAGTATGGCCGCACCTATCATCTTCTGTCTGTCAGTGAGTTCCAGATCCTTCATAAACTTTGCAAGTTCTGTGATAGGAAGCTCTGTAAGTTCGGCAATATTCTTATCTCCAACTGTAACAGCAAGGGCTGTCGGCTTAAGTCTCTTACCACCACAGACCTCACACGGAGTTACAGTCATGAATGTCTCATACTCGGCCTTTGTGGACTCCGCAGATGTCTCCCTGTATCTTCTGGCAACACTCTTTATGAGTCCCTCAAATGTTATATCATACACTCCCTCCCCGCGCTGTCCTTTATAATGCACCTTAACCGGGCGAGAGTTCTTTCCATATAATAAGAGATCTTTTATATCCTGTGGATAATCCTGAAATGGCGTATCAAGAGAGAATCCATACTCCGCACTGAGTGCCTTGAGTATTGCATTTGAATAGCTCTTGCCATCATTGCATGACTGCCATCCCAGAACCACTATGGCTCCATCATTTATCGACAAACTCTGATCGGGTATCATAAGATCCGGATCAAATTCCATCTTGAAGCCAAGACCTGCACATGTCGGGCATGCGCCAAATGGATTGTTGAACGAAAAGCTTCTCGGCTCTATCTCATCTATGCTGATTCCGCAATCCGGGCATGAAAAGCTGTCTGAGAAATTGATAATGGTATTCTCCTTCTGAACACCATTCTCATCCCTCTCCCCGATCACCTCAATTTTCATAAGCCCCTCTGCAAGCTGAAGTGCGGTCTCTATGGAATCTGTGAGTCGCCTCTCCACATCCTGTCTTACAACCAGACGATCGACTACTATATCTATACTGTGCTTCTTGTTCTTATCGAGCTTTATCTCCTCCGACAGCTCATACATGCTGCCATCGACAACCACTCTGACAAATCCGCTCTTCTTTGCCTTCTCCAGCAGCTTTACATGCTCTCCCTTTCGGCCTCTGACCACAGGCGCAAGCACCATGAACTTTGTCCTCTCAGGTAGCTTCATGATCTCATCCACCATCTGGTCAACCGTCTGTCTGCTTATGACCTTACCACAGTTCGGGCAGTGTGGTATTCCCACTCTGGCATAGAGAAGTCTGAAATAGTCGTATATCTCAGTGACAGTGCCAACTGTGGATCGAGGATTTCTGTTTGTTGACTTCTGATCTATGGAGATTGCAGGGGAAAGTCCCTCTATCTTATCCACGTCCGGCTTCTCAGCCTGTCCAAGGAACTGTCTCGCATAGGAGGACAGCGACTCCATGTATCGTCTCTGTCCCTCCGCATATATCGTGTCAAATGCCAGTGAAGACTTACCTGATCCCGAAAGTCCTGTCACGACAACAAATTTGTCCCTTGGAATCTTGACATTGATATTCTTCAGATTATTTTCACGTGCGCCCTCAATAGTAATATACTTCCTGTCAATATTCCTGCTGGCGTTGAAATAATCATCATCTTTCATGCTCGCATCCGTTATATTCTCCAGATGCTCACCACGTTCATAATTCTTATTGTCTTCCATCTTGATCTAACCTTTTCTCTTTATCATTTATATTTGTTATATCTTAATTATCTACCCTGCATCCATCTATTCTTTATCATAATCTCTCAGTGCCGCCTTGTACACCTTGAGCTGATCTCTGATCTCCGCCGCCACCTCAAAGTTGAGGTCTGCTGCCGCCATATTCATCTTCTTGGTCAGCTTGGCGATAACCTTCTGAAGCTCCTTCTTCGTCATGGACTCAGCGTCCTTATCCTCCTCTGGAAGTTCCTCCTTCTTCACCTCTATGGTTATGAGATCCCTTATGCTCTTCTCTATAGTCTTAGGGGTTATTCCATGTTCCTCATTATACTTCTGCTGTATCTCACGACGTCTGCTCGTCTCATCGAGGGCATACTTCATAGAACCCGTGATAGTATCCGCATACATGATGACATGTCCATCCACATTTCGGGCTGCTCTTCCTATGGTCTGGATGAGTGATGTCTCCGATCTCAGGAAACCTTCCTTATCAGCGTCAAGTATGGCTACCAGAGTGATCTCCGGTATATCAAGTCCCTCTCTCAGAAGGTTGATTCCAACAAGCACATCAAATACGCCAAGACGGAGATCTCTCACTATCTCAACCCTCTCCATAGTGTCTATATCCGAGTGCAGATATTTTACCTTTATATCATTGTCCCTCATATAGCTGGTGAGATCTTCAGCCATACGCTTGGTAAGTGTTGTCACAAGTACCTTGTGTCCCTGCTCGGTCTCCTTGCGAACCTCTTTCAGCAGATCATCTATCTGACCTTCCACCGGTCTGACCTCAACCGGCGGATCAAGAAGTCCTGTAGGTCTGATAATCTGTTCAGCCATAAGCATCTGGTGCTCCTCCTCGTATTTGCCCGGTGTGGCTGATACAAACATGACCTGATCAAGCTTCTGCTCAAATTCCGAGAAGTTGAGTGGTCTGTTGTCAAGTGCCGATGGCAATCTGAATCCATAGTCCACCAGATTCATTTTACGGGAACGGTCTCCAGAATACATCGCACCGACCTGAGGCACCGTCATATGTGACTCATCTATAATAAGAAGAAAGTCATCGTCAAAGAAATCCAGCAGTGTGCTCGGCGTCTCTCCGGCTGATCTTCCAGCCAGCGGACCGGAATAGTTCTCTATACCAGAGCAAAATCCAGTCTCTCTCATCATCTCCATATCAAAGTTAGTTCTCTCCTCGATACGCTGTGCCTCGATGAGTTTATCCTTTGACTTGAAGTAAGCAACTCTGTCCTTGAGCTCCGCCTCTATCCTCTTCAGCGCCTTCTCCATCTTCTCCTGTCCAACCACATAGTGAGATGCCGGAAACAGGCATGTATATGTCAGATCTCTCTTTCCCTCTCCGGTGAGCGGATCAAACTCTGTGATCCTGTCTATCTCATCCCCGAAGAATTCTATCCTTATTCCATCGTCAAATGTTGACACAGGAATTATCTCAAGTACATCCCCACGCACTCTGAATGTGCCTCTCTGCAGATCCATGTCATTCCTGTCATACTGTATATCTGTCAGTTCATCGATGACCTGATCTCTGTCCTTTATCATGCCAACTCTGAACGACAACATCTGATTCCTGTACTCGTCCGGATCACCGATGCCATATATACACGATACAGATGCAACCACTATGACATCCTTTCTGTCTATGAGCGCAGCTGTTGCACTATGTCTCATCCGGTCAATATCGTCATTAATAGACGAATCCTTTGCAATATAAGTATCCGTAGACGCCACATATGCTTCCGGCTGATAATAATCGTAGTATGATACAAAATACTCCACCGCATTGTTCGGGAAAAATTCTTTCATCTCCCCATAAAGCTGCGCCGCCAGAGTCTTGTTATGTGCAAGTATAAGCGTGGGCTTATTCAGCTGCTGTATGACATTCGCCATGGTAAAAGTCTTACCAGATCCGGTTACACCCAGCAGCGTCTCAAACTGATTACCTTCCTGAAAACCCTTTACCAATTTTTCTATTGCCTCCGGCTGATCTCCGGTGGGCTTGTATTCCGATACCAATTCAAAATGATCCATAAAAGTCTCCTACTCTAGGCTAAAACCTGCATCTATTATATCGAACATTAGTTCCCATATCAAGTAAAAACGCGGCAGTTGCTCAAGTTTATTTATCCCCTGAACAACTGCCACTATACTTCAACTGTTTGCTCACAACACCTTCTATGCCGCTAGTTCATCCCTACCCAGGCTTATCTCATAGCAGCCTTTCTCATCGACAGTCACCACGACCCTCTCAAATCCTGTGTAAAATCTTAATATATACAGATCATCTGCCCTTGAGATAACCACCTCAGCATTCATCTCCGCCAGATCTGTCATATTGTCTTTCAGCACACCCTCGCTGACTCTGATGATCTGTCTCTCTTTATCTATCTGTCTGCGTTCTCCAAGCTCTTTATAATAAAGGAAGAGATTCTCCTCCAACGCCTTTGATCTGCAGCTGCATCTGTGAAAATAGCTGCCGATGATCATATAAAGCATGTATGCTGTCTCCTGCTGTCTGTGTGATGTCTTTTCTGTAAATGAATATCTCATAATCGTTACCTCCATAATGAAAAAATAAACCTAAAATAAATCTACAAAATGTTGTCAATGTGTTATCTGAAGCTTTACCAGCTCACACCTTATCAGTGCCCGCTCCCCGGTCTGTCATTTTTCAGCCGACGACAGTCGCTGTGTCCGTATTCTTTGCTGCCCCGGATACCGGGCAGATGCATATTCAGTTTTCATTTGAAATCTGCCCCATTCCCAAAAGGCAACAAAAAAAGAGTCATGATCGCAGACTTGTAGCACTTGCTACTCATCATGTTTTCAAACTCTTCTACTTAAAATATGATTTATTCAGTTTTCATTATGGATATCAGCAATCGCTGATGTATATGTTATATCAAAAACTAATTGTGGTGTCAACATATTTATAAATATATCTATAAAACACAAGAGAGCCAGATTTCTCCGACTCTCTTAAATATGCATCCACAAATGCATACCCCAATTAGTATCTATAATTTCCTACCTTATCGCATCCTTCATGCTCTTCACATAATCTGTCACATAAGGCACACAGTCCTTGCCGTACTGGGCACACAGCTTGACGATGGCTGAACCGACGATGACACCGTCTGACTTCTCCGCCATCTGCTTTGCCTGCTCAGGTGTGGATATTCCGAAACCTACAGCGCAAGGGATGTACTTCGCCTTCTTCACCAGATCGACCATTGCTCCTATGTCTGTGGTGATCTTGGTTCTGGTTCCGGTTACACCGAGTGATGACACGCAGTATACAAATCCACTCGCATCATTTGCGATCATGGATATTCTCTCATGGGATGTAGGTGCGATGAGTGAAATGAGATCCACATCATACTGCTTACAGATTCCGTCAAACTCGTCCTTCTCCTCGTAAGGAATGTCAGGAAGGATCAGACCGTCTATGCCAATCTCCCTGCATGTGCTGATGAATCTCTCCGAACCGTACGAGAATACGACATTTGCATATGTCATGAACACCATAGGTATTGTCACTTTCTTGCGTAGCTTTCTCACAAGGTCAAATACCTTGTCTGTCGTCACGCCGCCTGCAAGCGCTCTTATATTTGCGCCCTGAATGACCGGGCCCTCGGCTGTCGGGTCTGAGAATGGGATTCCCAGCTCTATAAGGTCTGCACCGGCCTCAACCATTGCGTATACTACCTCCTCTGTCACATCCAGTGACGGATCGCCACATGTCACAAATGGTATAAATGCTTTTCCATGTTCAAATGCTTTTGCTATATTACTCATGAAGATCCTCCCCTCTGTATCTTGCGATGGCTGCAACGTCCTTGTCGCCACGTCCTGATACATTGATCACTATTATTTTATCCTTGTCCATTGTAGGTGCCAGCTTCATGGCATAAGCCACAGCGTGGGCGCTCTCTATCGCAGGGATGATTCCCTCGATCCTTGACAGATACTCAAATGCATCAACTGCCTCGTCATCTGTGATTGCCACATACTCTGCACGTCCGATGTCGTGAAGATATGCGTGCTCAGGTCCGATTCCCGGGTAGTCAAGTCCCGCTGAGATCGAATATACAGGTGCGATCTGACCAAATTCATCCTGACAGAAGTAGGACTTCATGCCGTGGAATATACCAAGCTTTCCAGTCGCAATAGTTGCCGCTGTCTCAAATGTATCAACACCTCTGCCTGCTGCCTCACAGCCGATCAATCTGACGCTCTCGTCAGGTATGAAATCATAGAAAGCTCCGATGGCATTTGAACCGCCGCCCACACATGCCATGACGACATCAGGAAGTCTTCCCTCCTTCTCCATGAGCTGTGCCTTGATCTCTTTACTGATCACAGCCTGGAAATCACGGACGATCTCAGGAAAAGGATATGGTCCCATGACTGAGCCGAGTACATAGTGTGTATCATCGATCCTGCTTGTCCACTCACGGAATGCCTCAGATACCGCATCCTTCAGTGTGGCTGTTCCAGTCTTTACCGGATGAACCTTTGCACCCAGAAGTCTCATTCTGTACACGTTGAGAGCCTGTCTGATCGTGTCCTCCTCGCCCATGTATATCTCACACTCCATGCCCATCATGGCTGCAACTGTAGCTGTTGCAACACCGTGCTGTCCGGCACCGGTCTCCGCGATAACTCTTGTCTTGCCCATTCTCTTGGCAAGGAGCATCTGTCCGATTACATTGTTGATCTTGTGTGCTCCTGTGTGGTTCAGATCCTCTCTCTTGAGGTAGATCTTTGCACCGCCCAGATCCTTTGTCATTCTCTCCGCATAGTAAAGTCTGCTAGGTCTTCCCGCATACTCGTTGAGCATCTCTGTGAGCTCTCTGTTGAACTCCGGATCATCCTTATATTTTTTGTAAGCCTCCTCCAGCTCCAGCATCGCATTCATCAAAGTCTCTGGAATATACTGGCCGCCGTGAACGCCAAATCTGCCTTTTGACATATGTTCTTCCTCCTGTTTTTGTCTTCTCAGATATATTTTCAAATGTATTTCTACACTTTTGTATTGTGTTTCTTCTATATAATATGTTACTCGCCTCTAAGTTCCGCAAACAACTTCTTCTTGTCGGGACTTCTCATAAATGTCTCGCCTATGAGCACCGCATCAGTTCCATTTGCCTTAAGCCTGTCTATGTCCTCCTTTGTCTTGATTCCACTCTCAGACACATACACCATCTTCTGGGGTGCTAAAGTGTCAGCCGCAGCTCCTGTACCAGTGACAGGTACCTCCGTCCCCATATGGGTGACTGGCACCGTATCCGGTATCAGCATTCTTAGGCGAACACTGTTCATGATGTCCACCGTAAATGTTCTGAGGTCTCTGTTGTTCACTCCGATGATGCCGGCTCCACAGGCTATCGCCCGTCTGACCTCATCCTCATCGTGAGCCTCAACCAGAGCAGACATTCCAAGTTCATGTGCAAGCCGAAGATATGAGGCAAGTTGCTCGTCATCCAGTATGGCGCAAATCAAAAGCACCGCCGATGCTCCTATGACCTTTGCCTCATATATCATATACTCGTCAACTGTGAAATCCTTCCTCAGCAGCGGTATATTTACCTCCTTCTTTATATCCATCAGGAACTGATTGCTTCCCTGGAAATAAAACGGCTCAGTGAGCACCGATATAGCTGAAGCACCAGCCGCCTCATATTCCTTTGCGATCTCAACATAAGGAAAGTCCGGTGCGATAAGTCCCTTGGAAGGTGATGCCTTCTTGACCTCACAGATAAACGATATTCCATCTGCCGCCAGATTATCCCTAAATGGGAACTTACTATATGGGGTGCTGCCGTTATTCGTCTCTCTGGCAACTATATCAAGTGCCTGTCTCTTCATCTCCTCAAGAGGAACTTTTTTCTTCTGTTCTGCCACACGTTCCTTTGTCTTTGCAGCTATCTCATCTAATATCATCTCTTACCTCTCTATACAACTTTCTATCACAGTTTGCGATGAAACTTATCTACTCATTTGTCAGTCTTACAAATGCATCAAGCGTCTCAGCAGCCTTGCCACTGTCGATCATGTCCTCTGCTACCTTTATTCCATCCGCTATGGAGTCTGCCTTGCCTGCGATGTAGATACAAGCTGCTGCGTTCAGTACAACTGCATTTCTTTTAGCTCCTTTGATCTTGCCTGACAGGATATCGCGGGTAATCTGCGCGTTTTCCTCAGGATCGCCGCCCACCAGATCCTCCTTGCTGCATCTCTCAAATCCGAAATTCTCTGGCTTGATCTCGTACTTTGTGATCTCGCCATCTTTGATCTCTGCAACTGTTGTAGGTGCGCTCATGGACATCTCATCCAGACAATCCTGTCCGTATACGACAAGTCCCCGTTTTACGCCAAGACCAACAAGTACAGGAGCCATCTGATCAACAAGCTCCTCCTTGTATACTCCCATGATCTGCATCTGAGCCTTTGCCGGGTTGGTAAGAGGACCAAGGATATTGAATACTGTCGGTATTCCAAGTGCCTTTCTGACCGGACCTGCATATTTCATCGCCTTATGATATACCTGGGCAAACATAAAGCTCATGTTGCACTCAGCGAGAACCTTGCCCATCTTTTCAGGTGATATGGAGATATTTACACCAAGAGCCTCAAGGACATCCGCTGCGCCACTCTTGCTTGATACGCTTCTGTTACCGTGCTTTGCGATCGCTACTCCGGCCGCTGCTGCAACTATACCACTCGTTGTCGATATGTTAAATGAATTCGCACAATCTCCGCCTGTTCCCACGATCTCAAGAACATCTATTCCGTCATGTGGAAGAGACTCCGCATGGTCTCTCATTCCATTTGCACTGGCTGTTATCTCGTCAAGCGTCTCGCCCTTCATGTGAAGCGCTGTGAGATATCCCGCCGTTGTCTCTCCCGGCACCTGGCCACTGAATATCTCATCCATGCTGGCATATGCCTCATCGTATGTAAGATCCTGTCCTGCTGCTACCTTCTTAAGAGTTTCCTGTATCATCGCCATATCCTCCTTATTTTATATCATTTTATATCTCTAAAAAATTTCTGAGCATTATCTTGCCCTTCGGTGTCAGTATCGACTCCGGATGGAACTGAACTCCATATACCTCATAATCCCTGTGTTTTACTGCCATGATCTCTCCATCCTCCGTTCTTGCTGTGACCTCCAGACATTCAGGGAAATTCTCATCGGCTGCTGCCAGTGAATGATATCTGGCAACCTGTATCTTGCTCTGAAGTCCTCTGAACAATCTGCAGTTCAGATCCACATCAACCAGCGACATCTTTCCATGCATAAGTTTCTTTGCATATGTGACTGTCGCACCATATGTCTCGCAAATCGCCTGATGTCCGAGACACACGCCGAGGATTGGTACTTTTCCTGCAAAATATCTCACCGCTTCCTCACACATTCCCGCATCCGAAGGTCTTCCGGGTCCCGGTGAGATGATTATGTGATCAGGATTCATCGCTTCAATCTCCTCACAGGTGAACTCATCATTTCTTATGACCTTTATATCCGGATTTATTGCCCCCACAAGCTGATACAGGTTGTAGGAGAAGCTGTCATAATTATCTATAAGTATTGTCATTTGTTTTGTCCTCCTTGTATTTATTGTGCATGCGCATGAAAGGCGCTCATTGTGAGTGCTGTTGTAACTGCCTTTGCCTTGTTGATACATTCCTGGAACTCATTTGCCGGAACACTGTCTGCTACAATTCCCGCTCCGGATCTGACAAATACCTTGTCACCCTTTTTGTATGCGATCCTTATGGCTATACATGTATCAAGATTCCCTGTGAAATCTATGTATCCTATGGCTCCACCATATATTCCTCTCTTGTTGTTCTCCAGCTCGTTGATGATCTGACACGCCCTGATCTTCGGTGCCCCTGAGAGGGTTCCTGCTGGAAGTACCGCATCCACGGCTGACAGCTCATCATACCTGCTGTCATCGATCTCTCCTTTGACCGTTGACCCGATATGCATTACATGTGAGTACCTCTGAACCTTCATGTACTGCTCAACCTCAACAGTTCCGAACTTGCTTATCTTACCAAGATCATTTCTTCCGAGATCCACCAGCATGTTGTGCTCCGCCAGCTCCTTCTCATCCGCCATAAGTCCTGCCTCAAGTCTCATATCCTCTTCCTTTGTCTTTCCCCTCGGTCTCGTTCCAGCAAGAGGAAATGTGTGGAGCACGCCATTCTCAAGCTTTACCAGTGTCTCAGGTGATGCGCCCGCAACCTCTATCTGGTCGCCGCTGAAGTAGAACATATACGGAGAAGGATTTGTGCTTCTGAGAACCCTGTATGTATTGAACAGTGAACCCTCCATCTCAGCCTCAAGTCTGTTGGACAGAACCACCTGGAAGATATCTCCCTCGAATATGTATCTCTTTGCCCTCTCAACCATGCTGCAATATTTTTCTTTATTGAACAGAGGCTTGAAATCACTCTTCATCTTAACCGGCTCTATCTCCGCCATCTCTCCATCGAGGATTAGCTTCTTCATATCTTCTATGTCAGCAAGTGCCTTTGCATATCCGGCTTCTATATCGGACGTGTCAGCATTTGCAATGAGGATCAGCTTTGACTTGAAATTGTCAAATGCTATGACCTTGTCAAATAACATCAGATCCAGATCCTGAAACCCTTCATCATCCTCGGCATCGATCACAAGCTTCTTCTCACTGTACTTTATGTAATCATATGAGAAGAAACCGACAAAACCTCCTGTAAACGTTGGAAGTCCTTCTATCTTCGGACTCCTGTAATCCTTGAGTATCTCTCTGATGAATACCTCAGGATGAATATCGTCCGCTTCCTTTATCACATTTCCATCTATATCCTTGAGCTGTATGTGCCCATTCATGCATGTGACATCAAGCTTTGGATTATAACCAAGAAATGTGTAGCGTCCCCACACCTCCTGATTCTCCACGCTCTCAAGTATGTAACAGTGCTCATTCGCCGCTTTCAGCTTTCTGAGTAAGTTGATAGGTGTGATCACATCCGATAACATCTCACAGCACACCGGAACCATCCTATATCCGTCTGCCGCATATTTCTTTGCCTCGTTAAGTTCTGGTCTTATCATGTCTCATCCTCCTTGCCAATTAATATAAAAAAAACCACAGGACATAAAAAAATTCCTTATCCTACAAACATTAGGACAAGAAATCTAATCTCCTGCGGTGCCACCTAATTTCATCGATAAATAAAAAAAAATATATATAAATAATTTATATATATTTATATATATCGATGCCCTCGACCATATACAATCATATATGTACCTTCTATAACGGTAGGTCTCCGTCTCCCCTACTTGAATCTCAAATCTTTCGGTTTGCCCTCACAAGTCCATTCACCTGCACTCCCATCGCTGCAATCACACCACCTGCAACTCTCTGAACATGTTATATGCCGCTACTCCTCTTGATCAACGGTTTATCTTATATTTGTAACCATAATGCGCTTTCCTAGTAAATTTGTCAAGATTAATTTTTCAAGTTTCTGTCATATTTTCACTTGTTTTTTACTGTTTACCGCATATTTACTGGACTTTTTCCACTTATCATTTATTTTATACTTTCTTAATTATTTCCTAATTGACTACTTTACCCAACTGAAATATCCTAGGGGACGTAGGGGACAGGTATCTCCGTCCCCATGATGAACGCCGAAGTTTTCAGCAGATTTTATAAAGTTATCAACATTAAGGAGCAGTTATGAACACAAGTACAATCTCTTCAAATTCCGAAGAGAGGATGGGCACGGCGCCGATATTTAAACTTATGCTCTCCATGGGCATTCCAACATTTGTGGCGCAGCTCATCAATCTCTTATACAACATAGTGGACAGAATATACATAGGACATATCCCGGAGGTAGGCGCAGCATCCCTCACCGGAATCGGACTGTGTCTCCCGATCATCACCCTTGTAAGTGCATTCAGCGTGTTCGTGGGCGCGGGCGGAGCGCCTCTGGCTTCCATTGCTCTCGGCAAGGGCGACAGGGACAAGGCACAGCGCATCCTGTCAAATGGCGTAACCCTGCTCATCATATTTACAGTTATTGTTATGGCTGTCATCTACACATTGAAGAAACCGCTTCTGTATTTCTTCGGTGCCAGCGATGCCACCTATCCACATGCCGATGACTATCTGAGCATTTACCTTATAGGCACTATATTTGTCATGATCACCACCGGACTGAACACATTTATCACAGCCCAGGGACAGTCAAAGACCGCCATGTTTTCTGTGCTCATAGGAGCCATATTCAACATCATCCTCGATCCGATATTCATATTTGCACTGAACCTCGGAATCAAGGGTGCGGCCATAGCGACCGTCATATCCCAGGCGATAAGCGCGGCTTGGGTTATCAGATTTCTGACATCCGACAAGGCTAGTCTTCGCATATCAGCGCAGATGATGCGCCCACAAGGCAAGCTGATCCTGTCAATTGCAGCTCTCGGTGTGTCACCATTTATCATGCAGGTCACGGAGAGCCTTATAACCATCGTGTTCACACATGGACTCCAGAAGTACGGCGATGACCTGTACGTGGGATCATTCACCATACTCCAAAGTATCATGCAGATTATATTTATCCCGATGAGCGGTTTCTCCCAGGGAGTCCAGCCCATCATCAGCTACAACTACGGCAAGGGCAACGTGGACAGAGTGAAGAAGACATGTACCATACTGATAACCATGTCCATCATAGTGTCATTTGTCCTGGCTGGGGCCGCATTCCTGTTTCCGTCCGTGGCAGCCGGAATATTTACCTCGGATGAATCCCTCAAAGCACTCTGTGCAAAAGTTCTTCCGATATACATATTCGGAATGATGTTCTTTGGCATACAGAACGGATGTCAGCAGTCCTTCATATCCATGGGACAGGCAGGCAAATCCCTTATATTTGCACTGCTGAGAAAGGTCATACTGATAATCCCACTCGCGATCATCCTGCCATACTGCACGCACTCAGTCATGAGCATTTACTACGCCGAGCCTATTAGCGACATAGTGTCCGCATTCTCATGCGGCGCGACATTCCTGCTGACATTTAAGTCAATGATGAAGGGCGCAGGGAAGAAGTAACCCTCCTCATTTTCCTTCTCAGCAACACCATGCCCACCACGCACGACACGATCTCCGTGATCGGGAATGCCCACCATATCAGTGATACATCCGCCTGGCCGCCTCTGACCAGAGCCGCAAATGCTCCGGCAAGCGGCAGGATGATTATCAACTGTCTGAGCAGCGATATCACAAGCGATTCCACACCGCCTTCAAGGGCCTGATATATTCCCTGAAATGCAACATTTACCCCGGCAAATACGAAACTTAGGGAGATTATCCTCATGGCATCTATAAAATACACTCTGGACTGTCCCGCATTAAAAAGTCCGGCAAATGCAGCTGGAAACAGCTCTGTCACAGCCATTCCAAACACCATCAGCGCTATTGTGTAGATTATTCCACACTTAATCGCATCATTTATCCTCTTTCTGTCACCCATTCCATAGCTGTATGCCGTGATCGGGGTGATCGCATCCCTGAGTCCAAATGCGAGAAACAGCACAAACTGCTGAACCTTGTAGAACAGACCATATGCAGTCTGCGCCGACTGGTTAAACTTGAGAATGAGATTCAGCGCGTATACCATGATGGACATAAGTGCCTGGGCTATGATGGCCGGGAGTCCTATGGCATATATTCCCCGGATGATTCTCCAGTCAGGCTTCATGTATGCACATCCATGTTCAAATTCCTTATTAAGTCTCAGATGAAACACGCACAGCAGAACCGCAGACGCTATCTGACCTATAATAGTCGCATAGGCGGCTCCTCTGACACCCATCTCAGGAAATGGTCCCACTCCGTATATGAGAAGCGGATCAAGTATGATGTTTATGACAGCTCCCATCACCTGACCTATCGTTGAATACATGGATCTGCCAGTTGCCTGAAGCAGCTTCTCAAACAACGAGAAGAATATTATTCCAAATGAATACACACAGCATATTCTTAGATAATCCACAGCCATCTCTGTGACCTGCGTGTCCATAGTCTGTGAGACTATATAAGTCCTCACTCCCAATATTCCAAATAACAAACACACCACATATATTACAGCACCGAGAAACAGACTGTTGCCAGCCACCTTGGCAGCTCTTTCCTTATCACCCTGACCAAGGGTTCTGGCAATAAACGCATTTGTGCCGACTCCCGTGCCTATGCCCAGAGCAACCATGAGCATCTGCACCGGAAATACCAGCGTGAGGGCATTTAACGCAGCCTCACTTCCCACCTTCATATTTCCCACAAATGCGCTGTCTACGATGTTGTACACCGCCTGAAGCGCCATGGAAAGAATCATAGGAATACCCATCTGGATCATCAGCTTTCCAACTGGCATATCTTTCATCTTATTTCTCTCTCTGTTTTCCTCTTTGTTCTTATCCATTTCTTCCACTCTTCAAACTCCTTTCCCTGAACAAAAAAAGCAGCTATCGCCTAAGTTAGTTGGACTTACGCTGAATAGCTACACACTAGAAAATTATTATATATACACATAAAAAGCGAGTGACAAAACTGGATTTACGCAATCTTTGCCACTCGCTTTCGATGTGTATTATACTTTTTGTTTTTGAAAAAGTAAAGTTGTAAAATTTATAATGGACTGAACATGTTATCCAGAATATCCTGATAATTTCTGTCACCAAGTGTCTCTATAGCTATTATCATCGTATACTTTCCGTCATCTGATCTTACTATTACATTTGTCAGAGAGTACTCAGTTCCAGACATATCAGCCGTTGCTGTACATATGTAGTGCTCTTCGCCAAATACTGTACACTTGGAATAATCAGTCTCAATATTGCTTGCTTCAGCGCCAATTCTACTTGCTGTAGATGTAATAACAGTATCCATCTGAGCAACAGTTGCCTTTGCTACTGTATTCTCATCAGCCCACACATCATAACCGTAATTTCCACCACCCTTAGGGGACTTTATTTTGAGCAGAATATAGTGTGTACCATCATTTGCACAGAATGCATAATCGTTTCCTACCGTAAAGCTATTGTCCAGATTATCCAATGCCCTCTGTACAGTCTCATCGCTATTGGAATCCTCCACAACCTCAGAGATATCGGTGGCAGTCAGTAATGAACCTCTTGTCTGAATTCCATAGCTTCCTTCAAGGTTGATCTTAAATCCAAAATACGAATTCTCATAACCATTCTTGGTGTATACACCTACTATTGAAGGATCAGCTTCTGCCTCTTCACTGTCCTCTGTATCTTCCTCTGTGTCCTCCTCATCAATGGCGACCGAACTGTCCTCAGTATCATCTGCAGTGTCCTGTGTTTCAGTATCCTGCTCCTCTGTTGCTGCTTCTGTCTCAGCTTCAGTTGTAGCCTTAGTTACAGAATTGTCATTGCCCCCACAGCCTGTCAGCATCAATCCCATCATCATTGCAGCCACTACAATATAACTTGTTCCCTTTTTCATATTGTTCATTTCCTCCTAAATGTATAAAATTAGCAACATCTCTATTATAAGGTAACTATTATATTATGCAAGATATTTATGATTGCAAACTATACAAACCTGACGGCTGTCCACTATAGCTATGAACTTTTCTTTATTATATACGTCCACCATATACAGGAAAACCACTGCTCGCTCCATAGCTCTCGATCTTCTTGAAATTCTTAAGAGCCTCCATATCCTCTGCACTTATCTCGAAATCGACCTCTGTATTGCTCTTCATGTGCTCTGGATTGGCCGTCTTTGGCAGTGAAATTGTTCCGAGCTGGATAGTATATCTGATGCAGAGCTGTGGAACAGTCACACCATACTTGTCCGCCATAGCCTTGATCTCAGGCTGATTGAGTATCTCACCATGTGCGATAGGTGAATAAGCCTCAACAAGTATATCGTTCTTCTGACAGTAATCCACCAGTTCTATCGGAGTATTGCTGATGTGAAGAAGTATCTGGTTGACCATAGGCTTGATCTCAGCAGTCTCCATAAGGCTCTCGATATCACCGATCTGGAAATTGGATATACCAATAGCCTTGAGCTTGCCTTCCTTGTATGCCTCCTCAAGTGCTCTCCATGCTGCTCTGTTGCCCTCCACGTATCTGTCATCGCTCTGATTTACCTTTACCCAAGGCTGTGGGCTGTGAATGATCATCATATCGAGATAGTCAAGTCCCATCTTCTCAAGCGTTCCATCGATTCCCGCCTTGGCCTCCTCATATGTCTTGTGCTCAGCCGCAACCTTTGAGACTACGAACAGTTCTTCTCTTGGAATACCACAGGTTCTAACTCCTTCGCCTACTCCGCGCTCATTGCCGTATGCCTGTGCAGTGTCAATATGTCTGTAACCTATCTTTACGGCCTCCCTCACGGCATCTGCTACCTTGTCATCGTCGATGAACCATGTTCCAAGTCCAAGCTTTGGAATTGCTACTCCATTGTTAAGTGTGTAAGTTTCTTTTAACATTTTTATATCCTCCTGTTTCTTTTTATTTCAATTTCAAATTATTTCCAGCTATGTTTATTACATCTGTTCAGTTACTTATCTGACACATTACTGTCCAAGGCCGAGCCCGCTTATCCAGTCGGCCACATCCTGCTGTGTCACACCCGACGAGAATCTCTGACCATCCTTCCAGTCTCCGCTTCCTGCCTCAGAAGCCAGATCATCTGCACTGCTTCCCAGTCCCGAGCTCGCCGATGTGCAGAACGGATATACAGTCTTGCCAGTGAAGTCATTTGCCTTGACAAATGAATCTACCGGCCATGCAGACGTTCCCCACCATATAGGATAACCTACAAATACCGTATCATACGATTCCCAGCCAGGAACTTCAGTGGTGGTAAGCTCCACATCCCTGAGGCTTTCGTCATTGTGTTCCTTTGATACCCTGCTGCTGTCATCATTGTAGTTCAGATCATCCGATGTATACTCCTGGGCCGGGGTGATCTCAAATATATCTGCTCCTGTCTCTGCCGCTATATATTCTGCAGCATCTTTTGTATTTCCAGTTGCTGAAAAATAGATCACCAGAGTCTTACCTGTCTCTGTGTCAACATTGTCTGTCTCATCAGCGCTGCTTTCCTCGCTGGTCTGTTCCTCTGATACCGTAGAGTCAGCGTTGTCGTTGCTTGTATCGGCCTCATTGACCGCATCCGTAACAACCTCTGTCTGGGTTTCTGCCTGTGTGGTACTTTTACTTTCTGTGCTGTCACCACTTCCGCATCCAACAAGTCCAAAAGCCATAACAGCACACACTAAAAATGCTCCTAATTTCTTCATTAAAGCGTCCTCCTGTCTGTTTTAACTACCATATTTTCGAAAAACGTCAGGAACTGTTTCTCTGACATATCTAATAATACTCTTTGGAGTTCACTTCAAGGCAAGGACTTTTTTTGTATTCTTGACTTTTCTATCGTCTGCTCATTTTTGCTGTATTTTCACTCCACAAACCAAGCACCATATATTTTGTATCTTTTTCCTTCTGAATCACCCATTTTAGGAAAATATTATCTCCTTTTCCATATAAAAAGGCCCGAAAGACACAAAATCTGTAAATTTGTATCTTTCGAGCCAATTTCAATCTTATTTGCGAAAATATTGTATCTTTTCTGTTGTAATCTGCCTGATGGAAACAATTTTGAGATAATTTTCTTCCACCGGATTTCAGCCAATCTTTATGATAAAGTCATATCTCCATCCTTAACCCAGCCGAGCTTTCTCACAACCATGTTGATGAGCGGGCAGAGAACTGCAGGAAGTACAAATGAGATGAGGATCAGTCCAACCCAGTCCATAGCTGTAACTGCTGACTTGATACCCGCCTCGATATCATTCATCCATCCTGTGTATACTCCGATCTGTCCTACCAGACCGCATGTACCCATACCTGATGATACCGGGGTTCCATTCATCTGAAGCTTGAACAGACATGTTGCAAGAGGTCCTGTGATCGCAGATGTAACTATAGGTGCGATCCAGATTCTCGGATTCTTGATGATGTTACCCATCTGGAGCATTGATGTTCCGATTCCCTGTGAAACAAGACCACCCCATTTATTCTCTCTGAATGACATAACTGCAAATCCAACCATCTGCGCACAACATCCCGCCACAGCAGCACCGCCGGCCAGTCCTGTAAGTCCGAATGCCGCGCATATCGCAGCGGATGATATCGGAAGTGTAAGCGCCACACCGACGAGAACTGATACCGCAATACCCATCCAGAATGGCTGAAGGTTTGTAGCCAGCATGATGAGGTCTCCGACCTTCATGGCTATGGCACCGAGTGTAGGTGCAAGAAGTGCAGACACAGCCACACCACTTCCGATGGTCACCAGAGGTGTCACCAGTATATCTATCTTTGTCTCCTTTGAGACAACCTTTCCAAGCTCAGTTGCGATAACCGCAATAAAATAAACTGCCAGAGGACCGCCTGCACCGCCCAGGGCATTTGCCGCAAATCCAACTGTTATAAGCGAGAACAATACAAGCTGCGGAGCCTTAAGAGCATATCCTATAGCCACCGCCATCGCCGGCCCTGCCATCGCAGAAGCGAGACCGCCAACTGTATAATCTGTCCCATTCACGGTCGCAACAACCGCTTTGAGAAATCCTACACCAAACTGATTGCCAAGTGTGTTCAATATAGTTCCGATAAGCAGAGTACAGAACAATCCCTGTGCCATGGCACCCAGGGCATCTATTCCGTATCTCTTGACGCTGAACACGATGTCCTTCTTCTTCAAGAATCCTTTTACCTTTTCCATCCTTCTTCTCCTTATTGAAATTATATTGCTGTCAATTACTTCAATTTCTCAAGTATACCCAGTGTATACCTCCATGTTCTCTGTACACTGGCAACATCCATAGACTCTCTGCTTGTATGGATATTCTTCATATCCGGGCCAAATGATACACAGTCCAGACCCGGCATCTTGCCAGCGAAAAGTCCACACTCCACTCCGGCGTGAATCGCCTGTATAACAGGCTTTCTTCCATACTGCTCTTCAAACACATCCACCATAATATCTCTGAGAGGAGAATCATGTCTGTACTCCCATGCAGGATAATCCCCCTGCACTTCCAGACTTCCACCAGCCGAGACAGATACACATCGGAGCTGATCTATCAGATTTTCCTTTTCAGACTGTACACTGCTTCTTACTGAAAAGCTTGCTGTGACCTCATCCTCAGTTGTATTCAATATTCCAAGATTCATCGATGTCTGCACAAGCCCTTCTATATCATTGCTCATCTTCTGAATTCCATTTGGCATCATCATAAGACTCCTGATAACTATATCCGATGACTTTTCTGTCATAACTCTGTTGATCATGGTTCTACCATACATATCGTTCTGCACATCATCCGCGTTATTATATGAACCCAGATCATCTGACAGATCCGTTTCTACTTTCACTACAAGCTCTGGATCAGTATTTTCCAATTCATGCCTCAGAATCTTCTCATTCTTTTCCGCAGATTTTACAAAGTTATCCACATCCCCCGGATCAATACCCACATATGCCTCCGCCTTGTTAGGTATTGCATTGTCCTTAAGACCGCCCTGTATAGATATCAGTCTGTATGGAACATCCCTTCCTATATTATATAGAAGTCTTGCAAGCTGCTTGTCGGCATTTGCCCTCTGTTTTATGATCTCCACGCCGGAATGTCCACCGGTAAGACCCTCTACAATAATTTTCACAACTAAATGATCATCTTCTGCATTCTCATATTCAACCGGAATATGGCACGTAGCACACGCACCTCCGGCACATGACACCAGCAGATACCCCTCATCCTCAGAATCCAGATTGAGCATGATCCGTGACTTAAGTGGACTACAGTCAATCGCCGCAGCTCCCAGCATTCCTATCTCCTCATCAACCGTAAATACACACTCAATCGGTGGATGTGGTATATCATCAGCATCCAGTATAGCCAGTGCAAATGCCACAGCTATCCCGTCATCTCCGCCAAGGGTGGTTCCATCAGCGGATATCACTCCGTCCTCAAGCACTAGTCTCAGTCCGTCCCGCTCAAAATCAATATCACAGTCAACATCTTTCTCACAGACCATATCCATATGTCCCTGCAGCATGACAGGGGCACTGTCCTCATACCCGGCAGTTCCGTCCTTGAATATGATCACATTGTTGCTCTCATCCTGTATATATCTCAGATTTTTGTCTATGGCAAACTTCACCAGATAATCACTTATCTTCTTTGTATCCGACGATCCGTGTGGAATCCCGCATATCTCCTCAAAGAAACGAAAAACTCCATATGGCTCGATATTTGATAAAACTCCCATGCTATATTCTCCTTTTTATAGTATTTTTCATGCCCAATTACTTTATTAGAATACTTTCTATCAGGTATTTCATTTCAACTCTACAATCCGTATATTATCATGTCTCTGATTATATATTTGACACCCGTCAATTTCAACTCACCTCTCAAATTTCATAGTACCTGCCTTCGTTGACTTTGTAACCTCTTAATGATATATATTAATCAAATGCGTAACTTAGCATACAACACAGATTGCACAGACATCCATGTGCAGTAGATTGGAGAGTATCATGTCAGAGAATTGTACACACAACTGCAGTACCTGTGGCCAGAGCTGTTCCAGCAGAACAGAACCACAGAGTCTTATCATAGAGCCACATCCAGGTTCGCATATAAAGCATATTATTGCCGTGGTCAGCGGCAAAGGAGGAGTCGGCAAATCCTCAGTAACCTGTCAGCTCGCCGTTCTCATGCAGCGCATGGGTTGCAAGACAGCCATACTTGACGCAGATATCACAGGACCTTCTATTCCAAAGGCATTTGGCGTACATAAGACACCAGAGGCAGAAGGAGATTTCCTGTATCCCGATGAGACGGAAACAGGAATCAAGATCATGTCTGTGAATCTTCTTCTGGACGACGAGACAACACCTGTCCTCTGGAGAGGACCTATCATAGCGGGAACAGTCAAGCAGTTCTACTCAGACATCATCTGGGGAGACATAGACTATATGTTCATCGACTGTCCTCCTGGAACCGGTGACGTGCCACTTACCATATTCCAGTCCATCCCTATAGATGGAGTTGTGGTAGTTACCACCCCTCAGGATCTCGTATCTGTCATCGTTGGAAAGGCTGTTCACATGGCAGACAGCATGAATATCCCTGTCATTGGTATGATAGAGAATATGTCATATTTCATTTGTCCTGACTGCAATAACAAGCACTATATATTTGGCAAGAGCCAGCTTGAGCAGGTCATAAGAGACCTGTATATAGGCCACGCGATCCGTCTGCCTATCAATCCTTCCCTTGCGGGGCTTATGGATAGGGGTGAGATAGAGCACATGGAAGCAAATGCTGATCTTCAGGAATTTGCTGATCTCATAAGCACATTTGACCCTGACAAATACTAATTCACCTGTCAGTTAATAGCAATTATTATCTATTTTGGAGGTAAATAATATGGATATCCGGCACATCCTGAACAACTGCATATTGTGTCCAAGAAAATGCGGTGTAGACCGTACATCCGGTCACACAGGTGCCTGCCATATGACAGACACAGTCAGGGTGAGCCGTGCAGCGCTACACATGTGGGAAGAGCCATGTATATCCGGAGAGAACGGTTCAGGTGCCGTATTCTTCTCCGGATGTGCACTTGGATGCTGCTTCTGCCAGAATAAAGCCATATCCGGAGGCAAGGCTGGCAAGGATATATCCATATCAAGGCTGTGCAACATTTTCTTTGAGCTTCAGGATAAGGGTGCCAACAACATCAATCTTGTCACACCGGATCACTATATACCACAGATCATATCAGCTATAGACATGGCGAGATCAAGGAACTTCAAGCTTCCATTTGTATATAACTGCAGTGGTTATGAAACGGCCGAGATGATACAGCTACTTGATGGCTATATAGACGTGTATCTTCCTGATTTCAAATTCATGTCACCGGATCTGTCCGCAAAATACAGTAATGCTCCAGACTATCCTGAACATGCCAAAGCCTCCATATCTGAGATGGTCAGACAATGCGGAGGAGACCAGACCCGCTTTGATGACGACGGAATTATGCAGAGAGGTGTTATCGTCCGTCATCTGCAGCTTCCTGATCATCTGGATGATTCCAAGTCAATAATCACATATCTATATAACACATACAAAGATTCAATATATATAAGCATCATGAACCAGTACACCCCTATGCCGGGAATTGAGAATAGATTTCCAGAGCTTGGCAGAACTATAACTCCTTCTGAATACGATGAGCTTGTGGATTATGCCATTGATATCGGCGTTGAAAATGGATTTATACAGGAGGGTGAGACAGCAAAAGAGAGCTTCATTCCAGCATTCGATAACGAAGGCGTGTAACCCACACATCTTCAAATAAGGAAATAAATAAAAGGCCATGGATTTTTGCACAAAAAAATGGACCAGCCACAACATATTGCAGTCAATCCATCTTGTAGTGGGCCGCCGGGGGCTCGAACCCCGCACACCCTGATTAAGAGTCAGGTGCTCTACCAAATGAGCTAGCGGCCCGTATTTATTATGTTGTGTTCGTCACAACAGATTAGAGTATACATTAGTTCTTTTTATAATGCAAGTGTTTTTTTCAACTTTTTTCATTTTTATTTGTTCGGTATTACTCTGCTCCTATCCCATACCAAAATTACCAGTTATATATATTGTTTGAATATCATTTTCGCCTATGTTATTATTATAAGGTATGACTTTTTCAATAAAAAGAAGATTTTTACAATAAATAGATGGAGATTACTATGAGACTGAGAAATGTAAAAGGATCAAGAGAGACTATCGCAGCAAATGACTATGTAGTGCACAATGAAACAGGCATGAAGGGGCATTGGCATGAGTTATTTGACAACGATAACCCTATACATATTGAGATAGGCATGGGCAAGGGACAGTTTATCATGGAGCTTGCAAGACGCAATCCTGATATCAATTACATAGGCATAGAGAAGTATTCAAGTGTCCTGGTGCGTGCCCTTGAGAAAAGAGAGCTTGAACCTGAGATGACGAATCTCTACTTTATAAGAATGGATGCCGAATATATAACTGACGTATTCGATACAAATGAAGTAGATAGAATATATCTCAATTTCTCGGACCCATGGCCAAAGGACAGGCATGCCAAGAGACGTCTCACATCTACACATTTTCTTGGTCTGTATGATCAGCTCCTCGCCCCTGAGGGAAGAGTTATATTTAAGACTGATAACAGAGGTCTCTTTGATTTCTCTCTGGAACAGGTTCCCGAGGCAGGATGGATCCTTGAGAACTACACATATGACCTTCACAATTCAGAATACAACGAAGGCAACATCATGACCGAGTATGAGACCAAATTCTCAGCAATGGGAACACCTATCAACAGACTCGTCGCATACAGAGAAAAGAAATAAACGTTGATTTTGCATTTGTTGACACACAGTTTTTGGTATACTACAATGAAGATTACAGCAAATTTATGGAAAGGAGTTTCATCATGGATACATCTTCTATAGAAAGTCTCAAATTGGTGCGCAAGACCAATCAGGATCTGTTGAATTTCTTCAATGATTCATATATCAGCAAGCTTGAGCAGGTTCAGTCACTCAAAACTGAAGATTTTGAACTCAAGGCAAAAATAGACCAGCTTATAAAAACATTAGATGTATACTCCTTCAAGACAAGCACTGGTCACAATGTATTTTCACCATTCTCAGTAGACACCACCTCACAGCAGGAAAAGGCTACTCAGATAGAGCTTCAGTTAAAGGAGCTTCAGGATATGCAGCAGACTCTTCATCTTCAGATCAAAGAGGACGAAGAAGAAACCGCATTGCTTAAGAAGCGTATAACTGATCTATCCACCTCCAACAGACATATAGATGATCTTCTGACGGAGGTGACTGAGGAAGTATCTACTATTAATAATGAAGATACAGCAGAAACAGACGGACCAGATACTGATTCCCTGACAGCAGCGGATCACGGAAAAAATATCCTCAGATTGTACCAATATGAGAAAAAACAGCTTGCGGACAGGATTCAATCCGACATCACAGATGTTCTTGACTCCAATTCACACAAGCTGGATGTACTGTCTTGGCTTATAAGATCAGATATCAACAGAGCTAAGGTCACACTCGAAGAGCTCACCTCATCAACGGCAAAACTTGCCGACCATGTAGATGAACTTGCCAATTCTCTCTCTGGAGAATCAGACAGCGAAGAGCCTGTATGGAATCATCTTGAGAAACTTTTCCAGGGTTACAGGGATGAACATCCTGAATGTGGCATATCATACGACATCAACTGTGCTGATTATGCCATGAATATTCCAGGTATTGTAGCTACATATCTTTTATCAATAACTAAAGATATTATGGACAACATATTTGTTCATTCAAATGCCAACAAGGTTTCAATCAAGATATATCTGAGCAGTAAGCTCATAGATGTATATATCAACGACAATGGCGTGGGTATAGACAACAATTATGATACCAACAGTCCATGGTACAGCAGTCTCCACAGAATCAAGGAGATCATATATCTGTTAAATGGAACTCTGAAGATCGATGGAGATTCAAAAACCGGAACAAATGTAAGATTTACTATTCCACTTGAATAATAACGTATCTGTTGAAAGACATATATTACTTAGTTTACAGGTTTGATATCTTAAAGTAACAAAGTGTTATATTGTGTATATGTTGTTTTATCAACACATATATATTTCGAATAAAATAAACATAAAAGGAACATTATCATGAAAGAAAAAATTGCACAGCTTATCTCAAATAACGTAGAAGGAATCGAAATGTCAGATATCATTGCTTCAATCGAGATTCCACCACGCCCTGATATGGGTGATTTTGCATTTCCCTGCTTCAGACTGGCAAAGGTGCTCAGAAAAGCCCCAAATATGATTGCAGCCGATATAAAGGAAGCCATAGGAGATGTAGATTTCATCGAGAAGATCGATGTAGCAGGTGCATACCTGAACTTCTATATCAAGAAAGATGTATTTGTAAAGACAATGATAGAGGCAGCCAACACAGATGACTTCGGCAAATCCGATATAGGCGAGGGACAGACCATATGTATTGACTACTCATCTCCTAACGTTGCAAAGAATTTCCACGTTGGCCATCTCAGAACTACAATAATCGGTAACTCTCTTTACAAGATTCATTCCAAGCTTGGATACAATGTTGTAAGAATAAATCACCTTGGCGATTGGGGCACACAGTTTGGTAAGCTTATCGTAGCTTACAAGGCATGGGGTTCAAAGGAAGCTGTTGAGAAGGATGGAATCTCAGAGCTCATGAAGCTGTATGTGAAGTTCCATGAAGAGGCTGACAAGAATCCAGAGCTTGTTGACGAGGCAAGAGCATGGTTCAACAAGATGGAAAATGGAGACGAGGAAGCACTCAGCATATGGCAGTGGTTCAAGGATATAAGTCTTGTTGAATACAAGAGAACATACAACCTCCTCGGAATGGATTTCGACTACTATCTTGGAGAGAGTTTCTATAGAGACAAGTGCCAGGCTGTTGTGGACAAGGTTAAGGCTGCCGGTCTTCTGAAGGAGAGCGAAGGTGCTATGATCGTTGATCTCTCAGATTACGATATGGCTCCATGTATCATAACCAAGAAAGACGGAAGCTCAATATACGCAACAAGAGATCTTGCTGCTATATTCTATAGAAAAGACACATATCACTTCTCAAAGTGCTTATATGTAACCGGTCAGGAGCAGAAACTTCATTTTGCACAGGTATTCAAGGTAGTTGAGCTTCTTGGAAACGAATGGGCAAAGGATCAGCTTGTTCACATTCCTTATGGTCTTGTAAGTCTTGAGGGAGCAAAGCTTTCTACCAGAAGCGGTAATATCATATACGCAGAGGATATTCTGAAGGATGCCATTGCAAAGAGTCTTGAGATAATCACCGAAAAGAGCCCAAATCTTCCAAACAAGGAGGATGTAGCCAAGAAAGTTGGTGTTGGTGCTGTTCTTTTCAATGACTTATATAACCAGAGAATCAAGGATGTATCATTTAGCTGGGATAAGGTTCTCAACTTTGATGGTGAGACAGGTCCTTATGTTCAGTATACACATGCAAGATGCTGCAGCGTTGTAAGACTTGCTGAGTCATTCGATCCATCAAAACCGGTTAACTACAGTCTCATTACAGAGCAGGATGCCATAGAGTTATTAAAAGAGATCAACAGATTCCCATCTGTGATCAAGGATGCTGCTGATAAGTATGAGCCATCTGTTGTAGCAAGATATGCAGTTGATGTTGCTCAGGCATTTAACAAGTTCTATAACTCAACAAGAATCAATGTAGATGATGTTGAGCTCAAGAATGCAAGAGTTATGCTCACATATCTCACTAAGAATACAATATCTGAGGCACTTAACCTCCTTGGAATCGAAGCTCCAGAGGCAATGTAATCAGTGTTTCTTCTATATTAATATATGACCATATAACCTGGTTAAAGAAAAAGAGAATGTTTCACGTGAAACATTCTCTTTTTCTCATATATCTCCAGGAACCATTTTAAATTATATTGTCATAGATATTATTGTTTTTGATACTTTTCTCTAAATAATATTACTCATGATATTTCTGTTCTGAATATTCTTATCTGGCTGTCATTATTCGGGATATTATTGTTCTAAGTATTATCGTTCTGAGTATTATCGTTCTGAATATTCCATTCTGAATATTTCATTCTGAATATTGTCTTCTAAACACTATCTTCCAGACATCATTGTTTCGAAATTATTATCCTAGATAATTTTGTTCTGAATATCTTTACTTAAGGTATTTTTTCTTATATCTGAATATTTTTAGGTATTCTTCTCTTGTTTTTCTAAGTTTTACAGTTTTCTTTGTGAAGAAATTGTTTATTACAATAACAAAATCATATTTCTAACCATATTACGTATTATATAATCTCTTCTGTTCTATTTCTTTATATACTTCTATATTCTACATTGCGTTTTTATGAATACAGAATCTTTAAAGCTGTTAATTAATAAATTATATGGTGATTTAAATAATTTCAATAAATAGATCATTTGTATATTTAATTTTGCTTTAATATTATATATATTTGAATGTTTCACGTGAAACTTTATGATAAACGTATTTCAACTCAAACTTCAGATATCGCATACATTTGTTTTCTACACTTATAAATCTTTTACATCTTGTTTGTTGTTTCTGCTACCTTATTATTCATTTACATTATTATTCATTTACATTATTACAAAGTATTTTACAACTCAATTATCACTCCATGAACTACTTTTCTGATTTATTTGATAATATTCATGTTTCACGTGAAACATTTTCATCATTACATATAATATTTATATGTCTAAGTAATCCACATATAATAATTGTACTTTCTTGTCTATTATTCTGATTTTTCAAAGAATTTCCAGAACTTTCAAGCATAGTCAATACTTTACTTGCCTTTTTAACCATTAATTCAATTATAAAATGTTTCACGTGAAACTTTACCCATATAACGAATACAAAACATGCACCCACTGTTTATCAGATTTTACACAGTTTAATTGCCACTTTGTATACGATATTATCCATTCATTAGATAATAAAATGTTTCACGTGAAACATTTTATTAAACATCATATTTTTTCTGTATTTTGTAGAATTAGCACTTTATAAGTGCTATAATAGACAAGCACTATTTATAACATAAAATATCATCATATTTTATCTATATTAAATAAGCAAACAACAATGTTTCACGTGAAACATTCTTTTTTTGAATGAAAAGGAGACAAAATGGGCAGAATTATAGCGATTGCTAACCAGAAAGGTGGCGTTGGCAAGACAACAACAGCCATAAACCTTGCCGCATGTCTGGCAGCAAAGGGTAAAAAGGTTCTGGCCGTTGATATGGATCCACAGGGCAATATGACAAGTGGATTAGGTGTAGACAGGGATTCTCTTGAATACACAGTCTATGATATGTTGAGAAATGAGTGCAACATAGGAGAATGTATGCTCATAAACGTATATCCTGGTCTTAATCTCATTCCTGCCAACAGAGAACTGGCAGGTGCTGAGGTTGAATTTGTCGGAATGGAGGATATGCAGCACATTCTTAAGACACATATCAAGAAGGTAAAGAACAAATTTGATTACGTTATCATTGATTGTCCTCCTGCACTTGGAATGCTTACTGTAAATGCTCTTACAGCAGCAAATACGGTACTTGTACCTATTCAATGTGAATTTTTCGCACTGGATGGTCTCTCACAGTTGGTATACACTATCGAACTGATAAGAAAAAATCTGAACAGACTTCTTACTATAGAAGGTGTTGTATTTACAATGTTTGACTCAAGAACTAATTTATCAGTTCAGGTTGTTGAAAATGTAAAAGAAAACCTCAAACAACACATATACAACACAGTTATACCGAGAAATGTCAGACTTGCTGAAGCGCCAAGTTACGGAATGCCAATAATTGAGTATGATCCAAGATCAGCCGGAGCTGAGCATTATATGATGTTGGCAGATGAAGTTATAGAAAATGACTACTATAGATAATGGAGGGCTAATATGGCACAGAAAAAAGGGTTAGGAAGAGGTTTGAACGACCTTTTAGGCACTTCAGAGGCTTCAAAGCCGTCCCGAAGTAGAAATAATCAGCAAAACTCCTCTGAAAACACAAGTAAAGAGGTAAAAACAGTAACCAAAGAGGTTGTGAAGGAAGTTGTAAAAGAGGTTGAACAGAAGATTAAGATCAATCTCATTGAGCCAAATAAGTCACAGCCAAGAAAACAGTTTGATGAAGAGGCATTACAGGAATTATCTGATTCCATTAAGAAATATGGTGTTCTTGAGCCTCTGATTGTCACTAAAAAAGGCGATTATTATGAGATAATTGCAGGTGAAAGACGTTGGAGAGCTGCCAGAATGGCAGGAATAAAGGAAGTTCCTGTAGTTATACGTGATTATACTGACAAAGAAATAATGGAGATTTCTCTCATAGAGAATATTCAGAGAGAAGATCTGAATCCAATTGAAGAAGCTGAGGCTTACGAATCTCTTATATCGGAATATAATCTCAAGCAGGAAGAAGTTGCAGAGAGAGTATCAAAAAGCAGATCAACCATAACCAATTCTCTCCGACTTCTGAAGCTTTGCGAGGATGTAAGACAGATGGTCATGTATAATATGATATCAACAGGACATGCCAGAGCACTTATTCCTATAGAAGATCCTAAATTACAGTACGAAACGGCTGCAATTGTATACGATCAGAAGCTCAGTGTTAGAGAAACAGAGGCATATGTAAAGGCAATTCTGGAGAAAAAGCCGGAAAAAGAGGAAAAACAGAAGCCTCAAAAGGATTTATCCGTCTTCTATTCTGATATAGAGAACAAATTAAAGTCAATTTTAGGTGCAAAGATAGCTATAAAGGCATCTAATAACGACAAAGGCAAAATTGAGATAAACTACTATTCTCAGGACGAGCTTGACCGAATAACAGAGATGCTTTACTCAATCAATAAAGAAATGATGTAGTAACCATCTGCATCATACATATGCACAATCAAGGAAGGACAATATTATAATGGAAAGTTCCATATTACAAAAAATAGGTATTGATCCTGCCTACATACTAATTGGTATGCTGGTTCTCATAATAGCCTTGTTTGTACTATTATTCATATTGATGGGCAATATTAAAAATAGAAACAAACAGATAAAAAGGCTGTTGAGCGGAACACAGGCAGGTGATCTTGAAGATATTATCATGAAAAGATTCGCTGAGATGGATGCTGTAAAAAACAATTCCAAGCGACTCACAAAGGAACATAAGGAAATACAGAGTCATCTTTCAGCATGTGTCAGTAAAATTGGTCTTGTAAAGTATAATGCATTTGAAGGAATGGGTGGTAATCTAAGTTTTGCACTTGCTCTTCTGGATACAGAGAACAATGGTGTCGTACTCAACTGTATGCATACCAGAGAAGGCTGTTTTAACTATGCAAAAGAGATCATAGGTGGTGAAGCATATGTTGCACTGTCAGAAGAGGAAAAAGAGGCTATTGAACGAGCTAAAACCCTCGAGGATGAAATAGCTGAAAACAAACTAAAATAACCATATTTCAAAAAATTATTATACAAAACATGCAACGTACAAATGTGTATGAAACACATAAAATAGAAAAGCGTATAAAGCACAAAAGTATATAAAATACAAAAGCGTATAAAACACAAAAGCGTATAAAACGTAAAATCGCTAAAACGATAAGAACAAGATTTATAAAATAAACAAGAAAATAAAAAGAAACAAAAACATGAAAATATATTATGTAGCTACATTATTATAATATATTTTCAAATAAATTTATATATTTAATAGGAGGATATCATGATTGATATTAAATTCTTAAGAGAAAACCCAGACGTAGTAAAACAGAATATAAAGAATAAATTCCAGAATGACAAACTTCCACTTGTCGATGAAGTAATAGAGCTTGACAAACAGGCTCGTGCTGCTCAGCAGGAAGCTGATACACTCAGAGCAAACAAGAATGCAATAGCAAAGCAGATCGGTGCTCTTATGGCTCAGGGAAAGAAGGAAGAGGCTGAGGAAGTTAAGAAGCAGGTTGCTGAGACATCAGCAAGACTCAAGGAGCTTGAAGCTTTAGAGCCTGAGCTCAAGGAGAAGGTTAAGAAGATCATGATGATAATTCCTAACATCATTGATCCATCAGTTCCTATAGGAAAGGATGACTCAGAGAATGTAGAGGTTCAGAAGTATGGTGAGCCTGTTGTTCCTGACTTTGAGATTCCTTATCATGCAGATATCATGGAGGCACTTGGAGGAATTGACCTCGATTCAGCAAGAAAAGTTGCAGGAAACGGCTTCTACTATCTCATGGGCGACATAGCAAGACTTCACTCTGCTATTATCTCATACGCAAGAGATTTCATGATAGACAGAGGATTCACATATTGTATTCCACCTTTCATGATCAGAAGCAACGTTGTCACAGGTGTTATGAGCTTTGCTGAGATGGATGCCATGATGTATAAGATTGAGGGTGAGGATCTGTATCTCATCGGAACTTCAGAGCACTCAATGATCGGTAAGTTCATCGACACTATCATTCCTGAGGATGAGCTTCCAAAGACTCTTACAAGCTACTCACCTTGCTTCAGAAAAGAGAAGGGTGCTCACGGAATTGAGGAGAGAGGTGTATACAGAATCCATCAGTTTGAGAAGCAGGAAATGATCGTTGTATGTAAGCCTGAGGACAGCAAGATGTGGTTTGACAAGCTGTGGCAGAACACAGTTGATCTCTTCAGATCAATGGATATCCCTGTAAGAACACTTGAGTGTTGTTCTGGAGATCTTGCAGATCTCAAGGTTAAGTCTGTAGATGTTGAGGCATGGTCACCTCGTCAGAAGAAATACTTCGAGGTTGGAAGCTGTTCAAACCTTGGCGATGCACAGGCAAGAAGACTTCAGATCAGAGTAAAGGGCGAGGATGGCAAGAAGTATCTCGCTCATACACTCAACAATACAGTTGTTGCTCCACCAAGAATGCTTATCGCTTTCCTTGAGAACAATCTCCAGGCTGACGGAAGAGTCAGAATTCCAGAGAAACTTCGTCCATACATGGGTGGAAAAGAGTATCTTGAGAAGACAGGAAAGTAATAATATAAATAAAAACATACAACAAGGGAGGTGTCGGAATGCATAGTTTTCTTCCATCTATAGGCTTTACTAACATAAAAAACAGACAGCAGCTTGAACCTATATACAGGCAGATCCTTGAATCGCCTGACAGGAAATTTATATCAACTATAAGTGCTGACGCCTGTCTTGTACAATTCAGCAAAGACTTTGGGGAGAGATTTGGAATATCGCTTGTAGGTGAAATGTCAAAGGATGGCTCAATATCCATTGAGTATTATTTTCCTTACGTCACATCAAAGCTTTTGACCGATGACGAAAATATATACGTTGAGAAATATTCTGACAAGAGAGCATATGCCGGTGTTAGCAGTGATTTCAGTCTTGGAATGACTCTTATTTTCTTCATAACCAACATAGCAGACTACGAAAAATCATTGTGGATGAACAGATCAAACAAGTACTTTTCAAAGGCGTATTTTTCCGGTCTGTCAGTAAATGGTATGATCATTCTTGATGTGGATGATCACAGTGATAAAAATACATCCTACGGCAATGCAAAGAGAAGTAAACTCATCGAGGCTGCAAAGAAGGGTGATCCGGACGCAATAGAAAGTCTTACTCTTGAAGATATGGACACCTATAACACCATTGGAAGAAGGACTCACAAAGAGGATGTTCTGTCCATAGTGAAATCAAGCTTCATGCCTGTCGGTATTGAGACTGATCACTACGCAGTTATAGGAACTATCACATCATATATCGAGACAACCAACAGCTATACAAATGAATCGATATATCTGATTGATGTAGAAAGCAATGATCTGACATTTACCGTAGCGATCAACAAAAACCATCTTCTGGGTGAACCTGCTCCGGGAAGAAGATTCAAAGGTGATGTGTGGCTTCAGGGGCATATAGTTAATCCTTGACTATAAACTCTATAAATGTTACACTTATAATTGATGTGCATCTGTAGCTCAGCAGGATAGAGCGTCCGCCTCCTAAGCGGAAGGTCGTGGGTTCGAATCCCGTCAGGTGCACTATTTTTCACTAATAAATTTTCTAAAGGGACATGACTATGAATTATATTGTTATGGATCTTGAATGGAATCAAAGCTACAATGGGCATATGGGTGAACATCCACGTATGCCTTTTGAAATTATAGAGATTGGTGCCGTTAAGGTAGATAAGAATCTCAACATCATTGACGAATACTCAAGTCTTATCAAACCAAAAATTTATAAGAAATTACATTCAAAGATCAGAACAATTCTGAACTATGATGAGGATGACCTGAGTCTCGGAAGAGGATTCAAGGAAGTCTGTTCAGAATTTCTTGACTGGTGTGGAAAAGATTACATATTCTGCACATGGGGACCTATGGACCTCACAGAGCTTCAGACTAATATGGACTTTTATTATATGGACAAGCTTCCTAGGCCACTTAAGTTTCTGAATCTCCAAAGTATATATGCAAGCGTTACGAATACCTCAGGAATACCTCAGAGTATGAGTAAACTTGAAAAAGCGGTCAGTGAGATGAATATTCCGGAAAATGAACCATTTCACACAGCTCTCAACGATGCAAGATACACCGCACTTGTTATGAAAGAGATGAAAGCCAAGAATATAAATCAGCTTTACAGCTTTGATCTCTATATAACACCTAAGAATAAAGAAGAAGAGATTGAAGTATCTCATAATAACCAGTACGAATATATCTCAAGGGGTTTCAGAAATAAACATGCAGCACTGGACGATGAAAAAGTAACTCAGATTCGTTGTTACAAATGCAGCAAGAAGGTCAAGACACATATTGACTGGTTTGCAAATAGTCCATCATCGTACATGTGTGTTGGAAAATGCTGGATGCATGGTTATTTTTGTGGCAAGATAAAATTCAAATCTTTAAACAATAACTATTATGTTCACAAGACAATAAAACCTATCGACAAACAGGGTATAGAGGCAATTAAACAAAAACAGGAAGATATTCGTGAAAAAAGAAAAGAAAAAAGACATATGAAATCTTCAAACTAAAAAATAAAACAGCCATTTGAGGCTGTTTTATTTTTTTATGCTATTGGCTTTTTAGCAGCTCCCGCTTTTCTCGGGTACTTGTTGTTTGTATTTGCAATCTTCTTTACAAACACAAAGCTTCTCTGGTTATTGGTCTCCGGTATATTCGTATTAAATATGTTCTCGACCTGTCCCCCAAGAATCCTGATTGCTTTCTTTCCATCCCGCATCTCTTCCGGCAAAGCATTTGACTTATAAGATACAAAATATCCACCCGGCTTGACAAATGGAATACACCATTCCGACAGAGTTGCAAGATTGGCAACTGCCCTGGATACAGCCAGATCATATTTTTCTCTATGCATCTCTTCTCTGCCTCCATCCTCTGCTCTTGAATGAACAGTATGGATATCCTGCAGTCCAAGTTCATCTATAACTTCATCGAGGAACTTTAATCTCTTATTCAACGAATCCATAAGTGTTATATTCAGCTCTGGAAAAGCAATCTTCAGAGGAATTCCCGGAAATCCTGCACCTGTACCAACATCTATAACGTCAATATTCTCATGAAGATCTTTATACTTTGAAAGAAGCAGACTGTCAGCAAAATGCTTTATTATTACATCTTCCTTCTCAGTTATGGCTGTAAGATTCATTACCTTATTCCACTCAACCAGAATATCATAATATTTTGAAAATTGTTCTATCTGCTTATCACTCAATTCCAGACCAAACTGTTTTGTTATGGAATTTAATCTGTCCATATTGTTCTCCTTCAACAAATTATTCTGAATAACTTCTATACCAGTTTAGTCTCTACCCTTCATCTTGAGATACACCAGCAATACTGATATATCAGCCGGAGAAACTCCTGATATTCTTGACGCCTGTCCAATATTTTCAGGTCTGATGAGAGACAGCTTCTGTCTGGCCTCGATTCTAAGATTTGATATATCATTATAGTCAATATCTGCCGGCAGCTTTTTCTTCTCCAGCTTCTTAAACTGATTTACCTGCTGATTCTGTCTGTCTATATATCCCTGATATTTTATGGTTATATTTATCTGTTCTATAACATCATCCGGAAGTTTGGTTCTTCCCTCATCTATTGGATCAATCGCCTCATATGACAGTTCCGGTCTTCTTATAAGTTCTGCAAGAGATGCAGCAGTCTTAAGTCCTGTACTTCCAAGATCCTCAAGAAACTTCTGTATGGTTGAATTTGCTCCAACCATGGTGCTCTCAAGTCTCTGTATCTCATCCATTATCTGTTGTCTCTTCTTTGTAAATGCAGCATATCTCTTGTCATCTATAAGACCGATCTCATGTCCAATCTCCGTGAGCCTCAGATCAGCGTTATCCTGTCTGAGAAGAAGTCTGTACTCAGCTCTGGATGTCATCATTCTGTATGGCTCCGATGTCTCTTTTGTGACAAGATCATCTATAAGAACTCCTATATATGCCTGTGATCTGTCAAGAACCACCGCTTCCTTGCCCTGTACTTTTCTGGCAGCATTGATTCCTGCCATTATACCCTGGGCTGCAGCCTCCTCATATCCTGAACTTCCATTTATCTGGCCGGCACCAAAAAGTCCTGATACACTCTTAAACTCCAGAGAAGGTTTTAAGTTAATGGCATTTATACAATCATACTCGATGGCATAAGCATTCCTTATTATCTTTGCATTCTCCAGTCCCTTCATGCTGTGTATCATCTCATACTGAACATCCTCAGGAAGAGAGCTGCTCATTCCACCCATATACATCTCATTCGTATATTCACCCTCAGGCTCAATAAATATCTGATGTCTGGTCTTATCAGGGAATTTCGTAACCTTATCCTCAATGGAAGGGCAGTATCTTGGTCCTGTACCCTCGATCACGCCTGAAAACAGAGGTGATCTGTCTATATTATCTCTGATTATCTCATGTGTCTTCTCATTTGTGTAACAGAGCCAGCATGATATTTGATCACGTCTTATATCCGCCTCAGTATTTGTAAATGAGAATGGAACTATCTTCTCATCGCCCTTCTGTTCCTCCATCTGAGAAAAATCTATCGTTCTTTTATCCAGTCTGGCAGGGGTTCCCGTCTTGAATCTTCTTATCTCTATCCCTGCATTCTTCATGGAATCTGACAAATAATTAGCTGCCATAAGTCCATTAGGTCCGGTGTGATATACGACATCTCCGTATATACATCTCGCCTTGAGGTATGTTCCTGTACACAGAACCACAGCCTTTGCAAAATAAGTTGCTCCCGAATATGTCTTTACACCCTTAACCACATTATCCTCGATGATAATTTCCGACACCTCTGCCTGTCTCAATGTGAGATTATCTGTATTCTCAAGGGTGTGCTTCATGGTTCTGGAATAATTTGCCTTGTCTGCCTGGGCACGAAGAGAGTGAACCGCCGGACCCTTAGACGCATTGAGCATCTTTGACTGAATATACGTCTTGTCTATATTCTTGCCCATCTCTCCGCCAAGTGCATCTATTTCCCTTACCAGATGTCCCTTAGAGCTTCCTCCTACATTCGGATTACATGGCATCATGGCCACACTGTCCATACTCACCGTAAAAATAATAGTATTCAGACCAAGTCTTGCACTTGCAAGAGCTGCCTCACATCCTGCATGTCCTGCCCCCACAACTACCACATCATATTCTTCATTCAAAACAGGCATACAAATGTCCTCCTTCCAGTACCTTATATCCTGCAATCTATTTTCCCATACAGAATTCCTTAAATATCTTATCAGCCAGATCATCTCTGGCAGTTTCACCTATTATCAAACCGAGATGTTCATACGCATCCATGAGATCAATGGAGAAAAAGTCTTCCTCCATTCCCATATCTATGCTTTCTTTAACCTTTAACAGTGCATTTTTCGTGCACACAAGTTCATTTTTGTGTCGGGTATTAGTGATATAAAGCTGATCATTATATGTCAGTGTACCCTCAAAAAACATCCTGTTCAGAAGCTCATACAATTCTTCACTGCCATCACCGGTCAGTGCTGACAACTGAATTATATCTGCATCTATATATTTCTTAATATCCGATTCGTCTATCTTCTTTTCCAGATCAGATTTGTTGAGTATCACAACAACATTCTTATCCTGTATTCTGGACATGATCCTGTGATCGTTCTCATCCAGGTCAATTGAACTGTCTACCACATAGAGCACAAGATCAGCTTTATCCACAGACTCTAATGCCTTATCCACACCTATCTTCTCAACTACATCATCTGTATCTCTTATTCCCGCAGTGTCAACTATGTTCAGAGTTATACCTCTTACATTTATCACTTCACTGAGCGTATCCCTGGTTGTGCCGGCCATATCTGTTACAATCGCCCTTTCTTCGCCCACAAACATATTCATCAGCGAAGACTTACCCGCATTCGGTTTACCAACAATAACCGTATTTATTCCCTCAGACAACACTTTTCCATTGTCAAATGTTGTCAAAAGGTTATCCACACTATCTACAAGGTTATCCACAATTATTTCTAACTTTTGTGGAAAACCATCCAGACTATAGTGTTCAGGATCATCCAAAGCAGATTCAATAAACGCCACATTGTACAGAATCTGTTCTCTCATATCAATGATCTTATCCCTAAGTCTTCCCTGAAGCTGCTCCACAGACGTTCTGGCTGCAAAGTCATTCTTTGCATTTATTATATCCATGACGGATTCTGCCTGTGACAGATCTATCCTTCCACCGAGGAATGCTCTCTTTGTAAATTCTCCAGGTTCGGCTGCCCTTGCACCACATTTTATTACCAGATCAAGTATCTTTCGGAGAACTACTATGCCTCCGTGACACTGAAGTTCACACACATCCTCACATGTGTACGTATGGGGAGCCTTCATGACCAGAAGTATAGCCTCATCTATCATTCTGTCATCCTCATACACACCACCAAATGCAGCAGTGTAAGATTTCATATTTACCGCTTTTTTGTTTTTATTTGCAGCGCGGAACAACATGTCTGTTATCTCACATGCCCTGTCTCCGCTGATTCTTATTATTCCAACTCCGGCATTACTCATACCGGTGGTTATAGCTGCAATGGTATCTTCCTTGAACATATCTGTCTTACACTTTTCCTTTCACCGTGATTAAACAACCTATCTATGTAGTGTACAACATTACCAATTCATTTTCCATATAAAAAGACTAAACTGCAACAAAAAAGAGACCATTTTCTCAAATGATCTCTTTCCTGTCACCATAAAATATTGCGATAATCTTTACACGCATCAGCGTGACTATTATTTTTTCTTGAGATATACAATAACCTTACGATATGGCTCCTCGCCCTCGCTTCTGGTTGCTACATACTTGTCGTTCTGAAGAGTAGCATGGATTATTCTTCTCTCATAAGGATTCATTGGCTCAAGAGCAAATGATCTCTTTGATCTCTTAACCTTGAATGCTATATTCTTGGCAAGATTCTCAAGTGTCTCTTTTCTTCTTGCTCTGTAGTTCTCTGTATCAAGCTTAACTCTGATACGTGACTCGCTCTTCTTATTGATAGCAAGTGTTATAATATACTGAAGAGCATCTAGAGTCTGTCCACGCTTTCCAATCAAAATTCCCATCTCTGGTCCCTCAAGATTGATAGACAGAACATTCTCTTCCTCATCAAAATCCATCTGGATCTCTGTCTGGATATCCATAGCCTTGAACAGGCTGTCAAGGTACTCCTTAACATCGTCCAGTAATGTCTTCTTTTTTCTTGCCTTTATGATACAAGGCTTTGAACCTATACCAAGAAATCCCTTTGTCTCTTCGCTGATAACTTCATACTCAAGATCTGTACTAGGGACTCCAAGTTCAACACTGGCCTGCATAAGGGCTTCATCTTTGGTCTTACCTTTGAATTCTAAGAATTCCATTATTTATTTCCTCCCTTATCGTTGCTATTGTTCTGGTACTTAAGCATTATATTCGCCTTAGCTCCTATACTGCCTGGTTTATAGTTTACATTTTCTCTGCGGGTTACATCATCACTGTCAACATTCACTGAATGTGCAGGATTAACATAACTCTTAAGTCTTGAAGAAGCCATCTTATTTATATTCTCTGACTGACTGTTCTCTGTTGGAACGTTACCATTCTGAGCATCCATCATTCTCTCATAGAAAGATTTCTTGTCAGGGTTCTTCTTCTTTGCCTGCTTCTTGGCAGCCTTCTCGGCACACTTTGCAAGCAGCTCATCCTTGTCCTGATGATTATAATAAGCATCAACTATAAGCTGAGATATTATCATAATAACAGAACCAACTATCCAGTAAAGACCGATAGCTATAGGAAGAGTTATACAGAATATAAGTGACATGATAGGCATGTAGTACATCATACCCTTCATCATGTTGTTGGCTGTCTGCTGATTGCTATCCATGTTGTTATTCTGTGATGACTTCATGGATATCTTTGTCTGTAAGAACTGCAGGAGAGCAGAAACGATAGGAACCACCAAAGCTATTGAAAGCTTCCATCCCGGTGCATCTGCAATATTCAGTCCAAACAGGAACTGATTCATGTTGTGGAACTGGTCAACATAGCTTGTGAGAGTAGCATTGCCTGCAAGATCAAGATTACTTATCAATTTATCCCAGTCGCTCTTGGCAAACTTGTCAAGAACATCAATGATCTGGTTTCTTGTAGGATCATCTCCCATCTGCTTAAGAGCCATTGTCACAGTGCTGACCTTTGACTCTCCGGCTACATCACTTATAGCTTTGATATAATCAGTCTTTGTACTCAATATGTCCACGATCTCGCTGTACTTCTTGGTCATTGAAGGAACATACGCAGGTATGTTCTGGATAACCCTGTACAGACCATAGAATATAGGCAGCTGTATAAGCGAAGTCAGACATCCTGATGCCATGCTGACACCATATTTTTTCTGGATCTTCTGAGTTTCCTGCTGCTGCTTCATCATTGATTCCTGATCAGTCTTGCCTTTATATTTCTTTGTTGCCTTGGCAATTTCAGGCTGGATGAAACTCATGATCTTGGTAGATCTCTGCTGTTTGAAATATAATGGGAACAGTGCACCTCTCAGTACAAATGTGAACAATATAACACACACACTGAGATTGACGTATGTGATTCCCATATGATTTCCGATAAATCCAACGAACATATATATCCAGTTGAATATCTTACCGAGAACCCAACAAACTGGTCCGAGTATCATTCCATCTTCTCTAGTTAGAAACATAATTTTCTCCTTTATGGAACTGGATCATATCCTCCTTTTGAAAAAGGATTGCATCTAAGTATCCTCCATACTGCAAGGAGACCACCTTTTAAAACTCCATACTTTTCGATAGCCTCAATTGCATACTGCGAACAAGTAGGAAAATACTTGCAGGTAGCATGTCCCTTAAGCGGTGACAAATACTTCCTGTAAAATTTGATTAAACCAATAAATATTTTTTTCATTTTTTTACCCTATGTGGCTTATCTTCTTTAACCCACACAAATGCATCAAAGCACTCTCAATGTCCTGACATTTCTTGTCCTTTGATGACGGTCTGGCTACTATCACTATGTCATAGCCAACATCAATATTTGCTCTGTTTAATCGGTAAGCTTCTCTAATCAATCTGGTTACCCTGTGTCTTACCACACTGTTACCAACTTTCTTACTAACAGAGATTCCGAGTCTGTTGTAATCCAAGCCGTTGCTTCTCAGATACATAACTAAATATTTATTGGCTACCGAATTCTTTGTGCTGTACACACTGCCAAACTCTCTGCTGTTTTTTAATGTAATCATCTTACTCATTGTGTAACCACCGAAACTTTGATTATTAGAAAAACTGTTGCTGTGACCCTATAAAAAAAGGTCACAACCATGTGACCTTACGCTGATAATTTCTTTCTTCCCTTAGCTCTTCTAGCGGCCAGTACCTTTCTGCCATTAGCAGTACTCATTCTCTTTCTAAAGCCATGAACCTTAGATCTCTGTCTCTTCTTAGGCTGGAATGTCATCTTCATTACAAAACACCTCCTTCTTTACAAATTTACTTGCCTATTATAAATAAATAGGTAATGTGAGTCAAGCCTTTTTTGCCGTTTTTCCTATATTTTATAAGGATTTCAGCCACTATTTGATAAAGGTGACGAATGTTCTGGATTAATTAGGTGGATACATTAATATTAATCACAAAATGTTGTGGTTTCATAAATTAATCACATTTTTGTAAGCATTTAATTTTTGTTACCAGTCGCTTTACATAATGTTATCCACAATTTGTTGGTAACTTGTTGATAACTTTTTACTTTTGTGGGTTTAATTCTAAAAAACCCAGTATTTATCGCTGTTTGTGATGTTCACAAATATAAAACAGTCATTTTTTTATATTTACATAAGTTTGAAAATAATAATTATTATGAAACTTATGTAACAAAGTTATCAACATTCCATGTGGATTATACACAAATAAGATTTTTTATTAACTTTTTCATTTTTTGCCCCTTATTCTCGTTTATTTTGATTTTACCCCCAAATACGTGTACCTAACCGTATAAGCATGTAAAATCAAAATAAAGGCAATTTATCTTGTTTTTAACCTTAATATGCTTGAAATAGGGGTGCATTTATTATAAAATGTAATAGTGTTATTAATAATAGGAAGAATTATTTTTTTGAGGAAGGTTTTTTACGATGAAGGACTTAATATTAGCCAAGTGGAATGACATTTTAAATATACTTGAAAATGAACATGGAATTTCCCATATCATGATCCATACATGGATCGAACCTCTCAAGATATATTCAGTTGAGGATAACAAGGTCTATTTCACTCTGGACGAGGATTACGGACAGAGAGGCGTAGAATTTCTCAAGAGAAAATTATTTGATATATATCTTGAAACAGTTCTCAGAGAGCTCTTTCAGGACGATTCAATTCAGGTTATATTCACACTCGAGAGTCAGATGAGAAAGGATGAAAAGTCCCCTACATATTCAGAGGACTACAACGATGCCATTGCCAAGAGCAATCTCAGACCTGACTACACATTTGAGAACTTTATTGTTGGTGAGAGTAACAAGCACGCTCACGCAACATGTCTGGCAGTTGCCGATTCACCTGGACAGGACAAGTTCAATCCACTTTTCCTGTATGGAGGATCAGGACTGGGCAAGACTCATCTTATGCAGTCCATAGCCCACTATATACTCCAGCACAATAGTAATATGAAGGTTCTCTATGTGCCATCGAACAAATTCACGAATGAGATCATAGAAGCAATCTCCAAGAATAAAACTGAAGAATTCAGAAACAAATACAGAACAGTGGATGTTCTTCTGATTGATGATATCCAGTACCTGATTGGTAAGGCAAGTACGCAGCAGGAATTCTTTGACACCTTCAACGCTCTTCATGACGAAGGTAAGCAGATAATCCTGTCGTCGGATAAGCCACCAAAGGAGATCAAGACTCTGGATGAGAGATTCAGATCAAGATTTGAGTGGGGTGTTCCTATCGACATCCACGCTCCTGATTATGAGACACGTATGGCTATCCTCAAGAACAAGGCTGAGATAAAGGGACTTACCGATATCATCAGCGAGGAGATATTTGAGTATATCGCCAACAATATAACCTACAACGTACGTGAGCTTGAGGGTGCGCTCAACAAGCTCAGCGTATATTCAGAGCTCGGAGATATCAAGATCACTGAGGAACTTGCCAAGAACGTCCTCAAGGATTTCATATCCAAGGATTCCAAGGTTACCATAACACCTGAGCTCATTATCAACACGGTTTCAGAGCATACTAATATATCAGTCAGTGACATTGTATCCACGAAGAGAAGCCAGGATATAGCCACTGCCCGTCAGATATCCATGTACCTGTGCAGAAAGTACACGGACAAGGGTCTGAAGAGTATAGGAGATGCATTTGGAGGAAAGGATCACTCCACCGTGCACAGCAATATACAGAAGGTTGAAGATAAGATTGAGAAGGATCCGGAATTTGCTGAGATGGTTGACGTCATAATCAAGAAGCTTAATCCACAAAAATAGCAAGTTATCCACATTTTTATCTTATAAACTCACTTATTTGTTTATAACCTTACAAACATAACTTGATTGTATATTGTTATTTGATGTTTGTTACATGTTGTTATGTGTTTGAGAATTGTTCTTACTACTGATGAACAGGATTTTGCCATGTTGGTAAATGGTCAGTTTATGAACAGGTTAAAATTGATTAGTAACATGGACACATAATTCTCTAAGCCTTGATTTGTAAGGGCTTGATACACTTTCAACATTATCAAAAGCACTACTACTGATACTACTAATTATCTTAATATATTTATAGTTAAGCGCTCGCACTGTTTGTTGTTATTTGAAGTTATACACACATATCATATTTTGATGATCATTATATTTGGACATGAAAGGAGATCACACTTAAAATGAAAATTTCCATAAGAAAATCTAACTTACTTCAGGGTATAAATATCGTATCAAAGGCTGTCTCCAACAAGACGACCCATCCGATACTGTCTTGTATCCTGGTTGAAGCTGCAGGCGGTGTTATTAAGCTCACAGCTAATGACATGGAGATAGGAATAGAAAGTTATGTTGACGGTACTGTTATAGAGGACGGAAAGGTTGCACTCGAGGCAAAGCTTTTCTCAGATTTCATAAGAAAGCTTCCTGACAGCGACATAACTATAGAGAGTGATAAGGACAGCAAGACACTTATCAAGTGTGAGAGACTTGAGTTCAACATACCTGGAAAGTCAGGAGAGGATTTCTCCAATCTTCCTGTTGTATCAAAGGATAAGTTCATAACCATATCTCAGTTTGCGCTGAGAGAGGTTATCAATCAGACAATATTCTCTATATCAGATAATGAGAACAATAAGCTTATGACCGGTGAGTTATTTGAGGTATCAAACAATAAGCTCAGCGTGGTTTCTCTGGATGGACACAGAATATCCATCAGATATATAGAGCTCAAGGGAGATAATTCAGACATTAAGGTTGTAGTTCCAGGAAAATCCCTCAGCGACATAAGTAAGATCATGAACGGTGGAGTTGATGATCCTGTAAATATTTATTTCACGGACAACAATATATTATTTGAGTTTGACAATACAAAGGTTGTTTCAAGACTGATAGAGGGCGAGTATTTCAGAATAAGCCATATGCTCTCAGTTGATTATCAGATCAAGATGAAGATAAACAAGAGAGAGTTCCTTGACAGTTTGGACAGAGCAACTCTTCTTATAAAGGATTCAGACAAGAAGCCTATCAGACTCAGCATTGATGACAGAACTCTCGGTCTCAAGATCAGTTCTCTCATCGGTTCTCTGAATGAGGAGATAGATATCGAGAAGGAAGGTAACAATCTTGTCATTGGATTTAATCCAAAGCTTATAATAGATGCACTCAGAGTAATTGACGATGAGAATGTAACTATTTATTTCAACAATACAAAATCTCCATGTGTTATCAAGGATGATGCAGAGACATATATCTACCTTATCCTTCCTATGGGAATCAACGAAGAGTAAGAAGGGGTGAGAATATGGAGATAATCAAGTTAAGAGATGAGTTCATAAAGCTTGGACAGGCGCTTAAGGCTGCCGGTCTGGTGGAGTCAGGAGTTGACGCAAAGGAGGTCATAGTTCAGGGACTGGTTGTGGTTAACGGTGAGATAGAGACCAGACGTGGAAGAAAGCTTTATGATGGTGATGAAGTAGAATTTGATGGTGATAAGATAAGTATTCAGAAATAATTGTGGTCGCCATCTTGCAGATGGTGAAGGTTATGTATATAGAGTCGATAGAGCTGAGTAATTACAGAAATTACAGTAATGTGAAAGTAGAATTTGGAAAAAATACGAATATCCTGTACGGCGATAACGCCCAGGGCAAGACAAATATACTTGAATCCATATACATGGCAGCGACTACGAAGTCACACAGAAAAAATACGCAGGATAAAGATATCATAAAGATAGGTGAAGACGAGAGTCATATAAGATTATTTGTCAACAAGAAAGACATATCGCACAAGATAGATATGCATCTTCGAAAGAGCAAAAATAAGGGAGTGGCGATCGATGGCATACCCATAAGGAGGGCCACGGAATTATATGGTCTTCTCAATGTCATATTCTTTTCACCTGAAGATCTGACTATCATTAAAAATGGACCAGCCGAGAGGAGAAGGTTCATGGATCTTGAATTGTGTCAGATAAGCAGATTGTATTATCAGAATCTGGCATCATATAACAGGATACTCAATCAGCGAAATAATCTGTTAAAGCAGATTTATCATAACAGAAGTCTCATGGATACACTGGATGTGTGGAATATGCAGCTTGTGGACTATGGGTCGAGGATAATAAAAGAGAGAAGAAATTTTATCGACATGATGAATGAGATAATTGGGGAGATCCACAGTCATCTCACATCGGGTAAGGAAAAGCTAGAGATAGTGTATGAGTGCAATGTCGATGAAGATAAATTCGATGAGACACTTCAGGAAAAGACTGAGATGGATATCAGATATTCAAGTACACAGTCTGGTCCACACAGAGATGATATAAGTTTTCTCATAAATGGAATAGACGCCAGAAAATATGGTTCACAGGGACAGCAGAGAACAGTTGCCCTGTCACTCAAGATGGCGGAGATAAAACTTGTAAAAAGGATAATCAATGATAATCCGATATTGCTTCTGGACGATGTCATGAGCGAGCTGGACACCAGCAGACGTGATGCATTGATAGAAGAGATAAAAGATATACAGACTATCATAACCTGTACGGGATATGATGATTTTGTTAAAGAGCAGGTAATAATCAACAATGTTTATAGCGTGGTGGAGGGAACGACCACCAGAGTAAGAACGGAGGAAGCATGACAATGGAAAATGATAATTATGGAGCTGAACAGATACAGGTTCTGGAGGGACTGGAAGCAGTCAGAAAGAGACCTGGTATGTACATAGGAAGTACATCCTCCACTGGACTTCACCATCTTGTATACGAGATAGTTGATAATTCTGTAGATGAGGCTCTGGCAGGATATTGTACCCACATTCAGGTGTATATAAATGAGGATAACTCCATCACCGTAGTGGATGATGGACGAGGAATTCCTGTTGGAATACATAAAAAGCAGGGAATACCTGCTGTTGAGGTGGTATTTACCATACTTCATGCCGGCGGAAAGTTCGGCGGTGGAGGATATAAGGTATCCGGAGGACTTCACGGTGTTGGTGCATCAGTTGTAAATGCACTTTCAACATGGCTTGAAGTCGAGATTACCAGAGATGGCAAGGTGTACAAGCAGAGATATGAGAAGGGCAAGGTTATGTACAAGCTTCAGGTTATAGGTGAAGCACCTGAGGGAGTATCAGGAACAAAGGTTACATTCCTGCCGGATCATACAATATTTGAAGATAACATATACGATTACGATATACTGAGAAACAGACTTCGTGAGATGGCATTCCTTACAAAGGGCCTGAAGATAAGTCTTACAGACAAGAGACTTATTCCTGAGAAGGTAAGATCATTCCACTATGAGGGTGGTATAAAGGAGTTTGTAACATATCTGAACAGACACAGAGATCCTCTGTACAATGAGGTAATCTACTGTGAGGGAGTCAGAGATGGAATAAGTGTTGAGGTGGCACTTCAGCACAATGATTCATACAATGAATCCACATACAGCTTTGTAAATAACATCAACACACCTGAGGGTGGAACACATCTGACAGGATTTAAGTCAGCCATAACAAAGGTGTTCAATGATTATGCAAGAAAGAACAATATTATCAAGGAAAAGGATGACAATCTCTCGGGTGATGATCTGAGAGAGGGACTTGCAGCCATCGTATCTATCAAGATAAGTGATCCTCAGTTCGAGGGTCAGACAAAGCAGAAGCTTGGTAATTCAGAGGCAAGACCTGCAGTTGAGAGTGTTGTAACTGAGCAGCTTACATATTATCTTGAGCAGAATCCGCAGATTGCTAAGATAATTGTGAATAAAGCGGCTGTTGCACAGAGAGCTAGAATAGCTGCAAGAAAGGCAAGGGATGTTGCAAGAAAGGCAAATCTTTCAGACAACATGGCACTTCCTGGAAAGCTTGCGGATTGTTCAGACAAGGATCCAAAGAACTGTGAGATCTACATAGTCGAGGGAGATTCCGCCGGTGGTTCAGCTAAGACAGCGAGATCAAGAGCAACACAGGCCATACTTCCACTCAGAGGTAAGATCCTTAATGTTGAGAAGGCAAGAATAGACAGAATCCTTGGAAATGAAGAGATCAAAGCCATGATCACCGCATTTGGAACAGGTATCCACGAGAACTTCAATATAGAGAAGCTCAGATATAACAAGATTATCATCATGACCGATGCCGATGTGGATGGAGCTCATATAGCAACTCTTCTCCTCACATTCTTCTACAGATTCATGCCTGATCTTATCAGAAAGGGACATGTATATCTGGCACAGCCACCACTTTACAAGCTGGAGAAGAACAAGAAGGTATGGTATGCGTACAGTGATGATGAGCTGAACAGTATACTTGATGAAGTCGGAAGAGATCAGAACAACAAGATACAGCGATACAAGGGACTTGGAGAGATGGATGCAGAACAGCTCTGGGAGACAACCATGGATCCAGAAAAACGAATTCTTCTCAGAGTGGCAATTGATGATGACGATGAGTCAGAGATCGATATGACATTCAATGTACTTATGGGAGATAAGGTTGAACCACGTCGTGAGTTTATAGAGACAAATGCCAAGTATGTAAAGAATCTCGATATATAGTATATTGATTAAATAAATGTGATAAAACATAACCAATATCGAGAGAAAGGAAATCAAAAAATGGATGACGATAAGATTTTTGATAAAATAGATGAAGTTGGTCTGAAAAAGACAATGGAGCGTTCATATATAGATTATGCCATGAGCGTTATCGCTGCCAGAGCTCTTCCTGATGTAAGAGATGGTCTTAAACCTGTTCAGCGAAGAATACTTCATTCTATGATAGAACTTAACAATGGACCTGATAAGCCACACCGTAAATGTGCCCGTATCGTCGGTGATACAATGGGTAAATATCATCCACATGGAGACAGTTCAATATACGAGGCACTTGTAAAGCTGGCTCAGGAGTGGAATACCAGATATCCACTTGTGGATGGACATGGAAACTTTGGATCGGTCGACGGTGACCATGCCGCTGCCATGCGATATACAGAGGCAAGACTTTCCAAGATATCCATGGAGATGATGGCAGATATAAACAAAGATACAGTTGATTTCACACCTAACTTTGATGGTACAGAGAAAGAACCTGTGGTACTACCATCACGTTATCCTAACCTATTGGTAAATGGTACATCAGGTATCGCAGTAGGTATGGCTACCAATATTCCACCACATAATTTAAAGGAAACTATCGATGCAGCCATAAAGATCATCGATAACAGAGTGGAAGAAGGACGTGAGACAGAGATAGATGAGATCATGGACATAGTAAAGGGTCCGGATTTCCCTACAGGCGCACAGATACTGGGCAGACAGGGAATAAACGATGCATATAGAACAGGTCGAGGCAAGATAAAAGTACGTGCAATCACAGAAATCGAAACAATGACCAACGGAAAGCACCGCATTGTTGTAACCGAACTACCATATATGGTAAATAAATCCCTTCTTATAAAGAATATGGTCGATCTTGTCAAGAACAAGAGAATCGATGGAATCACAGATATAAGAGATGAGTCTTCAAGAGAGGGAATGAGAGTTGTCATTGAGCTTAGAAAGGATGTCAATGCCAACGTAATACTCAACCAGCTCTTCAAACACACACAGCTCCAGGATACATTTGGATGTATCATGCTGGCTCTGGTGGATGGAGTACCTAAGATACTCAACATCAAGGACATGCTCACATACTACCTGAAGCATCAGGAGGATGTTGTCACAAGAAGAACAAAGTATGATCTGAACAAGGCTGAGGAGAGAGCCCACATATTACAGGGTTATCTCATAGCACTGGACAACATAGATGAGGTCATCACGATCATCAGAAATTCAAAGAATGTTGGAGAGGCTAAGGCAAAGCTGATCGAAAGATTTGGACTTTCCGAGGCACAGGCCGGAGCAATCGTTGATATGAGACTCCGTGCTCTGACAGGTCTGGAAAGAGAGAAGATCGAGAACGAGTACAATGAGCTTATTGCGAAGATAGCTGAGTACAAGGAGATACTTGCAGATGAGAATAAGCTTCTTGGAGTTATCAAGACTGAGCTTGCAGCGATAGCTGACAAGTACGGTGATGAGAGAAGAACATCCATAACTGCATATTCAGATGATATAACAGATGAGGAGCTTATCAAGAGAGAAGAGATAGTTATCTCCATGACAAAGCTCGGATATATCAAGAGAATGCCAAAGGATACCTTCAAGGTACAGAACAGAGGCGGCAAGGGTATCAAGGGAATGAACACCATCGACAACGATATAATCGATGAGATATTCCTTACTAATACCCACAACTTCATAATGTTCTTCACCAATATGGGAAGAGTATACAGAATGAAGGGATACGAGATACCTGAGTCGGGACGTAATGCAAGGGGTGTTGCGATAGTCAACCTTCTTCAGCTTCTTCCTGGTGAGAAGGTAACAGCCATAATCCCTATAGCCGGATTTGACAAGAAGTATCTCATGATGGCTACAAAGAATGGTATTGTAAAGAAGACCAAGATAGAGGCATTTGAGAATATAAGAAAGACCGGTCTGGCTGCCATAACACTGAATGAGGGAGATGAACTCATAGAGGTTAAGGCAACGAGCGGTGAGAATGATGTATTCCTTGTAACTGCCAAGGGTATGTGTATCAGATTCAATGAAGAATGTGTCCGTGATACAGGACGTACATCCATGGGTGTACGTGGAATAAGATGCGACAAGGGCGATGAAGTCATAGCAATGCAGCTTGATGTTCAGGGCGACGAAATGCTCTTCGTAACCACAAAGGGTATGGGTAAGAGAACTGAACTGTCAGAATTTGCCCCTCAGATGAGAGGTGGTAAGGGTGTCAAGTGTTACAGGATAACCGATAAGACCGGTGACATCGTCAGCGCAAAGGCCGTGACAAATGACCATGACATTATGATGATGACCAATGAGGGAATCATGATCAGAATGCATTGTTCAGATATAACTGTAATAGGAAGAATAACCTCAGGTGTCAAGCTTATGAATATCGGCAAGGATGGCAACACATTTGTGGCATCTGTTGCAAAGCTTGCAAGAAGTGATGAAGATGAAGAGGCAGAGGACTCAGAGAATCCAGAATCAGCAGAAAATGAAGTATCAGAGAATGTAGAGAACGATACGGAGAATGATGCCGAGAGTAATTCAGAGGAGTAATTATAATCACAAATAAAGATAGATGTACTGTGTTGTGTTATGCAAGATAGTACATCTTTTTTTATGTCCATGGATGTTTACAGATTGTGTGCAAATAGCCGTTATGATATACTTATCTTGGATTACACATTGGGAGAAAATAATCCTGAACGCAGGATTTTGAAGGTTATTATATAGAGATTGGAATTATGGGAAAATACAACAAAATTATTGGGGGTAAAAGGCATGACGGCGAATGTGATACAGGTGGTGGCATCGGCAGCTACAACGGCTGCATCTACGGTTACAGAGGCAACAACGGAAGGAAAACTGGACAAGATATTCCAGAGCTCCGAGAAGGCGTCTGAACTTTCTTACAGTATAATGAACATCATATATATATTGGCGGCGATGATCATAGTTGTTGCGATATTTACAGTGGTGTTATACATATACAAATTCATCATGAACAGGAGAGATCCAAACTACAAAAAGAACGATGATACGTTCCTGGATGATTAAAACAAATTTATAAAATGGCGGTGAAGAGATGAGAGTTATTGCAGCAGAAGAGATTACCAGAAATGTAAGGGAGATGTGCATCGAAGCAAATGTAAATCTGTCTGAGGATATGGAGAAGGCAATCAGGGATTCAGTAGAATCTGAGGACAGTCCGCTCGGAAAACAGATACTTGGACAGTTATGTGAGAATCTGGATATAGCAAAGGAGAATGATATTCCTATCTGTCAGGATACGGGAATGGCTGTTTTCTTTGTGAATGTTGGACAGGATGTACATATAGAAGGAATGAACATAACTGATGCCATAAACGAAGGTGTGAGACAGGGATACACTGACGGATACCTGAGAAAATCAGTGGTAAAGGATCCTCTTATCAGAGAAAATACAAAGGACAATACCCCGGCAATCATACATTATGATATAGTTCCGGGAGATAAAATAGAGATAACTATAGCTCCAAAGGGATTTGGAAGCGAGAATATGAGCAAGGTGTACATGCTCAAGCCGGCAGATGGAGAAGAGGGTGTGAAAGCTGCTGTTCTTCAGGCTGTAAAGGATGCCGGACCAAATGCATGTCCTCCCGTATTTGTAGGTGTGGGTCTTGGAGGAGACTTTGAGCTAGCTGCGAAGCTTGCAAAGAAGGCTCTTACAAGAAAGGTCGGAGTTCACTCAGACAGAGAGCATATAGCAAAGATAGAGAGTGAGCTTCTGGAGATGATCAACAACACCGGAATAGGACCTGGCGGTCTTGGAGGAAAGACCACGGCACTGGCTGTGAACATAGAGACATATGCCACTCACATAGCCGGAATGCCATTGGCAGTTAATATGTGCTGTCATGTGAACAGACACGTTACGAGAGTATTATAGGAGGAGGTTAGGTTCATCATGGATAGACATATAAAGGCACCATTTGACAGAGAAGAGGTAAAGACCCTCAAGGCAGGGGATTATGTATATATAGATGGAATAGTGTACAGTGCCAGAGATGCCGCACACAAGAGAATGTATGATTCCATCATGGAATCAGGATGCGTGGACGCCAGTGGAACTGAGTTATACGAGAAGGGCATAGTTCCTATAGACCTTAACGGCAATGTGATATATTATCTCGGACCAACACCGGCAAAGCCTGGACAGGTCATAGGATCGGCGGGACCGACAACCAGCAGCAGAATGGACAAATACACTCCACTCATTCTCAGCAAGGGTCTGTGTGGAATGATAGGAAAGGGAAAGAGAAGCCCGGAGGTTATACAGGCAATAATCGACAACAAGGCTGTGTATCTGGCAGCCGTTGGCGGTGCAGGAGCGCTTCTCTCCAAATGTATCAAGAAATCCGAGGTGATCGCATACGATGATCTCGGAACAGAGGCTATAAGGAAGATGACAGTGGAGAATTTCCCAGCTATTGTGGTTATAGATTCAGAGGGACACAACCTGTATGAAACAGCGGTAAAGGATTATCTTGAGCAGAATAAATAATACAGGAATAAAATAAAAAGTATACAGAATCTCAACAATGAATTAGCAAAAATGCACAAAATAATTGTTGAATATTACAGTCACAATAATGTTGACTAAAATATATTAAACTTGTAAACTTTTAATATGAGTTAGTCTCATATTAAATTAATTGTTGTATTAACAAGGGAAAGAAGAAAAAGGAGAGGTTTAATGAGAAGAGAAAAAGTTTTCAACAGATCGTTATTGATCCTTGCAATCATGTCAATCATGCTCTTTGCGATGACAATAACAGCATCAGCAGCATCAGGAAGTGCAGTAACAAATCTTCAGCAGACAGATGATACCAAGACAGGTGTCACAGTTCAGTGGAGCGGTAATTATGGAGAGGAATACTTAGTGTATTTATCCCAGAATAGATCTTCAGGATATCAGGCATTAAGTTCTTCTACTTCAACATCAAATAAGAAGTATATTTACAATCTTCAGGCCGGCAGAGCATACTATGTAATAGTTCAGACATATGTCAACAAGCAGCTTGTTGGACAGTCAGATCCACTTCAGGTTGTAACAACTCCTGAGAATGTAGATTATAAGTCAATAAAGCAGACTTCAGGCACAAAGAACAAGATTGGTTTACAGTGGAACAGCGTTTCAGGTGTAACAGGATATGTAGTTGCCAAGATCAGTGGTTCAAAGGTTGAGGCTCAGTACAACGTTACTACAAACAAGGCAACTGTACCTGCACAGGCCGGAACCCACTACAGTGGATATTATGTATATTCATATAAGAGATCAGAATCAAACTACATAGCACTTGGTTATGGACAGTCAACAGGTACACTCTACTCAGCACCTGTTAACCCACAGTATGTTGCCGATGCAAAAGCAGGAACTCTCTTATGGAGCCCAGCTATAAGTGGTAATGTAATAACAATTGGATGGAAGGCAAATCCAAACTATGACTATCCTACAGGATATCAGGTTCAGATCTACTCTCTCAACGGAAAGACCAGATTATACACAACAAAGGCTACAACAAAGACCAGCGTTAAGATCAACAACGCAAAGGTTCGTAAGGCAATCAACAACAAGGGATTCAAGGTAAGAATCCGTGCATACAAAAAGGCAAATGGTGGTGCTAAGTGCTGGAGTGACTGGTCAGCATTCAAGACAATCATACCTCAGGCATGTGTAAAGAAGAGTAATGTAACTTCTGTAAGCAGCACTGCTGCAAAGGTTACCTGGAAGAAGGTAGCAAATACAAAGTATTATCTTGTATACTATACAAAGAATCCATACGCTTCAAATGTAAAGTGGACAAAGAAAAAGGTAAGCGCTAAGAGAAATTCTTATGTAATAAGGGGACTTCAGGCTTATAAGACATTTGGAGTATATGTTGTTCCTGTTGTCAAGGTAGGAGGAAAGACCTACAGAGGACAGGCATGTGAGTTTGTTAAGGGATATATAAAAAGATACTATAGATAGTATAGAAACATCTACAAAACGATAAGAGGGCGGATACAAAAAAGTATCCGCCTTTTTGTCGATTTTAGGCTTATTATTTTCTTGTAAAAACTCCTTGACATTCACTGCCAGGTTTGGTATTATAAACAAGCGTCAAAAATTAAATACTCTTTGGTAGGAGATTTTTATTTAGGCATTTTGCAGAAGTACTCAAGTGGCTGAAGAGGCGCCCCTGCTAAGGGTGTAGGCCGTTTGCGCGGCGCGAGGGTTCAAATCCCTCCTTCTGCGTTTCCTTTTTTGGAGATGCTTATGACGTTATTCCTCGATAGCTCAATGGTAGAGCACTCGGCTGTTAACCGAGGGGTTGTAGGTTCGAGCCCTACTCGGGGAGCTTTAATTAAATAATATGGTGCGATAGCCAAGTGGTAAGGCCCCGGTCTGCAACACCGTCATCGCCGGTTCAAATCCGGCTCGCACCTCTCAAGCGGAAGATATATGTAATATATATCTTCCTTTTTTTTGTAACCTTGAATATGCTTTTTTTGTCTGTTATACTGTAGAGGTATATTGGCTATTGAAATAGTAGGAGGTGGGGTATGACTCAAATTTTAAAAGATTCAATAAAAATTGAATACAAACTTGATCAGGTTACTCCTATTAGCAAATATGAAATGAATGCCTATAATGTGCCTTTTGCAGGCAACACAAGCATGTGCAGGGAAGTGTTTGTTAAGGGGGAAAGAAAACTCGAATTCTCAATAGATGGGGATATGAGTCTTAGTCAGATAATGCAGAAACCGGTTTTCAGGGATGAACTGGTGGAATACATATTCAGCATAAGCAAGCAGCTTGTGTCAGTCATACAGAATGGACTAGCACTCGAGAAGGTAGTGTGGGATACGAATTATATGTATGTGAGATTTAGTGACTTCTCCATACAGCTTCTGTATCTTCCATTTGAAAGCAAATTTGACAAGAAGGACATTGGGGAGTTCGTGAAGAGCATCTTGTCAGGATTTGTCTATGCACACACACCAGCCATAGAATGTGCTAACCAGATAGTTGATTATTTCAACGATCACAGGGAGTTTGATGCATTTCATTTCAATGAATTTGTGTCAGATCTCAGAGCATCAAGTCAGCTCCTTATAATACAGGGTGAAAAGGGCAAGAGTAAGGTACTCACTTCAAATGAGAATAATAAAGAGCTTGCAATCCACAAAGCAGAGGAGGCAGCCAGAAAGGCTGAAGAGGCAAGAATGCAGGCCGAAAATGAGGTAAAGAGACAGATAGAGGAAGCAAAGTATCAGGCGGAAGTTGCCAGACAGGCAGAGGAGACCCGTATGAAGGCCGAGGCGGCAAGGGTCGAAGCCGAGATATGGAGACAGAAGGTCACTGCTGAGGCAAAGGATTATGAGCAGACAGCGGTACTCACAGCTCAGGATATGTACTCATATCAGGGCAATTCCGATGACAGTGAGAGGCTTAAGGCTGAAGAAATGTTCAGGAATGCCGAGGAGGAGCGAATCAGGGCAGAGAAGGTTTCATCGCAGTATGCAGATGAGATAAGACGTGCCAGAGAGCAGGAGATGCATGCTGAGGAGGCTAGAATGCAGGCAGAATTTGCAGCCCGCAAGAATGCTGAGGAGGCTAAGAGACAGGCAGACCTTGCAAAGATCAAGGCGGAGGAAGCCAAGAGACTCAGTGAGCAGCCGGATGAGGAGCCACCTACAACACTGTTCAGCAACAGAACACTTGTCACAGGCAGCAAGCCGACCCTCACCAGAAAGACTACGGGTGAGAGTGTTCAGATAAATAAACAGGTATTCTGTATTGGCAAGGCTGATCAGGGTGTTGACTATAAGGTAACAGGAAACAAGTCTATAAGTAGAAGACATGCCTATATCACCAGTATCAATGGAACACATTATCTGAGAGATAACAACTCAACAAACCATACATTCCTGAACGGAACTCAGGTGTACAGCAATGTTGATGTGGCTATCCCTGATAACAGTGTGATAAGGCTTTCAAATGAGGAGTTCATATTCAGGATAAATTCTTAAATATGAAGTTCGATAAATGTAATAAATCAGGTTGATCCGTAAGGATGGAGGAAGAGATATGTATTGTGATAATTGTGGTTGTGAATTGGGGGAGAACGTAAGAAAGTGTCCTGTCTGTGGAAAAGAATTTCCTTTGATAGAGCCGGAAGTTGACGACAGCACAACTGTGCTTACAAGTGGGCCGGACGTCGATGAGGACGATGACAGCACAACTGTCCTGACAGGCGGAACACAGGGCATGCCTCAGATGATGCAGCAGCCACAGGGTAATCCTGTGCCACCGCAGCAGCCTCAGATGGGAATGCCACAACCTCAGATAATGCCACAGGAAGGCGCCGATATAATGATAAAGAAAAAGGGCGAGAAGAAGGGTATGAGCAAGGGTGCAAAGGCCGCACTCATAGCTATACCAGTGGTTATCGTCATCGCTATAGGCGTCTTTGCATTTATATTTGTTCCAAAGTTTAGAAAGTATAACGAGGCCAACGACCTCATGGACCAGGGAAAGGTTGAAGAGGCCGTGACACTGTATAAGGATCTTGGAAAATTCAAGGATTCCTATACAAAGGCAAACGGAGACGCTTATTATGAGTATGCCGAGGGTCTTGAAAAAGAAGGCAAGAACCTTGAGGCGGCTGAATATTATAAGAAGTCAGGCAATAGCAGAAAGGCTGCAGAGAACTACAGCAAGTCATCTGACGGTGACGAGGAGAGTTTCAGCAGCGATGACGCATTTGATAAGGCTTATCAGTGTTATTACAATGCGGGAATGGATCAGATGAATGCGGCATCCTACGATGCAGCCATAGATGCATTCAACAACGCAGGCTCATACAAGGATGCATCGGACAAGGTTATCGAGTGTACATATAAGAAAGCGGAGGCACTTATAACAGCCAAGAAGTACGATGACGCCATCAGTATTCTGTCAACCATAGAGGAGTACAGCGATTCCCAGACTCTTCTTGCAAAGTGCTATTACAACAAGGCATCAGAGCTGCTCGACAGCGGCAAATATGACGATGCGTATGATATGTACATGAAGTCAGAATTTGATGACTACAAGAACAAGGCCAGTGAGTGTACATACAAGAAGGCAGAGCAGTATTACAAGAACAAGGATTACGAGAATGCCATCAAGAGCTATGATAAGGTGGACAAGGATTACAAGGACTGTGTAGCTGAGAAAGACAAGTGTTATCAGGCACTTGGAGCCCAGGCATACAAGGACAAGGAATACAAGAAGTCAGTTGATTACTATGAGAAGGTAGTCAAGACTGATGTGTCCAAGAAGATAGCAAATGGAAAGCTTGCATTTGCAAATGCAAATAAGAACGCAGCCAATGAGACTACAATGACATATCTCGGAGAACTCAGATACGACGGCAACGAGAAGGCTCAGAAGCTGTATTCAGAGCTTGTGAAGTGGAATATAGAATCATTTGTAAACAGCAGTGAAAAAGATCTTGATAAGGGATCTAACAGCATCAAGACAAAGAATGGATCAGATATATATATTCATACGTCATTTGGATTTGACGGTGATGACTCTATGAAGATATCGGGATACGTTGTGTATGCGGATGGAAACAAGTCTGACGTCATAACATTCTCAGATCCTGTGGTTGACGGCTGGTCAACATGGGTCAAGATATCAGGTGACAGCGCACCTAAGGGTGTAACATATCTGTATCTTCAGAACGAGACGACCAAGAAGATCATAGAGGTATATCCGTTCACAATAAAGTAAAGAGACAGGGTGATATATGTGATAAACAGACCTGAATTGCTGGCTCTGGAATTCTACAAGTCGCGGCCTTTTAAGGGCAGTGACAAGGGTATCCGTTACATGATACAGAAGGATGTTGTGGAGATTGAGCCGGAGGGTGAAAAAGATCAGACAGAGGAAGATGCACCGAAGGAGACAAAGACTGTACTCACGGCATTTATATGGCCGGAGCCATTCTGTTTTGAGGTCACACCGGATGAACAGAAGGGATCGAAGCAGTTTGATTTTTCCGAGGAAGGATTGTGTGAGGCCATAGCCTGGTTGAATGAAAATCATGATGCATATGCACAAAAAAAACAATAATAAACTACTTAAAAGAATAATTGGAATAACAGCGACTGTCATCATTCTGGTGGCAGCAGTTGTTGCAATTATTTTTTTTCATCTTATGAGAAAACCTCAGATAAAGCTTGTGGAGTCCATGGTAAATACCATCAATTCTTCCAGAGAGTCGGAGATGAATCAGCAGTATGGCACATTTGACATGGGTATGAACATGATAAATGGCAGTCAGAGCTTTTCATTTGAGGATAATTCTGATCACAGCGTTGACATATCGTTGAAGAGAAGTGCTTCGGATCACAATTTTCTTGCGGAGGCAGGAGTTGATGACAAGACATTCAAGCTCTATGCAAATAAGAGGACTTCTCTCATATATATAGATGATATGGCAATCAGAATACAGTACGCTGACAATCTCATCACGAACATGAGCAATTCTCAGGTGGTATCACTGCTTGGGATAGACAGCGACACAGTATACTCATTTGGCACTGCATATGAGAACTGTATGAGGATGGCTGCAAATAATTATGCGGACATCAACGGTGACGATATCCAGACAGATATTATCCAGAAGACACTTAAGTATTTCTTCAATATGGAGGGTACGAGTGAGGGAAAACAGACTGTGGTTACTGAGGATAGTACACAGGACTGCAAGGTGTACTCGGTCATCTTCAATGTGGATGATTTCTATAGTTATCTGGATGACTGTTTTGGCACACATGATATAGATCTTCAGGAAGTGTATGACATGCTTGACAAATACATACCGGAGATAGATACCATTGACAATACGGCAGAATTGGTACATGATATAAAGCAATTTGTGGATGAAATGTTAGACGGCAGGGATATCACGCTCTATTTTGCTGTGAACAGTAAAAATGAGCTGGTCAAGCTGTATGCGGATCATGTGTCCGACAGGGATATGAGCATGTCGCTGACATTTTACGGAGACAAATATACAGCACAGTCGTATGAGTTCACTGTTACTGACAATTCTGACAACCATCTTGTGATAAAAAAGAGGGATGTGAGCAGTGACGGAGAGACAGGAGTGGTGTTTGATGTGGATATATCGGCAGCCGATCTCATGGATTCCATGAAGCCTGTCAGTATAAGTGCATCGCTGGAGCTTAGATTGTCTGGAAGTGATGCAATTCTTGGTATACAGGTTGGAGATGCCGTGTTCAGAAAAAATGCGGAGATCACCGGATATGATAAGGGTAACAGCATTGATCTTGCGTGGAGCGGGGACAGTGATGGAAGCATGCATATCGGCTGTGATTCAGGAGCGATAGAGAAACCGGAATACAGGGACAGCCTGGATATATTTGACACAGATGTGATAAGTGCGTATAAATTTATAAAAGAGATAATGAACAGATAGATGGAGATTTGTATATGAGTGATACATCAGTTGTGGATAACTCCACGGGCAAAGAAAAAAGCAGATATACATCGGGAACCATATATAAGATGATAATTGCTATAACGTTCCTTCTGGCATTTGGACTGATAATGATATTCAGCGCATCCAGTTACGGCACGGCTGCCAGCAATTTCAGAAGCCAGTTGGTGTTTATCGTTTTCGGAGCATTGGCAATATGGGGATTGGCGTTTTTCCCATACGGTCTGTATAAGAAGCTTACATGGCCTGCATATTTTCTGTCATTGATACTGACATTTTTGCTTCTCACGCCATTGGGAGTAAATGTAAATGGTGCGACGAGATGGATCCAGATCCCTCACATACCATTCAGAATCCAGATCGCTGATATAGTGAAGACTCTCATGATCATATTCATAGCTTCATTTATAAGCAGCAAATGGAGAGAGATGCACAAGTGGCAGACTGTCATAATACTGTGGGTGCTTGTGGGACTCCAGGCGGGACTTTTGCTCGTCATATCCACAAACCTGAGTTCGTGTCTGGTCGTTCTTGGAATATGTTACTGTTCAACATTTATAGCCAGCAAGAACTGGAAACTGCATTTGGGAATATTGCTGATAGCTGTGGTGGTGGCGGTGGTCTATGTGAAGGTAGCCACGAGCTACCTGCCTACGGAGGAAGAACTTCTGTCAAATGACAACTTCCGTGCAAAGCGAATCCTGGGATGGCTGTACACAGAGAAATATGAGAAGAGTGCAGGATATCAGGTCATACAGTCGCTGTATGCCATAGGAAGCGGATCTTTCTTCGGCAAGGGACTTGGAAATGGAACACAGAAGCTTTCGGCTATACCGGAGGCCCAGAATGATATGATCTTCGCGATAATCTGCGAGGAGCTTGGTGTGGCAGGAGCAATCATGTTATTTCTTCTGTATGGCTATCTGTTATACCAGATGTATGTTATAGTTAAAGAGTCATCGAACGTATTTGGAAGCATGATGGTCATAGGTGTGATGGTACACCTTGTATGCCAGATAGTGATCAACGTAAGCGTTGCGACAAATGTAATTCCGAATACAGGTGTCACTCTTCCTTTCATAAGCTCGGGAGGTTCCGCACTTCTCATGACAATGGTCGAGTGTGGTATGTGTATAGGAATCAGAAGGCAGCAGACGAGAAGAGTGTATCAGAAGCATTTGAATGAATAAAATCCATGTGAGGAATAAGAGAGGTAGTATATGGTAAAGTTTAGAAAAATTGCGTTTTTGACAATGGCAGCAGTATTGTTGTCAACTTGTGCGACAGGAATCTCAAATCTGTCAGAAAGCAGGGTCGGCGGACAGTACACGGTGTACGCTGCGGAGGCTCAGGCTGATGTCGGAGAGAGTGTTGCGACATTGACGGATGCAACTGCCACTGTGAAGAATAAGAAGGGCTGGTATACCAAGAACGGTAAGACATATTATTACGATGAGAACGGCAAGGCGTTAAAGAGCAAGTTCCTTACATACAAGGGCGACAAATATTATTTTAACAGATATGGCCGCATGGTGAGAGGTCTTAACAAAATCCAGAATAATTACTATTACTTCAGAACAAATGGCAAGGCACTGGTGAATACCTGGAAGAAAATAAAGGGTAAGAAGTATTACTTTGGTTCTGATGGAAAAGCCTATAAGGGTGCACATAAGGTAAAGAATAGCAAGTATTACTATAATTTCTCAAGTAATGGTTATCTTGCGGAGGGTGTCAGAAAGATAAATGGCGTGACATACAGATTTGGTTCCAATGGAAAGCCATATACAGGATGGTATACTACAAAGCTTGGAAACAGACAGTATTACAGTGCTTCAGGTGTTGCATACAAAGGACCTAAGAAGGTAAATGGCAAGCTGTATCTGTTCGACAAGAATGGTGCACTGGTGAAGGGCAGAGGCTGGAAATATTACAACGGCAAGCGTTACTTCGTAAGCGTCAAGGGAACATTACTCACCGGATACAGATATGTGGATGGAGCATACTATTACTTCAGTAAGAGCGGTGCCATGTACAGAAGCAAGTGGGCATATGCGAATGGATATAAGTTCTATTTCAACAGAGGTGGCAAGAGACTCACAGATGTTGATAAGATCCTCGGAAAACAGGATTCCTATGAGATAAAGGTCAACAAGACCACAAATGTTGTGACTGTATATGCAAAGGATGGCAACAAGGGATATATCATTCCGGTAAAGGCATTTGTATGTTCAGGCGGTGACACAACACCTCTTGGAACATTCTGTACCCCGGCAAAGGGAAGATGGTGGACACTGATGGGGCCATGCTATGGACAGTGGGATACACTTATAACAGGTGATATACTTTTCCACTCTGTGTATTACGGAGAGGAGGATCCTACCACATTATCAGTCAGCGCTTATAACATGCTCGGAACGACATGCTCACACGGATGTATAAGACTTAAGGCAGGAGATGCAAAGTGGATATATGATAACTGCGATCTTGGAACAAAGGTAACTATATTCGAGAGCAATAAGAGCGGCCCGTTCCCTAAGCCTACATCAGTTCAGCTTGATTACAGCCATACATGGGATCCTACAGATCCAACCATGGCATACAAGTGTAGAGAGAACGGATGTCATAAGGGAATAGCATGGTAATATCGTGTTCAATGTGGAGAGAATAGATATATGAAAAAAGCGTCGTGGATGGACATGGGCAGAAAATATATATTATTTATGATTGCGGTCATCTGTTTTGCAGGTATCTGCATGGGATGCGGGAAGGTGGATGACGGTCAGGAGGAGAGTACCGGTATCCAGATAAAGAGCGGTGATGTTGAATCCGCGGAGGATATGGCTCAGATAGGAGTGTATCTCGATGTGGATAAGAACAGTTCCGAGATAACGGATGTGAAGTACAAGATATCCGGTGACATAGGTATCGTGAGTTTCAGGTACAGCGGAGTGAAGGTTGAACTCAGAGGCTCCTGCAAATACGAGATGTACGATCTGGCGGGCGTTGAGAACACCAGCAATGGTGACATGATAACCGGCAACATCCAGGGATACAGTGCTACTTATTACACTCTGAATCCCGGACGTATAGCTTTCTGGAGCGATGGAACAATTAACTATTCGCTATATATATACGTCACAGCCAGTGATGAGGTACTCAATGAAGTGCTGTCACATATAGTATTTGAGAACAGATATACGGACAGGGCTGATGTCCAGCAGCAGATAGAGACGGACAGCAGAGCATTTGCTGAGAAGATCGTGAAGGTGTTCAATGATGAAGATCTTGAGACCATGAAGGATATGGTTTTATATCCTCAGGAGACAAGTGGTGGACAGTCCATAGCAAATGAAAATGAGCTGTTGAATGTTGATAAGAAGGCGCTGTTCACTGACATTCTTATGAAGGCTCTGAACGATGAGAATGCACTGGATAATCTGAGAAAAACCAACGACGGCTCCGAATATGTAATTGGAACAAACTATAAAAATGTACATTTCAGACTGAACGACGATGGACAGTTTGTCATCACAAAAATAAATAACTGATATTTATCCCCTGCGCATAAGGGCAAACTGATATGTGCAGGGGATTTTTCTGTTTAAAAATACTGAAAAAGTTCTATTTGCCACGGATAAGTTCAGAATGTGATAAGTATGGGAGAATAAACAAGTATAGTGGGAAAATTTAGAGGACGATTCGCGTTGAGACTGTGTATCAAAGTCCTTAGAATTGTATCAGGACAGGAAATAACTTAAGACAGAACCTGATCTGAGACAAGGAGGAGATATACACGATGACAGAGAGAGTTTACAGTATAAGTGAGGCAGCAGCCAAGGTTGAGGTTGAGTCACATGTGCTTAGGTATTGGGAGGAAGAGCTTGAGATCGATATCAAGAGAAATGACATGGGTCACAGGTGCTACAGTGAGAAGGATGTAAAGATACTTCAGAGGGTTAAGACTTTGAAGGATAAGGGGATACAGCTCAAGGCGATAAAGGATATGGTTCACAGAATGTATGAACTTCTTGACGAGGGAGAGAGCACAGAGGAAAAAAATGTGGATGATGCGGTGACGGAGCTTATCGCAGAGAGAGAAAATACAGAGAAGAAGACCATAGAAACCATAAGGGTGAGCAGCGATGTGGGGGATGATTCAAGAATAGTTGATTTCAAGATGGCACAATTCCAGAATATCATGGACAAGATAATCAGCAACTCCATAAAGGACAACCTTAAGGTGATAACACAGTCAGTGTCCGCTGCGGTGTCCGATGACGTGGTAAAACAGATGGATGTGCTGATGAAGGAGAAGGAGGATCAGGAGGAAGCGAGATACAGAAAGCTTGACGCCACCATAAGAGAACTTCAGCAGACCAGACAGGAGGTTGCGGCAACGGAGATAAAGAGGAAGAAAAAGGGCATTTTCAGAAGAAAACAGAGAGAGAGTTTATAAAAACTTCACACACTAACAATAGGGATTAATGCTATAATTAGCGCTAGTAAGATGGGAGTTAACACGAATGAAGATTACTAAGAAAGTTAAGATAGCGATAATTTTTATATGGATAGCAGCGATATTGTCCATGGTTATAGGTACGGCTATCATAGGGCGATATTTTATCACTGGAACTTATGGCCGTAATCACTCACTGCAGCTTTTATATTCGGAGGACGATCCGGTCAATGATGTGTACAAATCTCTGTCCACATTGCGTGAGGAAGTTATAAGCAAGGTGAAGAAGGATCCTTCATACTATACAACCCAGGATAATGCAGATGCCCTGGATGAAAAGAGCTCGGTATTAAATACTCATATAGCAGTGAAGAAGGGTGGAGAGTACATATATAGTTCCGTTGATCCTTTTTCTGAGAGCCTGAAGGAGCAGTTAAAGAGAAATGATAACAGTTCGAATATCAATGCGATAGATGGTGATTCGATTGATACCGGAAATAACAGTGATATAAAGGTTCAGGAATATCTCATAACCCAGCCGTCATTCTATCTGTGCAACCAGGTATCATATGTGCTGGATGGAAGTCAGGTAGATATTTACATGCTCACATACTATGGTAATTATATGGCGAAGTTCAGGGGAACCATCATGGGTTATTCCATACTGATGGTTCTAATGATGATGCTCCTGAGCGGTGTCGTGGCATTCCTTGTATACCAGCAGTTTGTGAATCCTCTTGTCAAGCTCAAGGAGGCAGCAGAGCGTATGGGCTCAGGCAACCTTGACGAGAAGATAGACTTTGGCGATAACAGAGTCGATGAGGTTGGTGAGCTCTGTGAGTCATTTGAGGATATGAGACAGAAACTGTCAGACTTTACCAAGGCGAAGATGAGATATGAGGAAGAGAACAGGCAGCTCATAAGCAATATATCACACGATCTCCGTACTCCTATCACGACCATCAAGGGTTATGTGGAGGGAATCATGGATGGAGTTGCAGATACCCCTGAGAAGCAGGAGAGATATCTGAAGATGATATACAGCAAGGCAAATGAGATGGACAGCCTCATCAATGAGCTTTCACTGTATACGAATATCAACAACAACGCCATACCATATGAGTTCCACAGGGTATCGGTGAAGGATTATTTTGATGACTGTATGGAGGAGGTATATACGACGCTCCTTTCCAAGAACATGACGCTCACATACAAGAACTATTGTGATGACGATGTGAAGGTCATAGTTGATCCTGACCAGCTCAAGAGGGTCATCAACAACATAATTACAAATGCCATCAAGTATACCGATAAGGAATATGGACAGATAGATATCAACATATATGACAATGACGCGGAGGTTAAGGTATCCATAAGCGACAATGGCCGTGGAATAGATTCAGAGAGCCTGCCTCATATATTTGACAGAATGTACAGAGCTGACAGCGCAAGACAGTCAAGAGGCGGAAGTGGTCTTGGACTTGCTATATGCAAGAAGATCGTTGAGGAGCACGGCGGCAACATATATGCCACAAGCCAGCTTGGTGTCGGAACAACGATAGTATTTACCCTGAAGAAGTATATTCCAAAGGTTGAGGAGATCGAGGGTGATACTTCTGACGCCAGCGGTGAACAGCAGGCAAATGTAAAAAAGGATACACAGAAAAAAGATGATCAGAGAAAAGACAATCAGAAAAAGGATGGTCAGAGAAAAGGATCATTGCAGATCATAAATTCACTAAAGAAAAGGAGAGATACAGATGAGTAAGATATTGATCATAGAAGATGAGCTTAGTATTGCAGAGCTTGAGAGAGATTATCTGGAGCTCAATGATTTCGAGGTAGAGATAGAGACAAATGGACTTAAGGGTCTTGAGAAGGCATTGGATGAGGAATACAGTCTTATCCTTCTGGATCTCATGCTCCCTGAGGTGGATGGATTTGAGATATGCCGACAGATAAGGGAGAAGAAGGATATTCCGATCATCATGGTAACGGCCAAGAAGAATGATATAGACAAGATCAGAGGTCTTGGTCTGGGAGTTGACGACTATGTCACAAAGCCATTCAGTCCAAGTGAGCTGGTGGCAAGAGTCAAGGCGCACATATCCAGATACGAGAGACTTGTTGGTTCAACGGCACTCAAGAATGACGTCATCGAGATCAGAGGTCTTAAGATAGACAAGACGGACAGAAGAGTGTATGTTGATAACGAGGAGAAGGTATTTACGAATAAGGAGTTCGATATACTGTGCTTCCTTGCCAGCAACCCAAACAAGGTATTTTCTAAGGATGAGCTGTTCAGCAAGATATGGAATATGGACAGCATAGGAGATATAGCCACGGTTACTGTTCATATCAAAAAGATCAGAGAGAAGATTGAATTTGACACATCGAATCCACAGTACATAGAGACTGTGTGGGGGGTTGGCTACAGGTTTAGGATGTGATAAGAAAGCCCCAGACGGCGAACATGCAGCGTTCATGCTTGCATGAAACGCTGTATGTTCATCGGATGGGCAGATATTCATGAGCATGTATGCCGATAGGCAGGAATGCGAATGAATGTGCGATTACGAGAGCCACGAAGTGGCGAAGTAATCGTAAGGCTTTCTTATCACAATTATAATAAGCCCCAGACGGCGAATGAGGAGAAAACAAATGAAATTAAACATTTTACATGAGGATAATGATATAATTGTGGCTGTAAAGCCATGTGGTGTGCCAACTCAGCCAGACAAGACCAATTCAGAGAGCATGGTGAGTATGCTCAAGCTCAGGATATACGAGAAGGAGAACAGAAAAGAGGAGCCATATCTTGTGCCTATACACAGACTGGACAGGCCTGTAGGCGGAGTTATGGTATTTGCCAAGACTCCTGAGGCGGCTGCAAATCTCTCAAAGCAGAGCGAGGATGGTTCTATGATGAAGTATTATCAGGCGATCCTCACAGGCGAGCTTCCAAATGATCAGGGAGTTTTGAAGGATTATCTTCTTCACGATACTAAGGACAATGTGACAAAGGTCGTGGACAAGGACACACCTGGAGCAAAGTATTCCGAGCTGGAATATGAGGTGCTGGATGTCATGGATACGGACGAGGGAGTTCTGTCATATATACTTGTTGAACTCATAACTGGAAGACATCATCAGATCAGGGCTCAGTTTGCGAAGAGAAAGTGCGGAATATGGGGTGACACGAAGTACAACCCTAAGTTCCAGAAGACGAAGAAGAAATATAAAGAGATAGGTCTTCACGCGTCCAGATTGGAATTTGACCATCCGACAACAGGAGAACACATGGTGTTCAAGCATGAGCCGGAGGGCGGAGCATTTGCCATTCTGGATCTGGATGAGTTTTAGTTAAAATGGTATTTACAGGGCGGATGTTGGCATGTTTCGTGTTGACATACGTCCTGAAATTTTGTAGATTAAAGAGTGTATGCATTAGGTAGTTCAGCTATGCAGCAGATATAGAATGTTTTAGAATTAAGGAGATAAATAAGATGGCAAACGATAAGAAGATGGTTGAAGCTATTACTTCCATGGATGAAGATTTTGCACAGTGGTATACTGACGTTGTCCTCAAGGCAGGACTTATCGCATATACCAACGTGAAGGGATGTATGGCTATCAAGCCCGCAGGATATGCAATCTGGGAGCTTATACAGAAGCAGCTTGATGAGAGATTCAAGGCTACAGGTGTGGAGAATGTGTACATGCCTATGCTTATTCCAGAGAGCCTTCTTGAGAAGGAGAAGGATCATGTTGAGGGATTTGCACCTGAGGTAGCATGGGTTACTTATGGCGGACTCAATCCACTCACAGAGCGTATGTGTGTAAGACCTACATCAGAGACTCTGTTCTGTGATTTCTACAAGAATGATATCCAGTCATATCGTGATCTGCCAAGGGTATATAATCAGTGGTGTTCAGTTATGCGTTGGGAGAAGGAGACAAGACCATTCCTTCGTTCAAGAGAGTTCCTGTGGCAGGAGGGACACACTGCACATGCAACAGCCGAGGAGGCTGAGGCAAGAACAATACAGATGCTGAATCTGTATGCAGACTTCTGTGAGGATGTACTGGCTATGCCTGTTATTCGTGGACAGAAGACAGAGAAGGAGAAGTTCGCAGGAGCAGAGGCAACATACACAATAGAGGCACTTATGCACGATGGCAAGGCGCTCCAGTCAGGAACAAGCCATAACTTCGGAGACGGATTTGCCAAGGCATTTGGAATACAGTTTACAGACAAGGACAACAAGCTCAAGTATGTTCATCAGACATCATGGGGTATGACAACAAGACTTATCGGAGCCATCATCATGGTTCACGGAGACAATTCAGGTCTTGTACTTCCTCCAAAGGTTGCTCCAACTCAGGTCATGATCATTCCTATCATGCAGAAGAAAGCAGGAGTGCTTGAGAAGGCAGCAGAGCTCCGTGAGAAGCTTGGAGCATTCAGAGTAAAGGTCGATGACAGCGACAAGAGCCCAGGCTGGAAGTTCTCAGAGCAGGAGATGAGAGGTATTCCTATCAGAGTTGAGATCGGACCAAAGGATATCGAGGCCAATCAGGCAGTTCTGGTACGCCGTGACACAAGAGAGAAGATCACAGTATCACTTGATGAGATAGATACAAAGGTTGGAGAGCTTCTTGAGACTATCCAGAAGGATATGTTCGAGAGAGCAAAGGCTCACAGAGATTCACATACACATGCAGCGCTTAACTGGGATGAGTTCAAGAATATCATCGACAACGAGCAGGGCTTTGTGAAGGCTATGTGGTGCGGCGAGACAGCTTGTGAGGAAGCAATCAAGGACGAGACAGGAGCATCCACAAGATGTATGCCATTTGCACAGGAGCATCTCTCAGATGTATGTGTACACTGCGGAAAGCCAGCAAAGAAGATGGTATACTTCGGACGTGCATACTAGAATATAGATAATGATCATGTATAATAACTTCTTCAGCATCTTGCTGGAGAAGTTATTATTTTACAGATATAAAGATGCGGAGAGAAGATATATGAGAATAGACATTCCAGAGGGAGCAAATAAAGTAATAGAGGGTCTTGAGGCAGCAGGCTATGAGGCCTATATAGTCGGCGGCTGCGTGAGAGACAGCATACTCGGAAGAGAGCCGGGGGACTGGGATATCACCACATCTGCCAGACCTGAGCAGGTCAAGGAGATATTCAGGCGAACCGTAGATACAGGAATAGAGCATGGAACCGTAACAGTCATGATGGGCAAGGAAGGCTATGAGGTCACGACGTACAGGATAGATGGAGAGTACAGTGATCACAGGAGACCGGATCAGGTGGAGTTCACAGCCAGCCTTGAGGAGGATCTGAAGAGAAGAGACTTCACCATAAATGCCATGGCGTACAGCCACAGCAAGGGCATAATAGATATGTTTGGCGGTGTGCAGGATCTGAATGACAAGGTTATAAGAGCTGTCGGTGTGGCAAGGGACAGATTCGATGAGGATGCACTTAGGATACTCAGAGCCATAAGATTTGCGGGACAGCTTGGATTTGACATAGAGAGGGATACCCGAAAGGCCATGATCATCCAGGCACAGTACCTCAAGGATATAAGTGCGGAGAGGATCAGGGTGGAGCTCACAAAGCTCCTTGTATCAGATCACCCGGACAAGCTGCTCGAGGCCTATGTTACAGGTATCACTGCATATATCCTTCCTGAATTTGACAAGATGATGGAGCAGCCACAGAACAACCAGTATCACAGATACAATGTGGGTGTACACTCCATTGAGGCGGTTAAAAATATAAGAGCTGACGTCACCATGAGATGGGCGGCGCTTCTCCACGATATAGGCAAGCCATCCACACACACTGTGGACGAGAATGGAACAGATCACTTTTACGACCACCAGATCGCTGGAGTTCCACTGGCGGAGGCGGTTCTCAGAAGACTGAAGTTTGACAACAATACCATCAAGGACGTGTGCAAGCTGGTGAGATGGCATGACTTTGGCATGGGCTGCGTTCCGAAGAAGAATACCATCAGGAAGCTTCTCGGAGAGGTTGGAAAGGATTTCTTCCCATATATAATCGAGATCAAGAAAGCCGATATGGCTGCCCAGAGCGATTACAAGCTGGAGGAGAGACAGAGCCAGCTTGCGGAGCTTGAGAAGAAATATGAAGAGATCGTGGCAGATGCTGACTGCGTCAGGATCAAGGACCTCAAGGTAAATGGCGGAGACCTCATAAAGCTGGGAATAAAGCCGGGACCTCAGATGGGCGAGATACTTCAGAAACTGCTGGATATGGTTATAGAAGACCCGGAGAAGAACGGCAGGGAATATCTGCTGGATCAGGTAAAGCAGATGTAGGCATCAGCGATACCCGTCGTAAAACAGACAAATAAAAAGTTACAACTTAAGAATGAAACTTAACATCCCCTCATACAATTACTTAGCAGGCAGTTATGCTGCCAAGAGATGGTTGTAGGAGGGGGTTTTTATTTGGCTGAAAAAATGGGTGAAGTGTATGAAGCATACGATATGGAAGTACAGGGAACGGGCAGAGGCAGAGGTGCTGTGATCCTGATGACGGACAAGGGGGTCAGACAGGTGTCATCCCTGAATGGAACTGACGAGAGGCTTCAGCAGGAGAAGGAATTCAAGGATAAGATATATGAAAAGGGCTTCTGTAATATAGACCGGGTCGTGGCCAACAGCGAAGACGAGCTGGTGACCTGCGACAGGTATGGAAATCCATTTGTGTGCAGGGAATATTTCCAAGGGCGGGAGTGTAATGCATCAAGCATAAGGGATCTTGAGAAAGCAGTTATAAATCTGGCGTGGTTTCACAGAGCCGGAAGGGAACTGTACATGGAGGAGAATACGTCATACACAAAAAAAACTCCGGGAAATCTGGACAGAAAGGTAAATGAGCTTCGCAGGATAAGAAATTTTGTCAGCAGGAGAACCCTGAAGAATGACTTTGAGATGATGTACATAAAGACATTTGATTATTTTTACAGCCAGGCAGAGAAGTGCCTGTCGCTGTTTCAGGATAATTTCACATACAACGACAAATGGCTTGGCTATTGTCACGGCTCGTATAATTATCACAGCGTGATGTTCTGTGATGGATACATAGCAACCATAAATTTTGACCGGTTCCATGTGGGATACCAGCTCATGGATCTGTACCAGTTTCTCCGCAAAGCCATGGAGAAGAACAGGTATGATATCGCCATGGCGAAGGACATTCTGAGTGCGTACAGTCAGATCAATTATCTTGAACATGAGGATTATGAATTCATATATCTTATGTACAGTTTCCCGGAGAAGTTCTGGAAGATAAGTAACCGGTATATGAACACCAGAAAGAGCTACATATCCCCGGTTTTGATGGAGAAACTCCAAAAAGTTATCGAAGATGACCAAGAAAAGCTCAAAATTTTGAGTGAAATTAACGATACCTATGGACTTCACAAGCTGACAAATTAAGAGTATAATGTTGGGGCGTGGATAATAATTGAGTTAGACACGTGATACTGAATTGTGATGTATTTTACAGATGGTTTTTTCGTGTGTGTGTTTTCCATTTGTAGGATGCTCTATGGGTAACATAAAGCAATAGATTTCACAGGAGGCAAAATGATGAGCGATTATAATTACAAGGACGTGTATGAGCAGTGGGTGAACAATCCTTTGTTTGGTCAGGAAACCAAGGATGAGCTCTTAGCGATCAAGGACGACGAGAAAGAGATAGAAGAAAGATTCTATTGTGATCTTGTATTTGGAACAGCCGGACTTCGAGGCATCATCGGAGCTGGTACTAACAGAATGAACATATATGTAGTGCGCAAGGCTACACAGGGACTTGCAAACTACATCATCAAGGCGGGCAAGCAGGACAAAGGTGTGGCAATAGCTTATGATTCAAGAAGAATGTCACCTGAGTTCTCTATGGAGGCAGCTCTCTGCCTGGCAGCAAATGGCATAAAGGCTTACAGATTCGAGTCACTTAGACCGACACCTGAGCTTTCATTTGCAGTGAGATATCTGGACTGTGTAGCTGGTATCAATGTAACAGCATCACACAACCCACCAGAGTACAATGGATATAAGGTATACTGGGAGGATGGCGCACAGATCACACCACCTCATGACCAGGGAATCATGGCCGAGGTAAAGGCCATCACAGATTTCGCAGATACAAAGACCATGGACATGGTAGAGGCAAAGAAGAAGGGGCTTCTTGTAACTATCGGTTCAGAGGTTGATGACGCATACATGGGCGAGCTCAAGAAGCTCATCCTCAATCAGGATGCAATTGACAAGTATGGCAAGGATATCAAGATCGTGTACACACCACTTCACGGAACAGGCAACATCCCTGTAAGAAGGATTCTCAAGGAGATCGGATTTGAGAATGTGTACGTGGTTCCTGAGCAGGAGCTTCCGGATGGAGATTTCCCAACAGTTGAGTATCCAAACCCAGAGGCAAAGGAAGCATTTGCACTGGCACTCAAGCTGGCAAAGGAGGTCGATGCAGATCTTGTTCTGGCAACAGACCCTGATGCCGACAGACTCGGATGCTACGCCAAGGATTCCAAGACAGGTGAGTACAAGGTATTCACAGGTAACATGTCAGGAAGCTTACTCTGCGAGTATGAGGTAAGCCAGATGAAGGAAAAGAATGGCAGCCTTCCAGCAGACGGAGCAATCATCAAGACTATCGTTACTACCAACATGGTAGATGCTATAGCAAAGTATTATGGAACAGATCTCATCGAGTGTTTCACAGGTTTCAAGAACATTGGCCGTGAGATCCTCAGATTTGAGCAGACAGGCAAGGGAACATACCTCTTCGGATTCGAGGAGAGCTACGGATGCCTGATCGGAACCCACGCAAGAGACAAGGATGCCGTTGTTGCAACTATGGCTCTCTGCGAGGCAGCAGCCTACTACAGAGGTCAGGGAAAGACTCTTTGGGATGCAATGATGGATATGTACGAGAAGTACGGATATTATGTAGATGACATCAAGACCGTAACACTCAAGGGTGTTGAGGGATCTAAGAAGATCGGACACATCATGAATATCCTCCGTGCAAATGTACCTGAGGATGTTGCAGGCTACAAGACAAAGGTAGTTCGTGACTACCGTCTTGAGTATATAAGAAACATCGAGACAGGCGAGGTTAAGCCTACCGGTTTCCCTAATGCAAATGTACTCTACTATGAGCTTGAGAACGATGCATGGCTTGCAGTAAGACCTTCAGGAACTGAGCCAAAGATCAAGTTCTACTACGGAGTAAAGGGTTCATCATACGATGAGGCACAGAAGGAGTCAGCAGCATTTGGTGACAAGGTCATGGATCTTATCTACGATATACTTGAAAAGTAATAAAGAAAAATAATCATAAACAAACGGATTGTTACAGTGACGTATAATATACGGTCACAATGTAGCAGTCCGTTTTTTATTTTAAAATAAATTAAGTATACAAAGGAGGTAAACTGCTCTTATTATATGGGCAAAGACAGTGGGAGAATAGATTATGACAGAGAGTGTAAAGAAAAATAAAGAAATCAGGACAAATCGGTATTTCTGGATCGCATGCATAGTGCTGGTGTTACTGCAGTATGGACTGTGCATCCACTACGGGCTTAAGAGACAGTATCTGTTTTGTGATGAGGTGTACAGCTATGGCCTTGCAAACTCCACGGACAAGACTTTTCTCCATCCGGGAGAGGACAACACGCCACTTGATGAGTGGGTGACGGGGTCATATTTTGAGAACTATATGAATTATAACGATGATTCATTCAACTACAGTGCGGCATACAGAAATCAGGAAAATGATGTCCACCCGCCGGTATATTATATGCTGCTGCATACGGTGTGCTACTTTTTCAAAGGAGCGGGATACAGTGCAGTTCCGGGAATAGTGCTCAACCTCATACTCCTGATATTTGTGGATATTCTTCTGTTGTATGTGGCGGCATATCTGCTTGGAAACAGATGGTATGGACTGATGGCGGCAGCTCTGTGGGGCGTATCATCGGTGGGCATAAGCAACTGTATGCTCATACGGATGTATCTTCTTCAGACCTTGAATGTATTGCTGCTGACGGCGGTTCATGTATATATACTGAGACATAAAAAGAAGATGACCGTGCCGTATTTTATATTGCTGGCACTGGCGGTCATGTTCGGCGGACTCACACACTATTATTTCTACTTCTATGTTGCCGGACTTGGATTGTGTGTATGTATATACCTGCTGTATATGCGAAAGGTAAAGCAGATGTTTGCGTATGGCTTTAGTCTTGTTGCTGGACTTGGTGCGGCAATAGCGGTATTTCCCGCGACGATAAAGCACATATTTGGTTACAGGGGAAGCTATGCTACCGATAATCTGATAGGACTTTCCGGTCACAAATTCTTATATTATATCAGTTATATAAACAGGTCGTATTTTGCAGGACTGCTTCCGCTGATCGTGCTTGTGGCACTGGTGCTCATCGTGGCAAGGATAGTGCTTTCATTTGTGGATATAAAGATATCCTTGGTCAGGGAAAATGATGGATTATCCTACAGAGTATGTATACACAGGAGAGATATAGATGCGGACAGAACAGGAAGGATAGAGTCACGCTCACTGTTATTGGCGGGGGTTATCGTGGCTGACGCCGTTCTTGCATTTGTGGGAATACAGGGGTCCGAGCTTGTAAATGCAAGATATATTTACTCGGCACTTCCTATAGTGGCTGTGTTTATGATATGGTGTATGATGAAGCTGGTTCCAGTAATAACCAGGAAGAGATGTGCAGTTGTAACCGCTGTCATATGCCTGGTATTATGTGCAGGCAGTATAGCTGTAAAGGGTATAGACTGGCAGTACATGGGCTACAGCGACTGGAGCACAGCCTTGGAGGAGATGAAGGGACAGGACTGTATCATACTGTGTCACGGAGATGGCAAATGGAACAACGTGTACGCGGGAATGAACGTATTTTCCCAGATGGGAAGATGCCGGTATGTGTACGAGGATGATATAGACAGCATCGCTGATCTGGTGAAGGACTGCGGCGATGAGATATATGTGGCGGTCATCAATGATCCAAAATTTGAAGAGAAAAAGATACACAAGATGACTGAGAAAATAGCAGAGATAACAAAGTATACAAAGAAATCTATAGAATACAGATTTTCAGGAATACGAATTTATAAATTTAAAGCAGGTGAAACAAAATGAAAAAAGTTAGTTTGATAATTCCATGCTATAACGAAGAGCAGGCTCTTCCGATATTTGCAGGGGAGCTGGACAAGGTGAGACAGGAACTCAGACAGTATGATTTTGAGGTTCTTATGGTAAATGATGGTTCGTCGGATAAGACTCTTGAGACCATGAAAAAGATCTCAGAGGAATACGATTATTTCAAGTATTTGTCATTTTCCAGAAACTTTGGTAAGGAGGCTGCAATGTATGCGGGCTTCTGCAATGCAGATGGGGATTACGTGGCGGTGATGGATGCCGACATGCAGGATCCGCCAAGTCTGCTCCCGGAGATGCTCGGTATACTTGAGCAGGGAGAATATGACAGTGTGGCGACCAGAAGAGTCACCAGAAAGGGCGAGCCGCCGATAAGATCTTGGTTTGCGCGGATGTTCTACAAGATCATCAACAAGATATCCGACGCCGATGTCGTGGATGGCGCCAGGGATTTCAGGCTTATGAAGGCAGAGATGAAGGATGCCATCGTGTCGATGTGCGAGTACAACAGATTTTCCAAGGGAATATTTGGCTGGATCGGGTTCAGGACAAAATGGCTGGAATACGAGAATGTGGAGAGAGTTGCGGGCGAGACGAAGTGGAACTTCTGGAAGCTTTTCAAATACGCACTGGACGGAATAATCAACTTCTCCGAGGCGCCGATGAGTATAGCTTCAGGATTTGGAATATTTTGTACATTTGTCGCATTCGTCATGATGCTGTTCTTCTTCATAAGAAAGCTGGTGTGGGGAGACCCTGTTGCGGGATGGCCGTCACTTGTGTGCATCATACTGTTTGTATCAGGACTCCAGTTCCTGTGCATAGGAATAATGGGTAAATATATCGCCAAGACATATATGGAGACCAAGGGAAGACCACATTATATAATTTCCGACACCAATAAAGACGACGTGAATAAGATAAATTGATAACATTATGAAGCTGTATTGTGATGGAATGGTTATGATACAGCTTTATTTGGATGATAAGACGTTTTATGTAATATTTACATCCGTTACAGGTACATATAGTTGTAATTTGACTACTTGATAGCTTATAATTTAGATGATACTGTTTTAGTCAAATGGGGCTTATGTTTGGTAGACATGGGGGTAACATGCAATGAATCTTACAGTAAAATGTCCATCCTGCGGCGGTGTTGTGGTACTGAATCCTAAGACGAGGCAGCTGCAGTGTACGCAGTGTGATTCGGTGATCAGCAGAGGCATAGGAGAAGAAAACTCTGCCATGGTCAGGAATGAGGATGGAGAGCTTGTAGATAAGAGAAGCTATAAGGCAATTCAGAAGATTGCCAGAATAAAAAGATACATAACTGATGCCACGGATACGATATACACATTGGATGAGATCAATATTGGAAAGGATGATGAATCACCAAGGTATATGGATATGAATCTATATGAATGTACATCCTGTGGTGCAAGACTTATGGTGAAATCCACGGAAACTTCCAGTTTCTGTGCGTATTGTGGGCAGCCGATGATATTGGTTGACAGAGTTAAGGATGAACTGGAGCCGGACCTTATTATTCCATTTGGAATTTCTCAGAAGAGAGCAGAACAGCTTATACGTGACAGGTTCTGCAAAGGGTGGTTTGTTCCGGATGAGATAAAGAAATTTGAGATTGATAAGATACGAGGAATATATATACCATATTGGCTGGCATCTTATCATGTTAGAAAAAAGCTCAAGTATGTATTTCAGGAGAATGAAAAAGGCGAGCGCGTTAGTAATTATGAAAAATGCTTTGGTTCTATAGCAGCAGTTGCACAGAAAACTGCAGACAAAACAGTCACACACAATTGTATGAGAGATTGTGAGTGTACAGTTCCAAGGGTACCTGGTGATGCAACAAGAAGATTGAATGATCACATTTCGGCAAGACTGGAGCCTTATGATTTAGAGAAGGCATTGACGTTTTCCCCAGAATATCTGTCCGGATTTTACACGGACAGGTACGATGTACCAGCTGCCGAGGTCGCAGCAGTTGCAAAGAGAAAGAGTAATGATGCGGTGAAGGAAGAGATGATGAGTGATGTTCCGAAAAACGCACGGGTTACTGAGGAAAAAACGGATATAAAGATGACGGATATTGAGTATGCATTGCTGCCAGCGTGGTTCATGACTTTTCGTTATCAGGGAATACTCTATACCGTGGCGGTGAATGGGCAGACCGGCAAGGTCGTGGGAAATGTCCCATCCAACAGATTTAAGGTTGGGGCATCCATAGCGATACTTATGACAGTGATGGTTGTGCTTTGTACATATGTATCTGTATTTGTTGGGGGACTTATGACGGATCTGTATAGGATAAGTGCAGGTGTGGGTGATTCAGGTGGAGCTTTTATGGTATTTTCCGTGTATGTGGCCGGAGTTATATATAGTTTGGTGAGTTTCTGGCGTGCGATCAACAAGCTTCACAGATCTAGAATAGATATTCACAGATTCAGAAGCTATGGCACTATAGAATACGTTAAGGAAAGGCAGGATAAGACATGGGTTCGATAGTATTTTTGTATGTTGCAATAGGTATCGTGTGCGGGATATGCTTAACGGTATCCATAGTGATTTCTGCTCTTGTAAGATCCAACAATATTGGACAGAATGAGGAGAAAAAAGCGGAATACGTTGATTATACTACATTTGTGTATCATGCAAAGTATGACAGCCACAGCCCGATTAACTATTTCGATGGATATTATAAGGATTGAGTCAGATCCTTCGATATCGCACAGAAGTTTATAGAGCAATGATATGATGACAAAACCAGGGGGATTTGGTATCATATTTTTGATATATTTTCACACAGGGAAAGGAATTGGAGGTAACAGGAATGAACGAGAATCAGGATCAGCAGTTTGGTCAGCCACAGGGAGAACAGCAGGTGGCAGATCAGGCACAGACAAATCAGCAGGCGGCGGAGAACAGCCAGCCACAGGCAGATCAGCAGGCAGCGGCTTACAGCCAGCCGCAGATGAGTCAGCAGGGAGTGTACAATCAGCAAGGCTATGGCCAGCAGATGAACCAGCAAGGTGCATACAATCAGCAGGGTTACGGCCAGCAGATGAACCAGCAGGGTGCATACAACCAGCAGGGCTACGGTCAGCAGATGAACCAGCAGATGTATAATCAGCAGGGTTATGGCCAGCAGATGAACCAGGGAGCATACAATCAGCAGGGCTACGGTCAGCAGATGAACCAGCAGATGTATGGTCAGCAGGGCTACGGCCAGCCACAGATGAACCAGCAGATGTACGGCCAGCAGGGCTATGCACAGCCACAGCCGAAGAAGCCATCAGCAGCGGGCAATATGATAAATGATCTTCTCAAGAATGTGATAGGTCTTTTCAAGAGCCCTGCAGATACAGCGGGTGAGATGGTTCAGAGTGACAACATGGTTCCTGGCGGAATACTTGCAGGAGTAAATGCCATCCTCTCACTTATATTTGTAACTGTCGGATTCCTCATAATGGGATTTGACTTTGGCGATTCAATAGCAAAGGGATTCTACATGTTCTTCTTCACTATAATCGCAGCAGTCATCATGACAGCAGCGGTATTTATCGCCGGAGGAATTATATTCAAGGGTGGAATCACATTTGGAAAAGCACTTAACGCCGTTGGTGTATTTGCACTTTATGAGGCAATAGCAATGGTTGCAGGAATCATATTTGAGATCATCTCAGCACTCTTCCACAAGGTTGATTTCCTCAGCGGAATCATCGGAGGCTTTGGATACATACTCTTCCTCGGAATAAGCCTTTGCGGAATCGTGATCGCAGCTCATGCGTTATTCGATAACCTTGAGACAAATGACAACTCAAAGATATTTGCAGTTATCGCTGCTATAGTTATCTCAGTATTCCTCATCACTGTTATAGATAACATCGCAGAAAAGATATTCAGTGACAGCGCAACATGTGCAGAGCAGGTACTCAGCTACTTCAAGAACGCTGCAACAGTATTTGGTTACCGTCACTGGTAAGACATAATTTATAGATATTTTACAGGAAGCAGACAGATCTGAAAATTGACAGGTTTGTCTGCTTTTGTTAAAATATAAAGGTGTTTTTGGTGTTAACTTATATAAAAGGGTGGCAAAGATATGGTAAAGGAAAGGACGGGTTATGGTAAGAAAGGTTGGTTTAACTGACAGTGTTGGTTTTGCTTGTCTGGAAGATCTACAGTTGTCGAACTCCTATATGTGGGGTACCGCAATCAGTCTGGACTATTGTGGCAGAGAGGATTGTATAAAAGGCTGGAAGTTTGGTCCATACGTCAGAGAATCATATGTTATCCATATGGTAAAGAAGGGCAAGGGTACATTTACAATTGCGGGGAAGACTTATGAACTGGGACCTGGACAGGCGTTTATCATCAGACCTGGTGAGGAGACTACTTACAGGGCTGACGATGATGATCCATGGAGCTACATGTGGGTTGGATTTCATGGCTACAGAGCTGAAGATTTTATTGAGGCGATGGGGTATGTAAAGGGCTCACCTATCATCAAGATAGAGCAGATGGATACGTGTGCAGAATGTATCAACAAGATGCTCGAATATTCCCAGATCACACGTATAAACGAGGTGAAGAGAATGAGTGCACTGATGCTTCTCTTCGCAACCATTATGGAGGATAATGCCTCCGATGCGCAGGAATCTGATAACATTGAGTATCCAAGTAAGATATATGTAAAGGCTGCTGTCGACTTCATAACAGAGAAGTACATGAACAAGATCAAGATCGATGACATTGCGGATTTCATAGGAATCAGCAGAAGTCATCTGACAGGAAGCTTCAAGAAGGAGATGGGTGTATCTCCTCAGGAGTATCTTATCAACTTCAGATTGGAGAAAGCTGCAAGTCTTCTTCGGTCATCAAAGGAACAGATCAATATAATCGCATATCAGTGTGGTTATGAGGATTCTCTTTCTTTCTCCAAAGCATTCAAGCAGAAGTTTGGAATGAGTCCTAAGTCATTCAGGAATCTTGAGGTTGAGCTTGAGACGAATGATGCCAAGTTTGGACATGAGGCTTCGAAGCTGTAAGATATAATTGAATCAAAAAATTTGAATTAAGCAAAAGGCGGGTGTGCGATTTGTCGCACATCCGCCTTTGCTATATTTACGATATACGGTAAAAACTACTGTCTGCCATGATATGAATTGTCAACGATAAGCTTCTTGGTCACCTTTGTGGATTCAGGATTATCCTCATCTGATTCAGATGTCTGGTCATCGCTGTGCATCCATGAAGCAGGATCGTCGTCAGTGTACTTCTTTGTGACCTCATCCAGATATGGGGTGAATGCCTTCAAAAACATGAATGATGATACATATGCTATAAGGCCAAAGCCACATACTATGAACACGAATATACCTACCATGAATACCTGAGTGCTGGATAGCAGAACATATGCAGGCAGAGTGTAGAGAACCATGATCACTATTGTAAATATGAAGTTCTTGGCTGCCAGGTAAATGGACTGCAAGAGAAGGTTCTTCAATGTGTTCTTAAAGGCACTTATGACAGGGAACAGGTAAATTGCGATGAAGCATGTCAATATCATAAGCACGACACTGGTGTAGTACATGAGCTTGTTCTCCTGTGGACCACCCTTGCCAAAAAGGTTGAAATCCAGAGTGAATATAAATGATATAAGAAGAAATAGCAGCCATGAAATCGTTGACTGTTTGAAATTATCCTTGAAGCCTTTGAAGAATAATTTCACTACACCTCCATTTTCGCCTGTCCTCTGCTTCTTTAACAGAGTGAAATACATTGCGCTCATGGAAGCTCCCATGGTGACTATGGGAATACTACACAATATAAATAGAATGTTCACTATTATAATATCGCCGAGCGTTCCAAAAAATCTGGAAAACCAGCCGTCACTGTTGAAAATGTTCATAAAATTCCTCCTGATGTAAAAAGTGATAATATCGTTTGTTTAACTATAGCACAAAAAGGTATGCCAATATATAGCGAATTTTACAATTTACCATATGTATTCTACATTTTACTATAAAATAGCACAAAAACAGCGAACTTAACTACTTAAAAATATACATTTGTGACAAAAACCCATGATATTTTGACATTTTTCCATGTGAAAATGTTCACCAAAATTTTATAATTCAATCATAGAAAGCACACAGAACGCCGTAAGGCGAACCGGCAGAACAGGACGCAGAATTCAGGGTATGAAAGAGAATGTGGGTGTCGTAAATCCTGCCGGTGATGTAAAAAGGAGGAAGGTTTTATGAGAAGAACATTAAAGAAAACAGTAGCAGTTGGACTTGCAGCAGCAACAGCATTTTCACTTTGCGCATGTGGCGGAAGCGGCGACGGAAGCAAGAGCGGCAGCAAGGATTCACTTGAGGTAGTTATCTGGGATAACAACCAGCAGAAGGGTCTGCAGCAGATATGTGATCTCTTCACAGAAGAGACAGGCATCAAGGTTGATGTACAGGTTAAGGAGTGGGATTCATACTGGACACTTCTTGAGGCTGGAGCATCAGGTGGAGATATGCCGGATGTATTCTGGATGCACTCCAACAACTCACAGATGTACATGAAGAACAACAAGCTCTTAAAGCTCGATGACTACATTGAGAAGAGCGATAAGGTTGATATGAGCAACTACATGCCAGAGATTACAGAGCTCTACACATATGATGGCTCATATTACGCAGTACCAAAGGATTACGATACAATCGCTCTCTGGTACAACAAGAAGATGTTTGATGATGCAGGACTTTCTTATCCAGATGAGACATGGACATGGGATGACCTCTATGAGGCAGCTAAGAAGCTCACAACTGGCGACAAGTACGGTTTCTGTATGAACACATCAAACGATCAGGACACATACTACAACATGGTTTACTCAATGGGCGGTTACATCGTAAATGATGATCACACAAAGTCAGGATACGATGATGCCAACACTATCAAGGCTATGGATTATGTAGGAAAGCTCCTCAAGGATTGCTGCCCACCGGCAACAACAATGTCAGAGACAGGTACAGACGTTATGTTCCAGTCAGGTACAGTAGCAATGATCACACAGGGTTCATGGATGACAGCAGGATTCCTTGACAACGAGTATCTCGTTGAGAACTGTGACGTAGCAATTCTTCCATACGACAAGACAACAGGTATGAGAACTTCTATCTGTAACGGACTTGGATGGGCTGCATCAGCAGACACAAAGAGACCAGATGACTGTTGGAAGCTTATCGAGTGGTTAGGTTCAAAGGAGATGCAGGAGAAGCAGGCTGAGCTCGGTGTAACAATGTCAGCTTACAACAACACATCAGATAAGTGGGTTAACTGCACAGACAAGTTCAACCTCAACGCTTACCTTGATATCACAAAGGATTCAACAGTTTCAGGTGTTACAAATGAGCTCGTGCTCAGACCTTACACATACAATTCAACAGTATGGTCACAGGCAGCACAGACATTTTTCGCAGATGCATGGGCAGATCCATCAAAGATGGAGCAGTCATGTAAGGACTTCGCAGTTCAGATGAACCAGTACATCGATGAGGAAGACAAGTAATCCTACAGAGCATTTATAAGATAACATAACAGTGGGTAGGATGAAGGTCCTGCCCATTGCTTACCAGAAACAATGGGGTGTTAATTACAGTATAAATGATAAGAGGAGGGATTTTATGTCAGATAACAACAAGAAAGTTGAAGAAAAAGCGGCTGAGATAATTCAGGCTACAGAGACACAGACAGTTAAGCCGGCAGCAGCAGAAAATAAAGAGTTCAAGAAAAAGAAGTCAACAACATGGGAAAGAAACCAGCGCAAATGGGGCTGGGCATTCATCCTCCCAACAATGATAGGAATCATCGTACTTAACTTATGGCCTATAGTACAGACAATATATCAGTCATTCTGTAAGGTTGGATCATTCGGAGATTCATCATTTGCAGGATTTGCAAATTACAAGAAGATGTTTGCTGACCCTGAGGTATGGCAGTCACTTCTCAATACATTCAAGTATGCGATCATCGAGGTTCCATTCTCAATTGCAATTGCACTTATACTTGCAGTATTCCTGAATCGTAAGATGCATGGAAGAACAATATACAGAGCAATATTTTTCCTGCCAATGGTAGTTGCACCAGCAGCCGTAGCCATGGTATGGAGATGGTTATACAATTCACAGTTCGGTCTGTTAAACCACATCCTCGGTGCAAAGATCGAGTGGATATCCAATCCAAAGATCGCATGGATTTCAGTTGCAATCATCGGTGTATGGTCGATCATTGGTTACAACATGGTTCTGTTCCTTGCAGGACTTCAGGAGATACCTAAGGATTACTACGAGGCAGCAGATATTGACGGAGCATCAGGAGTAAGATCATTCTTCAAGATCACTCTTCCACTTCTCTCCCCTACAGTATTCTTCGTACTCGTAACAAGAGTAATCGGAGCACTTCAGGTATTCGACCTTGTATACATGGTAATGGATATTTCCAATCCGGCCCTCAAGAAGACAGAATCCATCGTATATCTGTTCTACCAGTACTCATTCCAGAATGGTAACAAGGGTTATGGATCAGCAATAGTAGTTCTTCTTCTCGCAGTCATCATGGTACTTACAGTATTCCAGATGATCGGTCAGAAGAAGTGGGTTCATTATAACTAGGAAGGGGGAATCGATATGACAAGAGGCGTACAGTTTAAGAGAAGAATGCAGAGATTATTGATTCACCTCATTCTGATCATATTCTCAATCATTATGATAGTGCCATTTGTATGGATGACACTCACAGCATTTAAGACAGTAACAGAGGCAACTTCGGTAAGTCCATTCGTAATATTCCCATCACAGTGGCGTACAGACGCGTTCACTACTGTTTGGAATAATATGAACTTCCTTGTTCTCTACAAGAACACATTACTGCTCATATTCTTTAGAGTTGTGTGTGCATGTCTCACAGCAACACTCGCAGGATATGCATTTGCAAGACTTAAGTTCAAGGGCAGAGACTTTATGTTCTCCCTGATACTTTTCCAGATGATGATTCCTTCACAGATATTCATCATCCCACAGTTCCTGATGATCAGTAAGATGGGACTGACAAATACAATGTTCGCCCTGGTATTCCCAGGTATCGTAACAGCGTTTGGTACTTTCCTGCTCAAGCAGGCTTACATGGGACTCCCTGGAGATCTCGAGGAGGCAGCAAGACTTGACGGATGTAACATTCCAAAGACATTCGTGTTCGTTATGGCTCCACTTGCAAGATCATCGATGGTTGCCCTCGGTATATTCACAGCAGTGTTCGCATTCAAGGATCTGATGTGGCCACTGGTTGTAAACAGCAGTGCAAACAAGATGCCGCTCTCAGCAGCTCTTGCAACAATGCAGGGACAGTATCAGTCCAATTATCCACAGCTGATGGCTGCATCTCTTATATCATGTATACCAATGATCGTTATATACCTGATATTCCAGAAGCAGTTCGTAGAAGGTATTGCAACATCAGGTGGAAAGCTCTAAAGAAAGTTAAAGGAGATATTATATATGACCACAGGGTGACGTCAGTTACTGACGCCACCCTTGTGAAATATATCGTAAGTGCGAAACAAAAGGAGGACGTCTATGAAAAAGCCGATAATCACGGAAGAAGAAAAACAGAAGATCAAAGAGATGGACTCCATACGCAAAAAAATAGGATATATCTGGGATTATTACAAGCTTTGGATAATCGGTGCGGTCGTTCTCGTGGGACTTGTAGTGTATTTTACTGTTGTGTTTGCAACGAGGGAGGACAAGCCGATACTGGATGTCGTCCTTGTGAACAACTACGATGATGTTTCAGAGGACTGCAGGCTGACACAGGGATTTGTGTCGTATGTAGGGGAAGAAAATCTCCCGGGAAGGGTTACATTTGACAACAATGCATTTTTTAATCTGGCAAATAACTCAGATTATAAGAACAGTTACTATATGAAGGTGCTGGCATACCTTGAGGCGGACACTGCTCAGGCAGTCTTGTGCCAGTATGACAATCTCATAGGTCTGGCGAAGAGCGGCAGACTTGCAGACCTGTCGGATGAGAAGGTCGGCGATATATATGATAAGTATAAGGATAGGATAATTTATTACGAGGATGAAGAGGGGAAGAAGATACCTGTCGGAATAGATGTATCTGAAGGATACAAGGCGGCAGGACTTACTGAGTACACAGATGGCAAGGCATATATTGGATTGTCAGCATATGCGGCGGATTATGGATATGTGGAGAAATTTGTGGACTACATGGTGGAACTTGGAATACAATCCGGCGGAGCCGGTTGTAGATAAATTATGAGGAAAGACCAGTCAAATGAAATTTGGCTGTAGAGAAACTGGAGATCACGAAAAGGAGGACTTGGGCATGGCAATATTGATAAATGAAGAGAAAAAGCTTTTCACATTGAACACCAAAAATACTACATATCAGATGAAGGTGATCGACTATGGGTATCTGGCTCATCTGTATTATGGCAAGAAAATGGACGGGGATATGTCATATGTCATAACTCATTACGATAGAGGATTCTCAGGCAATCCTTATGAAGCACAGGAGCACAGAGAATTCTCTCTGGACAACATTCCACTGGAATATAGCTGCTACGGCAACGGAGATTTCAGGACTCCGGCATTCAACATAAAGGACATAGAGGGAATACATGGATGTGATCTCAGATATGTTTCATATGAGGTGATGGACAGTAAGTATAGTCTCAAGGGACTTCCTGCTGCTTACACAAATGACGGCGAGAAGGGTGAGACCCTTAAGATCGTTCTTCAGGATCCTCAGGTGGGAGTGGAGGTTGATCTTCTGTATGGAATTATAGAGGATAAGGATTTGATCACAAGATCAGCTATAGTCAGAAATATAAGCGATGCGGATATATTTGTGGCAAAGGCATCAAGTGTGAGCCTGGATTTTGTGACAGGTGATTATGATCTCATCCACTTCCACGGAAGACATGCTATGGAGCGCATGTATGAGAGAGAAGCTATAAATCATGGTGTGAAGAAGATCGGAAGCACAAGGGGTACATCAAGCCATCAGCACAGCCCATTTGTGGTTATAGCAGGCAAGGATGCGAATGAAGATGCGGGCGACTGCTACGGAATCTCATTTCTCTACAGCGGAAGCTTCAACTGTGAGGTTGAGAAGGATCAGACAAATCAGGTGAGACTCAATATGGGCGTTCAGGATGATATGTTCGAGTATGTACTCTATCCAGAGAGTGAATTTGTGGCACCTGAGGTTGTCATGGTGTATTCTCCTGATGGATTTGCCGACATGTCACACAAGATGCATGATGTTGTGAGATACAATATCTGCCGCGGTGAGTACAAGACAAAGAGGAGACCTATTCTCATCAACAGTTGGGAGGCAGTATACTTCGACTTCAACGGTGATGATATAGTTAATATAGCAAAGCAGGCTTCAGAGCTCGGCGTTGAGATGCTGGTTCTGGATGATGGCTGGTTCGGTGTGAGAAATGATGACAAGTCAGGTCTCGGCGACTGGTTTGTAAATGAGGATAAGATGGGCGGCCCTATGGCTGATGTTGTCAAGAGGGTTAAGGATCTCGGCATGAAGTTCGGTATCTGGATCGAGCCTGAGATGGTATCCGAGAAGAGCGAGCTTTTCAAGGAGCATCCGGATTATGCATTTGTGATCCCTGAAAGAAAGCCTGTCATGGGAAGAAGCCAGCTCAATCTGGACTTCTCAAGAAAAGAGGTCGTAAACTGTATATTTAATCAGCTGACAGCGGTGCTTGACAAGATAGATGTTGATTATATAAAGATGGATATGAACAGAAGCATCTTAAATGTATACTCCATGACTGAGGGAATCCAGAACAATGGAACTATCCTCTACAAGTATGTACTCGGTGTATATGACTTTATGGAGAGGCTTCAGGCGAGATATCCAAAGATGTTCATCGAGGGCTGCAGCGGCGGCGGCGGAAGATTTGATGCCGGAATGATGTATTACACACCACAGATCTGGTGCAGTGATGATACAGATGCCATCTGCAGACTTGACATACAGTATGGAACTTCATTTGGCTATCCTATATCGGTGGTTGGTTCACACGTATCAGCGGTTCCAAATCATCAGACAGGCAGGACAACTCCATTCAATACAAGAGCCGTTGTTGCCATGGCAGGAAGCTTTGGCTACGAGCTTGATCTGAACAAGGTCAGCGATGAGGAGAAGGAAGAGGTAAAGGCTCAGGTAGAAAACTACAAGAAGTACTGGGATCTTCTTCATAATGGACTTTACTACAGACTGACGGATGCGGATAAGAGCAAAGGTGTAGCTGCATGGTCATTTGTCGCAAGGGACAAGTCAGAGACCCTTGTCAATATCGTGACGGTGGAGAGCTTCTGCAATGCCCCTGTACCTTTTGTCAGAGTAAAGGGACTTGATGTGGATGCCACATATGTTGACGAGGAGACCGGCGCAGAGTACAGCGGACAGGGACTTGAACAGATAGGACTTCCTGTACCACTCAAGTTCGGCGAGTACAATGCTTACCAGATCCACCTGGTTAGAAAGTAAAATTGCATAAGTGATATTGTGTTATTTATACATAAATATTAATTATATTGTATTAAATTACAGCTTCATGATAATATGAGGCTGTAATTTTTTGTGCTTATATATTCGGCATAAATGTGCTGAATATGTATGGGAGAAAAAGGGAGGTTACATATGAAATTGAAGGGGATAATGGCTGCGGCTGTAACTGTAGCCATGGTGTCGTCGTGCATTCATATACCGATGACGACTGCACAGGCACAGACTTTACTGTCAAATATGACAGCGTATGCCGTACAGATGAATGAAGCTGAGATATCAGCAGCTACAGAGGATATTTCAGAGCTTGAGGGTGACTATGGGGTTGTGAACATAGTTAATGGCAAGGAGAGTAAAATATCATTTGTCACGGATGAGACAGGATATTATGAGATAATATTGCAGGGAAGCCAGTCACGGCTGATGCTTCAGGAGACCTTGTATAACAGTAAGAGTAAGCGCCTTGCTACAGGTAAAAAGGATGGCAGTGGATGCTGCAGGCTGGTATACAAGTGCACTGCGGGGGAGAAATACATTCTTGGGTCTAAGTATGCCCGTTCTTATACAGTTTCCGAAAGTGCAAATATAAGCGTGAGAAAGCTTCCGGATGTGGCGGCAATAAAAATGGTGCCGGATAATACAACGATACTGGAGGGAACACCAGACTCCATAACATCGGCGTACGCAACGGTAACCTATTCCGGTGGAAAGGTTCGCAGTTCAGGTATCAGCGGCTCAGACTGTAAGATAGATGGAGTTACATACAGTCTGTGGGTGAAGGATTCCAAGGGAAGTTATTATTATGAGGGCGATGAAGGGGATATGGTATCGTATGCGGATGCGGAAAAACTTCCGGCCGGTACGTATACTGTTCAGCTTACAGATAAAATGGATAGTGAGCCGAACCAGTCGACCAAGATATACGATTCGTACACTGCAAAGGTGCAGACTCCTGCTGAATATTTTGTAGGAAAAAGGAATATCAGTGAGACGGATACCTACGCATATGATACCAGGGTGGACGGTTACGAGTATTACAGATTTATACCATCTGCAACTGCTGACTTTGTGTTTGAAGTAGATAAATCATCAACTGCATTTATAGATGTATATGATTCGGACATGGCGGTGGTTGAGACCGATAATGACAGGTATTCATTTGTCAAGGGAAAGACCTATTATGTCAGACTTTCAGGAACAACGGATGATGACAACGAAACATTGAATGAGGTCAGGCTCAAGGCGAAGAAGTATGCGGCACCTTCAGGGGTGACATTGAAGCTGGCAAAGAGCGAATGGGCAGCCGGAACGCCGATAAGCTTCATGAATGGTGCGAGCAGTACAATAAAGTATAATGATAAGTCCACGGAAAGCATAGATCTGACCGGTGGAAGTGGATACAGTAATGGAAACAGATATACAGTATATTATTCGTCATCTGATGATAACTGGAAAGAGTACGAATATGAAAAAGGTGTAACTCTTTCAGAGGGCGAGTACAAAGTAGCTGTGGGATATGATGCGGCTGAGGAAGATCAAGAGCTGCTCGGCACGGCAGTGCTTAAGGTAGTGTCCATAGACAAGCTGAGCGCAGGACAGCTCTCCGAAGGTGACAACAATGTGAGTGTCGGAACGGATGAGTATGACAAGGCCTATTACAGTTTTGTCATGCCATTTGACGGAAGTGTGGTAATAGAAAGCGACAGTCCTTATTGTGTATATGAGTCCGGTGATGAGGGCCCGGTAGAGGTTACAGGAAAACTTACCGGAGGCAGCACTTATTACGTAGGCCTGTATAATGAGTTATCTACTTCCAAGACAAATGTGAGACTCGGTTTTATTCCAAAAGTGACAGACATGATTGCTGTTCCCGAGAACACAGATTTTATCAGAATGGGCAGCTATGATAAGGATATCAGCAGTTATGTAGATGGCACCAGAGTAAAGATCTCATATACTGACGGAAAAACAGAAGATCTGGTATTTGACGATTCGGACAGTGTGAAAACCTCCAGAGGAGATGAGGTATTTGCAGAGATAGTCACAGATACGGAAAATGAGCGCCCTGTCGGAGAGGCACAGATTAGGATATACACACTGTATAGTGAGGACTCTTATGCATATGACATAGAGATAAAGGATATAGAGGATGTTGCTGTCGGAAGTCTTGCGGAGGGATCTAATCAGGTAAGTCTGTCGGAGAATGGCAGTGTATATTATACGTTTAAGCCTTCGACATCCGCCAGGTATACATTTGCCCCAGTGGGTGGCATGGAGATCTACAGCAAGATCTACGCTGACGATGAGACAATGTATGATCTGAAGAAACTTAGTGTATCGGATGGCGAGGCTGCACTTGAGAGCGGCAATACATACTATATCTGTCTCGATGGCGGAGTAGAGGACAAGTGGGGAGATACGCAGACCAGTTGGAGCATGAATGTGACAAGGGGAGAAACTTTGTCAAATTCAAAGATCAGTTCATGGAAGCTGAGAGATAACAGAACCTATGAATTCCTTCCAGATATGAAATTATCAGGTATCAAAAACCTTCTGGATAGAGAGACTCTCCAGTTTGTATATGATGATGGCAGTGTAAAAGAGGCCAGTGTCGGTGACAGCGAGGATAATGAGCTGATCACGAGTACATGGTACAGATATAACGAGAAAACTGGAAAGTATGTCGAGATCGCAGGCTTTGGCAGCAGGGTTGATACTGGCAGATACATGGTTGAACTTGCAATCGCTGGTGCGGATGGCATGGATACGGTTGAGATACCATTTGCAGTGAAGACTGCACAGAGCATGAGCCTTGGAACATGGAACAGCTCAAAGACGCTTGATATTTCAGGCGACAGATATGTGCATATATATAAGGTAAGTGCCCAGGCGGGTTCGTATGTGGTATCCGCAGATGAGAAGATCGATGGCATCAGGATTTTGGATGCAAATGGAATAGAGATAACGACTAACAACGTGGCTTATTCATCTGATGGATTTGGCAGTGCGGGATTTGACACAGCAGGCGGGGATCTGTATGTATGTGTGTATCCGGGAAAAAATGTAAATAAATGCGGCGTGACAATGAAGGAGATCGTCAAGGCTGTAAGCGTAAGCACAACCGTTTCTAAGACTGAATATCTGAGGGAATTTGATGAGCTTAAGGGTAGCATAAAAACCGTTGTCACATATTCTGATGGAAGCACCAGAACATTTGATGCGGATGACGATGATACAAGCTATACGATCACGAAAAACGGCAGGGTGAGCAGCTATTTAAGCATCGACACGATAACAGAACAGACCGGATCATATGAGATAATACCTTACATATGGGGAATGGCTGACGATTGTGAAGTTCAGGGAGCATCATTTGATGTCGTGGATCTGAATGTGGATGAGCTGGAGTACCTGATATCAGGTGAGCCTGCGGTGCTTTCAGGTGTTGAGAACACTGGGGATGTAAAGCTGTACAGATTTGATATTGCGTCAGATGGAGTGGTATCCCTTCAGAGACAGGGCTTTGAGCTTAAGGGTATATATACCATTGAGGATGATGGCAGCTTTTCAGATACATATAGCAGTGGAGATGCTTTCTCTCTGAAAAAGGGAAGCTATATTATAGCACTCTATGCGAGAGAGAAAGATGATCAGATAACATTTACATATCACGATTCGTATGTGACAGGTAATGGAAAAATAACACCGGGTCAGAAGACAACAGCGGATATAAGCTATGACGGAGAGGGCATCGAGTATGAATTTATCCCAACGGAGACCGGAGAGTACAGATTTACGGTGGACTGCGGAGATAATACAGTATACACCAGAATCTATGCTGATGGGGTTCTGGAAAAGACATACTCACGGAACGGCGGACAACTCATTATAGACAGGACATTTGAGGCGAACCGCAGTTATACATTCAGGATCAGCCTTGCGTCGCAGCAGACAGGAAGCGTGACGATCACTCCTGAGAAGGTGGAGGCAGAGGTAGAGAACGAGTACGATATCTCCGCTGTGAGCATATCAGGATGCAAGGTGAAGAAGACAGAGGACGGATACAGTGTAACCGGAGATATAGAGATAACATATGCAAATAATGAGAGCCAGAAGACACCATTTGTCAGCGGAAGATGGACTGATGCATATGGAAATATCATTCAGGGAATCATGTCTGTTGTGGAAAATGACACATACACAGATGTGACCCTGGATCTCAGATATAAGAATACGGGTTCATCAGAGTGGATATATGCTGAGTCAAAGACCCAGAAGTTTGGGGCTGGAGATGACGAGGGATGGATCATAACCAAGACTCCGACATGTACTGAGAACGGAGAGAAGACAAGGTACATTGAGGATGAGGATATATATGAGACCGAGGTGATCCCTGCTACAGGACACAGCTTCACAAAGTATGAGTCAGATGGAAATGCCACATGTTCGCAGAAGGGAACCAAGACGGCAAAGTGTGACAATAACTGCGGAGAAAAGGATACTATCATAGACGATGAGACCACAGTTCCTCACGATTATCAGACGGTGTGGACGGTTAAGAAAAAGGCATCACAGACCCGTGACGGATATAAGGTGCATTTGTGCAAAAACTGCAAGTCAGCCAGCAAGGAAACTCAGAGTATATACAGGATAAAGAGTATCAGGCTTGCATACAGCGCTGTTGAGTATGATGGTACAGCTAAGAAGCCTGCGGTAGAGGTCAAAGACTCAAAGGGCAGAAAGGTTGCCGCAGGAAATTACAGCGTTTCATATTCAAATAACAAGAATATCGGCAAGGCCAAAGTTGTCATCAAATTCAAGGGTGACTATGAAGGGGAGAAGACACTCACATTTGACATCAAGATGGGTGTGAGAAAAGTTGAGTCAATTGACAACACAGCAAATGGAATAAAGTTGAGCTGGAAGAAGTATAAAGCGGCATCGGGATATGTTGTTTACAGAGGAGTAAATGGAAAAGCATATACGATAGCAGGTGTTGTTCAGAATCCGGAGACAACATCGTTCGTGGACGTCACAGCTAAAAATGTGGGTGTAAAGTATACATATAAGATAAGAACTTATAAGACATTTGGCGATGTGACATACAATTCGGCATTTGGCGGCGAGAAGACAGGAAGTTATGTACCTGCCGTGAAGCTGAAGAAATTCACAAGTGCATCTGCCGGAACAGCCAAGGTTACATATAATAAGGCAGCCAAGGCCACCGGATATCAGATACAGTATGCAGACAATGCATCGTTTAAATCTGCAAAGACGGCCAATGTAAACGGAGGTTCAGTTACAAGTAAGACCATCAAACGACTTACTAAGGGCAAGAGATATTATGTCAGAGTACGAAGCTTTAAGAAGATTGATGGTAAGGTTTACTATTCCGCATGGAGTGGAAAGAAATCGGTTGTAATAAAGAAGAGATAATATCAAAAGAAATAGAAGAATCCGCCATGGATACAATCTGTATCCGTGGCGGATTGTTTTTTATTCTGTGTGTTCATCATCATAACGCCTTTTATTACATAATAGCGAAAGAAAACAGGTAATAAAGTGTAAAAATTGAGGTAATGTGATGTTTTTGGTTGGACATGGCAGACATAAAATGCTACCATGATTCTATGGGAACATTATTGTTCCAGAGCAGCAAAAGGGATGAGCAGAATAAGGAGAGAAAGATGGACGAGAATAACGTAAATGGATTTAATGATATGGACGACGATGAGGACGAGGGAACTACTGTCCTCACGACTCCGGGAGTGAGCGCATTTTCTCCGGTGCAGAACAGTGCACAAGGGCAGCCGAACCCGGGTCAGCCACAGCAGAATCAGCAGCCGGGTGGATTTGGACAGCCGATGGGCGGACAGTATGGAGGATTTGGACAGCCACAGTATGGTCAGCCGCAGTACGGTCAGGGTCAGCAGTTTGGTGGAAATGTCCAGTCGACAGGTGGACAGTATGGAGGATTTGGGCAGCCACAGTATGGGCAGCCACAGTACAGCCAGCAGCCGGGCATGACTCCGGGTGTTATGGAGCCGGGTAAAAAGGTGAACAAGAAGCTTATAGCAATAATAGGAGGAATCGCAGCGGCAGTCCTGATCGCGATAATAGTCGTTGTTCTGATCCTGGCGGGTGGTTCCGGTGAGAGAAGTGCCAAGAAGGTCGGAGACAAGCTGGTGACAGCCTATGAAAAAGGCGATGCCGATGCCATGGTTGATCTGATGGACAAGGAATATTACAAGCTGTATAACAGAATAAGAAGCTATACAGGCAGTGATGACTATGTCAAGGATACATTCAACGAGCAGGTCAGCGACATGGTAGATGAGGTAGGCAAGGTCAAGAGTATCAAGGTCGAGGACCGATCAGAGAAGGAATATGACGAGGATAAGCTTAAGGATGTAAATGATACATTTGACATGCTGGATGTCGACATGACGGTTGACAAGTGCTACGAGGTGGACCTTGATGTCAAGATAAAAGGATCTACTGACGAATCAGATGGCGAGATCATATACACAGTTATAAAGACTGGCGGTAAGTGGTATCTTGTAGACTATGATCTCTACGTATATTAGAAAATAAATCTCATGGATTGAGATTGATTTCTCAGTTCATGAGATTTTTGTATATATTAGATAAATACGAATGTGTTTTGTAGTAAATATGCATAAAAAACAAATTGTATTTGTATATGCATGGTGATAATATAAAAAACGTAAGAAATTTTTATATGTATCTTAATAATGGAGCTGGTGGATATATCGTATACAGAAAGGCTGGAAAGGGAAAGTACAGCAAGCTGGCCAATATAAACAAAAACACAATACTGAGCTATACAGATAAGTCAGCTAAAAATGGAACGGTATACACATATAAGATTGTTGCGTGCAAGACGGCAGGCAAGACAAGTTACAATGCGGCTGACAGCAATCAGAAAACCATTATGAGAATCACTTCGTCAAAGGTTACCAAGACCACGAACAAGGCAGGAAAGAAGATGACTGTTAAGTGGTCGGTAAATTCCAAGGTAGGAGGATATCAGATACAGTATTCTGTAAAGAGCAATTTTGCCAAGGCAAAGACTGTAAAAGTGACCGGAGCTAAAAAGTCAAATGTCACAATAGCAAAATTGGCTAAGAAGAAATATTATGTGAGAGTCAGAAGCTTCAAGAAGGTAGGAAAAACAACTTACTATTCTGCATGGAGCACAACAAAGAATGTGGTTATAAAGAAGTAGAATAGTAAATTATTTGCGCATATTGCGATTGACAAACCACAAATACTTGCTATACTAATGAATGGATAGGTTCAGAAATGGCTTATACAGGCGGTTTTCTGGATCATATAAGTTAAAAACGATGACAGAGACAGTACGGAGTCTGCGAGATCAGCAGCGAGCCGGGGGCGGTGCGAGCCCGGTGACAGTAGAGACTTTCGGAATATCACTCTGGAGTTGCAGACCAAAAGAGATTTGCTCAAGTAGGCTCTGACGTATTTCCTGCGTTAAGGGGAGCGCATATGTTAGTATGTAAGTAATAGGTGGTATAACGAACTCAAAGCCCTTCGTCCTGATTACGACGAAGGGCTTTTTTATATTTATCACAGAAAGGAAAGACGACATGTACGACAAGGTTTCGACTAAACTGGAATTCGTGAACAGAGAGCAGAAGGTATTGGACTTCTGGAAAGAAAATCAGGTATTTGAGAAGAGTGTTGAAGAGACAAAGGATCTGCCAACATACACATTCTATGATGGCCCTCCAACAGCAAATGGTAAGCCACATATCGGACACGTTCTCACACGTGTAATCAAGGATATGATCCCTAGATATCAGACAATGAAGGGACATAACGTAGTCAGAAAGGCCGGATGGGATACACACGGTCTGCCTGTTGAGCTCGAGGTTGAGAAGCTCTTGGGAATCGACGGCAAGGAGCAGATAGAGGAGTACGGACTGGAGCCATTTATCCAGAAATGTAAGGAGTCCGTATGGAAATATAAAGGCATGTGGGAAGAGTTCTCAGGCAAGGTAGGTTTCTGGGCTGATATGGACAACCCATATGTAACATACCATGATGACTTCATCGAGTCAGAGTGGTGGGCGCTGAAGAAGATCTGGGATCAGGGACTTCTGTACAAGGGCTTCAAGATCGTGCCTTACTGCCCAAGATGTGGTACACCTCTTTCAAGCCATGAGGTTGCACAGGGATACAAGACAGTCAAGGAGCGTTCAGCAGTAGTAAGATTCAAGGTTATCGGAGAGGACGCATATTTCCTCGCATGGACAACAACACCTTGGACACTTCCTTCAAACGTAGCACTCTGTGTAAATCCAGATGAGACATACGTGAAGGTTAAGGCAGCAGACGGCTACACATATTATCTTGCACAGGCGCTTGCAGACAAGGTTCTCGGCGGTCTTGCAAAGGAAGCAGCAGACGATCAGGCAGCAGTTCCTGCATACGAGGTTCTTGAGACATATGTTGGTAAGGATCTTGAGTACAAGGAGTATGAGCCACTCTATGAGTGCGTAAAGCCTGTATGTGAGAAGCAGCACAAGAAGGGTCACTTCATTACATGTGACACTTATGTAACTATGACAGATGGTACAGGTATTGTTCATATCGCACCAGCATTTGGTGAGGACGATGCAAATGTCGGAAGAAACTACGATCTTCCATTTGTACAGTTTGTAGATGGCAAGGGTGACCTCACTGAGGAGACTCCATTTGCCGGAATGTTCGTAAAGGATGCAGACCCTGAGGTACTCAAGGATCTGGACGCAAGGGGACTTCTCTTCGATGCGCCTAAGTTCGAGCATGAGTATCCACACTGCTGGAGATGTGACACACCACTTATCTATTACGCAAGAGATACATGGTTCATCAAGATGACAGCAGTCAGAGACAAGCTGGTTAAGAATAATGACACTGTAAACTGGATCCCGGAGAGCATCGGTAAGGGACGTTTTGGCGACTGGCTGAAGAATGTTCAGGACTGGGGACTTTCAAGAAATCGTTACTGGGGTACTCCGCTGAACATCTGGGAGTGTGAGTGCGGCTGCAGACATGCCATCGGATCAAAGGAAGAGCTCCGCTCAATGAGTGACAACTGCCCTGAGGACATCGAGCTTCACCGTCCGTTCATCGACGCTGTAACTATCAAGTGTCCTGAGTGTGGCAAGCAGATGCACAGAGTCACAGAGGTTATCGACTGCTGGTTCGATTCAGGATCAATGCCATTTGCACAGTGGCACTATCCGTTTGAGAATCAGGATATATTTGAGAAGCACTTCCCTGCTGATTTCATCAGTGAGGCTGTTGACCAGACAAGAGGATGGTTCTACTCACTTATGGCGATCTCAACGCTGCTGTTCGACAAGGCTCCGTTTAAGAACGTAATCGTTCTCGGACATGTCCAGGATAAGGACGGACAGAAGATGAGTAAGTCCAAGGGAAATGCGGTAGATCCTATGGAGGCTCTGAACAAGTACGGTGCAGATGCCATCAGATGGTACTTCTACAGCAACTCAGCACCATGGCTTCCTAACAGATTCCATGAGGATGCAGTTGTTGAGTGTCAGAGAAAGTTCATGGGTACACTGTGGAACACATATGCGTTCTATGTACTCTATGCAAATATAGACAACTTCAATCCACTTGAGCATGAGCTAGAGTATGACAAGCTGTCACTTATGGATAAGTGGCTTCTGTCCAAGCTGAACTCAACAGTCAAGGCAGTTGACGCAAACCTTGGCGCATACAAGATTCCTGAGACAACAAGAGTTCTCGAGGAGTTCGTGGATGACATGAGTAACTGGTATGTCCGTCGTGGCCGTGAGAGATACTGGGCAAAGGGCATGGAGCAGGACAAGGTAAATGCTTACATGACACTTTACACAGCGCTCGTTACGATCGCACAGACAGTAGCTCCTATGCTCCCATTCATGGCAGAGGATATTTACCAGAATCTGGTTAGAAATATAGACAAGGATGCACCTCTCTCAGTTCATCTGTGCTCATTCCCTGAGGTGGATGAGAAGATGATCGATCCAGAGCTCGAGGTAGCTATGGACGAGATCCTGAAGATCGTAGTTCTGGGACGTGCAGCAAGAAATACAGCAAATATCAAGAACAGACAGCCAATCGGCAAGATGTATGTCAAGGCTGACAAGAAGCTTTTCGGTGAGGAGAAGGCAATCATCGAGGATGAGCTGAACGTGAAGAATGTTGAGTTCGATGATGATGTAAGCGCTTACACAACATACAGCTTCAAGCCACAGCTTCGTACAGTCGGACCTAAGTACGGCAAGCACCTTGGCAAGATCAAGGAGCATCTGTCAGCACTGGATGGCAACGCAGCCATGGCAGAGCTCAAGGCAGAGGGCGCTCTGAAGTTTGAGGCAGACGGAGAGGAGATCGTACTCACTGAGGCTGATCTTCTGATCGACATGGCTCAGATGGACGGTTTCGTATCTGAGGCAGACGGCGGTGTGACAGTAGTCATCGACACAAATCTGTCAGAGGAGCTTCTTGAGGAAGGATTTGTCCGTGAGATAGTATCCAAGGTTCAGACTATGAGAAAAGAGGCTGGATTCGAGGTTATGGACAAGATCACTGTATACGCAGACGGAAGCCAGAAGGCAAATGACATCATCGCAGCAAATGCGGATGCCATCATCGGCGACGTTATGGCAACAGAGATCATAACCGGCTCGGTTGACGGATACACCAAAGAGTGGAACATCAACGGCGAGAAGGTAACTCTCGGAGTGAAGAAGAACGACTAAGGGATATAATATTAGGGTTTAAAACAGGCATTTTGGAAAAAATTATCCCTGATCAAGAGAATACGGCCCGAAAGGTACAAATCTTAAAGATTTTGTATCTTTCGGGCTATTTTTTTGTGATTTAGGATAATTTTGTACTTTCTTTAAATATATTTGGATATTAGGGGATGACGGTGGAATTACGATTTATTAAGTTTGTGTATGTGTGGTGTTGGGAGTATATTATTGTATGAATAAATCGTACAAAGGACTGCCGTCAATATGTATATTGGTCAGTCAGAAAAACAAAGGAGAAAAAAGATGATAGCAATTTTTATTGCGCCTTTTTACATAGCGTTAAATATATATTTGTTCTGGAGAATAAAGGGCTGGGTACAGGCATATTTCCCGAAACTCAAAGGCAAGAAGGGCTGGATAGTCCCGATAGTGCTATATGCATTTCTGGCGTCGGCGCTGGTGATCGCATTCTTCCTGCCACAGGGAAGGTTCAAACGTGGCATGAAGCTGGTGGGAAATTACTGGCTGGGTGTTCTGCTTTATATGATATTCTTCATAGTGATAGCCGAGCTTGGAAGATTCCTACTGCTTCATGTATTCAGAGTGAGCAAAGATAAGATATGTGTGCCGCGGGTTCGCAGGATAGTAGGCTGTGTGTGCGCAACACTCATCATGTGTATATCATTCTGGGGAGTGGTAAATGCGAGACTTGTGCGGGTGACGCCTTATGATGTGACCATCAATAAGGAAGCACAGGATGAGAATGGTCAGAAGATGGATTCCATGAAGATAGTGCTGGTTGCAGATCTTCATCTTGGATACAACATAGGCGTCAGGCAGGTTCAAAGAATAGTGAATTCCATAAATAAGCAGGACGCAGATCTGGTGCTGATAGCGGGTGATATATTTGACAACGAATGGGAAGCCGGTGACCAGCCGGAGGAGCTTGAGAAAATACTCCGGGGGATCAAATCAAAGTATGGAGTGTATGCATGCTATGGTAACCACGACATACAGGAGCAGGTGCTTGCCGGATTTACATTTGGCGGACAGAAGGAGAAGACCAGCAGTCCGGAGATGGACGAGTTTATGGAGAAAGCGGGAATCACTCTTCTTCGTGACGAGGGAGTGCTGATAAACGATTCCATATACATCTATGGCCGCCGCGATGCCCACAGACCGGGAAATGGAGTCACAGACAGAGTATCCGCAGACGAGATCACGAAAAATATGGACAAATCAAAACCTATCATAATCCTTGATCATGAGCCAAAGGAGCTGGAGGAGCTGTCGTCGGCAGGTGTGGATATGGACCTGTGTGGACACACCCATGACGGACAAATGTTCCCAGGCAACATCCTTGTGGCGATGATGTGGGAAAATTCCTGCGGTTACCTGAATGTTGACGGCATGCACAACATAGTGACATCAGGAGTCGGCGTGTTTGGCCCAGATATGCGGGTTGGAACCAAGGCGGAGATATGTCCGATAACGGTGAATTTTAAATGACCACCACACCGCATAATATTTTGCCAACCACCCACATAACTTAATTAATAAAGGAAAATAACCATAACACCACAATACTCTGGACTTTACGGCAAAAATAAAGTAAATTTACGGGTATATAAACTGATTCGGGACAAAAAATGAGGGGAGTGCCGGGTCGGATGATATGGATAACCTGGAAAGAGGAGGCGGTTGTATGGAAAAGTTAAATGAGATCGTGTCGGCGGTGGATGGATTTGTCTGGGGACCGGTCATGCTGGTGCTTCTGGTTGGAACGGGAATATTTCTGACGATCAGAACAGGATTTCTTCCTTGGAGGAACCTCGGCTATGCGCTGAAGAGTACACTTAGCAAGGAGGCAAGGACAAAGAGCAGGGGAACCGGAGACGTGTCACCATTTTCGGCACTGACCACCGCGCTTGCTGCAACCATAGGAACGGGAAATATCGTTGGTGTTGCAACGGCCATGGTATCGGGAGGTCCGGGAGCACTGGTGTGGATGTGGATATCCGCAGCATTTGGTCTGACATCCAAGTTCTCAGAGTGTATGCTTGCTATCAAGTATCGTGAGGTGAATGCCAAGGGCGAGATGAGCGGCGGTCCTATGTACACTATGAAGAAGGCATTCAAGCATAAGAAGTTTGGTGCAGTGCTGGGCTGGCTGTTCGCACTCTTTGCAGTCATCGCCTCATTTGGAATAGGAAATATGACACAGGCCAATTCCATATCTGAATCTCTTAGCAGCACATTCAGCGTGCCTACATATGTGACAGGAATTATACTTACGGTTTTTGCCCTTCTTATAATAGTTGGAGGAATCAAGACTATATCTAAGGTGTCATCAGTTGTTGTTCCTTTGATGGCGATATTCTATGTTGTAGCCGGACTTATTGTAATAATCGTCAATATCCAGAATCTTCCGGCAGGAGTTGTTATGATATTCAAGATGGCATTCTCAGTCAAGGCAGTCGGTGGCGGTCTGTGTGGTACGATCACAGCAGCTATGATGAATGCCATGAGATTCGGTGTTGCCAGAGGAGTATTCTCAAATGAGGCTGGAATGGGCTCTGCGGCCATCACGGCGGCAGCTGCCACAACAGACAATCCTGTCCGTCAGGGTTACATCAATATGACAGGTACATTCTGGGATACCATAGTAGTCTGTACCATCACAGGTCTCTGTATTGCATCATCGGGTGTGCTTGGTATTACTGAGAACAGTACAAAGGGCAGCTATCAGGTGAGCGGAACGGCGGTTACTGTGGAGGCTGTTGATTCTGATAACAAGACTACCACGACGGATTATACATATGAATTCACAGATGACCAGCTCATTCTGACAGATACATCCAATTCGTCAAATACCCTGACGCTTTCAGTTCTTCCATCCGACGAACTCAACAAGGATGAGAATACAAAGCTTGCAAGTGAGCTTGCGGTGGAGGAGAGTCAGGCAGCCATAGGAAGTCTTACCGGTACATGGACTGATGCAGCCGGAAACCATTATACATTTGCTGAGGATGGAACATTTGCCTGCTCAACTGTTATAAAAGGTGCAGCTCTCACGATACTGTCATTTGGCTCTGCACTTGGCAAGGTGGGAGGCTGGCTCGTAACTATAGGAATTGTGCTCTTCGCATTCTCCACGATCCTTGGATGGGAGTATCACGGAGAGAAGGCGTTCGAGTACCTGTTCAAGTCGCACAAGTACAATATGATATACAGGATAGTGTTCTCGCTCGTTGTATACGTAGGCGCGACGATATCACTGGATCTTGTATGGAACTTCTCAGATATAGCGAATGCGCTCATGGCGATTCCGAACCTTATCTGCCTGCTGGCATTAAGCGGAGAGATCGCAAAGGATATAAAGGAATTCCAGGCGGTTATCAAGGCAGAGAAAGCATCAAAGTAGAATATTAAGTCCGGGGACGGAGGGGTCAGAAACCTCCGTCCTCTTTTTTTATACTCTCTTAACCTAACTTTATACTTACTTTATTTTTTGTCCAAATTATGTTCATAAGTGATGGTTATTATATACAATATATGGGGACGGAGGTGCCTGACCCCTCCGTCCCCATGAGTAGATTAGAATACCATTACAGAGAGGTTGACATATATGAGCAGAGTAGTAGGAATAGACCTAGGAACAACAAACAGCTGTGTGGCAGTGCTTGAGGGCGATCAGCCAACTGTCATACCGAATTCGGAGGGCGGCAGGACCACACCTTCCATAGTAGCCATCACAAAGAATGGAGAGAGACTGGTGGGTGAGGCTGCCAGGAGACAGATGACTGTGAATGTGGACAGAACTATCACATCCATCAAGAGAGCGATGGGAACAACATACAGAAAGAGGATAGACGGCAAGGACTATTCGCCGCAGGAGATATCCGCCATCATACTTGCAAAGCTGAAGAGCGATGCTGAGAGTTATCTGGGCGGACCGGTATCTGATGCAGTCATAACAGTCCCGGCTTACTTTGACGACAGCCAGAGACAGGCCACAAAGGACGCCGGAAGAATAGCGGGACTGAATGTGCTTCGAATCATAAATGAGCCTACATCGGCGGCTCTCGCCTATGGTCTTGACAATGGACAGGCGCAGAAGATACTTGTATACGATCTGGGCGGAGGAACATTTGACGTGTCTGTTATAGAGATAGGGGACAGCGTAATAGAGGTTCTTGCCACCGCGGGAGACAATCATCTGGGCGGAGATGATTTTGATGAGAGATTGCTGGATCACGTCATCAAGACCTTTAAAAAGGAGACAAAGGTCAATCTGGCGAAGGATATCACGGCATCCCAGAGAGTGAGGGAAGCCTGTGAGAATGCCAAGAAGGAGCTCTCATTTGCGCAGACTGCACACATCAATCTGCCATTTATATCGACAGTGAAGAATCAGCCGGTGCATCTAGACATGACGATAACAAGGGAACAGTTCAACGAGCTAACCTATGATCTGGTGGAGAGAACGGCGGGACCTGTAAACCAGGCATTATCCGATGCGGGCATAACGAGAAATCAGATAGACAAAGTGCTGCTGGTGGGTGGCTCCACCCGTATACCGGCGGTTGTGGATAAGGTACGTGCCATAACCGGCAGGGAGCCATCCAAGAATATGAACCCGGACGAGTGCGTTGCCATGGGTGCGGCGGTCCAGGGAAGCAAGCTCAGCGGCGAGCTCACTGTGTCGAACAAGGTGAATGACATTCTCCTCATGGATGTGACACCTCTCTCGCTGTCCATTGAGACCCTTGGAGGCGTGGCAAATGTCATCATTCCGAGAAATTCAGCCATTCCGACCAGAGCATCAAAGATATTTACCACGGCGGGCAATTTCCAGAGGGATGTCGAGATCAAGGTATACCAGGGCGAGCGGCATTTCACAAGGGACAACAAGCTGCTAGGCAACTTCAGACTCAGTGGTATCAAGAGAGCCATGGCGGGCGTTCCTCAGATCGAGGTCACATTTGACATGGATGCAAATGGTATCCTCAAGGTCTCAGCTAAGGATCTGGGCAGGGGTGTGGAACAGCAGATAGTGATCACATCCAGCACCAACCTTTCGGAGGAGGAGATCCGCAGAGCCAGGGAGGATGCGAAGAAGTATGAGGATGATGTGGCTGGAGCCAGGGAGTTCAAAGACATTATGAACGAGGCCGAGGCGTATGTATATAAGGTAGAGAATCTTCTTGAGACCAAGGGCGCACAGCTCGACAAGAAGGAGATGAAACGGATCAAGAGCGACTGCGAGTATCTGAGGAAGCTTGTGACACGAACAGACATGAATCATGTAGATGACGTGGAGATGGGCAGGATGAAGGAAGCCTACAGACAGCTCCAGGAATCCGCAGAGAAACTGGAGACAATGTAAGAATTTGCGAGGAGAATGGTGAATTATGAAAGACAAATTTATAAGATTTATGAGATCCAGGTACGGCAACGATCAGTTGTCATCATTCCTTACCTGGGGCGGATTGATATTTATGGTGCTGGATGCATTTATCAAGACAGGGATATTTTATTTCCTTGGACTTCTCATGTTCATATATGGATATGTCAGGATCATGTCCAAGAACTATGACAAGCGCGCGGCTCAGAACAGATGGTTTATGGAGCACACCGCAGGCGTGAGAAATATATTCAAGCGTGCGAAGAAACAGAAGGAAGCCGGCAAGGAATACAAGATATTTGTCTGCAGCAAATGCCAGCAGATGATCAGAGTTCCAAGGGGAAAGGGCAAGATAGAGATCAGATGCCCTAAGTGCGGCAACAGATTTGTGAAGAAGTCTTAGTAACAGCGCAGACGGATAAAGTCTTATGTTGGAATATAGTGTGGAGATTGAGAGATGTTTGGATATATAGTGGTGAACCAGCCTGAGCTTAAGATGAAAGAATATGATGAATACCGTAAGTATTATTGCGGCCTGTGCAAATCGCTGAAGGACAGATATGGTGCCAGAGGACAGATAAGTCTCAGCTATGATATGACATTTCTGGTCCTTCTTCTGACGGGACTGTACGAACCGGAGAAGCACTCGGGCAGCAGAAGATGTATCGCACACCCGACATCGAAGCATACTTATGTACAGAACGAGTACACAGATTATGTTGCTGATATGAACGTGATCCTTACCTATTATAAATGTATAGATGACTGGGATGATGAGCATATGCTTACCCGAAAGCTGTATGCGGATGTACTGCTCGCAGGACAAAATGGCAGGAGGCTCAAGGAAGATTATCAACAGAAGATCCAGGTTATTGCGGAGAACCTCAAGGCGATAAGTGAGCTTGAGGAGGTGGGATCCGATGACATGGATGCATTGTCAGGGCATTTCGGCAATATAATGGCAGAGATATGTGCCCCGAAACATGATGAGTGGGAATCATATCTCCGCACCATAGGCTATTATCTGGGCAAATTTGTCTACATAATGGACGCGTATGACGATATAGAGAAGGATATAGGTGCTGGAAATTACAATCCATTCGTGTGCAGGCTTGCGCATGAGCTGGGTGTTGAGGTACAATCAGTGGGGGCAGATAAAACCATAGAACAGGACAAATGGCAGGAGCTTGCAGAGTGGACGAAGGATGTTCTGATGATGATGGTGGCACCACTTGCAAAAGAGTATGAGATGCTTCCTATTATTGAAAATGTAGGTATACTCAGGAACATAATATACTCAGGAATATGGGAAGCATATTATTCGACTACAAATAGAAGATGCGGCGATGAGGAATAAATTATGAAAGATCCTTACGAGGTGCTGGGACTCAAAAGAGGTGCCAGCGAAGAAGAAGTAAAAAAAGCATATAGAAGGCTGAGCCGGAAGTATCATCCGGATGCGAATATCAACAATCCTCATAAGGATGAGGCTGAGGAAAAGTTCAAGGAGATACAGCAGGCTTACAAGTCCATAGTGAGCGGCGAGGCTGACCGTGCAAGTTACGGTGGTGCTGGTGGGTATGGAACTGGAAGCTCGCAGGGCTACGGCGGCGGTTATGGATCTGGCGGTTCATATGGTCCGTATGGTGGAAGTTCTTACGGCGGTTCGTCAGGAGGCTACGGACAGTATGATGATCCATTTGGCGGTTTCGGAGGATTTGGCCCATTTGGTTTCGGTGGCTATCAGAGACAGAATGACTACGATCCGAATGATAAAGATTCCAGATATTTTCAGGCCGCGAAGAACTATATGAACAGCGGAAGCTATGAGGAGGCGAAGAACGTCCTCAATCAGATAGAGAATCACGATGCCAAGTGGCACTATTACAGTGGCGTGTGCAACGCCGGACTTGGCAATCAGATAAGAGCCATGGAGATGCTGAAGCGTGCAATGGAGCTTGAGCCGGGCAATCAGGAATACCGCCAGGCGTATGAGTCCATCAAGAGCGGCCGTCAGTGGTACATGGACAGAGGTGCCGGGTATGGAATGGATATGCCGACCGGCGGAAAGTTTTGCAACAATATTTGTACTATATGTGCTCTAATGTCGTGCTGCATGGGCGGTATGCCTTGCGTGTGCTGCATGCCGAGTGGATACGGACGAAGTTAGATATAAAACCCCTGGGAGTTGCCTCTCCCAGGGGTTTTATATCGTATACGTGGTGCATTTACAATATTCTGGTAATCATTGAAAATGCAAGAACCCCCAATTAATCTCGATATTATCAGACATTTATCGCCTTTTATGTAAAAAAACTGCAAATTCTATTTGACTATAGTCTAATTTTATAGTGTTATTTAACAAATTTTTTCTCATGTATTGTTAAAAAAAAAGGTTGATGATAGAATGAAACAGTGAAAATGGAAAAAATTATATCTATTTATCCAAGGAGGGAATGAATCAGATGAAGATGTTAGCAGATTTCGATAAGGAAGGCTTCAAGAAGGAAGTCATTACTAACGTAAAGACCCTTTTCCGCAAGCCTATCGAGGAGGCTACTCCACAGCAGGTATTCCAGGCAGTCAGCTACGCAGTAAAGGACGACATCATTGACAGATGGATTGCTACACACAAGGAGTATGAGAAGAAGAACGTCAAGACAGTTTATTATCTGTCTATGGAGTTCCTTATGGGTAGAGCACTCGGTAACAATCTTATCAACTTGACTTACTACGATGCAGTTAAGGAAGCACTTGACGAGTTAGGATTTGACCTGAACTTTATAGAGGATCAGGAGCCTGATGCCGCTCTGGGTAATGGCGGTCTCGGACGTCTTGCAGCTTGTTTCCTTGATTCATTGGCAACACTTGGTTATCCTGCATACGGTTGTGGTATCAGATACAAGTATGGTATGTTCAAGCAGGGTATCAAGGATGGATATCAGGTTGAGATGCCGGATGACTGGCTCAAGGATGGCAACCCATTCGAGGTTAAGCGTTCAGAGTACGCTGTTGAAGTTAAGTTCGGTGGATATGTCAGAGTTGAGAACAAGAATGGCAGAAACTACTTTATACAGGATGGATATCAGTCAGTTCGTGCCGTACCTTATGACCTTCCAGTCATCGGTTATGGCAACAACGTTGTAAATACACTTAGAATCTGGGATGCTGAGGCAATCCAGGAGTTCTGCCTTGACTCATTTGACAAGGGTGAGTATGAGAAGGCAGTAGAGCAGCAGAACCTTGCAAAGACTATCGTTGAGGTTCTCTATCCAAATGACAATCACTACGCAGGTAAGGAGCTCAGACTGAGACAGCAGTATTTCTTCATCTCAGCTTCAGTTCAGAGAGCAATCCTCAAGTTCAAGGAGCTCAACAAGGACATCCACAAGCTGCCAGAAAAGGTAACATTCCAGATGAATGATACACATCCAACAGTAGCAGTTGCCGAGCTCATGAGAATCCTCATGGATGAGGAAGGCCTTGAGTGGGATGACGCATGGGATATCACAACAAGAACATGTGCATACACCAACCATACGATCATGGCAGAGGCACTTGAGAAGTGGCCTATCGAGCTGTTCTCAAGACTGCTTCCACGTATCTACCAGATCGTTGAGGAGATCAACAGAAGATTCGTTCTCAAGATCCAGGAGATGTATCCAGGCAACCAGGATAAGGTTAAGAATATGGCAGTTCTGTACGATGGCCAGGTTAAGATGGCTCATCTTGCAATTGCAGGTTCTTACTCAGTAAACGGTGTTGCAGCTCTTCATACCAAGATCCTTGAGGAGAGAGAGCTTAAGGACTTCTATGAGATGAGACCAGAGCAGTTCAACAACAAGACAAATGGTATCACTCAGAGACGTTTCCTGCTTCATGCTAACCCACTTCTTGCAAACTGGATCACAGACAAGATCGGTGACGAGTGGATAACCAATCTTTCACACCTTAAGAAGCTTAAGGTATATGTGAACGATGAGAAGTGCCAGCATGAGTTTATGAACATCAAGTACCAGAACAAGATCCGTCTTGCAAAGTACATCAAGGAGCACAACAATGTGGATGTAGATCCTCGTTCAATCTTCGATGTACAGGTTAAGAGACTTCATGAGTACAAGAGACAGCTTCTGAACATCCTTCATGTTATGCATCTGTATAACAGACTGAAGACAGAGCCAGAATTCGATATGTACCCAAGAACATTCATCTTTGGAGCAAAGGCATCAGCAGGATATAAGAGAGCTAAGCTTATCATCAAGCTCATCAACTCAGTTGCAGATGTTGTCAACAACGATGCTTCAATCGAAGGCAAGATAAAGGTTGTATTTATAGAGAACTACAGAGTATCCAATGCCGAGATTATCTTTGCAGCAGCAGATGTATCAGAGCAGATCTCAACAGCTTCAAGAGAGGCTTCAGGAACAGGTAACATGAAGTTCATGCTGAACGGTGCACCTACACTTGGAACCATGGATGGAGCAAATGTAGAGATCGTTGAGGAAGTTGGCATCGAGAACGCATTTATCTTCGGACTTTCAGCAGAAGAGGTTATGAAGTATGAGCGCGAGGGCGGCTACAACCCAATGGATATCTACAATAACAATCAGGCTGTAAGAAGAGTTCTCACACAGCTTATCGATGGTACTTATGCATCGGATGATCCGGACAGATTCAGAGATCTCTATGATTCTCTCACAAAGGAAGATGTATACTTCATCCTTAAGGACTTCGATTCATATGCAGAGGCTCAGCAGAAGGTTGATAAGGCATACCAGGATGAGAAGGGCTGGGCAAAGATGGCTATGCTCAACACAGCATGTGCTGGAAAGTTCTCATCAGACAGAACTATCGAGGAGTATGCAAAGGAGATCTGGAAGCTTAAGAAGGTTAAGGTTTCCCTTGATAAGTAATTATCAGATAGAATGAAATAACAAAATAAAGGACGGACATCATATGGTAAGGATCGTATGGTGTCCGTTTTTATTTTGCATCTGTTAATACCTCTGCGCCTATGTTATGATAGATATATATGTTACGTTGTGATGAAAAGGGGGTTATAAACATATGAAAGGTAGAAAATTGAGACACAGACTCACGGCTCTGCTGCTCGCATTTGCAATGATATTTACAGCGGTCGCCGTACAGCCGAACTGTGATGCATTTGCAGCTACGAAGGTAAAGACGCCGGTGGCGACACATGGAAGACTGTCTGTGAAGGGGGCAGATCTGGTGGATGCCAAAGGCAAGAAATTCCAGCTCAGGGGAATCAGCACACACGGTATCAACTGGGATGTGGGATATCCTTATGTGAACAAGGCGGCGTTCAAGACTCTGAGAGACGACTGGGGAGTTAATGCGGTAAGACTTGCCATGTATACATCTGAATACAACGGCTATTGCGCGGGCGGCAGCAAAGCGGCACTTCGAAATCAGATATACAAGGGCGTGAAATATGCGACCGACCTCGGCATGTATGTGATCATCGACTGGCACATACTCAACGACGGGAATCCTATGACACAGGTTGCAGAGGCAAGAAGATTCTTTGCAACTATGGCGAAGAAGTATAAGAAACAGAAAAATATCATTTATGAGATATGCAATGAGCCAAATGGCTGCGACTGGAAGACTGTCAAGCGATATGCGTCCCAGGTCATAAAGGTCATAAGAAAGTATGACAAGAAGGCGATCATCGTAGTGGGAACGCCGACATGGTCCCAGCTCGGTTCGGATGGCACACACAATGAGGTTGCGGATAACCCTATCAAGGGCTACAAGAATATAATGTACTCACTCCATTTCTATGCAAATGAGTGGAGCCACAACCGGTATCTTCCTGCGAAGCTTGCATACGCAAGGAAGAAGGGGATAGCGGTCATAGTCACAGAGTTCGGAATGTCTGCGGCAAGCGGCGATGGAGGCATAAGCAAAGCCTACACCGGCAAATGGCTGACCAGACTCAACAAGGCGAATGTCAGCTATTTCTGCTGGAGTCTCAGCAACAAGAATGAATCGGCATCCCTCCTGGCGTCGTGGACGAGCAAGACGAGCCGGTGGAAGACGAGTGAACTGTCTGAGGCAGGCCGTTATATCAGAGCGAAATACAGAGCCCGCAAGAAGGCTCTCGGAAGAAGGGCGTAACGGGAAGCCGTGAGGAAACCGTGATATTAACAAGCAATAAAAAACAGGCGCTATATAGATCAAAGATCTGTATAGCGCCTGTTCTTGTGTTAATGGTTATATGTGAATTAAGCTACAACTGTTACGTTAGTTGCTCTCTCCTTAGAAGCGTCCTTAGGATCAGCCTCTACGTCAAATGTAACCTTCTGTCCCTCGTTAAGAGTCTTATATCCATCAGAGTTGATTGCTGAAAAATGAACAAATACGTCCTTTCCTGTCTCATCATCTGAGATGAATCCATAACCCTTTTCTCCGTTGAACCACTTAACTGTACCGTTCTTCATCACGAGTACCTCCTAAAAATGAAAATTTGTACTCAATGAAAACACCACAATATACCTTATAGAGAATACTCCAAAGAAAAGCTTACCTTATATAGCAATCGAACCGTTAATCTTGAATACGCTATTATCATATTATGTCATGTTGCATTTGTCAATAAACGATACGACTAAAATTTGCGTTAAGATTTCTCAGTAAAAAGGGTATATGAGCAGTGTAAAAACGATATATATATAAGAGGTATAAAAATGCGGGAGGGTGAAATGAGGAATGCAAAGACGATCATTATAGGGATTGCGTGTGCTATGGCACTTGCTTACATAATATCAGGAATATACGACAAGGCGGTTGGGGGAGATAACACTGACGGATCGGCAAAAAGCGGACGCAATGTGTGTATTTATGATAATGGGGAGTATTCCCTCGTGGATGTGGAAGAGTATACAGCATCGACGCTGGCGGGAATGATGAGTGACAAATGGAGCGATGAAATGCTCAAGGCGGTCGCAGTTGTGGTTAGGACCGGAATCTATTACCAGATGGATGAAAATGACAGAAATTCCGCCACACAGGGGCAGACAAAGAATCTTATAAATGAGTCCCAGCTCCGGGAGATAAGATATACGGAATCGCAGCTCAAGAAGAAATGGGGAGGCGAGTGCTCCGGGATAATGAGAAGGGCGGAGAAGGCGGTGTATGCGACCGGTGGACAGGTTATGAAATACGGTGGAGAGGTAATACTTCCGGCGTATCATATGATAAGTACAGGGCATACTGTGAGTGCACAGGAAATATATGGGCATGACATACCGTATCTCAGGCAGGTGGCAAGTGATGTGGATCAGATGGCGGAGGACTTTTCGACCACTGAGATATACAGCGGGGACAGGCTTCAGAAGATATTCAGAAAATGGATAGACGCTGACAATATGACGGATGAGGTCAAGGTTATGACAGCCACAGAATCTGGATTTGCACAGACCATAAATGTATTTGGGAGCGAGCTGGAGGCTGATGTTTTCAAAGAACAACTGGGACTTGCCTCGACGAATATACACATAGATAAGGTTAAGGATAGATACAGGATCATAACGGTGGGCGTTGGAGATTCTCTGGGAATGTCACTGTATGGGGCGTCTGTATTGGCGGAAAATGGAGAGAAGTATGATCAGATCCTCAGGTATTATTATACTGGAATAGAGATTGCAAAATAAAGGTTGATAAAAAATATTTACACATTCAAATCATCTGTATATAAGTGCCAATAAGTGGACATGATACAGATGAGGTGATGAATATGAAGAAATTTTTGGGCGGCATAAAGAAGAATATATTTTATATCTCGCTCATCACAGGCATGGCAGTGCTTGTGACAGTGCTCGGACTTTATAACGCACAGACCAATTCAAAGGAGAAGACCATAACAATAGGACAGAATACGCCGAATGACAGTACGACGGAAGCCGATGCGAAGGAAGCTTTGAACGATAAGAAAAATGATAAGAACAGCGGAGTGTCGGATGAAGGTACATCAGAGCAGAAAGATATTGAGACGGATAATACCATAGAGAATTCCACTGCATCCACAGCGGAGAGTGAGAGTGCTGAGACTGGAGCTTCAGGAGTTTCAAATGACAGCCTGCATTACGATCCAAAGGATAGCATATCATGGCCTATAAATGGCAATGTGATAATTCCTTACAGCATGGATACGACAGTGTATTTTGAGACACTCAAGGAATACAAGTGCAGCCCTGCAATGGTAATTGAGGCGCAGACGGGCGATGAGGTCAAGGCTGTATATGAGAGTAAGGTAGCGGAGGTCTCAAGCAACCCAGAGCTGGGCAATTACGTCAAGCTTGAGCTTGGAGACGGCTACACCGTGACACTTGGACAGCTTCAGGATGTGAAGGTTGCACTTGGCGAGCATCTGGATGCCGGCCAGGTAGTGGGAACCGTTGGCGAGCCAAGCAGATTCTACAGCGAGGAAGGAAGCAATCTCTATTTTGCAGTCGAGAAGGACGGCAATCCTGTGGATCCGATGCTGCTTATACAGTAGAGGTAGGGTTGGACAGGTTGCTAATTTGTATCTTTTACGAGGACAACACAGTGTTTGGCGACAATCCCGTGGCGGGATGAAGAAGATAGGCCATATAAACAAAAAAGCCCCACAATATCTAAAATAGATATTGTGGGGCTTTTGCACTATATACTTACGTATATTTTCTTAAATGTGCTTTATAATCCACGGTCTATATTAGCCCATTACAACCTCTACTGAGTGAGTCTTGCCATCGCCAAATGCTGGGATAACGTTGCCCTCGATAGCGTTGCCATCAACGAGTACGCTCTTAACGCCCTTGTTGATGTGATCTGGGTTAGAAACCTTGATGTCGTATGTAGCACCACGGAACTGACGTGTAGCTGTCATTCCATCCCATGCAGCAGGAATTGATGGATCGATCTTCAGACCATCGAAGTCTGCTGAGATACCAAGGATGTACTGTGATATAGCTACCATGTTCCAAGCAGCAGTACCAGTCAGCCATGAGTTCTTACCCTGACCGAAGTGGTTGCCCGGCTTGCCGATATCAGATCCGGCATCCTTACCACCGATCATCTGGCCGTATACATATGGTTCAGTCTTGTGTATATCTGATGTCTCCTCAGTGAAAGCTGGAGCTATCTCTGAGTAGTACTTAAATGCCTGATCACCGGCACCTGCGTAAGCAGCAGCACAGATGATCCATGCATTGTTATGTGTGAAGATTCCGGCATTCTCCTTGTATCCACCTGGGTATGTAGAAATCTCACCATACTGGATGTAATACTTTGTAAATGCTGGGTTGTTGAGTACAAGTCCGTGCTGTGTATTAAGTCTCTCATCGATTGCAGCAAGAGTCTTCTTGTCGCAGCCCTGATCCTTACCGATGTCTGACATGATAGCGAATCCCTGTGGCTCGATGAAGATCTGACCTTCCTCGCACTCCTTGGATCCCATCTTCTCACCGTTTGCATCGTAAGCTCTGAGGAACCAGTCGCCGTCCCATGCTGACTCCATGATGTTGGCCTTCATCTTGTCGATCTCAGCCTGAGCAGCATCAGCCTCAGCGTCCATTCCAAGGTGCTTAAGGATAGCAACGTAGTTAGGACCTGCATATGTGAAGAGTGTAGCAACCATAACTGACTCAGCAACCTTTGAGTATCCACCCTCAGCAGCGAACTTAGGGTTGGTGTATGTCTGGAAGCTCTCACCTGGTGTATCTGAGAAGCATGAAAGGTTGATACAATCGTTCCAGTCAGCTCTCATTGCAAGTGGAAGTCCGTGTGGTCCAAGGTTGTTCACGATCTTGTAGAATGAAACCTTGAGGTGGTCAAGCATAGGCTTTGCAATTGACATATCGTTGTCATATGGAACCATCTCGTCAAGGATGCCCCAGTCGCCAGTCTCCTTGATATAAGCTGAAACTGAAAGGATCAGCCATAATGGATCATCTGAGAAGTCTCCACCGATATCTGCGTTACCCTTCTTGGTAAGTGGCTGGTACTGATGGTAGCATCCACCGTCTGGGAACTGTGTTGAAGCTATATCGATGATTCTCTCTCTTGCACGATCAGGGATCTGATGAACAAATCCAAGCACATCCTGGTTGGAATCACGGAATCCCATACCACGGCCGATACCTGACTCGAAGTATGAAGCTGAACGTGAAAGGTTGAATGTAACCATACACTGATACTGATTCCAGATGTTGACCATACGGTTAACCTTGTCATCAGGTGTGTTAACGTTGAGAATGCTCAACAGTCTGTTCCAGTGCTCCTTGAGCTCCTCAAGACCTGCAGCAACCTTCTCAGGAGTGTTGTACTTCTCGATCATCTCGAGAGCCTTTACCTTATTGATAGTCTTGCCGTCTGCCTCGAACTTCTGGTCAACAGGCATCTCAACATATCCAAGTATAAATACAAGAGTCTTTGTCTCGCCTGGAGCAAGAGTGATCTTCTTGTAGTGTGAAGCGATAGGCGACCATCCATCAGCAAAAGAATCATTTGACTTGCCAGCCTCAACAGCCTGTGGGTTGTGGAAGCCGTTGTAAAGTCCGATGAATGAATCTCTGTCTGTATCGTAACCATCGATCTCGTCATTCACTGTGTAGAATGCGAAGTGGTCACGTCTGTCTCTGTACTCTGTCTTGTGGTAGATAGTTGATCCGACAACCTCTACACGACCTGTACTGAAGTTTCTCTGGAAGTTGGTGCAGTCATCCTGTGCATCCCAGAGACACCACTCCTCAAATGAGAAGAATGAGAATGTCTTCTCCTCTGAGCCTTCATTTGTAAGAACGACCTGCTGAACCTCTCCAGCGTAGTTCTGAGGAACAAAGAAAGTAACCTCAGCCTTAAGGTCATTCTTCTTACCTGTGATGATTGTATATCCCATACCATGACGGCACTGATACTCGTCAAGCTCTGTCTTTACCGGTGACCATCCCGGATTCCATATTGTACCATTGTCGTTGATATAGAAATAACGTCCGCCCATATCTATAGGCACGTTGTTATAACGATATCTTGTGATTCTACGAAGACGAGCGTCCTTGTAGAAGCTGTAACCTCCTGCAGTGTTGGAGATCAGTGAAAAGAAATCCTGTGTTCCAAGGTAGTTGATCCAAGGATAAGGAGTTCTAGGAGATGTGATGACATACTCCTTGTTGGCATCATCAAAATAACCAAATTTCATGTAGCATATACCTTCCTTCCAATGTTTTGTGAAGGCTTCCAGATGGCTATGCCAGCCCCCCTGAAGCCGCTTTTGTATCGACTTGTGCTAAATTCTCCCTTAAAGTCAGCCATACACTCTGATTATATAATAAAAGACTTTAAAACACAACAAAGTTATAGTGAAAATTGCACAATTACTAAATGTATTAATTCCTGTATTTGAGTAATTAATTGATGCTTATGCTGTGTTATACTGTGTAATATCAAAACAGTATAGGAGTTATTTACTATGGGAAAAAATGAAACTAAGAATTATGTAGGCGGAAGCGGAATGGATGATATGGAGCTGGACGAGCGTGATATACAGCTTATGGAGGAGAGCAGAAAAGAAGGCAAAAAGAAGCTGTTTATAGCACTTGGTGCGATCGTGTTAGCAGTGATAGTAGTGGTGATATACATAGTTGTCAGAAAAAATATGACCGGAAAATCAGAGAGCGAGGATCTGATAAAGACCTACATGGAGGGCCTTGAGGAAGCGGATCTTGACAAGGTGGAGAGTGTTATGGATCCTGATACCATAGACAGCGATTCGTCAAAGGATCTGGTCACTGTGTTCCAGACTTATAAGGAAAATAATATAGAATATACAGTCAGCTATACCATGGGTGATGGGCATGTGGCAGAGTCCAGCGATCTGGCGGCAGTCAGCAGCACTGTATATGGAAAGACCCAGAAGGAAGCAGGTATATCAAAGGGTTATGTCATTCCGGTTACCGGAAAGATAATGATGACATTCCAGGGTCAGACTTCACCGTATGATCTGGACATGGATATCATTTGTTATGAGAAGGATGGAGAGTGGTATCTCGGCGGAACAGTTATGACTACGGGAGATACGACTACAGATGATACGACAGAGTAGTCACGAGAAGGACAACTGCTGGATACAGATATTGAATACAGAAACTGAATATATGGACATGGATACATGAACAGACGACAAATGGTGCGGATATTAAATGTAATATTCGCACCATTTGCTGTCTTCTGCCAGTGTGCAGCTATCTCTCTTGATGAGCTTGCACTGGAGCTCAATTCTTGCGACTCCATTGTGACCGCCCTTGAGTCTGTCCATTAGAAGCTGCAGGGCGAAATGCCCCATGTCCGTCTTGGAGATCTCCACTGTGGTCAGCATCGGAGTTGTGTACTGGGCTTCCTCGATACCGTCGCTGGATATGATGGAAGGAGTGTAATACCTGTTCTTGCATTTGGCAAGATATTTCAGCATCCCTATGGCCGTTATGTCATTGGCACAGTATATTCCGGTTGGGCTCTTGTCGGACTTCATGAAGTGTTCCATGGCCTCAAATCCTTCAACCTCGCTGAGTTTTGTGTTGATGACGTAGTCCGTGTCGATATCAAGTCCATGATCGTGAAGAGTTTCAAGATATCCTTTGTAGCGGGCCTCGTTATTGCAGTTTCCCACATATCCGATATTCTCATGTCCAAGAGATATGAGGTATTCAACCGCTGTTCTGGCAATCTGGCTACCGTTGCAGATGACCTCATCCACCTCGCCGTTTGCAGAATCCCTGTTGACATACACTGTGCTGCGATAGCACTGGCTGAGCTTCTTCAGGGCTGCGCGGTTGCATTTTCCGATGACAATAAGTCCGTCGTTGTGGCCATCCGCTTCCTCGCACATCCTGCGGATTACAGAATCCACGTTCTCATACCTGCATCTCCTGTCGTCGGAGAAGATGGACCGATACCATACCTTGGACAGGATGCATCCGTTCTTGTGGATCTCACTCTCTATGACATGCAGCAGTTCTGTAAAGAATGGGTCCGACGTGGCAGAGTCCATTCTGGTCATGAGCACATTTATATAGTAGGTTTTCTCCACAGTCGCGCCTTTTCCATTCTTGAGCTGGCGGGCAGACTGGTTTGGCGTGTAGTTGAGCTTCATAGCTGCGTTCCAGATCTTATCCCTGAGCCATGCGCGGAGCTCCTTCCTGACCTTTGCATCTATAGCGGCAAATGGCTCATCGAGAAGCAGGAGCTGTGGCTGGGTGGCAAGAGCTCTGGCAAATGCGACCCTCTGACGCTGGCCTCCCGACAACTGCCTTGGGTATCGTTTCTCAAGGCCCTTCAGTCCAACCAGTTCTATCAGCTCCGTCACTCTGTCGCGGATCTCTGACTTTGGGTATTTCTGTATCTTCATTCCAAATGCGATATTGTCATACACTGTCTTGTATCTGAACAGCGCGTAATTCTGGAATACGAAGCCAATCTCCCTCTTGCTGGCGGGAATGTCATTTACTTTTTTGCCATCTATGTATATGTCCCCTGAGTCCGCGGTCTCGAGTCCTGCAAGTATGCGGAGGATAGTGGTCTTGCCGCTTCCACTTGGACCCAGAAGTCCGATGAGCTTTCCTTTCTCAATGGAGAAACTGACATCATCGGATGCCCTGTAATCTCCAAATGTTTTATTGATGTTTCTGAGCTCTACGTATGAATGTGTATCTGTAGGTGTATTCATATCATATACCTCCCTCTTTATTTCCTCTGTGTTCAAGTATGTTTCTAAGTATCAGTATGATGACTGCCATGATGACCAGTATGGACGACATGGCAAAGGCTCCTGTGAAGTCAAATGCCTGGTACAGCAGTTCGATATAGAGTGGCATGGTGTTGGTGAGTCCTCTGAGATGTCCCGAGAGAACTGACACAGCTCCAAATTCACCCATGGCCCTTGCGGAGCACAGTACAATTCCGTACAGCAGAGCCCAGCGTATGTGGGGGAGTGTGATCTGTGAGAATATCTGTATCCCGAGCTTTTCAAGGTATGGATACAGGAAGCTCTGCCTGCCAAATGTAAGTACGAATATAAGGCCCGCGATGATCGGGGATATGGTAAGCGGCAGATCGATGAGCGTTGATATGATCTTTTTGCCCCGGAAGGTGAATTTGGTTATGAGCCACGCGGCATAAAGTCCGAAAATTGTGTTGACCACCACCGTGATGACTACGACCTTCAAGGTGAGAAGTATTGACTTCACTGCGTAGCTTGACAGAACTCTCGGTCTGGTGATGGTCTGCCAGAATTCGGATAGTGACAGTCTGGCTGAGAATACCACCAGAGAGCACAGGGGGATCACCACTATAATTCCGAGGATTGCCATTACTATTCCAAATGACAAACCGAATCCCGGTATGATGCTTTTACTTTTCTTTTTTGCGTGTGTGTGCCGATGTGTCATGTCTCAGTCATTCCTTTCCTGTATGTATTATCTGGATTTCCCGCCAGACTGCCATTTCAAATTAATTCTTTTCCTCGTATATGGAGTCAAAGAGCCCTCCGTCCGCGAAATGCTTTTTGCTGGCCTCTGTCCAGCCTCCGAAGTGTGATATGTCTGTGAGGTCAACATTTGTTATGATCCATTTGCCGTCCTGTGGCAGCTCCGATATGGTGTTGCTCTGTCCCTGATATTCGAACTGCTTCAGGATCTCCTGATCTGATGGTCTGTAGTACCACTCTGCCTCCAGCTTCTGTGCCTCGTCGGAATATAGGTAGTTCAGATATTCGGTTGCGACATCCCTTGTGCCTCTCTTGTCAACCACCTCGTCGACTACTGAGACTGTAGGCTGGCACAGTATAGATACGGAAGGAACCACGATCTCGTACTCACCAGGATGCTCATCCAGTGAGAGGAACGCCTCGTTCTCCCATGCGAGAAGCACATCGGCCTGAAGTCCATTTGCCACCTCAAGCGCCTGCTTTCCTGAACCACCGTGTGACTGAACAACTGATACGTCCTGTCCCTTTTCCTCTTTCCAGTGCTTTGCAAATAAATCGTTGTACGCTGCGTATAGCTCTCTGGTTGGGTCGTAGGATACGTTCGTTATCTCAATAGCGCCCGCTGAGTCAGATGAGCTGCCGGTTGAGTTAGATGCTGCGCTCACACCGCATCCTGACAGAACTCCAATTCCAAGTGCTGTGACTGCGAGTAATGTTGCCAATTGTTTCTTCATAATCTTCTTCCTCTCTTTTTTTAATTTCCCGTTTTCATATCGGGTATGTATGCAATATATGCTTGTAAATGCTGGAAATCAAAAGAAAAGAGTGAAAACGTTGTCACATGCACAATCTATGCATAAAAATGAAACTATATATGGCTGGATTGAGTGTGGGATGTGGGTAAAAACAGATAAAAACGTTATTTTAAGTGAAAACGTTGTCACATGGAAAAACATAGAAAAACAGCACGTCAGGTTGTCCTGACGTGCTGCCTTATTGAACTTTTCGGTATTATTTCTTCTTCATACCTGAAATTATGATTATCACAAACGAGACTAGAATGGTCGCAAGCACTGTTATAAGGATTATGAGCTGAAGGTTATGTACCTTACTCTTACTCTTATCAGTGGAAGCGTAGCTGCCCACGGTGAGTGTGCTCTTTTCTGTTGTGACCTCAGTGGTCGTCTCGGTTGTGGTACGCTCTATCGTGGATATCTCAGTTGTGGTCGCCTCGGTCGTCACAGGGGTAAATGTATTTCTATACTCTGTGGTGACCTCGGTCGTACTTGCCGTTGTCGCCTCGGTTGTGGCTCTGGTAGTTGTCTGTGTGGTTGTGGAAGTCTCCTTCTTGGACACTGTAAATGTTGTCACAGCATCTCCGGTCTTGGATCTGATGGTTATGGTGTGGCTTCCGACCGAGAGGGATTCAAGATAGCTCGTCTTGAGCTCGATTATGATGCTTCCCTCTTTCTTGTTGTAATATGAAGGGTCAAGTTCCTTGTCATCTATGAGGACACAGACAAAGTCAGCGTACTCAGCGTTCGATCTGAACTTGATAGTGTTCTTGCTGGCCTTGCTCCATTTGCTTCCCTTGCCGCCGATAATCTCGGGTGCTGCCTTGTCGATGACTGTGTCAGCCTTGCTTATCTCCTTTGTACAGCCCTTGTTGCTGAAATATTTCTTGCAGGCTGAGCAATACCAGTATTCTATATTGCCCTTGCTGGAGGTGGTTGCTGCTACATAATCAGTCTTCTTAAGGTCTGTGTGGTTCGTTGTGCTGAGTTTGCCGTAGCTCTTGCCGCACACAGAGCACACTGCCTTCTTCTGGCAGGTTGCGGTTCCGCCGGAGCAGTCCTGGATGACCTTATATCCACAGCCCTTGTTCTTGCACTTGCGGGAATGGGTTTTGCCGTTGCCATCACTTGTCCAGTTGCCGAGGTCGTGGCTGCTCTTGCCCTCTACGACGATCTCACCGCAGTAGCGGCATTTCTGAGGTGTCGTGCAGTCACCGTCGTCGGTTTCTGCGGTGTGTTTCTTGTTTACTGTTACAGTCAATTTGGTTTCATTTCCCGCCTTGTCGGATACGATGATGGTCTGCTCACCATCTGTGGCTTCCAGAGCAAGTGAGTGATCGTCGTCAAGGGATTTCTCCTCGCCGTTCACTGTGACCTTTGCCAGATGGGATTCCTTCACGGTCATCACGGCTGACAGGCAGTAAGTCTCTCCGTCGGCGATTCCTGTGACCTTTGGCGCATGTGTGTCGATGATGAAACCATCTGTGGATAAGTATGTTGTTTTGCCGTCCTCTGATGAAAGCTTTGCGTATATAACATATTTGCCCTCGTCCTTTATGGAAAATGCTTTCTTATACTTGGTAAATGTTGCTGCACCCAGATCGTCCGATGACAGAGCTGAGTCGCTTATCAGGTAGCCGACTGTGATGGAAGGGTCGGAGTTGTTGTCACAGGTGATGGTAACCTTCTGGGTCTTGTTGTAATACTGCTCAAATGATGATACATCCTGGAGAACGTTCCAGCTCTTATCGCCCATGCTGATGGTGCCTGTAGGAGCAGAGTCTGATTTCCACATCGCATAAAATACCAGGTTTCTTTTAGCCGATGAGTCATCAGTATCGGAATACTCATATCCGTTATCTGCCGCCTTCTCAAAGGAAGAGGTGTATATGATGTTCACGGTCTTGCCTGATCCGTCGGACTTCGTGTTCCAGCCCTTGAACTCATAGCCCTCACGGGTCGGTGGGTAGTCGTTCAGTGCCACGCCATATCCTGATCCTGCTACATCAAAGTCATATGTTCCGCTGTCCGCATCTCCGAGCTTGCCTCCATTTGCATTCAGTGTGAAGGTGAGCCCTGAACCGGAGAAGCTGTCCTTGGTGTACATCGCTGTCAGCTTTATACGGTTTGTAGACTGGAAGTATGATGTGTCAATGCTGGTGACCTTTGTCTTGTCATTGTACCATCCTGTGAATGTAAAGCCGTCTTTCTCCGGCTTGTACTTTGACAGGTCAACAGTCGTAAATTCTGCTGATGGGCTGCTTATCACAGTGGAAGTCTCCCCTGATAATTGTCCTCCTGCTGCATCCAACTCCAGATAGTATGTGTCTGGATCGTCGGTATCTTCTGCAAATGCTGTGAAGCATGTCATACAGAACATTGCCGCGAAAACCAGTAAAAATCTAAGTATCTTTTTCATAGAATCCCTCCTTGCATATGGTATTATAATAATTTTATTATACCGTGGGGAGAAAAACAACGAGACAGGGGAAAAATTAATAATATGAAAGAACGGCCTCCGCCGGGAGACCGTTCCATAGAAAATGTCATGTTTTATGCCATTGTGAATATTCTTTCTTTTACTGTCTTGGACTCGCCTGGAGCAAGCTCTGTGTAGCCTGTGATCTCCGGTGCTCCTGAGAGATTTGGAGCGTCAATATTCCAGCTCATTGGCTCAGGACAGAAGTAACCCTTGTCGCCGTGATCGTTCCACATGATCCAGAACTTCATTGTGTCGTCAACCTCATAGCAGACCTTCTTGCCTGTGGCAACATCAGTTGCGTATACTCCGTAGAAAGGCTTGCCGTCCAGCTCGTTCATCTCCGCTGTGTAGAGATCGTTGTCGATGTCCTTCAGAACAGGTACCATGGTTCCGTTCTTGTACTGGAGATCGTAATCTGTTATAGGAAGGTTCTTCTCTGTAGGGATAGCGTGCTCATCAAGCTCCCATTTGTCTCCAACAGGTACACAGAGACGTACATCCTCGCCCTTTCCTGTGCTTGTGAAAGGCCCCTTAAATGCAACGTGGTTACATACGCCGTACGGCATCTGCTTGTCGGAGAGGTTGGTGAGTGTGAACTCGTAGTGCATACCGTCCGGAGCAAGAGTGAATGTGAAGTCTGCTCTGAAGCTCACAGGGTATGTAGCGAAAAACTCATCCTTCTCATCATATACATATGAAGTCTTGCCGATGGCCTTGTCTCCATCCACTGACACGCTCTCTATGCTGTGGTTTCTGAGATGAAGAAAACCGTGGAGATGGTTGCCGAGAGGATCATTGCATGGGAAATGATACATGGCATCGGAGGTTCTTAAGTTGCCGTGTGACAGTCTGTTAGGGAGATACAGGGTAGGCATTCCGTAGATCTCTGCTGCTGCTTTGAGCTGTGCAGGAGTCAGGGAAGGATCGTTCCTGAATATATCAATATCCAGAGCTGTGTTCTCCATCTTCATAATGTTGCTTCCGTTAAATGGTGCGATCAGTGCACGGTAATCGCCTGATATAAGTTCAATACAAGTCTCGCCCTTGTAGTCTATTGTACGTGCTGTAGTGTTCATCGTGTTCTCCTCTTCTATAAATATGTTGTGTTTAAGTTGTATGCTGAAATCCACAAAAACATTGAACTTTCCTATGTGAAATAGTAACACGGAAAAAATTGTATGGCAACAATGAGGTTCACAAAACGCGGCGTTCTTGATTATTTTATCATTAATTGCTATACTATCATAGGATATTTTGCGAAAGACATGAAAGTTAGTTAATTCGGAGGTCGAAGGTGACTAAGAATAATAACACTGATTATAGAAAAAAGATATACAGAAAGCGGCATCACCGCAGAATGAAACTCGTCGAGAGCGGAATAGGAGTGGTCGTCGCAGTCATAATGATATTTGCGCTTGGACAGGGCAACCTGAAAAAGAATGTGAACGGCCAGGAGGAGTTCCAGCCTGAGAGCGGAACATCGGCAGATATAAGTGAGAGCAGCAGTCAGGATATGTCATACAGTGACACGGAGGAGGCTGCACAGCAGTATCTGGCAACTGCGGAGGATGCGGCCATTCCGGATCAGCGAAATGGTCAGTATGTACAATTTGTCAATTACACCAACCCTGATGTGAGCGGCAAGGGAGCGGACAAATATGACAGCAATATATACATGCCGGCGAATGCCACGGATGACCAGTATTTCTCGACATCTCTGCTCATAGGTGATTCCAGAGCCGAGGCGCTGGGACTGTACAGCGGTGTAGACAACTGGGATATGTGTGTAGCGAAGAATCTGGACATAGAGAAGGTCTCTAATACCAAGATGTTCACCTGCGATTCAGGAGAACAGTGTACGGTTGTCGAGATGCTTGGCATGAAGAACTATGAGAATATATACATTTCATTTGGGCTTGAGGAGCTTTCGTGGTATAACGAGCGGTACATGTCGGCCTACAAGACTTTACTGGATCAGATCTCCCAGTTACAGCCTGCGGCAAATGTATATGTGATGTCAGTACTTCCTGTATCGGCGGAGCTTTCATCAAAAGACCAGGTGTATAACAACCCGGGTGTGGACAAGCTCAATTCTCTCATGCAGGAGATGTGTGGCAGCTACGATCAGGTGATCTATCTCGATGTGGCTCACAGCGTGTCTGTGGATGGTGTTCTGCCGGAGGATGCGGGAATAGATGGAAAACATTGTAATAAGAAATATTGTCTCAAGATGATGGACTACATCAGAAAGAACGTGTATGTCAGGAGATAGTGGAGACGGAGGCATATGATAAAAAGAAAAATATATTTGTTTGCATGCTGTCTGATGATCTGTTCGCTTGCGGGATGCGCAGGAAATGGAGACGACGAGGCAGATACGCCGGATGTGCACTCTCTGGCTGATATGCTCATGCAGAACGTGAAGTTTGAGGATTCCGTGGAGGAGGTCTCCTCTGAGACGGCGCTCAGATATTATGGTATAGACAGCGTTCAGGTGCAGGACAGTGCAGTGTACATGTCAACGGGAGCCACCGCCGAGGAGCTCGCAGTATTTCAGGCGTCGTCAACGGTCGATGCCCAGGGCATACTGGCGGATATGAAGAAAAGACGCGACTCACAGTTGCAGATGTACCTTGATTACAAATCGTCGGAGGCCGCCAGACTTGATGATGCGGTTCTGTATGTGCATGATACATTTGTGGTATACATGGTGTCCGATGACAGCGAAACGGCACAGGGAATAATAAGTGATTATCTGGAATGATCTTCCGGGTGATCATTTTTTTTGTCTGCATTTCCTTGTGTAACACTGGGACAGATCATTCATATTATAGTAATAAATCCGCTGTCAATAAAATAAGATAAATAAAGAGCGCTGTATGCGGTTGTAATTTTATGCACTGGCATGTATTATTATGTATAATGTATACAATATACAAAATACGAACAATTGACAGCTTGAGATATCAGCACTGTGGTGCGTTGCGCCACAGTGACTGAAAGTGGCTGAAAATGAGTTGAAGGTCAATAGAGAAAGAGGTATAGACATGGCAAAACAGAATTGGAAACCAGGAAATATGTTGTATCCGGTTCCGGCAGTTATGGTGAGCTGCCAGAGACCAGGAGAGAAGCCAAACATAGTGACGATAGCGTGGGCCGGTACCATATGCAGCGATCCTGCAATGGTGTCCATATCGGTGCGTCCGGAGAGATATTCCTACGACATAATCAAGGAGACAGGAGAATTTACCATAAATCTCGTCACCGAGAAACTGGCATTTGCAACTGATTATTGTGGTGTGAAGTCAGGAAGAGACGTGGATAAATTCAAGGAGATGAACCTCCATGCATGTGACGGCGTGAATGTGTCATGCCCGGCTATAGAGGAGAGTCCGGTGAACGTAGAGTGCAAGGTAAAGCAGGTAGTTGAGCTTGGATCCCACCACATGTTTATCGCTGAGGTGGTCGGAGTCCAGATAAGTGATGAATACATGGATAAGACCGGCAAATTCAACCTCAACAGCACGGGACTTGTCGCATATTCACATGGAGAGTATTTTGCACTTGGCGACAAACTCGGCAAATTTGGATATTCTGTTAGAAAAAAGTGATCGCAGGCTGAAAAGCTGCAGGGGAAATGTCACGGACAGGAGAGAAAATGGAAATATCATTAAAGGCATATGGAAAGATAAACCTCGGTCTCGACGTGGTCAGGAGACGTGAGGATGGATATCATGAGGTGAAAATGATCATGCAGACGGTCGATCTGTGGGATGAACTGACATTTTGCGATGTCACCACAGACGAGATCGTTATAACATCGGATTCGTCGGAGCTGCCGGATGTGAAGGATAACATCATATACAAGGCGTGCCGGATGATGAAGGATATATATGGAATAGACAAGGGTGTTCATGTAACCGTGGATAAACACATACCGGTTGCAGCCGGAATGGCAGGGGGAAGCGCTGATGCAGCGGCAGCCCTCAAGGCGATGAATATGCTGTTTGGACTGAACCTTTCCGATGAACAGCTCATGGAACATGGAGTGAAGCTCGGCGCAGATGTGCCTTACTGTATCATGCAGGGTACGGCACTCTCGGAGGGAATAGGAGAGATCCTTACACCACTTCCATCTATGCCGGACTGCCTGATCGTCATAGCGAAGCCAGCGATCGGAGTGTCCACAAAATGGGTATACCAGAACCTGAAGGTGGATCTGCTGGAGGAGCATCCAGATATCGATGGCATGGTGGATGCACTCAAGACCGGAGATCTGAAGGGAATAACAGACAGAATGGCAAATGTGCTCGAGACGGTTACGATACCTGCAAATCCTGTGATAGATTCAGTCAAGAAGCTCATAGCGGAGAACGACTCCATGGGAGTGCTCATGAGTGGCAGTGGGCCGACAGTGTTCGGAATATATGACAACAGGGATAAAGAACTGGCACAAAGGGTAGTAGATATGCTGCGTGAAAAGGACGAGATACAGGCTGCGTATGCCGTCACCCCGTATAACATAAGAAGAGGTATGTGATGGATCTTAGATTGAATATGGATGAGTACCTGCCTCTTCGAGAGGTAGTGTTTAAGACTTTGAGGAATGCTATAGTTCACGGTGAGTTTGAGCCGGGGGAGAGACTTATGGAGGTCACTCTTGCGAAGAGACTTGGCGTAAGCCGTACCCCTGTCAGGGAGGCCATGAGAATGCTTGAGCTTGAAGGGCTTGTGGTCATGATCCCGAGAAGGGGAGCAGAGGTTGCCAGGATAACGACAAAGGATCTGAGCGATGCGCTTGAGATCAGGATGGCGCTTGAGGATCTTGCGGCAGGGCTTGCCTGCAAAAGGATAGACGACGAGGGAAAAGAGCGGTTGAAGCAGTCCTATGCCGACTTCAAGAAAGCAGTAAGCTCCAAGATAATCCCGGAGATAGTAGATGCGGATGTTGCATTTCACAATACTATAATGGACATGACGAACAATCCGAGACTGATCAGCATGTCCCAGAGTCTTCGTGAGCAGGTGTACAGATACCGCGTGGAGTATGTAAAGGATTTCAGCTATCACGACAAGCTTATAGCGGAGCATGAGGCTCTCATGAATGCGATAATAGCCAGGGATGAAGAGAAAGCCAAGGAGATAACCCGTATACATATATACGATCAGGAACAGATCGTGATCACAAATGTTGTCAAAGCACAGAAATAACAATATGCATAATAATAAATACCTGTATAAGAGGCGGAATGCGTGAAAACGTGTTCCGCCTTTTTACGTGTATGTCTGAATAAAAACTCATCCGTTGGACAAGATAGATTACAGAAGATAAACGGTATGTTGGAGGTGTTTACGGCGGACGATGGCTTCAATCAGTAAAAAAATAGACGAAAACATCACACAAATTGAGACAATGTTCGGTAACTGGAGCGATATCGTGGAGCGAAGGTTTGATCTGGACCGCTGTGCCTGGGGAGATGATCCGGCAATATACGTGGTGTATATAGATGGACTGTGCGATCATGAGTTGATTGAGAACACATTAATAAAACCAATAACCTGGGAATGGCGGAATAAAGACACGGCAGATCTGTGGGAGCATATAATCTCTTGCGAGGGTCAGACGGCGGATTATACCCAGGAAAGTGACATGGACAATGTTGTCAGGGCGGTTCTCAGGGGGGATACGGCCATATTTGTATCCGGGAGCGATCAGGCAATAGTAGTGTCATCGAAACATTTCCCTGTGAGAGGTATAGAGGAAAGTTCCACCGAGGGAGGAATGAGAGGGCCGAGGGACAGCTTCAATGAGAACTTTAGGACATCCACAGCTCTGATAAGGAGAAGGATCAAGGATGTACATCTGAAGCTGGAACAGGGGACAATGGGCGTCAGATCCAGAACAGAGTACGGGATATTCTATATGGAAGATATAGCGGAGCCTGAGCTGGTACAGCAGATAAGGGACACCATCGATAAGTATGAGATAGATGCGGTGTTTGACAGCGGTATGGCTGAACATCTGATGGAGAAGAAATGGCAGGAGATATTTCCGATATACCAGGCGACCACAAGACCTGACAAGGCGGCCGCGGCTCTGGTGGAGGGCAGGGTTGTCGTTGTGTTTGACAATTCCCCTGAGGTCATAATTGCTCCAGCCACCATCAACACTCTGTTTCAGACGGCGGACGATTATTATAACAGATGGCCGGTGGCGACATTTGCCAGAATGATAAGGTATGTGGCAGCGTTCATTGCGGTGGGACTACCGGGACTTTATATTGCGATCACCTGTTATCACAGGGAGCTGATACCCGACAAGCTTCTGTATGCGATAGCCGATGCGAGAAGCCAGCTATCGTTCCCCGTTGTAGTTGAAGTGCTGATAATGGAGCTTTTGTTTGAATTGCTCCGGGAGGCCGGGATACGACTGCCGAGCCAGCTTGGAAATACGATAGGAGTGGTTGGCGGTCTGATAGTTGGTCAGTCAGCCGTGGAGGCGGGGATAGTCAGCACCATGGTTGTGATAGTTGTGGCACTCACGGCTATAGCTTCATTTGCCATTCCGAATGAGGCGTTTGCGTCTGTTTTCAGATTGCTTAAGTTCGTAATTATAATCACCAGCGCACTTTATGGAATACTTGGATTTATCCTTGCGATGCTGGTTCTCGTGTTTCATCTTGCATCCCTGGACAGCTTTGGCGTGCCGTATATGTCCCCTGTCGTGACCTGTGCATACACTGGCGAGGGATATAAGGACTTTGTTGTCCGCGCGCCTATAAAGAAAATGATCAACAGACCTAAATGGAGCAATCCTGACGAGCGGCGCAGGTTGGTCAGAAAGAGAAAATAGATATGAATGATAAATATAATGTGACGTTTTCTGCCTTTTTTAAGATGGCTTTGCTTGTTTTGCCGGGGATGATAACTTTTGTAGCTACATTAATACCCTCATATTTTGGAAGAAATTGCCTGATTTTGTCACTTTTTTTGATGCTATGCATGGCTTTTGCTTACGTGATAGCACTATATATTGTATACATGAAGATTGATGAGAGAGGGAACAGCGAAAGCGGTAAAGTCAAAAATAGGACTATTGCATTGATTTATGGGGCGAGAACTGCCGTTAGGATGGGCTTGCTGCTGTTTGTCCTTGCCGAATGTTCCAGGCAGTTAATGTTGAAAAGATACACGGTAATTGCTATCTCAATCCCCTTGCTGCTTGCATGTTTGTATATGGGTAGCCGTGGCACAAGGGGGATGGTCAGGTTTGCGGAGTCCGTGTTCTGGTTCGCTGTCGCGGCGGGGGCTGTGGTCATTCTGTCTTCTGTGAGTAACCTTGATCTGTCAGTGCTTAAGACTGTGACTGAGATAGGAGACGAGGGCGGGGCGAATCTCACCATAAGTCGTGTCATGGCTAGGGGAGGACTGCTTTTTCTTGGATTCTCGGCTATGGAGATGGTGATGCTGGTGTATATACACGTCATTCGGAGGCGAAGAGGAATGTTGTGTGCAGCCGTAGGCACAAGTACCATAATAGGCATTATCTGTTCGATAATTGTGATATGTACACTGGGTACGGGTGCGCTCATGGCTAAGGAGAAAAATATACTATATATTGTGGGAGCCATGGAACTGCCTGGCGGAGTGAAGCTCAGGCCGCTCATGCTGGTGTGTTACCTTGTCATCGTGTTCGGTGTGATGGCACTGGTTCCAAACGTCATAGGTGGATGGGGCGCTGTGGACAGACTGGGTGTTCGGCACAGATGGCTGTGGAAGACATTGTGGGCAGTCCTTGCATTTGCCGTATGCCTGTGGGCCGGGATGCTGCCTGGACAGCAGGACCGTATAAAGATCATCTCCGGATATCTTATTCTGGTGGATGTACCCCTGTCGATAATATTGCCGGCGGCATCACTTGCCGGGAAATGGCCTGTAAAAAAATCTGCCGGACTGGCGGCGGTGTTATTGACGGCGTGTATATTGAGTGGGTGTGAATACAAGCCGGTGGAGGATGTGGACTATGTGAATGCGGTCATCATAGAGGGCAGCACGGAGGAGCCTGCCGGCGGCGGGCTGAGATACAGTCTGGTCATAACAGGACTGGATGACGATGAGGATTCCCTGACCGAGGAGGGGGTGTACCAGGTGGACGCCGGTTCATTTGCCGATGCTTGCAGAAGTTATAATGAGAGTCATGCGAAGTCCCTCGATACGAGTCATGTGGAGTATATAGTAGCGGAGAATACCCAGGTAATGAACGAGGCTGCAGCCGAACTTGAGAAGGAATTTGCTACAAGCTATGTGACTGTGGTGATAGAACAGAATATACTGGAGAAATCCGGGGATAACAATACAAATGAATATCTTAAGACACACTATGAAGGCCAGTGTCTGGCGACATACGCGAGAGATGGGATAGGTGAATAGAGACTTAGATGATCAGGAGGTATTGTTTATGTGGAGAATGTTCAGGGCGGCCATACTGGGTGTCCTCATAGGAATTGTCGGCGGTGTGATATTTGGACAGGTTTCTTATGTAAAGAAATATAAGGATAAGGTGTCGAGGGAGATAATGGCGGATGCGGTCATGTACAACAATTCACTGGATGACAGTGGAAGGGTCATAAGGCTTAAGGTCGATTATGATGGCGATATGAAGTCTGAGGATGAGAGAGATGAGCTTGAGAGCTATGTGGGCAACACAGTCATGAAGCAGATCGGCATGTGGCTTGGGGACGACTACAATGAGAATCTGAGTTATATACAGATGCGCCACAATCTTGTCATGGCGATGGAGGATATAAATGACATTGCCCAGAGCGCGGCAAATGCGTGGGGCGTGGATGCCGATGCAAACTCCGGATTTTCTTATGAGTATTTTGGCGATTCCGGGGAGGACTGTCCGCCCGGAATGTATGAGACATTATGTATAGATCTGGGGGATAAGTGACGTTGAAAAGTTGATTCCCAGGTGTTATACTTTGACCTGTGGTGTGCCCCGGGTGCACCGCGGATTAAAGTATAAGGAGCACATGTCATGGCTAAGGAAAATTTGGTTGTAATATTTGGAGGAAGATCATCAGAGCATGAGGTTTCATGTATATCGGTACAGACAGTTGCCAAGGGGGTTGATCTTGAAAAGTATAATATGACATTGGTTGGCATTACCAAGGATGGAAGATGGTTAAAGGCAGATAATATAGAGAGTATAGCGGATGGAAGCTGGTATGACAGCAAGGTCACAGCAGTGATCTCACCGGACACCAGAAGAGAGCTTATAGTTTTCTCCGATGCAGGTGTGGAGCGCCAGAAGGTGGACGTCATATTCCCTGTACTTCACGGTATGTATGGCGAGGATGGAACTATACAGGGATTGTTCGAGATGGCAGATATTCCATATGTTGGATGTGGCGTTCTGGCATCGGCAGCATCCATGGATAAATTCTATACGAAGATAATCGTTGATCACATCGGTGTTTCACAGGCGAGATTTGTACCTGTGCTTGCAGAGGATTTCAGCGACATAGACAGTGCTATGGACAGAGTTGAGGCTGAGCTTGATTACCCTGTATTTGTAAAGCCTTCAAAGGCCGGATCATCAAAGGGTGTAAATAAGGCGACTGACAGAGCAAGCCTTCTGTATGCGCTGAATGAGGCCGTAAAGCACGACAACAAGATCCTCGTTGAGGAGACGATAGTTGGACGTGAGCTTGAATGCGGAGTCCTCGGTTACAAGGACAATACCAAGGCTTCGGGAGTTGGCGAGATACTTGCCGCTGCTGAGTTCTACGATTTCGATGCAAAGTACAACAATGCTGAGTCGAGAACGGTTATCGGCGCCGACATCCCTAAGGAAGCAGAGAACGAGATAAGGGAAGACGCTGTGAAGATATTCAAAGCACTTGACGGCTTCGGACTCTCCAGAGTGGATTTCTTCCTTGAGAATGGAACAAACAGAGTTGTATTCAATGAGATCAACACACTTCCTGGATTTACAGGAATAAGCATGTATCCAATGCTGTGGAATGCTCAGGGATACGATATAAAGACTCTCGTCACAACTCTTATTGAGATGGCAAAAGAGAGATAATTTTATAAAATTACATAGATTGGAAGTTTATATGGTAAAGAATGTTACTGTGACAGTAGTTGGAGAGCAGAGGACGAGCAGGGAAGAGAACAACGTTGAACCCATAGAGCTTGTTACCAGGGGAAGCCTTCATGAGAAGGACGGGGTATTTTACCTGAAATACGATGAGTATTATGAGGATCTTGAGAAACCGGCGAGAAATCTGCTGAAGTTTGACAAATTAGGACTTGACCTGACAAAGAAGGGCGAAGTCAGTGCTGCCATGTCGTTCAGATCGGGAGAGACCAGAGAGGCATTTTATTCTACTCCGGTTGGTATGATGAATATAAGCATACTCACTGAAGGCTATCAGCTCGTGGAGACGGAAAAGGGGCTTGGTCTGGTCGTGGTGTATGTGATGGATTATGGCAATGAATGTGTATCGTTTAACGTACTCAGGATAACCGTGGAGTGAGGATAGCTATATGGATGACGAGAAGGCGTTTGATGATTTTTTGTCTATAGATACGACGCTGTGTATAGGTGCGGAGCAGCCCACCGAGGAGAATAATATATATCAGGCGACTTACTACAGGGATCTTGTGACCCTGTTCAATGCCGTGTCCATGGAGCCGGAGGATACACTTGTTGATTTTGGCTGCGGACTGGGGCGTGTGTTGTTCTATGGCAACTCAAGGCATTACTGCCGCGCCACGGGTATAGAGGCAGATGCTGACATATACGAGAAGCTTCTGGAAAATGCCGCGGGTTATCAGAGCAGATTTTATGATCAGGAAGACAGGATGAACTTCTATAACATTCCGGCGCAGGAGTATGAGGTTGCAGATGAAGATAATTATTTCTATTTCTTCAATCCATTTTCCCTGGAGGTGTTCAAGAAGGTCATAGACAATATAATAGATTCCGTGCGCAGGGCACCGAGAAATATATATCTGATGCTGTACTACCCGACATTTGAATATCAGAGAGTCATGAGGGACAGCAGGTATTTTGTGTTGAAGAATATCATCAAGTTGTCAGGATACGAAGAGGATCCCGATGAAAAAGTGTATGTGTATCACATGTCAAGATACTTTGTGTGATTTGCCACTTCGGCGCAACAGCAGATATAGGGCGATGAAGCCTGCGGCTGACGTGATACCAGTTGCAAGTATACAGCTTGTATGTGGCAGTGCAAATGGCAGCATCCCGGTGAAATAAGAAGATACGTTGATCGTTATGTGAAGAAGGATCGATGGCAGCAGGGAAGACGTCCATGTGGCGAGCAGCGCGAGAAGGATTCCCATGGGAAGGGCGTAGCAGAACTGGACTAAATTGCCGTGATAAAGGGCGAACAGCAGCGCTGACAGCAGGATGGCGATGGCATCTGAATGTCTGCATGTAAATGCACGTCTGGAAGAACTCAGAGAGATCCCTCTGAACACAAGCTCCTCACAGACCGGTGCAAGCAGCATGACTGTTGTAACTCTGAAGATACCGTTGTTTAGAGAGAATGATGAACGAACCATGTCTCTGTAACTGCCGAGAAGCTCTGGACGATGGAGCTCAATGGCGTTCAGTATTCCGGTCGAAAAGAACTGCAGGCTGAGGCCTGTTATGACAATAAGTATAAAAATACAAAAACAGAACAGGAATGAGAGTGATCTCGTTCCTGTTCTGTTTTTATTGTTACGGTTATCTCCTGTGGTGAATACCCAAGGATATACATGGTGTATACATCCGCAGAGAATAATTATTATAACACATGATACCAGAGATGATGGAATAAGCCCATGGACAAAAGTTATGCATATCGGTGCGAGTAAAGCTATTCCAAGTTCGCGGAGGTTAATATGACATTTCTTCATATTGGGAATCTCCTTTCAAGCTGTTACATCTTCTGGATCTTTTTAGCTCTCTCTTTTTCTTCCTTGGCCTTAGCCTTGGCTGCGGCCTTCTGCTCCTTGCTGAGCTTTGACTCGGCTACATCCTTATCGTACATATCCTGATACTTTCTCTGCTTTGCACGAAGCTTCTCACCAAAGGTCTTCTTGCCCTTCTTCTCCTCGATCTTACCACGAACATTCTTGACGCTCATGATATAGATACCGCTGACCATAGCCTTTACCTCTCCGCGGACAGGCATCTGATCATATATACCGTCATCACAGATAAGATTCATGATCTGAGGTCCGATCTTGGCCTTTACTATAGGCATCTTGGCCTTCTGGTAACGCTTTGGTGTCTGTTCCATTACCATCTTAGGCAATCCGGCATCCTTCATAGGGAGCATCTTCTTGTCGATGACAAGCATCGTCACAGGCTGTGCCTGTTCCTTCATCATTTCCTTCTGTGCAGACTGCTTTTTCTGAAGCTTATTGCCCACTATGTATAATGCAATAAGACCTCCGATAAGTATAACTGCAACTATTATCAACCATACCCACCATGCCATGTTTAGTTCCTCCTGATTATATTTAGTTATTGGTGTTTTGTCTTGTCGTGATCAGATTATTATAGTCTGATCACTTTTTTGTTGCAAGGGGAAGATTCTTAACCCTTGCTTTCTGAATGAGTGCCGGAATGGTTTCAAGAACCTCCTTGCGCTCCTTTGGCTTCAAGCCATTTATGTCGATAGGGTCAAGAAATTCGATGACCACCTTGTGACTTCTGATAAAGTTGTGCTTGTTGGCCTCCATGATATTGTCTGTTCCGCATATGGATACAGGTACGATAGGACATCCGGCCTTCTGTGCGATCTTGTATGCTCCGTCCTTGAAAGGAAGAAGTTCTTCGCCGTCATTTCTGTGTCCTTCAGGAAATACCATCATGGAATGTCCGGATTTTACGATATCAGCCGACTGCATGATAGTCTCCAGTCCCTTCTTCAGGTCGGACCTGTCAAGGAATGTACATCCTATGTCCTTCATATACCATGGAAGGATAGGAACCTTCAGGATTCCGTCCTTGGACATAAATCCCAGAGGCCTGTCCAGTGCGTTGTGACAGCACAGTATATCGAAGAAGCTTCTGTGGTTGCCGACAAACAGAATAGGCTGATCTTTGGGCACCCGTTCCAGACCTATGACAGTGCACTTGGCACCGCATATGAACATGACTATTCCAAAGAAGCCTTTGACCAGCTTCTGGGCATGGCGGTACGCCTTTTCCTGATCCTTCTTAGCCAGAAGGTACAGATACAGGTGATACGGAGTACACAGGATGATGCCCAGAAAGGCAAATAAATATGCAAATATTGTTCTCAATATTATAATTCTCCTTATGCTATTTTAAATGTTCCAGCATTGATTTGACTCGTCGTATGATTACTTCTCCTCAGAATCCTTCTTCTCCGGTATTGGAGTATATCTTCCATAGAGCTTTGATGTCTCAAGAAGCCTGTCTGACAACTGCTTGCCCAGGTCTGAGGCTTTGAATCTCCATGCCCAGTTGCCCTCTCCAACGCCTGGCGTGTTCATACGTGCCCATGAGTCGAGCTTTAGCACGTCCTGCATAGGAACGATGGCCATGTTGGCAACAGAAGAGAAGCATGCTCTTATCATAACCCAGCAGATATCACTTGCATCAGTGCTGTAGTATCTTCTGAGCTTATCCTTTGAAGCCTCATAAGCCTGCGTATACCATCCAAGGGTGGTGTCGTTGTCGTGTGTTCCTGTATAGCATACACAATTAGGTGTATAGTTATGTGGAAGGAAGTCGTTCTCGTTTGGATTTTCAAATGCAAACTGAAGGATCTTCATTCCAGGAAGTCCGAATTTGTCTCTGAGTTCTATGACTGAATCATCTATCTCGCCGAGATCCTCGGCGATGATAGGAAGATGGTAGCCGAGATTAGCTTCGAGCTGTGTGAAGAAGTTCAGCCCTGGAGCTGGCTTCCACTCGCCGTTGATGGCGGTCTCCTCACCGTAAGGCACTGCCCAGTAACGGTCAAATCCTCTGAAGTGATCTATCCTGAGGAAATCTGTTACTGTGAGCTGATATTTGATTCTCTCTATCCACCATGCATAGCCTGTCTCGGTATGCTTTTTCCAGTTGTACAGAGGGTTGCCCCAGAGCTGACCGGTAGCTGAGAAATAATCTGGTGGAACACCTGCAACCTCGATAGGGTATCCCTTTGAATCCAGCAGAAACAGTTCCTGATTGGACCATACGTCTGCGCTGTCCCATGCGAGGAATATAGGTGTGTCACCTACTATACTGATTCCGAGATCATTTGCATATGTCTTGAGGGCCTGCCACTGCTCTGTAAAAAGGAACTGGAGGAAGTTGTAGTAGCCGATGCCGTCTGCAAGCTTCTTCTTCCATGCGGTCTTCTGCCTTGCGGTCGGCTTCTTCAGTGAATCATCCCACATGTACCAAGGCATTCCCTCGTGCGCATCCTTGCCTGCCATGAACAGAGAGTAGTCAGCAAGCCATGATGTATTCTTGACAAATGCATCGAACTTTGCCATGAGATCCTCGTCTCCTGACATATCATCTGCATAGTCAGCGTCGATAAATCTCTCGTACGCTTTCTTCAGAAGGCCTGTCTTGAATTCTATAAGTGTTCCATAGTCGATCTTCTCAGGATCCCAGTCAGGCATAGCTGAGAAATCCTCATCGATAAGTAACTTTTTCTTCCTGAGGTAGTCGATATCAATGATAAGTGGCTGACCGGCAAATGCTGAGAATGGCTGATAAGGTGAATCGCCAAAGCCAGTATGACCAAGTGGAAGTACCTGCCACAGATTTAATCCTGAAGCTGCAAGAAAGTCGATGAACTGATAGGCGCCCGGACCAAGATCTCCGATTCCATAAGGACTTGGGAATGATGTCGGGTGAGCCAGAATACCAGCGTACTTCTTAGGCTTTTTTCCGTTGTTCTGCTCTAACATAATCTATCCTCTTTTCATAATGTATACACAGAGCCATGCCACCTCACAGTCTCTTCGAGCCTGTTCGGTGCGGCGTATCCGCCGTATAGCACAATATAAGAAATGCCTTGTTCATGCAAGCATGACAAGCCACTTCTTATATTGTGCTGCATGGCTCTGAACGGTAACATTATACAATACTATGTGTGATAGTTGCAAGGTAATAGTGCTTGACAGCGGGCTGTGTGCTAACTTATTATAAGTGGAAGTATTTGAACTTGCGTATACTTCCGTATTTCCGTGATATATGGCGGTTAAGTCGTATGTGTGGAGTGGATAAAAAGAGAAAGAAGAGTATAAAAATGGAAAGAATAATCACAAGCCTGCTTGAAACGGATATGTACAAGTTTAGTATGGGACAGGCGATTTACCATCAGTTCAGTGACTATAAGACAACATGGTCATTCAAGTGCAGGAATACTGACGTGTTCTTCACAAAGGAGATGGTTGATGAGATCAAGAGACAGATACAGCTCTACTGTGATCTGAGATTTACAGAGGAGGAGCTTGAGTATCTGCACAATATCAAGTGGATAAAGGGTTCTTATGTTGATTTTCTGAGACTCTGGAAGGCAAGATATGAGGACTTTGAGATATCAGATGACGCTGAGTGTGGACTGAAGATAGAGGCGAGAGGCACTTGGCTCAATACTTCCATGTATGAGATACCTACTCTGGCTATAGTGAATGAGGTCTACTTCAGAATGAACGATGACTATGATAAGCTGCTTGCATCATTCAGGGAGAAGCTTGATGAGAAGGTCCGAAAAGTCGAGACTGGAGAGTATAACCTTGGAGCTTTCAGTGAGTTTGGACTCAGAAGAAGACTTTCGGCTGAAGCTCAGGAGCTTGCAGTCAAGGAACTCAGCAAGCGCAAGTATCCGGGTTCAACATTTGTCGGAACAAGTAATGTATATCTGGCAAGGAAGTATAATCTGGTTCCGGTTGGAACTATGGCGCATGAGTGGATCATGTGTGTTGGACAGGGTAATCATAAGCACAATCCTGCATATTCCAACTGGTATGCATTGGATGCATGGGTTAAGGAGTATGGAGTGCTGAACGGAACAGCTCTCACTGATGCCATCACAACAGATTGCTTCCTAAAGGATTTCCAGCTCACATATGCGACACTTTTCAGTGGGGTGAGACACGACAGTGGCGATCCTTATGAGTGGGGCGACAAGATGGTTCATCATTATGAGAAGCTTGGACTTGATCCAAAGACCAAGACACTTCTGTTCAGCGACAGCCTTGATTTCGAGAAAGCAGACAAACTCAACAGCTATTTCAAGGACAAGATCAAGGTTGCATTTGGAATAGGAACATATATATCCAACGATACGTGCGATGAACCGCTCAACATAGTTATGAAGACTACAGCATGTAACGGCATGGATGTTGCCAAGATATCTGATGATAAGGGCAAGGGTATGTGCAAGAATCCAGATTATGTTCATTATCTCAACAGATGTATCAAGTGGCGTATGGAGAATGATAAGTAACTTTTCGTAAGGAGGTGGCGCACTGGGTGCGCCGTCACTAAGCTGGGCTTAGTGACATCTTATGAAGCACGCAGACGCCGCGCGCAGCGCATTTCATGCGTCTGCTCATTAGCAAAAAATGGAGTTTTGTGAATTATGGGAAAAATTATTATAATGACAGATTCTGCCAGTGACATTTCAGAGAATGAGGAGAAGGAGCTTGGAATCAAGATTCTTCCTTTCCCGGTCGTAATAGGTGGCAAGTCTTATCTGAGCAGAGTCGATTTTGACAATGAGGGCTTCTACAAGCTCATGGCAGAGAATGATGATCTTCCAAAGACATCACAGATCACAGCGTACCAGTTCGGCGAGGTGTATAAGGAGCTGGTGGAGCAGGGTTACACGGATATTATATATGTAAGCATCAACAAGGATGGTTCTGCCTCATATGCAAATGCGCAGATGGCCGCAGATCAGTTCGAGGAGGAATATCCTGAGTGTGCCGGAAAGTGCAATATATATGTATTTGACGGAATAGGCTACAGTGGACAGTATGGCTATCCGGTGGTTGTGGCAGCTAGAATGGTTCAGGAGGGCAGGGATGCCAAGGATATCGTGTGGTATCTGAAGGAAGAGCTTCCAAAGAGAAGGATATACTTCGGAATATATGGCCTCAAGTATGCAGCCAAGTCAGGAAGAATCCCAAGTGCGGCAGCTCTGGTTGGTGACGCACTCGGCGTGAAGCCTATCATGAAGATCTGGGCAAATGAGATCGTGACAGCTATCAAGTGCCGCGGCGAGAAGAAGCTCATGGCAAAGATGGTGGATGTCACAGTAGAAGAGATGGAGCCAGGTTCAGAGTACCAGGTAGTATACGGAAATGATGAGACCGTCAGAGACGAACTGACAGCTCGTATGACGGAGAAGGTTGGATATGGCCCATCAGACTATTTCCAGATCGGGGCAGCAGTTGCATCCAATGCAGGACCAAAGGTTGTTGGAACTATCTTCAATGTGAAGAAAGAGCTTATGTAAGGATTCGTGTAGGAATTATTTCTTATGGCACGATGGCGGATAAAAGTCTTTGTGCTGTTTATCGTGGAATTTAATAATATGTGCATAAAATTATCCCTTTTCAAGGAAATTTAGTTGAAAAGATACAAAATCTCAGATTTTGTGCCTTTTTCAAGATCTTTTCCTCAAAAAGGGATAATTTAGTGTCGTAAAATAAATATAATTGCCATTTAGAGAAAATATTTCCAAACCATTCAAGAAATCAAATCCTCAAGCTCGTGATACACCCTTGCGAGTGGCAGCCCGACAACATTGTTGTAGTCGCCCTCAATTCCCTTGACGAACAGACCGCCCTTGCCCTGAATTCCATAGCTTCCGGCTTTGTCAAACGGCTCATTTGTGGCGAGGTACTGGATTATCTCGTCGTGGGATACAGGATAGAAGGTGACATCCGTCTTCTCATAGAATGAGCTGGATGACTTGGCTCTTCCGTTCACATATATCAGACACACGCCGGTGTACACCTGATGCGTCTGGTCGGACAGACTGTTCAAGGTGTTGTATGCATCGTCGTAGTCGTAAGGCTTACCAAGAATCCTTCCGTTCAGCGATACAACAGTGTCTGCGCCGAGGACAACGAAGCGTTCAGGAAGCTTTTTAACCCGTCTTACAACATCCTGGGCGATGATCCTGTTGCACACTTCATCTGCCTTCTTCTTAGCCAGAAGCATTACATATTCAGATGGAGCCATCGGTTCAAGATCTTCATCAGAAAGACTTGGACACACATCGAAGTCGTATCCCGCCTGGGCCAGAAGTTCCTTTCTTCTAGGCGATCCCGAGGCGAGAATTATCTTTATGTTAGTCATATGCTATATCTCTATACTTTCCTAAAATAATTTTGTACAAACAAGATCTGTTATTGTCGTACACACAGATCATTATTTACACATCTTAATAGCCTTCTCAAACAGTGGCAGAGAGCGCTCAACCATATCTGTTGTAGTACAGTAAGCCAGTCTCATATGTCCTGGGCACATGAAGCTGTCACCGGGAACAAGGATCAGGTCAAGCTCGTGGGCTGTCATGTTACAGAACTCATTTGCATCTGCGATAGGAGTCTTAGGGAACATATAGAAGGTTCCGCCCGGCTCAACACACTCATATCCCATAGCCGTCAGCTCCTTGTACAGGATGTTCTTGTTCTTCTCATAGATTGACAGATCAGATGTCTCATCAAGCACCTTTGCAACTCCGAGCTGTATCAGAGATGAAGGACAGTTGTGTCCTGTGAAACGTGATACCTGTCCGCACATATTGATGATGAGTTCAGCGTCCTTGCACTTAGGATTTACAGCCACATATCCGATACGCTCTCCAGGCAGTGACAGTGACTTGCTGAATGAGTAGCAGCAGATGGTGTTGTCGTAGAACTTAGAGATGAACGGCGAATCAGTTCCCTCAAATACGATCTCTCTGTAAGGCTCATCTGATATAAGGTAAATGTCATGTCCGTACTCCTCCTGTTTCTCTGTGAGGATCTGGGCAAGACGTGTTATGGTCTCTGTTGAGTAGACGATTCCGGATGGGTTGTTAGGCGAGTTGATGAGGATTGCCTGAACATTTGGGTTCATCATCTCGAGGAATGCGTCAAAGTTGATCTGGAATGAAGTTATGTCCGCGGGAACGACCTTGAGAACAGCACCGGTTCCGTCAACGTATGGTACATACTCAGGGAAGTAAGGCGCAAATGTGATGACCTCGTCACCCGGTTCTGTGACACATCTGATGGCGTGAGCAAGGGCTCCGGCAGCACCTGATGTCATGAAAATGTCCTCAGGAACATACTCCATGCCGAAACGGCGGTTCAGAGAATCTGCGACAGCCTTTCTTACAGAATAAATAGTGAGTGTTGGGCTGTAACCATGGAGTGTCAGTGAATCCTCATTCTGGATAAGGTCGATAAGTCCTTTGTTGAAGTCGTCTGTGGTAGGCACAGATGGATTGCCTATAGTATAGTTGAACACATTCTCAGCACCGATCTCAGCGGCACGCTTTGAAGCATACTGTGCAAATTCCCTGATGATGGAAGTGTTGTTTAACATTGATGAATATTTCTTTGAAATCATGAAAGTCCTCCTGTTATGTAAAATGTTATGATAAATATACAGTTTTGGACACAAAAAAACAAGAGGTAACAGAACGGGGAAGATCTGTTGCCTCTTGCAAAAAAATGAGGGGAGAGAGGATTCAAATAAATGAAAAACTCTTTACGATTGTTAGTATATCCAGGATTTGTGAAAAAAATGTGTTTAAAGATTAATCTATTTATAAAGATTAATAACTAATCATAAACAAATAATTAAACGTTCACAAAGTGCGGGTATTTCTGTATAATACAGCGTGACGGATACGATATTGCGGTACTATAAACAATGCATTAGTACCATAAGAGAGGTTTGAGATATGATATTTGAGACACATGGTCATTATGACGATACTCAGTTTGATGAGGACAGAGAGCAGTTAATTGCAGAATTCCTTGAGAAAGATATAGATAAGGTTATGAATGTTGGCGCGGATATGCAGTCATCGAGGAATTCGGTGGGGCTTGCCGCAAAATATCCGCATTTTTATGCGGCAGTCGGCGTACATCCGAGTGAGGTAGGAGAGCTGACGGAGACGGATATACAGGAGCTTAAGAGCATGGTGCTGGATAATCCAAAGGTGAGAGCCATAGGAGAGATAGGTCTTGATTATCATTTTGATGATGATCCTCCGAGGGATGTTCAGAAGAAATGGTTTCTCAGACAATTGGAACTTGCGCAAGAACTAGGCATGCCTATAATCATACACAGTAGGGACGCTGCGTCAGACACCATGGAGATACTGAAAGATATGGATGGCGGAAGAAATGGCGGAGTGATACACTGCTATTCATACAGTGTTGAACAAGCTAGAGAATACATTAAGATGGGATTCAATATCGGTGTTGGCGGAGTTGTCACCTTCAAGAACAGCCGGAAGCTTCAGGAGGTCGTGGAGGACATCCCTCTGGAAAAGATAGTTCTCGAAACAGACTCCCCATACATGGCTCCGGTTCCATTCCGGGGAACAAGGAACTCTGCCCTCAACATACCTTATATAGCTGAGAAGATAGCTGAGATCAAGGGCGTTCCGGTTCAGAAAGTGTATGACCAGACATACGCGAATGCCCTGAAAATGTACAAGATGTAATAAAAACGTAGATTACAGGCAATGGAGGTTTCGTAATGTGAATTGAGACCAGGACTTTGTGGTATTCCCCAGACAGGCATACCACAAAGTCCTGGTCGTGACACAAATCTTGATGAAACCGCCATTGTCTGGACGCAGGAAAGGATAAAGCATGGAGAAGTTAAGCAATCCACAGGTCACGATAGAGACGATAAAGAAATACGAATTTGCATTTCAGAAGAAGTTCGGTCAGAATTTCCTCATAGATGCCCATGTCATAAATAAGATAATCAGCGCAGCGGACATCACGAAGGACGACTGCGTGCTGGAGATAGGTCCGGGAATAGGAACCATGACCCAGTATCTTGCGGAGAGTGCCGGACAGGTTGTGGCGGTGGAGATAGACAAGAATCTTCTCCCTATTCTGGACGAGACCCTTGCGGAGTACGACAATGTGACCATCATCAACGATGACATACTGAAGGTGGATATCAACAAGATCGTGGAGGAGAGAAATGGCGGCAGGCCTATCAAGGTGGTTGCGAATCTCCCATACTATATAACCACACCGATCATCATGGGACTTTTCGAGAAGCATGTGCCGCTTCTCTCGGTGACGGTCATGGTGCAGAAGGAGGTTGCGGACCGCATGCAGGTGGGCCCGGGAACCAAGGATTACGGAGCACTGTCCCTGGCAGTTCAGTATTATGCCGAGCCGTATATAGTGGCAAATGTTCCGCCAAACTGCTTTATACCGAGACCGGGTGTGGGCTCAGCGGTCATCAGACTGAACAGATACCAGGAGCCGCCGGTCAAGGTGAAGGACGAGCAGCTCATGTTCCGGCTGATAAGAGCATCATTTAACCAGAGAAGAAAGACTCTTCAGAACGGCATAGCCAACAGCGGAGAACTGTCATTTACCAAGGAGCAGATCGCAAAGGCGCTGGAATCCCTTGGAATATCAGCAAATATCCGTGGAGAAAGTTTGAGTCTGGCGGAATTTGCAGCTTTGAGCGACATTCTCACGGATAAATAATGTCATAGGTGGTGAGACAGAATCATAGATAATTGATAAAGCCCCCGGAAAAGGACGCAGAATTCCGGAAGGGAGAGGAGGATTATCTATGGTGTACTGGAACCGATTTATATCGTATATTTACAGGTATCACGACGGGCACAAATGTGAAAATTCAGGATTTGCCAAGGTGGCAAAGGTGGGGAGAACGGGAAGACTCACGGTTGGACTGAGAAACGGAATGAACAGCAGAGAGGAAATCTATGGCGTGTTCATTTACAGGGAGACGCTGGCCGACGAAGGCGCAGTGGGTGGTGAACAGACAAATGAACCCGTGATGATCCCTCTGCCGGTGCTCGTCGGTAAGATGAGACTCAGAAATGGACACGGTGAGGAGTGCTTCTCATTCTGCTGGGATGATGTCATGGAGAGCGGACGGCCTGTGACTGCATTTGCTGGTATCGTCATAAGGCGTATACAGCCGGATGGAAATATGGGGCAGGAGTATTACGACAGCGATATATTCTGTTCGTCCTGGACGGACAGTGTGATAGATTATTCCAGAATGTGGGATGCGAAACGTGCGGGCCGCGATGCTGAGGAACTGAGCGAGGCGGTGAGAGAGGCCTCCATAACAGATACGGTCACGGCAGAGTTGGAGCTTGAGAGCTGTGCTGCACCGGCGGAGCCTGTATGTTCTGATGAGGTCGAGACCTCCGAGACCGGAACGGCGATAGACAAAATGTTTGAGAACTATGAACGTCTGCCACTTCTTCCGGGAAGCTCCCTGGATGACGGGCTGGACAGCGTCATAGAGAGCGTGAAGATATCCCCGAATGACATAGGTCTGCTGGACATGTGCAACTGGAAGCTCGGGGTGAACAGCTTCCTGACACACGGGTATTACAGCTATAAATACCTGATGTTTGGCAAAGTCATATTTTCCCCAGATGATGACCGCGTCAGTTACATACTTGGAGTTCCGGGGGTGTATTCCTCGAGGGAGAAATACCTTGCCGGGATATTTGGATTTGACAGATTCGTGCCGGAGAAGGAGACACATATCAAGACCGGCAGCTTCGGCTACTGGATAGTGGATATAAGATAGGAAGAAGAGGATAAAGAGAATGGAAGATACCAATATAGATGAGCTGACGCCGGAGGAGCGGCGTATCCATGAGAAGTATATGGATAAAGCCATAGCCCAGGCAAAGAGGGCTTATGCAAATGGCGATGTTCCGATAGGCTGTGTCATAGTCCACGATGACAGGATAATCGCAAGGGGCTTCAACAAGAGAAATCTGAAAAAGACCACACTTGCACATGCGGAGATACTGGCCATAGAACAGGCGTCAAAGAAGCTCGGCGACTGGCGGCTGGAGGAGTGCACAATGTATGTGACCCTTGAACCGTGCCAGATGTGTGCCGGGGCCATAGTGCAGGCCCGTATCCCAAATGTGGTGATAGGATGTATGAATCCCAAGGCCGGATGTGCGGGCTCCATAATAAACCTGCTGGACATGAAACAGTTCAATCATCAGGTTGAGGTTATACGTGGTGTGCGGCAGGATGAATGCAGTGAGATGATGAAGAGCTTTTTTCGCGACCTGAGACAGGGAAAAGCGAAGAATGCTTGACGGCGGGCGGCATGTCAGATATAATGTAGCCTGCGGTGCATCTTGTGCACAGCCAATTAAATATGTTTTAAAGTTTCCATGCAACCGGGGAGGTAGCGGCGCCCTGTACCTGCAATCCGCTATAGCAGGGGTGATGGTCTTCCGGAGGGGTGGCCGCTGTAGGGCTGCCCTCAGTAAGTGATGTTGATGTCTGGGTCTCGCGCAACAGGAATCTTCGAACCGTGTCAGGTCGGAGACGAAGCAGCACTAAGGGGAATCTCCTGTGTGCCGTGAGGGTGCCTGGGCTGAGTTAACTGCTGAGGTAACGTCTATGGTGACGCTTCGAAGGAAGATCGCATGGATTTTTTTATTTTTAACATTATTTATTAAAAATTTAAAAAAATATAGCAAAATCCCACAAAAGATGTTATCATCAAGTATGATACTTTTGCAGTGTTATTATGCGCTGCAGAATAGTGATTTCCAAGGGGCGAAACGGATATGAATTACGCTGAAGTAATTGATTTTGTAAAGGAACAGACAGCCGTTAATGGTAGGCCGCCTAATTATCCATTCAGGAGCAGATTTGAACATACTATGCGGGTGTATAGATGGGCGATAAAGCTTCAGTCGAAGTTAGGTGGAGATCTGGATATAATAGTTCTCGCGGCACTTCTTCATGATGTGGGCTGGGATGACGAGAGACCACATGGGGAGGTCGGAGCAGAGATAGCTGTCAATTATCTTGACAGTCTGGGAGTCGATCCACAGAAGATAGCCAAGATAGGCGAGATAATCATGATCCATGAGGAGAAGGATACTGATGCAGATCTGTCACTTGAGTGCAGGATAGTTATGGATGCAGACCTGCTGGATGAAGTGGGAGCGATCAGTGTTCTGTGGGATTCCATGGCTACGGCTATAGAGGACGAGGCAAGCTATAAGCGCGCATATTACAGAATCAAGAATTTTTATAAGATCAATAAACCAAAGATCAAGAGATGTAAGACGGAGGCTGGACGACTTGAGTACAGCAAACGCATGCAGCTCCTTGAGGATTTCATATTCCAGCTTGAGAAAGAACTGTTCTAGTATCGATTGATGAATTTGATTGTGGATAGGAGAGATAATTATGAAGACATTTGTTAAGATCCTTGTAGCCATTATTGTGGTAGCAGCTATCTGTGGCGGTGTGTATCTGGTTCTTCCTGAGACAGCTCAGATATTTGTAAAGGGTAATATTCAGTATCGTACTAACGATGAGGCAAAGGACAAGATAGACAGCCTTAAGAAGAATGAGATCGTCTATACAGATGTACAGAGCAACGGAACAGAGAAGAAGGTTCCTACAGGTGTTACATATGGAGACGCTCTTGATAAGAAGGCCAAGACAACAGTATGGTATTATGAGGACACAACAAACGGTGGATTCAGAATCACATATTATGGAACAAAGGTCAGCATGGATCTTGCAAAGTATGGTTCAGATGGAACATATATAGACAAGACACTGAAGGCAGTATTTGATTTCCCTGCAGGCGGAAAGAGTACAGTTACATTGTACATAGGAGATGAGCAGTGTGACGATGCGATGAAGGCTGCTGTACTTCAGGCTCTGGCTAACTAATAATAGTTAATATACAATAAAACTCCACACCGACTATGATTTAGACGGTGTGGAGTTTTATTTTGCCTTTTTATAATTGCTTTTGCAGATCTTATGCAGATCAGTCGTGGCTGTTTACGAGATCCTCTATCATGTTGATGATGATTCCCGTTGAGTCGGTCAGGTTGCTGGACTCCATAGCCTGGATATATTTCTCTTTGTTGTTGTACACTTCATTTATTCCGGCGAACAGAGACTCTGTGTTAAGCTCTTCCTCCTGGATCACATAGCTGTATCCGCTCTTCTCAAATGACTGGGCGTTGAGAATCTGATCACCTCTTGATGCAGCCTTTGACAGTGGTATGAGGATGTTCGGTTTTCTGAGTGCGAGAAGCTCACAGATGGCATTGGCTCCTGCACGTGAGATGATGATATCGCACAGTGCAAGCATGCTTGCAAGTTCCTTCTTTACATATTCGTACTGGACATAGCCCTTCTTATCCTTGAGGGATTCATCCAGATTGTCCTTGCCGCACAGGTGGATGACGTTGAAGGTCTCCAGAAGACGGTCGATATTGTCTCTTATTGCGTTGTTGATTATGACGCTTCCTGAACTTCCGCCCACGATAAGGAGAACAGGCTTGTTGTCAGTGAAACCGCAGTAGTTATATGCAAATGCGGAATCGCCGCGGAAAAGTTCCTCTCTGATAGGGGTTCCGGTTACGACTGCCTTGCCCTCAGGGAAGAGATCCTTTGTCTCAGGGAAGTTACAGCATACCTTTGTCGCCTTTGGAAGGGCGAGCTTATTTGCAAGGCCGGGAGTCATATCTGATTCGTGTATCACCACAGGGATACCTGCTGAGTGTGCGGCAAATACCACAGGGACTGTGACAAATCCTCCCTTTGAGAATACTACATCAGGCTTGAGCTCTTTCATGAGCTTCTTTGCTTCAGATATTCCTTTAAGTACCTTGAACGGATCTGAGAAGTTCTTCATTGAGAAGTATCTTCTGAGCTTTCCTGAAGCTATGCCGTGATAAGGGATGCCCATATCTTCTATAAGCTTTTTCTCCATGCCGTCATATGAACCGATGTACTGGATGTCATATCCGTGCTTCTTCAGCTCCGGCATAAGTGCCATGTTTGGTGTGACATGACCTGCTGTACCGCCGCCTGTCAATATAATTCTCTTCATAATGATTGTTAATCCTCCTGTTACTGTGCTGAAGCCAGATACTGCTTGAGTGCCTGAGCCAGTTGATCCGGGCATGAAGTCGGCTTGAAACCGCAGGTTGTGCCCTCGAGTCTGGCGATGACGTCCTCTGGCTTCATGCCTTCTACGAGAGCTCCGATACCCTTGAGGTTACCATTGCATCCTCCGGTGAACTTTACATCATGCAGCCTGCCATCGATGACGTCAAAGTTGATCTCGACAGAGCAGGTTCCTTTAGTCTTATAAACCATAACAATACCTCTTTTCTATTGTACTTAACCAATCATTTTAATATTCGCTGATACATTCTAAGATGTATGTATCCTGCTTTTTTCATCTTGAAGTATATCAAAAGAGCATGCAAAAGACAAACATTTGTCGAGCGAAAATAATTGTATACCCCGGAATGTCACTCATATAATACTACCATCCGGACCGGCCAAACGGATGTGGGGTTAAGCCCTGACAGGATATGATCGAATAATTGAAAAGAGAGGGAAAACTATGTTTGAAATTTTGTTGAATCAGAATGTGTGTATGTATGTGATGATAGTGTGTGGGTGTATAGGGCTGACAGGACGGGCTGTGATGAGCAGTTATCTTGCAAGACTGGCAAAGGCGGCTGAGCGCATGGGAACGACGCGGAAAAAACAATTGATGGAGATGCGCAGGCGGTATGAGGATATAACATCGCTGGATGTGAACATACATGACACTGCCGCATTTGTGGACAAGTACATAGACAGGCTGAAGATAGGTTTTATACCGATAAATGTGTGGAATGGATTTGTGAAAAATATGGGAGTGGCCGCAGCTGGGACAGGCATATTTGCAGCGGCGTATCAATATTATGTAGTAGGCGATGGCGTGGAGACATTGAAGATGCTGGGGTGTGGACTGGCAGCCTGCATAGTGCTGGTGGCTGCTCATAACCAGTGGAATTGTGAATGGCATATGAGGACTCTTCGTGACAGCGCCAGAAATTATCTGGGCAACAGCCTGGCAAACAGATTGAAAAAGGAAGAAGGGAAACAGACAACGAAGCAGGATACTGTTGAGGCCATGGCAGCATGCAGTGAGACAGATGAAAATGACAGGATAAAAAGAAAGGCGAAGCCTGCGCGGAAAGCACAGCGGAGTGATAAGTCAGATTATGATGCTCTGCTTGACGGGATCATGAAGAAGATGCTTGCGGACGGATAGCAGGGGTGTTGATGAGCAGGTGCGTGGCAGATGAAATGCAGGTGAAAGCCGCCTGCAGAAGCCAATAAATTCAGGATGGTAGATAGTGAGAAAGCTGTACTTGATAGCAGGACTGTATGCTGCCTGCGTGATCGGAGCCGTGCTCAGCGGATGCTCCATATATGACAAGGAGGATCTGTCCAAGATGGTGGCGACTCCGGGGGACGCAGAGTGTCAGGCAGACGGTGCGAAGAATGGGGAAGGTGATGCGGAAGGAAAAGAAAAATCGGGAGACAAGACGGAAGATGCGGAGAGTAACACGGACACAGACGGGGAGAGTCAGGGTGAGGATATGACCAGACTCAGGGATTACAGCCAGATATCGACAAAGAAATATTCATGGTACATAGTGCGGGACAAAAATCATGGAATGAGTGGCTGTGACAACAGCTTTCCGCTGGAGCAGTACGATGCGTTCTACGTGGACAGAGTGTGTGCTGAGAAGAATGAAAAGGTGATGTATCTGACATTTGACTGTGGGTACGAGAACGGATATACAGAGCAGATGCTGGATGTGCTCAAAAAGCACAATGCAAAGGGCTGCTTCTTCGTGACGATGACTTACATAAGGGACAATCCGGATATAGTAAAGAGGATGAAGGAGGAGGGACATCAGGTGGGAAACCACACGGTGCATCATCCGTGCATGCCGGAGAAGAGTGTGGAGGAGCAGAAAAGTGAGTTAAAGGAGTGCTCAGACTTTATGAGGAATGAAACTGGGTATGAAATGGATATGTATTTCAGACCGCCGAGCGGTGAGTACAGTGAACAGGTTCTGCAGCTGGCTAAGGATATGGGGTATAAGACCATATTCTGGAGTATGGCTTACCTTGATTATGATGTGAACAATCAGCCGGGGACGGACTATGTCATTGATCATTTTGCGAAATATCATCATCCGGGAGCCATTCCTCTAATACACAATGTGTCGTCGTCAAATGCGCAGGCACTTGATACGGTTCTCACAAACCTGGAGAAGGAGGGATATGAGTTCAGGTCTTTGAATGAGATGAAAATTGAATAGTAGTATCAGAAACAGAAGCTCTCTGTGCGGATCATGCCGATCCGAACGGAGAGCTTTTGTGTATTGGCAGTGCGATCTGTGTGATATAAGCATCTTTATTTGCTCCGTGGGTTGGAGGACCCTCCATAAACGAATTGCGAAAATAACCACAGGTAGCAAGATTGTTTTCTTTTGCATAGTCCAATAGTTTCTTCTGGACGGTGTCGAAATTTTCATATGGACCACGATAGTATATACAGATAGCTGCAGTCTGTGGAAGTTTTTTTATGTGTTCGTCATTGGTGTCAGGACCTGCTGCGACAGGTATGACATATCTTCCGGCTGATGCTGACTCGATAAAAACCTCTGTACACATTTTGCCTGTGGTGTCCAGTTGATATTTTTTTGTTGCCTCGATAAAGGTCTTGCGCAGATCTTCAGTTTTTCTGGCCAGATCAGAGTCTTTGAACTCCTGACAAAATGCAGTGAATGAGGGAAGAGTGGTAAAATGGATCTCCGGTTCTGGTGTCTGGGACTGACGCAGCTGAAGCTGGGCTATGCACAGATCCAGCTGGGAACGGAGCGCAGTCATACGTTCAATGACATCCTCAAGCTTTTCGGTATTATTGAAGTACTTGTTAATCTCGGATAACGATAATCCTAGTCCCTGAAGAACTTTTATAATTCGTATATGTACGATGTTATCGGCAGAGTAGTAGCGGAAACCGCTGCTCTCATTTTTGTATGCGGGTGTCAGAAGCCCCAGGTCTTCGTAGTTTAACAGCATTCTTCTTGTCACTCCAAGCATTTTAGTGACTTCCCCAATTTGATATAGATTTTTATTTGCGTGATTCATATGATTTCCCTCCCCTTAAAAATAGACAAAAAAAATTGTGAATATTGCATAAATACCGCAAAAATATTGTTGACTTGAACATTGATGTACGAATTATAATTATCATAAATTGTTAAAGGGAAAGAGTCAAGAATTAACAGGAGGTAGTGGTTGCAGAGAGAAAACATTAACGGACACACGAAAAAGAGGTTTTATTGAGAAAGAGAGGGAAGTGTATGAAAGAAAGAATTCTATGCAGAAAAGTTATGGCATGGCTCATGACAGCTTTCATGGTCATAACGTGTTTGATTTCGATAGGTGGTAAGAATACTGCCTACGCAGCGGCTATGGAGAATATCAAGGTAACAGACGTGGATATAAGCACAGATGGACATATGAGAGGTCTCAAGTGGGGGTGGACAACCAGCGGTTATGCCAGCGCGAGCTGCAAGCTTGGCATTCAGTCTGAGAAGTTCACGACTGGAGATCTCACAAACTTTGGTGATTATCTGAGCAGCCATAGGTACAGTGGATGGGCGAGTGCCGAGTCACCTGAAGGCTGCGGATTTAAAGGCTGGATAACAGAGAACTCGTTCTCAAGGAGTTCAGGTACATATGACAGAACGGATACCATTTCCGGAGAGGGAATAGATATGGGTACCACGGGTGTGTATTATCTGTATACGTGGACATATTATAATGGTTATGTATTCCCTGATATTTACATAGGAAGTATTGATCTGAATGCTGGCAAGATCGTGGACGCCAGCGGCAATGAAATAACATTTCAGATCGGTGGCTTTTCAGGCGGAGGCAATACAGATCCTTCGGAGGAAGAAGTTGTATTCATGAACAATGGATATCCATATGGCAAGAATATGACGAATAGTTCAATCACTCTCGTTATGGACGTGACAGGGGAAGCTGCAACATATCAGTGGCAGAGCGCAACCAGTAAGCGTGGACCATTTACAGATATTGAAGGTGCAAATGGAAGTACATATACGTTCACCCCGACTCATGGATACTGGTACAGGTGCGTGGTGGATGGTACAGCCAGCAGAGCGGTAAAGGCAGTTATCCCTACCAGTGACAATGGAAATACGTGGACAAAGCCAAATACTTGCTGGTATATAAGCAATGGAGTTATGGCTTACATGGCCAATGACAAAGGGGTTGATATTGTTGGCTTGTATACCAAGGACGGAAAGAACTATATGCTTGGAACAAGCTACGACAAAGTATGGAGATTGTACAGCAGAAGCGATTCAGAGCCTTCAGCAGAAACGGCTACATCACAAGTATCTGTGGCTTCGCTTGCAGCTCTAAGATTGTCGTTTGATCCTATGAATACTCACGATCTGATTTTTGATGCTGAACTTGGTGAGGGACAGCATTCATTTGCAATAGGAGCGGATGCGAACATTGGAAATAGTATTACAAGCTCTGACAGTGCAGATGAAGCGGTGCTTGCTGCCACTGTCAAGAATGGTGAATTACAGCAGATAGCGATGATGGGAGTTGCTAAAGCGGCGGATGCGGCAGATGATACTCCATCATTTGTTCTTGCCCCTATAACACAGGCAAGTTATTACTGGATCGGGGACTATGATTCCAGAAGAATATTTGAGTACAATACAGGTTCATCAAGCTACATAAAGGAAACTGCTGAAATAAATGGTCAGAATGCTGCATCCCTGGTTGAAGGAATAGATTCGGGATTGACAATGTCATGGACAAATGTTGAAGATGGCGGACATATAGGTTTCAAATTCAGCGTTGGAGCGGTGGCTGATGTAGGAGCAGTTACAGGACAGGTTGATTATATAACAGAAAATCTGACAGATCTTGATGGCGATACTTCATATATCATCACTGTCGATGGCGAGTCATATGAAATTGTGAGTGATATATATGGTGATATAGCTCTTGAGGGAACAGATGATAACGACGTATCATATAGTTTGTTTGGTAAAAATATAAGTATCAGCAAGAAGGACAGTCAGGATACACCTGCTGATATAACTGTTGCAGCAAGACCGGAGGCGCCATCTGCACCGAAGACTCTTGCAGACATACAGAATCCAACACCAGCTGATATGGAAAGTGCTGCAGACGGCGAAGGCATTGAGATAGTAAGCGTGACTGGCGATTCTGTGACAGTAAGCCCGCTTGGCGGACAGCAGTATCAGTATTCGACGGATGGAGCGACATGGACAGTTCTCGATGATCTGAATGTGTCAGATAATTATGTTATCTCAGGACTTGAAGAGAATCAGAGGGTATATGTTCGCACAAGATACGTGGCTAATACGACAAAACCAGCTTCATTGTGGTCGGATGCCAAGACAGTCTCACGTGATCTGATCGCCGGAGTAACTGCGGAAGATACAACCTGCACTTACGATGGATTGATACATAGCCCATCTGTTACAATTGCAGATGGCCTGGATGGAGCTTCTATCAGTTATTCATTGGCAGCAGATGAGCCGTACACACAGACGGTTCCAGAACTTAAAAATGCCGGAACATATAAGGTGTATTACCTTGTTACAGCAGATGAGTGTTCACCGGTATTTGGCGATGTGACTGTGACTATCGAAAAGAAAACGATCACAGCGGATAAGGTAATCGTTGATGAAAATGCATATATACAGGGAATCCAGTTCTCAGGATTGCTGGATGGAGAAGAACTGGTATATGACGAGGATTATACTGTAGTACTGTGGGACGTTACACCAGGAATAGAGAAGGTTGTAACTACATACAGATTTGGGCTTGCAACTACGGGAAATGCAGCCAATTACATGCTTCAGAACAAGTCATGGGATATGGTTCATTATCATGACTGGACGTATGAGATAAAAGAAGGCCACAGTAACAAGATAATTGCATATTGCAATGAAACTGAGAATCCGGCACACTGCGCATATCAGGGCAGAAACGAGGCGGTCAGCTGTACTGTGACAGCAGAAAGCAGAGCGTATGACGGCACAGAATATGCAGGTGCAGTTGTTAATAACTGGATAACAGAGAAGACCGGAGAGGCTGCTGTTACATATTATGAGGGAACAGGTGATACCGATTATCCGGAAAATGAGAATGCGCCGGTAAATGCAGGTACTTATAAGTTTGTTGTGAAGATAGCTGATGTTACGGCTTATGCAGAATTTGAAATACAGAGACTTGATCAGAATGTTGAATTTGATGTAATCGATTACACATTTGGCGACAGTGTAGAGGCTCCAGCGGTTACAGGAGCACAAGAGGATCCTGTTATAGAGTATTACTACACAACAGAGAACAGCAACACGGATGGAACATTGTGGGAGAACTCCAGATCGGCAGATCCGGGCACATATTATATGTATGCCAAGGTTTGTGCTACAACCAATTACAATGAGTATGTAACACAACCGGTTCAGTTCACAGTTGCAAAGAGAGAAGCTCCGACAGACATAACAGCGGCAGATATTGTAAAGACATATGACGGCAAGTCATATGGAATAACAGTTACAGGTGATATTCCAGAGGATGCGGTTGTGACGTATGGAACTTCTGAGGATGCATGCGATAAGACTGTAAGTCCGAAGTACAGTCAGGCTTCAGATGAACCATACACTGTATATTATAAGGTTGCAGCAAGGGGATATGACACGATATCCGGACATGCAACTATCACCATCAACAGAAGACCACTTGCTGTATCGGGAATCAAAGCTACATCAAAGGCTTACGATGGACAGACAGAGGCAAAGCTTGACTATTCAGGCGTTGTTCTGAATGGTAAGGTCAGCGCAGATGTGATTGCAGTTACAGCTACAGGAATATTTGACAGTGCAGATGTGGGAACAGGCAAAACTGTAAGCATCACAGATATAAAGATCAGCGGAAAGACCGCTTCAAACTATATACTTACAGAAGATGCCCAGCAGCAGACAGTAAAGGCAGATATCACTCCTGCGGGAACAACTCTTACTGTAGGAAAGGTTGGAGCTAAGACATATGGAGGTGCAAAGTTTGCCCTCAATGTGAAGTGCAGTAGAAATGACAAGAAAACATTTACAAGCAGCAATACAAAGGTTGTCAAGGTGGATGGCACAGGCAAGGTAACTATAGTTGGTGCAGGCAAGGCGGTTGTGACAGTATCCGTTGCGGCAAATCAGAACTATAAGGCAGCTGCTGCAAAGGTAGCGATCACGGTAAACAAAAAAGCCATCAGAGTAACTGCAAATGACGCATCTAAGTATGAAGGCAAGGCGGATCCGAAGTTTACATTTACAGCGGAGGGACTTGTTGGCAAGGATAAGCTTACAGGAATTGTTCTCAAGAGAGCTGCTGGTGAGAAGTCCGGAACATACACGATCACAGCAAGCCAGAAGAAGGGTGCAAATCCAAACTACAATATAACATTTGCCATTGGCCGTCTTGTTATAAAGAAATCTCCAAATGTTGAACCTAGTGGAACAGAACTCTATAAGAAGACACTTCCGTTCTTCCTTATGAAAGGAAAGGGAACAGGAACAAGAATAGATCTGACATGGGATAAGGTCAAAGGTGCAACAGGATATGATGTATACTGGTCATACTGTAATGGAAAGAACAACTTCAATAAGCTTGCTAATGTACCGAAGTCCCAGAAATATGCCGATAAGAACCTCAATAATAAGAGAGAATACAAGTATTTTACAGTCGCATACAAGATGTCGGGTGGCAAGAAGGTATATCTCGGCAGGACAAATACAGTCCATGTTGCAATGCCTTATGCAGCAAAGACAAATGTCCTGAAAGTTACTGTGAACAAGACCAAGGCTAACCTTGCAAAAGGTAAAACATTTAAGATCACCAAGAAGGTTAAGCTTGAGAATCCAAAGAAGAAGGCGTTAAACCATCTTACGAAGAAGGAAAGGTTCATAACATCCAATGCAAAGGTGGCAACTGTTTCATCTGCAGGAGTTATAAAGGCAGTGCGTAAGGGCACATGTACGGTTTATGTAATGTCTGAAAATGGTGTTTGTGCAAAGATCAAAGTGACGGTTAAGTAGTGCTTTAGACATGGTTATAATTGAAAACTCCTCCAAACCGGTTGTGGCTTTGGGGGAGTTTTTTGAGATTAATAGTTGATTATGGTATACCTATTTGCTAAAATTGATTCAATGTGAAAAATTTAATACAAGTAAGGAGAGAAAACAAATGGCACAGACAGTAAGTTTCGATTTTAAGAATGCAAAAGCCATGGCTACAGACGCTGATATCGCAGCAATCAAGGATCAGGTAGTAGCTGCAAAGGCAACACTTGTAAACAAGACCGGTGAGGGAAATGATTTCCTTGGATGGATCGACCTTCCAGTAGACTATGACAAGGAAGAGTTTGCGAGAATCAAGAAGGCAGCAGCTAAGATCCAGGCAGATTCAGACGTGCTTGTAGTAATCGGTATCGGTGGTTCTTACCTGGGTGCAAGAGCAGCCATCGAAGCTTTAAGACACAGCTTTTATAATTCAGTTGACAAGTCAATCCGTAAGACTCCTGAGATCTACTATGCAGGATCAAACATCAGCAGCACATACATGGCTCATCTGCTTCAGGTGATCGGTGACAGAGATTTCTCTATCAACATCATCTCCAAGTCGGGTACAACAACAGAGCCTGGTATCGCTTCAAGAATCTTCAAGAAGAAGCTTGTTGAGAAGTATGGCAAGGAGGGCGCAGCAAAGAGAATCTACGCCACAACGGACAAGGCAAAGGGAGCTCTCAAGACACTTGCAACAGAGGAAGGCTATGAGACATTTGTAGTTCCTGATGATGTAGGAGGACGTTTCTCAGTTCTCACAGCAGTTGGTCTTCTGCCAATAGCAGTAAGCGGTGCTGATATAGATAAGCTTATGGAAGGCGCAGCTTCAGCAAGAAAGGATTGTCTTGCACAGGACTTCGACGATTCAGATGCTATGAAGTACGCAGCAGTAAGAAATGTACTGTACAACAAGGGTAAGTCAATCGAGATCCTTGCTAACTTTGAGCCAGCACTTCACTATGTATCAGAGTGGTGGAAGCAGCTCTACGGCGAGAGCGAGGGTAAGGATGGCAAGGGACTCTTCCCAACAGCTACGGACTTTACAACAGACCTTCATTCACTTGGACAGTTCATCCAGCAGGGTTCACAGAACCATTTCGAGACAGTTATCAATGTTGTTAACCCAACATGTGAGATTGTTATGGAGGAAGAGGACTCAGATCTTGATGGACTTAACTATCTTGCAGGCAAGACAGTTGATTTTGCAAATAAGAGTGCTATGAACGGAACTATCCTTGCACACGCAGATGGTGGAATTCCTATCATCCAGATCAACATCGACAAGATTGATGAGTTCACTCTCGGTGAGCTGTTCTACACATTTGAGTTTGCATGTGGTGTGAGTGGATACACACTTGGTGTAAATCCATTCAATCAGCCAGGTGTTGAGAGCTACAAGAAGAACATGTTTGCTCTTCTCGGCAAGCCGGGCAACGAGGAGCTTGGCAAGAAGCTTCTTGCAAGAATCAACGGTTAATAGATCTTTACAGATTAATATATAAGAGATGCAGGTGTGTTTTGCCACACCTGCATTTTTTTGCAATTCTATATTTCTTGTAATCAGAATCGCACAATGTTATACTTATGAAGTGTATAGGCTCAGAATTGAGCCTGATCATTTGCATTGTGAATGGAAGGATAAGAAGGGCAGTGACATATGAATGAAAAGAGAGATGTAGAGGGGCTGTACAACCGATATAGACAGGTTCCATTGTATCTGATAGGAATGTTCTGTCTGATGACTGTGTTCATGTATTTTGTCGGAATAGGAGCCGGCGTTATAGCCACCATTTTTACGGCAGTATACGGAGCGGTGAGTATTGTTGTTTTCCTGAGGATGAATGCTTTGTCCCGCGACAGATATGTGGAATTTGCCATGGAGCACGGCAAGATGCAGAAGGAGCTCATAAAGGAGTTTCCGGTTCCGTACGCATTGCTTGACGAGGATGGAAAAGTTGTGTGGGTGAACGACGAGTTCTCAGGTATAACGGAGACCAGTAAGAGAAAGCTCATGAAGCTGAATATAGTTCAGGTATTTGAGGAGGTTACCGAGGAGAGTCTTCCTTATCAGGAGGATGTCACCGAGGGAGAGATAGCATTTAACGGAAGAGAATACCGTTATGAGATCAGACGTGTACAGGTGAATAAGGTTGAGCCTGCTATGGAAGAGACGGATGCTCAGCCGGGTGAGGCCGGCACAGACGGAGATGGGGCTGATGAGCAGAAGAAAGAGACGAAGGCTTCGCACGGTGGTTCAAGACACCACGGCAAGACGGACACCTTCCTTGCGTTCTACATGTTTGATGTGACAGTGGTGAATCAGCTTGCTCAGGAGAACCATGACCAGAAGCTGGTTGCGGGTCTCATATATATTGATAACTACGATGAGATATTTGAGTCGCTTGAGGAAGTACGACACTCTCTTCTTGTTGCCCTGGTCGACAGAAAGATTAACAAATACATGGCAAATGTCGACGCCATAGTCAAGAGCCTTGAGAAGGACAAGTACATGTTCGTGATGCCACAGAAGTATCTGGATCAGCTCAAGGAGAACAAATTTGCACTGCTCGATGAGGTCAAGGCTATAAATATCGGAAATGATCTTCCGCTTACACTCAGTATAAGTCTTGGTACTGATTACAAGAGCTTTATAGAAAACTTTGAGGCAGCGCGTTCCGCCATGGAGCTTGCTCTGGGCCGAGGCGGCGATCAGGCGGTTATCAAGTCCGCCGACAGGATCACCTACTTTGGCGGTAAGAGTCAGGGAACGGAGAAGTCCACGAGAGTTAAGGCGAGGGTTAAGACTCTTGCGTTCAAGGAGCTTCTTGAGACCAAGGAGAAGGTTATAATCATGGCCCACAAGAATCCGGACATGGATGCTTTTGGTTCAGGTATAGGAATATACAAGATGGTGACTGCGCTGGGCAAGACGGCGCATATAGTTGTAAATGAGGTGTCATCGGCCATAAGTCCGATATACGGCAATTTCACTTCGAGCAATTCCTACCCGGCAGATATGATAATCAACAACGATCAGGCGCTCAGTCTGGTCGATGACGACACGGTCGTAGTTGTGACGGATGTGAATAATCCTACGCTCACGGAGTGTGAGGAACTGCTGGCATATGCGAAGAGCATAGTGGTGTTCGATCACCACAGGCAGACAAAGGATGTCATTGCAAATGCGACACTGTCGTATATAGAGCCATTTGCGTCATCTGCATGTGAGATGATCGCAGAGATGCTCCAGTACATGGATGAGAAGATAAAGCTCAGGCCTACAGAGGCGGACGCCATGTATGCCGGAATACTCATTGACACCGACAACTTCCTGAGCAAGACCGGTGTCAGAACCTTTGAGGCAGCCGCGTTCCTGAAGAGAAGCGGTGCGGATGTCATGCGAGTAAGGAAGATGTTCAGAACTGACATAGAGACCTACAGACAGAAGGCGGAGGGTGTCAGCCACGCAGAGATGGTGCTTGATGCATTTGCCATATCAATCATTACACCTGGGGATGGCCCTGAGTCGCCGGTGGTACTCACCGCCAAGATTGCAAATGAGATGCTGAACATCGCAGGTGTCAGAGCTTCATTTGTAATAGCGCAGATGGGTGCGGATGTCAAGATAAGTGCAAGAGCCATTGACGATGTCAATGTCCAGATAATCATGGAGAGAATGGGTGGCGGCGGTCATGCAAATATCGCGGCAGCTCAGTTTGAAAATGCGAAAGCAGAGGATATAAAGAAGGAGCTTGTTGGGCTCCTGAATGAGATGTATAAGGAAGGAGATATTTAGGATATGAAGGTCATATTATTACAGGATGTTAAAAGCCTTGGAAAGAAAGGCGCAATGGTAGAGGTAAATGAGGGCTACGCAAGAAATTTCATAATTCCTAAGAAGCTCGGCATGGAGGCAACTCCAAAGAATATGAATGATTTCAAGCTCCGCAAGGCTCATGAGGAGAAGGTGGCAGCAGAGAATCTTTCTGATGCCAAGGCACTTGCGGCAGAGCTTGAGAAGGCTTCAGTAACTGTTAAGATCAAGGTTGGAGAGGGCGGAAGAACATTTGGCTCAGTATCCACAAAGGAGATCTCAGATGCCATCAAGAGCCAGCTCGGCAAGGATATAGACAAGAAGAAGATCGTTATGAAGGACTCTATCAAGGCGTTAGGAAGCTTTTCAGTGAAGGTCAAGCTTCACCCTGAGGTTCAGGCAGAGCTTGCTGTAAAGGTCGAGGAAGCATAAGGAGTATAGATAAAATATGGAAGATGCATTTGCAAGGAAAAAGCTTCCCTACAATCTGGATGCTGAGAAGTCTGTTATAGGTTCCATGCTCATGGACAGAGACGCCATAGTGGAGGCGTCCGATATGCTGACTAAGGAGGATTTCTACTACGGTCAGTACGGAATATTGTTCGAGAATATGGTAGAACTGTTCAAGGAGGGTAAGGCGGTCGATCTGGTAACCCTGAAGAACAAGCTTGAGGAGAACAATGTACCTGATGAGGTCATAAGCACCAAATCCATAGCGGAGATATTGGAGACGGTTCCGACATCGGTGAATGCCAAGCATTATGCCGAGATCGTGGCGGACAAATCCATACTCAGGAAGATGATAAAGCTGTGCGAGGAAGTGGAGAAGGACTGTTATCTTGATTCGGAGGGAGTTGAACAGCTCCTTGAACAGGCCGAGAGTGGTGTGTTCAATCTGATAAAGGAGAGGAACGGCTCCAGCAAATTTGTGGGGATCGACAGGATCGTCATGAACGTTATCGAGCAGATAGAGGAGGCTTCCAGAAAGAACACAAGAGTAACAGGTATCCCTACGGGATTCATAGATCTGGACAATATGCTCACCGGTCTCCATGGATCGGAGTTTATACTGGTGGCTGCTAGACCTGCCATGGGTAAGACGGCATTTGTTCTTAATATTGCCCACCATGTTGCCGTGCGCAAGGGAATTGCCACTGCGATATTCAACCTGGAGATGAGCAAGGAGCAGCTTGTAACGCGTATGATAGCCATGGATTCCCTGGTTGATTCCCAGAAGGTACAGACGGGACAGTTGGCTGAGGACGACTGGGATCAGGTGCTTGCCAGTGCGGAGAGTATAGCTGCCGCACCGCTGTACATAGAGGATAGTTCAGCACTCACCATATCCGAGCTGAGATCAAAATGCAGACAGCTCAAGAGCAAGAACAATCTTGGACTCATCATCATCGACTACCTGCAGCTTATGAGCACGACGGGACGAGTTGAGTCGCGACAGCAGTTCGTATCTGATATGTCAAGATCGTTGAAGATGCTTGCCAGGGAGCTGGATGTGCCTATCATAGCGCTGTCACAGCTTAACCGAGAGGTTGATAAGAGACCGGATCACAAGCCTGTGCTTGCGGATCTCCGAGAGTCGGGATCTATCGAGCAGGATGCCGATGTGGTTATGTTCATATACAGAGATGATTATTACAATCCTGATACCGACAAGAAGGGTATCTCGGAGATAATCATAGCTAAACAGAGAAAAGGTGCCACCGGATCTGTGGATCTGGTATGGCTGCAGGAATACACGAAGTTTGCCAACAAAGAGCACTAAATATATTATGTTTTATAAGGAGAATTGAAAATGGTAGTTGAACCAAGAGTTAAAGATTTTATTTGTACAACAGCTCACCCGGTGGGATGCGCACAGAATGTAAAGAATCAGATCGAGTATGTCAAGTCAAAGGGAGCAGTTAAGAGCGATAACGCACCTAAGAAGGTTCTGGTGATCGGAGCGTCAACAGGATACGGACTTGCATCACGTATCGCAGTTGCATTTGGCTATGGCGCAGATACCCTCGGCGTTATGTTTGAGAAGGAGTCAAATGGACGCCGTACAGCAACCGCTGGCTTCTACAACAACAGAGCATTTGAGGAGGAGGCTCACAAGGCCGGACTCTATGCAAAGTCCATCAATGGCGACGCGTTCTCAGTCGAGATTAAGGAGCAGGTTATCGAGACCATCAAGGCAGACATGGGCAAGATTGATATGATCGTATACAGTCTGGCAGCGCCTAGAAGAACAACTCCGGATGGAACAAAGTACACATCTGTACTCAAGACAGTAGGTGAGGAGTACACCAACAAGACACTTGTACTCAAGGACAACACCATCACAGATGCACATATAACAGCGGCAAATGATGACGAGATCAATGCTACCATCAAGGTAATGGGCGGTGAGGACTGGATCGACTGGATGCAGGCACTCTCAGATGCCGGAGTTCTGGCAGATAACGTGATCACAGTTGCATACTCATACATAGGACCAAAGATCACATTCCCTATCTACGCTGAGGGATCGATCGGACAGGCAAAGAAGGATCTGTACAAGTCAGCAGACATTATAAATGAAAAATTCCCTAACATAAAGGCGAAGATAGCCATCAACAAGGCTCTTGTCACACAGTCAAGTGCAGCTATCCCTATCGTACCTCTGTATATCACACTTCTCTACAAAGTTATGAAAGAGAAGGGACTCCACGAGGGATGCATAGAGCAGATGCAGAGACTGTTCATGGATAAGATCCTGGATGACACCCAGGTGGACGACAACGGATTCATCCGTATGGACGACTGGGAGATGAGAGATGATGTTCAGGAAGTTGTTGCTGAGCACTGGGATACAGTCAACAATGACAATGTCAAGGATATAGCAGACATCGATGGATACTGGGAGGATTTCTACAACATGTTCGGTTTCAAGATCGACGGTGTGGATTACTCAGCAGATGTTGATATCATGTAATATTCATGGGTAGTTTCAATATATAAATACTACAAATGCCCCACAGATTCATAGAATTTGCGGGGCATTTCGGTAAGCGCTTTTTTGGTGTGCCTGACCCATTATTTTCGCAAGGAGGAAGACGGTATATGTACAAATATTTATTATTTGATCTTGATGGAACCATCACCAAGTCTGAGGAAGGAATATTCAACTGTATAAAATACGCTCTGGACTGGGCTGGAATTCCATATCCTGAATACAGTGTATTCAGAAGCTTTATAGGACCATCGCTTTATGATTCTTTCGTGAGGGAATTCGGCATGGACGACGCAAAAGCGAAAGAGATGGTTGCGAAGTACAGAGAGAGATACAACGTGGTAGGTCTCTTCGAGGCTGAGGTGTACGACGGAGTGGCAGACACCCTGCGTGCCCTTAAGGAGAAGGGCTGCATACTCTCAGTTGCAACCAGCAAGCCGACAGAGCCGACACTCCGTATCCTTGAGAAGTTCGGTGTGGGAAAATATTTTGACGTTGTAGTTGGAAGTAATCCCGACGGAACAGGATCAGACAAGAAGCACATCATATCCCAGGTCCTTGAAAGCCTCAAGAAAGATCACGGACTGACAGAAGATATGATAAAATCAAACCAGGTTGTGATGATAGGCGACAGACGCTACGACATAGAAGGTGGCAAAGCCTGCGGCCTCCAGACCATAGGAGTCCTCTACGGCTACGGCAGCAGGGAAGAATTCGAAGCAGTCGGCGCAGACAACATAGTAGAAAGCCCAGAGGAAATCCTGAATCTGTAGATAGAAAGGTAGCTTATAGTTTATAGATGTCTGTGTTGATATATATTTTTTATTAAATATCTATGATTATTTTTGTGGGATGACACTCTGGGGAACTGAATAAAAGAAAAACAGGTAAGAGTCGATATCTATAATATAGTGTGGTGTATAAAATATATTTTTCAGCGAAATATGTCAGGAACATGATCTGAAAAGTATATATCCAACAAGACCAGGATGCCGTACTCCCTGGGAATATAAAATTGGGTCTCTATATATGTAAGTCGAGCGTGATTACATATATAGAGACCCAATTTCTGTCCCTGGAGAGTATGTCATCCGTCCGTTCGTCATATCATCTCCTGACATTTGAGATATACCCGAAGAACGCTCCGATGATCCCCCCGATAATGTGGGTGAGATTCGACACATTGTCCTTCACAAACACTCCGTCAGCCACCTGTCCGCCGATATAAAGCACTGCAACAAGTATGAAGGTGAGCGGTATGGAGCCGTCCTTTATACATGCAAAAGAAGACAGAAGAATGTATGCGAATACCACTCCGCTGGCGCCGAGCAATGCTGTACCAGGGAAGAATATAAAATGCACGATTCCTGTCACCAGTGCGGTGGTGATGGTTACGATGAGCAGATCCTTTGAGCCGTATTTTTCCTCAAGTAGTGGGCCGATCACAAGCAGCAGCGTCATGTTGTTGATAAGGTGACTCCAGCTTGCGTGACCAAACACATGGGCAAACATGCGGATGTAGGTTAAAGGATCGGTGAGAGGGGCTCTGTATACTTCAAATAGAAGAAAGTTACTTTTGCCGCCTGTGAGGATATTCAGGAGATAAGCTCCCAGACAAATGAGTGCAAATGTAAGTACCACAGGTGAGTTAAAGGATATTCTTAATATGGTTTTGGATTTTGTCTTTGACATGGATCGGTTCCCCTCTTATTCATATAGTATAGAAAAATATTACCAGCGGTCATCCGCTGGTAATATTTTTTTAAGCGTCATAATCTGGCATATCGTTAAAGTACATCTTGTAGAAGTTGGTACTCTGTTCGAGAACCCTCATGGTTGATGGAAGCGGTACGGCGATGAGGTCGTTGAACTCATACTCTCCGGCTGCTGAATCAATCACATGTCCCATCTGAGTCTCATTATGTGTGTAATCGGCGTTGAAACCGCCGTATTTATTGCCACGGGCATCAAGACGTATCCACTTCTTGAGATCCGGGTGATATACCGCATTAAGTGCATGCATAGCCATAAGTCCGCCCTTGTGCTTGATACGGATATAGCAGAATCCTGTATATAAGTTGTTGGCACGAAGCAGTGCTGCCAGCAAATTGGCCTTTGAATAGCTGATGCCCGTGCTGGCTTCCAGTACATCGGAAGCGCTGATAGTTATTACTGAAAAGTTGCTGTCATATGTGTGAGAAATCCTATCCCGGACAAAATAGTAACATGCCTGTATGATCTCATCACTGCTCTTGCAATCTGCAGCAAGTTCCTTTGCCTTTGCAGCGACGATAGGATTGTCATAATTTACATACTTGTCGTATTGCAAATATGCTGAATCCTTATTTCTCTGAATTAGTTGCATTGTGTCATCTCTCCTTTATTACTTGGAATATGTAGAACTTCAGATAATAAGATTCATCTGCAGCCCATAATATTGGGTGATCAGGAGCCTGTGTGCGGAACTCTACCTGGCGAAGTCTTACATGTGAATTCATGGCGGCCTGTTTTATGGTCTTGGTAAATAACTCGAAATCCATAAAATGTGAACATGAACAAGTTGCAAGGAATCCACCATCCCTTACGAGTTTCATAGCACGCAGATTAATCTCGCGATAGCCTTTGACTGCGTTCTTTATTGAATTTCTTGATTTTGTGAATGCCGGCGGGTCAAGTATGACAACGTCAAACTGTTCGCCTTTTGATTCCAGTTCAGGAAGAAGATCAAATACATCTCTGCACTCAAAAGAGACAGTGCTCTCCAATCCGTTGAGCGCTGCATTCTCTCTGGCCTGGGCAATAGCAAGTTCTGAAGCGTCTACTCCCAAAACGCTGGAAGCACCGGCTATGCCTGCGTTTAGAGCAAAGGAGCCTGTGTGTGTAAAGCAATCAAGAACCTTTGCATCTTTACATATTCTCTGAATAGCAAGACGATTATACTTCTGATCCAGAAAGAATCCGGTCTTCTGACCGTCTTTCACATCAACAATATATCGAACGCCATTTTCATTTATATGAACCTTTGTGTTAAATTCGTCACCAATAAACCCTTTATAGGTATCCATCCCCTCGTGTTTTCTGACTTTTGCATCGCTTCGTTCATAAACACCCTCGATTATTATACCATCATTTTTAAGTATATTTTTTAAAATATTTATTAACAAATTTTTAACTTTGTCGATGCCGAGTGCCAGTGATTCGACAACAAGCACGTTTTCAAACTTGTCAATGACGATTCCCGGCAGAAAATCAGCCTCGCCAAATACGACACGGCAGCTACTGGTGTCGACGGTTTTCTTGCGGTAATCCCATGCATCCTGAAGTCTCTTTGTGAAGAATGCCTCGTCGATCTCGGTGTCCACATGTCTTGTGAGCATGCGGATGAGGATCTTGGAGTTGGTATTTATGAATCCTTTGCCGAGTGGATAACCGTCGAAGTCCTTTACTATGACGATGTCGCCGTTCTCAAAGCTGCCGACTATGGTGTCGACCTCATTGTCAAATATCCATGCTCCGCCGGACTTCAGAAGTCGTCCCTCTCCCTTTTTTAATGTAACAATAGCTCCCATAATATATGTATCCTTTCTCTGTACTGCCGTTGGCAGACATTTTTCGTTGTCTGTTTTTGAATTTTGCGGATTTATTTTACCATATGTAGACAAATAATCCAAGATGGGGCGGCTTAACACATTTGTAACAAAAAACTTGTAAAAAAGTTATACTTGTAAAAAATATGTAACACGTGTATACTACGAGCGTAGCAGAATGCACACAAACGTCAGATTCCATGCGGAAACTGATGCTTAATAAAAAGGAGGACAGTAAAGATGTCTACAATGAAGACTAATATTGCAAAGAGAGAAAAGAGCCTGATGGCGGCAAAAGCTATAGGCAGTCTTATGGCGATTGCTGTATTGGCTATTGTGATTTTTTCTACAAATGTGGTGACACAGGCAGATGAGATGGGAGCTGACGGCACGGCAGTTCTGGCCACAGCATCAGATGCAGTTCAGAGTGGAGTGATACAGGATGAGGATGGTTACTTCAGATATTATGTTAATGGTGAAGTGCAGAAAACTGCAGGCTGGATAGATGCCGATGATGGCACCAGATATCTTATAGATGAAAATGGCGTGGCAGCTATGAAGTTTACACGTTCTGGCGATACCATCAAGATATACAGATTCAGCGCTGATTCAAAGGACTGGACGATCTGCAAGAACGAGTGGCAGACAGTGGATAACGTTCTCTATTATCTGAACAATTCCGGACTGTGTGAAAAGATATACGATAATAGCAGCAAGAAGGCAAAGTCACTGAGCAGCGGCAAGCTTGTCCAGGTGAAGAACCAGATGCTTATTCTCAACGATGGCAGAACATATTATTTCAATTCAAATGGTGACAAGGTCACAAAGGGCGGTTGGTATCATATAAATTATGACAATATGGTATTTGTAACAGGCGGTGGATCCCACTATGTAAAGGAGAGGATCTACAAGGCATCAGGCATTTTCAGAAAGTATTCATTTAACGATTCAAAGAAGAGCTGGGATATGAACAAGAACCTGTGGAAGAATACAGGCAGAAAGCTGATGTATTTTGATGGATCAGGCACATGTACCATTCTGTATGATCAGGCATCGAATATATTGTACAGATACATATCAAGCAGCAAGTCATACAAGAGAGTCTCAAATGTGATCGACAAGCTCAACGGAAGCAGATACTACTTCTATGATGCAAATGGAAACAGACGTACATCATCAGGATGGAAGAAGGTAAATGGAAGTACCGCTTACTACGTATGTGACGGCGGATATGTTACCTCAAGATATACAGATCAGAAGGGGACAAAGAAGGTATACGACTTTGATTACTCGAAGAACACATGGGTGCAGAAGAAAAATATGTGGAAGACTGTCTACCGCAGCAGATATTATTTCGGCTCTAAAGGCGTAGCCACAATGAGCTATAACAACAGCACCAAGAAGGCATACAAGTTTACAGGCAGAAAGTGGAAGCCTGCAAAGAAGCTCATAATGAAGATCGGAAATGCCAATTACTATTTCAACAGCGCTGCAAAGCGAGTTGTAAAGGCTGGAAAGTATAAGACAGCCGATGGCTACATAGCATATGTCAACAGAAGAGGCGTTGTATATAAGAGAGAGTATGATCTCTCGGTCAAGAGATATTACACTATCGATCTTGGTAAGGGCAGAAAGACAAGAGTATATGGATATTATGATATAGGCGCGGCAAACAGACTGAGTAAGATGGTCAACCAGCATCGTGCAGAAAATGGACTTTCAAGCCTTAAGGTGTCAACATCTCTGACAGAGACCGCTACCACAAGAGCAAAGGAGATAAGCAACAAGTACAGCCATTACAGACCAAATGGAACACTGTGTCTCAACTCCATGTACGAGTTGTACGGAGAGAATCTTGCATGTGGTTTCAGTGGTGGAGATCTCGTATTCAGAGCATGGTCCAAGTCGACCGCACATGACAGCAATATGCTGAATACTACATACAAGACCATGGGCGTTGCAGTATTTGTGGCTCTCAAAAATGATAAACAGGGATATAAGAGATATTATGTCCTTACATTTGGTAAGTAATTTTAATTAGGAAATTAGTGGAAAATAAGACTGTTAAATCCCTCAAATTAAATTGAATTATATGGAGAAATAGAGTACCATACATAGTATAAGGCAAATAGTCGGATATAGAATTTGGCTAGTTTGGGAATGGAGATTGTGTGTGGGTTTCATATATTCGTCTTTAAATAGAGGTGCCGGCGAGAGTGTGGCACTATTTGACAATAGAATAGCCAGGATGCTTCCTTTTGTCACGGGAAAGGCATATTTTGACCTCAGGAATTATGATGCCCAGACTGGAGAATTCGGAGTATATATTGAATGGGATGGTGAGCTTGAGGCAGTGCTTGGATATTCACTGCCGGCGGGAGGATATTTCGTCAAAGCAACCACACTGCAGGCGTACAGATTCCACAGGCTCGACAGTGGATTGCCGGTATATATGAAGTTGATAGCGCAGAATGGCAGACTGTATCCTTACAGGACATATGTCATGATGGACGGCAGACCTTTCAGTGTGGAATTCGGCGGTGGAGTTCTGATCCCTTTTGAGGACAGATACGAAGAGCTTGGATGCGAAGCTGCGAAACAGACTGTGGATACTGGAAGCCGGAAGCTTTTGATGGGAAGTCAGAGTGGAATGACAGGAAGCCAGCGTTTTCAGTGGAATGGCAGCCGGATGAGACAGTTATTCGGTAGTCAGGGAGGCTTCAGATACCTGGCGGGAAGCCAGTATAGAATGATAGGAAGTCAGCGGTTCCAGTGGAATGGCAGTCAGATGAGACTGCTGTTTGGAAGTCAGCGTATGTTGTTGGGGAGCCAATATAGAATATTTGGAAGTCAGCGGATAAAGAATATGCCGATGGTGCTTGAAAGTGACACACAGCAGCCACAGGACAGTATGGATTCAATCAGAACAAGCCAGGAGCTGATGGTTGAGTTCCCTCAGGAGTGGCAGCTTATCAACAGAAGCAGAAGACCGACCAGCCGGATTGGTGGCAATGCTAAGTTTGGATATGGACTGGACCTAATCTAGTACATGACCGGATCTTGGAGGATATATGAAGGATATAGAGGGATTCCACATATTGTGGACTGCTCCTTATTTTGAGAAAAGTAAAGATAACACTTACAGCATGCAGGATTATGAGCTTTTGACCATGATCCTGTCTGCTCTTATGTGGAGAAAAATGAATGGCCCTATCACACTTTACGGTGATGCAAGGGCCATTGATTATGTTGAGGGACAGGGATTGTCGCATATATGGAATGGCGGCATAAAAGAGATACAGGTTCCTGACAGCATATCCCCGGGAGTGTTCTGGGCTGCGGGCAAGCTGTATGCGCTTAAGGCGGCGCATATGCCGGCGGTCATGGTGGATCTGGACCTTATAGTGTGGAAGAATATAGGGGAATACATAGCGGGGACGGATATTTGTGCAATACACAGAGAAGGAATATATCCGGATGTATATCCCGGCAAGGACTTCTTCAATATGGACAGTTCGTACAGCTTTGATCCCCTGTGGAGCTGGGATGTTCCGCCGGTAAATACCTGTATGCTATATATGGCTAAGGAGCAATTTAAGAACTATTATGTGGACAGCTCCATACAGTTTATGGAGAATTGTAGGGAGACTGAGGAAAATCTGTGTCACATGGTATTTGCGGAGCAGAGACTGCTTGCGATGTGTGCTGCGAGAAAGGGAAAGATCATTGCTTCATTTTTTCCTGAGGCGGCGGATATAGAGAGACAGGATGTGTTCACACATTTGTGGGGATATAAGAATATTCTGAAGTTTAACTATGGGAAAAGGGTTGAGTTTAACGGGCGTCTCTGCGAGCGGATAGAGCGGGAGTTTCCGGAAGAGGCGGATGTTATAAGGGAGTTACATGTTTGTAGATAAAGTGCTGAAGAAGATACCCAGGGAGATATACATATATATACTGTGGGGAATTGTCGTGGGAGCGGTAAATCTTGGCTCCGCCTGGATATTTATGTACAAATGCGGGATAGAACCTGTCAGGGCCAACTTCCTGGCATGGATACTGTACAATTTTGTGTCATTCATAACAAATAGAAAATCGGTGTTCCACACTGTCGCAGAGACTGCGTGGGAGTTCATAAAAGAACTGGTGTCATTCTACGTGAGCAGGGTGTTCACACTGGTGGTGGAGGAGGGCCTGATCTATATACTGGTTGACAGGCTTCACCTGTGGGCGATGGGCATAAAGACGTTCACATCAGTGCTGGTGATATTCCTCAATTATTATATAAGCAAGAAGTTTATATTCAGAAAGGTAAAGGAAAAACTGTAAGAGATATGTATAAATGCGAATGTTTATCGAAATTTTATAGAAAAACATGGACACAATTACTTCCAAACATTTGACAGTTGGAGTATAATTGAATGGTTAAATATGTATAAAAAGCAGAATAAGTAATGCAAGGAGATAAGTATGAAGAAGAGAGTAGTAATAACAGGCATAGGAGCCATAACTCCAGTCGGCAATACAGTTGACGAGTATTGGGATTCACTTAAGGAAGGAAAGCATGGCTTCGGACCTATTACACAGTTTGACGCTTCAGCATACAAGTGCAAGCTTGTCGGCGAGGTTAAGAACTTTGTAGCAAAGGACTACATTGATCCAAAGTCTGCAAGACGTATGGCTAGATTCACACAGTTTGCTGTGAAGGCAACCCAGGAGGCTATGGCAGATTCAGGACTTGATATGACAAAGGAAGATGCTTACAGAGTTGGTACATGTATTGGTTCAGGTGTTGGTTCACTTCAGGAGCTTGAGAACGCATATGGAACCATACTTACAAAGGGACCACTTCGTGTAAGTCCATTCGTAGTTCCTATGATGATCAGCAACATCGCAGCAGGTAACGTTGCGATCCAGTTTGGTCTCAAGGGCAAGAGTATAGATGTTGTAACAGCATGTGCTTCAGGAACAAACAGTATCGGTGAGGCATTCAGAACGATCCAGTACGGAGACGCTGATGTCATGGTAGCCGGCGGATGTGAGGCAGCAGTTACACCTATCGGTATATCAACATTTGATTCACTTACAGCACTTACATCATCAACAGATCCAGACAGATGTTCTATTCCATTTGATAAGGACAGAAGCGGATTCGTTCTCGGTGAGGGTGCAGGTATTGTTATTCTTGAGGAGCTTGAGCACGCAAAGGCAAGAGGTGCAAAGATCTACGCAGAGCTTTCAGGTTACGGATGTTCAAGTGATGCACACCACATCACAGCACCTGAGGAGTCAGGTGAGGGACCAGCAGTTGCCATGACCAATGCGGTTAAGGATGCAGGACTTCCACTTGATGCGGTTCAGTACATCAATGCTCATGGTACAAGCACACATCTGAACGATCTTGTTGAGACACGTGCTATCAAGAAGGCATTTGGCGATCACGCAAAGGACATCAAGATCAATTCAACAAAGTCTATGACAGGACATCTTCTCGGTGCAGCAGGAGCCATCGAGTGTATTGCCTGTGTCAAGAGTATAGAGGAAGGTTATATCCACAGAACAAGAGGCCTTGTGGAGAGCGAGGAGGAGCTTGATCTGGATTATTGTAAGGAGCCATGCGAGATGGACGTTGATGTTGCGATCAGCAACTCACTTGGATTTGGCGGACACAATGCATGTATCGTCTTACAGAAGTATAAGGAGCAGTAGATATCATGTTATTTATCAAAAAAAAGGCAAAGGATGCCGAGATAATTGCAGCAAAGGCTGCAGAGGAGGCAAAGGCTGCTGAGGGAATTCAGGAAGCACCAAAGGTGGAGCTTGTAAAGTGCCCTAAGTGCGGAAGAGAAGTTGAGAAGGAAAGAGTGAAGAACGCAAAGTACATTTGTTATGAGTGCGGTTCTTACTTCAGAGTTAAGACCAAGAACAGAATAAGAATGGTCACAGATCCAAAGTCATTTGAGCCATGGTTTGAGGATATGCCAAGCTCAAATCCTCTTGGAACAGAGGGCTATGAGGATAAGGTTGCGGCTGCACAGGCCAAGACAAACCTCAAGGAGGCTGTTACTATAGGAAAGGCAACCATCAATGGTGAGCCTGCTGTAGTTGGTGTATGTGATGCAAGATTCCTCATGAGTAGCATGGGATATGTTGTGGGTGAGAAGATTGCCAGAGCTGTCGAGAAGGCTACAGAGGAGAAGCTTCCGGTATTCATGTTCTGCTGTTCAGGCGGTGCACGTATGCAGGAGGGAATCATTTCTCTGATGCAGATGGCCAAGACATCCGCTGCATTCAAGAAACATTCTGATGCAGGACTTCTGTATGTATCTATTCTTACAGATCCTACAACAGGTGGTGTTACAGCCAGCTTTGCAATGCTTGGAGATATTATCCTTGGAGAGCCAGGTGCGCTCGTAGGATTTGCAGGACCACGAGTTATCAAGCAGACTATTGGTCAGGAGCTTCCAGAGGGCTTCCAGAGATCAGAGTTCCTTGTTGAGCATGGTATCATAGATGGCATAATCACAAGAGACAAGATGAAGGACACAATGTATGATCTCATCGTCACACATAAGCAGAGACAGGGCTATGCTAACTTTGACAGTGCTGTTGAAGATGAGAAATTTGACATAAGCGAGATCCTCAAGGAGAGACTCAAGGATGACGAGCCTAAGACTCCGTGGGAGAAGCTCAGAGGTGCTCGTCAGATGAGCAGACCTTCAGGTTTCGACTATGTGAAGTATATATGCGATGATTTCCGTGAGATCCACGGAGACAGAACCATGAATGATGACAGAGCCATTGTGGGTGGTATCGGTCATATAGATGGACAGCCTGTAACAGTTATATCACAGGTCAAGGGAGCTTCCATGGCAGAGTGCATGGAGAGAAACTTTGGTATGCCTCTTCCTGATGGCTACAGAAAGGCTCTTCGTTTGATGAAGCAGGCTGAGAAGTTCGGCAGACCTATCATTACATTTGTAAATACACCGGGTGCGTTCTGTGGACTTGAGGCTGAGGAGCGAGGAATGGGTGAAGCCATAGCGAGAAATCTCTATGAGATGTCATCACTCAAGGTTCCTGTACTCTGTATCCTTATCGGAGAAGGCGGAAGCGGTGGAGCACTTGCCCTTGCAGTCGGCAATGAGGTATGGATGCTTGAGAATGCGACATACTCAATCCTTTCACCTGAGGGATATGCGTCTATCCTCTGGAAGGACAGCAACAGAGCTGAGGAGGCTGCAGAAGTTATGCAGATTACAGCGCAGGATCTCAAGAGACTGAACGTTATCGAGCAGGTCGTACCTGAGTACGGCGGAGCAGATGAGCAGTCAGTTCCATATATAGGCAAGTACCTTAAGATGAACATTAAGGAATTCCTCAAGAAGTATTCAGACAAGACTCCTGAGGAGATCGCACAGGACAGATACGACAGATTCAGAAATCTGTAGATCACAGATATACTATAGATGAAAGGCATTTCTCAAGTGAGAAATTTATCTCGCGGGGAATGCCTTTTATTCATGCATATGTTGAAGTGATGGTGTTTTTTTGGTAAACTTTATGTATATGGCTGAAGATACAGCTTGAATTGGAGGAGCGTTTATGAAGAAACAGATAAAGGTTACTTTGATAGTTATCGTGGCCGCCATCATTGCGGCAGCAATCATATGGTACGTGATGTACCTGCGGGGCAAGGAGCAGGATCTGCTGACACCTGTGGGAACACGTGCAGAATTTATCGGTGATACAGACAAATATCCTACCATGCTTACAGCGAAGGGGACTCAGATCCTGAATGCAGACGGAGAACAGGTTGTTCTCAAGGGTGTGATGGTTCCAGAGTCGCGCAGTCTGTATGAGGAGAAGAAGTTTAATGAGGATTTCTACAAGGATGTATTTGCCAAGGGTGGTAATGCCATAAGGGTGCCAATAAGCCCTGTGGAGTACAAGAATGACGATTACTATATGTGGAGATATCTTGACCGCATAGTTACCTGGGCCGGAGAGAACGATAACTATGTTATTCTCGACTGGGATTATACAGGTAACCCGATAGATGGTTCCGGGGATGAGATGCCGGATCTCGACGAGAATCCGCTGGATTATTCTGCTGAATTCTGGAAGAACATTGCGGATTATTTCAAGAACACTCCAAATGTTATATTTGAGATATACAATGAGCCGGTTGGCATGAGTGATTCAGAGTGGAAGAGATGCGCGGAGAGCCTTATAGGAGTTATAAGGGATGCCGGCGCAAAGCAGCTTATAATCGTTGGAAGTCCGGATTACTGTTATGATCTCGGATGGCTTGACGAGCTCGGCGTGAAGAATGACAATACTGCGTTCTCTGTTCATGTTTACCCGGACAAGGTGTTCTGGCAGAAGTTCCTGTCGGGCTATGTGACAAGTTATCCTCTTATAGTGACAGAGTGGGGATATGCAGACGATGATGTCGAGGTCAAGAATGAGAAGCTGAAGGGCACCAGAAATGTATTTGGAATAAAATTTACCAGATATCTGGAAAAGCATGATATAGGATGGATTGCAGTTGGATATGACGATACGGTGGAGCCATCCATGTTTACTAAGGGATATAAGAAACTCACAAAATGGGGCGAGTATGTGACTGAGCTGCTTGGAGACAAGGAAGAATAAAGAGAATAACGGATAAAAGGGAGAAAATATATAATGGCAATCAGAATATTAGGAACAGGAAGCTACCTTGCGGAGAAAGAGGTATCAAATGATGAGCTTGCAAAGTATGTTGATACATCTGATGAGTGGATATCTTCAAGAACAGGTATAAAGAACAGAAGAATAGCTGTTAAGGAGACAACGACGAGCATGGCTGCTGAGGCTGCTGAGAGAGCACTTGAGATGGCAGGGAAGTCCGCAGAGAATGTGGAGCTTATAGTGCTTGCCACAGTCACTCCGGATTATTACACACCAAGCGGGGCGTGTCAGGTTCAGGCGGCTATAGGTGCGGATAAGGCGATTGCGTTTGATGTGAATGCGGCATGCTCGGGCTTTGTATTTGCCCTCAATGTTGCAAAGATGTATATAGAGACAGGGTTTGTGAAGAATGCTCTTGTAATAGGTTCGGAGACGCTGTCAAAGATACTTGACTGGAATGACAGAGGTACATGCGTATTGTTTGGAGATGGCGCAGGTGCCGCTTATATAGAGGAGTCTGACAAGGGAATCATAAGCATTGTCCAGGGTTCAATCGGCAAGAAGGGTATGGTGCTAAACTGCGAGAGCAGAAAGACCAACAATATATTTGTAAAAGATGAGATCAATCATGACTATCTGTATATGGATGGACAGGAGGTGTACAAGTTTGCGGTGAGACAGTGTCCTAAGTGCCTCCAGGAGGCTCTTGACAAGGCTGGAATGACCGTCGACGATGTGGATTACTTCGTACTCCACCAGGCAAATGTAAGAATTATTGAATCTGTTGCCAAGAGACTTAAGGCACCGCTTGAGAAGTTCCCTACGACTCTCGACTACACAGGAAATATGTCTGCGGCGAGTGTACCTGTACTTCTCGACCAGCTCGTGAGGGAGCACGGCCTGAAGCGCGGCGACAAGATCGCCATGTCGGCATTCGGCGCAGGGCTCACATACGGCGCTGTGGTTATGGAGTGGTAGAGGTTTTAACACCTGTAATTTTTGAGGGCGGAACGGAGCTCCTTGTAGTTTGGGAGTACTTTTTCTACCTCGGCCCAGAAAAGTGCGGAGTGGTTCATCTGCTTTCTGTGACACAGCTCGTGGACTACCACGTAGTCTATGATTTCGGGAGTGGTGTTCATCAGTGCACAGTTGAAATTCAGGTTACCGGAGGAGCTGCAGCTTCCCCAGCGGGTCTTCTGATGCCTGATGGTGATCCTTCCGTAGGTCACGCCTATTATCTGAGCAAAATGTTCTACACGTGAAGGAATATATATCCGAGCCTGTTCTGACAGTGCCTTTATATCGGCATCTGTCAGGGCAGTGCTTGGATTTTTTTCGTCTGACATATTGGAAATTCTTTTCTGCATGATTTCCAGATGGCTGCGGATCCAGTTTTGTCTGGAATCCACAAAGCTTTGGATCTGACTGTCGGTCATTCTGAGGGGCGCACGAACCTTTATGTTGAGGTCTCTGTCTATCTCGATACAGATAGATTTGCGCCTGCTCCTGACGACAGAATATTTGAATTTATCAGAATTGTTCATGGCATATTACCTGTCTTTGATAGGTACGTAGTCCTTAGGCTCTACAAGACTTGGATAAGCCGGACGCATTATCTTGTAGCTGTTGATCAGCTCCTCCATACGATGCGCACTCCATCCAACCACTCGGCCAATGGCAAATAGTGGTGTGTAGAGGGCGTAAGGGATCTTGAGCATCTTGTATAACAATCCGCAATAGTAATCTATGTTGATGCACACACCCTTGTAGATCTTGCGCTCCTCGGCAATGACCTCAGGTGCGATGCGCTCTATGAGCTCGTATAATTTGAATTCGTCCTTCTCGTGCTTCTCCTCGGCGAGCTTTTCTACATACTCCTTGATAATGACAGCTCTTGGATCTGACAGAGAGTATACAGGCTGGCCCATTCCGTATACCACGCCCGATTTGTCAAATGCTTCGCCGCGCACGATCTTCCTGATGTACTCACGGATCTGCTCCTCGTCCGTAACATCCTCGACATTGCAGTGTATGTTCTTCATCATCTCCATGACCTTGAGGTCTCCACCGCCGTTGAGCGGTCCCTTGAGTGAGCAGAGTGCTGCTGCGACTGTGGCGTATGTATCTGAGCCGGATGATGTGACAACACGTGTTGTAAACGTAGAGTTGCTTCCGCCTCCGTGTTCCATGTGGAGAACAAGGGCAAGATCGAGAACCTTTGCCTCAAGCTGTGTGTACTTTCTGTCTGAACGGAGCATGCTCAGGATATTCTCTGCAAATGAAAGCTCAGGATCCGGCTTGTGTATATAACAGCTCTTGCCAAGCTCATAATGTCTGTATCCCTGGAAAGAATATACAGCGAGTCTTGGGAATACACTTATTATCATAAGACACTGCTGAAGAACGTTGTCCAGAGATATATCCGTCTCAGACTTATCGTATGATCCGAGGGCAAGGATACTCTTGGTCATATTTGAAATGATATCCTTGGTAGGGTTCTTCATTATGACATCTTGTATAAAGTTGTGTGGAAGGTCGTATGCAAGGTTGAGGACCTGTTTGAACTTGGCAAGCTCATTCTCGTCCGGAAGCTTTCCAAACAGTAACAGATATGTACACTCCTCGAAACCGAATCGTCCTTCCTTTGTAAATCCGTCTATCAACTGGCGGATCTCGTAACCTCTATAATATAATTCACCGTCAGTAGGAGTATGCTTTCCGTCCTCCATTGTATACGCCCGGCTTAGTGAAATGTTGGTGATGCCGGCATTTATTCCTATTCCATTCAGATCGCGAAGTCCACGCTTTACGCCGTATTCCTCGTAGAGGTTGTTATCTATGGTATCGTTCTCAATACAGAGACCAAGACGCTCCTTCGTAAATGAACTAAGATTATTGATTGACATATATAATACTCCTTTCAGGTAAGTCTTCATTGAATTATCTCACTTATTTACAACTATTGCAATCCGAAATGATTGTATGGGTGTAAAATATTATGTATAATGTACTGAGAATAAAGTTAAGACAAATGTTTTAGGAGGTAATATAAATTGGCAGACAGACAGGATATGGGGCAGAATAAAGGGAGCGCAGGAGCTCATAAGGGAACTGTGAGCCGTGCAACAACGAGCAGTGTGAAAAAGACACAGCCGGGCAAGGGAGTAGCGTCAGGCAGTCGGTCAGCATCAGGCAGCCGTCCTGTGTCGGGAAATCGTCCGGCATCGGGCAGCCACTTATCATCGGCGAGTCGTCCGAAAAGTGCAACTGCGCAGGACAAAAGGCGCACAAGTACGGGACGTCCACTTGAAAAGTCGGTGAAGTCCGTGTCTTCAGGAAGCAAGACCAGGAGACCGGCGAATAGCAGATCGTCAACAGGTTCCGGTAAAAAATCCGCGCAGAGCAGAAATAAAAAGAAGCGATATGAGCTGAATACGAAAATGATGGTCGTGGCGGCTCTGGTGGTTGGAATAGTGCTTGCACTTGTGATCACGATGATCATGAGATCCAGCATGCTCAGGGTCAAGCAGATCCAGACGGATTATAATATGGGTGATATATTTGATATAACAAACTATATTGAGCCGGACAGCAATGATGCCAGGCTGGAATATGACAACTCAGAATTTGCACCGGATAAGCTTGGTAAGTACACCATCAAATATAAGATCAGACGTGGAAAGTTAAGCAAGACAAAAAAGGCTGTGATAAATGTTGTTGACGAGGTAAATCCATACATAGACGGCCCAGACGAGATAGACGTTTCTATGGGAACGGATATAAACTGGAGTGATTATTACAATGTCACAGATGAGGATCCAGATGTGCAGGATTCGCTTAAAGCGTCTCAGGATGTGGACACAAGCAAGGAGAGAACCGTAACAGTGACTCTCACATCGGAGGACTGGGCAGGCAACAAGGCGTCCAGACAGATCACCGTAAATGTACTCAAGAGTAACTTTGATGAGTAGGGTGTGAACGAAATAAAATATCTTGAAAAATGACAGAAAAAAGCTCAATGCTGACGGGGATGAAATCCGAAAGCATTGAGCTTTTTGATTTTAGTATTTTATGAGATAGGCGGCTTTCTCAGCTCTGCATCCAGCTCTGAGTTGTCAACCACTGTTGTTTTGGTCTTTTTAACCTTTTCCTTTTTCTTCTTCGATCTGCTCTTGTGTATGTTCTTGATGAACATTACCACCAGAAGCAGGATAAGACCTATGCTTATGAGGACTACGGATAAACCGTATTTGTCCAGTATCTTGTCGATTATGTTGTAGCTTGACTTCTCCCACAGTCCATCCGCTTCAAGATCTGCCTGAACCTTTGAGAGGCAGTACTTTGTTCCGGTACACTTTGGTATACCCGGAAGTCTTGATGTGATGGCTGTAAGGTTGCTTGCCTGTTCGTCGGTTACATTGAAGTATGTATATGACAATGCCTCCTTACCTGTTGTGGTTATAGGATCGTCCAGACCGAGATTGATGAGATACCACTCTCCGCCGAGATAAACGGCATTCCATGCACAGTTGTTGATGTAACTCTCTTCTTTGAGCTGCTTCTGTGTGTCCATCGAGTCGTCCAGAAGATCTGAATTCTGTCCCTCAATGTACAGACATGGCACACCGACGTAATCCATAATGGCCTTGAAAGCCTTTGCGTATCCGTAGGTGACTGCCGACTGATACTTGGAGTTGAACACGCCGTCTGCGGTGTATGCGTATATGTTGTCCTTGCTCTTAGATGTTGCATCTGAGGCATAATAAACTTTGTTGATGATCGAATTATGTATAAGATATACCTTCTCGTAATCCTTTGCGCTCTCATCCAGAGAAGCTGCATAATTCTTGACGGTCAGGTCAAAGTTGTTCTTGTATATGGAACGTGTATCTCCGTTGGCATACAGTGAATAGCACTCGATGGTGAGAGCTGTATATCTGAGTTCTCCCGAGGATTCCTGCTTGCACTGATAGCTGTCGGACATCCAGAAATACTCAGGATGATCGGCGAGTACAGCGTTGACGATCTGATCCATTCCATCGTTTCCGATAACTTCCCAGTCTTTGTTGCTGACCGACAATGTAAATGCTGTGTAATATCCGCCGTCCTGATAAGAAGCATTGGATGTCGACTCGTTGAATTTCTGAGCTGCATCGTTGATCTGTTTGTAGACGGTTCTGTACGCACTGTTGTCAAACTGGTCATAGAAATAAGTTCTGCCATCTATGGTATCGGTTTTGTTACTGCTGTCCGTATCATCTGTATCCGCCGCCTTTGCGACATATGGAGAAAATGATAATATCATGGTAAGCGTAAGCAGCAGTACAAGAAATTTTTTCTTCATAACTGGAACACACTCCTTCTTTTGCTTATGCAAAGCCCCTTTATATACTTCCTTCAATAATAACACATTATGGTTATTATTGCCAGAGAAAATGGGTTAAAGCGGTTGGATTTTGCTTCGCATATGTGTATAATAGTAAAAACCTGATGGTTAACGGATGGAAGGAGGAAACACATGGCTTCCAGTTGCGATATGTGTGCACACTATGTGTACGATGACGAAGATGATTTTTATGAGTGCCTGGTGAATATGGATGAGGATGACTTTGCCAGATTTGTGGCAAGAGGCTACGACAATTGTCCGTATTTTCAGTTGGATGATGAATACAGGATAGTGAGACATCAGATGTGACGATTGAAGAAAAACGGGAGATGTGCAGCAGCGCGTCTCCCGTTTTTCTGGCAAATGATCAATGTGATCAGTTCTTTTCAAATGACTCCGCCAGCTCCGTGAGATACACATACCTCTCCAGAAGCTGATCCAGCTCTGATTCAAGCTGTTCCTTTTTCTGCGTGAGTTCGTTAAGCTTCACGAAATCTGACACAGAGTTGTTGATATCGGTCTCCGTCTGCTCTATCTCAGCTTCTTTCTGGGCGATGGTGTCCTCTATGGTGTCATATTCCCTCTGCTCATTGAAGGAGAACTTTTTCTTCACGGATGGATTCTGCGTTTTCTTTTTCTGGGCAGGTTCCTTGTCCGCTGTGCTGACACGCTCCGGCTTTGTCTGGGTATTTGCCCCTGCCGATGTGCTGTTGGCAAATGAACCGTGGGTCAGATAATAATCGGTATAACCGCCCTCAAACTGTGAGATTCCGCCGCAGCCGTCAAACACCAGAAGCTTTCTTATGACTCTGTCCAGAAAATATCTGTCGTGTGATACGACTATCAATATGCCCTGGAAGGAATCGAGATAGTCCTCAAGTATACACAGTGTGGAAATGTCCAGATCGTTGGTCGGCTCGTCAAGGATCAGTACATTTGGAGATGATACGAGAACCTTCAACAAATACAGTCTTCGCTTCTCGCCTCCTGAGAGCTTCTCTATGCGCTGGTGCTGCAGAGTGCCGTCAAATAAAAATCTCTCACACATTGTGGATGCTGACATGAGACCTTCGGTGGTCTGGATATACTCTGCGGTTTCTTTGACGTAGTCGAGTACCTTCATGTTGGGATCCAAGGCTTCATTTTCCTGAGAGAAATATCCTATCCTTACGGTGTCTCCGATCTCTATGGTTCCGCTGTCCGGCTTGGTGACACCGGTTATGAGCTTCATGAGCGTTGTCTTGCCACAGCCGTTTGGGCCAACAACACCTATCCTGTCAGTCCTCAGGAAGTTGTATGAGAAGTCCGTTATGACCGGACTTGGTCTGCCCGGCCAGGTCTTGGCTATATGGGAGAGCTCTATTGTTTTGTTTCCCAGCCGGCTCGCGATTGAGCTCATGGTAACCGACTGAGTTTCCTTTATAAGCTCCTCACTTGCAAGCTTCTCATATCTCTGGATATGGGCTTTCTGCTTTGTGCTTCTGGCTCTAGCACCTCTCTGCATCCATGCGATCTCCTTGCGCAGGATATTCTGATGTTTGTTCTGAGTGGCAAGTGCGATGTTCTCACGCTCTGCCTTCAGCATGAGATAGCCTTCGTAGTTGGTATTGTAGCTGTAGGTTTTGCCTTTGTCGATCTCTACTATGCGGTTGCACACCTTGTCAAGAAAGTATCTGTCGTGGGTGACCATGACCAGAGCTCCCTTGTAGTTGTTAAGGTAATCCTCCAGATATTCTGTCATATCGTTGTCGAGGTGGTTGGTGGGCTCGTCCAGAACAAGAATGTCACATCTTGACAGCAGTGCCGCAGCCAGAGCGACCTTTTTTCGCTGACCTCCTGAAAGTGTGCTCACCATGAGGCTGGTGTCGTCAAATCCGAGACGGTGAAGAAATGCCTTGGCATCACCCTCTATGCTCCATTTGTTCTCCTCGTCGACATTTGCAGTGATGACATAGTCGTATATGCTGACCTTCTCTGCGAAGTCGGGGGTCTGTGGAAGATATTTTATGACCACGTTGTTTCCCTTTGACAACTGTCCTGAATCACATTCGTCTATGCCGGCTATGATCTTGAGGAGAGTTGATTTACCCGTGCCGTTTACGCCTATGACACCGATCTTTTCTCCTGAATTTACTGAAAAGTCTGCGTCATCGAACAGAATCTTGTCAGTGTATGCTTTTGAAAATCCTTTTATTGTAAGTAGGTTCATATATGTTCTTATGGGGCTTTGTGCCCGCCCTTTCGTCAAAATGAGCCGTGAAAACGGCTTTGCATGTAAGTATTATTGTAATTGGGGAGAATTGACGAGTCAAGAAGCATATCATAATAGAAATACCATTTGAGAATAATTAAAAATAGACGAAAATATATAAGACCATGATCTCCACCCGACAGTATATTTGTAAAAAAACATTCCTGAATTTATACAACATGACTAAAAAATAACCTGAAAAGGCGCTTTAGGTTAATAAAAACAAGCCATTTGCACAAATTGGTTTACAAAATTACAATTTTGTAATTTGCAAATTATTCCAAAAAGTAGTATAAATTGAACATTGATTACGGACAGGAATGGAGGTAATTATCATGGAATCAACAAATATCAGGGTTAAGCTCAATTCGGTAGAGCAGGTAAGACAGTTTGTAGAGACAATGAGAAAATATGATGGAGACGTTGATGTATATTCATCCAACAGGAATTATCTTGTAGATGGCAAATCAATACTGGGAGTTTTTAGTCTTGGACTTGATCAGGAACTCACAGTAAAGTTCTATAACGGAGCGACAGAGTCGTTTATAAATACATTACAGCCATTTATGCTGGCTGCATAAGGAGTATTTATTACAATAATTTTCATAGCTAATTCGTGGTCTGTATGCATTGACACATTCGTTGATGGAGTGTTAGAATGTCCTTATAAATATTAAGAGATATTAGGGGGCGCAGCCAATGCAGATTACAGAGATGAAAGCTAAAGTTAACACTATGGATGACATCAAGAAGTTTGTTGCATACCTGAATCAGTTTCCAAATGATGTTGACGTTTCATCAGCTCAGTACGTCGTAGATGGAAAGTCAATCTTAGGTGTGTTCAGTTTAAATCTTGAGAAGCCACTTACAGTGAAATTTCATGGAGAAGTTGCACCAGAGCTTCAGGCAAAGCTTGATGAGTTTAAGTGCTAATTCTATAGGATACATAAGAAAGCTTAGAAAAGCAGGCTGCAGATTTTCTGCAAGCCTGCTTTTCCTATGCTGTGAGACAAGTGTCAGGAGGGATGATTATGATATACGAAGCGGATCAGGGGTTGGAATACCATATAAAGGTAAATGAGGATATGATAGGCCAGTATGTTATCATGCCGGGGGATCCTAAGAGATGTAAGGCGATAGCAGCGTATCTCGAAGATGCGGAGCTGGTGGCGGACAGCAGGGAATTTGTCACGTATACAGGCTATCTGGATGGAGAGAAGGTCAGTGTCACGTCCACAGGTATAGGCGGCCCGTCGGCGGCCATAGCCATGCAGGAGCTGGTGCACGCCGGTGCCCACACTTTTATCAGGGTTGGAACCTGTGGCGGTATGCAGACTGAGATCGTCGGCGGAGACGTGGTGATCGCCACGGGAGCTGTCAGGATGGAGGGCACGTCAAGAGAGTATGCGCCTATAGAGTACCCTGCGGTTGCGGATATAGATGTGGTGAATGCGCTCAGAGAGTCAGCAGGAGCACTTGGAGTGACGGCACACACAGGTGTGGTTCAGAGCAAGGACTCATTTTATGGACAGCATTCGCCGGGAATCATGCCGGTTGGATATGAGCTTATGAACAAATGGGAAGCGTGGAAGAAGATGGGCTGCAAGGCCTCTGAGATGGAATCTGCTGCATTGTTAATAGTTGGAGCGTTCCTGCGGGTCAGGGTCGGTGCGTGCTTCCTTGTGGTGGCGAATCAGGAGAGGGCTGCAGCCGGTCTCCCGAATCCTGAGGTACACGACACCGATAAAGCCATACGTGTGGCTATTGAAGCTGTGAAGAAGCTTATCAGAACTTGAATACACGACCTATGTCTGTCTTGTAGCTTTCAAGATAGTCAAGGATCTCATCTGAATTATACATGACGGTATATATCTCGTTGGTCGCAGGCGTCATAAAGCCTTTGTCCGACGTCTCTTTGAGCATGGACAGAAGATGATCGTAGAATCCGTTCTGATTGAAAATTACGATTGCTTTGCCGTGACGTCCGAGCTGCTTGAGCGTGAGGATCTCAAAGAATTCCTCGAGAGTGCCAATTCCGCCGGGCGTTACGATGAAAGCGTCTGCCTTATCTTCCATGATCTGTTTGCGCTCTCTCATGGTCTCAGTGGTTATCAGCTCGGAGACATTCTCAAACAGTATTCCGTCAACATTAAAGAATGAAGGAGTGACGCCTATTATGGTGCCATTTTCCTCGTATACACCCCTTGCCACTGCGCCCATGAGCCCATTTGCTCCAGCGCCGTACACAAGAGTGTGGCCTCTTTTGGCGATTTCCCTTCCTAAATATTCTGTTTCTTCTATATAAGATCTGTCAATGTCGTTGCTTGACGCGCCGTATACACATATATTCATAAAAACCTCCAATGTGACAATGCCAGGTATTCCTGAACTGCCGAAAAACCATTTATTAAACAGTATATAGAAGTAAATGATAATTTGGAAGAAATTATTTATAAAATAATGTAAAATCGCAAAAAAATGCGGAGCAGCCATAGGACTGCCCCGCAAAGGGAAAACATGAAAAGAATGATATGAGATTACAGAAGCTCAACAACTTTGCCCAGAACTGCGATCTCTTTTTCTTTTGCACCCATAAGGTACTTCTCAAATCTGTCCATACAGTCAACCTTGCCTGTGATGGAAGTCTTGATGAGAAGGTTTCTGGCGGTGAGCATGGTGTTCTCAACCTCCATATAATCATTCAGGATATCACCGTTGAATTCGATATATCCGTGATCCATCATGTACTTGAGTCTCTCCATCATGAGAACCTTGTGGTCATACAGGATGTGAAGAGCACGTATATCAAAGTCTGGATCCTCTGCTGAAAGCTGCTTGCCGATCTGCTTCAGAACCGCATCGTAGACATCAACCCCAAATACTGTGTCCTTAAAACGATTCCTCATCATACGGAAGTGATTCTTGGTATCCTTTGACTCAAGGTACTCGATGATGGTATCCTTGATATACTGTGTGTCGAGTTCGTAGTATGTATCAGCCAGATTCTTCTGGATCACGTATATTCCACGGCGTCCCTTGTAGTCGTCCTTGAAAATATGATCCTCCTGGGCTGTGATTGTGTCGTAGCCGTTTCTCACATCTGAGTATGATACTTTTGAGTAGGAATAATGCTCGCCAAATGTGAAATCTCCAACATAGAACTGCTGCTCCTCGTCGTCATATCCGTAGATGAAGAGCTCGTGTGGGAATTTGTAGTCGGCACCGGAATCGCAGAGGATCTTAGCCTCGTCAAATACTCCGTATACATATCCGCCCAGATTGATGGTCTTCTTGATGAAAGTGAGAATATCTCCGCAGTAGCTCTCCACCTGCTCCTTTGTCATGAGAGAGAAGAGAAGATAAGGACATTCCTTAAGTGAACTGCTTCCCGGCATCATATCTGCAAGAAGCATCTCATCTCCTGTGAAGATCTCTTCGATGTTGTAACATCTTAACTGTATATAATTGCTGAATATCCAATTCTTGGCTTTCTCGTCGTCCCCTATGATCGAGAAAAGTGTGGCATGCCACTGCCAGGATGTTATCATTGGATAGCTTATTGGCAAAATCTTTTTGCTCATGTGCTTATTACCTCCATTTCATATTAAGATTACGTGATGTTAGCTGACCTTGGCTGCTACAGCCTTGACTACATCGTTCATGTCATAGTAGAGGCCAAGTGCAAGCTCAGAATCATCAAATTCAATGTTAAAAGCCTGCTCAAGTCCGACGATGAACTGAATGATGGAAACGGAATTCACGCCATATTCGGTGGTGAGTTCTGCAGTCATGTCCAGCTTGCCCGCATCTATGTCTGGAAGAATATCAGAAAAAACCTCCAATACTTTTTTTGTTAATGTGTCTTTGTCCATTTCAAACCTCCCATTCGTTTTGATATGTTACCAATGCACGTTACTTATATTTTAATGTGTTTGACAGTATTTTTCAATAAAATTATTCAATCCGTACAGAAATATTTGTGCATTTTTGTGTTAAATGTTAAAATTACCGTGAAGTATATGGTGTAAAATATGGTATAGTTGAATAAAATAATATAATTTTTTTAAAAAAATCAGACAGTTGATGTAAAATATAGAACAACAATATACGATAAGGCAGGGTGATGGACATGAAGATAGTTGTTCTGGATGGATGTGCGGCGAATTCCGGCGATATTAGCTGGGACAGTATTGGCAAGTATGGCGAGCTGACGGTGTATGACAGAACCGACAGGTCAGAGGTGGTCTCAAGGATAGGCGATGCGGAGATCATAACAACGAACAAGACGGTGATAGACAGGGCTGTGATCGAGGCCTGTCCGAACCTCAGATATATAGGTGTGCTTGCCACCGGCTACAATGTGGTCGATGTGGAGGCGGCACATGAGCACGGCATAGTGGTTACAAATGTTCCGGCATACAGTACGGATGCTGTGGCGCAGTTTACATTTGCACTGCTTCTGGAACTGGCAAACAGGGTCGGGGCGCATGATGCGTCAGTGAAGGACGGTGGCTGGGTTAGAAGTAAGGATTTCTCCTACAGTGTGATGCCGACCATGGAGCTTGCGGGCAAGACTATGGGTATCATAGGCTATGGCAGTATAGGTATGAAGGTGGCTGAGATCGCACATGCATTTGGCATGAGGGTGCTGGTGAACAGCCGGACGAGGAAAGCCCTGCCGGATGGCGATTGGATAAGCTGGGCTGAGAGGGATGAACTGTTCGCACAGTCGGATGTGATAAGCATACACTGTCCTCTGTTCCCTGAGACGGAGGGAATGATAGACAGGAGTGCGATAGGCCGGATGAAGAAGACTACATTCATCATAAACACTGCCAGAGGCGGCTGCATAGTGGAGAAGGATCTGGCAGATGCCCTGAACGAGGAACGTATAGCTGGAGCCGCGGTGGATGTTATAGCACAGGAGCCTATGGCGGCGGACAATCCGCTTCTCACGGCAAAGAATGTGATCATAACACCACATATCGCCTGGGCACCGAAGGAGGTCAGGGAGAGACTTCTCAATATAGCGGGTGGCAATATAGAGGCGTTTCTCAATGGAAAGCCTGTAAATACAGTATAAAAAGAATAAGATTAGCTATTGAGCAGAAATTTAGCTGTAAGAAGAAAGGATAGATCAGGAAGATGGAGAGCAGTTCTTTTGAGGATGTGAACAGACTGGTTAGGTCTGAACTGTATGAGCACATGGATCCGGAATTTGGCAAATATCTGGCCATGAACCTTCCGGGCTGTGGCAATATAATAGGTGTGAGGCTGGATGACCTGAAGGAGATAGCCAGACAGATAGCCGACATAAACTGGAAGGAGTATCTGAAGCATGCACCGGATGATACGCTGGAGGATGTGGTCATTCAGGGGCTTGTCCTTGGATTCGCACAGGGCAAGCTGGAGGAGATACTTGCATATGCCGATGAATTTGTTCCCAAGATAGACAACTGGTGGGTGTGTGACTCGTTCTGCAGTACATTTGTGGCGGCATCCATGTACCCGGAGATAGTGTGGGAATTCATCATGAAGTATATGGGAGATTCCGAGCTGAATCCTGCGTGGAGAAAGAAGGAGGAGGCAGAGATTCCAGAGGGACAGGGAGGCATCGCAGTAGGAACCTGGCAGGATATGTCCGATGACTTCAGACTCAGGTTCGTGGCTATCATGCTGAAGTGCTACTTTGTGAATGACAAGTATATCGACAAATGCCTTTATGCATTTGAACATATGCAGGATGGCGGCTACTATGCAAAGGACGGTGTAGCCTTTGGCCTGGCGGAGAGCTATTTCGTGTTCCCGGACAAGACGATTGAGTACATAAAAGGTGCACAGTTTGACAGGCAGATTCTGGAGATGACTAAGAACAAGATAGAGAAGATATACAGGCTGCCGGAAGCGGATGTGAACAGGTTTGCGGAAGTTATAAATGAATATTAAAATTAAGAGAAGGACATTATATTTGCAGGAGGAATTCTTATGAGAAATTTGAATGCGGATATGGATGTCCTTTTTGCTTTGACTGGGATCAATAATATTGAAAATGAGTTTATGGTGGCAATGGTGCTGGTGATTGTCTGTTTGGCGGCTGCGGTATGTCTGACCGTATGGATAAGAAAATACGTCAGGGGAAATGCCTCAGGCAGTCTGGAAGATAGTCAGGATGAGCGGGAGGACAGGGAGTATTCATCGGAGGATAACTACATCGATGGTGATGCTGTAGCCATTGCCATTGCTGGAGCTTTGGGAGGAACAGCAAATATTTACAGTCTGAGGAGCAGTGATACAAGACTTAGAGTTACGGTGAACAACGGGGCGCTGGTGGACAGGAGAAAACTGAAAGCCACAGGAGCTCTGGGAATACTGGCAAAGGGCAGGCAGGTGCAGGTATTCTATGAGGATCAGGTGGAAAGGATATGCCGAGAGCTTGGAAGATATATAGATGGACACAGGAAAGATAATATTGAACAGGAGGCTGAGATCGATTATGAAAGAGTGCTTAAGAAGGTGTATGTGCCTGTTGAAGGTGATGTTGTGCGCGTATCTGATATACATTGCCTACAGAACTTGGGAGACGGGAGTGTCGGCTTGTGTGCGATTCGAGCCACACGGGGAGAGATCAGAGCGCCGTTTGACTGCAAGGCTGGATATAGTAAAGCCGGAGAAGGTCAGATAGAGTGTACATCTGAGGAAGGATACGTGGTCAGGATATATCTGATATCAGAGATCGACACCGGATGGCAGAGGACACAGAGCTATGTAGATATAAGACTTACATGTGGTGATGGTGAGAAGGTGCGAAAAGGAAGGCTGCTTGCAGAGTATCCATATGAGACGCTTGCTGGCAGAGGCGAAACTGTATATGCTGTGCTGGAGGTACATTCCGATGAAAATGCTGATACAGGTCATTCTGGTGGTATAGATAAAGGATATCAGCTTAAGATAAACCGGAGAGAGAAAGTGAATTATGAATATGTGGCATGCGAGCTTGTCGTCTGAAAAGCTCACATGCCATTTATTTACGCTCTGGTTGCCCTGTCTATGATCCCAGCAAGGGTATCTATGACCATAGCGGCATCCTGATCTTTGTATTTCAGGAAAGTATAAGCACAGCCTTGTACGAACATTGACACCTCAACATTCTTGGCAAGGTCATCTCTGAACTCGGGACGGACGTCATATATCTTTTCCTTGATGAGGGCGTCGAGCTTGTTGGTCAGGACTCCGTAGCTTCTATTGTCATCAGGAAAGAGTATGGAGAACAAATGTCCCTGGTTGATAAATGCGTTGCATAACTGCCTGCTTGCTTCTGCAGGATTGGTAAGCATATATTCTGGATTTGGAATGTCACCGATGAGGGACAGAAGAGCATCATTTTCGAGGTATTCCGACAGATCATATATATCCTGAAAATGCAGATAGAAAGTCTGCTTGCTGATATTGGCCTTTTCTGTGAGTTCCTTCACTGTGATCTTCTCCACAGGTTTGGTGGCACGCAGTTCGATAAATGCGCTGAATAAGCTGTTGCGTGTACGCTGAATCCTTCTGTCCATAAAAGCTCCTTTCTGATCATACAAAAGCTGTACGCGGGTAATGATTATAAATGGCTGTAAGCGCCCTGATGATGCTCTATGCATTATAATATAGAATACAACAAAAGAAAGATATAGTCAAAAAAACGTATATACATATTAAATCTAATTGTCAATAATTGTCTGGAGTAAATTATTTTACTTTTATCAAAAAACGAATATTCATATAGCGGATATGCAACGGTATACTGAAGGTAATTTACTACAGTCAAGAAATGACTGAGAGGGCTTGGATGATGGAACTTGAATACTAACTTTGTATGGAGGAAAAGTTATGGATTTGTATGAGTTTTATTCGGGAAGGTGCTTTGATGCCTACAATGAGCTCGGCGCACACGTTGTGAAGGAGAACGTGGGCAAGAGCAGGAGGAAAGCAGTGACAGGAGTGGACTTTGTGACGTATGCACCGAATGCGGAGTCGGTGACGGTTACAGGTGAGTTCAATTCATGGGGAGAGACTGCCATGGAGAGGTGTTACGATGGCAGCTTTTTCAAGTGTTTTGTGCCGGGGGCAAAGGCCGGACAGATGTATAAATATAAGATATACCAGAGAGATGGATATTGTGTGGATCACTGTGATCCGTATGGATTCGGCATGGAGCTGAGACCGGCATTTGCATCTATAATAAGAGATATGGATGAGTATACATTTGGCGATGCAAGATGGATGAGGACACGGAATGAGTGCAAGGGTGGTCCGCTCAATGTGTATGAGATGCACATGGGCTCATGGCACTGCAAGCCGGTGTATGATGAGAATGGAAAACAGCTGACACCGGAAGAAGTCATTGAGACTGACCGAGTTGCTGAGGGCTGGTATACATACAGAGAGATAGCACCGATGCTTGTGGAATATCTGAAAGAGCAGGGCTACAATTATGTGGAGTTTATGCCGCTTTCGGAGCATCCATGTGATGAGTCATGGGGCTACCAGAATACCGGATTCTTCAGTCCGACGGCTAGATACGGAACGGCGGATGACCTGAAGTTCCTCATCGACACGCTTCACAAGAACGGCATAGGTGCCATCATGGACTATGTGCCTGTGCATTTTGCACTGGATGGATATGGACTTGCAAAGTATGACGGAACCAATCTGTATGAGCATCCGACCGATGATGTGGGCTACAGCGAGTGGGGTAGTAAGAATTTCATCCATTCCAAGGGAGAAGTTCAGACATTTCTCAAGAGTGCGGCGAATTACTGGCTCACAGAGTATCATTTTGATGGCCTAAGAATGGATGCCATCAGCAGGATAATCTACTGGATGGGCGACGAGTCTAGAGGTGTAAATGACAGGGCGGTTGAGTTTATAAAGGGGCTTAACCAGGGACTTAAGGACAGACACCCGTCATGTATTCTCTGCGCCGAGGATTCCACGGACTACAAGGGAACCACCAAGGAAGTCGGATACGGCGGACTGGGATTTGACTACAAATGGGATATGGGTTGGATGAATGACACATTGAATTTCTTCAGAACTCTGCCGTTTTGCAGAGGCGACCAGTATCACAAGCTGACATTCTCCATGATGTATTTTTATAATGAGAGATACATGCTGCCACTCTCGCATGACGAGGTTGTACATGGCAAGGCAACCATAGCCCAGAAGATGGCGGGATCATATGAAGAGAAATTCCCAAATGCAAAGGCGCTCTACGCCTACATGTATGCGCATCCGGGCAAGAAGCTTAACTTCATGGGTAACGAGATAGCCCAGCTAAGAGAGTGGGACGAGAAGCGTGAGCAGGACTGGGATATACTGAAATACCCAAACCACGATTCATTTAACAGATTTATAAAAGATTTGAATAAGCTCTATCTGAAAGAGCCTGCGCTGTCAGGGTGGGATGATGATCCTCACGGGTTTGACTGGATACTCTGTGGCAAAGAGCAGGATGTTGTATATATATTCCAGAGAGTTATTGAGGAAAATAAGATAGTAGTAGTCATGAACCTATCAGGAAATACATACAGGGATTATCATTTCAGATACGGCGAGGGCAATTCCATGAAAGTTCTCATGAACACGGACTGGAATAAATACGGTGGAAACACTAAAGACACCGTGAAGAGTATCAAGGGCGTATGCGGTGACTTCGGCTTTGATCTTCCGGCTCTGTCTGTAATGTATTTAAAGCCGGTGGATTAGTAAAAAGGAGAGATTATGATATTAGATGTAAGCAACCTTAGCCATGGATTTGGTGACAGGGCAATATTTGAAAATGTGTCATTCAGACTTCTGGCAGGCGAGCATATAGGGCTTGTCGGCGCAAATGGTGAAGGTAAATCAACCTTCATGAATATAGTGACGGGCAGTCTCATGCCGGATGAGGGTACAGTGACCTGGGCGAAGAATGTGAAGGTCGGATATCTGGATCAGCACACGGTTCTTGAGCCGGGCATGACCATAGGCGGAGTGCTGAGGGATGCGTTCTCCAGACTTTTCGATATGGAGAAGAGGATAAATGAGATATGTGACAAGCTGGCGGAGGTCACTGACGAGGATGAGATGAACACTCTTCTTGAGGAGATGGGACTTCTTCAGGATCTTCTGGACAGCCATGACTTCTATATAATAGATTCGAAGGTTGAGGAGGTTGCCAGAGCATTTGACCTGTTGCAGCTTGGACTGGACAAGGATGTAACTGAGCTGTCGGGCGGACAGAGAACCAAGGTTCTGCTGGCGAAGCTTCTGCTTGAAAAGCCGGAGATACTTCTGCTCGACGAGCCTACGAATTATCTTGATGCACACCATATAGAGTGGCTCAAGAGATACCTTCAGGAATACGAGAATGCGTTTATTCTTATATCCCATGACATTCCGTTCCTGAATTCAGTTGTAAATATCATATACCATATGGAGAATTGTCAGCTGGGCAGATATGTCGGCGATTATGACAAGTTCCAGGAGGTGTATGCGGTGAAGAAATCCCAGCTTGAGGCTGCGTACAGAAAGCAGCAGCAGGAGATATCTGAGCTGAAGGATTTTGTGGCGAGAAATAAAGCCCGGGTTGCCACAAGAAATATGGCTATGTCCAGACAGAAGAAACTTGACAAGATGGATGTCATTCAGCTTGAGCGTGAGAAACCGAAGCCTGAGTTCAACTTCAAGGAAGCGAGAACCTCTGGTAAGGTCATATTCGAGACTGATGATCTGGTGATAGGTTACAGCAAGGACAAGCCGCTTTCCAAACCGATGAATCTCCGCATGGAGCGCGGTGACAAGATAGCCATCACAGGAACGAATGGTATAGGAAAGACGACATTCCTGAAGAGTGTGCTTGGACTTATCCCAGCTATATCCGGCAAGGCGCAGCTTGGCGACTATCTGCACATTGGATACTTTGAGCAGGAGGTCAAGCCGAGCGAGAATACATGCCTGCAGGAAATCTGGGAGGAATTCCCGGGATATACCCAGTATGAGGTACGTGCGGCTCTTGCCAAATGCGGACTTACCACCAAGCATATCGAGAGCAAGGTGAAGGTCCTCTCGGGCGGCGAGCAGGCGAAGGTGAGACTTTGCAAGTTAATCAACACTGATACAAATGTGCTTCTGCTTGACGAGCCGACAAACCATCTTGACGTTGATGCCAAGGATGAATTGAAGCGTGCTCTTTCCGAGTATAAGGGGTCTATACTTCTGGTATGTCATGAGCCTGAATTTTATGATGGCCTTGTGACAGACGTGTGGAATCTGGAGCAGTACACGCTGCTCCAGTGATCAGATATTATAAAATTGTCAGGTTCAAATAGATTTTTTGAACCTGGCAATTTTTTAGCGTAAATTTGACTAATCGCAATTCCTATATTATTCTATATAGGACAGTTTAATATGGTAAAGTGCTAAAGATAAATGCGCACTCAGCGCAGAAATAGATACATCTGCTCAAAAAGTACTGTATAATCGTACGGATATAGACGCAGGTGAAAAATAATATTAGGATGGAGCTGTTAGATGAATATACTTGAGAGTTTAAAGGATAAATTACTTGTTGCAGACGGGGCATTTGGAACCTGTTATGTGGGAATGTACGGAGAGCAGGGAACTGTGGCCCCTGAGCTTGCAAACATGCGCCACCCGGAGCGGGTACTTGAAATCCATAAAGAGTATGTGAAGGCGGGAGCCGGGCTTATAAGGACAAATACATTTGCGGCAAATACAGCGAGCCTTGATGCTGACACGGATTATGTCATTTCAAATGTGCGTGCGGCGGTAAAGCTTGCGAAGCAGGCTGCGGACGGCGAAGCTGGAACGGATCACAAAAAGGTATACATTGCCGGAGATATAGGCCCAATACCTGCGGATGCCGGTCTCACACTGAATGAAAGGGTGTCACAGTACAAGCTGCTGGGTGAGGCGATGCAGGACATGGGAGTGGATATCATCTGGTTTGAGACATTTCCTGAGTTCAATGTGCTCGAGCCTGTGGTGAAGCACCTGAAGGCAAGAAAGAACACGCCGGTCATGGTGTCGTTCTGCGTGAACCAGTTTGGGTACAGCAACTGTGGATTTTCGGCAAGGGCATTGCTCTCCCAGGTGGCAGGAAATCAGGACGTGGACTGTGTTGGATTCAACTGCGGAGTTGGTCCGTACCATATGCTTCAGCTTCTGAAAAAGCTGGATATAGACTGCGGAAAGCCTGTATCAGTAATGCCGAATGCGGGATACCCGAAGTTTACACAGAGCAGACTGGTGTTCAATGACAACAAAGAGGGATTCATAGATAAGATCCAGGACATAGCGGCGCTTGGTGCAGATATCATAGGAGGATGCTGCGGAACAAATCCTGAATACATACATCAGATCATGGAACGGGTGAAAACCGGAGATATTGCAAAGGCTGCCAAGGTTCATGTGGAAAAGGTACAGGCTGACAGTGCTGTAAAGGACAATTTCCTCAAAGGACGTCTGGAGCGTGGCGGGGCAGCCACAAAAAATGCCGACGGACACAAGCACAAGCTGATTGCTGTGGAGCTGGCACCTCCGGTGGATGTCAATGATCAGAAGCTGCTTGATGCAGCCCATATACTTAAGCAGTCACATGTGGATGTGGTGACATTCCCTGATTCGCCATCGGGGAGAACCAGAGCGGATTCCATACTCATGGCGGAGAAAGTGCATAAGGAGACAGGACTTAGGGTCATGCCGCATCTGTGCTGCCGTGATAAGAATGCCATAGCCATAAGGGGAAGCGTGCTCGGTGCACAGCTTAATGGCATAAAGGATTTCCTTGTCATAACAGGTGATCCGGTTCCGGTCATGTTCAGACAGACGACCAGGAGCGTGTTCAACTTTGATTCAGTCGGAATGATGAAGCTGCTGCAGTCTATGAACGAAGAGGTGTTCAGCGGGGATAAGATCACCTACGGCGGAGCGATCAACCAGAACAGACTTAACACAAAGTTTGAGATAGACAGAATAAAGAGAAAGATGGAAGCCGGGGCTGAATTCTTTCTGACACAGCCGGTGTTCTCCAGAGAGCAGGCACAGATCCTCAGAGACATGAAGGCTGAGACCGGCGCGACAATACTTGTGGGAATCATGCCGCTTGTCAGCAGGAGAAATGCCTTGTTCATGAAAAATGAGATGGCGGGCATAGAGATCCCGGACGAGATCATAGAGAGATACAGTGGAAATGCCACAAGGCAGGAAGGCGAGGAGTGCGGCATACAGATCGCCAGAGATATACTTGAGTACACTTCGGATTTTGCAGATGGATATTACTTCTCGTTCCCATTCAACAGAGTACATATGCTGGCACATATCGTTGACTAAAATGTGAGTCAAGGTTATTATGGAATAAGCGGTGTTGCCGGGGAAAACAGGGATTCTGGAGCAGCGCTATATAGGAGAGGCACTGTTATATATACAGTAGATAAAATACAGGATGCGCGGGTGCGCAGAAAGGAACAGACATGGATTACAATAGTTTAAGTCTTAAGATGCATGAGGAGCACAAGGGTAAGGTAGAGGTAGTGTCCAAGGTGGCAGTGAAGAACAGAGACGATCTGAGCACGGCTTACACACCGGGCGTTGCAGAGCCTTGCAGGAAGATCCGTGACAATAAGGCTGACGTATACAAATATACATGCAAGGGCAACATGGTTGCCGTGGTATCAGACGGAACAGCGGTTCTCGGCCTGGGAGATATAGGACCTGAGGCAGCTATACCTGTAATGGAAGGAAAGTCCATACTCTTCAAGGAGTTCGGCGGAGTTGACGCATTCCCTATCTGCCTTGACACAAAGGATGTGGATGAGATCGTTGAGACAGTAAAGCGCATTGCACCTGTATTTGGCGGAATCAATCTGGAGGATATATCAGCTCCAAGATGCTTCGAGATAGAGAAAAGACTTAAGGAAGAACTTGACATTCCTGTATTCCATGACGATCAGCATGGTACAGCTATCGTTGTGTCAGCAGGACTCATCAATGCGTTAAAGCTTGTCGGCAAGCCGTTTGACGAGGCAAATGTGGTTATCAACGGAGCGGGTTCTGCAGGTATATCAATATGTAAGCTTCTGCTTCAGCTCGGTATAGGCAATGTGGTTCTTGTGGACAGGCAGGGTGCTCTGTGTCCTGGACAGGACTGGATGAATCCGGCACAGGCAGAGATGGCAGAGATTACAAACAAGGACAGACAGACAGGTTCTCTTGCCGAGATAATGAAGGGTAAGGATGTATTTGTCGGAGTTTCAGCTCCAAATATCGTGACAGCAGAGATGGTTGCATCTATGGCAGCAGATCCTATAGTATTTGCCATGGCAAACCCTACACCTGAGATCATGCCTGAGGAAGCGGCAAAGGGCGGAGTAAGAGTAATGGCGACGGGCCGTTCGGATTATCCAAACCAGATTAATAACGTTCTAGTATTCCCGGGAATATTCAGAGGTGCCCTGGACGCCAAGGCAACAGGCATAACTGAAGAGATGAAGATGGCAGCAGCCAAGGCTATCGCATCCATTGTAACAGATGATGAGCTCAAGGAGGATTACATCATTCCTGGAGCATTTGACGAGAGAGTTGCTAAGGTGGTTGCCAAGGCTGTAGCTGACGAGGCAATAAAGCTTGGAATTACAAAATAAGAATAAAAATAAAGTTTTTCGAAATATTTAGTAAATAAGTGTACTAAAAATCGCATCTTATGTGGAAAGTCCGCATGGGATGCGGTTTTTTATTTTGCGATTTTATTGTAAAGTAATATTGTTGTCCGCGGGGACGGATAGGGAGGAGAAAAAATTGAACAGTGTTATTATTGGGCAGAGAATAAAGGATGCCCGCAAGTCTATGAACCTCACACAGAAGGAGCTGGGGTATCTTATCTATGCAGATGGCAAATATATAAGCCGTCTTGAAAATGGCGGAAGTCTGCCGAGCCTGAAGCGGCTGGTGCTGTTGTCGAGGGTGCTTAACCGCACATGTGATTATTTCATATGGGATATCGATGTGATGGAGGAGGATATGACTCCGAGGGAGGAAATCGTTATCCGGGATGAACAGGAGCGGAAGCTTCTGCAGCTTTGGAGGGAGATATGCTGAAGATTGCTGTGTACAGTGAGGAGAAAGTAATGAGCCCGTTGTTGCAGGAGTACATGGGTATATGGCAGAGAGATGCGGGATGTGTGTGCGCTGTGAGATATTATGACAATGTGCATGCGATCATGGTCGACATGGATCTTGAAGGAATTTACGATGTAGTGGTGGTGTATCGTTCCTGGGATGTGGCCGATGTCTTGAAAAAAGACCGCAGGGTAGGTAGTCTCGTGATGATAGCAGCAGGAATAAACCGGAGATTGTATGATATCCAACCGTGTTATATTCTGTATGAACCTGTTAATGCGGCAAATTTCAAAAAGGTGATGACGATGGCGGTTGAGGGGAGCCGGGATGAGAGAAGATTCACATTTGTATCCGGAAGGGTGAGATACAGTGTAGATACCCGGAGCATAATGTATTTTGAAAGCGAACTGCGTCGCATAAATCTGGTCACAACGGAACAAAAATATGTTTTTTATGGAAGTATTGGCGAGATGGAAAAGCGCATGAAGGTGGGCTACGGGGGATTTATCAGACCACATGAATCCTATCTTGTAAATCCGGATCATGTGAGCAGATGCACGGCTCATGAAATGATACTGACAAATGGTAAAAGTATACACATCAGCGCAACAAGACGCGCTGATGTGAAAAGATACTACAGTGAACTGATCAATTGCTAGTTGTTAGAAGATCAAATATATCTGAGTAATTCTATGTTCAGTCTGCCCTTCCGGGTTGCGCTGCCTGTCTCGACAAATTCATATTTGCCATATCCACGTATTGAAAATACGTCGCCCGGTTTTAACTGGTAGCTGCTGTTTTCGTACAACCTGTTGTTTAGTGAAAATTTCTTTTCCCTGAACAACAGGGATGTGCTGCTTCTTGAAAGGCCTGTTATTGTGGCGGTCACTGCGTCCGCTCTTGCAGATGCCGCGATTATGTGCAGAGGTTCCTTTTTTATCTGTATCTCATCAGTATCCTGGGTGCTGCAAAAAGTACATTTTACATTTGTGTGCCTTATCTTTGTCAGATTTTCTGCGATATAATCGGCAACAGTGTCCACACAGAATATATAGGCATTGTTGTGCTTGCCAGAATGAGTGGATTCGGTGACCAGTATATCGCCCACCATCTCCCTCTCAATGCCAAGATTCATAAGTGCCCCAAGGAAATCCCTGTGGTTCAGATCGTCTGAGAATTTGTCCGAAACAGCGGAAACCTTCATGGTGCAGATGGGAAAAGCCGGTGCGTAGCCGCAGTCGGCTTCATTTCCAAAGGCGATCATAACGCGGTCGCAGGATTCCCTGCCTCCAAAGATGGTATATCCTGCAAATGACAACTGTTCAAGATTACTGTAAAATACTTCCATGTCTGCAGCACTCAGAAAATTAGTATATGTATATCTGTTCTGGCGGAAGGCGGCATTTGCCAGATCCTTTAACCGCCCCTTTAGAATATCGTTTTCATTCATAGCATGTCCTCCGAGATCATTGACTTCTTACTATTATATTACAACACTCCGATCTTCGCCAACAGTCAAACGAATTTGACAGCTTTGCACGATAATCTGAAATTTATTGTTGCGAAAAGTGATCATAATGAACAATAAACCGTTCAAACGTGAAAAAAACAATCATTTTGCATTCAAAAATCTTCTAAAAACTATTGAAATGCGCAACTGTTGATAAATTACCACAAAAAAAAGCCTTCGTTTTATAAATTTTTGCGTATTTACAATTTCAAAGTGTTTTGATAGTATATGGGCATAACAAGGAGATGAGTTGTGATCAACAAGCCTTCTGGTTATAAAAAAGACAATCACTTATATTTTGATAGACGGAGGGTTCCCTTAGCACGAAATTCGTAGAAATCCCTTTATACGATGTAATGTAACCCCATAACCCCAAACCCCAAAACATAGGAATCCTCCACTCCCCCCTTCTTAACAGCCTGTCGCATAAGCGACGGGCTGTTTTTATGTTCTGAAAAACAGGGGGATTTAGAGTTTCATATTGGATGCGCTTATGGCGTTACCGAGTTCTGTGAGACTTTCCACGAAGGCTGCGTATTTGCATATGTCAGTCATCTTAGATTTTCTTTTGCTATTTCCGAGAATGCTATAGATATAATCTCTTGACTGTTCGATTATATATGTTGGCGTTGTGTCGTGCTCGTTGTTGAATAACATGGATTTGAAGTTCTGAAAAAAAGAATAAATTTCATAATCTATAGAATTGTCATTCCGCTGCATGTATTCGAGAAGCATATCGATATAGCGCAAAGCTGAGTGTACGTACAGGATAGAGTTTTCGTTTATGTACAGTACGGTTTCCGGCACAAAGAAAGATGGATGTGCGAAACCTTTTATGCTGTGCAGGGCTTCCATTTTCTGGGTGGCTGACTGGTTGAACGAGTAACGGTTTTTGTATTGTTCAATGATAGAGAGCGTGTCCGCTGAATTATTTTTTGCTATTACGCGCCGTCTCTCGTTGATGTACAGTTTTAACTCCAATAGAAGAAAATATATATCCGGGGATGAAAAACGCTGCGAGTTTTTGATATACGGAAATGAACCTGTCATTCTTCTGAAAAATGAGTCTGCTGTGGCATAATTGTTTATTATGCTGATGGCTGCATCTACATTGAAATTCTGGACAAATTCCCTGGTTGCGGGCTGATACACTGTCTCGTTGTCAATGCGGGATACATAGGAACTAAGAAAGATTATCTTCTCTTCTGCGGTGAGTTCGTATCCGTTGAGGTTACAATAATTGATGGCGGAACAGGGGGCATCGGTTTGTGTTTCGGCATTGTTTAAGTCTGTCATAATGATCTCCTTTGTTTTTGTATGGATAAAAATGTAGCACTTTAACGCGATAAGTGGTAGGATATTTATGGATACAAAATTGTACAATATGTATAATTTTATAATGTATGAATAGCTAGAAGAATCAAGGGTTTATGCTGTGTACGACAATTGTGAGAGAGCCTTTAGGGGCAATTTAGGGGCAAAAAAATAAAAGATGACCATTCAGTGTGAAAACTGAGTGGTCATTTTTTTTAGTTGATAATTGATATTGTGTCGACAGCCGCATTGTCTTTTTGCTTCATTTTTTTAGTGATATGAATGTAAATAGCTTTTGTTATTTTGTCATCGTGATGTCCCAATCGACGGGATATCTGTTCTGCTGACATAGTTTCTGCCAGAATCGATGCGTGTGTGTGCCGCAGCTTGTGCGGAGTTATCTCTCTGCCAAGAACTTCAGAGGCGGCTGTCTTCAAGTGTAGGTTATAGGTTCCATAGGATAAATAGCCGCCTGTCTTCAAGTGCGGCATAAAAAGTGTGCTTTTAATTCCATTTTCAAACATTGTTTCTTTTCGCCAAAGTCTGAGTTTTTTTATAAGTAAGAGAAGCTCAGGCTGTATATGAAGATTTCTGATTGAATCACTTGTTTTGGCTGACGTTGCGTATTTGGTTGCAGGGTAGTAAGTCTTGGTAACACGAATAGTTTTAGATGTAATATCCACATCTGAATCTTCAAGTGCCACAAGCTCCCCAATCCTCATGCCTGTAAGAATCAGGAAATAGGATATATAGTAGTCCTGCCAGTGGTTATTGTCTATAAAGTAATTAAGTAATTTTGTTATCTCATCATGTTCAAGATATTCATTGCTGATGTCATATACCTCTGGTATTTCGTCGGAGCTCTCTTCGCTGATATAGTCAAGTTTTAATAGTATATCATGATTTGAGTGATAGTCGTTTTTCACCCCCCATTTTAGAGCGAATTTCAGATATTTTATATAGCTGTTTATTGTGCTGATTTTTTTACCGGTAGCAAGAAGTTGATCATATATATAGCGGGGAGAAAGTTTGTCAACGAGTACATCATTACCGATTGTGCTTACACAACGATATATATATGATTTCTCAGTTACAATTGTACTTTCTTTCCTCTTGCACTGCCGTAATGATGCTATATAAGCATCAGCCAGCTCCCCTAGCGTTGTATCAGATCGGACAGGAGAGGAAGTCTCGGCTTTCTCAATCTTCCCGGCAAGGATCCTTGCCGCCTTGTTTCTGTTCTGAGGTGATGCCTTAGGCATCGTCACGGTGACCTTCTTCACCTTCTCTGTGAGCGGATCTGTGTACCTCTCACAATACTTGACTGTTCCATTTTTTTGTATTTCTGACCACATAATATCAACTCCTATCTAAAAATAGGCATAAAAAATAAGCCTATCAAAAGTGGAAGGCTTATGGTATAATGTAGTTTGTTAATTGTGAGTACCTATAAGCCTTCGGTTTGTGGGTAACTTCCCTCAGGTGTTCCACCACCTGGGGGATTTAATAACAAGTCCTTAGCAACGTCCTCCCGCTATGAGGGAAGTGACAACGCTCTGGACTTTTATTTATTTTTACCAATCATCTTCTTAACAGCTTTATCAAAGTCTGACTCTATTTTTTGGTTTTTGTTGAACAACGAATATTCTTTCTCTGCTTTAGCTTTTGCAGCCTTTGAGGATATATATCCCTTGTCAGGCAGAATATTATATCTTCTGAATGTAAGAAACTCATTTACACTATTGGCAAACTCTTCCATGGTAAATGTGTTCTCACGTTCTATAAGGTCTTCAATATAATCAAAATATCCGGTAACAGTACGTTCAAGCTGACGAATTTGCTTTTCGTCAAGATAGTTCTTTGCTATAGAGACATCGGATTTTAAAACTCTGCCATCTGGGGCGTTTTTCCATGTAACAAGTCCCATGTGCTCTTTTGTGTGATCGGCAGAGGTATATACTTTTTCAGCAGCAGTTTGTCCAGTGATTGCATAATGAAATTTATTTTGTACCATTGCGTAAAAGTCATGAGTGATCTGTGAATTTTTATCATAATCTATACTGCACTCTGCGAATATATCTGTAATCTGTTGCCATATTCTGCGTTCGCTGGCTCTGATCGAACGAACTCTTTCAAGAAGTTCTCTAAAGTAATCTTTGCCAAATGCGGTTTTGCCCTGTTTAAGACGTTCATCATCCAATACAAAGCCCTTTGTTATATATTCTTTTAAAATGTTGGTTGCCCATATTCTAAAGTGTGTAGCTCGTATGGAGTTGATTCTATATCCTACCGATATTATGGCATCCAGATTGTAAAACATAGTCTCTTTTGATTGGGTTTTGCCGTCTAATGCTCCATGTGGAGTGGTTGTTTCCATTTTGGAAATAACCACTTCCTTGTTTAATTCGCCATCGGCAAATATGTGAGACAAATGCTTATTGATGGCTGGAATCTGGACACCAAATAACTCAGCCATACCTTTTTGTGTGAGCCATATGGTATCGTCCTTTATCAAAGCATTAACAGATACATCCTCTTGTTCTGTTTTATATAAGAGAAATTGAAATTCTTGCATAAGTATATCCCTTCATTTGTTAATTATTTTTGCAATCCATGTGCATAAGCCTCAATAACATCGACAGAGCCTTTGTTGAAGTCGTCCCTGTCTATGTGCCCGATAGCGTGGATATAAGCGTCATTTAGCTGTTCCTGAGTGAATCGTGAATTGAGGAAGATAGTGTAAGAGCCATCTTCGTTACTGGTCACGGTTTCTTTAATCTTGGTAGATTTTAAATCCATCATCTGTACGTTTATATATTCCAAAGAAATCATCCCTTTCAAATGTAATCAGAAAAACAATAACAAAATCAGTGGGATGTTTTATGTGCATTATCGTTTCTCTTTATTCTTGAGAGCCATGAGCATTGTGTGAACTGTCTCCAAGTCCTCTGGCTCTGCATCCCTTGCGGCATCGAAGAGAAGAGAGAGCTGCTTGTTCTCGAATATCTCTTGTGCCTTCTGAGCTGTTTCATCGTCAAAGTAATATGTAGGCTTGGCTGGTTCTTCATCCATGTCGAATCCCATCAACCACATAGCATTTACTTTTAAAACTTTTGCAAGTTTCGGTGCTGATATGTTAGATGGTTTATGACTACCATTAACATATTGGCTTATGGAGGCTTTGCTAACTCCACTTCTATCCGCAAGTTCTTGTGCACTCATATTTATATTATTCATAGCTTGTTTTAATCGGTTAGCAGTTGTTGGCCATTTCATATACTAAACCTCCTCTATCTATATATGCATATTTTATATTTGGATTATACAACAACGTTTAACTAAAATCAAACAAAAAGTTAAAAAACTTTAAACTTTAGGGTTGACAACTGAGTTAAACAGGGTTAAACTAGCATTAAAGTTAAACGAGGTTTAACAAATGCGAATGGAAGGAGGTACGACAATGCCATATCAGTATGACAAGCTGAGAGGAAGAATAATAGAGAAGTACGGAACGCAGGGTAATTTTGCCAAGGCATTGGGATTATCAAGTAATTCTGTATCAAAGAAGTTGAACTGTAGAACTGGATTTACTCAGGAAGAGATGAACAAGTGGGCTGAACTACTTGACATTGATTTAAAGGACTATCCAGCGTATTTTTTTGCTTAGGAAGTTAAACGGAGTTTAACCAATAAGAGAAAGGAGAGACATAGTTGATAACCAAAGAAAAAGCAGAGCAGATAATCGCTCTTGCGGAAGGTATGACACATGCAGAGTGGAGCAGAATCAACCATATCGTTGTGACTGGTTTTGAGACACAAGAAGCCAAGTTAACCTTTGAGCCACCAAAGGAACTTGACCTCCTGCTTAAACAGAATTTTATTCCTTGACAATCTGAATAAATGCTGGATTTATTCGATAGTCTTTGCCCTGGTACTGGATATGAATGTAATCGTACTCAAAGCATTTTGCATATCGTGAACCATTTTCATATTTCAAGTTCTCTTTGAAATATGTAACAGGATCCTGGCAATCTGCAACGGTAGCAGTTTCGGTTATATCTACCCATTCGCCAAGTAAGCAAGCATAAATTCGCATAGTTTCACCTTCTTTCGTATGGATTGATGCTAAAAGCACCTAATGAAATTATAGGGTGGAATGATGGAGACGACAAGGAGAAAGGAGGGAAGAAATGCTCAAGAAGATATACACAGAGCTTGTACAGATAAGAAAAGAGCTCCAGACAATCAGAAAGCTACTGGAGCCAAAGCCGAATCCTGTTGTCGTAATTCAGAAAGAGTATGGAGAGGAACCAAAGAAAAGATGTTGACCACGATCATTGGCATAGCCATTGGAACATTTGTCGGAAGGTTGATTTTCGACATTTGGAAATCAAGAAGAAAAGGAGATAGGAACGATGAAGACAAAGAAACTTAAGAAAGAAGTGGACAAGACGATAAAGTACCTGTGCAAGAAGGTTAGAGACGATAACTATATGTGTGACTACAAGGATTCCATGGCACGGACTCTTGACTCCATGATGAAAACAAGAGCCCGGCTTGGTAAGTCAAAAAAGACTAAGTAAGAGATTATCTAAGCTTTACGTTTACATTACAAGCTTTAATAGCTCTTTTAGATATGTTGTCATACAAAGCTACGATCTCTTCAATGGTCTTGTCTGATAAGTCCTGGTTCTGAAGGTAAAGCAGTGTCAGTGCATCAGCCTTAGTAGCAGGAAATGTCTTGAAAGTTTCCATAGTTGCGCTCCTTTCTATGTATTTGGTTATAAACATATGTTCATACCAGTATATATATCGTATCTAAATACAAGGAGGTAGTCAAGTGGATAAAAGTGAAATATTACAGGCCGTTGAGAGAGAAAGAATCAGACAGGGCATGTCAAAGCGTAAATTGGCTGAAAAGGCAGGATTTACCGACAGGAGCTTGTACATGTGGGAATCAGATAAGAGAGGAATGACATTGACCAATGCCGACAGCTTACTAAAAGCGGTTGGGCTGAGGCTGGTCATAGAGAAAGGAGAGTGAGAGTGATGAGCAGGGCGGTCAAAGACATACAGGTAATAGGTGTCAGGGAGATTGGCCGGTTGCCGTACATAAGCAAGGCGAAAATGATGAAGATATTTGAGATGTCATTATCTACAGCAACCAGACGTATAGCAGATCTTGACAGATATGTCCAGTCTGGCAGATATGGACCATACACCATACTGGATGGTGCCGGAGTAACAAGGGTCAATGTGCTTGCCTTGGTGGATTATCTGAAGTACAAGAAACAGCTTGACGCTGGCAGACGAGTGCCGCCGTTCGACATAAATAAGGTAGCAAAAGAAGCCGTCATAAACTGGGATGAATTAGATCCCTGACAGTAAAAAAGCACCTTTGGAATAGCAGTTCCGCCGGTGCAAATAAGAAATAACTCAAGAAAATCATAGCAGAAAAGGGGAAGAAAAGCAATGAAGAGGAGAAACATGGACACAAAGGTTATAAGTGCATCATGCCTGGTTGCCATGGCTGCGGTACTTGTAAGACTCATATATAAAATGGCGACAGACTTTAGGTGGTTTATGACCATATCAACAGGAATGCTCATCTTATACATTATTGGCACTATGGCAATAGAGCTGGGATTGTATTACATAGTCCTTGCCATGAAGGACATAGACGATGCAAGGGAAGCCATGGAGGATAGGCTGAATGGTTGAAATGAAGGTGCTCGGAAGTCATGAAGAGTGGCTTAAGGCAAGAACCAAGATAGGCGGGTCGGATGCCTCGGCGATCTTTGGGATGAGCCCATACAAGACCAATGTGGATTTGTTCAAAGAGAAAGCCTACGGCATAGAGCCTGAGGACATATCAGATAAGCCTTATGTCAAGTATGGAACAGAGGCAGAAAAGCATCTGAGGGAGTTATTCAAGTTGGATTATCCACAGTATCAAGTTGGATATGTGGAAAACAACATGTTCACGAATGATAAGTACCCATGGGCGCATGCAAGCCTTGACGGATGGCTTATGGACCGGGATGGACGCAATGGTGTGCTTGAGATCAAGACCACAGAGATCCTGCAGTCAAGTCAGAAGAAAAAATGGGATAACAGAGTGCCAGATAACTATTACATACAGGTGCTTCATTACTTGATGGTGACAGAGTTTGAATATGCGGTACTCAAGGCACAGCTCAAGTTTGAAATTGATGGAGAGGTATATTTGCAGACCAAACACTATCCGATAGAGCGGTCGGAGGTAGAGGATGACATCCAGTATCTTATTGATGCTGAGAGAGAGTTCTGGGAGAGCGTACAGGTGAAGAAAGAGCCGCCGCTGATACTTCCGGAGATATAGGAGAGATGCAATGTATTACAACGAATGTCCACAGTGCGGTGCTTGCCTGGACCCGGGCGAACACTGTGACTGCGAGGAAGAGAGACAGCGACAGACAGCACGCATTATGGCAATGGTGCGAGAGAACAAGAACAGTAACCAGTATGAGCTGGTGCTGAATTAGGAGGTAAGAAATGGAATTAAGAGTTAATGAGGTAGCGATACCAGAGAAGATTGATTTTAACTATGAGGAGCTCAAGGCTGAGCTTACATCTAAGGTCTCATTTTATGAGACGCTTGTCTACACAGATGGCCAGATCAAGGATGCAAAGGCAGACAAGGCCAATCTGAACAAGCTGAAGAGAGCCCTCAATGATGAGCGCATCAGAAGAGAGAAAGAATACATGCAGCCGTTTAATGTGTTTAAGGCTCAGATCAACGAGATCATAGGCATTATAGACAAGCCTATAGCGGTGATAGATGAACAGGTCAAGGCATTTGACGAGAAGCGCAAGGCAGAGAAGCAGGAAGCCATTGAAGAGTTGTTTGCGACTATCGGTTTTCAGAATTTTGTCACGTTGGAGAAGATCTGGGATCCGAAGTGGTTAAATGCTTCGGTGTCAATGAAGAGTATCGAAGATCAGATGAGGTCAAAGATGTATGAGATCGGCAACGGAGTGCTTACACTCAGTCAGCTCCCGGAGTTTGGCTTTGAGGCTACAGAGGTATTTAAGGAGACATTAGACATTAACAAGGCCATTTCTGAGGCTAAGAGAATGTCAGAGATTGCCAAGGCAAAGGCAGAAGCTGAGGCAAGGAGAAAGGCTGAGGAAGAGTCACGAAAAGCAGCAGAAGAGGCAAGACGAAAGGCTGAGGAAGAGCGCAAGGCACAGGAAAAGGTTGCCGAGGAGCAGAGAGCCGCAATGGCAAAGGCTATGACACCACCAGAGGAGGTACAGCCGACACCAGTACAGGAGTCACAGCCGGAACCACAGAAGATGGTAGTCAAGTTTGAGGTAGAACTTACAACGGATGATGCAGCAGCCTTGAGAGAGTTCTTCCAGAGCAGAAATATAACATTTAGAGCGATTAAGTAGGAGGTAACAAGATGATTAAGTCAGAAACAGGAACAGTATCAATGAGAGGAACAACACCGGTTCTTGTATCGGAGTTGGCATTTATGGTGAAGGGAATGAGAGAATCCTTTGCTAAAGAGTATGGAGAGTCAGCTGCAGAAGAGCTGATAAGCAGAGCAATGGAAGCATCCAGAGCTGAGGGAGACCTTGACGAGATTATGAAGGGGCTTATAAATGATACGTTTGACATATTGTCCAAAGCAAGAAGCAACAGGGACAACACAGGGAAAATGCCACAGGCTCTGAAAGAGGTACTGCACAAGATGTTAGAAGATATGATTATGCATTAGGAGGATCAAGATGATTGTATTAAATAAAGGTTCAGTACAGTTGGAAGGGTCAACAATAATGTTGATCGCTGAAATGATAACAGCCATAAGCGGAGTGCGATCTATCGTTGAAGAAGATTTTGGAACAGATGTGGCAAATCAGTTTATAGACAAGGCTGTAGAGATCGCAAAGTTAAATAGCAGCAACATTGATACGTTAGAACTGGAGACAGAGTTAATGAGTATAATAGCGGAGGTAGAAAATAATGGCAGTAAATAACAGTTTGGTAGCAAAAAGTAAAGCACAGCAGAATCTGGGAATTACAGAGTATCTTACAAAAGATGCAATCAAGAACCAGATCAACAAGGTGGTTGGTGGCAAGAATGGACAGAGGTTCATATCTGCTATCGTATCAGCATATAACACCAACCCTACACTTCAGGAGTGCACGAATCAGTCGATTCTTTCAGCTGCACTTCTCGGTGAGAGTTTACAGCTTTCACCATCTCCACAGCTCGGACATTATTACATGGTCCCATTCAACAATACAAAGACTGGTGTCAAGGAAGCTCAGTTCCAGATGGGATATAAGGGATATATTCAGCTTGCGATCCGTTCCGGTCAGTATAAGAGACTGAATGTTGTCGCTATCAAGGAGGGAGAGCTTGAGTATTTCGATCCACTCAACGAGGACATCAAGGTTAATCTCATGGTTGATGATTGGGACAAGCGTGAAGAGGCTGAGACCATCGGCTACTATGCAATGTTTGAGCTTGTGAACGGATTCAGAAAGACAATGTATTGGAGTAAGGCTCAGATGCTTGCTCATGCGGACAAGTATGCACCGGCATTCTACAAGGACGCTGGAAAGGTCAAGACAAAGTACGGAGAGAAGCAGAGAGTATCATATGCTGACTATGAGGCTGGCAATTATGATCCGAGAGATTCATGGATGTATTCATCATTCTGGTACAAGAATTTTGATGGAATGGCTTACAAGACAATGCTCCGTCAGCTAATCAGTAAGTGGGGAGTAATGAGCATAGCTCTCCAGAAAGCATTTGAGGGTGACATGGCAACCTTGGACGCTGAGGGACACCCTACATACGTTGAGAATGACAATGATGAGTATGTGGAAGCCACAGCAACAGAGATGAATGAACCAGAAGCACAGGCTCCACAGGCAGAGCCACAGGATACTCAGAATAATGCTCAGAATACACAGAACAGTGTTCAGGATCCACAGCCAGCACCGGCAGAAAATCCACAGCCAGAGATGAACGCTGCCGAGGCGGCACTGTTTGGAAGTTTCAAGTAGGTTACATTGACATTACATTTAATACATCACAAGCACAGTAACGTAATGTCTTAGCATATATCCCTGTTGCTCTTATTTGAGGGCGGCAGGGGGAAAGGAACATTGATGGCTTGGAACAGGTCAAGAGCCAAGTACGGCAACAGGAAAGCTGTAATAGACGGCATCACATTTGACAGCGAAAGAGAAGCACACAGATACACAGAGTTAAAGATCCTTGAGAAAGCGGGCAAGATAACAGGCTTGCAGCTACAACGAGAATTTGAACTGATACCAGCTCAGAGAGAACACACGAATGAGATATATGAAAAAGGACCCAACAAGGGCAGATTCAAACCGGGAAAGCTCCTGGAGCGTAAGTGCTCATACATAGCGGACTTCGTTTACTGGGATGGATTTGAAATGGTTGTGGAAGATACAAAGGGCATGAGAACAAAGGAATACATCATAAAGCGCAAGTTGATGCTTTATAAGTATGGAATAAGGATCAAGGAGGTATAGATGATAAATGGCAGGCAGACCAACCAAAGCAGGACTTGATTACTTTGAATTGGATTGCCACATGGAAGAAAAGGTCAGATTGATACAAGCTGAATTTGGACTGAAAGGCTTTGCGGTACTTGTCAAACTCTATCAGAAAATCTATGGAGGATTTGGTTACTACTGTGAATGGACTACAGACTCGTTGTTGCTCTTTATGTCGGAGAACGGTTTACCGAGTGACAATAAAAATTTAATAGCAGATATAGTGGCAGCTTGTATCAGAAGGGACATTTTTTCAGAACAACTTTTTAATGATTTCAATATCTTAACATCTGAAGGGGTGCAAAAAAGATATTTGAATGCTACGTCCAAGCGAGAAAAGATTGAACTGAAAAAAGAGTACCTTTTAATTGCTGTACCCGAAAATAATAAAAAAGTGGTAATAAATTCAATTTTTGACGGAAGAAATTCGATAAATGGTGGAAGAAATACACAGAGTAAAGGAAAGGAAAGTAGAGAAGAGAAAAGGAAATTAGAGGAAACAAGATTAGACAATACACCCCTTATAGCCCCCTTGCAGGTGGCAAATGATGAGCCCAAAACGAAAAGAGTACGTAAGACCAAAGAGGATAGTATTCAGATTTTGGATAGGCTCATACTGAATTATTCCATGTCGGATTTTCTTTTGGAGAAAGTCAGAGAATGGATTGAGTATAAGGTTGCCAGAAAAGAGGATTATGTTGAACAGGGCATGAAGTCGTTACTAACCAAAATATCCAAGGAGGCACAGAAAAATGGAGATGCGGCGGTGGTAGATGTAATCGACCTGTCAATGGGAAACAGCTACAAGGGGATCTTATGGGATAAGATCAGCAAAAATAACAATCAGCAGCCATTTTCAAGAAATGGTGAGCGGGACATTTTAAATGAATGGAGGAGTAGTTGATGACAAGAGAAGATGTGCAAGATTTACTTGCTATGGTGCAGGCTACATATCCAAATTACAACCCTCCAAGCAGAACAGCAGCGGTCAATGCGTGGACTATGGCATTAGAGGAATACAGCAAAGATGAAATTGCCATGGCATTTAAGGTCTATATGCAAACAAATACAAGCGGGTTCGCACCAGCTCCCGGACAACTGATTGATAAAATTCACTCAATCACCAAACCACAGGAGCTGAACGAAATGGAAGCATGGGCATTGGTCAGCAAAGCAATTCGGAACAGTGCCTACAATTCGGTGGAAGAATATGCAAAGTTGCCTCCGGTGGTTCAGAAAGCAGTTGGACTTCCGAGCCAACTTCGGGTCTGGGCGTTAGATGAAGATTACAATGAGCAGGTTGTAATGTCGCAATTTCAGCGTTGCTATCGGACAGAGGTCGCAAGGGCACAGGAAATCTCCAAAATGCCAACCGAAGTAAGGCAGCTCATTCAGAATATCGCTCAGGGCTGTTCTACTGAAATAGACAATTTAAGGAAACATGCGATAAGTTCCTTGCCTGCAGGAAATGAAAGCAGAATTAAGGTACTGGAAGATAAGTCAGAGGGTGTTCCGATACCAGATAGGATTAGGGAAAAAATAGAGGAAATGAGGAAACGGTGAGGATCCTTGCCGATGATCTAAACAAATAACACACGAAAGGAGCCGAACCTCCGGCCGGGGTAATGCTATAGCGGGTTCCTGAGAAGTGAATGAACGAAGACTTAATAACGAGAATTTTTGGAGAGGATGGCGAACTTGACAGCCCGGACGAGGGCTTAGAGGAATACAAGAAGCGCAAGAAAGAAGCCAGGGAGAAGATGATAATGCTCCAGAGCCAGCCGTATGAAGTTAAGGTGCGGCGATCCAGACTTAGAGCTGAAGAGTTCATGGAGCAGATGCGGATACGAGACAAAACGGCTCATGTGAGTGTTGGCGGTCTTGACAGTATTACATTACACGTATTCCTGAAGTCGATAGGGATCAATGTTCCAGCGGTCTCGGTTTCATCTCTGGAAGATAAGAGTATACAGCGGGTACATAAAGCTCTTGGAGTGACAATCCTGAACCCACTCAAGACAAAAGTTGAGGTACTCAATGAAGTTGGGTTCCCGGTTATCAGCAAGAGAATAGCGGGAAAGATAGCGCTGCTTCAGAATCCGACTGAAAACAATAAGACAGTTCGACATGCAATAATCACAGGCGAATGTGGAGAGCTTGGACACTTCCGGAAGAACAGCCGCATGAAGTTGCCACAGAAGTGGCTTAACCTGTTCGGAGGATATGAGAACGAGAATGAAGGTGTTATGTATTACAAGCCAAATTTCAAGGTGTCAAATGATTGCTGCTACTGGCTGAAAGAGAAGCCATGCGATGACTGGGCTAAGGCTCATTCAAGCTATCCGTTCCTTGGCATGATGGCATCTGAGGGTGGACAGAGAGAAGAAGCTCTCACAGACCATGGATGCAATTACTATGGCAAGACAGTAATGAGATCAGCGCCATTTGCACCATACCTCAGAAATGACATATTGAGACTTGCTCAGGAGATGGACACTTGGTATCACGCACATACAGATGTGTTTGCAAAGCTTTATTATGAGCAGCCATACAGTAAGGATAAGGCTGGTAACACAATACCTTATGAACCGGTTGAGACAATCATACCGGCTATATATGGACGGATAGAGGATGACGGACACGGAAATCTCAGAACGACAGGAGCACAGAGGACAGGCTGCAGTATGTGTGGTTTCGGAATCCACATGGAAGAACGACCACACAGGTTTGACAGGCTCAGAGAGCGGAATCCCAAAGAATGGGAGTTTTACATGTATAGATGCTGCACGGATCCAGAGACAGGAGAAAAGTTCGGCTGGGGAAGAGTCCTAGATTATATCGGAGTACCGTGGGAAGATGTACCGGCGGTACAGCTGAGTATATATGATTACCCGGAGGTGCTGCCATGATAAACGGAGAGCTTATCGTTGATAACTTCGCTGGAGGTGGTGGAGCATCAACAGGAATTGAGATGGCTACAGGGTACAGCGTTGATATAGCTATCAACCATGACCCGGAAGCCATCAGGATGCATAAGGTCAATCATCCAAACACAAAGCATTACTGTGAAAACGTGTGGGCGGTTGATCCTGTGAAAGCCTGTGAGGGACACCCGGTAGCTCTTGCCTGGTTCTCTCCGGACTGCAAGCATTTCAGCAAGGCTAAGGGTGGGAAACCAAAGGATAAGAACATCAGAGGCCTTGCGTGGGTGGCCTGCAGATGGGCGGCACTTGTGAGACCAAGAGTAATCATGCTGGAGAACGTTGAGGAGTTCAAGACATGGGGACCGCTCAACAGAGGACATCATCCAATAAGGGCAAAACAGGGAGATACATTCAGGCAATTTGTAAAGCAGCTCAATAAGCTGGGGTATGAGGTACAGTTCAGAGAGCTTGTGGCGGCAGACTACGGAGCACCGACTAAAAGAAAAAGGTTCTTTATGATCGCAAGGTGTGATGGTGCACCTATCATGTGGCCAAAGCCTACGCATGCACCGGCAGACAGTGAAGAGGTCAAGGCGGGACTGCTCAAGCCTTATGTTGGGGCATATACACAGCTTGATTTCAGCCTGCCATGTCCGAGCATCTTTGATACATCAGAGGAGATCAAGGAGAAGTACGGCATTCGGGCGGTGAGGCCACTTGCACCAAAGACTATGCAGAGAATTGCAAGAGGGCTGAAGAAGTTTGTCCTGGATAATCCAGAGCCGTTCATTGTACCCATTGGATATGGAGAACGAAAAGGACAATCGCCGAGAGTTCACGACATTAAGAAGCCGTTGCCGACTATAGTAAGCAGTGGAAAGCATTATTTATGCGAGCCGAGACTTGCACCTATTATAGACAAAACGTATGGTGGAAATTATCAAGGTGGTGGGAGTAAAGCCGAAGACCCAATTGATACGATAACGACAGTGGATCATAACCGGTTGGTTGCAGCGACTCTTATCCAATACCATTCGGAGACAAATTCAGACGAGGTGCGAGGTCAAGGCATAGAGAATCCGATCATGACAGTGGACAGTTCAAACAGATATGGCCTTGTGACTTCGTTCCTCAGCAAGTTTTACAAGACAGGGATAGGACAGGATGAGAGAGAACCGCTGCATACAGTGACAACATCAGCCGGACATTTTGGAGAGGTAAGAGCATTCTTGATTAAATACTACGGAGAGGGTACAGGACAGGATATAGAACAGCCGCTTGACACAGTGACATCAAGAGACCGGTTCGGTCTTGTAACAATCCAAGGTGTTGAGTATCAGATCGTGGATATTGGTCTCAGAATGCTTGAGCCAAAGGAGCTATATGGATGCCAGGGGTTCCCAGATGATTACATCATAGATCATGACAGCACAGGTAAGACATATTCAAGAAGTGAACAGGTTAAGAGATGTGGAAATGCAGTTTGTCCACCTATACCGGCGGCGATGGTGAGGTCGAATCTTCCGGAGCTTTGTGTAAGAAAGAGGATGCCAAACATGAGGATCGGCGAAGAAGAGAACGGACAGTTGTGTTTTGTATAGATAGAGGAGGTATGGAATGAACGATTTGAAGATATTTGAAAATAAAGAATTTGGAGAGATAAGAACAGTAGTAAAAGATGGTGAGCCTTGGTTTGTAGGGAAAGATGTGGCGGAGATACTAGGACATAGTAATCCACAGAGGGCTTTGAGAGATTATATTGATGATGACGACAAAGGGGTGACAAAAATCGTCACCCCTGGAGGAACTCAGACAATGGCAATAATCAATGAATCAGGTTTGTATAGCCTCATCTTATCGAGTAAACTCCCAAATGCCAAGAAGTTCAAGAAGTGGGTGACAAGTGAGGTGCTTCCATCCATCCGCAAGAATGGCGGGTACATAGCCGGACAGGAAACCATGTCGGATGATGAACTTATGGCCAGAGCCTTACAGGTGGCTCAGAACAAGATACTTGAGAGGGACAAGCAGATAGAGACAATGAAACCAAAGGCAATATTTGCCGATGCCGTGGCAGCAAGTCACACATCAATTCTGATCGGAGACCTTGCAAAGCTGATAAGCCAGAATGGTGTCAACATCGGCCAGAAACGTTTGTTTAAGTGGTTACGTGATAACGGCTACCTCATCAAGCGTGAGGGCTCAGATCGGAATATGCCAACTCAGAGGAGCATGGAGATGAAGTTGTTTGAGGTAAAGGAAAGCACAATAAGCAACCCAGACGGATCAGTCAGGATCACCAGGACACCAAAGGTTACAGGCAAGGGACAGCAGTATTTTGTGAATAAGTTCCTTACGGAGTGAAAGGAGAGACTACATGACAGAATTTGAGATAGATGCAGCATTTAACACCATCTGCCGACCTGGGCGGGTGGTGAAGATCCTCACAAAAGGTGGGAAAGAGGAGAATGTCCCGGTGAGAGTTTGGAAGCGCTGGACAATCATTAAGGCATATGAGCACCATGTACTGATGCAGAGCGAAATGGGCTACCATGAGAGCTTCAGCAACACAGACATAAGAGAGATGATCAGGAAGGGGGAAATACGATGGAGATAGTACCAGAGAGAGCAGGAGGCTGCGAAAACTGCAAATACAGAGCCATGGACGAGACACAGGAGCCATGCGCACACTGTACCAAGAATGCGACGGATAACTATGAGCCGATGACCAACGGCGACTACATCCGGTCGCTTGGTGATGCGGATCTTGCGCAGATAATCATGTGTCCGAGTGAGGTTGGATTTGACGAGATTGGATTTGACGAGATTGTGTGTCAGAGGGGTAAGCAACATTGCATAGAATGTACCCGCAGATGGCTTGAGGCAGAAAGAGAGGTTGAGGAGGCAAGAAACACATCTGAACAGCTGAAAGTGGGTGAAAGCGAATGAGCGCAAGAAAAGGAAAGAACCTAAAGCGGGTGAAGAATCAGCTTAAACTGTTGACAGATACCACCACAAACACATCAATGCGGCGAGCACTAATCACAGCCCAGAAGTGTATTGATAAACAGATATCAAAGCCGCTGGAGTCATGGGGCGCATATCAGCGTTGTCCTAGTTGCGGAGTGGCATATATATATTTTGATAATTACTGTCCGGTATGTGGACAGAAAATTGATCGGTAGGAGGCAGAGAACAATGGCGATTAGAACATTATTACATATGCCGGATTATGGGAAAGGAGTAAAAAACGTATGAGTTATAGCAGCTTGATTGGAATTAAGGGAGATTACACAGGAGAGGTTATTTGCGCTTTTAAAAATTCATGGCTTTTCTCACCTGTAGTTATGAGGATTCTTCCAGATAAATACATTCCAGAGTTTATTACAACACCCTTTGGCTTTAAGAAAAGCATTATATCGGACATAACAGGAGAAGTATGTAGGTTAACAAATCACGAGGTAAATATCTGCAAGAATATGGCAGACAGAATTTGTTGGGAGCTTGTAAATCAGCAGATATTCTTCACGAAAGATAGACAACTTGTTTCTGATAGTATTAGAAAATTTGTTGAACAGAATACAGATTATGATAAATCGGACGAAGATGGACTGTCTGCTCTTGAAAGAGAAAATGTTATCGAAAGATTTAATGAAATTGCAGACAGCATTTTAGAGCTTGACGAAAGTGAGTACCCATTTTTTGTATTTAAAAATACGAGTTGCGATGATGAGGTGGAAAGATGGTTTGAGCGATATGATGATAAACAAGACGAATATTTAGAATGTTCTATGAAAGACAATATAGACAATTTCTATGCAGAATTTGTAATTATCGAAAATGGAGAAATTGTAAAATTTATTTCAAGCAGAGAATTTGAATATTGAATTAGGAAAGGAGCAGTAATGGAGAGATTAACAATTGATGAGATAATAGGGCATTGCGAAAGAAAGACAGAGCAATATGAACGATTTCACGAGAGAGAGTATTTTGAAACAATGCCGTTGACTAGTTCAGTAATAAAGGAATATTGGGAACATAGACAGGTTGCGGAATATTTAAAAAAGTTAAAAGATTATGAGGACTTAGAGGAGCGACTCAACAAGGTATATGGAGAGTGTGGTGGGCTATTGGAATCAATGGTTGAATTGCTTGAAAAACACTCTGGAGTTGATATTCCTGACGATACAGTTAAAGTACTTTTGATCACAAATGAATCGGTTGACTTTTATAAAAAATGTAAAAGTTTAGAGGAACAAGGCAGACTTATCAAGTTACCTTGCAAGATTGGAGATACAGTTTATCATGTTGTGCAAGGAAGAATCATTGAGGTTTCTAATGTTGATTTGTTTTTCTTATTGTTGTCGGTTGTCGAGAACAGGTTTAATAATTCGGTATTTCTCACAAAATCCGAAGCCGAGGCAAAACTGAAAGAATTGAGGGATGCTGAATGAATTGCGAGAAACGCTATGGTGTCTGGAATATCAAAAAGAAAGAATTTCAATTTGGTATTTGCGAACCAAGCAAAACAAGAGCAAGGAAGAAACAGGCTTGGATTTCACCATCCGGGAGAACAAGTAGGAGGTGAGGCGGTGAAAGCAAAAGAGTATTTGAAACAGGTGAAGCTTCTGGATGTTAAGATCAGACAGAAGAAGATAGAGCTTGCAGGACTCAAGGAAGATGCAACCTGCACCGGTGCATTTGATTATTCATCAGAAAAGGTACAGACAAGCGCTAAGGCTGATTCTATGAGCAATAAGGTGGCAAAGTATGTTGACCTTGAGAAAGAGATTCATGAGGACATAGAGCGGTTCACGGAGCTCAAGCATAAGGTCATAGGACAGATACATATGCTGGACGAACCGAAGTACGTCAATGTATTGTTCATGAAATATATTGAATATAAAGGGCTAAAGGACATAGCAGAAGAAATGCACTATACACATGAGTATGTTCGGAGACTGCACGGATGGGCATTGTTGAGTTTTGAGAAGATAATGTAAAAAAGCTACAAAATGTTACATTTAAACGTGCTATACTAGTATGGTAAAATTATATTGATTCATAAGGGACATGACTGTTTGCCATTTCGGTCGTGTCCCTTTTCTTATGCCCAGTGGTTGTAAACCTCCCCTTGTGAAAAGTGAACGCTGATCTCTCCCCACTGGGCTATTTTGTTTGAGGTATGAGATATGAGTAAGATTAAAAGGTTTGAGGTCGTGAGACCTGAATATAGTTTTGAATACATACATCCGATACTTGGCAGGCTGGCTTTACCAATAGCCATGATAAAGGTGATGGTTAAGTGCACTAAGATATATAAATTCCAGCCAACTATGAAGTGGGGTGGAGAGGTAAAGAATGTATGTAAACCGTTGTACAAGATTGTGATCCCGAAGAGAGCGAGAAAGAAAGTACAGCTTTGAACCTATATCGAAGCTAGGAAGAGGCAGATATGCAGATAGAGTATGTTGATATTGATAAGTTAATACCATATGCCAAGAATGCAAAGAAGCATCCACAGGAACAGGTTGAGCAGATAAAGCAGTCTATCAGTGAGTTTGGCTTCAATGATCCACTTGCAATAGACGAGGGAAACGTCCTGATAGAGGGACATGGAAGGCTCTTGGCAGCCAAGGAGCTTGGATATACCGAACTGCCTTGTATAAGGCTTACAGAGCTCACAGAGCAACAGAAGAAAGCATATATTCTGGCGCACAACAAGTTGACCATGAACAGTGGTTTTGACTTGGATTTACTCAACCAGGAGCTTACAGCCATAGAGGATTTTGACATGGCAGACTTTGGTTTTGATGTTCCAGATCTGCTTGAGGATGATGAGGATGACGGATACTACGGCGATGAACGAGAGCGAACATACGAGGAATATAACCTTGATGATTTTGACGGAGCAAGGGCAGAGGGATTTTACCAGATGCCGATTATCGAGGCGCAGAACGTAGAGCCAGATGAGCTGATATCATTCAATTATGTTCTATCCACCAAGAAGCGTAGATGTGGGGTGCATTTTTACATTGATGACTACCAGTTTGAACGGATCTGGAACAGCCCACAGCAGTATATGGACAAGCTGAGAGAGTTTGACTGTGTATTCACTCCGGACTTCAGCCTGTACATGGACATGCCAATGCCTATGAAGATATGGAACGTGTACAGAAGCCGCCTCATCGGTCAGATGATGCAGGACGTTGGTATCACTGTTATACCAACTCTTTCATGGGCTGAGAAAGAAACATATACATTCTGTTTTGATGGAATACAGCAGGGTGGAACTGTTTCTGTATCAACTATTGGAGTCAAGCTGGATGACGAAAATAAGCAGATGTGGTATAATGGAATGACAGAAGCACTCAAGCGCATCAGACCAAAGAGAGTGCTTGTATATGGCGGTGATATAGGTTATAAATTCCCTGACAGTATTCAGGTGAAGTATTATGACAATAAAGCATTTAAGAGAGGTTAGGTGGGAGATATGCTTAAGGACACATTTTTACACCATATGAAGAAAGCTCAGGCATTCAGGATTGGAGATTATTTTATATATTATAGTCCGGCATCAATCGTTAATTATGATACGGATGAGGAAATAACATTCAAGAATATAGATGACCTCTATGAGAATGGAATGCTTGGAGATAAAAAACTTAAAGAGTTTTGGGAATCTGAGGAGGATGCATTTAACAATCCTTTATGTATGTGCGTGAATGACGACAGCAGTTTGTGGTTCCCGATAGAGGAAGAATAGATATTACATAGTTATAGTACGTTGGGACACTTCATTGTGAAGTGTCCTTTTTTCGTGGAGGTAAAGCAATTGGGTGGCAGAGGAGCAAACGCATTCAGGGCAAAGCAAGGAGATAGAGGACTGTCATTTTCAAATGGAAGAGGCAAGTCATCTGAGAAGTTGTTTCCTGCCTGGATGAATGGTTCAAAGAATACAGGAAGTATAGACAGGGTTATCAAGAATTTTAATGATAAGCATACCAAGAGTGGCCGAGAATGGGGAGTCCAAGTGGATGATAATGGATATGTGACACATTATTATAAGGGTTCCAGAGGTAGCGTGAGTTATGATGCATTTGAAAGCGAAGGTAAGCACTTTATACACAATCATCCAGCGAATGGATGGGGCAATTTTAGTGGGGCAGACCTTGAGACATGGGCAGGTAGTGGACAAAAGGCGGTAACAGCAAGCAGCAGAAACGCATTGCCGCCTAGAGGTATAGATCCTAAGCTATACAGCAAAAGAAGAGCGGGAACGTATACGATTAAAAAGAAACCACATTTTAAGGCTACGGAGTTCAACAAAGCCATTCATAGCGTCAAGGTAAGTAGTGACAACTATGATGCGGATCTCAGTAAGTGGCTCAGCAGAAACGCAAAGAAGTATGGATATGAATATTCATATAAGCCAGCGAAGAATAAGGTGTAAATAGATAAGAAAGGTAAAATAATGGGCGGACGTGGTGCGAGTAGCGGAATAAGTGGTAAAGGTAAAAAGTATGGTTCTCAATACAAATCATTACTCACAGTTGGAAATGTGAAGTTTATAAAAAAGACCAATAGGCAATCAGAACCACTAATGGAGACAATGACAAAAGGAAGAGTGTATGCGATTGTTGGAAAAGATGGCCCCACAGATATCACCTATTTTGACAGTGATGGAAAACGCACCAAAACAATACATTTAGATCATCCACATAAGGGATTAAAGCCACATACACATCATGGTTATTTTCATAGTGAGAATGATTCAGATAAGGGGGCAGCACGATTGACCAGCAAGGAAAAAGCGTTGGTTGAAATGGTAAATAGAGCATGGTATGATAATAATAGTAATAGAAGATAGTTTAGGCTGGCAGAACGTGTTGATGTATGGCAGTAGCCACTGACGAGGCATCGGTTCAATTCCGGTTGACTATTACTATATTTGGAGCTTTTGCTATAACAGCAAGGCTCCATTTTTTGTACTTTTTTAGATTATATGAAAGGCAGGTGAAACGGATGGGAAAGAGCTTTAAGGACATGACAAAAGAAGAGCTTCAGGAAGCAGGCAAGAAAGGCGGTGTCAAATCAGGTAAGACAAGAGCTGCAAAGAAGCAGATGAAAGATACCTTTGAGACTATCCTGTCCATGAGCCTGCATAAAGGCGCTGTGGTCAATATCGACAAGATAAAGAACATAGCAGATATAAAGGGCAAGAATATCACAGTCCAGGACGCTATACTCATAGCCCAAGTTCAGAAAGCCCTCAAAGGCTCAATTGCCAGTGCTGAGTTCATTAGGGATACAGTGGGGCAGAGGCCTGAGGATATTATCAATCTGAATACCGAGGGCGAAGATATGACATTGAATATAAATGTGTCGTATGGTGATGAAACACCTCTGGATAATTCAGAAGTGGAGGATATGGCAGACGATGAACATTAAAGTTGAGCTTAATCCTGCATTTAAGGAAGTGAACAGGAGCAAGAGAAGATATATAGTTATGAAAGGCTCGGCTGGATCCGGGAAAAGTGTTGACACAGCCACAAACTATATACTCAGGCTCCTTCAGGATCCAGGCAGGAATTTATTATGTGTAAGAAAATCAGATATAACAAACAGAGATAGCACTTTTGCAGAATTGCAGGGTGCTATTTTTCGTATGTTCGGTGATAAATATGAGAAATACTGGACCATCAAGCAAAACCCGCTCATGATCGAATGCAAGGCAAATTGTAACCAGATCATATTCAGAGGGGTAAATGATGATAAGCAGCGTGAAAAGCTGAAATCTATCACATTTAAGCGTGGAAAGCTCACGGATGTATGGATAGAAGAGGCTACGGAGCTTATGCAGAGTGATTTTGAGATTATAGATGACCGTCTCAGAGGTAAGCTGCCACCAGGGCAGTTCTACCAGATCAAGATGACATTTAACCCTGTATCAGCTACCCACTGGATAAAGAAAAACTTCTTTGATATTGAGGACGAGAATGTACTGACACATTCAAGCAACTATGTCAACAACAGATTTATTGATGCGGCATACAGGGCAAGAATGGAGAGACGTAAGAAGGTGGATCCTGAGGGATATAGGGTCTATGGACTTGGGGAGTGGGGCGAAGTTGGTGGCCTTATCCTTACAAACTATGTTGTTGAGGATTTTAACACAGATCACAGCAACTTCGATTATGTAGTGAATGCACAGGATTTTGGATTTAACCATGCAAATGCTTTGCTTGAGGTGGCTTTCAAGGATGGTGAATTGTACATCTGCAAAGAACTCTATGTGTATGAGAAAGACACGAACGAGATCATACAGATGGCAGCTGAAAAGCAGTTTGATAAAAAGCTAAATATGTACTGTGATTCAGCAGAGCCGGACAGAATCAAGATGTGGCAGAAAGCCGGATATAAGAGAGCCAGAGGAGTCCTAAAGGAGCCGGGAAGCGTACATGCACAGATAGATTATCTGAAGCAGATACCAAAGATACATATACATTATAGCTGCACAAACACATATGACGAGATCAGACAGTGGAAATGGCAGCTTGACCAGAAGACAAACGAGTACACCGATGAGCCTGTGCCGTTCTTTGACGATGCCATGGCGGCTCTCAGGTACTCAATAGAGGATATACGAAGAAACAGCCGTGTTAAGTCAAGGAAGAGACCGAAGGGATTATAAACACATGGCAGAAAGGATATATGCACGATGGCAATATACATAGATCCGGCAATGGTGCCGAACTTAGACAACATAGATTCAAGGGTTTTCAAATACCTCATACAGAAGCATAAAGGGCAGCTTGCCAGATGGGCTAAGTGTAAGGATTACTACGAGGGTAGACATGATATTCTTGCACACAAAGTGGATGACGATGATGATGTTGTAAGGTTCAATGTCAACTATGCTAAATATGTGGTTGATGTCGGCCTTGGCTATTATCTCGGTGAACCGGTCAAGTACAACAGCGACAAAGCGGATAAAGCGGATAAACAGCGCAAGGAGCTTGAAGGTGGTGTGAAAGCATCTATCAAGAATGGAAGCGTGAAGCTGTATGATCCTGACTTGTCCCAGAAACTTGATATAAGCCGCATACAGGACGTATACGACAATGAGACTATATCAGAGATAGATTCCAAGATAGGTAAGGCTATAGGCATATATGGTGAAGCCTATGAACAGCTTTATGCCAACAGCGATGAAAATCCAGAGCCACGAAGTACAGTAGTGAACCCTATGAACTGTATCATGGTCAGAGACAATACAGTGGAGCACAATAAGTTATTTGCGATTATTTATGAGATACAGGAAGATCTGAATGAATCAAAGTATTATTCAATCACTGTATGCAATGATCACAACACCAAAGAATACAGGAGTCGTGACCTTGATAACTTTGAATTTTACCTTGTTGAGGGCAGCGAACAGGAGCATTACTTTGGTGAGGTTCCTGTGGTGGAGTACCAGAACAACGATGAGAGACAGGGTGACTTTGAACAGATCATTCCTATGCAGGATGCACTCAACGAGCTTTTCAGCGACCGAGTGACAGACAAGAAGAAGTTCGTCAATTCAATCCTTGCCATGTTCGGTATGACATTAGATGACGATGACGAGAAAGAACTGAAGAAGAACCGCTTCATTGATGGCTTGCCACTGGATGGAAAGATAGAGTACATACAGAAAGCATTTGATGAAAACAGTGTTTCAGTGCTCTGTAATGATATTATCCGAGAAATCCACAAGATGACCCTTACAGTTGATATGACAGATGAGAATTTTGCAGGAAACAGCTCAGGACAGGCCCTCATGCTCAAGTTGATGGTTATGAATATGCTTGTGAAGAACAAGATGAGGAGCCTTGAGAAAGGGCTCAAGAAGAGATTCGAGATGTACAACCACTGGCTTAATGTCAAGGGTGAAATGTCTCTCATAGACAAGAAAGAGCTTGATGTTGTATTCACAGTTGCAATGCCAATAGATAAGCCAACAATCATCAATATGGTAACTCAGCTCAGGGGTATAGTGGATGATAAGACACTTCTTTCACAGCTCTGGTTTATCAAAGATGTTGATGAGGTCATAGAGAATGTGAAGAAGCAGAAAGCCGAAGAACAGCAGCAGTATTTAGATACATTTGTTAAACAGCATGCACAAGATATGGAGACACCTATAAAGGATGACAAAGAAAAGGATCCTGAGAAAGAGTAGGTGATCTATGAGCGACAACAACTATTGGGAGAAGAGAGCTGTAGATCTTGAGAAGCTCTCCCAGGACAGAGCCGATGTTGATATTATGCATGTAAACAAGCTCTTTGATGGCGCTGTGGATATCGTAGAGAAGCAGATAGAGGAGATATTTGGTAAGTATGCACGTGATTCAGGAATAAGCCAGGATGCCGCCTTGAGGCTTCTTAATGAAAAACAGACGGAGACTATGCGCCGCAATCTTATGATCACACTTGCACAGTGTCAGGAGGAGATAGCCAGGCAGGCTATACTTGCAAGGCTCAATGCTCCGGCTTATGCGGCTCGCATATCACGTCTTGAGGCATTAAAGGATTTGATACATGCGCAAGCCTATAAAGTTGGCTCTGCAGCTCATTACAGGCTCACAGACAGGCTTATAGATACATATGAGCAGAGCTACTACAGGAGCATATACGACCAGCAGAGAAGAACAGAGACAGGCTTTGACTTCACGAAGCTGACTGACAGGGATGTACAAGCGGCAATAGCAACCAATTGGGCGGGCTCCAATTATTCAAAGCGGGTATGGAAGAATACAAAGAAGCTGGCAGAGAGCCTTGAAGAGGTTATAACACAGGGCCTTATGACAGGACAGAGTATCAGAGATATGGAGCTGGCACTTGAGGCAAGGGTAGTAAGCGAAAGATATAAGATAAATCGTATTATCCGCACAGAGGTGAATCACTGTTGTAATCAGGGCACCTTGATGTCATATAAGGCGGCAGGAACACTCAGGTATATTTATCTTGCTACACTTGATATGAGAACATCATCTATATGCCGTAGTCTGGACAAGGAAGTATTCTTTGTTTCAAAGGCCAAGGTAGGTGTAAACTTCCCTCCTATGCACCCCAACTGCAGATCAACAACCATGGCATATCCTGAGGATGGGATTTTTCCAAAAGAGAGAATTGCAAGGGATCCGGAGACCAACAAGAACATTCATGTACCATTTGATATGAGTTATGCACAGTGGTACAGGAAGTATGTGTTGGAGAAGAAAGATGTTGATAATACAAAAAATGGTGATAATATAAGAGATATAATGTTTAAAGCGTCAAAGTCGGATGTAAACATTATTCGAGATGAAAAAGCTGTTGTTGACGCATACTCACAGTTGCCAGATAAAGTGCAGAAAGCAATGGCTGATGTAACCTTTAATATGGGGCAGAATGGCAGTAGTTGTGATGTAAAAAAAGGCATTATCAACATTGCCAAAGGCGCTGAGAAAGAGGATATAGATCATGAATTTGGACACCTGATAGAAGAACGCATGATGGATCCTAAAATTGTGGAAAAGTATAAGAAATACTTAACTGAGGGATTAAGCGATGCAGATATTACTTCGGAAATATATGAAAATGATTCAGGTGAAAAATTCAATATTTATATATTGCATGGTGATAAGTTTATAAGCGAATATCAAGGTAGATTATATATTGATAGCGTAACTGAGGCTATCACCCCAGATGGTAATTTAAATACAGAATTTATGTGGGAGGCTATTTCAGAGCTTTTCAGAGTGTATCAAAAGGACAAAACAATGCTCAATGAGTACGAGATCAAATTGATAGAGGAGGCATTAAGATGACTTTAAAAGAAGAGTTTTTAAGTATTACATCATATGAGGAATATGATAAGCAGAGAGAAAAATTTAGGTCATTGCCTAGAGATTCGGAGGTTAGAGCACATTTGGACAAACTGTATGGTCCAGGATACGTAGGCGGAGATATAGCCAATGGAGTTATAGAAGAACTATATAAGCCCGGAAAAAGGCATATAGGAGAAGAGTAGAAAAGAATGCTAGATGTGATTACAAGCACTGTACAGAGATGTATGGTGCTTTTTTAATGCATAAAATAGGAGGATAAGTAATGATAGTAACAGGAATGAAACACTTTGAGAATGTATGTCGCAAGAAGTTGACTGAATGGTATCGTAAGAATCACCCAGATATACAGATAGATGAGGGCGACATATATATTGTCTGGTCATGCAAGACATTACAGAATTATAAATGCCTTGCGTCAACAAATATCAGTGGTGATGGGATATATGCTGAGTATACCTACAATGGCAATAAACAGGAACTGTATGAGGATGTATACCATAAGTTGACAAATACGTGTTATACAGAGGAATAAGAACAGAATAGTAGCTAATTTAGATCATGGTAAAAACATGGTCTTTTTTATTGTCAAGGAAAAGACATTAAAACCTCAACAGCAAGGCATGAACTTGCTGGGGACATATCAATAGACTACTGGCAGGCATGAACTGACAGGCACAAGAAAGGAATGTATAAGCTATGGATGAAACACAGCAGACAACACAGACACAGGCACAGATTGGTGAGGCAACAACACAGCCTGGTACACAGACACAGGGAGCACAGCAGAACCAGGCAACAAGCACAGCATCACTTGAAGATGTGCTTAAGACTATGACAGTCGAGGAGATTCTGGCAAGACCAGAGTTCAAAAAGGCTGTTCAGTCAGCTTCGGACGCAAGAGTCACACAGGCACTTGCTACAGCCAAGGAGAAGTGGGACAAGGAAGCTATTGAAAACCTTGACGAGGCTAAGAAGCTGGAGAAGATGACAGCGGAGCAGAGAGCAAAATATCAGTTTGATAAGGATAAGGCCGCCTTTGACGCTGAGAAGAAAGCATTTGAGAGACAGCAGCTTGTACTTGCGACAGGCAAGGAGCTGATCAAGAGAGGGCTTGATGCTTCATTTGCTGATGTTCTGACAGGCGACACAGCAGAAGAGACAGCGGATAAGATTGATAAGTTTGAAGCATCTTTCAGAACAGCCGTTGCGGATTCTGTAAGCGACAAAATGAGAGGCACAGCACCAAGGGATAAGACCCAGGGCACGACAATAACCATGGATAGCATTAAGTCTATGAGTGCCGAGGAGATCAATGCACACTGGGATGAGGTGCAGAATGTGCTCAAGCAGAACAAGTAAGAAAGGACGATGAAATATGTCAGTTAAGAATTTTATTCCACAGATATGGAGTGCAAGACTTCTTGCACATCTTGACAAGATCCATGTATATGCAGGACTTGTCAACAGAGATTATGAGGGTGAGATCAAGCAGTTTGGTGATACTGTAAAGATCAACCAGATCGGAGATATCACGATCAAGAAGTATACAGGAGCGGCTATCGATGCTCCAGATGATCTTACAGGTGAGCAGGACACACTTACTATTGATCAGGCTAATTACTTCAATTTTGCCATCAAGGATGTGGACAATGCGCAGACCAACCCTAAGCTGATGAACGAGGCTATGGCAAGAGCCGCATATGGTCTGAATGATACGGTTGATTCACTGCTTGCAGGAATCATGGTAGCCGGTGCCGCTGGAGCAATCGGAAGTGATGAGTCGCCATTTGTTCCGACTAAGGATGATGCATATGACTTGCTTGTAGATCTTGGAACAGAACTCACAGAGAAGAATGTTCCACTTTTAGGCCGTTGGGTAGTTGTGCCACCATTCTATCATGGACTTCTCCAGAAGGATTCAAGATTCGTTGGCAATGGTACAGATGTAAACATGGCAATCCTTCAGGGCGGACACATCGGAGCTGCTGCAGGCTTCCAGATCTATGTATCAAACAATGTACCAAACACAGATGGTGCAAAGTACAAGATACTTGCCGGTACAAATGCCGGTGCTTCATTCGCTGAGCAGATCACTGAGACAGAGGGCTACAGACCAGAGAGCAACTTCTCAGATGCTGTCAAGGGACTTCACCTCTGTGGTGTCAAGGTACTCCAGAAGAATGCACTTGCAACTCTCACAGTGAACAGGAAGTAGGAGGGCAGATATGGCTATTATAAAGAATATTATCACAGGACACAGCTTCACTTGCCGGAATGAGCGTGTTGTAGAGCATTGCCGCAAGGACATAAAGACCTTTGTTATAGAGGATGAACCTGTCATTGCGGCGTCGGCAGAGGAAGAGCCGGTGGAGGATGCGAAAGCAGAAGAAGAAGAGTCGGTGGAGGAAGAGGTAAAGCCTCAGAAGAAAACAAAGGTAACCACAAAGACAGCCACAAAGACAGCCACAAAGGCGACCGACTGAGAGGTGATACATGATGGATTCACTGGCAAGGCTTAAGAGGAAGATAGGCTCTGATAAGGATATAAGCGATGAGATCCTTACCGATTATCTGGAAGAGGCGAAGGATGAGATAGTTCTGTTTCTGAATGTGAAGCAGTTCGATGAAGCCTTTGCCTCAAAGGCGGTCGAGATCGCAGCTATACTCTATGAGAGAGACCAGGCTGACAAGCATATAAAGTCTGAGAGCTACTCAGAGGGCGTTGTGTCCGAGAATACAACATATCTCACAGGAGAGAGCTTTGATACACAGGTTGATAAGGTCCTGGACAGCCTCAAGAGATACAGGAGGGTATATGTCAAGCATAAGAAGAAAGATAGCACAGAAGAGACAGAATAGCGGGATATATCGCAGTTATGTTGAAGAGGATGAGTATGGACATGAATCATATGGATATGAGACAGATCCATCAGAAATCCTTGAGAGGATTCTGTGGAGTCCTATATCTTCAGAGGTTGAGGTAGCTGAGTATGGTGAGCGTGTTAACGAGATGCTTCAGGGATGTGTTTTCGATGACTCCATCAGTCTGAAAGAAAAAGACAGGGTGAAGGTGGGCGATAACATGTACAACGTGGAATCCATCAAGCCTTATCCCTCTTATCGCCTTGTCATCATAGAAAGGGTGAAGTAGATATGCCTATTGAAATCAAAGGACTGGATACGCTCATAAGTGCCCTGGATAAACTTTCTAATGGGATTGATGGCAATGTAAAACAGATTGTGGAACAGGAAGCCGACCGCATAGCAGGAGAAGCCAGAGCGCTTGCGCCTGTTGATGGTGGATATCTCAGAGAGAAGATACAGACAAGGGTTACCGAGACAGAGGATAAGATTGTTGGTGAGGTATACAACAATGCGAGCTATGCAGCATATGTGGAGTTTGGCACAGGACCTGTTGGACAGGCGGCAGGCCTTAAGATTGAGGGAATAGACCTCAGATACAGGCAGACACCATGGATGATACCTGTTGACAAGATAGATAAGGCTCAGGCTGAAAAATATCACTTCATCCCGATAAAGAAGGATGGTGAGGTTATAGGATATTTAACCAGAGGACAGGCACCACAGCCATACCTCTATCCGGCTATGAAGAACAATGAGGAACACATAGTAGAAAGGCTGAAATCAGCGGTAAGAATGGAGAGCAAGATCACTAGATGATAGATGCAAGAAAACAGATCAAGGAGTTGCTTGAAAGCATAGAGTATAACGAATTAAAGGTTAATCATGGATATCCAAAGTCTATAAGTTATGTTCCGTTGGTTACATTTATTCAGATAGCAAATACTGGCACAGGGATGCACAGCGTTGTTGAAAATTTGGGCTTTCAGATAGATATATGGAGCCGAACCTTTAAGGAATGCATATCCATCATGCTGATGGTTGATGAGAAGATGGTGGATCTTGGATTCAACAGGGACTACGAAAGCCCGGATGACGATGGAGATAATGTTGATGCCAGCGGATATTGCAGAAAGACTCTCAGATATAGCAGCAAAGTAGACACAAGAACAAACAGGCTTATTTCATAGAAAGGATGGTATAAAACAATGGCAGATACACCAAAGCAGGGACTTGCCTCAATAGGTCTTGATATCAAGATAGGCAAGACAGCCCTTAATTATGCAACAAAGATAGGAGACATTGGAGGAACACCTTCATCACTTGATGCTACATGCTTCAAGGATAAGTCAAAGAAAAGTGTTCCAGGTGTGCAGGAGAACGATAGCTGGGAGGTAGAGTATCTCTATGACAATGGAGCAACAACCTCAGACTATCGTATACTCAAGGGCCTTGAGGATGCTGGGGCTATAGTTGATGTTGAGGTCACATTCCCTGACAAGACAGTATTCAAGAATAAGGGATATGTTACAACGACAGTTACCGGTGCCGAGGTCAACAACCTCATTAAGGCAAAGGCAGTTGTAAACCTTCAGGGTGAGTGGGAGGTTACGGATCCGGTAGAAGCATAATCCATTTTTGTAATACAACAATATGAAATAATACATCACAGGCAGGGGGCATGGTCTCCCTGCCTTTTTAGGAGGTAAAGCAGATATGCAGACATTGGAAATCAAACTCAAGGTAGATGGAGCAGAGAAGAAGTTTCACTTGAGACTTACAGCAGGTGGTCAGAAGATTCTCAAGGAGAAGTACGAAGAGAACATGCTGGCAACTCTTATGGGTGCAGTAGATGATATAGACAGAGCGGTTGATATTCTTGGCATAGCTCTGGGTTACAAGGACAATGACAACGAGATCACAGATGGAGAGGAGTTTTACGATCTGCTTGTTGAGAACGGCAGAAGCGGAGCTGAGGACTTTGCAAAGGTCCTTACCGACATTGCAGTCAATTCTGGAATCATCAAGAAGGATCAGGCAAACAGTGTTGTGAACAGCATCAATACAACATATAAGACTATGTTTGACAGCCTTGAGGAAAGGGTAGAGAAGCTGCAGAAGGATAATGGACAGACCCCAACGGCGGGCGATTCCGAAGATAAGTCAGACAGCACTCCCTTATGATATAGATAGGCTTCTCTTTGAAGCAAGGATAGCCGGTGTGGGCCTCTTTGAGGCATTGGATTATACCTGGGGTGAGCTTGTTGAAATGATAAAGGTTTACAACGAGCGGGAACGCAGGAAGCACCAGCACGAAGCCAACATAGCATTCAGGCAGGCTGAGCTTATATCCATGTGGGTATGGAAGAATGATGGAGATATAAATGTATCAGATATATTCCCATACTGGAACGAGGAAGAAAAGAGACAGGCAGAGCTTGAGAAGTACAAGGCAATAATGTACAGGCATGTGGATAAGAGCAAAAAATAAATCATGAAGAAATACGAAAAGGAAGGAGGTGGGACAGAATATGACAATAGAGGAGATATCCGTCAAGTTTACTGCTGACACCAATGAGCTGAAGAAAGCTCTTTCAGATATTACCGAAACTCTCAAGGGAACTGAAGCACAGACCATGGACATAGCAAGTGCCTTGGATGAGATAACGCAGCCTATCAAGGATATGTCAAAAGACCTCAGGACGCTCACAGAGCAGAGCGCTGCATATAACAAGCAGATGTCAGAGGTTACGAAGACTGTTAGCGGAACAGGCAAGGCGGTTGGTGAGATAAATTCCAAGATGCAGACTGTATCAAAGCAGAGCACTGCTGAAACGGCCAAAATAACGACCGGATGGAAAAAAGTCAAAGAAACTATGCAGGATGTATTCAACTCAAGGCCAACAGCTAATTGGGGTGGGAATACAAACAATGGCGGCGAGACGAGATCGTATAAGGTTTCGAGCAATCCCGGTGATGCAACACAGGAAAAGACACAGAAAGCTCTTGATGCGGAACAGGCCAAGCTCCAGAAGCTGCAGAATACCCTCAATGGGTACAGGATAAAGCTGGACGCAGTGAATCAGAAGTACGATATACAGAATCAGAAGGTTCAGAAAACCAGTAATGATATACAGGCACAGCAAACAAGACTTGATGGTTTAAAAAGAGATTATGAGGCGATGTCCTCAATAATGTCTGAGCTGAATATTGACGACAGCATAAATGCAGAGATGGTCAGACTCAAGACTACACTTGATGAAAATAAAATATCAGCCAACGAGTTATTCAATGCCATGGAGAGACTCAAGCAGTCTCCTTATGACATCATAGATGTTGGTAATTCGTTCATGTCCATGGAAGACATGACTAAAAAGATGAATGAACTGGATACATCAAGTGAACAGGCATGGGGAAGACTTGAGAAGTTGGAAACAGCCATGGAAGGAGTCAGTGCCGAAAGCAGAAACTTTGGAAGCACACAGGGGCTTCAGAGAATGAACTCTATTATTACTCAGCAGGAGAATAAACTGAGATCACTTCAGAACGCATATAGTACGGCATCGACACAGTCAGCAAGTTTAAGCGGTAAGCAGGAAATGCTTCAGGCAAATATGCAGCAGACAAGGGATTCTATACAGCAGGCACAGGAACGCATATCACAGCTCAGTGCCGCTTTGCAGAATACATCTCAGAATACATCTACTGGCTTTTTTGGCAGACTTGCATCTACTGTCAAGAATGTCGGTAATGCTACTGCATCACTGATTCATAGGTTCCAAAATGGTGTGTCCCACATAAGAAACTTTGGAACTGCGGCGGGCAATGCTGGGCGCAGACTGCTCTCTCTTTATGAGAATACAACACTGATAGGAAGAGGATTATCATCACTTAAAGATAAGCTGTCAGGATTAAGCTCTAAGTTTACACAGACTGCCAGAATGGTGAAGTCTATGGTGCTCTCAATGCTGTTCATGCAGCTTATGAGTGGCATGGGTGAAACCTTGCAGAGCTTTGCAAAGCAGTCGGCTGTCGTGAACAATGATCTGTCACTGCTGGCATCCTCATTTACCTACTTAAAGAGCAGCATTTTATCAGCATTTCAGCCTCTACTCAGCTATATAACACCAATACTTACAAGTATAGTGAACACTGTGGCTGATGCATTTAACAAGCTGGCTGAGTTCTTTGCATACCTTACAGGTCAAACAACATTTGAAAAGGCTGTATATACTCAGAAAGATTATTCGGCAAGCCTTGACCAGTCGGCTGCAAGTGCTAAAGAACTGCAGAATGTGCTGCTGGGGTTTGACGAGATCACCAAGCTGGATGATAACAGTGGAAGCTCCGGAAGCGGCAGCTCCGGAAACGGACTGAATACAGGCAACTGGAAAACCACAAAGGTTGATATATCAAGCAGCCTTGCAGATTCTATCAAGAGTGGCAACTGGGAAGCTGTTGGAAAGGCCCTTGGAGACAAGATAAACAGTGCTTTAGGATCTATTGATTGGAGCAGTGTCCAGAAGAAGTGCAGCAGCATAGCCGAGAAGATAGCCGACTTTTTAAATGGAGCAGTTGAGGAGACAGACTGGAATCTTGTAGGATCCACACTTGGTAATGGAATCAACACAATTCTGGGAGCAATCAATACATTCCAGAAGAAGTTTGATTTTAAGAAGTGGGGAGAGTCCCTTGCGGAAACACTAAACAGCACGCTGTCCACTACAGATTGGTCGCTGGCTGGAGATACGCTTGGTACAGCGGTTCAGAATGTCATAGATACAGGCTTTGGCTTTGCCAAGACGTTTGACTGGAAGAAAGCCGGGGAGAGTGCAAGCAAGACAGTTAATAACTTCTTTGGAGCGATAGACTTTAAGGAGGGTGGTAAGACCTTCGGTGAGGGTGTAAAGGGTGTACTGAACAGTATATCGACATTCTTCGATGAAGTGGACTGGGATTCTATTGGTACAGATCTTGTCGATGCAATAACATCGGTAGACTGGATAGGAATCATTACAGGTGCTATCAAGGCTGTCATCAGTGTTGCAGGCGCATTTTACAAATTGGTACTTGCTATCTGGGATGCTATTATCAATCAGATCAAGAGCACAGACTGGTCAGATCAGGCACAGAAGATATGGGAAGGTATCAAAGATGTATGGGCTAAACTCAAGGATACAGCACTTGAGGTTGGTCTCAAGTTGAAGAATACTTTGTCAGATATTTGGGAATCGATAAAGAGCCTGTGGGGAGACTCAGAAAACAAGTCACTGCCTATAGCTGCAAAGTTGTCAGCGGCGCTTGATGAGGAAACTGTTGGTAAGATAAAAGACTGGGCAACAGATAAGCTGCAGGACTGGAAAGATAAAACCGCTATATTGACTGCCACTGTAGCAACTACACCAGCGGCTATAAGACAATGGTGGAAGGACAGGGCGGATCAGTGGAAGGATAAGATATCAAAGTTTAGCGTTAATTCCGTGACAACGATTCAGAACATAAAAACGTGGTGGAACAATAGATCGGCACAGTGGAAAAATAAGATATCAAAGTTTAGCGTTAATTCCGTGACAACGATTCAGAGCATAAAAACGTGGTGGAACAATAGATCGGCACAGTGGAAGAATAAGACTGTAAGGTTCACAATCGTAGCAGCTACTTCTGCGCAGGCACTAAAAAACGGTTTCAGATCAGCCATAAATACGGTTATTGGATGGATAAATACTTACATTATCGACAATCTTAACAAGCTGAGTTGGAAGATTAATCCTATCCGTTATTATGATATTATTCACGGAAAATATAAGACATTATTCGATGGAACTACAATTGGTTTTAATGTTGGACATATATCCACATTTGCGACTGGCGGTTTCCCGGAGGACGGCTTGTTCATGGCGAACCACGGAGAGCTTGTTGGTAAGTTCAGCAATGGTAAGACAGCAGTTGCGAATAATGCTCAGATAGTCGAAGGTATTGAAGCTGGTGTATACAGGGCGGTCACAGCGGCGAACAGCGGTGGCGGCAAGCCAGGTGGAAACACACCTGTGATAAATGTATATGTCGGCGGCAAACAGGTTACAGATGTTGTTATAAAGGACATCAACGGCAGGACCATCCAGACAGGCAAGAATCCAATATTGGTATAGGAAAGGAGTGAGACTGTGGCAGCAGAGCTTGTTATAAATGGAGTGGACATGCCAGATCCAGCGATCAATGGTGGTCTCACTTATGCACCGGAGAAGATCTGGAGTAAGAACACCGGGCGAGTCTCGGATGGAGAAATGTTCGGTGATATCGTGGCCAGAAAGATGACATTGAAGATTAAGTGGAATTACCTCACAGAATCACAGATAGCACTTATAGAGAGTGCAATCTATGATTCTTTTTTTGATGTTAAATTCAAGGATCCACGAACAAAGCAATATGTAACAAAGAGGATGTATGCAGGCACTCCGACATACCCGGTATATGACATACGTGATGGAATGTACAGGTATACAGGGGTTGGAGTTGACCTGATAGAGAAGTAGGAGATATCAGATGTACACGAATGTATCAGATAGCTTTGACAATAGAATAATGGGTGATGGCAGAACATTCAGAGCACGTATAACATGTGATGGCACTGTCATAGAATCCGGGTTTGTCAGTGTTGATATGAAGTGTATAGCCGGAACTGGAACAAGCACCTTAGAGATAGGGTGTGCCAGTTCCACGCAGCTTGATATCACAATGATACAGCCGGATATAAGTCTGACCGGCAAGGAATTTCTGCTTGAGATAGGCCTCATGCTTGATGATGACAGTATAGAGTATGTCAAGATGGGATACTTCATGGCGCAGAAACCTACTGTTGATGATGGCAGGATCACGTTCACTGCATACGATAGGATGGCTTACAAGCTGTCTGGATATTATCTGTCTAATCTCTTATATCCTTGTGATATATCGGAGGTATGTGCAGAGATAGAGACATTGACAGGCATCAGAATGAAGAATGCTCCGTCAGGAATCAGCATATCAAAAAACTTTGATGGCTACACATACAGACAGGCAGTTGGATTCATAGCTGGCATTGACGGCAAGTTTGCAACATTTGACAGGGACGGAGTGCTTGATTTCAGGTGGTACACGACAACGGATTATTCGGTAGGGCTTAACAGGTCGTTTGATGATGTTGTTGTGCAAGAGAACATGTTTCAGGTTGGGTATATCTCATGTGCTGTTGATGAGAACAGCACAATAAAATCAGGACAGGGGCTTACAGGAATAGCAACAAGCAACTTCCTGATGACACAGGAGATTCTTGACGGCCTGTATGCAAAGCTGAAGGATATGAGCTATCATCCAACGACATGCAGTTTTGCGGGTGATATGAGACTTGAGCTTGGAGATATAGTACAGGTATTGAGCAGAGATGGCAAAGCATATCCGGTGCCGGTCATGAGCTTGGATTTCAGTTATGACGGCGGGCTTATAACGGCTATCGGATCATATGGCAGTACAGAACTCAGTGAAGCGACATATGTAAGTCCAACCGAGAACTATGTGCAGCAGGTATACAGGCGTTTGTACGCAGATAAGCTGGATGCGAAAGATGCGGCTATCAAGTATGCACAGATAGATTTTGCAAACATAGGTAAGGCAGCTCTGGAGCAGTTTTTCGCCAAGTCGGGATTGATTGCAGATGTTGTGGTCGGTGATCAGAAGGTCACAGGAACACTCGTTGGTGTGACTATCCTGGGAGACAGTATCAAGGGTGGTACAGTCATAGCGGATAAGCTCGTCATCAAGGGTGAAGATGGTCTGTATTACAAACTGAATACTGATGGTAACACAGTAGAGAAAGAGCAGACGGATTACAACAGCCTTGATGGCGGTGTGATCAGAGCTAAGTCTATCACGGCAACTAAGATAGCTGTTGATGATCTTGTGGCATTTGGAGCAACAATAGGCGGCTGGCACATAGCGGATGGTTGTTTATACTCTGGCACAAAAGAGAGTATGAGTAATACATCCCGGGGAACATATCTCGGAAGTGATGGCCAGATAAACATTGGTGATTCTGACAATTTCATAATGTTCTATGTGGATAATAAGGGAGAATCACATCTTGCTATATCAGCAGATAAATTCACCCTTGGCAAACAGAACATAGAAAACGTTATAAGTGACATAAAACAGGATGTTGATAATGTCAGAGATGAGATAACCACACTCCTGAGGATAGAATCATCAAGAGGAACCGTATTTAAAAATAATGCAGTATCAACAGTCTTGTCTGTGGTGATATACCACGGAAAAGACAGGATAACAGATATAGATAAGTTACATGAAGTGTATGGAAGTTCAGCCTACATCCAGTGGAAATGGCAGAAACTTGATGAAGAAGAATATGGAATAATATCATCCGCCGATTCAAGAATGAGTAACGACGGATTTTCTTTTACCCTTTCAGCAGATGACGTGGACACAAAAGTAACTTTCATGTGTGAACTTATAACAGATTAAGGAGGATTATATATATGGCAACAATAAAAGCAGCAGATCAGGTTACTGTACTTGATGTATCAGATGCTTACAACGTAGTGTTGTCAAGCGAAGCATACACATTCCTTGGGGACACGCAGGGAGCTGCGGCCGGTTCTAAATGCACAACAGATGCGGCAGCATATTGTGGTAATAACATGTGTTCCGTTGTTACAGTAGATGCCAAGGCAATAGTTTGCCCAACAGGAGTGACAGCTGCGGTAAGTAACAGTGGAACTTCAAAAGTCACAATCACATTTACTCTGACGGCGAAGCTGACAACTGCATGCGAGGCAACTATCCCAGTTGTTGTTGATGGGGTAACGATCAACAAGAAGTTCTCGTTTGCCGTAGCGAAGACAGGAGCAACAGGAGCTAAAGGCGATAAAGGTGATCAGGGAGTACAGGGACCTCAGGGCCCGCAGGGTGTATCCCCAACTGTATCAGTCACTAAAACAAACGGCGTGACAACCATAACCATCACCGATAAAGACGGTACACATACCCAGACTGTTAAGGACGGCACTAATGGAACTCCAGGGGCAGCTGGGGCAAACGGCAAGACATCGTATTTTCATGTAAAATATTCAAACGATGGAGGAAAAACATTCACATCAAACTCGGGTGAAGATGTTGGAATGTATATAGGTACATGTACAGATTATAACCCGACAGACCCGGCAACAGTAGGGGCTTATACATGGGCAAGAATCAAAGGCGAAACGGGCGCCAAGGGTGATAAAGGCGCAACTGGAGAAACTGGCCCTCAGGGTGAGAAAGGCGCAACAGGAGCAACAGGCCCACAGGGCCCTCAGGGCAATGCAGGAGCGGATGCACTGACATTAACAATTACATCAAGTGCCGGAATCATCTTTAAGAATAACACCGGTTCTACGGTACTTACAGCACATGTATTCAAGGGCAGTGCTGAACAAACTATTTCTTCAACAGGAGTAGTATCTGGGATAGGTACAGTCAAGTGGTATGCAGGCGGAGTATACCAGAAGTCTTCAAATACTTATGCGGTGGGTGCAGGAGATGTACCTAACTCACTGGCTATAACATGTCAGCTTGAAGCGTAAGGGGGTGTTTCTATGGCTACAATCAAAGCCAAGGCAGAAATAACCATATTTAATGTCAAGGATGTCAAGAGTGTAACAAGATATTACTTATTGCAGTCCTCCACAGCTGCAACACCAAGTAAACCGACAGCGAACCCTCCGGGAGGCAACTGGAAAACAACTGAGCCAAGCTACACCAGTGGATCTACCAATACTTTGTACTTTGTAGATCAGACAATATTGAGTGATGGCTCTGTGTCCTATTCAGATGTATCTAAGTCAAGCAGCTATGAAGCGGCAAAGGCAGCTTACAACAAGGCTCTGTCAGTTGAGAAGTCGGGGAATGAATTGAAGCTATTCTGGGAGAAACTTATAAACGTTGACGAAGCGGATCCGGACAACTATGAAAAGTATATTACATTCAAGGATGGCAACATCATAGTAGGTATAGATGGGTTGAAACAGCAGCTTGTGATTGGCAGTGATGGTATATACATAACAAATGGAAGTTCAATCAGCTTAGCTAAGTCAGGTGTGGTACAGCTTGGAAAGCATACTATCATTGGTGATAACTCTGGCGAGTCGTCACTGACAGTCAGAGGAGATGTGGGAGCGTCACTTTTTAAGGTAATAAGCTCAATCGTAGCATCCACTTGGCTGACCGCAAGGGATAATGCGGTATTTAATGCAGGCGACAGTATCCTTGACAACGACTATTACCCGCTCATATCGCTTCCAACCCTAAATTCGACTTGGGCGGTAGCGGCTTACAATAACTTATATGGAAATGCTCTTGCGTTTACGAGAACGACAGATAGCGACTATTCAACCGGTACAAACAGGAAGACAGGCAACTCATCTTATCTTGACAGCGGCATTGGAATGGCTCTTGATGGCACAGGTATATCCGGTGCAATAACGGTTAACAGCACAAATGCATCTAATATAACAAACAGAAACCTCAGACGTATCGGCAATGTTGTGCAGATGTACATGTCATGTAAGGTCAAGAAGTCATACGCTGTTGGTAGGACCGGAACTGTAGGTGTTGCATCCGTCCCGACTGGTTTCAGGCCGGTATCGATCGTAGCTGTATCATCCGGTCAGCAGGGACCGCCGGTTACAGGAATCGTGGGGCCTGACGGAAACATCTGCATGATGGGTACTACAGTGAAACTTGCAGCAAATGATGAGATATCACTCTCTGGAACATGGCTGACAGGCGATAAATTAACATCTTAATTTAGGAGGATAGAAAGTATGAAAAATGCAATATGTACAACCGCTGGAGCAATAGGCGGTGTGATAGCATCCCTGTTTGGTGGATGGGATGCTGGACTGGCAACACTGGTCATGTTCATGGCCATAGACTATGTGAGTGGCTTGGTGGTGGCTGGAGTTTTTCACAACAGTAAGAAAACAACGTCAGGAGCCTTAGAGAGCAAGGCAGGATGGAAGGGATTATGTCGTAAGGGCATGTCCCTTTTGTTTGTATTGATAGCCTATAGGCTCGATCTGGCGATAGGGTCAAACTATATCCGGGATGCGGTGATAATAGGATTTATTGTAAATGAGACGATCAGTATTGTGGAGAACGCTGGTCTCATGGGTGTACCGCTTCCTAAGGTAATCAATAAAGCAATAGATATATTAACCTCAAAGAGCGAAGAGAAAGGTGGGGAATAATATGAATGGAATAGACATCAGTGCATGGCAGGGAGATAAAAATATAGACCTTGCTAAAGTGCCATACGATTTTTGCATCGTTAAGGCAACCGAGGGAACAGACTACAAGAACAGATACTTTGCAGCGCATTGCGATAAAGTTTTGAGTAGAAAAAAACTTCTGGGAGTATACCACTATGCAAATGGCGGAGATCCCCACAGTGAGGCTGAGTATTTCATAGCATACAGTAAGAAATATGTGGGCAAGGCGATACTTGTCCTTGACTGGGAGGCAAAGAATAACCCATTGTTTGGTGTAAAGGATTTGGAATGGTGCTTGCAGTGGTGCAATTATGTATATCAGAAGACCGGCATCAAGCCACTGATCTACATCCAGAAGAGCGCTATGGATGCCGTGAAGAAAGCTGGATATGGCCTGTGGGTCGCTCAGTACCCAGATTATGTTGAGACAGGCTACCAGGAGCACCCATGGAATGAGGGAGCTTACAACTGCCTTATACGTCAGTACACATCTGTCGGTAAGCTCTCAGGTTACAGCGGAAGTCTTGACCTGAACAAGGCATACATCAGCTCTGCAAGCTGGAATAAGCTGGCCGGCAAGGTTAAGGTCAACACATCTACAACAAAGAAGAGCGCCAATACACTTGCTAAGGAAGTGCTGGCAGGTAAGTGGGGCAACGGTGCTGATCGCAAGGCAAGGCTCACAAAGGCTGGTTATGACTATGCGAAGGTTCAGGCAGCGGTCAACAAGCTCGTCAAGGCTTCACAAATGTCAGAGAACAAGATCATCAATGCGGTTGCACATGAGGTCATTGCTGGCCGCTGGGGCAACGGACAGGAGCGTATCGATAGGCTTGAGGCAGCGGGGTATAATCCAACTATAATCCAGAACAAAGTCAATGAGATTTTGAAGTAGAACAGAGAGCCCATCATAGCAATATGGTGGGCTTTTTTTAGGGGCAATTTAGGGGCAATTTAGGGGCAAAAAATTGATTTGCCATGATATGTTATTACACGAAGTACCTTCAAAAAGTAACGTATTTAAGCCATTTTGAGATATTTTGACATATCAATATATTAATTATAAAATAAACAATATGTATAAATGTATACAATGGAGGAGAGAGATGAATAGAAGGAGAACAAAAAAGGGGGCGTCGGATTCTACAGAAATGGTAGATACGATAGGCTTCAATATGCGGGATATCCGCAAAAACAGCAGATCTTCGAAGTATACGGTAAAGTATATGGTTGCGGAGATAAATGAGCTCCTGCCGGAGAATCATAAGATAACAGAAGGGATATATTACAAGTGGGAGAATGAGGAGAGGCTTCCGACAGCGCGGCACATTCCGGCTATAGCTAGTGTTCTCGGTGTGTCTGAGACTGCACTTTTTCACTGGCAGGGTATGAAGAATGGAACTGTCAACAGTAAATATAGTCAACTGGTTGAGAGCGTTAAAGCACTTGGAGATGACAAGACGGCTGATATAGCCTGGCTTGCATCGGGTTGGTCAGGTGACCTTAAAGCTCTGGTTGAATTTGACATGCTGTATGCAAGTCTGCCTGCGGAGGACAGACGGGATGTGGCATCTCTTGGAATAAGATTATATGATGTGTGCAGGAAAGAGGGCAGACTGAATCAGGATGTGCCATCTGTGGATTTCTCTTATTTGCAGCAGGCTCTCAGGGATCTGTGGGCATCAAAGTAAGATATAATTGCACAAATAAAAAAAATATCTTTGTTCTTTTTGACAAAATATCCAACTTGACATGGTAAAAATCAAAAAAATCTTGACTTGTGCACAAAAAAAGCTATGATAATATCAAGGGCAACCGATTGCGCATGGAGCGTTGCGCAAATGCGGAGATATGTGCTGAACAAAAGGAGACTTGAACATGGAGACAAAAGAGTCAGGCCAGAAGATGACCATTTCTGATGTGGCTGAGGCGTTAAATATATCTAAGACTACAGTATCGAGAGCGATTTCCGGAAAGGGAAGGATCGGTGCCGAGACAAGGCGGAGAGTTCTCGAGTATATAGAGGAGCATAATTATAAGCCAAGCGTTATAGCGAAGGGGCTGGCACAGTCAAAATCCTATAATATAGGATGGGTCATGCCGAGCGACTACAGCGTGGTGGATCTGCCGTTCTTTCAGAAGTGCCTGATGGGATTGCTGGAGATGGCTGCGCCAGTGGATTATGATGTGCTTGTGTGTACAGTGTCACCGGATGATATGAGCCAGTTGGAGAGAATTGTTGAGAATCATAAGGTGGATGGGGTTGTACTTGGAAGAACTCTTGTGAATGATGCCCCGGCAGAATATCTCAAGGAAAAAAAGATACCATTTGTTGTGGTTGGAAGTATGGATGATGACAATGTTGTCCAGGTTGATCATGATCACAGAAGTGCATGCCGTGAGCTTACATCTATACTGCTTGCCAAAGGAATGACTAAGGTAGCCCTCATGGGTGGCAATAAGAATCATGTGGTAACCCTCAACAGGTATAGAGGATATCTTGATGCGATGGAGGATATGGAGGTACCGGTAGATAACAGCCTGGTATACTTTGATATAGATAATTCCGTATTATGTGAACATGCCATTGAAGAGATAATGAAGCAGAAAGCAGAATGCATACTGTGTATGGATGATGGAATATGCCAGAATGTACTTAATATACTGGATAAGAAGGGCATAAAGGTGCCAACTGATGTGAGAGTTGCGTCATTCTACAACAGCTCACTTCTGAACAATTACCAGCCTGCGATCACATCGCTCCAGTTTGATCCGCGTGAGCTTGGAATGGTGGCATGTAAACTGCTGGTGGATTTTATAGAGGGCAACGAAGTTAAGAAGAAGACACATCTGGGTTATGAACTCAGATTAAAAGAGTCAACGAAGTAATTCATAGTTATATATCCTTCCTAGAGGGGCGTCAGTGTTTGGCTGACGCCCTGTTTTTATGTGAAAAGGGCCAGAATATGCGCAATATGCGCAAAAAATGATGCGCGACGGGCATGAAAATACACCATAGAATATTGCTGTTATAGCAATATTCTATGGTGTAACAAAGAGGAAAGTAATGAAAAAACGGCCTAAATGAGTGTAATAATGGCTAGAAAAGGAAATGAAACATGAAAATCTCACATATGGGATTGCGGATGATTAACAAATATTACCATATATAGTGTGCAACGCAAACGGGTGCGCAAAATATAACGAACATGGAAACGTTTCCGAATGAAGCGGCTTGTGCAAAATGTATATTTTTTTATTTTAAAAGTTATATGAATTAGTAGTTGACAACAATAAACAGAACTGATAATATATAACCATAAAGAACAACCGATTGCGCACGGGAAACAATAAGGGCAACTAATTTTCTTATTATTTATTTAAAGAGGAGGACATAAGAATGAGAAAGAAAGTTTTATCATTAACACTTGTTGCTGCGATGATGGCAGGATGCCTTGCGGGATGTGGCAACGCAGATTCAAAGGACGAAGGAACAACAGCAGCTGCTGGCGACAGCACAACACAGGCTGCAGCATCAGATGATGCGATTCAGAACTTAATTGATGCAACAACAGGAACTGTAGATCTTTCGGTATGGGCTTCTGAGGAAGATCAGGATCTCACAACACAGGTTATTGAAGAATTCAAGAAAAAGTATTCAGATGTTGACTTCAACATCACACTCGGAGCCGAGTCAGAGTCAAAGACAAAGGATGATATCCTGGTAGACGTTGAGGCTGCTCCTGATGTATTCGCATTTGCTGATGATCAGATCAATGAGCTGGTTAAGGCTGGAGCACTTCAGCCGGTACAGGCTACATATACTTTTGATGTTGCAAACGAGAATGTGGCAGCTTCTGTTGAGGCAGCTTCTGTTGATGGAACATTATATGCATATCCAATGACAGCAGATAACGGATACTTCATGTTCTATGATTCATCAGTATTCACAGAGGATGATGTTCAGTCACTGGATGCTATGATCGAGGCAGCAAAGAAGGCAAACAAGAAGATCGCTATGAACGTATCAGATGCCTGGTATGTATACTCATTCTTCCAGGGAGCAGGTCTTGACCTTACTCTTAACGATGACGGACTTACAAATACATGTACTTGGAATCAGGCAGGCGGTACAGACGTAGCTCAGGCAATCCTTGATCTCTTCAAGACTGGCGTATTTGTAGATATGGATGATCCTACACAGGCAACAGCAATCGCTGAGGGTACGATCTGTGCAGCAGTTAACGGAACATGGAGAGCAGCAGACGCTCAGGCAGCATGGGGCGAGAACTATGCAGCAGCTAAGCTCCCTACATACACAGTTGCAGGCAAGCAGGTTCAGATGGCTTCATTCTCAGGATGCAAGCTTGTAGGTGTAAACCCACATTCAAAGAACGTAGGCTGGTCAATGCTTCTTGCTGAGTATCTTACATCAGAGGATACACAGGTTACAAGATTTAAGCAGAGAGGCCTTGGTCCTTCAAACATCAACGCTTCAGAGTCAGAAGAAGTTAAGGCTGATCCAGCTATATCAGCTCTTGCAGCTCAGGCAGCATATGCAACACCACAGCGTGTAGGCGGCAACTACTGGACACCAGCTGAGACACTTGGTTCAATCCTTGCCCAGGGCAATCCAGACGGAACAGATCTTCAGAAGCTTCTCGACAACGCTGTAGAAGGAATTGAGGCACCTGTATCACAGGAGTAATTTTAAATAAGAAGTACTTTGAATAATATTTATAAGTTATAATGAGAATGCCTCATATGTCATTCGTGGCATATGGGGCATTTAAAAAAGAGAGGAGCTTTTTCATGAAGAAAATATCAGGATTCTTTAAAGCCATAGGAAGATATTTCAAGAATTTTGGTGTTGCTTTTGCAAAAGGTGATATATGGGTTAAGCTCTCAGCGGTTATCATGGGTGCAGGTTACTTCGCAAGAAAGCAGATCGTCAATGGTTTGATCATGCTCATCGTTGAGGCTGCGTTTGTGTTGATGTGCGTAGGCTATGCGGCACCAAACCTTGCCAAATTTGGAACTCTTGGAACTGTAAAGTTTGAGCAGGTATTTGATCCACTCACCATGCAGACAACCACTAATAATTACGACAATTCTTTCCAGATCCTTCTCAATTCGGTGGTTGCGTTGTTCATCATTCTTATATTCGTGCTTTTCTACATTCACAATATCAAGACAGTGTACAAGCTTCAGCAGATGAAGGAAAAAGGAAAACATATAAATACATTCAAGGAAGATATGAAGGCACTCTTCAACGAGAAGTTCCACATAACACTTCTCACACTTCCGACGATTGGTGTAGTCATAATGAATATTCTGCCGATACTTATTCTTATAGCGGTGGCATTTACCAATTATGACCAGCAGCACCTTCCACCAAACTCACTGTTTACATGGGTGGGCTTCAAGAACTTCGCAAGCCTGTTCTCAAACAGCATGACAGTCACATTTGGATATTCATTCAGAAAGGTTCTTGGCTGGACACTTGTATGGGCGGTCATGGCAACATTTACCACATTCATAGGCGGTATCCTTCTTGCCAAGGCGATCAATTCCAAGACAACCAAGCTGCCAAAGATGTGGAGAACACTTTTCATCATATCAATAGCAGTTCCGCAGTTCGTAACACTGCTTTTGGTTAGAAACTTCTTCGCTGATTCCGGTATTGTGAACACTATCTGCTCAAATATTGGTATCACAGACATGCTTAAGCATGTAGGACTTGTCGGTGAACATCTTACATATATACCGTTCCTGACTGATCCTCACTGGGCAAAGGTAATGATCATTCTCATCAATATCTGGGTCGGTGTTCCATACCAGATGCTGATCGCAACAGGTGTTCTGATGAATATACCTACAGATCAGATCGAGAGTGCAAAGATTGATGGAGCAACAAATTTCCAGGTGTTCTGGAAGATCACAATGCCATATATCCTGTTCATTCAGGGCCCGGCACTTATAACAGACTTTGTAAAGAATATCAACAACTTCAACGTAATCTACCTGCTCACACAGGATGTATTCGTCACACAGAATCAGGCGCTTGCCAATTCGCATGCAAAGGAAGTTGACCTTCTTGTTACATGGTTGTTCAGACTTACAAATGAATACTACGACTACAAGATGGCATCTGTTATCGGTATCATAGTATTTATCATATGTGCAGCATTTACACTTATATCATTCTCAAGAATGATCTCAGGAGATAAAGAGGAGGAGTACCAGTAATGAAGAAAACAATAGGTTCAATCGTTAAACATATCGTATTACTTGTCCTCGCAGTTATCTGGCTGGTTCCGATCATCTGGCTGGTTGTCACCTCATTCAGCGGATATAAGGGAATCAACACAGCGCATTTCTTCCCAACTAGCTGGTCTATGGACAACTTTGTTCAGCTGCTCACAAGACCTGACTCGGTTGTGCAGTATGTGTCATGGTTCAAGAATACACTTATCATTGCAGTATTTACATGTATCATCTCTACTATATTTGTAATTATGGTCAGCTATGCGATGAGTTGTATGAGATTCAACGGCAGAAAACAGATCATGAGTGCGTCGCTGATACTCAACATGTTCCCTGGCCCACTTCTCATGATAGCAATTTACTTTATCCTGAAGATGCTGGGACTTACAAACAGCCATTTCGGTATGATCATAGTTTACTCAGCGGGATCGGGACTTGGATTCCTCATCATGAAGGGATTCATGGACACAATACCAATGTCACTTAAGGAGGCTGCCAGACTTGAGGGCGCTTCGGAGGCAAAGATATTTACGAAGGTAATTCTTCCTCTGTGTAAGCCAATAGTAGTGTATCAGGTAATCAGTTCTTTCCTTATACCTTGGGGCGATTTTGTATTCGCAAAGCTTATGCTCAACTCAGGAGTTTCGAAGGACTGGACAGTAGCTATAGGTCTTTACAATATGCTTGAAAAATCACTGGTCAACAAATACTTCTCAGTATTCTGTGCCGGCGGTATCGTGGTAGCTATCCCTATCTCAATACTGTTCGTCATCATGCAGAAGTACTATGTAGAGGGTGTAACTGGCGGTTCTGTAAAGGGTTAAGGCGGACGGTCTGAGAGAAATGAGAAAATTTATTTTGGGCAGGTGTTTGCGTACCGGATGGACCACATATGGATGGTGGTGTGGATGCCTGCTATAATTAGCCCTAAAATAGGGCAGACAGGATGAAAAATGAGGATATTGTCGCTTATTTGGGGACAATTATCTTTAGATCAAAAGGTTACAACATATACGAAATAGGAGATTTAAGATATGGAGAATACATTTATTGTAAACATTATCCATCGTCCTGAGATGGTTCCTGAGTATGCCGAGAAGGTTACAGGCCATGGTCAGGCAGAGGATATCGGAAGAAAAGCTCTCCTCACAGAGTCACTGGACATATTCAAGTTCCAGCAGGAGACAGCTCACAAGAACGGACTCAAGACTACTATTCAGATGACATATGCCAGTCTTTTCAATGAGGAGGCTGTGTCACTGGCAAAGGAGCACCACGAGAAGTACGGAGATGAGATAGCACTCTCTCTTCTTGGGCTTCCTTGCACAGAGTTCAGAGAGAAGTACAAGACCAAGGATTTCTGTATCTGGATGTTCTCAATGGAGGACAAGAAGAATATCGTCGATGACGTATTTGGAAAGTTCCATGATATATTTGGCTTCTACCCTGAATCAACGGGTTCATACTACATGGACGCAGAGCTCACAAACTACATTAAGGAGAAGTACCCATCAGTTAAGTGTGCAGTTGCAACATGCTGGGAGGAGGGCCCTAAGGCTTACCACACATGTAACAACTCATGGTACACACTGTTTGATGGCGGCCCATGGAATCCATGGATACCTTCAAAGCAGAACACACATGCACCTGCAGCAAATGAGGCTGAGGACAGCGGAATCGTCGCTATCCCTCATCTTTCAAGAGATCTGCTGGCATGTTACGATGGAAATGGTTCTAACTTTGGTACACATCCACAGAACGTTCTCCGTGGAATGATCTATGACAGCAAGACATGGGAGTACCCATATCTGTACAACCTTATCGACCAGTATCGTCATCTGGCTAAGTTCAACAATGGATATTCATACAACATGATGTTCGTTGGACCGGGCTGGCTGAATAAGATGGGACGCTGGGAGGCTCCATACGAGCTGCTCAAGAAGAGCTACGAGGATGGAATGAAGTATTATGGCGACCTGAAGAAGGAAGGCAAATGTATCGACATGACAATGGCTGAATTTGCTGACTTCTACAGAGAGAACAAGACATACGAGGAGCCTGAGTGTGCTCTTTGGAAGGATATACTGTACGGATCAGACAAGCAGATATTCTGGTACTGTGATCCATACATGAGAGCCCAGATCAACATGGATCAGGGCGGTGCGATCGTTGACCTCAGACCATACGCTGCAAAGCTCAACTGGCCTGTAGGTATCGGAACTCCACATGTTCAGGATGCTTCATATCCATTCCTGATCCAGGAGAAGTACAGAGCAGGATATTTCACACACTATGCTGGAGAGGGTACTGTGAGAAGTGCCAAGATCAGCTACAAGGGTGAGGAGGTCGACCTCTGTCTGTGCAGAACAAAGGCAACATTCTCGCAGGAGGGAAGCACAAGAATCCTTACACTTGACCCGGTTGACATCGAGTTCTACGATCTGACAGTTAAACTTCAGACAAAGATATATTTTGAGGAGGGTTCATCCAAGATAAGACATGAAAGAACTATCCTCGAGATGAGCAACCCTGATGCAGAGGTTGAGATCAATGAGTACATGGTGGCATGCTACGGTACAACAGAGTACCCAGAGGACATGACAGGAATCACTCTCACAGCAAAGAATGCTTCAGAGAGCAAGTCACTCACATATGAGTACAAGTGCAGAGAAGAGGATCTCGCAAGCGCCGATGAGGTGTCAGCAGTTATACCTGCGATCGAGACAAAGGCTGCCATGGGAGCATCTGGCAGCGATGCAACAGGATATTTCAAAGAGGGATATGCGTTCTCGCCAATGTTCACTCTCGGGTTTACAAAGACACTTAAGGATAAGGAGGTATTTTCAACATGGCTCAGTCTGGAAAAGGCAAATTAAATTACAGATGTCCAATGTGTTTTATGAGAGATCTGGATATAGATATGTTCTATGATAAGGACAAGAAGGAATACTACTGTATCCGTTGTCAGTATGTTGGACCAGAGGAGGACGTTCTGGCAAAGAACGAGCTCATCAGAATAAAATATGGAAGAATGTATGACAGGATTACATTTGACGACTAGGTGACAGATGTCATCTTGATAGAAGGCCGCCGACAGATGAAGATGAACTGGTACATCAGGAGTATGCAGAACATTTTTCTTCGGCGGCTGTTCTTGGTTATAACGGGCAGTAAAATAAATGCAGGTGAAGGAGACAAAAATATGGCAGATTATATAAAGGGCGTGGATCTCTCCGCTGTTGCCGAGGTTGAAGAGCTGGGGGCGAAATATTATGACGATGGTGTGCAGGGAGATATATTTGACATACTTAAGAACTATGGTGTGAATTCTGTGAGACTTCGTCTGTGGAATGATCCGTACACGGAGGACGGCGTACCTTATGGTGCGGGCACAAATGACCTTGAGGTATACAAGAAACTCGCGAAGCGCGCTATGGATCATGGAATGAGCATTCTGCTTGATTATCACTACAGTGATTTCTGGGCTGACCCGGGCAAGCAGAGGGTGCCAAAGGCGTGGAGAGGCATGGATGCGGATCAGCTTGAGCAGGCTGTGTACGACTACACAAGGGAGACTCTTTTAGAGATGAAAGATGCGGGCGTTCTCCCTCAGCTTGTTCAGGTTGGAAACGAGCTTACAAACGGACTGATGTGGCCGCTTGGGCAGAAACCAGAATATGACAATATCGCGAAGTTTGTGAGCGCAGGAATAAGGGCGGTCAGATCGGTTGACTCTGATATTCCGGTCATGATACATCTCGACAATGGCGGCAACAATCCTATGTATGTGGACTGGTTTGATAACTACATGGAAAGAGGAGAAAATTTTGATATAATTGGAATGTCGTATTATCCGTTCTGGCATGGAACCATGAAGGAGCTGGAGGCAAATATGCGGGATATGGCGGATAGATATGGCAAAAAGATAGTTATTGCTGAGGTTTCCATGGGATTTACCATGGAAGACTATGCTGACTATGAGAAACTGGGGCCTGACGATAGAAAGGGCTATGCCACAAAACCTTCACTGGTGGAGAATCTTGACTACCCTATGACACCTGAGGGACAGGCGGAATTTATGAACGACATAATGAAACTGATAGATGATGTTCCTGGTGGCGATGGCTTTTATTATTGGGAGGCAGGCTGGATACCAGTACCGGGAAGCGGCTGGGCTACGGAAGGTGCTCTGTCATATATAGAGGAGTCCGGACCATGCGGAAATGAATGGGCAAATCAGGCACTTTTTGATTATGACGGACATGCTCTGCCGGCACTTAAGACTATACGTGATTACAAGCCGCTGCACAGCGACTATCCACTTAAGTAAATTATGGGGACGGAGGTGTCTGTCCCCTCCGTCCCCGTGGTTTCTGATAGTAAAGTACATATTTTTGATACATTTGGATATGTTTTGGTTGGGCGGGTCTGTGTATAATATATACAGATGCGCCCTTTTAATATATTTGGCAAATTTACAGATGGGGGACAGGACGGGTTGTTCTGATTGATCAGGAGGTAAGGTATGAAAAAAGTAGCATTGTTCATGGATGGCTGGAAGAGGTATTTCACCTATGCCTGGCCGCTTGGATTTATGCAGAAGATAAAGGAAGCCAGGGCTGATGTGAATTTGTACATATTCAACAGCAATGGCAATTGGAACAGGGACGACGGTTACAGCTATGGAGAATACAATATATACAATCTTCCGGAGCTGACAGACTTTGATGGGATCATAATATCTGTCAACAATATCAAATATCCGGAAGTCACGGCGGAACTGCTGGACAGGATAAGGAAGAGCGGAGTTCCGGCTATAAGCCTCGAGACTGCTTTTGACGGTCTGCATTTTGTGGGTATAGACAATTATGATGCCATGTATGACATGACTCGGCATATGATAGAGAAACACGGTGCGAAGAAGGTGTGGTATCTTGCCGGACCGAAGGACAACTATGAGGCTCAGGAGAGATGTCGGGCATTCAGGGACTGTATGGATGAATATGGCCTGACTGTGGATGATGAGGATGTCCTGTTTGGAGATTTTGGTTTCAATGACGGTGTGACGGGCTTTGAGGAGCTGCTCAGAGCACATGGACATACGTGTATAAAACACGAGAAGGACGGACCGGATTACGGCGGCCCTGCGGAGGTGTACGGTGAGATAACCAGTGGCAGTTTTGCGGATTCTGCTCCGGATGCCGAGGCTTCGAATAATGAGGAGATGGATGATAGAAGGCTGGAAGAACGAGAGATAGTGAGGAAGATCCTTCCAGATGCAATAATCTGTGCAAATGACAACCTGGCTGTGGGTGTGTGCAACAGAGCTGAAGCACTTGGACTTTCAGTGCCAAATGATTTTAAGGTTACAGGATTCGACAACTTTGATAAAGCAGCGTACTATACGCCGCGTATAACAACGGTGAGCAGGATCCGTGAGAAGATCGGAGCTGCGGCTGCAGAGATCATGCTGAATATCTGGGCGAGAAACAATCCGGATACCAGCTCTTATATAGATTATAATTGTATATTTACGGAGAGCTGTGGCTGTGGCGCGGATGCTATGCTGAACGGCAGACAGTACCTGAAGAATTATATAATGGGAGTTGTGGAACGCGAGGAGATAGATGAGAGCACACTGGATTTCACGCATTTGCTCAGCAAATGCAAGGATTACAGTGAACTGTATCCGTGCGTTCAGTCCTCATATTCACAGGCAGAGTGTAAGAAATGCGTTATGGTTGTCGACAGATCCCTTGTGGAGATGGGGGGAGCTGGACCGACTCTCTCAGCAGCATACGATGAGGATGTATTTGCTGTGAAAGGCTATCCTCAGAGAATGCAGATCGTGTACAGGCAGGGCATAGCGGATGACGGTGACGATACATACCATAGTATGTTTCCTCTTCTGGATGATGAGGTAGGCGGCAATATATTTTTATTTGCGCCATTTCATTTTGGAGAAAAGGCAGTTGGGTTCTGCTGTGTCGAAAATGGATATTACCTTATGGATAAGCAGCTTTGGTCAACTGTAATGAGCGAAGTGAATGTAGCCATGATAAATCTGTTCAACAAATGGAGACTCGAGCAGATCAATCAGGAGCTTACGGCAATATCCATAAAGGATCCTCTTACCCAGATATACAACAGGGAAGGCATGAGACAGATCGCCGCAAAGGCATTTGACAAGGCTGCGGGCCAGGGCAGGGCGCTTCTCATAATGTTTGCCGATATGGACAAGCTCAAATATATAAATGACACTTATGGTCACGAGTACGGAGACAAAGCTATAAGGAGTGCCGCAAGAGCCATAGCAGGTGGAGGCGGAATAAGCAGTATTCCGGTTCGATACGGCGGAGATGAATTTGTATCCATATCTATATATGATGAGACGGAATCTCCTGAGGAAAGAAAGACGGCGATCCTTGAGAAGGCCAGGGAGATAACTGCACAGGAGAAACTTCCATTTGCCTTGGAGTTTAGTATAGGTTATGTTATAACAGACCCGGATGGTGATAAAACCCTTGAGGAGTATGTGAGGGAGGCGGATCACAGCATGTATCAGGAGAAGATACAGAGAAGGGTAAGCAGATAATAATAAAAAATTATCAAAAAATGGAGAATCAGGTCTTATGTGCTGATTCTCTATTTTCATTTAGTATGTTATAATTAACTGTCATTATGATAGTTTGCGCAAGCACAGCTGTCGCAATGCTCATTATATCATGTGGACACAACGTGGATTATTTATATTAGATACTTAGGATCAAAAGGAGGATATACAATGCTTAAGAATGTAACAGACACAGTATTTTATGTGGGTGTGGATGACAAGGACATAGACCTGTTCGAGAATCAGTACATCGTGCCAAACGGAATAGCGTACAACTCATATGTCATCATGGACGAGAAGATCGCTATCATGGACATGGTGGATGCAAAGTGTGCAGACCAGTGGTTTGCAAATGTGGCAGAGGTGCTTGGCGACAGGAAGCCGGATTATCTCATCATATCCCATCTTGAGCCGGATCATTCCGCCAATCTTGGTGATGTGCTTGCGAAGTATCCGGATATCAAGATCGTATCAAATGCCAAGCTTTTCGGAATGCTTCCAAATTTCTTCGAGGTTCCTGTGGCTGACAGAAGCGTGACAGTTGCGGAGGGACAGACACTCTCACTTGGAAGCCATATGCTCCAGTTCTTCATGGCTCCTATGGTCCACTGGCCTGAGGTTATGGTCACATATGAACAGAGTGAGAAGATACTCTTCTCAGCGGATGCATTTGGCAAGTTCGGCACTCTGGATACCGACGAGGACTGGGCATGCGAGGCGAGAAGATATTACTTCAATATAGTAGGAAAGTATGGAATGCCTGCACAGGCACTTCTGAAGAAGGCAGCAGGACTGGATATCCAGAAGATATGTGCACTCCACGGACCAATCCTCACAGAGAATCTTGGATATTACATCGGAAAATATCAGTTGTGGTCAACATACACACCTGAGGATGAGGGAATCTTCATCGCATACTGCAGTCTCCATGGCAACACAGAGAAGGCTGCAAAGAAACTGGCGGAGATACTTGAGGCAAAGGGGGCGCCAAAGGTTGCGATATCAGACCTCTCAAGGGATGATATGGCAGAGTGTATAGAGGATGCATTCAGATACGACAGACTGGTTCTGGCAGCCCCAACATATGATGGCGGTGTGATGCCTGTCATGGCGGATTTCATCAACCACCTGAAGATGAAGGCGTATCAGAAGAGAAAAGTGGCATTCATTGAGAATGGTTCGTGGGCTCCAATGGCAGCCAAGCTCATGAAGGAACAGATGTCAGCGATGAAGGATATAGAGATCGTGGACGAGCACGTGACCATAAGGTCTGCGTTCAAGCAGTCGGATGTGGCAGCGCTCGAGGCGCTGGCTGGAAAACTGTTATAAGAGATAAGGATAATAAACATAAAGTAAGTCTGAAACCGACTTACATACGTAGTTATTATTCATCTAACAGGTGAGTTGCTACAATAAAGTTGTTACACAGAGTTGCTATACATATCGTGAGCAGGGAATTTGAGCCCGCCGGTCCTTAGGTGGCGCTGTGAGGCGGCACCTTAGTACCGCTGCAGGGCAAAATAAGCGGAAGCGACCCAGCGAATGATATGTATAGCAGTTCTGTGTTCAAAGATAGAATTGGCAACTCACCGTCCTATCAATAATGTAAGGAAGGTGTAAGACATGGCTAAGTCCATGGTTTCCGGTAAGCCCCTCAGTCTGATGCTGCAGTTTGCCACCCCGCTCTTGCTCGGCAATCTGCTCCAGCAGACGTACAACATAATAGATGCGGCTATTGTGGGGCAGATACTGGGAGATAAGGCTCTGGCGGGAGTTGGAGCAAGCAGCAGTATACAGTTTCTGGTTCTGGGATTCTGTATGGGCTGTTGCACAGGATTTGGTGTTCCTGTTGCAAAGTTTTTTGGTGCAAATAATCTGCACAAGATGAGAAAGTATATATTTAACGGCGCGGTGCTGACGGGCATCATAGCGTTGATGGTCACGATTGTATGTTCGGTGTGCTGTAATCAGATACTTCATCTGCTTTCGGTTCCGCAGGATATATATGACAAGGCATATGCTTATCTTATAGTTATATTCCTGGGAATTCCGTTCACACTCATGTACAACTATCTGTCAAGTGTGCTCAGGTCTCTGGGAGACAGCAGAACGCCGTTCATGTTTCTGGCGTTCTCGGCAATACTCAACATATTCCTTGACCTGTTCTGTATAGTTGTCCTCAAATGGGACTGCGCCGGTGCGGCTATAGCAACCATCACGGCACAGGCGGTGAGTGGAATATTGTGTCTTGTATATATCTTCAAGAAGGTTCAGATCATGCATCTTGAGGCGGAGGACAGGGAGATAAAGGGATCTGCAGTGAAGGAACTTCTCGTCATGGGAATTCCGACAGGCCTGCAGTTCTCTATAACAGCCATAGGAAGTATGGTCATGCAGTCCGCAAATAACAAGCTGGGCAGCGTGTACGTATCAGGCTTTACAGCCGGTATGAGGATAAAGCAGTTTACTATGTGTCCATTTGACGCATTTGCAACTGCGGCTTCTGTATTCTGCAGCCAGAATCTTGGGGCCGGACAGGCGAAACGTATAAAACAGGGCTTGAGGCAGGCGATAGCAGTCGCAGTGGGATATGGATTGATAGCAGGACTTATCATGATATTCTTTGGCAGACCGCTCTCAATGATATTTGTAAAGAAGAGCGCAGTCGACGTACTTGATGCCTCTGCGAAATACCTCAGATGTATGGGATTCTTCTACTGGAGTCTCGGTATACTGAACGTGGCGCGTATGGTGACACAGGGACTTGGATATTCCGGTCGGGCTATATTCTCAGGTGTTACAGAGATGGCGGCCAGGATCATAGTGAGCCTGGGATTTGTCGGAACATTTGGATTCACAGCCATCTGCTTTGCTGATCAGACGGCATGGGTCACCGCGACCATCTACATATTGCCGACATGTCTCTACTGCGTGAAGAAGTCCACGGCGAAGATTGCTGCGGGAACGGTGTGATATGGAAAAGATAAAAATGCGTATGAATAACCGAGACTGTTGTCTGAGGATTCATACGCATTTTATAGTTGTGACATATTCGGGTTATATTACTTTTCCTTGCTGTCATCAAGCAGCTTGGGAGTGTTGGAGTTTAATGGGGATAGTATGCTGCGCCCTATCTGCTTTTCAAGGGATTCACGTGCATTTCTGGCAATATTGCCACCTTGGATGGTAGCATCTGTGGCCTCGGTTATACCTTGAGGATTAGTTGCCTTTGATATCTCTGTTGTCGATATCTCTGCAAGAGCATTCAGGACAAGCTCTGTGTTAGTCATATTGTCTCTGAGATTTTCTTTTTTCAGCCTTTTAAACTTTTTATATTCCTTCACTGTCTTTCCTGACCATGCGGCAGTAAGTATGTTTGTAAGAGAAGCATACTGTCTGGAATCGGTAATGCCGGCACGTCTCCACTCATTGGTCATATCTTTACGAATCTCTATCCCACGCATACGCTGGGCTATCCATTCTTCAGAATATCCTTTGTTGCGGTATGATTCTATAGCACGATCTATAGCAATCTGAGGATCAACTTCCTCGTCCAGACGTTGTTTGCCTACCATTGCCAGCCATTGCTTGAATGGCTCAGCCTTTTTTGACGGAATGGACTGGATAATTCTCAATAGCCCATGTGTGTTGGTTGCTTGGATTTTACGCATTTTACCATCAGCGGCTATCATTTGAATAGGGGTACAAATTGTACCCCAGTTAGCTGATAATTCTGGGTCGCGGGATCGTAACTTTTTTACATATTGTTTTGGGTCGGAACTATCGGTCAAAACGTCAATTACATCAATTATGGAAAAATACCATTCCTCCTCCTGTGAGTGCCATACTTTTCTGACTTTATCATCATATATAAATTCAAGTTCCTGTTCGCTTAACTCTGGTATATCTGATACCTCAACAGGAACAGTCGAGGAAGTATTCTCATCATATACATAAAAAAGCATAATAATCACTCCAATCCATTAAAATTTTGCCCTTAACTCCACTACCTTACCAATGATCTTGACAGGTTTATTTTTTATGGTTTCATCGTCAAAATAGAGCGGTGCATAGCTGGGGTTGGTGGAAATCAGTTCCAGTCCTTCTTTATATTTTCTCAGGCGTTTGCACACGGCGTATTCACCAGCTATTGTAGCAATAACAGTGTCCCCTGTGTCTGCATCATCCTGTTGACGGACAATTACAACGTCGCCGCTGCTGATCTTGGGTTCCATGCTATCCCCCTTTATTCTAAGAGCGTAGAATTCGCCAGTTTTAGCAAGACTTTCGGGTATTTCTTCTGTATCAATAATCTTTTCGGTTGAACAAAATGTTTTGTCACATGATATATAATCAAATACAGGAATTGCATATGCCTCTGATTTCTTTTGGCTTCTTATGATATCTTTTTCTTCCAGAAGATCAGACCTAGAGCAATTGAAAATAGCGCACATGTGGTCAATTTTGTCCATTCGGGGAGACTTTAGCCCGTTACACCAATTTGACACAGTTGCAGTGCTGACATTCATCTGCTTAGCAAAGGCAGCTTGAGTATATTGATATTTATTAAGAAAAAAGAAAAGATTCTTTGCAAATTGGTCATTCATTCTTCTTTCAAATTCTATATCGGACATAGTAATCAACCTCCTTTTGAACAAATTATACACTTAAAGCTAATTTAATACAATATAAAATAACTATAAGTTAACTTATAGTAAAAAATAACAGCGAGATAAAAAGGGGAACAAACTTTGACATATCCTTCTATTCATTATAAAATTAATCTGATTTTAATGTTTCTCATATCTTGGTTTAATCATCGATTAGTATAGTAACAACATCAGTTGATGATATCAGCAACAAGCAATCAGAAAGACGACAGATCGTCGGAAGATGATGTAACCAAGATAAAGAGAAAGGGTGTAATGATTATGGATAAACTTGAAAAGGTAGAAAAGTTAAGAGAAAAGACAGGCGTCAGCTATGAGGATGCGAAGAACGCTCTGGAGGCATGTGATTATGACCTGCTGGATGCGATCATTTATTTGGAGAAGCTGGACAAGGTGAAAGCTCCTGAGGTGGAGAGCTTCACCACGGGTGCAGAGCAGCAGACCTCAACAGAGTTCGAGCAGGCACAGCGGACATATACAAACGACTGCAATAAGGTGACATTTGGACAGATGATGGACAGATTTTTCAAATGGTGCGGCAAGGTGTTAAAGAAGAGTGTGGACAGCACATTCATAGTAGAACGCAAAGGCCAGACCATGATAAACGTTCCAGTGCTGGTGCTTGTGATCGCACTTATACTTGCATTCTGGGTAGTGCTTCCACTTCTTGTGGTAGGTCTCTTCTGTGAGTGCAGGTACCATTTTGAAGGAATCGGCGACATCAACGTAAACCTTAATAGCGCATGTGACAAAATGGCAGACTCAGTTGACAACCTTAAGTCCGACGTCAACAACAAGTAATCAGAAAGATATATAAAAACAATATCAACACAGAATAAAAAGCTATATGTAATAAAAACAACATATATATCAAGTTGGTATAAACTGAAAAAGAAAAATATTAAAAGTAAAAACAGACATAAAAAAGATGAAAACAGGAATATCTTTTGCCGATATTCTGTTAATTACCAGCTGATATAGTTTGGCTTTGAGAATGTAATGTCTGTGAAATATACCTCTGCAATGGGTAGCCGTGGCGACTGAGCTTTGGTGCTTCTTGCCGAGGCATATTTCACAGGCTTACTTCAAAACCAAACTATATCAGCGTCCGTCATAAAAGAAAGGAAAAAGATATGGCACAGAAGATTCTCATTGTGGAGGATGAAGAGAAAATTGCAAGATTTGTGGAGCTGGAGCTGCTGCATGAGGGATACGAGGCGGAGAAGGTATTTGATGGAAGAACAGGGTTGGACAAAGCTCTGTCCGGTGGCTTCGACCTCGTGGTGCTGGATGTGATGCTTCCGGGACTCAACGGTCTGGAGGTGCTTCGAAGAATCCGCAAGGAGAGTGATGTGCCGGTCATCATGCTGACCGCGAGAGATGCGGTCATGGACAAGGTATCTGGTCTTGATGCCGGTGCAGACGATTATCTCACCAAGCCATTTGCCATAGAGGAGCTGCTTGCCAGGATAAGGGTTGCGTTGAAGAGACGCGGAGTTGCGGAGGTTCACACACACAGGATAGAGATCCGTGGAGTGTGCATGGACACCGATAGGCATGAGGTTACAGTGTGCGGCGAGATAGTTGAGCTGACAAACAGGGAATTTGAGCTGCTCAGGACGCTCATGGAAAACAAGGACATCGTTATGGACAGGGAAAAGCTGCTGAATGCGGTGTGCGGATATGATTACCTGGGAGAGACCAATATCATAGATGTGTATGTGAGGTATCTGAGAACAAAGATAGATGACAGATTTGGAGTTAAGCTGATCACCACCGTCAGAGGTGTCGGATATGTTATCAAAGAATGACCATTTTGGATGCCAGGATAGAGCAGATAGATATGTGACAAGCCGGATATCGTAGCAGAGCAGACAGATATGTGACAAGCCAGCAACGCATGGCACGGATACGCACAGATAGAGAGAAAATACATGGGAAAGAAAACTAACGAAAACAAAAGAATGTCATCGATAGCCAGAAGGATAAATATGAGCTTCTGGCTAAAAGAACTGGGCAATGTGATACTTATAGATATCGTCATTGCCTTTCTTATTGTAAGCGCATTTGCCGTGTGGGGAAGAAAGCAGCTTCCACAGGGCGTGGGCGGAATGAGATATTACGTTGAGAAAAATGAAGATGGCGGAGCGTATGAATATATAATAGAAGGGTCAGATGAGAAGAAGTACAGATATGACGTTAAGATCCTTTGGGATATCATAGAGCTTCCGGGCATTATATTGCTGGGGATGGAGACTATAGTGTTGTTTGTTGCGTTGTTCAGGACAGCGGATGTCAGAAGGAGATTAAAGCCGTTGAACGATCTGGCAGTTACGGCGGAAAAGCTCAGCAAAGAGCCGATGGATCACAATAAGATAGACGATCTGGAGAAAGCCATATCACACCTGTCTGCGGATGATGACGAGCAGGTTATACACACCGGAGACAAGGATCTCCAGAGCATAGAGATCGCGCTCAACAATCTGCTCAGAAATATGAAAGAGAATGAGAAACGTCAGATGAGATTCGTGTCGGATGCTTCCCACGAGCTCAGGACGCCTATTGCGGTGATCCAGGGATATGTGAATATGCTCGACCGATGGGGTAAGGAGGACGAACAGGTTCTGGAAGAGTCCATAGAGGCGCTGAAAAATGAATCCCAGCACATGAAGGAGCTTGTGGAACAGTTGTTATTCCTTGCAAGGGGCGACAGTGGAAGGCAGCACCTGAACATGGAGAAAACCGATCTCAACCGCATGGTAAGTGAGGTGTGGGAGGAGTCCATGATGATAGACGAGAGCCACAGATATGAGTTCCGTGGTACTGAGAATGAGGCGTGTGTGCTCGGCGATGTGGCGATGATCAAGCAGTCCGTCAGGATATTTGTCCAGAACGCGGCGAAGTATTCTGAATCCGGCACGGCCATAATACTCGGTGTAAAAGAGGAGCCCGGTTATGTCAGTTATATGATAGAGGACGAGGGAACCGGAATGAATCCGGGCGATCTGGCTCATATATTTGACAGATTTTACCGCTCGGATGAGGCCCGGAATAATGAGACCGGAGGCTCAGGTCTTGGCCTGTCCATCGCTAAATGGATCGTGGATGCCCACGGAGGCACCATACAAGTCATATCCAGAGCGGATATAGGATCAAGATTTGTTGTGAGATTCCCTAAAATTGTTTAAAAAGAGAGGTTGCATATATTTATTGGTAATCTGAGTATCTGTGGTTGCTGAACAATCCCAGAATACAGCCTGCACTTCCTAAAATTATGTATTCTTTCATAAAAGAGGCGAGAGTCTTAACTGAGTGAACATCAATATACCATGGTATGATAGCATTAAAGAGATTTCCTCCGCTAAGAGACAGGATGATCAGTGTAAATGATAAAATGATGGCTATGGTGATGTTCTTCGCTGTATATACTGTGCCGTAATATAAACCGCAGAAGCAATATATTATAATAAGATTTTTGGCTATAAATCTTTCTGGGTAGAGAATTGTCCTGAAGAACAACAACGATGTTATGGCACACATTAATAAAGACAGGTATAAAAATGGAATAATTGTTTCTACCCATTTTATTCTGTGGGCTATGTAAAAAAGTTCCCGGCTTGGGCTATATACAAACGGCATAAAGGTTATTGTATATAGCAGCATAACGCACACAGGATATGCTATGCAGTAACACTGCTGCAGTGCGTTTTCTTTATCCTGCAGATCAAGGGGTTTCATCATCATAAAGCCCGTAATAGCAGCTAAAACAGCTATAATTACACAGAGTATCATTCCCTTACGCAATATAAATAGTGAGTTATGTATTCTTTGCACCATAGTTACACTCCGTTCCTGTAAGACTTAAGAATATACATGTATCCATCTTCCAAAGTGGGATCAGCTGATGCAGGCTCTGAGGTATCAATAGAAGGGGAAGCCAAAAGCCTGGTCATGGCTGTTTTGATTCCGTCTGTAGTGTCTTTTGCAATTATATAGCCTTGATCGATAATTTCTATATAATCACACAAAAACTCCGCATCGTCTACGATGTGTGTGGATATAATAATTATCTTGTCATCACAATTGGTTTGTTTTATAAGATCCCTGAATCTGAGTCTTTCCTCAGGATCAAGACCTGCTGTCGGTTCATCGCATATTATTATAGGGGGATTGCCAAGAAAAGCCTGGGCGATTCCAACACGTCTCACCATTCCGCCAGACAGAGTATGAGCCTTTTTGTCAATATAACTTGATAAATTGACACTTTCTATAACTGATTCGATGTCTTCATCAAGACTACATGATGAAATACCCTTGGAAAATGCAATATAACGCATACATTCTCTTACGGTCATTCCGGGAAAAAGACCAAATTTCTGAGGCAGATACCCGATATCAACAGAATGTATATTTGCTCCGTTCAGGAGAATGCTTCCGGTAGCTGATGGATATAACCCAATAAGGGATCTCATGAATGTGGTTTTGCCGGCACCATTAGGACCGAGTAGTCCGTGTACTCCTGATTCAAAATTACAGTTTAAATTGTGAAGAATTGTGTTCCCTCCCAAAGTAGTTGTCATATTTTTTATTTCCAGCATAATAATCCCCCTTTATCTGAACGGATACAAGTTACTTTATTCTGTTGTTTCAGTGATGCCAAGTTCGTCGTATACATCTTCCTGAATCTTTTGAAGTTCCTCATCGGTGAGAATTGAATCAATATTGTACCAATTACCTGTCTGTATATAATTGGTGTAGTAAATATCCAAATTACCTGCAGCATCAAACATCACCATGTCAGAACCGTACATATATGCATTTCTGTGTATTGGTTGTATCAGGATTGTTTTCCCGATAAGGGAATAATCAGTTGCCTTTTCTTCAGGTGTATAGTTTATATATTTTTTTATCTGGCTTGTTATGTAGTGGTTTCGACTCGGATCGGTGTCCGCGCCAATATATGGGAAAATGTATCGCACATTATCAATAATCTGTTCTCTCCAAAATATGCCGGAAACAATGCTTAGCTGATCACTGAAACCACTGAACGTGTCACCGGACAAGCTGAGATTGCTATACGTAGTAAAATCAGAGTATATGGATACTGTGAACCTGCTCAGATCCTTAGGAAGCTGGCAATATCCGTTTTGAAATAAGTCTCCATTTCCAGCAATTGGGTAATACGGGAAGTTCCCAGGAAGATATGCACCATTTTCCCCTGTGTAGCAAATATTGTAGGATTTTCCTGTATACTTTATGTATATGGATGAGAGATTGCCGGCTTCGTTGTATATGCATAGCTTATTCCCATTTCTGCTATAGCGGATAGCATTATCCTTATCATCTGCTATATAGTCGATATTGTAATCTTTACAGAGTATAAAATGGTATTCAGGGAGACTGGTGTCTGATAGCTGCATATACATATCTGCGATCAAATTCTTCCTTATGTCAAAATGTATGTTATACTCTGTAACATAAAAATCTATTTCCTTTGTTGGAGTAAGTAATTCCTGTTCATTTGCAAATAAATCCGAGGAATCGTCTGCGTATCCAGGGTTACTACCATTATATGGGATGTTGCAGATATAAATAAAGGAAAACGAGCATAACACTGAAAATATGGTGGCAAAAATCAAAGATAACTTCTTGTATCTGAAGAAATTTGTGATCAAATATACGGAGATCACGCCAAATACTATATACAAAGGTTTGGACAGAAAATGTATATTTACAGGAATTAAAGCTGCTTCATCTGGAATATAAGTAAGAGAAGCACAGAATATATTGGATATTTCCTGTATACTGCCGATTTTATCTTCCGCAGGAAAGGTGAACTTACCCGATTGCAATATGGCAACTATAGTGAACCCAAATAATGCAAGATAGGCAAGGATAGTATTGTTGATATACGATATGATGAGCCCAGTCATAACCGCACAAGTGTTAACCATAAATACATGTGTGAAAATAGCCTTAATTGTATATATATAAAAGTCTGCAGAGGAAGAACCTGACAGTATACAAAGGCATATACATATAACTAACATGCACATACATAATAAGACATTTATGATAGAGAGAATAAGCAGTTGCTGTGATTCTCTTTTAATTGATGACATAGTGTATGTGCTTATGCTCTCTACCACATTGGTTTTTTTTACGATAGATGTGTATTCAAAGGACAAGTACAAAAACAGAATATAATAATATATGGAATTTCCAAGCATCATATCTGTATGTTCAACTATATCAATGTAGTTAAATTCTCTAAGCAGACTGTCTTCAATGAATTTGTATACTGAGTATAAAATACAAAATATGATAGCAGCGATGGAAGGCCAAAAGCATTGTGGAGTTTTCCTGAATAGTATGTAATTCTGTTTAAGCATTGCTTTACCTCCTATCAATAATAAATTATAATTAGAAAAACTTAGTTGTACTAAGATTTACTCAAGATGTATTAATTGGTAAATGAAAGGCGGAAGATGTTAAAAGTTGCTATATGTGATGATGAGCAGAAGGATATAGACATTGCAGAAAAATGCATATTGGAGTATTCGTTTAAACACAATCTGGATATTGAATGCGCCAACTACAGGACGGGGCAGGAATTGCTGGACAAGCTGGAATCTGGTGAACATTATGATTTTTTTGTCTTTGATGTGGAAATGGAGAAGGAGGATGGAATATATATCGCCTCAATTATCCGAAAAAGATACGACAAAAATGCAATTATCATTTTTGTAAGCAATTACCCGGGACATATGGGACGGAGCTTTTCTGTGCATGCATATAATTATATTCAGAAACCTCTTAAATATATAGAGTTGGAACAAGTATTATCTCAGGTTTTGCGTGAGATAAGGGACATGGAGTTTAACAAGTTGATTGTGCCAGCGGCAGATGGAGAAAGAGTTGTTAATATATCTGATATTATGTATATAGAAACTTCGAGAAAATTTCAAAAGAGTGTAGATATTCATTCTGCAAAAGAGATTATACAGGTTACAGGAAATTTAAAAAAATGGTTTAACTTGTTAAAGGACAAAAGGTTTGTATACAGCTTTAAGGGGTATATTGTAAATATAGATCACATAGTTACCTTGAGAGGCGGGGAGCTTGTTTTGGATAATAACGAGATTATTCCGTTGTCAAGGAAATATGAGGAAGAGGTAAGGAAGAGTCTTATTAATACGGTTATATCAGATGTGGTGAGCATCAGAGGTTAAAGGGTGAGTTATTTAGTATTAATTTTTATATCAGCAATTATGGATGCTGTGACTGTAAAAGTTTATGTAGAGAAATGGCTTGGAAAGCCTCCGCTTAGAATATCGACAATGGCATATTGGGGTATATTTATTTTAACAGAGCTGGCTTCAAGAGGCGGACAGCTTTTCATGATAGATGTGTCACAGGAGAAAGCAATGGTCAGCCAGGTGTCCGCGCATATAGTTATCATGCTCGTATTTATTTGCCTATATGATTCCCGTATAGCTGAATGTATATCTGCGTTTATTATATGGGTATTGGGTTATCTGGTGAGCATCGGTTTATCTGATGTAGTGGTAATTACAACGGATCAGATGCTGTATGACGGTGGAATAACTCATCTGATCTCGGTGATGGATATGTATGCACAGTTTATTATGCTGCCTGTCCTGATCATAATACTGGTAGTGAGAAATTATGTATCAGGTAGATATTCATTTAAACAGTTGGTCATAGTGCTTATAACTCCAATGATAAGTTGTTATCTATACTTGATAATACCAGAACAGATCGTGCTTTTGTCAGGGTATGGATTTATATTTGTGCTGATAATTGTGCTGGTCTTAAATGTTTTGAATTATTATCTGTTTGATAACATGGTGGATAATTATAAATTGAAAAATCAGGTAACAATGCTTGGTTATCAGTTGGAGCATCAGTCGGATAAATATGACCAATTGGTTCTTTCTTATAAGAAAATTGGCAGTATGGTTCATGATACCCAAAAGCATATAAGCTATATAAGGTCATGCATAGAAGAGAAAGAATATGACAGGATAAGAACAGTATGTGATAGATATGAGGAAGAATTAAAAAATAAATATGTTGTTTCAAAAACAGGAAATCTTGTTATTGATACATTTGTGAACAGTGCGTATACATTTGCCCAAAACAATGGCGTGAAATTTCATACGGATTTTAAGTTCGATAAAAATTCAATAATGGTCTCTGACTATGATATGTGTATAATAATAGGAAATCTGCTGGATAACAGTATCAATGCATGTAAGAAACAGAAGGAAAAAGAGGGGGTATATATAAAGCTGGCAATAGTGCAGACAGATCGGCATTTGGTAATAGATGTGAAAAATAGCAGTACACAGTCTGACGTGGGCGGCAGTAAGGATATGACTCATGGATATGGTATACAAAATGTGAAAAATACCATGGACAAGTACAATGGAATAATGGAGATAAAGAATACATATGGGGAATATGAAACACTTGTGCTGATCCCCATAAATCAGGATTAAATGTACATAAACCGCATGCCCCCGCATAAACTGTAAAAACAGAATATGCGGGGGCTTTTTCTTTGAAGGATTACATAGAAGAGCGGGCAATCGAAGCGGCAAATTATATCATAGACACAAGGGCGACTGTGAGACAGACAGCGGACAAGATGGGTATAAGCAAATCAACGGTGCACAAGGATATAACGGAACGGCTGGTCCATATAAGACCCATGCTGGCGGCCCAGGCCAGGGTGGTGTTGGACGCCAACAAGGCGGAGAGACATATAAGAGGAGGGCTTGCCACGAGGGAGAAGTATCTGCATGTCACAAAGTTTTAACATAGCTTATGTTGTATTTTTCTCTGATTTGGGTTAAACTTTTGATGATTGTATAATAGTGGACTAAGTGTGCGCTGTTAGAAAATGGCAGTTTAACTATAGATTAGAGGTTAGGATATGAGATTTATTCATGTTTCGGATGTGCATTTGGGGATGATTCCTGACAAGGGAAAGCCTTGGAGCGATGTCCGTGCGAAAGAAATAGAAGAGACATTTGACAGGATCCTGGATATTGCGGAGGAGAGAAAGGTAGATCTGCTCCTCATTGCCGGCAATTTGTATCACAGTGCGCCGAAGGCTGCGGATCTTGCAAAGCTTGATGCCAGACTTGCAAAACTTACAAATACAAGAACGGTGATCATTGCGGGCAGTAGTGATTACATTGAAAGTGGATCTCCATCGGAGAATTATGAGTTCACATCGAACACAGTGCTTCTTCCGGCTGGGGAGTTCAGCAATGCGTATTTTGAAGATATAAATACCTGCGTGACCGGTTTCAGCTATGGGCAGGCGGAATACACAGAGGATTTCTCAGAGGGGATAGATGCCCAGACGGAAGGCGCTGTCAATATACTTCTCATGCATGGAGGAGATGCCAGCCACAGTCCATTTAATTTCCGAAAGCTGGCTGACACAGGATTTGACTATGTGGCACTCGGACACCTGAGAAAGCCGAAGCACATGGTGAAGAACCGTATGGCATATCCGGGATCGCCGGAGCCTTTGTCACCTTCTGACACAGGAAAGCATGGCTTTATTTATGGACAGATAATAAACGGAGAGACAAGGATAAAGTGGGAGCCTGTTGCCTGCAGGAATTACATCAACCTTGGACTTGAGATAAAGCCGGAATATACTGACAGACAGATCGAGCATGCTGTTCTGAAACAGATCGATAAGATGGGAACGCAGAACATATATCGGGTTATCCTGAAGGGCCAGAAGGGGCGCGGAGTGAGACCTCAGTTTGATGATGTGTCTCAGGATTACAAAATATATGAGGTTGTGGATAATACGATGTTCGAGTACAATGCTGATGGTCTCAAGAGGGACAATGAGCACAATATACTTGGAAGATTTATCGCTGAGTTGTCCGGTGAGGATGACGAGGTCAGCAAAAAAGCACTTGAATATGGTCTTGAGGCGATCATAGCAACTGGAGAAAAGTAATGTATATAAATAAACTTTTTTTGAAAGAATTTGGAAAATTCAATAACAAAGAAATAAAGCTGGACAAAGGCTTGAATGTGCTCTATGGAGAGCCCGGAGCCGGCAAGAGTACGATCAGGGATTTTGTGTCCGGTATACTGTATGGTATGAATAAAACCAAGGGCCTTGGAGCCCGGGGAGACAATTTTGCATTAAGAAAGCCATCCGGTGGAAATGGATATGCCGGAAAGGCACAGGTGACAAATGCTGGAAAGAGTCATCTTATGGAGAGAAATTTCAACATGTCCACGGACGGTGCAACGCTCACTGATATAGAGAGCGGGAAGGATGAGAGACTTGTGTCTAAGAATTCCTACAGAGGTGTCCTGTTTGATATGGACAAGAGCACATTTGTGGATGCGATGTGTGTTGATCCGCCGGAGGAGATGGGCGGAGATGACAAAGCTTTGTGTGACAGACTCGAGAAGTATCTTCAGAATATGAAGGAGACGGGCTGCAGCGGAATAAACAGAGCAGACGCAGTGGCGTATCTTGAGAACGAAAAGAAGAAATATGACAATCAGAAGTATCTGGTTCAGATAGAAGAGCTGGAAGCCCAGATGGATGAGCTGGGTGAAGTTGATAAGGAGCTTGAAGACATCCGAACTGCCAGACGTGAGGAGCTTGATGCTTATAATATGGAGATTGCACGTTTGAAGAGAGAGGCAAGGCAGCTTGTGAATGAAAAGGATGCTGAGATCCCTGACGAGGATGAGGACAGGGAGCGAAGCAGAATATTCCTCGAGGTTGAAGCTATAGATGATGAGGATGAGCTGAAGGAGAAAAAGAAGCAGGAGAAGAAGGACAAGAAGCTGACGGACAATATATTTGTCATAATGGCAACAGGAATACTGGTTGTTGCGGTGGTCATGCTAGTGGTTCACCTTGTTGGTTTTCAGAAGTCCATACAGCAGCTATTCACGATATGTACGATTGCGTTTGTTGCTATAACCATCATAGATGGATTGTTCAGGAAAGGCGCATTTGACAGTGATAAGCTTCCGTCTGAGGAGGAGTTCAGGAGAACCATATATGAGATGGGAAGAGCAACTGAGTCGAGGACGGTTCGCGTTGAGATAGACAGAGCTTTTCAGGAGGAGCATGACAGGAAGCTTGATATGTTCAAGTTCCAGGAGCATGATGCCATAGAGAAGAGGGATGCCTATTATGAACTCAAGGAGAAGAGAGACGCCATATTTGCCGATTATGATGTGCTTGAGACTGAGAAGAAGGCCATAGATAAGGCTATCAATACCATAATGGACATATCGGAGGAGTTCTCAGGACTGTTTGCCGGTATAGACGGCAGAGTATCGGATATTCTTAGCGCACTCTCCGGTGGACAGTATCAGGAGGCAAAGCTCGATGATGAGATGCATGTTGCAGTGAAAAAGGATGACCATTTCTTCAGGGCGGAATTCCTGGGACATGAGGTCGTTCGGCAGGTGTATCTGGCTGTGCGGCTGGCTGTTGCAGAGATACTTAACAACGAGAAAATGCCACTTGTGTTGGACGATGTGATAGATGTGACCGATGAGAGTCAGCTCACGGGAGTGCTCAAGGCGATGAGTATGGTGAACACGGAGCAGACGATATTGCTTACATCCGATAAGGATCTGGTTAACAGACTTGAGGATATGCATATAGCATGCAATGTGGTGACATTGTAGAAAGTTTCTAATAATAAATAATTAAAAGACCTGCGGAAGCTTGCAATACCATGGTATGTATCAGGTGAGCTTCCGTAGGTCTTTTTTGTAAGTCTATAATTGTATATTAGTAATTCTCGTAGTTATCTGAGATAGTGTGCTTCTCCTTGTACTCAGCAATTCTCGCACTGATTCTCTCTGATGGATCAAGAAGATCGCTGAGAGATGCATCGTGGTTGAGGTGATCGATAATGAGTGCAATGTACTTGCTCATGTCGGCTGATACATACCAGTCGCGGTCTGCAAGCTCAGGAAGCTGATAAGTGAGGTTGGTTGTGATGACCTTCTCAATGAGACCTTCCTCGTGACACTTGTCAAATACCTCAAGACCCTTGGTGAAGAGACCAAATGTAGCAAGTGCAAATACTCTCTTAGCCTTTCTTGCCTTGAGCTGCTTGGCAACATCTATCATACTCTCGCCTGATGCGATCATGTCGTCGATGATGATAACATCCTTGCCTTCAACTGAATCACCGAGGAACTCATGGGCAACGATAGGATTACGTCCGTCCACAACTCTTGAGTAATCTCTTCTCTTGTAGAACATACCTACATCTACACCGAGAAGGTTAGCGAAGTAGATAGCTCTGTGCATAGCACCCTCGTCAGGTGATATAACCATCATGTGGTCGTTATCTATCTCAAGATCAGGAGTTGATCTAAGAAGTGCCTTTACAAACTGGTAAGTAGGCTTTACGTTCTCGAAACCGCTCTTTGGAATAGCATTTACAACACGTGGGTCGTGAGCGTCAAATGTAACGATGTTGTCTACACCATACTGCTGAAGCTCCTGGAGCATAACTGCACAGTCGAGGGACTCGCGTCCTGATCTCTTGTGCTGACGGCTCTCATACAGGAAAGGCATGATGACAGTGATCTTTCTAGGCTTGTCTGTCATGGCAGAGATGATTCTCTTCAGATCAGCATAGTGATCGTCAGGAGACATTCTCTGAGTCTGGCCACCCATGGTGTATGTGCAGCTATAGTTTCCTACATCAAGCATGATATATATGTCTTTACCGCGGACTGACTCGTTGACAATACCCTTTGCCTCACCTGAACCAAATCTAGGGCAGTCTGCCTTGATAAGGTAAGAGTCCTTCTCGTAACCGTGGAATACGATGCTTGACTTGTTCTCGTTCTGACGGTTCTTTCTCCATTTTACGATATAAGAATCGACCTTCTCTCCGAGAGGTACAATGCTCTTATGAGCAATGATTCCTAAGCTTCCTACAGGTATTGTTTCCAACTTGCTATCGTCTGGCATAATAAAAATCCTCCTAATCTGCTTTCGTTGTCTACCTTTTGTTCCTGGCTATGCTTTTCATTCTTTTTACATAGCGGATGTTATCTCCGTAGAGATTGAAGATGAGATAGCTATCAACTATTCGTGACATGATACGCTCTGTATACCTGTTCTTGAATTCCTGCAGATCAAGATTGGTAGAAATGAGAGTAGACTGTCTCTTGATAGTTCTCGTATTTATAATCTCAAATAACTGAGACAGGACAAATGAGTTGGTGTACTCTGTGCCCAGATCGTCAATTATAAGAAAATCGCAGTTATATATGTAGTCATACAGCATCTTCTGATGCGGTTCATGACCACCCTTTATTATAATGTCCTGTAAGATATTATCAAATAAATTTATCGCCGACAAGTATAAAACTGTATAACCTTTGTCTAAAAGTTCCTTAGCGATACAATTTGTCAGGAAGGTTTTGCCTGTTCCGGTCTCTCCATATATAAGAATGCCCGGTCTGCTGTCCTGAAAATTCTCTGTGAACTGTCTTGATGCAGACAATATGCTCTGTGCATTCTGGTAAGGAGTGTAATTGTAGCCAGCAATGTGTTCATCTCTGTAGAAATCAGGATTGAAGCTGGCAAAATTCTCCGTCTCCAGCACCTTCTCTATGGTGGACTGCTGGTACAACTGGCTGATGACCATGTGTTTCAGACATGAACATGGCTTACCATCTACATATCCGCTGTCTCTGCATGCGGGGCAGTTGTATATCGGTGCCAGATAATCGTCAGGGTATCCGGTCTGTGCCATGAGCTGATGCTTCTCATCGCGGAGAGCGTGGTTCTTCATGGAGAGTGCTTCTTCATCCACTTCCTGATGCAGTATCCTTGCCCTTGATGCCTGGACGGCACTGTGGGCGATGGCATCGTCGATCTCCTTTATACGAGGGATCCTGGCATATACCTCAGCTTTTCTGTTGTCCTGTCTGCGAAGATTGTCCTGTCTGATCCTGCTCAGCCGAGACAAAATATCATCATAATTTATATTGCCCATAATATGTATATATTACCTCTTGTCAAGATTGAGTTCATCTGCAAGCATCTGTTCCAGCTTGTCCAACTGGTTGGACATGTCTGTCTGCTTGAAGTTCGCAAATCCATTCGGATTCTTGGTGGCTGCAGGCTGCGCTGTGGCCGCTGATTTCTTCTTGAGGAACTCCTGATCGAGCAGTTCGACATCCCTAATGGATTGTACACCATTCTTATGCCAGTTTTCAAGAATTCCATTGACATATGCGAAGTTGGCGGACTGTGGCTTGGAGATTATGGCCTTCTCACATGCCAGAAGGATAAGATCCTCTGAGAAATTCATCTCACCTGTCCACGCGTCAATGTATGCGGTCTCTATGCTGGTAGGATTGCTTCTGCGTATTCCAAGTGCAGAGAAGACCTTTCTGTAAAATGGGTTGTAGGCGGAGCTGTCTGCCTTGGCCTTGTCAACCGTGTCGATTCCTTTTTCATACCATGCTATGGCTACGGTCTCCGCATATCTGAAGCTTGCCTTGCCCATGGTCAGACAGTATTCGATCAGATATTCGATGAGCTCCTGGGAGAAGCCAAGCTGGTCGTATATGTATATGAGACTTTCTGATTCAGGCATGGAAAGCGGTCTGCCAAAATATGCCTCTGTCTCAAACATAATATCAGAGAGAACCTCGTCCTCCTGTTTCTTCCTAAGAAATTCTGGTGTAACTGTTATCTTGTCAGGCAGAGTGCGCTCCGGCACCTCGGCCTTGTCTTCGTCTGTGATCGTCGCCGTGATCTCGCTGTTGTTATCGTCATCTCCGGTGGAATAATCCACGCCGAGAATAGAGAGGTCGTCAACTCCGCTGTCGGAGGAGCTGCCCTTGTCGTGAAGAGGGAGAAGAGTTATTCCTGTAAGCTCCTTCTTCTTGTTGTAGTTGAGCTTCATAACATCCTGGCTTATCCAGTATTTTATGGCTCTGCAAATATCCTTCTCTGTGAGATTAAAATGATCTGCTATGTTGGCGACAGACACGGGTTTACTGGAAGACATAAGTCTGACCAGATACAGATATACCTTAACAAACTCTCCGCTGGCGGAGGTCATGTAATAGTCTATAAAAAAGTTTGATATAGAGGAATATGTTTCGTTTTTTTCTGTTGTAATAGTAATGTAGCTCATGTCAAAAAACTCCTTGATCATACTCCTAAAATAGCGCATTTCCCTTAGCGCAAATGCATTATAACATGAACTTTTTGGAATGCAAACAGAACATACAGTCGGTTGGGAAAAATGGTGGGGATGTGGATAATGTGGATAATGTGGACGAAAAAGAGACATAAAAATACAAAAGTCATAGTTTAACAGGGCTTTGTAATATTTCTGTAAAAATTATGTCAACAAAAAAATATAAGCTCTGTGGGGAAAACTTTCCCACAGAGCTGTGTGGATAATGTGGATAACTAATTTTTTATCAGGTCATTTCCGATAGAATAGACGTTTCCGGCGCCCATAGTTATCAACAAATCATTTTTTTTGCAATTTTTTAAGAGATAATTTTCTATATCGTCGAAAGATGGAAGATAGAACGCATCAGTACCCGTCTCGGCGATCTTCTCGGCGAGTTGCTTTGCTGAGACAAGTCCGGTATCCTTCTCTCGGGCTGCATAAATATCTGCCACGATGACGTGGTCACATACCTTGAGTGCGTCTACAAACTCATCGAACAGAGCGTAGGTTCTTGAGTAAGTGTGTGGCTGGAATACGCACCACAGTTCGTTGTAGCTTGTGTTCTTTGCTGCCTTCAGTGTGGCTGCTATCTCAGTTGGATGGTGAGCGTAGTCATCCATGACTCTCACGTTGTCGAGGATGGTTCCTTTGTACTCAAAACGTCTCTCGGCACCGACACACTCTGACAGTCCCTGTTTGATGACATCTATGGAGATTCCAAGTTCAAGGGATGCCGCTATGGCTGACAGTGAGTTGTATACGTTGTGCTCACCGAATACCTTGAGTGTTATGTCAGTGATCTCTTTGCCGTCCACAACCAGTGTATAGGTTGGATGGCCGAAGTCATCGAATCGTATATTGTGTGCTGAATATTTGTTCTGTGCGCCCTTTCCAAATGTTACCACGCGGCACTCGAGGTCTCTGACAACGGTATCATAATACTTCATATCGCCGTTCACGATGACCAGGCCCTCCTTTGGAGTCTTGGTGGCAAATACATGGAATGACTCAGCGATCTCATCTATATCCTTGAAGAAATCAAGGTGGTCGGCATCCACGTTCAGTATGATACTGATAAAAGGCTTAAATGCGTGATAGCTGTTGGTGTACTCACATGCCTCTGTTACAAAGTATTCAGATTTGCCTACACGGATATTGCCGCCGATGCTGTCGAGGATTCCTCCGACTGATATGGTAGGATCAGTGTCCGCATCTATGAGGATGTAGGACAGCATGGAAGTCGTTGTTGTCTTGCCGTGGGTTCCACTGACGGCTATGGAATATTTGTAATTCTCCATGATCTGGCCGAGAAGCTGGGCTCTGGTGAGCATAGGAATGTTCTTCTCCACTGCGGCCTTGAACTCTTCATTGTCAGGATGTATGGCTGCTGTGTATACGACCAGATCTATGTTGTCTGTTATGTTAGATGCACACTGACCGATGTTGATAAGCGCTCCCATGTCGGCAAGCTGATCGGTGATCTCGGATGCTTTCATATCTGATCCGGTAACCTTGAATCCGGCCTTCAGAAGTATCTCTGCGAGACCGCTCATGCTTATTCCGCCTATTCCCATGAAATGGACGTTGATTGGCTTTGAAAAATTGATCTTGTACATTTGTATTTCGCCTTCCTTATATAAAAGATTGATTACTATATTTAAAAGTGTTTTTTATTATAGCATAACTGCCCTCAAATGAAAATAAATGGTTTTGGTCAATTGCATAGATTGTTATTGAACGAAAATTATGTTATAAATGGAGGTAGTGTGATGGAAGCTGAGGAGAAAACTGCAAAGCTCATGCGGATCGTAGAGGGCGCAGAAGAGGTAGAGAAGATGGATGCATTGCTCAGCCTGGCTATAACGGGCGGAGATTATAACTGGATCTAAGAGGTATACATATTAGGTATACAGGGGCAAAGATCAATATAATATGAGTAGAGGTTAACACATGATTACAAATGACGCTACATTATTAAAGGTAAAGCACGAGGTGCTTTATGAGGTGGCAAAGCTTGCGTATGAAGGCAGGCTGGATGATGAGAGGGACAATCTTCCATATAAGATGGTTCCCGGTCCACAGCCATTTTTCAGATGTTGTATATACAGAGAGAGGGAGGTTATCAGACAGAGGATCAGACTTGCCGAGGGCAAAGCCCCTGGAACAGAGGATGATGGGAATGTAGTCCAGATCATCAATTCTGCCTGTGAGGGTTGTCCGATTTCACGTTACGTAGTAACTGATAACTGCCAGAAGTGCATGGGAAGAGCGTGCCAGCAGGCGTGCCGTTTCGGTGCCATCAGTATGGGACGTGACAAGTCCTACATCGACCCATCAAAGTGTAAGGAGTGTGGACAGTGTGCCAAGGCATGTCCGTACAATGCCATTGCAGATCTGATGCGTCCATGTATCAAGAGCTGCCCGGTTGGTGCCATATCTGTGGCTGAGAATGGAACAGGTATTGCGGTCATAGATAAGGACAAATGTATAGACTGTGGTTCATGTATCCACAAGTGCCCATTTGGTGCGATCGGATCAAAGTCTTATATAGTAGATATAATAAATGACATGAGAGCCGGCAAGAAGGTATTTGCCATGTTCGCACCTGCCACATACGGACAGTTCGGTGCGGATATCACCATGGCGAGCTGGAGAACAGCCATGAAGAAGATAGGCTTCTACGATGCGGTGGATGTGGGACTTGGTGCCGACATGACAGCCATGGCAGAGGCAAAGGAATGGATGGAGGCCAAGGCAGAGGGCAGGAAGAAGACAACCTCATGCTGTCCTGCATTCAAGCTTCTGGTGGAGAAGCATTTCCCTGAGCTGGCAGACATGGTATCTGAGACCGTATCACCTATGTGTGCAGTATCGAGATACATCAAGGAGAATTATGAGGATGCCGTGACAGTATTCATAGGCCCTTGTATCGGCAAGAAGGCGGAGAGCGCAGCCGGAGAGAAGGAATCTGCGGACTATGCGCTGACATACGGAGAGATCAGAGCCATGCTGAGAGCGAAGGATGTCAAGCTTGAGCCAGAGGCTGAAGATAACGACCAGTCCACACTGTTCGGCAAGAAATTTGCAAATGCAGGCGGAGTCACAGCGGCAGTCATAGAGAGCATGAAGGAGCTCGGCTGCGAGGATGAGGTTAAGGTGTGCAAATGCGATGGAATAGATGCATGTAAGAAGGCACTGACTCTCATGAAGTTCAACAGATTCCAGGATGACTTCATGGAAGGTATGGCGTGTGAAGGTGGCTGCGTGGGCGGCCCTTCAAGACACAGGGATCCGAACATGGCGATGCGTGACAGAAAGGCAGCCCTTGATAATTCTACAGATATCAACATCACAGAGAATCTTGAGAAGCAGGGAGCAGACAAGATTGATATGGTGAGAGATTAGTGCATGGAGGACAAAGACATGACAACAGTTTTGATATTTGTGATATGTGTGCTTATATTTGTGTGCGTATCGGTGGTTACGGCGATACTTGTATACAAGTCACAGATGCGTAAGAAGAAGCTTCAGTGGGACAGCCGGCAGCAGACACAGGATTCCAAGCAGGTACAGGATCAGTAGAGACTGTGATATATAATGAAATAATAAGAAAATTAAGGCGTGCAGCGATGGAGATGAAACTGGACTTATCCGGGGGGATTCATTGCTGCACGCCTTATTTTTATGGATTGAGGGAAAAAACTGTGCAGTCAAAATGTAATACCAATATGTGAAAATAAATTAAAACTTTTATTTTTCTGTTGACATGACAAAGAGATATGATAATATATGGATGTAGTAATCGAAACTACATGTAAAGTTAATTGAAAACGCACATTAAAGTAACGTTTATTTTGATTGCTAGATAGAAATACGAACTTAGAAGACTTTTTATACTAAGTTAATACATAATGTGATAAAAAACGGCATGTATCGCCGGCGTTAAAAGGCGGAAAAGCCGTTTTACCATATATATTATCAGAACTTATAGTTTATGGAGGAAATTAACATGTCAACAGAAATGAGACCAGAGCAGGGAATAGCAGGAAAGTTTGTGAGGTCAGCTCTTGATGAGAATGGAGTTCTCAGCAAGATTGAGTTCACCAACAGCGAGAATTTCAACTTCGCATACGACGTAATGGATGCTCTGGCAGAGAGGAAGCCTGATCAGACAGCGCTCATCTATGTATCAAAGGATAGAACGATCGAGAAGAAATTCACATTCCAGGATATCAAGGATTATTCCAACAGGGCAGCCAATTACTTCAAGAGCCTGGGCATCAGGAAGGGTGACAAGGTAATGCTCGTGTTAAAGAGACATTATCAGTATTGGTTCACCATGATGGCTCTCCACAAGATCGGTGCCATAGCTATACCGGCGACAAATATATTAAAGGCAACAGATTATCAGTATAGAATTGAGGCAGCAGGCGTATCAGCGGTTGTGTGTACATCAGATGACGGAATCACGGCGTCCATAGATACATTTGCTGATGACAAGCTGACAAAGATCGTTGTAAATCATCCAGTAGAAGGCTGGAACTTCTTCGATGAGGGAATCATGGAGTGCAGCACCGAGTTTCCAAGACCTACAGGCGAGGATGCTGTAGGAGGAAAGGATGATATACTGTTCGTCATGTTCACATCGGGAACAACAGAGCATCCAAAGATGGTTGCACACAATCATCTGTATCCACTTGGACATTACATCACAGCAAAATACTGGCACTGCAACAAACCTGGTGAGGTTCATCTCACAGTTTCAGATACAGGCTGGGGTAAGGCTCTCTGGGGCAAGCTCTACGGACAGTGGCTGTGCGAGGCATGCGTATTCGTATTTGACTTTGATACATTCAGTGCGGACACTATATTCAAGCTTATAGAGAAGTACAATATCTCAACATTCTGTGCACCTCCAACACTGTACAGAATCCTTATCCGTATGGATATGAGTAAGTACAACCTCTCATCCCTCAGATACTGTACAACAGCGGGTGAGGCACTTAACCCTGAGGTATTTGACGTATTCAAGGAGAAGACAGGATTCACTATATATGAAGGATTTGGTCAGACAGAGACGACTCTTACCATTGGTAACCTTGAGAATACTACTCCAAGACCGGGATCAATGGGTAAGGCAAGCCCAATGTATGACGTGAGGATCATGAAGGCAGACGGAACATTTGCTGCACCTGGTGAGACAGGTGAGATCGTCATCAACATCGCAGACGGTGCGCCGGACGGACTGTTCATGGAGTACTACAGGGATCCACAGAGAACAGCCGAGGTTATGCATGACGGCTTCTATCACACAGGTGATACGGCTTACCAGGATGAGGATGGATATTTCTGGTTCGTTGGACGTGTGGATGATATCATCAAGGTTGCAGGCTACAGAGTAGGACCTTTCGAGATAGAGAATGAGATCATGAGAATACCTTATGTCCTTGAGTGTGCAGTTACATCAGTACCTGACAGCACAAGAGGTCAGGCGATCAAGGCCACTATCGTTCTCACAGAGGGTACAGTTGGCGATGAGAACCTCAAGAAGGAGCTCAAGAGATACTTTAAAGAGAACATCGCAAGCTACAAGAGACCTAGAGTTATCGAGTTCGTTGATGAGATGCCAAAGACCATCAGCGGCAAGGTAAGACGTGTTGAGATCAAGGAAAAGGACTGGAAGTAAGTCAGAAATCAGGTGAAGAAAAATGATAGATATGAGTAAGATCAAGCCATATGATAGATCGGTTTATTATTATGAGACGGACAGGATGCAGATAGTACACCACTCCAATTACATCAGATGGATCGAGGAGGCAAGGCTGGACTGGATGAAGCAGATAGGCTGGGATTACAAGTCTATAGAGGATGACGGATATATAATTCCTGTGCTTGGTGTAACTGCTGAGTATAAGAGCATGTGCCACTTCGGCGATGACGTGCTGATACATGTCAGCCTTTCGGAGTATACAGGTGTCCGGGTAGGGTTTTCATATGAGGTCGTGGACAAGAAGACAGGCGAGCTTAGAACACTTTGCACAAGCTCACATTGTCTGCTGGATGGCAACAACAAGCTTGTGTTCATCAGAAAGGCATATCCTGAGCATGATAAGCTGTTTAAGGAGCTGCTTGAGGATTACAAGAAACGCCAGAGTAAATAAACAGAGCTGTTGTCTGGTGTATAAATAATTTAATATTGTATTAATTGATGGTTATTAATAGCTGGTAAAATTGTTTGTGTAACTTTTTTATCAGCTATTTTTATCTATTTAGACATGTAATTAGTTAAAACATCCTTTTTATATTATGGCGTAAATGCTATAATGGAAACGGTTGCGTGGGAATATATGGCAGGCTGGATGCTGCTGCAAGGAGGGATCTTTTGAAAGAAGTATCACTTGATAAACAATACTACAAAGAACATATACAGAACATATTATATGATAATTATGTGAAACTGGCGCTGGTCAACATTGATACTGGGGAGTATGTGAGTGTTATCAGTGTGGACAAGAATGCAGATAATTATAAAAGTACCTCTGACGTATCTTCCTATTTTAAAGATAACAAGGGACTGGACTGCTGTCATCCTGATGAAGTCAGAGAATTTGCATATATGTGTGATATGAAGCATGTCAAAGCACTCATAGAAGCCGGAGCCAGATCCATCGTGCGTAATTTCAGGTTCAGATTGAGACTTGGCGAGGACTATGAGTGGGTTTCCATGGATATAGAAGCTGAGAAAGAGCCGAGAGAGGACGGACAATGGGTTGTGTTCGGCATGAGGGCAGTCAGCCTTGACACCCTGGTGCTGGAGGATAGTCTCAGGACACTGACAAGGGTATACAGGCGTATATTCAGGATTGATGTGACGCACAATATTTGCGAGACATTGAGAGGCGGATATATAAGAAGCAGAGATGAGGTTAAGCATGACTGCCTTGGAGATTACATGAAAGACATGACTATGGGTGGTGAGATATTCCCTGACGATGTGGACAGGGTAAGAAAGTGCCTGTCTCCTGAGTTCCTCATAAAATATTTTGCAAATGGACATGACAGATTTACCATTAGATATAAGCGTAAAATGGATATGGTGTACAGATGGGTGATGACAGAGGTCATACCTACTGCTGATTATAGAGATGACAATAAGGTATTCTATCTTTATACGAGGGATATACATGAGGAGTATTCTGAGAGCATAGAGAAGCAGGAGCTGTTGGAATTTTACAGTTACAAGGATACACTCACTCGTCTCGGCAATAGAAATGCATTTAACATTCTGTGCGACGCGTATGCAGACCGAAATGATAAGCGGTCGGTCGGATTCGTATTCAACGATGTGAACAAATTGAAGTATGTGAATGATCATTATGGACATAAAGAAGGAGATCTATATCTTCAGAGGGTATCGCAGATGTTGGCACAGCATTTTGGCGAAAATGCATGTTACAGGATAAGTGGCGATGAATTTGTTGTCATCATTATGGATATTGCTGAGCAGTCGTTTAACTCAATGATCGCCAGATATAAAGAGGTAATTGATGAGCAGGAGGAGGCTCCGGTTGCGTTCGGCGCAGTCTGGAAGGCTGAGGCTGATTCCATAGACAAGATAATGAACGAAGCCGAAAGACTGATGTATGAGGATAAGAAGAGATTCTATTCGAAGCATCCTGAGGTCAAGAGGCGCGAGAGCGTGGAGAATGAGGCGAATATAGCTGTAGGAACTACAAAGGATGGAGTCCCGCATTACAGGAATCTTGGAAAGACAGACAGGATATTTGATGCCCTTGCAGCTACAACACTCAGAAATTATATATTTATGGATGATCTCGATACGAATGTTACAAAATGGTCTGCAAGTGCGGTGGATTACTTTGGGCTTCCGGGGCAATACATATATGATACACAGAAAGTGTGGGAGAAGCTTATACATCCAGATGACAGAGCAATATTTGAACAGGATATTACAGAGGTATTTGCGGGGCGCAAAAAGTATCATGATGTAGAATATAGAATGAGAAACAAAAATGGTGAATATGTGGTCTGCACCTGCAGAGGTTTCATCACCAAGAAAGAAAATGGTGATCCGGAGTTCTTTGTGGGCACTGTCATAAACCACGGTGTCATAGATGGGGTTGATCCGGTGACTAACCTGCACAATCAGCATGAGTATACCAAGTATATATCAATACATTTGAGAAACAGGCAGACGATGAGCATTCTGGCAATAGGAATATCCATGTTCAACAGTATCAATATGATGTATGGATATGCATATGGCAATGCTGTTCTTAAGGATTTTGCCACAAAGCTCAAAAATGTCGTCGGTGGAAAGGGACTCGTGTTCAGACTTGACGGTGCAAAATTTGCGATTTGTTCAAACGTGTATACCAAACAGGAACTCAAAGAGGTATACAGACATGTACAGAATCTTGCACTTGACAATGTAGGTCTGAATGGCACATCGATCCCGCTTAAATTGTATGGAGGTGGTCTGATATATGACCATGTAGGAGCAGCCGATGAGGATGTGATAAAGAGCAGTGTGGAATATGCCCTGGAGAGATCCAAGGAGGATCATCATGGTGAACTTGTATTCTTCAATGAGGAGATCAAGGACAATGATAGAATGAGACTGCAGCTGTACAGCACAATACACAAATGTGTGGCAAACAACATGGAAGGCTTTTTCATGTGCTATCAGCCTATAGCAAATTCCGAGACAGGACACATAGTAGGTATGGAGGCTCTTCTCAGATGGAAACACAAGGAATTTGGAGTGGTTCCACCGGGAATATTTATACCGTGGCTTGAGATGGAGCCGTGTTTCTTTGAACTTGGCAACTGGATAATAGAGCAGGCACTCACGGATGGTATGGAGATCCGCAAGATCAGACCTGATTTTGTGGTGAATGTCAATATATCAGCGACTCAGCTTGAGAATCATGGATTTAGGCAGGCTGTTGTGGATATATTAAAAAAGACGAAGTTCCCTCCTGAGTATTTGTGCATAGAGCTCACAGAGAGATGTAAGAATATGGATATAGCATTTCTGAAAAATGAGCTGGAATATTTCAGGAAACTTGGAATAAAGATCGCTATCGATGATTTTGGAACGGGAAATGCTACCCTAAATCTGCTCACGGAATTACCGATAGATGAGCTTAAGGTCGATATGTCATTTGTCAGGGGAATACAGGAGAGCAAGCCTAATCAGGTCCTTGTACAGGCGGTTGTGTCCTGTGCACATGAACTCGGATACAAGAGCTGCATTGAAGGTGTCGAGGACAAGGCACTGTTCGATTACCTTCATAGGTATGGTTCCACTTACTATCAGGGATATCATTTCTCCAGACCGGTTTGTCTGGAGGATTTTAAGAAGCTTTTGTGACAGACGACCCGCTTGGTAATATATACATCCGCAATCACGCTTGACTTACTGCACTTCGATTGGGTGCTATCTGCATGGTGCTCCGACCGCCAAAAGGGCGTCGGCGGATCTGCGCACCAGCAAGCACCATCGAAGCACAGACGTCTGCGCTACCGATTGTCGGATATATATATTACCAAGCGGGTCTTACGTTGTGTGAGGAAGGACATTTGCGTTATATGCGGTTCCAGCAGCGATAAGGGCGTTGCTGCTTACACCTCGGCAGGAAGCATCGAAGCTTTGTAGTCCGCGCTACCGATTGCAGATATCACAGTACCCCCTCTTCTGGGAATTGGTGTTATTTTAGGTGCTTTTTTGCAAAAAAGATAAAATTTTGTGCTATTTGACTTGATTGCTTCAGGTTGACATAGAACATGAGCGTTGATAAGATTGGGGTAATTGTGACAATATAATATGTTGGGTGTATAGTCCCGGAGAATTCCGGCGAATGAGACATACCACACACATTGCGGACTGGGCGTATAAGGAAGCTTATGGTGCCTGGGAGGATGTTGTAAACGAGGTGTGCTCAGTAAGAAGAGAAGTGCGGTGAGAATCCGTCGCAACAGCCATTACTGTATGCAGAGCATAGACTCTGGCAAGTCAGATCGCTTGCTATATATCCATTCGGAATAATGTGAAAGGAGACACGATTATGAAGAGAAGAATTTTTGCTGTGTGTATGGCGATGTGCACGATGGCAATGGTTATGTTCACGGGAACAACAGGAAATGCTGTGAACGTGTATGCGGCGGCTGATGTAACGGATTCTACGATATATGCAGAGTCGGATGGTGTAACAGATTCTACGATATACACAGTGCCAGACGATATGACGAATCCAGCAGTATCTACAGCGACGAATGACGAGACGGATCCGGTGACAGGAACTGCGACAGAGGAAACTGCAGATGTGGCTGCAGTTGATTACACACAGGCCCTTGGCAATACTCTTGTATATCTGCGGAAGACTGCGGATGATCCACAGTATGAGGCTGAGTGGAATGTGATGACTCTTGCCAGATGCGGTTATGAGGATGAGGCATGGTATGGAAAATACTATGACAATATTGCGAAATATGTTCAGTCATGTGTTGAGGAGACAGGTTCTCTGAAGCTCGATAAAAAGCAGTATAAGGGTACGGATAATTCCAGGGTAATACTGGCCTTAACTGCGATTGGCGCTGATGCCACAGATGTTGGTGGATACAATCTGCTTGAGCCATTGGCCGATATGAATTATGTAACAACACAGGGAATCAATGGCCCGGTGTTTGCGTTGATTGCATTTGACACGGTAGGTTATGATATTCCGAAGCTTCCAGATGGAAGTGACGGTGTTCAGACGACAAGGGAAGGGCTTGTTGAATATATCCTTGGACGGGAGCTTTCTAGCGGTGGTTGGGCATTTTCTGGTAGTAATGCTGACCCGGATATGACAGGTATGACAATTCAGGCACTTGCGCCGTATTACAAGTCTAACACAGAGGTTAAGACGGCGGTTGACAGGGCGCTTGATGTAATGTCAGGGTTGCAGAAGGCTGATGGTGGATTTGCTTCATGGGGAACTGTGAATTCTGAGAGCTGTGCGCAGGTGATATGTGGATTGCTTGATATAGGCAGGGATGCCGGAACAGATGAGGCATTTGTCAAAAATGGACATTCTGTGCTGGATGCTTTGATGGAATTCTATGTTGCAAGTGCCGGTGGATTTGCGCATGCGGCAAATCAGAATGGAGAACTGGTTGTAAATGGAATGGCATCGCAGCAGGCTGGATATGCGCTGACTGCCTATGACAGATTCAAAAAAGGTAGGAACACTCTGTATGATATGTCGGATGCGAAAAAGCCATTATTTATAAGTGTGAAACTCAGCACCAGCTCATTTGTGTACGACGGCAAGGCCAAGAAGCCGGGCGTGACGGTGAAGATTGGTGACAGAGTGCTTAAGGATGACGTGGATTACACCATTTCATATCAGAACAATGTCAATATTGGCAATTCAGCAAAGGTAGTGGTGACCGGCAAGGGAATATTCAAGGGCTCAGCCAGCAAGACATTTGTCATAAAGATGGCTGCGCCGGCTAAGACGAGTGTGTCGGCGGGTAATGGAGCAGCAGGCATAACAGTAAAGTGGAAGAAAGCGGCACGGGCTGACAGATATGTGGTGCTCAGAAAGGTTGGAAATGCAAAGAATTGGACGACTGTGGCCACCACAAAATCTCTGAGCTACACTGACCGGAAGGTCGCAAATGGCAAGAAATATATCTATGCAGTTAAGCCTGTTGGAAGTGGCGGGGAGGCTACGTATACGACCCAGACAATATACAGGGTCAATCAGGAAAAGATAACAAAGATAAAGTCAACGGTGAAGAAAAAGTGCACTGTGACTTATAAAAAAAATGCGAGTGCTTCGGGTTACAGGGTGATGTATTCCACGGATAAGACATTTAAAAAGAATGTCAAGGTGTACAGGGCATCGGTAAACAAGAAGACAAATGTGACGTTGAGCGGACTCAAGGCGGGAAAGCGGTATTATGTCAGAGTTCAGGGATTCAAGAAGGTTGGAAAGACTTATTATTACGGAGCATGGAGCAAGACTGTAAACGTTGTGATCCGAAAGAAGTAGGCATATGGATAAGATCAAAGAATTTGTAAAGAAATATAAGAAACACATAGGTGGAGCTGTGATTGTTCTGCTGATCCTGGTGTGGGCTTTCTGGTACGGGGGAAATGCGCCGGGAGCCAGAGGTTTCAAGCTGGAAAAGACCGAAGAGGGAGTCACAACTGAAGCTGTAGGCGGTGCGGAACTGACGGAGACAACGAAGAGTGCGACAGAGGAAAATACTGATGCAGGGAATGACAAGAAAAAGAAAGCAGACAGTTCTGTAACCGATACCTCCTCAGGAACTCATTCGGATTCTGATACATCGGAAACAGAATATCAGACTTCCGCTGAGAGCACATCGGAGAATGTGACGGAGCGAAATACTGAGACAACCACGGAGAAGAAGACGGAGGCTACTACAAAGAAGAATACAACCACGGAGTCTCAAAAAACAACGGAGAATAAGCCGGGGACCACGGCGACTACGGAAAAGCGCAAACCGGATAAGACAACTGCTGATTCTTCTGCCACGACAAAGGCAACCACAGAGAATACAACTGAGGCGCCGAAGAAAACCTACAGCTGCACTATATCAATAGGATGTTCTACAATATTTGACAATCTGGAACTGCTAAGACCGGAGAAAAAGGACTATGTACCTGATGATGGTGTCATTCTGGGAACTGTGACTGCCACATTTGAAGAGGGGGACACAGTATTCGAAGTGCTTAAGTCGGTGTGCAGGGATTATGGTATACAGCTTGAATATTCATGGACGCCTATGTATGGAAGTTATTATATAGAAGGAATTCACAATCTGTATGAATTTGACTGTGGTGATGGCTCAGGCTGGATGTACTCGGTAAATGGCTGGTTCCCGAATTATGGCTGTTCAAGCTATGAACTCAAGCAGGGAGATGTGATAAAATGGCTCTATACATGTGACCTGGGAGCAGATGTTGGATCCGAGATGCATTGACAGATTCGCTGAGACATGGGTACTGGACATAGTGATTGATAGGAGATAAAAATATAATTGTGAAAAGACAGGATTCATTTTCCACATATCACCCTATAGTCAATCTGGTATACTTTATATTCACTATAGGATATGCCCTGGCATTTACCCATCCGGTTTGCCTGGGCATGTCTTTTATAGGGGCATTTGTGTATTCGGTATTGCTTAGGGGATATGATGGCTTCAGGATTAATATAAAATATATGATCCCGCTTATATTGCTGACGGCGCTCATCAACCCGGCGTTCAGCCATCAGGGAGTGACGATACTCACATATTTTCCGTCTGGAAATCCGTTGACATTGGAGTCTATAATGTATGGAATCATGGCTGCGTTTATGCTGGTGACAGTGATATGCTGGTTTTCGTGCTTTAACTGCGTTATATCATCGGACAAGATGGTGTATCTGTTCGGCAAGGCGGCGCCAGTGTTGTCACTGATACTTTCCATGACACTGAGGTTTATTCCGGACATAGCAGGACAGTTTGGAAAGGTGTACAGAGCTCAGAGGGCATCTGGATACAAACCAAAAGGTTCGTATTTTGTGAGAATTAGAACGGGCTGCCATGTGTTTTCTGCCGTTGTAACCTGGGCTCTTGAACGGGCGCTTGTCACTGCAGACAGTATGAGATCACGGGGATATGGACTTTCCGGAAGATCTGCATATTCACTGTATAGATTTAGAAAAAGTGATACTAAAGCGCTTGCATTTATACTTGTGTGTGGATTGTATGTGCTGGCCGGCAGTGTGTGCGGAGGATTTGCGTTCTGGTATTATCCGTCTATAAGAGGAAGTATAAGTGGTACACTTACTGTAAGTATGTATGTAGTGTATGTATGTCTTATATGTGTTCCAATATATATGCAGGCAAAAGAAAATGTTAAGATTCGCAAAATGTGACAAAGGAGAAGCGGTGAATATATTAGATATAAAAGAACTGACATTTGCATATCCCGATAGCAATGATGATTCGGGCGAGAGATATTTGCCTGATGCATTGAAAAATGTGACACTATCAGTGGGACAGGGGGAATTCGTGGTCATATTGGGAAGTTCCGGATGTGGAAAGACCACACTTCTTAGGCAGTTGAAGACAAGTATCGCTCCTCACGGAAGATCGTCCGGGAAGATAGAGTTCAAAGGAAGAAGCCTGGAGGAGATGGATGACCGGACATCAGCAAGGCAGATCGGATTTGTACAGCAGGATGTCGATGCACAGCTTGTCACTGATAAAGTGTGGCATGAGCTGGCATTTGGATTGGAGAGTCTGGGATACGATAATGGATATATCAGACGACGCGTTGCGGAGATGTGTTCATTCTTCGGGTTATCCGGGATATTCCACAGGCGTGTCGCAGAGCTGTCTGGCGGACAGAAGCAGATGGTGAATCTTGCGTCGGTCATGGCTCTGTCTCCGGAGGTGCTGATACTGGATGAACCAACCAGCCAGCTCGATCCGATAGCTGCGAATGAATTCATGGCATGTCTTGTGAGAATCAACAGGGAGCTTGGCACGACCATCATCATGACTGAGCATAGGCTGGAGGAGGTGCTTCCGTTGTGCAGCAGAGCGGTGGTCATGGATGAAGGCACAGTGCTGTGTCAGGGAACTGTCAAGGAGGTAGCTGCCACCCTGAAAAATGAAGGACAGAGGTTAAGGGAAAAAGGTATAAACAGAAATGGATTGTATCTCTCCATGCCGGCGGCTGTCCAGGTGTATCTGGGGCTTGATGGCTCGGATGAATCTCCGGTGACCGTAGCGGAGGGGCGAAACTGGTTGTCACAGTTTGACAGTAAGTACAGGGAATCGGGGCATGAGGTTGCGCCTGGGTATGTGCTGGTGGATGAAGGGGATGCTAGGGAGGCAGATGGTCAGAAAACTGACCATGGTGCTGTAGAAACTACAAGAAAAATTGCGAATCGTCAGGACAAGTCCTGGGCAGTCAGGATAGATGAGGTTCACTTCAGATACGACAAGGGTTCGCAAGAAGTACTTCGCGGTCTGGATCTTGACATATACGATAATGAGATACTTATGATAAATGGAAGCAACGGATGCGGCAAGTCGACGTTGCTCTCCCTGATAGCGGGGGTAAATAAGCCGTACCGTGGAAGAATAAAGATAAAACAGGGTAAAAGTGTGGGCATGCTCCCACAGAACCCGGAGCTTCTTTTCACAAGACGTTCTGTACGGGAAGAACTGGTGGACGCAAGTGACAGAAAAAAGCTGGTGGACATAGTGAGGTTCTGTAAGTTGGAGCATTTGATGGACAGACATCCTTACGATTTGTCAGGAGGAGAGAAGCAGAGGCTGGCACTTGCAAAGGTACTTCTGTATGATCCTGATATTCTGCTCATGGATGAGCCGACAAAGGGGCTTGATAATGGGTTCAAGGCAGAACTCAAGTGTATGCTCAGAGATCTGCAGCGACATGGCAAGACCATAGTGGTGGTGAGTCATGATGTGGAATTCTGCGCTGTGGCGGGAGACCGCATAGCGCTGCTGTTCGATGGCGAGCTTGCTACAGTGAACGGTGTACAGGAATATCTGGCGGGCAACAATTTCTTCACCACTGCGGCGGCAAGGATCTCCCAGGGAATACTTCATGGTGCTGTTACTGTGACCGACATATTGAGGGCATATGGCGTTTCTGACAGCGAAGCCGGAGGGAAAGGCAGCTCTGGTGGTGACTCACGTGAGCCCAGATGTGAAGATGCAGATGTGGATGATGATAACAGGATTCCTGACGCTGAAATAACCAGAGATATTGTGCTGACGAAGGAGCGGGAGACGGCCCCCCTGAAATGGTGGCAGATACTCACGATATCTGTCACGTCGGTGATCATCATATTCTGCTTCTGGCAGACCATGGCCCAGTCCAATCTGGCAGATCTTGTGCAGAGAGGGATGACCATCACGTCAAAGGGATGGAAATATCTGGCTATGTATGGAGTGATGATATGTGCCATAGCGGGGTTGCTCCTTGCTATAAGACCTGTCACCAGAAAGAAGAACGAGGATATCGTCATGGAAGCTGCCGGTCACAGATCCGTCAGGAGAACGATATTAAGTATAGTGGCTATGCTCGTTGTGATTCCACTTACGATATGGTTTGGATGCGAGAGACTTGGAGACAAAAAATATTATTTTATATCTCTGCTGATTATAATAGAGGCAATGATCCCGTTCTTCGTATCATTTGAGGGAAGAAAGCCCAAGGTAAGGGATATAGTCATATTGGCGGTTATGTGTGCTCTGACCGTCACGGGCAGGGCGGCATTCTTCATGCTCCCGAACTTCAGCCCGACCATGGCCATAGTGATCATATCCGGAGTGGCATTTGGCTGCGAAGGAGGATTTGTGGTCGGCGCAATGTCCATGTTCGTGTCTAATTTCCTGATGGGGCAGGGTCCGTGGACTCCATGGCAGATGTTTGCCATGGGACTGGTGGGGTTCCTGGCGGGACTCTTCTTCTCCAAAAGCGGAGTGCGGACAAAGAACACGACAAAGCTTGGACTGTGCATATTCGGTGCACTTATCTGTATCTTGATATACGGTGGAATAATGAATTCGGCGTCGGTGATAATCTGGCAGCCGGCTGTGAACAGGAGCATGATTATAGCGTCATATGTGACGGGATTCCCATTTGACGTGGTGCATGGAACTGCAACGGTGATATTCCTGTGGTTGCTGGCAAGACCATTTCTTGAGAAGCTTGACAGGGTGCGGATCAAGTATGGTGTTCTGTAGACAAATAATAAAATGATTGAGGATTACTGCTATGATAAGAAATGAGAAACTGGAAGATATCTCAGATGGAAGATTATACGATGCAAATGATATGGTGAAGGCGTACTGCAATGAGTGCAAGGGGTGCCATGCCTGCTGCACAGGGATGGGGAGTTCCATCATCCTTGATCCACTGGACGTGATGAGACTTTGTAAGGAGACCGGAAAGAACTTTACACAGCTGCTTGAAAAGGAGCTTGAGGTCAATGTGGTGGATGGTCTGGTGCTTCCGAATATAAGGATGACGGCGGATAAGTGCCCATTCTTAAACGATGAGGGCAGATGCAGCATTCATAGCGCGAGACCTGGCTTTTGCAGACTCTTTCCACTTGGCAGATATTACACCGATGACGGATTCAGATACATCCTGCAGATACATGAGTGTGAGCGCGCGGGCAGGACTAAGGTCAAGGTGTCGAAATGGATAGATACAGAGGACTTGCCGCGGTACACGAAATATATAAATGACTGGCACAAGTTCCAGAAGGACATGCAGAGAAACCTGATCGAGTATATGCGCGCTGGTGAGGATGAGACAGCGAGAAATCAGACCATGCTGGTGCTGCAGGTTATGTATGTGGGAATGTATGATGCGGAGAAGGATTTCTATGAGCAGTTTGATGCCAGACTTGCGCACATTAGGAGTCTGCTGTGTATGACGGAGTAGAAAGGGATGGAATGGAGTATCTGGATGTAACTTTGTTTACCTTGTATCGGAAATCACTTGATCATACAGAGTTATAAATGTAAAAACAGGGTATAGAGTTTATATGGGAAAAGTTAGAGATATCATAGATAAGACATTTGAATATGGACAGGGCAGAGGTGAACTGCCGGGAGTCAATGAGCTGGGTGAAGCTATAAGAATTTTGTCGGATTCAGAGAACCCTCAGAGCTCTCAGGATGATCTCTCTGACTTTGAGTATCTCAGAAGGAAGGCTTACGATCTGGCTCATCAGAGTTTTGGCAACAGGATATATATAAGAGGACTTATCGAGTTTACGAACATTTGCAAGAATGATTGCTACTACTGCGGTATCAGGAAGAGCAACAGCCATGTGGACAGATATCGTCTGACAATGGATCAGATTCTGGCTTGTGCCGATGAGGGATATGTGCTGGGATTTCGCACATTTGTGCTTCAGGGAGGCGAGGACGGAGGCTTTTCGGATGAGGCTATAGCTGACATAGTGAGGTGCATCAAGGAGAGATATCCGGACTGTGCTGTCACGCTGTCATTTGGCGAGCATCCATATGAGACTTACAGGCTGTGGCGGATGGCCGGGGCGGACAGATATCTTCTGAGACATGAGACCGCGGACAGGGTGCATTATGAAAGATTACACCCGGATTCGATGAGCTATGACAACAGAGTCAGATGTCTGTATAATCTTAAAAGTCTTGGGTATCAGGTGGGAAGCGGATTCATGGTGGGATCGCCGTATCAGACGCCGGTGAATCTGGCCGAGGATCTGCATTTCCTTGCGAAGCTGCAACCACAGATGATAGGAATCGGGCCGTATGTTCCTCACAAGGAGACGCCATTTGCGAAGATGAAGCAGGGAACGGTCAGGCAGACGTTGGTGATGATAAGCCTGCTGAGACTGATGTTCCCGAAGGCACTCATACCATCCACCACATCTCTCGGAACGATAGCGGCGGATGGCAGGGAGCGTGGGTTTATGCACGGTGCGAATGTGGTCATGCCGAATCTGTCTCCTGTGTCTGTCCGAAAGAAATACGAGCTCTACGACAACAAGATATGCACGGGGGAGGAATCAGCTCAGTGCCGCGGCTGCCTTGACAGGCGCGCAGAGGCGTTCGGATTCCAGGTAGTTGTCGATAGAGGAGATCCCTTATGATGTCTGGAAGCGCACTGATGTGCGCGTAGGTCATCAAGCAAAGCTTGACGATATATCACGCAGACGCCGCGCGAAGCGCCTTTTCATGCGTCTGCTCCTTGAGGACTCGCGTAAGCTCATTTTTACTCTCTCTCTTCCTTGATGAACATGAACAGAAAGCTCACGAACAGCAGACAGCAGGAGAACCAGATGGTCCTCATATCAAATATACGGATGAAGTGACCGCCCACAGCGGCACCGATTCCGAATAGCAGGATGATCGCCCAGTAGCATAGGGATTTGAACAGTGTGTTCCTGTCCTTTGTTCTGAAGTATGCACACAGGGCATCTGTGCCGCTTCGGATATTTCCAATGCACATGGTGCTGGCAAATGCGTAGCCGTTGACCTTCCTGAATGCCTGAACCTGCATGGCACATGAAAATGAAACCATGGCATTTGCGAGAAGATTGAGTTTTATGGGAAGAAATCCCACGATAAGAAGCAGAAAAATCTCACACAATACAACGATCTGTCTCCAGTGAAACTGCTGCATATTCTGAAATTTCTGTTTTATACACTCGGCAGCAGCAATTCCAAGCGCAAAAAATAATAGAGGAACGGCATAGTGTACACACATTCTCCAGTTTCGGTCTACAAGATTCTGACCGAGAAGAACTATGTTGCCTGTCTGTGCATTTGCAAATACCTTTCCTCTGAATATATAGGTATATGCATCCTGCAGGCCTCCTGATACTGACAGGAAGGCCGCGGTGATGAAAGATTCTGACATTTGTCTATGTGGATAAAACTTCATGGTTCATATACTCCTTGGTTGTAGATTTGACATTCAGGCGCTGATCCCATCTGGGGGACGGAGGTGCCTGTCCCCATTTGGGGATCAGGTGCAGTACCTGAAGGTTTTGTCCGTCAGGATCCTTGCAAATATCAGTCCAAGTGGCAGGGCTATGATGATCATGATGGCAGCTGCAAACCAGGACACGGCATCGGAAAGTGACATGATTCCAAAGTTGTATATTGCCCGGTAAAGATAAAGTCCTGGAACCATGATGACTATAGATGGGACTGTCAGTGAGATTCGCGGATAACCATTGGTGCTTTTGATGAATGAAGCGAGCAGTCCGGCTGTGAGGGCTCCGGCAAATGCGGCGGCAGCTGCAGGAATGCCGGCAAGATCTACCAGTTCAAGACGGAGAGTGTTGGCTATGGCACCGATGGCAGCGGCTGTGGCGGCCATGTGTATGGAGCTGTTGAACATGATGGAGAATCCGAACACACCACAGAAGCTGGCAATCAATCTGAATACCAGATGAAGTCCTGGTGTTATGTCGAGTGCTACAAAATCCTGTGGGTGAAGCTTCAGCAGAAGCGCCATGATCCATGCGAACATCGTTGCCACAAGCACAATGATGATCGAGTATGTAAGCCTCTCAAGTCCTGATCTCAGATCCAGCTTTGAAAGGTCTATGCCGCTGGTGATGAATGGAAAACCCGGTATGATGAACAGCATTGAGCAGATATATCCGGCTTCGTGGAAGGCGGGTATATGGAATGCCAGTTCAGCGGCCTTTAGCAGCAGTGCGTACACAAGACAAGCGGCTGACACGGATACCGCTATGTTCATATATAAAGTAAAATGGTGTTTGATAAGCTTTGTCCTTATGAGGTTTCCAATTCCAGCTGCGACAAATGCCAGCATCATTTCTACAGGCCCGCCGCCTAGAAGAAATGTGAAGGCACAGCAAGCGAGGGCAGAGGCAAGTCCGAGACGGAGAGGAGAGTACAAGGTATGTATTTTTTCTATCTCATCAAGTCTCTGATGGATTTCCTCACCGGTCAGATGCGCCTCTTCATTTGGAAAATTGTCAACAAACTGCTCCATTCTGTAGAGTTTTGAGGTATTCACGCCTGTATTGGCGATGCACAGGGACTGTGATACACAGTCGTGACCGTCAAAACAGTTGAATTCTATGGACATGAGTCCGACATCGACGGTACATGTGACGCCCAGTTCCTTGGAAAGCCTGTTCATGGAAGTACGGACACGCCATGCACCTGTTCCGCATGAGAGCATGATAAGACCGACTCTGCCTATGACAGAAGCCTTTTCAATCAGACCTGCCTTGCATATGAGTACATTGCTGTCGGCACTGGCGTAGTCATGCCATGGGATCTCCATGTGATTTTTCTCCATAATGTCTATGTACGATTCTGCATTTGCGTTTTTTGCATTCTTACTTTTCCGCATATATGATCGCCTCGGCTTTCGCAACGTGTCTTTCCAGATTCTTCATGAGCAGTGAATCCGGCAGGAATATTCCAAGCTCGTCATATCGCATGCCTTGTTTGCCCAAAGTATCCTGACCGTAGAATACAAATGCCATGGGAAGATTCTTCTCCAGTTCAACCATGATATCCCACACAGCACAGTATGCCTCAGCTTCGGTCTCCTTGAGCTTTACCGTGTCCGGCAGCTCTCTGATGAGCAGGACTCCAGTGCACTCCTCAAGGATCTTCTGCCCGACTTCCATGTTGTCAGAAATGTATTCATGGCTGTATCTGTATGCCTTTGCAAGATACATATTCTCGTTGTGTGTCATATGTGTGTATATATCGTGAAAGTGCTGATAATCCTTTTCTCTTACAGAGTTTCTGAATTCAGGCAGAAGTTCGCCGTGCTCACCGGTCATGATGACAGGATTGGTCTTGCCATCGGCGTTGAAGCGATATGGGATGAGGTAGGAATTTCTTAGCAGATCGAACATTGTATTGTTGCAGATGGACATGAGGAATGCCGACATATCTCTGTCCAGATAAGCTGAGAGCAGTGATTTTGTAAATTCTTCCGGTGAAAGATTGCAGTCGAAGTCATCATTGCAGAACAGGTAATTACAGAATGTGTCCATGAGCTTTTCACATGCCCAGGGATCCCTGAGGATCTTTTCAAATAATATTTCTGATTTTTCTTCCCTTGGGAAAATGGTCTTTCCTTCCATAGATATGCGCATCCTTTCATATGATAAATGCTGTCTTGTCATTTAAATCTGGTTAGATTATACTATTGGAGTAGCAATAAGTGAAAATCATAATTGATATGGCAGTGATAATAAAATGATATGTTGGGGATGCTGCATGGAAAATAATTTTAAGAAAGGGAGTATAGCAGACATGTAATATAGTCTGTGGCTAACAATAGATTATGAACGTTAATTTCGAGTATTATAAGATATTTTATTATGTTGCGAGATATCATAACTTTACCAAAGCCGCAAAGGTTCTTGGAAACAGTCAGCCAAATGTGACCAGGGCGATGAACTGCCTGGAGCAGCAGCTTGGAAGGATACTATTTGTCAGGACAAACAGGGGTGTACAGCTCACAAGAGACGGGGAACAGCTCTATTCATATGTGGAGGCTGCAATGTCACAGCTTCTGACGGCGGAGGATGAGCTGGCAGATGGTGAGAATCTCACTCACGGAAGTATAACGATAGGTGTCAGTGAGACGGCGTTAAATATATATCTGCTGGACAGACTGCGGGCATTTCACATGGCGTATCCGGGTATAAATCTCAAGATATACAACCATTCTACACCTCAGGCTGTGGATGAAGTGAAGAATGGAAGTATAGACTTTGCAGTAGTTACAACTCCGGCTGATGTGGAGGCTCCTCTCAAGAAGATCGTGCTGCAGTCATATCGTGAGATACTTATCGGCGGAACGACATTTTCTTCACTTAAAAAGCAAAAACTGTCCATTGCGGAGATGAGGAACTATCCTATGATCTGTCTAGGCAGGGAGACTATGACATTCAGATTCTACGACAGAATATTCAGGGAGCATGGCGTGGAGCTTGCGCCGGACACGGAGGCGGCCACCACGGATCAGATACTGCCACTTGTGAAGTGTGAGCTTGGACTTGCATTTATACCGGAACTGATGGCGAGGGAGGCAGTAAAGAACAAAGAGGTTGTAAAGCTTTCACTTGAGGAAAAGCTTCCGGACAGGAATGTATGTCTTGTGTATGACTGCCTGCACCCGCTGAATGAGGCAGCAAAGCAGTTCAAGAAAATAATAGTAGAAAGCAGGTGAGAATATGACACTTCAGCAGCTTAGATATGTGGTGATGGTTGCGGATACGGGCACGATCACCGAGGCAGCGAACCGGCTGTATATATCCCAGCCAAGCCTGACAAATGCCATCCATGAGCTGGAAAAAGAGATGGGGATAAATATATTCAACAGGTCAAATAAGGGAATAAGTCCGTCCATAGAGGGCGAGGTCTTCCTCGGCTATGCGAGACAGGTGCTTGAGCAGGCGAAGGTCCTTGAGGACAAATACAAGGGGGACGATGGCGGCAAGAAGAGCTTCTGCGTGTCCACCCAGCATTATTCATTTGCGGTAAATGCATTTGTTGACTTGATAAAGAGGTATGGACAGGACGAATATGATTTCAGCATAAGGGAGACACAGACCTATGAGATCATAGATGATGTCGCCAGGATGAGAAGCGAGATCGGAATATTGTTCATGAATGACTTCAATGAGAAGGTGCTGAACAAGATCCTCAGAGCAAATGACCTGGAATTTCATGAGCTGTTCGTGGCAAAGCCTCACGTGTTCATAAGCAGAAAGCATCCATTGGCGAAGAATGATATCATAACAAATGAAGAACTGGAGGCGTATCCATATCTGTCATTTGAGCAGGGGGAGCACAACTCTTTTTACTTCTCGGAGGAAATATTCTCCACAACGGAGAGAAAGAAGAATATAAGAGTCAGGGACAGAGCGACACTGTTCAATCTGCTTATAGGCCTGAATGGATATACTGTGTGCAGCGGTGTCATAGATGAAAAGCTGAACGGCAAGGACATTATATCGGTGCCGCTGGCAGATGAGAGCGATATGAGGATTGGCTATATCGTCCACAGAAAGGCGATCCTCAGCAGACTTGGAAATACCTATCTCGGTGCGTTGGCAAATTATCTCACGGCTGGCAGTGACGAGCCGGAGGATTCAGTAAAAATTCCTCAGAGAAAGCTCCAGCGCAGAGGGCGCTTCAATGAGATGAGAGATGACGGAGAGCCTGCCTGTGGAGATGTGACGGAGAAGGCGGCGGAACATATGAGAAGGGTTAAAGCCACATAGCTGACATAGAAAAAAAGACATAGAAATAGCGTGGGTATAGCATAAAACTATATCCACGCTATATTTTTATGTATTATACAAGCGAACCAGAGCTTCATATAATGTCAACAACAAACAAGAAAATAACACTGGTCTATGAGATATGCCAGTGAGTGAGCAGGAGGATATGATGAAGACATCGGTTATAGGATTTCCAAGGGTGGGAACATTAAGAGAGTTAAAATTTGCATCTGAAAAATATTTCAGACATGAGATAACGGCGCAGGAGCTTACAGGAATTGCAGCGGATCTCAGACACAGACACTGGATGACACAGGTGGCAGCAGGGATAGGCTTTATTCCATGCAACGACTTTTCATTTTACGATATAGTGCTTGATACAGCAGTTCTTCTCGGAATTGTGCCAAAGAGATACAGAGAGCTAAATGTCTCAAAGCTTGACACGTACTTTGCCATGGCAAGGGGGTATCAGGGAGAATCCGGGGATGTGAAGGCTCTTGCGATGAAGAAGTGGTTTAACACAAACTATCATTACATAGTTCCGGAGATAGAGGATGACACAGTGATAAGCCTTGACTGCGAGAAACTTACAGGTGAATACGAGGAGGCCAAGGAGCTGGGGATCAAGACAAAGCCTGTGGTTATAGGACCGTACACAATGCTTAAGCTCTGCAGATATGTGGGATCAAAGAATGCAGAAGACTTTGCTGATGATGTGGCAGAGGCTTACAGACAGCTCATCGCCGAGTGCGATGAAGAGAATGTGGAGTGGCTGCAATTTGATGAACCATCATTGGTGAGAGATATGGATGACGATGATAAGGCACTTTTCCACAGGGTGTATGACAGGGTATTTGCAGATCGTGCAGACTGTAAGATACTTCTCCAGACATACTTCGGTGATGTGAGGGATGTGTATGAAGATATCATAAATATGCCATTTGCCGGAATAGGCCTTGATTTTATAGAGGGCAAACAGACCGGTCAGCTTATAGACAGATACGGCTTCCCTGGGGATAAGGTACTTTTTGCCGGCCTGGTAAATGGCAAAAATATATGGAGAAATCATTACGACAAGACTCTCAATGTAGTAGGGCAGCTCCGCGATAAGAAGATAGATGTGGTTCTGTCTACATCATGCTCACTGCTTCATGTGCCATACACACTTAAGCAAGAGACGAAGCTATCACAGGACTATCTGAGGTTCTTTGCATTTGCAGAGGAGAAACTTATTGAACTCTCGGAGCTTGCGGCACTTGCCGAGAGTTATAACTATACAGAGCTTGAGGCATACCACAAGAATCAGGAGTTATTTGCGGGAACAAGAGACTGCAACAGCGACGAGGTGAGACAGAGGCTTGCGGCAGTGACTGAGGCAGATTATGCAAGACTTCCGAAGAGAAGCGAGAGGCAGGCACTTCAGAAGAAGGAATTTGGGCTTCCTGAGCTTCCGACAACCACTATAGGTTCATTCCCACAGACTAAGGATGTGAAGTCACAGAGAGCACAGCTCAGAAAGGGAGAGATATCTGAGCAGGAATATGTGGACTTTGTAAAGGGAAAGATAAAGGAATGTGTAAAGTGGCAGGAGGACATCGGACTGGATGTGCTAGTGCATGGCGAGTATGAACGAAATGACATGGTTGAATATTTCGGTGAGGCACTTGGCGGATTCCTGTTCACTGAGAAAGCATGGGTACAGTCATATGGAACGAGATGCGTAAAGCCGCCTGTGATATGGGGTGACGTATACCGCAAAAAGCCGATCACGGTTGATTGGTCTGTATATGCGCAGTCGCTCACAGACAAGATCATGAAGGGAATGTTGACCGGTCCGGTGACGATACTCAACTGGTCATTCCCAAGGGAGGATATATCAATCAAGGAATCTATATCACAGATAGCGCTTGCGATCAGAGATGAGGTGCTGGATCTGGAGGCGCATGGAATAAAGATGATACAGATAGATGAGGCTGCACTCAGAGAAAAGCTTCCACTCAGAAAATCTGATTGGTATACGGAGTACCTTGATTTTGCGATACCTGCATTCCGTCTGACACACAGCGGTGTGAAGGCTGAGACACAGATACACACACATATGTGCTACAGTGAATTTACGGATATCATACCTGCCATAGATGATATGGACGCGGATGTGATCACATTTGAGGCGTCAAGATCCGATCTGCAGATCCTGGATTCTCTCAGGGAGAACAACTTTGAGACAGAGGTGGGACCTGGCGTATATGATATTCACTCTCCAAGAGTTCCGTCGGTGGCAGAGATCGTGAAGGCGGTAAATGTCATGCTCACGAAGATAGGCAGGGATAAGCTCTGGATCAATCCGGACTGCGGTCTTAAGACCAGAGGTGTGCCTGAGACTGACGCCAGCCTCAGAAATATGGTTGAGGCTGCCAGACAGGTAAGAAAATAATATATAAAATGCTTGACAAATTCACATAAATATTACGCAAGTAAGTCATAATGATGATCTGGTTATACGGCTGGAGAAAGAGGATGAATACCGGGAAGTCGAGAATCTGGTGCGGGACAGTTTCTGGAATGTGTATCGTCCCGGCTGCCTGGAACACTATGTGCTCAATCAGCTGAGAAATGACAGTGCATTTGTCCCGGAACTGGATTTTGTAATGCTGTTAGATGGAGAAATCATCGGGCAGAACATGTTTATGAGGGCGGAAATAACAGCGGATGACGGAAGCAGTGTTCCAATTATGACGATGGGCCCTATATGCATAAAGAATGAACTTAAGCGTAAGGGCTATGGAAAGATACTGCTGGATTATTCGTTGCAGAAAGCTGCAGAGCTCGGCTGCGGAGCACTATGCTTTGAGGGGAATATTGATTTCTATGGCAAAAGCGGATTCAGACCGGCAAGCGAGTTTGGCATTCGCTATCATGGACTTGATGAGGGGGAGGATGCATCGTTTTTCCTCTGCAAGGAGCTGATTTCCGGATATCTTGATGGAGTCACGGGTGAGTACGCTCCGCCAGAAGGATATTTCGTGGACGAAAAGGCTGTGGAAGAATTCGACAGGCAGTTTCTATATAAAGAGAAAAAGACACTGCCCGGACAGATATTTTCATAAGGAGGACCCGCCGTAAAATAAAAGAAAATTGTTACTAAAGCTCGCAAAGTTGCATAATCTGCCGAAAAAAGGTTGGAAAAGTTGCAAAAATCACCGCGAAAAGGTTGGAAAAGTTGCAAAAAAATGATATCATAAGGATAGAAAAGTTGCAAATGCAGTGTGTGGGGTGATTTTATGCTGGAAAGATCGGCAAAAAATTATATAGATTCATGGATTCAGAGCGGCAGGGATGCTTTGCTCATAACTGGAGCAAGACAGATCGGTAAGACATATCTTATAAAAGAATGCCTCAGGGAAAGTGGAGTGCCATATGTGGAATTAAATTTTATTGACCAGCCGGAGCTTGTAACATTGTTTGACGGTGCCAGAGATGCAAAGGATCTGCTTATGAGACTTAGCCTGGTGACAAAACAGCCTCTTGAGAAAGGCCGTACGATCATATTTCTGGATGAGGTGCAGGAGTTTAAAGATATAGTGACAAGAGTGAAGTTCCTGGTGGAAGATGGAAGCTACAGGTATATCATGAGCGGTTCGCTTTTGGGCGTAGAGCTGAATGATCTCAGATCTGCACCGGTTGGATATCTGCGAGTATACGATATGTATCCGATGGATCTGTGCGAATTTATGGTTTCTGTTGGTGTGAATCAGAATGTGATCGACACAATGAAGGAATGCTTTACGCAGAGGCTGCCTGTTGATTCGTTTGTACATGAAAAAATGCTTGATGTATTTAATCTGTATCTTATCGTGGGCGGAATGCCGGAGGCGGTCAATACCTATGTGGAGACAAATGATCTTGCGAAGGTAGCGGAGGTACATGAAAAGATAGTTAGATTGTACAAGAGTGATTTTACAAAGTATGAGACAAGATATAAGCTGAAACTGCAGGAGATATATGATGCTATGCCGGGACAGCTTGATCAGAAAAATAAACGATTCCAGATCAATAGTATAGGTAAAGGCCTCAGTTATGATAGGGTTGCAAATGATTTTCTGTGGCTTAAGGATGCTGGGGTTGCGATACCGGTCTATAATATAAGTGAGCCGAAACTTCCGCTTGTGATCAGTGAGAATAGGAATCTGTTTAAACTATTTTTATCCGATGTAGGGCTGCTGACAAGTAGGTATTCGGATCAGGTGAAAATGGCGATACTGAATAAAGAAAAGTCTATAAACAATGGTGCGCTATTTGAAAATATGGTTTCCCAGGAACTACTCAGCAAAGGTCATAAAGAATATTATTTTAACAGCAAAAAGCAGGGTGAGCTTGATTTTGTAATAGAATTGAATGGTAAAGTAGTTCCACTGGAGATAAAATCGGGTAAGGATTACAAACGACACTCTGCGCTGTGCAATGTCTTGGCTGATGAAAATTACGGAATAGAATATGCATATGTTTTTTCGGAGAGAAACGTAGAGGTCAGCGGCAAAAAAGTATATTTGCCAATATATATGATGATGTTTCTGGAAAACGAAAAGATGGTTGATACGATATATAAACTCGATCTATCTGGGTTGACGTTCGATAAGGATATGTAGCATCAGTTTTCGCCTGTTGACGAGCCGATGTAAAAAAAATAGGAGAGACAGCATGAAGATAAAGATGTGCGGAATCACGACCCCGGCAGATGTGGCCGCGGTGAATGAAGTGAGACCTGATTATATAGGAATGGTGATGTATTTCTCGAAATCAAAGAGAAATGTCAGTGCGGAGACTGCGCGCAGGTTGCTTGAAGAACTAAGGAAAGATGTGAAGAAGGTTGCAGTGGTGGTATCCCCGGATGCGGAGCAGATAGCGGAGATAGGTGAGCTGGGATTTGATGTGATACAGATTCATGGACAGACCAGCGATGAGCTTATAGAGAGTGCGCATTTGCCTGTGTGGAAGGCGTTCAATGTGAAGGATATGGATATGTACCCACATTATCAAAGCCTTTCGAATGTTGCAGGTTATGTGTTCGATGCCGGTGAACCTGGAAGTGGCAAGACATTTGACTGGAACAGTTTGACGGATATCGACAGAGATGGAAGGCTGTTTGTGCTTGCCGGAGGTCTCACGCCGGACAATGTGCGGCGGGCGATAGAGCAGGTGCATCCTGACGTAGTCGATGTGTCATCTGGCATAGAGTACGATGTGGTAGGTGGCGTCCAAAAATCGGGCAAGGATCCGGAGAAGATGCGCCGGATGAAGAGGAATACCGCTGCTTGGCAGATTTCGGGTAAATCTGATAATTGATTCTCGCTAATCACAGTCAAAATGGTGAAAAAGATACAAAATTGTATCTAAATACTCATATAAGCGGAAAAAAGGACAAAGTTTGGAGACTTTGTCCTTTTTCATGAGATAAACTTAATTTAGCGATAATTTTGTATCTATTTCACATGCATGGTAAATCCAAATTCCCACTCATCCTCGTCAAATCTGTATTTCTCATCAAGCTCGGGGCCGCAGCTGTTGGAGCCGATTCCGTTCTGGCGATAGTCTATGCACAGGACGGACTTGTCACTCTCTGGTAGCTCGTAGTTGTGGGCTGCCACTGTGAGTTCCTCTGCGGTGTAAGGCGAGGCGTTCATTGAAAATGGCACAGCGGATGTCACGGTTATGCTGTGGGCTGTTGTAGCTGCGATCGTTTCGGCTGTCTGCGCATTGCAAATGCTCTGATATGATGAACCGTTGACAAAGTTATTTTTGTCGGAGCTATTCCTGTCAGACTCGTCGCTTGCTCCAGGGGCACTGACCTGAACAAGGCTACAGTCAAAGTGGCTTCCATTTTCCTGTGGCATGATATAGTCCTCGTGCATCTCGTCAATGGATGCAGAAAATGAGCCATGCCAGCTTGCATGGTGCTTGTCTGCGTAGCTTTCATATGGACCCATACCGATATAATTTACATTTCGCATATCTTCTCTCAAAATCATCCTCACGCCAAATCTTGGGAGCGTAGGGAATTCAGCATTTTTCATTACATGCATTTTTGATTTTATAGTTCCTTCAGGTGTTATTATCCATTCAGCGTTTATCCTCAGAACAGGCTGTACCGTTGGTGCTGAGAGGCTTGACGTGCACGATATCACGGCACATCCATCTTTTATAATGCAGCCAGTCTCATATGTCCTCTCGGATATCATGTCATAGTGGGCTCTTAACCACTCGTTCTTTATATTTCTGTCATTGTCCGTAGGTGCGCGCCAGATAGTCTTGTCGCATGGTGCAGATAGAAGTTCCTGACCATCAACCACAATGTCCGTAAAGTTTCCTGTATTCCTGTCAAATATATATTCAAAATTACTTCCGCTGACAACAAATTCTGTGTCGCTTTCCGATACATGAAGATGGGCAGAAGCTGTATCCTGAGTAGTCAGATATTGTTCCACCAAATTCTGCGCCTTGTCCAAAGACGATGCTTTATCCAGGACCTTGTCTGCGTTCTGTTTTTGTGTGGCAAGTTCTATCTCGTCAAATCCCAACACATCACCTTCCTTGACAAATGCACTGTCACAAGCTGCCTTATATATCACACGGAGAAACATTCTGTGTGTAATAATATCTTTTGTGCAATCGGCGACATCTGAACATTCAACAACACTTGAATAATCGGTAACATCTGAGCTGCCAGAAATGTCAGCATGACTTGCTGCATGTAAGTCTGACAATGACTTCTGTATATTTGTAACAGGGCTCAGGCTGACAGTTACATCGCCGTGAGGTGCCACGGAAGGAACATCAATATTCCCGGATGTAACCACCTGTCCATCACAAGTGACTTCATAGCTCATAGTGAGGTAATCCCTGATATCAGTGAAATCCATGTAGTTGTGCAGCGTCAGAATTCCATTTGCCCCATCATAGTTAGCGATCCTGGCCGGACGGTGGATATTCTTGAATTCAAGAAGCCCTGTGTGTGGTCTGCGGTCCGGATACACCAGACCGTCCATACAGAAGTTGCCGTCGTGGATAGTCTCACCGCTGTCTCCACCATAGGCGTACATATCCTTGCCGTTTGCCGCTTTGCCCCTGTATATGGCGTGGTCGCACCACTCCCATACAAAACCGCCACAGGTGGTCTCATGGCTGTCGAAGAACTGGAAGTAGTCCTCCAGATCTCCAGGGCCGTTGCCCATGGCATGACAATATTCACACAGGATGTAAGGCTTGTCGCCATCACCATCTATATATTCAGCCATCTCGGATATGGATGGATACATTCTGCTGTAGAGATCCAGATTACTGTAATCGTATTTTCTCTTGCCGTCTGTATACTGGGCACTCTCGTAGTGGGTGAGACGGGAGCTGTCATAGGACTTGACCCATGCCAGAGCCTCCTCAAATGTCACGCCGTAAGCACTTTCATTTCCCATGGACCAGATGACCACGCTGGCACGGTTCTTGTCCCTGATGACGCAGCGCCTGATGCGGTCAAGAATGGATTCACAGAATTCAGGATTGTTGGCGATCGGCTCATTCCACCTTGCTGCCTTGTTATCCCAATTATTATCAGAATAGAACAATTCACTTGGACCATGTGCCTCTATGTCAGCCTCGTCTATCACATAGAATCCATATTCGTCGCAGAGCTCATAGAAATAAGGAACATTTGGATAATGGCTTGTCCTTATGGCGTTGACATTGTGCCGCTTCATGAGAGACATATCCCTGATGATCTGTTCTCTGCTGATCGTAAAACCGGTCACAGGGTCGGAATCATGTCTGTTCACTCCATGGAACTTGATCGGCATGCCGTTGATGTACACGATCTTATTCTCTATCGTTATCTCCCTGATTCCTATCCTGTCAGTGATGACCTCACCGGCGCATCTTATGATGACAGTGTAGAGATATGGCTTTTCTGCATTCCACAGCACAGGGGAGTCGATCGACAAAGTAATGCTGCTGGAGCTGGCTGCGGTTTTGCCTTCGTCGGCATTGGTATTGGCATCGCTCTGAGCGGAAATTTCACATTTTACACAGCCTGATGAACATATGCTGCCATCGGCGTCCAGAATAGTAACTTCAATATCAACATTTGAATCAGCGCCTTTATCAACCACTGTTTCCGGTTTTGATGAAAAACGGTCTTCAACGCAGGAATATTCTGTAAATGCTGTGAAGTCTATGGTTACATCTGCCTTAGTTGGATCCTTTATATCGTCACAGCTGGTCTTTATGAAATAGTCGTATACAGCACCCTCAGAGCGTTTCAGGATATATACATCCCTGAAAATACCGCTCATGCGGAACTTATCCTGATCCTCAAGATAGCTTCCGTCGCACCATTTGAGGACCAGCACGCAGAGCCTGTTGGAGCCGTTTCTTATGAATCCGGTTATGTCAAATTCACTGGTTGAGTGGGACACCTGGCTGTAGCCAACATACCTGCCGTTGAGCCATACATAGAAACAGGAATCTACACCCTCAAAGTTCAAGTGCGCGAGTGGTGCGTCCTCGTTCTGATCGTAGTCGAAGTCGGTCACATATGCTCCGCATGGGTTGTCCTTTGGAACATAAGGTGGGTCAAATGCAAATGGATACCTGACATTGGTATACTGATGATAGTCGTATCCGTGCATCTGCCATACTGATGGAACCGGAATATCATCGAAACCGGATATATCATATCCCTCACTGTAGAATTCGTCTTGAAGCTTGTAAATGCTGTCGTAGTAGCGGAACTTCCAGGTTCCATTCAGAAACTGTACTCTGTCCGAGAGATCCCTTGCATCAAGGGATGTGCTGTATGCCTTCCCAGCAGGAATATAGTAATTCCTATCCGGCATGGTGTTCTCATGCAGAATATGCAGATTTTCGTAGTGACGCGGAATGATCATAACAATACCTCCTGTGGTTAATTTAATATATAAAACGTTGTATATTCGTCGTTTGTTAGATATATTATAAGATAATGTCACATGAAAAGTCCATACATATAATGAGACAAAATATGCACATTCTAGTTTTATAAGACGGATACGCCGCACCCTGCAAGTCCGCTTGCAGGGTGAAGTCTCTGAACAGACAAAAGAAAAAGTATAAAGCATACAGGATGTGCCTGCACACGCTTCAAAATAGTGTAAAAATAGTGAAATAATAGTGTAATTTGCCATATAGAAAGGAGCCACACATGTATACAAACTCAGCATATCTTCACAACTCACTGCTCGACATAGTGGACAAGAGCAGACCGCTCATAGTCACAAGCTGCGGAACGTACAAGCTGTATACACAGAAAGAGTTTACGACCTACAGACCTAAGGGGCGTAAGGATTATCAGCTCATATATGTGGCGGCGGGAAAGGCACATTTTGAGATAGATGGGCAGGATGTGATCGCCTGTCCCGGAAACATGGTGATATACAGGCCGAGACAGATGCAACGGTATGTGTATTACGGAGACGAACACACGGAGGTGTTCTGGGTGCATTTCACCGGGGGAGAGGTGAAGCAGACACTCAGGCGGTACGGAATAAATGACGATGTGAATATGTTCTATGGTGGAGACCATGCTGAGTACAGAATTTTGTTCAGGCAAATGATACAGGAGCTACAGCTCTGCCGGGATGACTATGAGGAGATGTTGGAATACATATTCAGACAGATGCTTATCTCAGCTCACAGGCAGCAGGTGCAGGATGATTCCAAAACTGTGTCGGCCATGGCAGAGGAGATGGACCGTGCGGCGGCATATTTTAGTGAGCATTATAACGAGGGAATACTTGTGGAGGACTATGCAAGCATGCACAACATGAGCGTGAGCTGGTTCATACGGAACTTTAGACAGCGCATCGGAACCACGCCCACACAGTACATCATGTCAAAGCGTATAGCTAACGCCCAGATGCTTCTCGAGAGCTCGGACTACAACATGACAGAGATAGCAAAGATAGTTGGATACGATAATCCGCTTTACTTTAGCCGGGTGTTTAAAAAAGAAAAAGGAATGTCTCCTATGGAGTACAGGAAGTCGATCAGGCGGTGATGGCAGTTTGGACTATGCGCAGACAAACAACTGGAAATTCTTATAGTAAAGTGTATATAATATAGAAGAAACTGCCATGTGTTGTGGCTAAGTTAGTAATGAAAGATGATTGAATGATTGGAGGAACTGAATATGAAGGTTTTAATGTTGAATGGAAGCGCGAAGCCGCAGGGCAATACATACCGTGCACTTTACGAGGTAGGCGAGCAGCTCAAGAAAGAGGGAATAGACTATGAGATATTCCAGATCGGAGCAGCTCCACTGAGAGACTGCATAGGCTGTGGACAGTGTACGGAAAAAGGCTGTGTGTTTGATGACGATAAGGTAAATGAGTTCGTTGCCAAGGCAAAGGAAGCAGACGGACTGGTATTTGGAACACCTGTATACTATGCTCATCCAAGCGGACGTGTGCAGTCATTCCTTGACAGAGTATTCTACAGCAGCGGCCGTGCATTTGCATTCAAGCCGGGTGCATCTGTGGCAGTTGCAAGACGTGGCGGAACATCAGCATCATTCGATGTGATGAATAAATACTTTGGAATATCACAGATGCCGGTGGCTGGCTCTACATACTGGAATCTTGTACACGGACGCGTGCCTGGAGAGGCTGAGCTGGATGCGGAGGGTATGCAGACCATGAGGAATCTTGCTAAGAACCTTGCATGGATGCTCAAATGCTTTGAAGCCGGCAAGGCAGCAGGTGTTGCACTCCCTGACACGGAGAGAGGCAACCAGACGAACTTTATAAGATAAATTAGTAAAGATTATAATATCGTGAAGCAAATGACAAAGATTGAGTTTAACCTAAATCAGAACATAGTGTTAATGGTAGAAAGAGAGATTACATATGTAATCTCTTGAACTATAGTCAAGGTATGGAAATGGTAAGTATTCTACTGCTAACACTTTTTAAAATATAAATGCGTTTGATTCAAAGGAGATTTGGTTTGTGTTTGTTATTGCTGATAATGTGGCATCCGACAATGATCTGGTGATTCATGTAATTGCGTTTATATTGTGCTTATGATAAATAGAATATGTCAAAATGATAAGCGAGCTGTGGCCTTGTAAAGATCACAGCTCGTCGTCCGTCTCGATATAATCCGGCCGGTTGTTGTTCATGGTCTCCTGGCTGGAGATGGTTCTCTGGCGTTTCTCCTGCCGGTAGGCATTAGGCGACATGCCGGTGGTCTTGCGGAAAATCTTGTGGAAAGCCTCGGCGGACTGGTAGCCGCATGAAAATGCAATACTTTCTATAGAAAGCTCAGATATGGTAAGCATATGCTGGGCTTTTGTTATGCGGAAATTCTGCAGGTATTTCACAGGACTCATCCCGGTGTACTGCTTGAACAGGTCAGAGAAATAGCTTCTGTTGATTCCAACGTAGTCAGACAGCTCCTCCACCTTCATTGGCATATAGAGATGTCGTTGTAACTGAACATATTAGCAAAATAATTTGTTGACATCAATATAGATATACTACATTATTGAATTACAAACTAGGTTGATCTGAACTTATATATAATTAAAGAGGGGGATAAAACACAATGAAAAAATAAGACTAATTCTGGTAATGTTGGCTATACAAAGAAAAGGGGATTGCCAGTTAATAAAAATAATAACTTGGTGAAAAGGACGTGGCAAAAGGGATTTGGTTATTCTTCAGGCACTGGAAACAGTAACTATATGTGGACATATTCAACTTTGAAGAAACAAATTGACAGTGGAAATCCGTGTATGTTTTCTATTGCAAATGGATACTATTATAATCATACTGTTGCAGTGGTAGGTTATAAGGAATATAAGAATATGAGAACGGGAAAGGTGTATACGTTTTTGGTGGTCCACGATGGCTGGAGTACCACAACAAGATACATAGCAATGAAAAATACTGGTGCGAGCTATGTCGCGTGTCAAACATCGATAAAGGTTCCGTCAAAAAAGAAGTAGAGGAGAAGAAAATATGAATATGGCAATTGTTGTGGCTGCCATCGGAGTTGTGGCAGTCCTTGTATCAATAGTTGGTATAGCGACTAAAAAGATGCCTTTGGTGATTACGGCAATGGCATTATTAGGTATTTGCATAATAGTTACGGGGGTAGAATTGTATAATGCACAAATGTGGCAGGAAATAGCTGTTGTGGCATTTGCTGTAGGGGGATTGTGCGTATGTGCATCTATTATTATGATGATAATTTGGTGGAAAAGAAAGTAGGAATTTGTAATATGTGTCAGCACTTATATTCTGTAATATCACAGATGACGATCACAGGCTCACCATATTGGAGAATTTTGCACACAGACGCCTGCTGATTTTTAGAAGAATATGCTGATGGCATTGATTTACTTTTGGTTAGCATACAGTAATAATGTCTGGTGCCTTTGCCACTGGAGATAATTTTAAAAATCATCATCTGTATCAATATAATCCGGCCGGTTATTGTTCATGGTTTCCTGGCTGGAGATGGTTCTCTGGCGTTTTTCCTGCCGGTAGGCATTAGGCGATATGCCGGTGGTCTTGCGGAAGATCTTGTGGAAAGCCTCGGCGGACTGGTAGCCGCATGAAAATGCAATACTTTCTATAGAAAGCTCAGATATGGTAAGCATATGCTGGGCTTTTGTTATGCGGAAATTCTGCAGGTATTTCACAGGACTCATCCCGGTGTACTGCTTGAACAGGTCAGAGAAATAGCTTCTGTTGATGCCTACGTAATCCGACAGCTCCTCCACCTTCATAGGCATACTGTAGTGGTTCTGAATGTAGGAGATGGCGTGGTTTACGTAGGCATTTCCCGATGGAGTCTCCAGCTTGTCTTTCTGTGCATTTGCGATGACAGACAGAGCGAGGTAGAGCATGCCCATGAGCCTGAAGTGGTCTGCGTGATCCGAGGTGTTGTGAGCAAGCATATCAAATACGTACTTTTTCAGTTTGTCGCCATCCTCGCAGGTGAATATAGGCTGGTTCTGGGTGAGCCCGATACTGCTCAGCGTGTCGTGGGCGCATCTGCCCGAGAAACCGAACCATACATAACGCCATGGATGGTGTTCGTCCGATATATATGTGGCGGGGGTGTCAGGTTCAATGAGGAAGCCCTGACCCTTTTTCAGATGATAGTGGGCTCCCTTCACATAGAAGTCGCCCTCCCCCTCAAGTACAAAATGTATAAGGTAGAATGTTTTGACCGCAGGGCCTGCCTTGTGCAGCGGTTCGGTTATCGAGTGTCCGAACACATTCAGGTAGAGGTCTGTATCATTCTCCTGGGGGAATTCCATTACGATCTTATTTTCCATTTTACAAACTCCGCATTTTCTTAATAAAGTAACTTCATAAATTGATCTGATAATCTTCAGGAGATTTTGGCAAAGTCCATATACAGATTCTCGTACTGTTCTAAATTTATAAGATTTGAACGTTTCTGTAATGAAGGCATATGAACTCGTTCTCTCATTATAATATATAAGAGTATAACATACATTCAACCGGATTATCCATACAATAATATGTTCCGCCAGAAAAAACAATCTAACAAATGGACATATATTTGCAACGCTATGCCATGTTCAAAATCTGTATATTGTTATAGAATTATATTCACAAAGCAAGAAGCGCAACGGCGTAGCGCAGAAAATGTGCGCAATATGGACAACAAAATAACGGACATTAAGAAAAAAATATAAAAAGATGGAGAAAGGTGGAGTTACAGACAATGAAGAAAATCGCAGAACTAAAGGAAATTATCGCAGGTGGAGAGTTTGACGAGAAGCTTGCACAGATCTATCTCGACAAGGATATGATCCCATACAACAGGCAAAGATATGTAAAAGCTCTTGATAAATTTACAGAGTTATTCGGAGATCAGGAGGTTGCTATCTACAGCGCTCCCGGAAGAAGTGAGGTGTGTGGAAACCATACAGACCATCAGAACGGACATGTACTTGCTACATCGATCAACCTTGATGCCATAGCAATTGTGGCACCTAGAGAGGACGGCGTGATCGAGCTTGTGTCAGACGATATGCCAAAGGAAGTTATCAATGTAAATGATATCGAGCAGGATCCTGCACTTGAGGGAACAACAACAGCGCTTATCAAGGGCGTTGTTGCAGGAATCAGAGACTACGGATTCAAGGTAGGCGGTTTCACAGCATTTGTGACAAGCGATGTGCTCATGGGAGCTGGAATGTCATCATCAGCAGCATTTGAGAGCCTTATAGGAACTATCCTTTCAGGCCTCTACAATGACATGAAGGTTTCATCAGTTGATGTTGCAAAGATAGGACAGTACGCAGAGAACGTATACTTCGGCAAGCCATGCGGACTTATGGATCAGATGGCATGTGCAGTCGGAGGACTTATATATATCGACTTCTTCGACAAGGCTAATCCTGTCATCAAGCAGGTCCCAGTTGACTTTGAGGCTCACCAGTACAGCCTGTGTATCGTTGACACAAAGGGTTCACATGCAGACCTCACAGACGACTACGCAGCAATCCCTGCAGAAATGAAGCAGGTTGCAAATTACTTCGGCGAGGAACTCCTCAGCAGAGTTTCAGAGGAGGATTTCATCAGCAAGGTTGGTGAGATGAGAGCCAGCGGCAAGGTGAATGACAGAGCAGTCCTTCGTGCGCTTCACTTCTACACAGAGCAGGACAGAGTTGCAGAGGGTGTTGCAGCACTTGAGAATCAGGAATTTGACCATTTCCTCGATGTTATAAAGAGAAGCGGAGATTCATCATTCAAGCTTCTTCAGAATATATACAGCGCAAAGGATCCACTCACACAGAACGTATCAATAGCACTTGGATTCTCAGAGAAGTTCATCGGCGAGGATGGTGTGTGCAGAGTACACGGCGGCGGATTTGCCGGAACCATCCAGGCATTTGTCAAGAATGCGGCTGTTGCTGAGTACAAGAAGAACATAGAGTCGATCTTCGGAGAGGGCGCATGCCACGTCCTCAAGGTAAGACCTTACGGCGGAATCAAAGTAGTTGAGTAAATGTGATAATTTTTCGTAGAAAAATTATTATGTAGCACCAGCCTTCGCTGGAAGCGAACTTTAATGGCTGGTGTTCCCGTCTCGTTGCGGAGAAGAGAGTGTAGAAATAGATATAAGGAAAGAAGGGTTACAATCATGATAGATACAAACATCAAGCAGCTCGTTGAGTACGGAATTGCAAATGAGCTGATAGAGGAAGAGGATAGAATATATACGACCAACACCATCCTCGAGATGCTGAAGAAGGACAGCTACGAGGAGCCGGGTGAGGTGCCAGCTATAGATACACCGGAAAAACTTGAGGAGTGTCTCAAGGGTATCCTGGAATACGCAGTTGAGAACGGACTTATCGCAGAGGATTCAGTTGTTCTCAGAGACCTGTTCGATACGAAGATCATGAACGCACTGGTTCCAAAGCCAAGCCAGATCATAAAGACATTCAGAGAGAAGTATGCAAAGTCCCCAGAGGAGGCGACAGACTTCTATTATAAGCTCAGCAGAGCAACAGATTATATAAGAACATACAGAGTTGCAAGGGACATCAAGTGGGTAAAGCCTACAGAGTATGGTGATATCGACATCACCATCAACCTTTCAAAGCCTGAGAAGGATCCGAAGATGATTGCCCTTGCTAAGACCATGTCACAGTCATCATATCCAAAGTGCCAGCTGTGTATGGAGAACGAGGGATATGCGGGAAGGATCAACCATCCAGCAAGAGAGAATCACAGGATCATTCCTATAGAGGTAAATGGCAGCAAGTGGGGATTCCAGTATTCTCCATATGTATACTACAATGAGCACTGTATCGTGTTCAACGGACAGCACATCCCTATGAAGATAGAAAAGGCTACATTCCAGAAACTCTTTTCATTTGTTGGACAGTTCCCACATTACTTCCTGGGATCAAATGCAGACCTTCCTATAGTAGGTGGATCTATCCTCACACACGATCACTTCCAGGGCGGACGTTATACATTTGCCATGACAAAGGCACCTGTTGAGACAAAGATTACATTTGCAGGATATGAGGATGTTGAGGCAGGAATCGTGAAGTGGCCTATGTCAGTCATCAGACTTGACGGAGAGGATCCAGACAAGATCATAGAGCTTGCCGACAAGATTCTCGGCGCATGGAGAGGCTACACAGATGAGGATGCGTACATATTCGCGGAGACAGACGGAGAGCCTCACAACACGATCACTCCGATCGCAAGAATGAGAGATGGCAAGTACGAGATGGACTTAGTCCTTCGTAACAACATCACCACAGAGGAGCATCCACTTGGTCTCTATCATCCATGGGAGCAGTACCACAACATCAAGAAGGAGAACATCGGACTCATCGAGGTAATGGGACTTGCGGTACTTCCTGCAAGACTCAAGGGCGAGATGGAAGAGCTGGCAGAGGTTCTTGTGGCAGGTGGAGACATCAAGGCTCATGAGAATATCGCAAAGCATTACGACTGGGTACAGACTTTCATTGGAAAGTACGACATAAATGCAGACAACGTACACAAGATCCTTCAGGATGAGATCGGCGATGTATTCGCAAAGATCCTTGAGTGTGCAGGCGTTTACAAGAGAGATGAGGCCGGAAAGGCTGCATTCCTCAAGTTCGTAGATTATGTGAATGCACAGTAATATAGTGTGCACTAAAAATGCAATAATATATGTGTATCTGTGACAGACGTATTCCATAACTAATATTTATTAATGCCACATTTTATTGTGCATAACAGGATGTAGTGGTATAGTGTTGGAGAAAACGTCATTGCAAAATAAAAAAGTTTATAAACTGGTGATCGACATTTGCGCAAGACATGAACAGTGCCCCCAAAAAGCACAGGTGTCCGGCAGATGGTTATGAATCACAGTATCATAAAGGAGGAAAAACATTATGAAGATTTTAGTAACAGGCGGAGCAGGTTATATAGGAAGTCATACATGTGTTGAATTGCTTAATGCAGGCTATGAGGTAGTCATTCTCGACAACCTTTACAATGCCAGCGAGAAGGCAGTCGACAGAATCAAGGAGATAACAGGAAAGGATCTCACATTCTACAAGGCAGATATCCTTGACAAGGAAGCTATGGACAAGATATTTGCAGATGAGAAGCCTGACTGTGTAATACATTTTGCAGGACTCAAGGCAGTTGGCGAGTCAGTTGTAAAGCCACTTGAGTATTATCAGAACAATATCACAGGAACCCTCAACCTGTGCGAGGTTATGAGAAAGAACGGATGCAAGAACATCATCTTCTCATCATCAGCTACAGTATACGGCAATCCTGCATTTATCCCTATCACGGAGGAGTGCCCAAAGGGAACACCTACGAACCCATATGGCTGGACAAAGTGGATGATCGAGCAGATCCTCACAGACCTCCACACAGCAGATCCAGAGTGGAATGTAATTCTTCTCCGTTACTTCAACCCAATCGGAGCTCATAAGAGCGGACTTATCGGAGAGGATCCAAAGGGTATTCCTAACAACCTTCTTCCATATGTTGCACAGGTTGCAATCGGAAAGCTTCAGAGCGTTGGAGTATTTGGCAATGATTACGACACACCGGATGGAACAGGTGTGAGAGATTACATCCATGTAGTAGACCTTGCAGTTGGACATGTAAAGGCTATCAACAAGATCAAGGAGAATCCTGGAGTTAAGGTATACAACCTTGGAACAGGAAATGGTTACAGTGTCCTTGATGTTATCAAGGCGTTCAGCAAGGCCTGTGGACATGACGTTCCATATGTGATCAAGGAGAGACGTCCTGGAGATATTGCAACATGCTACTCAGACGCTTCACTTGCCAAGAAGGAGCTTGGCTGGGAGGCTCAGTACGGAATCGACGAGATGTGTGCTGATTCATGGAAGTGGCAGTCGATGAATCCAAATGGATATAATGACTAATTCCAAAATATAAATAACATAAAGCGGCAGAGCACCGACAAATACTATATATAATCAGATGTAGATTTGCCGGTGCTCTTTTCTATGTATTGACTTTTTAAAAGAGACGTTGTATAAGTAAGTAAACTACGCTTTCTGCGGTCTTTGTTAATTATGCCCTTTTTTAGGGCTTTATCAGATAGAAATGGGTGTTTGACATATGAGACTAGAAATACTGCTTTCGTGTATGAACCTTCAGGATGAGGATATCATAACGAAATCCCATATAGAGTCCGACACGATCATAGTCAACCAGTGTGGATATGATGGGTACAATGAATATGACAGGAACGGACATAAGACAAGAATTTTTTCGGTGAATGACAAGGGTCTTACCAAGAGCAGGAACTATGCTATAAAGCATTCCGAGGCGGATGTGTGTCTGCTGTGTGATGACGATGAGGTGTTCAGCAGGAATTACGAAGAAGGGATACTGACTGCGTACAGAGATCTGCCAGAGGCGGATGTCATCATATTCAACATAGGCAACAGACCTGCCCATTGGGGCGACATGCCTAAGAAGCTTGGATATCTGGATCTCATGCATGTGGCATCCTGGCAGATATCATTCAAGAGAGAGAGCATAGTCAATAATAATGTATATTTTGATGAGCACATGGGTGCGGGCTCGGGCAACGGAGCTGAAGAGGAATTCAGATTCCTCACGGATTGCAGGAAGAACGGACTTGCAATATATTATGTACCATTTGTCATAGCGGATGTTGCGCAGACAAAGTCAACATGGTTTAAGGGGTATAACGAAGAATTTTTCATAAACAGAGGTAATACGACAAGATACATCATGGGTTATGTACCGGCGGTATTGTACGCAGCGTATTACAGCATAAGGAAGAGACATCAGTTTGACAGTGATATATCATGGTTTAAGGCCTTCAGACTTATTATGAAGGGAATACATGAGAACAGGTTAGGGAAGAAGAAATGAGTGAAAAAATATTAAGTGTGATAATTCCGTCTTACAACAGCAAGCCATATCTTGACAAATGTCTTGGATCACTTGTTGTTCCGGAGCTTATGGACAAAATAGACGTGATAGTGGTAAACGATGGCTCGACAGACGGCAGTGAGAGTATATGTGAGGAGTACATTGAGAAGTATCCTGACAGCTATTCACTTATTAATAAGGAGAACGGAGGACATGGCTCAGCGATAAATGCCGGAGCTGAGAAGGCCAGGGGCAGATACATGAAGGTGCTTGACGCCGACGACTGGTTTCTCACAGAGAGTATTCCTGAGTTTATAGGAAAGCTCGAGAATGCCAGTGCGGATGTTGTTCTGACATGTCACCACACCATCAATATAACAACAGGGGAGATAAAGAACTGGAGATGTTTCCCTGATGAATTCGACAGAGAATATACTATGGAAGAGGTCATGTCAGACTGGAAAAAATTTGACAGAAGCCTCACATTCCATGGAATAACATATAGAACACAGTTTTACCGTGAGAATGGAGTCAGACTTGCAGAAAAAGTATTCTACGAGGATCACGAATATGCGACATATCCATGCTGCTTGGCAAAAACCATACTGCCACTCGATATGTTCGTGTACGAGTACAGGATCGGGGATGTGTCCCAGAGCGTATCCGCGCAGAATCAGTTCAAGAGAATCGACCATACCAAGATGGTCATAGTAAAGATGCTCAAGAACAGAGAGGACATCTCGGAGCAGTGGGCTCTTGAATACTGCGACAAGAAGATACATCTTCTTCTGCTGAGCTTCATGGTAACTTCCATGCTATGCGATTCCGACAGAAAGAGAGGTGTTGCACGGGTAGATCAGCTTATGAGTTATATAGTCAAGAGAGACAGACACGTCGTTGATATGACATTGAAGCATTATAAGATACTTAAGCTTCTGAATGCTGCGCATGTGGGTCTGGAAGGCTACAACAAAATGCTTAATTCAAAGCTTTACAACAAGGTAAGGCACAATAAGAGTTTTGAATAGATTTACTATGGAGGATTAACGAAAAATGAAAGTAAAAAGCGGAAGCTTTTTAGAAGTTTTTAATTATAAAGATCTTTTAAATCAGCTTGTTTCAAGAGATATAAAGTTAAAGTATAGAAGAAGTTTTCTTGGATATGTGTGGAGTATCCTGAACCCATTGCTCATCATGATCGTAATGGTTATCGTATTCTCCAAGATGTTCAACAGATCGATACCACACTTCCCTGTGTACCTTTTTGCAGGACGTATACTGTACGAATTTGTAATAGGTGCATGTGGTAAGGCACTTGGAAGTATAACAGATAATTCGTCACTGCTTAAGAAAACGTATGTGTCAAAGTTTATGTTCCCGCTGGCAAAGATCACAAGCTCACTTGTTGACTGCCTGTTTTCACTGGGAGCGTTTCTTATCGTTATCATATTCACACGTTCACCATTTTACTGGACGATGCTGTTGTTCCCATTCATATTCCTTCAGGCCTATATATTTGCCTGCGGATTGGGCTTTTTTCTTGCACAGCTCCATGTATTCTTCAGAGATACAAGATATATATGGAATGCGGTCACCACAGCGTGGATGTACTGTTCAGCGATATTCTATCCTATAGATATGCTGCCAGACTGGTTGAAGTTACTTGTGAATTACTTCAACCCACTGTATGTATATATCAAGCAGTTTAGATGCATAGCGCATCAGGGAGTGATGCCTGATCTCACTACTATCGGTCTCGGATTCCTCTATGCATTCTTTTTCTTTGGACTGGGAGTGCTGTGTTTCAAGAAGAATCAGGACAAGTTCATTCTGTATATTTAGGAGGTGTGGCAGTTGGCTAACGTAGAAGAGAAAAAGAACGAACTTGATGATAAGAAGATTTTCACCTCAAATGCACAGCGTACAACAACTGTGGCAAAGGGTGAGACCATTATAGAGCTCAAGGATGTGACCATAAGATTCAACAAGAACAATCTGAAGGTGGACAATCTGAAAGAGTATTTTATAAGACTTGTGACAAAACAGTTGATGTTCCAGGAGTTCATAGCGTTAAAGGACATCAATCTTGATATAAAGAAGGGCGAGGCGTGGGGCTTCCTTGGAACCAATGGTGCCGGAAAATCCACCCTGCTCAAGGTAGTCAGCAGAATATTGAAGCCTGCCAGCGGTACTGTTAAGGTATCGGGAACTGTGGCAGCCCTCATAGAGCTTGGAGCCGGAATCGATCCACAGCTCACGGCCCGTGAGAATATATTTCTCAACGGAACTCTGCTGGGATATTCAAAGGCATTTATAGAGTCAAAGTTTGACGATATAGTTGAGTTTTCAGAGTTGCAGGATTTCCTTGACTCTCCGGTCAAGAACTTTTCTTCAGGTATGAAGACCAGACTTGCATTTTCCATAGCGACGGCGGTTGAGCCGGATATTCTCATTGCGGATGAGATACTTGCTGTAGGTGATATGCGATTCAAGAAGAAGTGTGCGGCCAAGATGACTGCCATGCTGGAGGATGGAACGACCCTGCTGTATGTATCCCACAACATAGCTGCTGTCAAGAAGCAGTGTAACAAGGCTATGTGGCTGGATCATGGAAATGTAGTTATGGTGGGAGATGCCGATACGGTATGCGATGCATTCAAGGCCGAGATGGATGCACCTGCACCGGCAAAGACCCAGAGCAAGGACAAGAAATAACAAGAAATCAGGCAAGATGTTTGATATACAACACAGGAGGATTGGATAATGTTACAGAATGTGAAGTTGCAGAATGTGATGCTGCAGATGAATCTGGATGTGAACTTGATAGAGTATCCTGAATTCAGCGCCATTGGAAAGGGAGAGGAATCACCATTTATATACGACTCAGAGAAGAAATGTCATGTTGTTGAGAAGCTCACAAAGGTTAATTTCATGAGCTATTACAACTGCATTCAGGTAAAACGCTGGTCAGAGTATACAGGGGTAAAGAACTTCAAGCTCCACCTCACAATGAAGGGAAAAGCTACAATATCCGTATATGCAATATATTCAGCATCCGTTGCGGTTACCTACAATCCACTTGTATCACAGGTAGTTGAGAGTGATGAGGTTTCAGAGGTGGTTGTGAACATACCAGAGACAGATAAGGCTCTTGTAGGTTTTTATATGGATACCCTGGAAGATACAGAGATATACAGCGGATACTATTCTGCTGACATCGAGGAGGACAGAATAAGAGATGTAAATATCTCTCTTGTCACAACAACATTCAAGAAGCAGGAATATATCAAGCGTAATATAGACCTCATCAAGTCAAATGTACTCTATGATGGAAGCGACCTCAAGGGACACATGTTCGTACATGTCATTGACAATGACAGAGAACTCGATCCATCAGAGCTCGACAGTGAGGATCTCAAGGTTTATATGAATAACAACGTAGGTGGAGCCGGCGGTTTCACCCGTGGAATGATAGAGGCACTGGAGCTTCCAAAGAAGCCTACACATGTACTCCTCATGGATGATGACGTTATGGTCATGCCAGAGAGTTTGTTCAGAACATATTATCTGCTCAGACTCCTCAAAGACGAGTACAAGAAGTGCTTCCTGAGTGGAGCCATGTTCGATTACGACATACGCCAGAAGCAGTATGAGGACGTGGGATTTGTCCACAAGGCAGACGGATCATACGGTCCGGTCAAGTCAGCTATGGATATGAGGCTTCTCAAGAACATAGTTGCAAATGAGAACTACAGTTTCAATGTCGATGATGCATATGCAGGCTGGTGGTACTGCTGTATACCTGTGGAGCACATTGAGGACAGAGGCTTACCACTTCCGGTATTTGTCAGAGGTGACGATGTAGAGTTCTCACTGAGAAATAAGCCGGGATTTATAGCACTTAATGGTATCTGTATATGGCATGTGGGATTTGCAGGCAAATTCAACGCCGCCATGGAGCTTTATCAGGTTCACAGAAACAGTTTTGTTATCCAGGCGGCAAGCGGAATATGCCAGGATGTGGATTTCCTTGCGAGAGTAAAGGGAATGTTCTGGAAGGATATAACCAGATTTGCATACAACAATGCTGAGCTGCTCATAGATTCCATTGAGGATTACCTCAAGGGACCAGAGTATATCATGCATCTTGACGGAGAGCAGAGCCTCAAGGAGCACAATGCTAAGAACGAGAAGCTTGTGCCGCTGGCAGAGCTTGGCTATGCAGGGGATCTTCCTACAGATCCATACAAGTATGAGAGTCTTAATCTGTTCCGCAAGGTAATGTATGTGCTCACGATAAACGGACATCTTCTTCCAAACTTCATGCTCAGAAGAACACCGTATATCATCGCGTACGACTGGTTCTTTGTTCCGGGAAAGAATTACATGAAGAAGACTCTCGTTGCCGTGAACAAGAACGGTGGAACAGGAGTCAGAAGAACAATCAACAGAAAGCGTTGTTTTGCGCTTATAAAGAGATATAGAAAAGTATTGGCTAAATACAAGAAGACACATGTGGAAGTTGAGCAGGCTTACAGAAATGCATTTGACGAGATGAAGACAACTAAGTTCTGGAAGGAATATCTGCATATATAAAGTGATATGGAAGGAGTATCTTTAGGGTATGGCTACTATTAAAGGTATAAAAAACCGTTTGGCGGCTGCGGGAAGAGCACTGGGGGGAGATTACACCTCAGAGAAGAACGGTTCGAAGCCAAAGGATAAGCTCAAGGCGTCCCAGCGAGTAAATGCGGCGCAGAGGGCGATGAGCGGTGATTACGCTCTCAGAGACGGCAAAAAGCCTGTTGTAAAGGTCGAGCCTGCTGAGATCAGGATGAATAAGGTATTCACCACGAAGGAAAAAGCAGAGCCTGAGATCAAAGTGTTTGAGAAGCAGGAGAGTGCCAGACAGAGAGAAGAAGAGCGAGTAGAGTGGAGAAAGAAAGCGGTGAAACGCGACAGCGACAAGACAGTCGGATGCATACATCCTGATTACTGCTGTGGCTGCGGCGCGTGCTACAGTGTATGTCCGGTAAATGCTATAAGCATGAAGTATGATTCAGAGGGATTTCTTGCTCCTGTAGTGGATCGCAGCAAATGTACAAACTGCGGTCTGTGCAGAAAGATCTGTCCATCTATAAATCTTGAGTATAAGAACACTGTCGAGCCTGCATGTTATGCGGCATATGCAGACGATGAGATAAGGGCAAAGAGTTCGTCAGGTGGAATATTCACACTGCTGGCTGAGTATGCATTTGAGCAGGGTGGAGCTGTATGCGGAGCAGGATACACAGACGATTTCAAGGTTGAACACTTTATCATAGAGAGCCCGGATGATCTGGACAAGCTCAGAAAATCCAAGTATGTTCAGGCTGATGCATCGAAGGTGTATGCGGACGTTAAGAAGATACTCAAGGAAGGCAGAGTGGTAGTATTCTGCGGATGCGGATGTCAGGTCGCAGGACTTTACGCAACACTCAAGAATGTGGATATATCAAATCTCTACACAATAGATCTGATGTGCCACGGCGGACCATCGCCAAAGCTGTTCGATGATTATCTGAACAAATACCACGGCAAGGATCAGGGCAAGGTTGCTGATGTTGGATTCAGAGACAAGGACTATTTCGGCTGGTCTACAGAGATGACTGTAAAGTACACTGATGGAACAGTTTATCACAGAACAAGGACACAGGATCCATATTACAGAGCATTCCTTCCTTGTATATCGACGAGAAAGTTCTGTGGACACTGTGCATATGCGAAGCTTCCGAGAACAGGTGATATAACACTTGCAGATTTCTGGGGAATCCAGAAGTACAACAGAGATTACACTGACGGCAAGGGAACATCCATTGTGTCAGTCAACAGTCCACAGGGTGAGAAGATATATGCTGCCATAGCAGACAAGCTGCTCCTGAACAAGGAGATACCTTGTGATGATGTACTCAAGACAGGACAGCCATTTGACCACTGCTTCAAGAATCATCCTGCCAGACAGAGATATTTTGAGCAGATAAAGAATGGCTCATCCATGGAGAAGGCATACGATTATGCCATCAAGGACAAGTACGATGTAGGTATATATGGCGTGTGGTTCGGTGCGAACTACGGAAGTGTTGCTACCTATTACGCACTTCACGAGATCATCAGATCATTTGGTCTGTCAGTGCTCATGATAGACATGCCTGCAGCCAAGACCGGAGCCGGCAAGCCTGACACCCATGCGAGAAGATTTGCAAAGGCACATTACCATGAGAGCAAGAGATACACACTGAAGGATATGAGGGAGCTCAATTCCAAGGTCGATACATTCATCATGGGATCAGATCAGGTGTGGAACAGAGGTATAAGCAGAGGCTTCGGCTTCTCATTCTATTTCGATTTTGTTGAGCCGGATAAGAAGAAGATCGCATTCTCTGCATCATTTGGACATGACAGGGATTTCTGTAATGTACAGGACAGGGAGACGATATCTGAATACATGAGACAGTTTGATGGAATATCCATCAGAGAGACCAGTGGAGTTGAGATCTGTAAGGATGTGTATGGAATAGATGCGGTGAGAGTTCTCGATCCTGTATTTGTTGCAGACAGAAAGGTATTCGATTCACTGGCAGACAAGGCAAAGAAGAAGCACGATGGCAAATATATGCTTGCATATATACTTGATCCAACTCCGGAGAAGAGAGCCGCAGTGGTTGAGGTTTCAGAGAAGCTCGGCCTTGAGGTAGTTGTTCTTCTGGACGGACGTCCAAAGGACCCGGTGAAGAACCGTCAGATCATGGATATGGACGACAAGATCGTCGACGACATAACAGTCGAGGACTGGCTGAACTATTTCAGAAATGCAGATTTCGTTCTCACTGATTCATGCCACGGAATAAGCTTCTCACTTGTATTTGAGACAAACTTTATCGGACTTGCAAACAGTGCAAGAGGAATGACAAGATTTGAATCCCTCGTGGATGTATTCCAGGTGAGAGATCATTACGTTCAGGATGCGGCAGACATTCTTGGAAATGATGAGCTGTTGAAGCCTGTGGATTACGACAATGTTAATAAGATACTTATGTCAGAGAGGGAGAGATCCCTTGCATGGCTTAAGGAAGTATTGTTCAGACCTAAGGAGTTTGAGGGTTATAGAGCATATCCAATTATAGATAAGAGATTGGCGGAAGATAAGGAGGATTAAGTAACATGGCAAAGTATGATTACCTCATAGTAGGAGCCGGATTATTCGGCGCAGTATTTGCATACGAGGCAGGCAAGAGAGGCAAGAGCTGTCTGGTTATAGACAAGCGTCCACATATTGCCGGCAACATTTACACAGAGCAGGTGGAGGGTATAAACGTTCACAAGTATGGCGCACATATATTCCACACATCTGACAAGAAGATCTGGGAGTATGTAAACCAGTTTGCAGAGTTCAACAACTACATTAACTCACCTGTAGCTTCGTACAAGGATGAGCTGTACAACCTTCCATTCAACATGAACACATTCAGCAAGATGTGGGGAATCAAGAAGCCTTCAGAGGCAAAGGCAATCATCGAGAAGCAGATCGCAGATCTGAACATTGGAGAGCCAAAGAACCTTGAGGAGCAGGCACTCAAGCTTGCCGGTACAGATGTGTATGAGAAGCTTGTCAAGGGATACACAGAGAAGCAGTGGGGAAGACCATGTACAGAGCTTCCTGCATTCATTATCAAGAGACTGCCTCTGAGATTCATATACGACAACAACTACTTCAATGACCGTTTCCAGGGAATCCCAATGGGCGGATACACACAGATCATTGAGAAGATGCTTGAGGGCGCTGAGGTCAAGACTGACACAGATTACTTCGATTTTATCAAGGAGAATCCTGACATCGCAGACAAGACTGTATACACAGGTATGATCGATGAGTTCTTCGGATTCCAGTACGGACCACTTGAGTACCGTTCAGTAAGATTCGAGACAGAGGTACTCGATGAGGAGAACTACCAGGGAAATGCCGTTGTGAACTACACACACAGAGATGTTCCATACACAAGAATAATCGAGCACAAGCACTTTGAGTTTGGAAAGCAGCCAAAGACAGTTATCAGCCGTGAGTATTCAGCAGAGTGGAAGCCGGGCGTAGAGCCATACTACCCTGTAAACAACGACAAGAACAATGCGCTTTACGAGAAGTACAAGGAGCTTGCAGAGACACGCAAGGATGTAATATTCGGCGGAAGACTTGGACAGTACAAGTATTATGATATGGACAAGGTAATCGCAGCAGCACTTGAGTGTGTTGAGGCAGAGTTCTAATCGTAAGATAGAGCATATTATAAAGCCATACAAAGGGACGCATACCGGAATACAGATTTTCCGTATATGCGTCCTTTTTGCGTGCCGGAAGCATGGGTGATACGGCAAAATAAAAAAGATATACACTTTCGACAGAACGTGATAGAATTATACTAATTATGGGCATGTTATTTGGTGGATACGATGCCCAGGGGGTAAAATTTAAAAGGGTAAAGGGTGTATATGTTATGACAAGGAAGAGGATTGCGGTACTGACAGCCCAGGCTGATGAGTACACCCAGGGTAGATTCCTCTCGGGGTTTTTTGAGAAGGCATTTCAGCTTGATTATGATGTGTGCGTGTTCTCAATGTATCTGAAGTATCAGGATACAGCTAGCAGAGAAGTGGGGGACGCCAACATATTCAACCTGATAGAATTTGACAAATATGATGCGGTGGTCATATGTACTGACAGGATCAGGACGCCGGGAACAGAGGAGGGACTCCGGTGGCGTGTGGAGCATGAGTTTGATGGCCCGGTACTGATAGTCGGCGACGAGATAGAAGGATATAAATCCATAAATATTGATCACAGAAAGAATATATGCGGGCTTACGGATCATCTCATAGAAGAGCACGGATACCGTGATATAGTGCTGCTTGATGGCTGGGAGAATACTGCCAATTCCGAGCTGAAGAAGCAGGGATTCTTTGACAGCATGAAGAGTCATGGTATCGATGTGGATGAATCGTCGGTTTACTATGGCAATAACTGGTTTGACTCAGGACGCCAGACCGCAATGGAGATAACAGAGAACAGAGACAGACTTCCACAGGCTGTGGTGTGTGCCAGTGATCACATGGCACTGGGGCTGGCGGCTGAGCTGGAACAGAGAGGCGTGAGGGTCCCTGAGGATATAGCGATAACGGGATATGACGCTGCGGAGACGAGCGATGACAGAGTCATACCGCTGACATCGGTTGATATACCTGCAAAGGTTGACGGCGAGTACGCCGCAAAATGGATAGACGCAGAGATAAACGGAAGATCTCTGGAGAACTATAGGAGCAGTGCGTCTATACACTGGGGAAAAAGCTGTGGATGTGAGCAGTGTACGGAGAAGCCGGGAAAGAGAGACGTGACGGCATGGGATATGAACGCTCAGCCGGGAAGCTATGGTTCATACTATAACCATATGATGGAGGATCTGTTATCCCAGAGAGATTACAGGGAATTCTACAATACCATATTCCAGTATGCCCACACGGATGGCAACATGAGCAGTTTCAGTCTCTGCCTGAATGAATATTGGAAGTTTCCTGAGGTCATGATGGGGTCAAATGCACTGAGAGTCGGATACACGAAGAATATATACAGGGTCATCAGAAGCTGCGGTGATGGAGACGGTGCGATAGATTTCGATGACTGTTTTGACGTGTCCAGACTGATACCTGAGCTGGATGCAGACAGGGATAGACCTGAGGCTTACATATTCACTCCACTCAATTTCGACGACAGATGTTTTGGATATGCGGTTGTGAGCTATGGAAGCGAGTGCAGGGCGTACGATATTTCATATAGCACATGGATCAAGCAGATCATGCAGGGCATGGAGGCGTTCTACAGACAGGCGAGTCTTCAGAAGCTTCTGGACAAGGTCAATGCATCGCAGATCCGTGATGATCTGACCGGAGTGTACAATTATAACGGATTTATGGCGAGGTGCAGGGATATGTGTAACGATGCCGTTGCACATGGCAGGAGCATTGAGCTGCTGGCTATAGATATAAAGGGACTGGGACAGATAAATGCAAGTCTCGGCAGAAAGGTCGGGGACGAGGCCATACAGGCACTTGCCAGAATGATCTCGGCATCCCTTGAGAAATCAGACGTATGTATGAGAATGTGTAACGATGAGTTCATCGTGGCATATCAGGTGATGGGAGATGCGGAGGATCACGCAGACGCCATAGTTAAGAGTGTGGAGAGCCGTACCAGGGAGTTTAACAGGAAAAATGGCGACAATTTTGTCATGGAGATATGCTATGCGGTGGACAGACAGATGGTTGCGAATGCGGAGGCTCTGGACAACTATGTGAACGCACTCATAAGCAACAAGAACAATGCCAAGATGAAGGCGTACATTGAGAGCACGAGAAATGCAGAGCTGTCACAGGAGGATATAGAGAAGGACAAGCTTGCCACGGAGATTCTTGACAGGAATCTGCTCACATATCATTTCCAGCCTATAGTTAATGCCCGCACAGGTCAGATCTATGCCTATGAGGTGCTCATGAGATCGGCAGGAGAGCAGTACATGTCTCCTCTCGACATAATACAGAGTGCTGAGAGACTTGGACGTCTGAGCGATGTGGAGAGAGCCACATTTATCAATGTGTTGAGACTCGTTGAGGACAAGCGAGAGGAACTTGAGGGCAGAAAGATATTCTTTAACAGTATACCGGGCTGCATGCTGTCGGAGGAGGACACCGCTGTCATAGAGAGCAAACTCAGGGAATTTGGTGGACAGGTGGTCGTGGAATTCACCGAGGAGGCTGAGATGAGCGACCAGCTACTGGATCAGATAAAGGACAAGTACGGCAGGATGAACATAGAGACCGCCATAGATGACTATGGCTCAGGTTATTCAAATGTCAACAATCTTCTCAGATATATGCCGCGTTACGTGAAGATAGACAGGATGCTCATGACAAATATACATGAGGATCCGCAGAAGCAGCATTTTGTTAAGGATATTATAGAATTTGCGCATGACAATGATATCGTCACTCTGGCGGAGGGCGTTGAGCTGGATGTTGAACTCAAGGAGGTCATCAGACTTGGCGCAGATCTCATTCAGGGTTACTACACGGCGAAGCCTTCACCGGAGGCGATTGCCGAGATAGATAAGAGGATCATAAACGAGATAGTCCAGTACAATCAGAACGAGATCACAAAGTATGGCAAGAAGACCTATGTCATAACCGATGAAGACGAGATATCGATGGTTCAGCTTGCATTTAACAAATATACGGCGCTTGATTTCAAGAAGATAGATGACCAGTACAGGTACGTCAACATGACAGGTACACCGGGTTTCAAGTCCAACATGCTGATAACCATAGGAGACGGCTTCAGAGGCGAGCTCAGGGTGGACAGCATAAGCCTTGGAGGAGAGAAGGGCATACCTTGTATAAAGATAGAAGACAACTGCGATGTCAGGATAGTCCTCACCGGGGACAATGAGCTGCGCACAGGCGGTATACAGGTAGCCGAGTCGTCAAAGCTTGAGCTTGCCGGAGATGGAGATCTGAGGATCACACTTGCGGGTGGCAGATACTTTGGAATAGGAAACGATTTTGCGTCGAGACACGGAGATCTGTATTTCAATCAGGATGGAACGCTGTCCATAACGGCCACCGGAATGAGGGGCATTGGAATAGGATCCGGCCTTGGCGGTAATATATATATTGGACACGGACGATACGAGATAGATCAGAGAGGTCAGGAGGGTGTGATGATAGGCTGCATGGACAGCGACTGCACTCTTCACATAGAGAACTGTGACATGGAGATATACAATGGAATCGCCAGGAGTGTATCCATAGGCTCATATAACGGAAGCGCGGATATAGCTATTGACAATATATCCGGCAAGATATCCGGGGCATCCATCTCGACAGCAGTCATAGGAACCATGAATGGAAAGTTCTGCAGGGTTGCCATGAAGAATATCAATATTACTATGAACATCAGGGCAAATGAATGTTATGGTATAGGCTGCCGTGAGGGCGATACGGACGTCAGCATACAGTACGCTTACGTCAAGGTGGTGGCACAGGGCAAGGATGCCTACGCCATGGGTAACAGCACCCACACCGCCAGACTGGAATTCTCCAACTCGGATATCAACACACAGGTGATCAACAGTGTGGGAACTGATATAGGTGCAGAGGAGAAAAATATCGTGATCGGTAACGGTAGAGTGAGCTTCATGGTGAATGGAATATCAAAGAACAGGGAAGTGCAGATGGTCGATCTGTAGGCGCCTATTCCGAAGCGTACAGTTAATCATTATTAATATTGTGTTGTTGACTGTTGTGAAGTATAATACAGCCGATTGACATGATGGGAGAATATTTATGGTTTTTTCGAGTTTAATATTTTTGTTTGTTTTTCTCACTGCAAACCTGATAGCATATTTTGCGGTGAGCCCTGAGAAACGCAATAAGGTATTGCTGATATTTTCACTGGTGTTCTATGCCTGGGGAGGCCCGAGATATCTTTTGCTCCTGGCGGGAGAGACTCTGGTGAGCTGGCTGTTTGCCATTCGCATAGATGAGGCACGTGCCGGATATACCAAGAGATCTGAGAAGTTTTATCTTGTGTGTGACCTTGTGATAATGCTTGGCTGTCTTGCGATATTCAAGTATCTGGGATTTTTCCTCGGCAACATAAAGGCAGTGTTCGGCGTGCCGAAGACCGTTCCTGGAATAGCTCTCCCAATAGGAATCTCTTTCTATACATTCCAGCTCATATCATATGTGGTGGATGTGTACAGGAACGAAGTCAGACCACAGAGAGAATACTGGAAGCTCCTTCTGTATTCAAGTCTGTTCCATCAGTGTATAGCGGGACCTATCGTCAGATATGAGACCGTTGCTGATCAGATAGACAACAGGGAGATAACAGCGAACGATATATACATGGGACTGAGAAGATTTTCAGTCGGACTGGCAAAGAAGGCGATACTGGCCAATTCCTGTGCCAGCATAGCCGACACCCTGCTCCCGGCGGGAGTAGCGAGCCTCAAGGCTCAGACGACACTTGGAATGTGGATTGGAATGATAGCGTATATGCTTCAGATATACCTTGATTTCTCAGCATACTCAGACATGGCCATCGGAATGGGAAGGATGGTAGGTTTCCACTATGATGAGAACTTTAACTACCCATATATGGCTACATCGGTAAATAATTTCTGGAGGAGATGGCACATATCACTCAGCTCATTCTTCAGGGATTACGTATATATACCGCTTGGCGGCAACAGATGCAGCACAGCGAAGTACATCCGCAACATGGCTATCGTGTGGTTCCTCACGGGAATGTGGCACGGAGCAAGCTGGAATTATATATTCTGGGGAATTTATTATCTGGGCTTTCTCCTTCTGGAGAAGTTTTATCTGGGCGGAAGACTCGGCCCTGTGGCATCCCGAATATATACGCTGCTCGTTATCCTGTTCGGATGGACCATATTCAGATTTGAGAGCCTTCGTGAGCTTGGAACAGTGCTTGCGGGAATGTTTGGAATAGGAACATCGGGATTTGCAAATATGGCACTTGGAACAATATTTGTGAAGAACATATTCTTCCTGATATTTGCATGTATTGCGTGTACGGATCTGGGCAAGAGACTCAGAAAATGGGCTATAGAAGTTGGAAAGGTCAACCCACTTGTATTCAACGTGTTCAATGTAACTGAGATGATAACACCGGTACTTATGCTCGTGATCTCAGTGCTGGCGCTTGTGGGTGCAAGCTATAATCCTTTCCTGTATTTCCAGTTTTAATGGGTGATTTTTATGAAGAGAAGATATACCAGAAGTCAGAGACAACAATTAAAGAAATTCAGAACTCTGGGTGTTCTTATATTTGCCGCAGTCATGGCGATAGGAGCATTTATTGGTCTGCTGTTTTTTGTCAGACCTAAGAAATCCACGGTGGAGAAGAGGACGCTTGCAAAGTTTCCGTCATTCACTATAACGTCATTCCTCGACGGATCATACTTCGAGGACGTGTCACTGTGGTATTCTGACACATACCCTATGAGGGATAAGCTTGTGTCGGCTGACCAGAGCCTTAAGAAGCTGTACGGAATACAGCTCGGAACGCAGGTGGTTGGAGGAAATGCCAAGGGCGATGAGATACCTGATGTGGACAAGAGTGCGGTGACCGCCACTCCTGATGATGCAGGCAAGGCGACAACTGAGAGTACCACGGAGGTTACGACAGAGGATCCTGAGATAGGACTTCCTGCGAGTCTGACATCGAAGAACAAGCAGGATGCGACAACTGAGAGCGGTTCGGTCCAGACGGTCGATCCACCAGATTCAAAGGCTATGGACAAGGCGTTCCAGAAGCAGCTTCAGGACAACCTGTATGTGAAGGATGGTTCTGCGTACAGCCTGTACTATTTCGTTCAGGACTCCGCAACAGAATATATAGATGCTATCAACAATGCAGCGGCACAGCTCTCGGGCCAGACAAATGTGTACGATATTCTTGTGCCGAACAATTCAGGTGTCCTGCTATCGGATGACGAGCTGGATAAGCTTGGCGGCTCCGATCAGAAACAGGCGATAGAGTATTACTATGGCATGATGAATGGCGTGAAGACGGTCGATATATTTGACACGTTAAAGGCGCATAAGGATGAATATATATTCTTCAGGACAGATCACCACTGGACCGCGGATGGCGCGTACTATGCGTATGAGGATTTCTGCAAGACGAAGGGCATAACGGCCATTCCACGTGACAAGAGGAAGACGGATACCTTCAAGGGATTCCTCGGAAGCTTCTACAGCACCCTGCAGAACTCTGACATGAAGAATAATCCTGATACTATATACGCCTACGAACCGATAGGAACAAATGACATGACCTACTGGAACGAGGATGGCTCGGAGCAGAAGTGGAATGTCATAATGGATGTGAATGGATGGGATAAGGGAACCATGTATTCTACATTTGTGGGCGGTGACACGCCGATGGCAGTGATAGAGAACCCGAATGTGACAGACGGTTCATCGTGTGTAGTAATGAAGGAGTCCTACGGAAATGCATTTATTCCATTTCTTGTGGATCACTACTCCAAAATATATATCATAGATTACAGATATTCACAGGTAAACATCCTTGACTTTGTGAAGAGCAAAAAGGTCAATGATTTTATCTGTATAAATAACATATCTCTCATAGGAGATAAAGATGTGGCGGCTACTATAAGCAGTCTGCTGCACTAGGGCATAATCGGAGGATTTGCAGACAGATGCCCGGAGATGGTCAACAGATATATGGAGACTGCTTCTGAAGGTATCAGAGGATTGTTCATGTTCTGCACCATAGATAATGGCAAGGATGTGGACGTGTTCCAGGCGCTTGCAACTGTCGACAGACTTCTCTATCAGGAGAAGCGTGCAAAGAAGCTTCGCCGGATGGCTGAGTAAGACAGATATAAAAGACAAAATATATAAAGGCTTGAAAGAAGGAGAATGTATCATGGAGAGGTTAGGTTTCATAGGCATGGGTAATATGGCACAGGCACTCTGTGCAGGATTTGTGAATTCAGGGAAGATAGCGGCTGAGAGTGTATATGCATATGCACCACACTATGACAAGCTGGTGAAGAACTCAGAGAAGTATGGATTTACTCCGTGTAAGACACTTGCAGAGCTGGTGGATGCCGTGGATACGGTCATCATGGCATGCAAGCCTTATCAGATCAATGACGTTCTCGTTGAGATAGGAGAGAGACTTCACGGCAAGGCTCTTGTGTCGGTGGCAGCTGGCTGGGATTTTAAGAAGTACAGTGAGTATTTTGACAGTTCGGTGAGAGTGCAGTTTGTGATGCCGAATACTCCGGCAATGGTATATGAGGGAGTTATGCTCTTTGAAGCACAGAATTCCCTTGAGGAGGAAGAAAGGATACAGATCAAAGAGCTGTTCGCGGCTGTGGGAATTGTGGAGGAGCTTCCATCGAATCTCATGGGTATAGGTGGAGCAGTTACAGGATGTGGCCCTGCATTTGTTGACCTGTTCATAGAGGGCTATGCGGACGCTGCCGTGAAGTATGGTGTGCCTAGACAGACTGCGTACAGACTCATATCACAGATGATACTTGGTTCAGCAAAACTTCAGCTAGAGACAGGGGAGCATCCCGGCGTGTTGAAGGACAATGTATGTTCCCCTGCAGGAACAACCATCTGCGGTGTTGCATCCCTTGAGGAGTCAGGTCTCAGGAGTGCATGCATTAAGTCTATAGATGCGATCATGAATAAGTAATAACGGCAAAGCCCCTGTATGATTGAAATATCATACAGGGACTTTTTTATTTCTTGACTTTTTTATTTCTTGAATTTTGAGAGGATGCTTATAAGCTGCCTTATGTTCAGCGGCTTTGACAGGTGTTCGTTCATGCCCGCCAGACGGCATCTTTCGAGATCTTTAGCAAATGTGTTGGCGGTGATGGCGATGATAGGAATGTTCTGTGCATCCGGATGCTCGAGCTTTCTTATGGCGTAGGACGCCGAGATTCCATCCATCACAGGCATCTGAAGATCCATAAGGATGCCGTCGTAGGTTCCGGCAGCAGATGTAGAGAACATGGCAACGCACACGGAGCCGTCCTCAGCGCGCTCACAGGAAATACCATTCATACCCAGAAGTTCAGACACGACCTCATAGTTGAGTTCGTTATCCTCTGCCACCAGAAGGTGCATTCCTACACACAGGGATTCTGCGTCGCTGCTATCACCGGATTGTCCAGACCACAGATCATCCTTTATGATATAAGGGACGTCGATGCTTACCTCGATGATAGTTCCACCACCCGGATTGCTCTGTACTGTGATGGTACCCTGCATTAGATCCACAAGCTCCTTTACTATGGCGAGCCCCAGACCGCTTCCGCGCACTTTGCTGATCCTGGTGTCTGTCTCGCGGGAGAATTTGTTGAACATGCTCGCCTGATATTCAGGCTTTATTCCAATTCCCGTGTCGCTTATTCTGGCGACGAGACGTATCTTATCGGAGCCCGGTATAGTCTCCTCATATAATTCAAACCCAACGTCGCCATGACCAGGTGTGAACTTGATGGAGTTAGACAGCAGGTTAGAGTAGATCTGTTTCAGCTTGAGTCCATCGGCCAGGATGTAGTCGTGATATATATCGTGACAGTTGAAGGTTATATTGAGTCCGTCGTTCATGAGAGCCTGATCGAAAACCATGTTCAGAGTATGACACAGCTCGGATACAGATGTTTCACAAGGCTTAAGCTGCTGTCTGCCGTTTTCCAGATTCGTTATGTCAAGGATGTTGCTGACGAGCTGTTCTATATAAGCCCCGGACGTCCTGAGCTTGCCCAGACAGTCGTCTATCTTGCTTGGATCGCCTAGTGATCGCTTTGCTATGTCGGCAAATCCCATTACGGCATTCAGAGGTGTTCTTATGTCGTGAGCCATCTTGGACAGAAACTCGGACTTTGCCTCGTTTGCATTGTTGGCCTCCTCTGCCAGGAGCATCCAGCTCTGTTCACGTCTCTTTTGTTCGCTGATAAGCCTTGTTACATACAGTATGTTGGTCACGTTGCCAAGAGCATCTCGCTTCTTCACAATAAATCTTGCCGAGTGCCAGTTGCCGTCGTTGGCGAGATAATCCATGGCTATGGTCTCGTCTGTGTGGAGACGCTCTGCGATGGTCGACAGATCAAAGAAATCAAGTATCTTGTCCTGATATTCGGGAACGACGAAGCGGTGACACAGCTCCTTCATCTTGGAGGAAGCTCTTCCCATGCGGCCTGTAAGTCTGTGTACCTTGTTATCGCTGGACACCTCCTCGTACATGTCCTGTGTAAGATCTATCCTGTATATTGAGAAGTAGATCTTGCTTATGGCGGATATGATCTCATTGTTCAGGTTAGCCTCGTCAAGAGCCTCCTGGAGCTGCCTCCTCGAATTTTGTTCAAAGCTCACAAGCTCGTCTATCTGCTTGAAGCCAATCAGCACCCTTGAAGATGAAGCCGCTGAAAAAGGGAATATCTCAGCCTCAAAGTTTTCCTGGCCCGCTGCGTTCGGAGTCACCCGGTATCTGTAAGAAAGCTTAGGGTGAGCGGCAAGATGATTCTGTATATGCTCTGCGCTGAGGATTTCTGTGAAGTCCGGGGCAGATTCTTTGATGACATATTTTTCGTAATACTGTCCGATCAGCTCTGAGTAGCAGAATGTTTTCCCGGCTTTGATGTCGTGTATGTGGGCAGCATTTGCCGCTGGGTCAAGCTTTAAAGGCTCGAGAGAATCATTCTGAAGATCCACGCAGTAGACGGATATGTAGTCCGTGCACAGAACAGACATGAACGTCCTTTCACGGTTCAGATCCGACAGGCTCTTTTCGAGAGAATTATTGCGCTGCTCAAGAAGCTCGGTCATTCTGAGAGTCTCCCTTACATTTCCGAGATGACCGCCCACAACCCCAAGCAGACTTATAAAGGATTCCGAACTCTCTATGTGGGGATTGTCCACACCGATAAAGCCTTTGAGCTGGTCCTTATAGAAGATAGGAAATGCTATTTCAGAGTGGATATCCTGCATGACCAGAAGCTGATACTCGGAAGGCATGAGATCCTTCACATCCTCCACGTTATCTATGATCATACTGTCGCCGCGCTCAAATGCTTCCAGCCAGTAAGGCATGTCGGCGGAATCCACGGACTGAAGATTGTCAATCCATGGCTGCACATTGTCACCGCACCACTCATATGAGTTGCGGAATACGTTGTCAGTCTCATCCCAGTCAAAAATATAAACTCGTTCTGACGAAGTGCAACTTCCGATGATACGGAGCAGAGTCTGTATGGATGCTCGGAGTTCAAAACGGTTCTGGGCTCTGTCAATGGCAACCATCTGCTGTAGTATAACAAAATTATCCATAAAATACCCCCCCTTTAGGTGTGTAGATTTTTGATATATTAATACATAAAGCTCTGTTTTTAAGACAATTTTACCTATTTTGAGAGAAAAAATCCATATTAATGTCAATTAATTCCATAGACAATATTTGTTAAAGACAATAGAATTAATGCGGGTATTTACAAAGATTTTGCGTAATTATACAAAAGATCCAATATGTGAAAAATACAAAAGCAGTTGCAAGTGAAAATACTACATTGAGGAGTGGATCAAATGAGAGAAAAAGTTTTGATTGTTGATGACATCGAACTGAACAGAGAGATTCTGGCGGTTGCGCTTGGCGATGAGTACGAGGTACTGCAGGCATCAGATGGTTTACAGACGATAGAGATCCTGAAAACGGATAGCGAGGGGATAACTGCTATGCTGCTGGATCTCATCATGCCGAATGTGGATGGATACGCTGTACTGGATTATATGAGAGAGCATGGTCTGCTGGAGAGGATACCGGTTATCGTCATAAGTGCTGAATCCGCAAGGGATGTTGAGGTGAAATGTCTTGAGATGGGTGTTACGGATTTCATAAGAAAGCCATTTGACAGTGTTACGGTCAGGAGAAGAGTCAAGAACACAGCCGAGCTGTTCATGTACAAGAATCATTTGGAGGATAAAGTCAGACTGCAGACAAGAGAGCTGGAGGAGAAGAACAAACTGTTTCAGGCTCAGGCAGAGCAGATACGTGAGACCAATGAGAAGATAGTGGACGTTTTAGGCACGGTTGTTGAATACAGGAATCTTGAGAGCGGTGAGCATATCAAGAGGGTAAAGGAATTTACCAATATACTTGCAGAGAAGGCTGCGGAGAAATATCCGGAGTACGGCCTTACACCGGAGAAGATAGCTGTAATAGTTGCAGCCAGTCCACTTCATGACATAGGCAAGATAGCCATTAAGGACAGTGTGCTCCTGAAGCCGGGCAGGCTTACAGATGAAGAGTTTGAATATATGAAGACCCACACGACAAAGGGCTGTGAGATACTTACACAGATTGCAGGCACGTGGAGTGAGGAATACGAGAAGATCAGCTATGAGATATGCCGCCACCATCATGAGAGATATGATGGAAAGGGCTATCCTGACGGACTGGCCGGTGAGGATATACCGATATCGGCACAGCTTGTGTCCATAGCGGATGTGTATGACGCTCTTGTGAGTGACAGGGTATACAAGAAGGCTATAGAGAAGGGCAAGGCATATCAGATGATACTTGATGGAGAGTGTGGAACATTTTCACCGAGACTTATAGAGTGCTTCAAGGAGTCCAGACAGGAATTTGAAGAGCTTGTGTGCAGATATGAGATGAAGAAGGAGAACCAGATATGAACATCAGAGAGTGTTATGATACAATAGGAGCAGATTTTGAGGATGTACTTGGCAGACTTGGCAGTGAGAGCCTTATACAGAGATTCGCACTTAAGTTTATAGATGATGGAAGCTACAATGAACTGACAGAGGCTCTTGCGGAGAAGAATGCCGAGAAGGCATTCAGGGCAGCACATACACTGAAGGGGATATGCCTGAACCTTGGACTTAAGAATCTGTATACAGTGAGCTCGGATCTGACAGAGAAGCTCAGGGGGAGAGAGCTTGATGGATATGAGGCTTTGTATGAGAAGGTCAGTGAGCAGTATAAGATAACTGTAAATGCTCTTAAGAGTGTTGAATAGATCATTGTAGTGTGAGAAAATAGAAGAGATTTATGAGATGAAGAAGAGGACTATTGCCAGAATGATGGCGGCTGTTATGGCCGTGAGTATGCTTGCTGGTTGTGGTGATTCAGACGGCGATACAGCGAAGAAGGTGAATCTTGATCCAGATCATCCGGTATCACTGAAGATATGGCATTACTACAATGGAACCCCAGCAGGCAATATTTGACGATCTGGTTGATGAGTTCAATGCTACCAAGGGCAAGGATGAAGGGATATCTGTCCAAGCCGGTGAACATAGGAAAGTTTGAGGAAATGCTCTACGAGGTATGGAGCAGTCATAACAGAGAATTCAGCGTATTGCGCTAAGGGGGGTAAATATGACACAGCACTTGCAGACGATGATGTGTGAATACACCATACTGATAATCATGCTCTATATAGGTGTGAGATGTCTTAATCAAAGAAATAATAAGATCATAAGATCGTTTTCTCATTTTGTATTCGGAGTAATTGCTTTCCAGATAATAAATATACCTGTAAGAATGGTTGACGCAGGACTGGTGCGTATGCCGGCCGCGGTGGTTTTTGTGTTGAATTGCGGATTCATGATCGCAGAGACATTTGTGACATATGAATGGTTTTATTTTTTCGAGAGCATACAGAATTCATTATTTGTGGAAAAAAAGATAATACGGGCATTGCGCAGTATTCCGCTTGTTCTGATGATTGTGCTGTGTGTGGTCTCGTGGTGGACAGGCTGGCTTTTCTACGTGGATGATACGGGCATGTATCGCAGAGGAGCATTGTTCGCACTTCAGGTGGTACTTCCATATACCTATGTATTTGTGACACTCGTCAGTGCGATAGTATATTCCATTACCAGAAGAGAGAAAAGATCTGCCGTCATCATAACTATAGCACTCATACCTGCGCTTATATGTTCAGTGTTGCAGATTGTTGCGGGTGGTTCTTATGTTCTGGCTGGACTGACGCTTTCGGCGATGTTCGTGTATATAGAGCTCTGCATGGAGGATATTAGAAAGGTTGAGAAGCTTGAGGTTATCGAGAAGGCCAACCACGAGCTGGAGAATGCCCTGGATATGGCGAATAAGGCTAACAACGCTAAGACGGTGTTCCTCAACTCCATGTCTCATGATATAAGAACCCCTATGAACGCGATAATAGGCTTCACAGACCTTCTGAATGACAACCTGTCCGACCAGGACAAGGCGCGCGATTATATAGCCAAGATCAGATCATCAAGTGATTATCTGCTGTCCCTTATCAACAATGTATTGGAGATGGCAAGGATAGAGAGCGGCAAGACAGAACTGGACGAGAGCAGTATATCACTTAAAAGTCTTGATTCGGTGTACTGGCTGTTTGAAAGTCAGATGAAGGAGAAGAACATAGACTTTACATGGAATGTGAATGTGAAGCATAACAATATTCTATGTGATGTAGTGAAGATAAAAGAGATACTCATGAACATCATCAACAACGCATATAAGTATTCTCTTCCAGGAGACAGCGTTGCGGTGAAGATCGATGAGCTTCCATGCGACAGGGATGGTTATGTGAGGATACGCACAGTGGTCAGTGACACGGGAATTGGAATGTCGGAGGATTTCCTGGAGCATATATTTGAGGATTTCAGCAGGGAACAGACATCCACGGAGAGCGGACAGTTTGGAACAGGACTTGGCATGGCTATAGTTAAGAAGATAGTCGACCTTATGGGGGGAGATATAGATGTGCAGAGTGAACCGGGAAAGGGTACGACATTTACTGTTACACTTGAGCATCGTATATCCCAGAATGTTGAGGATGCTGGTTCGGTAGAGAAGCGCAACGAGGATTATTCATTTGAGGGCAGAAGGATAATCCTGGCGGAGGATAACGATCTGAACGCTGAGATAACAATGACGATACTTGCCGGTGCGGGCATGGAGGTCGACAGAGCCGCAGACGGAATCCAGTGTATAGACATGCTGGAGAAAGCGGAGCCGGGATACTACGATCTCATCCTCATGGATATACAGATGCCGAACATGGATGGTTACAAGGCAACCATGATCATACGAAAGCTGGACGACAGACGCCTGGCGGATATACCTATAATCGCTATGACTGCAAATGCGTTCAACGAAGACCGTAAGAAAGCCTTTGAGGTGGGCATGAACGGATACATAGCCAAGCCGATAAGCGCAGAGGATCTAAAGATGACGCTGGCTGGGATCGTGGAAGAATAATTTTGATGATTTTCCACATAATAACTCCAAAGCAATTATTTAACATGCAATGGAGGGTTAATACTGTTTATGAAGGCGACAGGAATAGTGAGAAGGATAGACGATCTCGGAAGGATAGTCGTTCCGAAGGAGATAAGAAAGGTTCTCAGGATAAGAGAGGGGGACCCGTTGGAGATATTTACCGGCAAGGAGGGCGAGATAGTTCTCAAGAAGTATTCGCCCATGGCTGATCTGACTGCATTTGCACAGCAGTATGTGGAGGCAATATCCCAGAGCCTTGGACTGCCGGTTGCCATCACGGACCGGGATTCAGTCATAGCGGTGGCGGGAATGCCGAAGAAGGAGCTGATGGGCAAGGAGCTTCACAGTGAGCTTGAGAGCGTGATAAACGACAGGAAAGCGATAGTTGCCCGCAAAGGCGATGCGAAGTTCATACACATAACCACAGACGACCTGGATTACGATGGACAGGTGGTGCAGACCATTATATCAGAGGGCGATGCAGTGGGCTCTGTCATCGTGATAGTGCGTGACAGCGGACACAGAATAGGTGAGATAGAGCAAAAAGCAGCGGTGATCGCGGCGGCATTTCTGGGCAAACAGATGGAAGGGTAGCCGGTAATGCAAGAATTTGGCAAAAAGTGAGTAAAATCAAGGGGTTTCGGCCTCGAAATCCCTTATTTTCCTTGACAAATATAACCATTTTAGGTATAACTATACATGTTGAGCTCAGAGTTTTCTGCTTTTGCGGGTAGCAGGCGGATGACAGAGAGCATTTATTTTTTAAAGGAGGAATTATCTAATGAATAAGACAGAATTAGTTGCAGCAATCGCTGAGAAGACAGAATTATCAAAGAAGGACGCTGAGGCAGCATTAAAGGCTTTCACAGACGTTGTAGCAGATGAGTTAAAGAAAGGTGAGAAGATTCAGTTAGTTGGATTTGGTACATTCGAGGTATCAGAGAGACCAGCTAGAGAGGGTAGAAACCCAAGAACTGGCGAGACAATGACAATCGCTGCTTCAAAGGCACCTAAGTTCAAGGCTGGAAAGGCATTAAAGGATTCAATCAACTAATCTTTAAGGGTTTGATATGAGACTTGATAAATACCTTAAGGTATCCAGAATCATCAAGAGAAGAACCGTGGCGAACGAGGCATGCGATGCCGGAAGAGTCATGGTCAACGACAAAGTGGCTAAGGCCGGAACCGATGTCAAGGTTGGAGATGTTATCGAGATAGAATTTGGCAACAAGACGGTGAAGGTCAGAGTTACAATGATTGCAGATTCCACTAAAAAGGAAGATGCCAAGGATATGTTTGAGTATGTGTAAAAATATGCCGGAATATACATAGTGTATTCCGGCATATTTTTTTTGTGGGCTCATATAGTTTATTAAATAGCTTGAGAAGGTTTCTGAACATGGGGGAAGTTAATAAGGCAAAAACCCACAAGGTGGTCATGGACAACAGGAACAGTCTGTCCATGACAGGGATCAGCAAGGTCACATCCATAGATCCTGATCTGGTTCTGCTGGTGACCGAGCAGGGGAAACTCAAGATAATAGGCAAGAATATGCAGGCGACAAATCTGGACCTTGACAAGGGAATACTGGATCTCACAGGAAATATCAACTCCATGATATATTCGGGTGACAAGGAAGGTGCTTTTTCTATAAAGGGGTTGTTCAAGTGATGAGCGATATGGCGGCAGGGCAGCTCTGGGGATATGGGATAAGTGTTGCAGCCGGAGCGTGCTCAGGTGTACTGGGATCGCTGTTCTGGTTCATCTCAAAGCTCTTTAGGAACAGCCGCGCGGTGGCGTGGATATGCGATATTACACTTTGGTTGATATTAAGTGTAGTAGTTATGGCGGTCAGTTACATATGCTGTGACGGAGATCTGAGACTATATATTTTTTTAGGATTTTTTTCAAGTTTTTTACTTGTATTTTTTACTATAAATTGGGCTGCTTCGAAAATTGCAAACCATATATTGTGTAAGAAAAAACAAGATTCAAAAAATGTGAAAATGTGACGGCGAAAAGTGCGTTGACATAATTAGTCTTAAATAGTAAAATTATGTCAATATGTTCGTTTGGCTACGAACTTTTTGTATATTATTACAAGAAAAGACAAGTAATAAAGTAATGAATGGGGAGTTTCTAATGAGTAAGACGGTCGGCAGATCAAAGTCAAAAAAGAATAACAAGATCACAACGAAGCTTGGAATGGTTCTGGTTGTGAGCTGTCTGATATTGCTGGCAGTGGTTGTACTGTACAAAGCACAGAGCCTGAAAGCACAGAAGGAGAGCCTGCAGGTTCAGGCGGCGGAGCTTCAGGAACAGCTTGACAGTGCGAAGGAAGATTATAAGAAGCTTGAAGAGCGTGAGAAATATATGCAGACAGATGAGTATGTTGAGGATGTGGCCAGATCACAGCTCGGTCTCATATATCCTGACGAGATCGTGGTAAAGCCTGAGGAATAAAGTCAGAACATAGCGGATGCTGATTTCAGCATTCGCTATTTTTTTGCGCATTTGACGGATATACTTCTTGTCACTATGAACAGGAAGGCGGGAAAATGTTGATGAGAGAAAAGGTAAATGGGTTCGTCGGAGTGATGGCGGTGGCTATTCTGTGTATGGTCAGCGGCTTATGCATGGTATGGGGGATAGCCCCGGTGGTTCTGGCTGTGTATGTGGCGGCCTGTGCGGTGTGTGGGAGATACATGATAACCTGCATCGGGTGTGCGGCGGGAGTCGCAGCCGGATCTATGGGTATAGCAGGGCTGTTGCACGCATATGAGTATATGATACCGGGGCCTGTGTATTCCGGTGTGATGGTGACGGAGAAATATCTGGTGCTGCTGGGACTTGCGATGTGTCTTATGAAGATCGTGTACTCCAGAAATTCCAGCTCGTATGTCAGGGTGATCGTCGTCATGTCGGCTGCCGTGCTTATGGGAAACATAGTGGTATATGCGGATAACATGCTTATGGCTGCAGCTTATGGAGTGGTGGAGGCTGCGATATTCATGTGTGCAAGTGTGATACTGAAACCGGGGATTGGACTTCTATATACATATATCTGCGGGGATGCCTCGGATGTGGAGAGGGATGAGAGCTGGAATATAAGTCAGGGCATAGTGAGCCTCATGGCGCTGGCGGCGGTCGTTCTGTGGGTTGTTCCGGGTGAGGATATCTACGGTGTGAATCCGGCATTTATGCTAGCTCTGGTTCTGATATTGTACGCGGTGTATAGAACTGGAGCGGTGTACGGATGCGGAATGGCGGCGGTGGCGGGAAGCATTGTGTCGGTCAAGCTGAATGACAGCAGGTGGCTCATGTGGATGCTCCTTGTGACGCTGGTCATGCTCATAGGCCGGGCACTCACCGGGAGAAGAAAGGTGTCTGCAAGTCTGTTCTATGTTCTGGGGTGCGTTCTTGCTTCTGTGGCGGATGGAACAGTGCTGTGGAACGGCTCTGGGCGGGAGATCGCATTTTACTATATAAATATCGCCGTTCCGGTCGTATTGTTTGCGTGTATACCTGGTGCTCTGCTGGGCGCCATGGACGAGGAGACAGATCCGGCGTGTCTTCAGGCAGCCGCTGCGGAGATTAACAGACTCACGGCCTGCAAGATAGAAGATATGGCAAATGTGTTCAGACGGCTCGATTATACATTTGCCGGGAGCGATGAGCCGGCGATAAGCCTGGGACAGATCGGCGAGCTCGTGGATGGCTTCAGGAGACAGATAGATCTGATAGGTGAGGCGAGGGAGATATCCGATGAAAAGCTGCTGGGGCAGATAAGATCGCTGGGGATGGACGAGGTCAGGGTCACGGCATCCATGGACAGTGGCAACAGGAGCCGATACTATGTGGCGGGAAGAACGTCAGGTCAGGGCATGGTGCTGTCAAGACAGGTGGCTGATGTACTGAGTGGGTATTTCAGGAAGAATATAAGGGCGGGCATGGATTCGCCGAGCCTTTTCTTCGATGAGTACAGATCTGCCGTGTACGAGGAGGCGGCGCGTTACAAGGGGCGTTACCATGTCAGAAGGATAAAGAAATATGGCTCTCCGGTGTCGGGGGATAATTTCTCGGTGAAGGAGTATGAGGATGGCAGGCTGGTGATGATGCTGTCTGACGGCATGGGAAGCGGAAGCCTGGCCTCCTGCGAGAGCTGCATGATGCTGGACACCATGGAGGAGCTGCTGGAGGCGGGATTTGCCCCGGAGTACAGCATTGCATTTGCCAATCGATGTATGTCCAGGAGAAATAAGGGCAGAATATTCACGACATTTGATATGGTGGTCATAGACATGTACGACGGCACCATGAGGAGCTTCAAGCAGGGGGCGTCGGTGACCTATGTGATACGCCCGGGCGATGATGGAAATGAGGTCCGCCAGATAACGAGCACTACTCTTCCCGTGGGCGTGCTGGACGATGCCGAGTGCGACATGGCGGATGTGAAACTTGCGGCGGGGGATGCCGTGGTCATGGTGAGCGATGGACTCTCGGATATGGATGTGTCCGATCACATGCAGGATGTGCTCAAGGGAATAAGAGTGGGTGACAGCAGACGGATGGTCGATGATATACTGGGCGCCATGATAGGACAGGGGGATGTGTCGCTTCGGGATGACGTGACGGTCATGGCGGCGGTGATATCAGGATCTGAGAAAAGTAGCGCAGCCTGAGTAACTCTATGCTATAATATGAAATTATGATATTTACAGAAGGATAAATGTATGGATGTATTTGAAAAAGATGTTCTTGAGTATATAAGAAAATACCACATGTTTGATGGTATAAGTCACTGCGTGTGCGGTGTGTCCGGCGGCGCGGATTCGGTGAGCCTGCTCACGGTGTTGGCAAGGCACAGGGCGGAGCTGGGAATAGATATACACGTTGTACACATAAATCACATGATACGTGGTGAGGCTGCGGATGGTGACCAGAGCTACGTTGAGACTTTGTGTGGTGAATATGGTGTCACATGCGACTCTTACAGGATCGATGTCAGGAAGCTTGCGGAGCAGGCCGGACAGACCGTGGAGGAGGCCGGACGCCATGCAAGATATGATGCATTTGACAGGATGCGTGCCAGATATGCGGATGAGGGCTGTGTGATCGCAGTCGCTCACAACCGCAACGATGTGGCTGAGACGGTTCTGTTCAACATGGCGAGGGGAACCGGAATGGGCGGCATAAAGGGTATAGCCCCGGTGAGGGATCACATAGTGAGACCGCTTCTTGGGAGCGACAGGAGCCACATAGAGGAATATCTTGACCGGCAGGGGATCAGATACTGTACGGATGCCACCAACAATGAGGATGATTACACCAGGAACAGGATAAGACACAGGATACTTCCTCTTATGAATGAGATAAATGGACAGGCCACGGAGCATATTTGCCAGATGGCCATGATGGCGGCTGATTACGAGCGGCTTGCTGCCGGACTGGTTGATGATTTCCTGACGGGACAGGGAATTGATGTCAGAAGTGAAGGCTGTGGCTGGACCGGAGACAGCACTGACCGGAGATATGAGCTGGACATGGCGGCTCTCAAGGAGCAGGACCGGCTCGTGCAGGAGCTTGTCATAAGAAAGCTCATCGGAATGGTGTGCGGAGGCCTGAAGGATATCGGCATGAGCCATGTGTCGGAGGTTACGAAGCTGTACTCGGCTGACACCGGGGCGGGGATCAATCTTCCTGCCGGTGCGAGGGTGTGGCTGGAGTACGGCAGACTGGTATTTGCCGGCGGTGAGAACCGCGCCGGTGACCAGAGCTGTCAGGACGGCGGGCTGCCGGGCTGCGTGGACATAGACATCACCTGTGATGGTGAGTATGAGCTGTGTGAGGGAAGACTTACGGTCAGGATATACGACAGACCTGAAGCCCTTGATCTTGCAAAAAAAGAGTGTACGAAGTTTCTTGATTATGGTAAAATAAAACAGTGTCTGCAGTTGCGGACATTTGAAAACGGGGATTATATAGTCGTTAATTCTGCGGGCTCGAGAAAGAAGCTCAACCGTCTGTATACTGACTGTAAGATACCGGTGGACAAGCGGCGTCATATTCCACTTGTGACATCCGGGCAGGAGGTCGTGTGGGCCGTGGGACTTAGGATTGGCGAGAATTATAAAGTGACAGAAGATACACAAAAGATAATTGAGTTGAATTTTAACAGGAGGAAACAGAGTTGAAAGAACAGATTGGTGTTATGCTCAGCAGCAGTGAGGTGGAAAACAGAATAAGCGAGATGGCAGCAGCCATAGATAAGGCATATGAGGGAAAGACGATACATTTGATCGGAATCCTTAAGGGAAGCGTGTTCTTCATGTGTGAGCTTGCGAAGAGAATGAAGAGTCCGGTCACCATGGACTTCATGTCTGTGAGCAGCTATGGCGATGGAACAAAGTCATCAGGTATTGTCAAGCTGAACAAGGACCTTGATGAGTCTATAGAGGGAAAGGATGTAATCATCGTGGAGGACATTCTTGATTCGGGAAGAACCCTTTCATACCTTGTGAAGCTTCTCGGCGAGAGAAAGCCTGCAAGCCTTGAGGTTGTGACCCTGCTTGACAAGCCGGACAGAAGAGTTATCCCGGTTGAGCTGTATATGACAGGTTTTGAGATCCCTGACAGATTTGTTGTGGGATACGGCCTTGACTGTGCCCAGAAGTACAGAAACCTTCCATATATAGGTGTCATAGAGCAGTAATATATTGATTAAGGAGCATATACATGGAAAATATGGATAAGAGAAAATTCAGGAATGGAATGATAATCTATCTGTTGATCCTGATAGTTGCTTTCATCCTCATAAACAGATGGATGCAGAGCGACAAGATTGAAGTGACCACCACTTACAGTTACACAGATCTGACAGAGGATTTGGATGATGGCAAGATATTGGCATTGTCGATACAGCCAAATGCAGAGATTCCTACGGCGGTAGTTCAGGTGCAGTTCACCAACGGAAAGACTCTTGCATTTTATTCCACAGATGTCAATGATGTCGTGAAGATTTATAACGACTATCAGGCAAGTGTGGACAAGTATAATGCGACCGTAAGCTCGGATGACGATAAGAAGGTCGTTGCCAGATGCAGCCTGAACGATGTGGAGAAGACGAGCATATGGAGTGTGATAATTCCGTATGCCCTTGTCATGATCGTCATGTTCTTTGTCATGCTGCTGTTCGTGAGATCATCACAGGGCGGTGGAGGCCAGATGATGAACTTTGGCAAGAGCAGGGCGAAAATGACAGAGCCTGATGAGAAAGAGAAGGAAGATAAGAAAAATAATAAGAAGAAAATAACATTTGACGATGTTGCCGGTCTCAGTGAGGAGAAAGAGGATCTCGAAGAGATAGTGTGCTTCCTCAAGAACCCGGGCAGATTCATCAAGGTCGGTGCACGTATACCGAAGGGAGTTCTTCTTGTCGGCCCTCCTGGAACAGGTAAGACACTCATGGCAAAGGCCATAGCAGGAGAGGCGGGGGTTCCGTTCTTCAGTATTTCAGGATCAGACTTCGTGGAGATGTTCGTCGGTGTCGGTGCAGCGAGAGTGAGAGATCTTTTTGCACAGGCAAAGAAGAACGCACCATGTATCGTATTTATAGATGAGATCGATGCCGTTGCCAGACAGAGAGGTACAGGACTTGGCGGTGGACATGACGAGCGTGAGCAGACCCTGAACCAGCTCCTTGTAGAGATGGATGGATTCGGAGCGAATGAGGGAATCATAGTTCTTGCAGCTACCAACCGTGTGGACATACTGGATAAAGCGATCCTCCGTCCGGGACGTTTTGACAGAAAGATATCTGTCAATCCTCCTGATATCAAGGGCAGAGAGGAAATCCTCAAGCTTCATGTTGCGAACAAGCCTCTGGCAGAAGATGTTGATCTCAACGAGATCTCCAGAACAACAGCCGGATTTTCGGGAGCTGATCTTGAGAACCTGATGAATGAGGCTGCGATCTCTGCTGCGAAGGCCGGCAGGGAATATATCAATAAGGAAGATGTCGACAAATCATATATCAAGGTTGGAGTCGGTGGTGAGAAGAGGAGCCATGTGGTCTCCGAGGAGGATCGTAAAATCACGGCATATCACGAGTCGGGACATGCGATACTGTTCCATCTCCTTCCATATGTTGGCCCGGTGCATATTGTGTCTATCATACCTACAGGTACCGGAGCCGGAGGATATACCATGCCGCTTCCACAGGGTGATCAGGAATATATTACTAAAGCGCATTTGCTCAACGAGATAAAAGTTAGCATGGGCGGAAGAATTGCAGAGAAGATCATATTTGGCAATTTTACCACGGGTGCTTCACAGGATATCAAGATGGCCAGCGGTTATGCAAGATCCATGGTTACGAAGTATGGAATGTCCGAAAATCTTGGATTTATCAACTATGAGAGCGATGATCAGGAGGAGGTATTCCTCGGGAAAAATCTTGGACATACCAAGCCATACAGCGAAAAGATAGCCGCCGCCATAGATGAGGAGGTTAAGCAGATCGTTGACGAGTGTTACAGGGAGGCTTATGAGATTCTGGAGCAGAATGTGGATGTTCTTCACAAGTCTGCAAAGCTTCTTCTTGAGAAGGAGAGAATAACAGGAGCTGAGTTTGAAGCACTGTTCGATAGAGACGATGCTAAGGATGCAGATGCACATGTTCAGAGCAACGGTGCAGAGCAGAGTACAGCAGAGAATGTAAATGCAGCAGATAATGCTGTTGCAGAGCAGAAAGCTGAGACTCAGACAGACAAACAGTAATATATAAAGACAATACAGATGCCCGCAGTTTTCTTGCGGGCATTTGGCTTATGTTGGATATATGACGGAAGGGAGAACAAGGGATGAAGATAATAAAGAGAGGGATAAATGCGGTGATACCGTTCCTGCTGGCAAATGTATATCTGCTGGCAAGGTGTCCGGAGTGGAATATACCACTCATGCCGCTTATAGTTGTGGTGTTCATAGCAGTATATGTACTGCTGACCGCTATGCCATTTCTCGGACTGAAAAATATCCAGTCGAGTGGGATCAGAAGGTGTCAGAGGGGATGCGAGAATCTGTACTCTTTCCTGGCGGCAACGGTCATGTCTGTGGCTGTGCTGATACTAATGTTGGTGCATGTGATAGATGTTGGTGCGTGGACATGGAAGAACTGGGTTCTGTACATACTCACGGCGGTGACTGTGCTGGCGGTCACATTCTGGGTTGGAATAATAAGGATATATGTGTCATCCAGGCAGCTCGGTATCAAATGGAGAGTGATCGGTATACTGTGCGGTTGGATTCCGGTGGTACATCTGATAGTCCTTGGCAAGCTGATAAGTCTGGCATCAGGTGAGACGGTTCTGGAGAACGAGAAGATTATAAAGGATAAGGCAAGACAGGCTGACCGGGTCTGCGCCACCAGATATCCAATACTCATGGTACACGGAGTGTTCTTCAGGGATTTCAGGTATCTGAATTACTGGGGAAGGATCCCTGCGGCACTTGAGGCGAATGGTGCGACCATATTCTACGGAAACCATCAGTCCGCCGCATCTGTGGCTGACTCCGGACGGGAGATAGCTGACAGGATACAGCAGATATTGAAGGAAACAGGATGCGGGAAGGTGAATATCATAGCCCATTCCAAGGGAGGCCTTGACAGCAGATATGCCATATCGAAGCTCGGCATGGCCCCTTATGTAGCATCACTCACAACGATTAACACTCCGCACAGGGGATGCGAATTTGCGGATTATCTTCTGGGCAAGATACCGGAGAAACAGCAGCAGACCGTGGCAAATGCCTACAATTCTGCACTCAAGAAGCTGGGTGACACAAACCCGGACTTCATAGCTGCGGTGACGGATCTCACGGCATCAGCGTGTGAAAACCTGAACAGAGAGCTCCCTGATCCGCAGGGGGTATACATACAGAGCACGGGTTCATGTATGAAGAAGCCTTCCGGCGGACGCTTCCCGCTCAACACCACCAACGCATTCGTAAAGCAGTTTGATGGTGAGAACGATGGACTTGTCGGATATGAATCTTTCAAATGGGGCTCAAACTTCATATATCTGAAGCCTCAGGGCAGGCGTGGAATCTCCCACGGAGACGTGATAGACCTGAACAGGGAAAATATAGATACATTTGATGTGAGGGAATTCTATGTGGAGCTTGTGAGTGATCTGAAGAGACGCGGTTTTTAGAAAATGCCCGGTGTTTTGTCTAATGTGAACAATAAAAAGTAAAAATCAGGTAATATTCAGGAAATGTATTGTGATATTGCACAATGACATTTGCCAAATAAAAAAATGTTTGGGCAGACTTTTGACGGGATTTGTATATAATAATACTTGTAACCCCCAATACATTATATAGTTTTGGCTACACCCCATAAGTAACAAAATACCTTCTCCAAAAGAGACAGTCGTTCGGTGACTGTCTCTTTTACTTTTTAGTCTTGATTTTACCTTCTTTTTTTCAATTGTTATTTTCTAATTGCGTTTTCATTAAGAACTTTTTCTATTTTCGGAACATAAAAAGGACTATTGCTTGGTCTGAATGTCAGTAAGATTCTGTTTCCATTTGCCAATTTCAAATCCACCTCAAAACATTTGATCCTGAGTGGGTCTTTTTTGACACTTGCATCGGGATCATTTTTTATACAGCGAATGCGAATCGCATAACGGTCAATAACAGAATCTCCCAGAACAATCTTACCATCGTTATATCCCACACGAACAAGGTAGTTTTGAGATAGAAATTTTGCTACGGCAAGGTCTGATTGAAGATTTGCTCTAATAACAGAAACTGATTTTCCATTGGCGATTATAGCATTAAGTGTTACGTCATCACTGTTGCCGGAACTTATCTGCTCCAGTATGTGCTGCTCCAGTTCTGGAACGCCGTGGTATATATCATTTCCACGATACTTCTCTGCAAACTGTTCCACAGTCATACCAGACTTTAAGTCCATTATCATCTGATAGAGGTCAGCCTCTACTTCTTTACGAACCAATTTGACATCGGTAAGCGGAAGCCTTAGCTTTCGCATAGTGGCATTGTCCATAGCGTCATAACTGCATACGACAGTTCTGCCATACTGTAAGACCGGTCTGTCATTTCTGAAATAAACCCCCATTGAATCCAGGTTACAGCCTGTTGCTACCACTTCTTTTTTGAACTCTAAAAGCCACGGAATCAAGTCGTGTTCAATGGCTTTATCCAATTTGCCGCTGTACACCCCTTCATAATAAGCGGTAGAGTAGTAGCGATATAACTGTGAAGTTAGTGCTGAAATTGTGTCAGCTTGTTCTTTTGATGCAAAACCCATAATTTACCCCAACTTTCTAATGTGTATTTCTTAAATTTTATCACATTGAAAATGTTATCACAATTACCGCTCAATGTTCTGTGTATTTTTTTTCGGTTGCGCTTCTGATTGTCACTTATGTTACAGAGGTTGTGTGGATAGAGAGAACTTTGTGACAGCAAACATCAGATAGTGTATAATCACAGTAGATTGAGTAAAACGATGTAACGAACAAGAGATGTCTGCAAAAAGAAACATAAGGGAATGTAAAATAACTAATATGGAAGGTAGGAAAAACTATGGATTATTTGTACAAAATTACAATAGGAATTGATGACGATAAGGTGCAGAGTATGCGACAGCACGATTTGAATGCAGTGTACAAAACAGTGAGAAATACTTTTGCCAGATGCAACTTCAAGGAACAGGAATCGGAAAACGGAAATCTTGTCTTCACTATCGGCAAAGGGAAGGATTCTTTCAGTGAAGTTGGAATCGCAACCGGCGTTCTGCGTGAAAGCTGGCTTGGGAAGTACCTCAATAAAATGGAATGGTACGATGCAAGTGATGACAGTACAGAAGATATTTTCAAGGAAATTGAAGAATTCGAGAGGCGATATGGCAAATAAACAACAATCACTTTAATTTTAAACTATGAAGGTAATTGTGCCTATGTGTCAGATAAGGTAATATGAATTTATAAAGGCATCAGATCTGTGATTGTTCAAAAGGGGGAAAATATGGGTGATTTTAATTGGAAATTCCCAGCCGGTATGAAACCTAGCGGAAGAAGCCTGAGGGAAGTTTGCGAAGAAGCACAGGAAGATTTTTATAGGGCAAATGGCTATTATCCAACAACAGAGGAAGCGGTCAGGCTGACCGATGAAGCAAGAAAGGAAATTGCCGAGGAGAAGAGACGAAATGGTGGGAAGCTATGAGATGGTGATCTACAATGGGGAATCACTGAAAATACATGTTGAGGAAGGGCTTGCAGAGATCAGCAAAGAGCGATTTATCGCCAGGGGGCTGCATGATTATGTGAATTCGCCGAACGACAGGAAGGCCTACTTCTTATATGGTTCTGCGGGAACGGGAAAAACTACGATGATGTTGCAGGAGATAGAACGCATCGGAGATTATGACAAATGCCTGTTTCTGCATTGCTGTGATGAAAGCACTGTCATGCAAATGCGTGAGATGATAGATACATACCAGGGTTACAGGTATGTATTCATAGATGAAGCGACAAAGGTGAAGGATTTTACCCTCTATTCGAGCGTGCTTGCGGATCACTATGCCGCTGAGGGGAAGAAGATCGTGCTTGCAGGGGAAGATCTGTCGGTAGTCCGAAATGTCAGACAAGATGAGTTGTTCGACAGGGCACATTATGTTGACACGACATACATTCCTTTCGGGGAATACAATGAACTCCTGGGAAGGGGGATCATGGATTATATGAAGTGCGGCGGGGTGTTGAGCCAGGAAGAAGTACAGGAAGACGTGCGCATTGTTAAAGATGCTGCTCAACATCTAAAAGAAATTGTGCTATGTCAGGCAGAACATACGGCAAAAGAGATGGGTCGTGGTATAATCGCATCTAAGTATGAGTCAAGTACAGGCGATGGTGGATTTGATGTATGCTTTGCCGACCTTAAAAATCGTACATCATGTATTGTGGAAGTATGGCTGGCGGACAAGCCGGATGCAGAGCAGATAAAGCGTCTTACAGACAAAACACTCTGCCAGGAATTTGATAAATATATGGGTGCGGAGTTACAGAATAAGGTTGTTCTGTACACTGGGGATAGTGTTTTTAATCCAAGCCAGGCAGATGATCCGGAAGATAAGGTGTTGTATATGAATGTAGAAACATTTTTGAAACAGCCGGAACAACTGATGCAAGCTCTTTTGCACGGTCCGGTAGAGGAGTAAGTATGAGTAAAAATATTTTGTCAATAGACTTCACGTATTTTCAAAGGGCGGCGGTAGAAGTGCTGAAAAACTACCCTGAGGACATAGACTGTTCTACATTCGTGTCCTGTCTCATATGGGCAAACCATTACCTTAAAGCTGCAAATAGAGCCTGGGACGATGAGGCAAAATCAGGGGATGGAAAAATCCCTAATTATACAGAGATCGTGCAGAATGTTCTGGCGAGCTCCGCGGGGATTAAGGGAGAAGAATTCATGCGGCTTGAAAGGATACTGCAGGCGCAGCCTGAGAATTGCCCGGTTCTGATAGCGAACAGTCAGATCCGCATTTATGATTTTATTCATTCTCATATTCCGACAAGCGTGCATTTAAATTTGTATAACCTTGATATGTACCACGACCTGTTAGACGGTCAAGATACATTGAACTGCAGAAACTGGGTGATGCGTATTTTTTCAGAATATAGAGTCAATTTTCACTGGGTCGCAAATCCGGTGTCGCTGGAACTGCATGGGTTTGACAAGGTAGAGAAAATGCAGGACTCCCTGTCAAAAGTGGTTATGCCAGATCTGAAGGTATTGGAGGAAATCTATACCGGCGGAAGAACATTTGACGCGATCTTTCTATGCCGCTCGGATGCACAGATGCCGCCGCACCTGGACAGGTATTTTGCAAAGCTTTGCAGTATGATAAATGGACACTTCACACAGGTGGAGATGGAGGATGGAATCGATCAGTGCCGGAATTACTGGCAGTACATAGGCGTGAGCGAGGAAAATAATGGACAAAGGGGAAAAGGAAGAAAGCCCCCAAAAAAAATAGAAAAAGTGGCGGTAAACGATCATGGATAGTATTGATTATAAGATATGCAGGACACAGCAGAGACTTTATGAATATGCGGCAAAACACGGGTATGACATGGAACAGTTCTCAGATTTCTTCCTGAGTTCTGATTTCTGTTCAAGAGCATTTGACACTCTGTATTCCAGATTTCAGTTGGAAACTCCGGTGGAGTGTATGGATTTCATCCTGGAGGAAGCAGATGGGAAGCTGACGGAAAATGCAGTGAAAAAGGCGGATGAAGTGGAAGCGGATGCTGCGGGATTTGTTGGACTGATTTACAGAATGTTGTATTTTATCACCCCATATACGAGTAAAGAACTGTGTGAAAAAGTTCCTTACAGCATAGTGTGCAGGTTTTACGGTTGTTCCCCTCACGAGACCGAGAATTATATTGCGGAGGACATTTGCCGCAATCTGAATCTGGATTATGATCCGGACAAGGTAGAGCTTACAGTCTGATACTGGGGATTCATGCCGTATATTCGTGGGTAAGATATATTTTATTTTGTTGCCTAATCTCCCGAAAAGTATTAATATAAGAAGAGTATGTGTATGTGCAAGGGAGATTTTATTGTATGGTGGAAAAGAAGACCAATGGGCAGAAGATACATGATTATGTATATAATGTAAAGCCCATACTAAATAAAGGCGGACTGTTTGCGGACGGAAGCAAATATTATGTCAGCCCACAGGAGCCGGATGTGGATCAGGATGTGAATGTCAGATTCAGGACTACAGCCGATAATGTGGATGAAGTGTTCCTTATATATAATGAAGAAAAGATACAGATGACAAAGGAGAGTTCCAACAGAATATTTGACTTTTATACCGCAACGATACCTGGAGGTCTGCCATTCATAAGATATCATTTTGAGATACATTCGGGAAGGGTCACATGCTTTTATGACAAGCTGGGACCTACGAAGCAGAACGACAGAGAGTACGACTTTGAGATATGTCCGGGATTCAAGGTACCGGAGTGGGCAAAGGGTGCGGTATTTTATCAGATATTTGTGGACAGGTTCTGCAACGGGGATACTTCCAATGATGTGCTGGATAATGAGTACGCATATATAGGTACCGGTTCAGTTCAGGTAAAGGACTGGAATCAAAGGCCGAGCATCATGGATGTGGGACGTTTCTATGGCGGAGATCTCCAGGGTGTCAAGGATAAGCTTGATTATCTGCAGGATCTGGGAGTGGATGTAATATATCTGAACCCTATATTCGTATCACCATCCAACCATAAGTATGATATACAGGATTACGACTACGTTGATCCACACTATGGAAGAATAGTTGACGATGAGGGTGACTGCCTTCCGGGCGGATGCCTTGAGAACAAGCAGTCGTCGAGATATATCAACAGAGTTACAAATAAAAAGAATCTTGAGGCCAGCAATCAGCTCTTTGCCGAGCTGGTTGAGGAGATACACAAGCGTGGCATGAAGGTCATCCTGGATGGCGTGTTCAACCACTGTGGTTCATTCAACAAATGGATGGACAGGGAGTGTATATACGAGAATCAGGAGGGCTACGAGAAGGGTGCGTTTGTATCGAAGGACAGCCCTTACAACACTTTCTTCAAGTTCTACAATGACAATGCATGGCCATACAATACAACATATGATGGCTGGTGGGGTCATGACACCCTGCCAAAGCTCAACTACGAGGATTCGCCGAAGCTGGTTGAGTACATCATGAAGATAGCAAGGAAATGGGTGTCACCTCCGTATAATGCAGATGGATGGCGACTTGACGTGGCTGCGGATCTGGGACATTCCCCAGAGTACAACCACCAGTTCTGGCGGGAGTTCAGGAGAAATGTTAAAGAGGCAAATCCGAATGCGATAATTCTGGCTGAGCACTATGGTGATCCAAAGAGCTGGCTGAAGGGAGATCAGTGGGATACTGTCATGAACTACGATGCGTTCATGGAGCCTATCACATGGTTCCTCTGCGGTGTTGAGAAGCACAGCGACGAGTTCCGCGGTGACCTTCTGGGTAATTATGACGCGTTCAAGGGCGCGATGAACTATCACATGTCCAGATTTCTTAGACCATCGATAGACGTGTCCATGAATGAGCTGTCCAACCACGACCATTCCAGATTCCTTACGAGAACCAACAGAAAGGTCGGACGTCTTCACACCATGGGAGCGGATGCTGCTGATCAGGGCGTGGACAAGGGTATATTCAGACAGGCTGTCGTATTCCAGATGACGTGGCCGGGCGCTCCTACCATATACTATGGAGATGAGGCTGGTGTGTGCGGATGGACAGATCCTGATAATAGAAGGACTTATCCGTGGGGCCACGAGGACAAGGAGCTGATACAGTTCCACAAGGACATGATAAGAATACACAAGTCGTACGAGGCGCTTAAGTCAGGTTCTGTATTATATCTCCACGGCGGACACAAGATACTCTGCTATGGAAGATTTACTGACAACAAGCAGGTGGTAGTCATCATGAACACCAACTATGAGGATGTGGATCTGAAGCTTCATATCCGTCAGATAGGTGTGTACAACCACTCGATACTCAGAAGAGTCATGTTGACAAATGAAGAGGGGTACACGCTGGAGCCACAGGATTTCATGGTGGAGCACAACGTACTCACGATCAAAGCTCCGAAGATGAGTGCGATGGTGCTTGTTCGTGCCTGATGGCCGGAAGACAAAGATATACAAGACAAAGATATACAAGACAAAGATATATGACATAAAAATATAAAAAAGTTCCTTTGGACGAATGATGTTATTGAAAGAATCATTTGCCGGGGAGCTTTTTTATTTGCAAGAGTAATGCTTGCACAAAAAATGGATTGAAAATGGAATTGCTTGCCCGTGTTATCGTCTAAATCTGCGGCGAGCCGCATTCTATGTTTGTCCATGACTTTGTAACGATCCAAGAAACACCATCCAAGAAACACAATTTAGAAAACAGATAGATTAAACTACAGGTTGGGTGAAAAATATAGGGAGATAGGGTATATTGGACAAAATAGTATTGTAAAGAAGGAGGCAGATAGAATATGAGAGTATTGCTTTTGCTTAGGGGATCTGCCGGTTGTGGCAAATCTACATGGATCGAGCAGAATGGATTAAAACCATACACACTTTCAGCGGACGACATCAGACTGCTTTGTCAGAGTCCGGTGCTGCAGGTGGATGGTACGAGAGGAATCAGTCAGAACAATGATGGTACGGTGTGGAAGACATTGTTCAGCCTTCTTGAGATCCGCATGCAGAAGGGCGAATTTACGGTGATAGATGCCACGAATTCCAAGACTTCGGAGATGAACAGATATAAGAATATGTGTGAGACGTACAGATACAGAATGTATTGTGTAGATTTTACAGATATACCTATAGAAGAGGTGAAGAGAAGAAATGCCGGGAGGGAGGAGTTCAAGAGGGTATCAGATGACGTTATTGACAAGATGTACTCCCGCTTTGCCACACAAAAGATCCCTTCGGGAATCACGGTCATAAAGCCGGACGAGCTTGACAGCATCTGGATGAAGAAGAGGGATTTCTCCCAGTATAAGAGGATCCATCACATCGGGGACGTTCACGGATGCTATACAGCGCTGATGAAGTATCTGGATGACAATGGCGGTATAAAGGATGATGAGTTCTATATATTTACAGGTGATTATATCGACAGAGGCGTGGAGAATGCGGAGGTTGTAAATTTCCTGATATCTATCATGGACAGGAAGAATGTTCTCATGCTTGAGGGCAATCACGAGAGATGGCTGTGGCTGTGGGCAAATGACTGCACCGGCAGGTCGAAGGAGTTTGAGCTTGTGACAAGACCAATCCTCGATGCTTCCGGAATCGACAAGAAGGAGGTGCGGAAGCTTTACAGAAGGTTTGGACAGTGTGCTTACTATAGCTACGGTGATAATGTATATCTGGTGACCCATGCGGGACTCAGTGTGATTCCCGACAATCTCACATTTGTGGCAACTGATCAGATGATACATGGAGTCGGAGCTTACAATGATTTCGAGAAGATCGCAGAGACATTCTACGGGAAGATGCCGGCGAATTACTATCAGATCCATGGACACAGGAACACCAAGCTGCTCCCGGTGCGGGTGAATGACAGAGTGTTCAACCTTGAGGGCAGAGTCGAGTATGGCGGGGAACTCAGATGCGTTCAGGTGGATGCTGATGGAATCCATGAGGTGGAGATCCACAATGATGTGTTCAAGGCACCTGAGATACAGGAGGAACAGACCGTTACCACAAGCTCTGTTGCAGATGTGATCATCTCCTTGCGGGGGAACAGGTACATACAGGAGAAGACATTTGGCAATATTTCGTCATTCAACTTCACGAGCAAGGCATTCAATGACAGGGTGTGGGATGAGCAGACCACAAAAGCAAAGGGCTTGTACATTGACACATTCAAGGGAAGAGTCGCAGCGAGGGCGTATGACAAGTTCTTTAATATCAATGAGCGCCCTGAGACAAAGTTTGATATGCTGCAGAATAAGCTGCAGTTTCCGGTGACTGCCTATGTCAAGGAGAACGGTTTCCTGGGACTCGTGAGCTACGATGAGTACAACGACGATCTGTTGATAGCGAGCAAATCCACCATAGAGGGACCATTCGCCGGCTGGCTGAAGGATATGATATATGAGAAGGTGACACCGGAGAATATAGAGAATATGAAGCGGTTTGCGAAGGACAATAATGTGACATTTGTATTTGAGTGTGTTGATATGAAGCATGATCCTCACATCATAGAGTACCCGGAGAGCAATCTGTATCTGCTTGATATAGTTTACAACCAGATAAACTATGCAAAGTACGATTACGATGCGATGTGTGATACAGCCCACCGGTTCGGCCTGACACCAAAGAAGAAGGCTTGCGAGCTTGCAACCTGGCAGGAGTTCTATGACTGGTATTATGATATCCTTGAGGATGATTACGAGTATAACGGCAGAGTCATAGAGGGGTTTGTCATCGAGGACAGCGCCGGATATATGACAAAGCTCAAGCTTGCATACTACAATTTCTGGAAGTTTATGAGGACAATATCCCATGAGGCTATCAGAAACGGATATATCAAGAAGACATCGGCACTCACCACCCCTCTTGCAAATGAGTACTATGCGTGGGTGAGAAAGCTTCACGATACAGAGGATCCCGCAAATGTTCCGAGGGATATATGCACGCTTAGAAGATGGTTTTATAATGACATGAAGCAGGCGGAAGGCGATAGCCTGATATAGGTGATCATAAGAGATAACACGGTGAATGTTTGACGGGTTATGTTATATCATGGCAGCAGCCAGACATAGAAAATTATCCAGGCTGCTGCATATATTTACATGGTACGCTGAGTAGGAATGAGAGGTGATATTGTATGATATTTTATACGTCAGATCTTCATTTTGGACATGCAAATGCTATAAAATTTGATGAGAGACCATTTACAGATGTGGATGATATGGCTGATGGAATGATACATAACTGGAACAGCAGGGTAGGAAAGAATGATACAGTGTATATTCTCGGGGATTTCTGCTTTAAATTGAAAGATCCGGAGCCGATCCTTGCAAGACTTAAAGGACACAAGCGCCTCATCCTTGGCAATCACGATCAGGTAATAATGGGAAGTGAGAAGCTGCAGTCCTACTTCGACGATATACAGAAGATGGACTATGTGAGCGACAGAGGTAAGCTGATAGTTATGTGTCACTTTCCGATAGCTGAGTGGAATAAGAAGAAAAGCGGGGCATACCATTTCTATGGACATATCCACAAGAGCAGTCCTGAAGTGTACAGCTTCATGACCGGCCAGGGACGTGCTTACAATGTAGGCTGCATGATCAACAACTACATGCCGTGCACCGCTGACGAGATCATCCGAAATAACGAGATATATCAAGCCAGATTACAGTCAGAGGCTAAATGATAAGAGGTATAAGGACGTATGTATATGTAACTGGCAACCTGTATTTTCAAGTTTTGTAATTCCACATGCTTCCAATAACTGCCGGAAGTAAAATCAGAATGCATCATGCAGCGAAAACATAGAAGTAAACGGAAAAGAAGGAATAAGGAGGAATTGTATAATTATGAAAATATTAAATGACATATAGTGTAATTTAATGCTATAAAAAACCAGCCCATAGGTGTTAACGAAAAAGTAGATTACCTCCGGGAAAGCATAATAAAAAGCCTACACCACCGTGTAGGCTTTTTGCGCTTTCCCGGATGGGCACAATCCCTCGTCAGCACCTATGGGCGTCCGTCTCAGCACCCATGGGCGTCCGGCAGTTAATTCTTGGAAGGCAGCGTAATGTAATTTCGATCCACCGCCTGGAACAGCTTCGGCCGGAAGTCCTCCTTGGTGAGCTCGAATATGGAGTGTGACACCAGGAAGTAATAAGCCTCCAGAGCCTGATCCACGTTGATACTCGTGATCTCCGGGCTGTTCAGGTATCCCTTGATGGCAACGGTGAGACCCATTACCAGATACTTACATATAATAAGAGGAGACAGCATAGGATTGTCAGGAATCTGATCCGTGTCAAATATCTTCAGGTGTTCCTTGAAGAAACTGGTGAACTGTTCGATCATGACCTGCTCAAAGCTGTTCTGCCCGGTTGTCTCAAAAAGCTTTCTGTAAAGCTTCGCTTCATTAATAATGTGTGTGAAGAGATATTTTATGGCCTCAAGGATCATGTTGTGCTCAAGCAGTACCTCCAGTTCCTTGGTCACCTCATTGTAGAGCATGTAATCCATCAGCTCATATTTGTCTTTAAAATGTCTGTAGAATATCGGTCTTGATATTCCGACGTCTTCAGCGATCATCGTGACAGTGATCTTATCAAAGGAATATTCGTTTACAAGCTTTTTGAAGCTTTTGATAATTTTATCTTCAGTCTTTTCCTCGCTTGGATTAGGCACTTTCCCAAACCTCCCTCAGTTTATAATTTGTTTATAATCAATTTTGAATATGTGTTCAAACGTTTGTTACAGATTAGCATATTTGTAACAAAATGTAAACGTTTTCGTATTTTGGGTAGTTTATTTAAGAAATATCAGGTTGTATAATCCACCACAGAATAGAAAAAGGAGATGTTATGGCTATGTTAAAACTAGGAGAAAAGATAGTAAGTGCGAGGGTCGTAATACTGATTCTCAGCTTAGTTCTTCTCATACCAGCGGCATACGGTTATATCAAGACCAGGGTAAACTACGATATTCTGTCATATCTTCCGAAGGATATCGAGACCATGGAAGGTCAGGATATACTGGTTGACCAGTTCGGTACAGGAGCCTTCTCGCTGTATGTGGTAGAGGGGATGGAAGACAAAGATGTATCCGCACTGAAATCAAAGATTGAAAAAGTAGACCATGTATCAAAGGTTATATGGTATGACAGCTTTGCAGACCTGTCAGTACCAAAGGATATGCTTCCTGAAAGCCTTTATGATGCATTTAATAATGACGAAAAGAATGCCACCATGATGGCCATCATATTTGATGATACCACATCGGCGGACGGCACAATGGATGCCATCGAGGAGATAAGAAGCATATCAAACAAGCAGTGCTTCCTGTCCGGTATGTCAGCGGTTGTCGTCGATACCAAGAAGCTGTCAGAGAAGGAAACCCCGATATACGTACTTATAGCGGTTATCCTGAGTAGTATCATCCTGGCGATCACAATGGACTCTATCATGATCCCGGTACTCTTCCTTGCAAGTATAGGAATGGCGATCGTGTACAACCTTGGATCAAATATCCTCATGGGTCAGGTATCATACATAACAAAGGCGCTGGCTGCGGTACTTCAGCTCGGAGTTACAATGGATTACTCCATATTCCTGTGGCACAGCTACAAGGCACAGCAGAAGGAATACACGGATAAGAAAGAGGCTATGGCACACGCCATCGCAGAGACAATATCATCAGTTGTGGGAAGTTCCATAACAACAGTTGCCGGATTCGTTGCACTGTGCTTCATGAGCTTTACCCTCGGACTTGACCTTGGTATCGTCATGGCAAAGGGTGTCGTACTCGGAGTTATCGCATGTGTAACGATACTTCCATCACTCATCCTTGTATTTGACAAGGCGATAGAGAAGACAACACACAGAGTAATACTTCCAGAGTTCAAGGGAGTAGGAAAATTCATAGCTAAGCACTACAAAGTATTCCTTGTATTGTTCGTGATCATCCTGATCCCTGCAATATACGGATACAATCATACAAAGGTTTATTACAAGCTGGATTCATCACTTCCAGACAGTCTGGAGAGTGTTCAGGCCAACACAGAGCTGGCTGAGGTATTCAACATGAATTCAACACATATGATACTTGTCACAAATGATCAGAGTGACAAGGACACAAGAAACATGATGTCAGATATCGAGAACATCGATGGAGTTAAGTTCTGTCTCGGACTTGACAGCATCATTGGAGCAGGTATTCCAACCGACTTCATACCTTCAGATGTCACAGAGGCGCTCAAGAGCGATGACTGGCAGTTGATACTCGTCGGATCAGAGTATGAGGTTGCTTCAGATGAGGTTAACAATCAGTGTACAGAGATCAATAATACCATCGATTCATACAACGAGAAGAACATGCTGGTTGGTGAGGCTCCTTGTACAAAGGATCTTATCACTATAACAGATAAGGATTTCGCATCTGTAAGTACAGTATCCATCGGAGCGATATTCATCATCATCCTCTGTGTATTCGGTTCAATATCACTGCCAATCGTACTTGTGGCAGTCATAGAGTTTGCGATATTCATCAACATGGGTATCCCGTGCTTCACCGGAACAGAGATACCGTTCATAGCTTCAATAGTTATCGGTACTATCCAGCTTGGCGCGACGGTTGATTACGCCATACTGATGACAACGAAGTACAAGAGAAACAGACTGAACGGATACAGAAAGTTTGACGCCGTGGCAACAGCATGCCAGGAGTCAGTACAGTCCATAGTTGTCAGCGCACTTTCATTCTTCGCTGCAACATTTGGCGTAGGTCTTTACTCAGATATAGATATGATCAGCGCGCTGTGTACACTTATGGCTCGTGGAGCACTCATAAGTATGTGTGCAGTTATCCTGATGCTTCCATCAGCACTGATGCTCTTCGATAAGGTCATCATGTTCAGATACAGGAAGAACCTGATGGATGGACCATCAGCGAAGGTTAGCGATGAGGACACTGCAGCCACTCAGGCATAGCAGTTATAAACAGATGTAACTACGGAACTTTTGTAATCTATGAAAAGAGGTAATAATATGATCAAATGGAAGAAATATATATGCGTTGCATTATCAGCAGTTATGATGGCATCACTGGCAACAGGATGCGGAGATACAAATGACAGCTCATCCTCAGATAAGGCCGAGGCTACAACCGAGAGCGAGTCAGACACACTTCAGGATGCACTTACATCTGAGATATCCAAGGATGGCGCATCTGACGCAGACAAGGAAGAGACAGTATATGTTCTTGCCGATGCAAATGGAAATGCAAATGACGTTACAGTCAGCACATGGCTGAAGAACTCAGACGGTGCAGAGGGACTCAACGACAAGACAAACCTCACAGACATCCAGAACGTAAAGGGCTATGAGGAATACAAGGACAACGGCGATGGCACTATAACATGGGCTGCAAATGGATCAGATATCTACTATCAGGGCAAGTCAAATGAGGAGCTCCCTGTTGACGTAAAGGTAACATACAAGCTGGACGGCGAGGAGATAGAGCCTTCAGAGCTTGCAGGCAAGAGCGGTAAGGTCACCATCAGATTTGATTATACCAACAACACCAAGAAGACAGTTACAGTGGACAGCAAGAATACAGAGGTCATCTCACCATTTGTAATGCTCTCAGGAATGATCCTTCCTGTAGATAAGTTCTCAAACGTTCAGGTTGAGAATGGTAAGGTCATCTCAGAGGGAAGCAACCAGATCGTAGTCGGATATGCAGTTCCTGGATTCAAGCAGTGCTTACAGGATGGTATAAATGACAGCAAGATAGAGACAGCACTTGATAACATAGATGTACCTGATTATGTTGAGGTTACAGCGGATGTCACAGACTTCGAGCTCTCAATGACCATGACGGTTGCAGCAAGTGACCTTCTTGGATCAAGCGCAGAGGATGCCATAGACGAGGTTGAGGACAAGGCAGATGTGAGCTCACTCACAGACAGCGTAGGTCAGCTCGGTGATTCTGCAGATCAGCTCGAGGAGGGTTCAGGAAAGATCACAAATGGTCTGGAGACTCTGAAGGATGGTACTTACTCACTGAAGAAGGGCGCTGACACACTGGCAGACGGTGCAGCTTCACTTGAGACATATACAAGTCAGCTGGCAGATGGTACTTCACAGATATCAACAGCCATGGGAACCCTGGACGATGGAATCAAGTCTATAAAGGATGGTTCATCAGCTCTCAACGATGGTGCAAAGACACTGGCAACAGGAGCAAAGACAGTTGATACAAGCGTTGGCACACTCAAGAGCGGAGCTGACAAGCTGAACAGTGGTGCAAAGGAACTTCAGGCAGGCTTTGAGGGAACAGACAGCAATCCTGGACTTTCCAAGGGCGCAAGCTCACTGGCATCAGGAGCAAGCAATGCATATGCAGGTTCACAGGCGCTTGCAAAGGGCGCTACAGAGCTCAATAATGGTGTGAACACATTGATCACCATGCTGACAGGAATGCCATCACAGATCGTAAGCCAGGCTCAGTCAAATGTATACAGCCAGCTCGGCGGTTCCATAACAAGCGAGGCCGGAATAGATGCGGCTATGTCACAGCTTGAAGGAGCACTTGCACTAGGTAAGACTACTCTGGATGCGGCAAAGGGCGATGGAACATACGATGCATATTTTGCACAGTACACAGGCCTTGCAAAGGCAAAGGGTGCTCTCAATGCGATCGATCAGATAGGAACGACCCTCACAGCTACTTTGACTTCAGAGGAGACAACAGCACAGATAACAGCATTACAGCAGGGTGCTGAGACACTGGATACCAAGATGGGCGAGCTGTCAACAGGACTCAAGACCATCAGTGACGGTGCTTCAAGCATTTCAACAGGAATCGATTCCGCATATGCAGGTGTCAAGGCAATCGCAAAGGGAACCGGAGATCTCTCAAGAGGTGCAGCAGCACTCAAGAAGGGTACAAAGACTCTCAGCGATGGAGCAGCTACAATATCAACAAATATGAACACACTGTATCAGGGAAGCTTAACACTGGCAAATGGAAGCAGCCAGTTAAAGACAGCGGCAGGAACTCTTGATTCAAGTGCAGGCCAGATCGCAGCAGGAGCAAAGACCCTCAGTGATGGAGCATCACAGCTTGACAGCGGAAGCAAGACTCTGGATGACGGAGCAAAGGAGCTTGTAACAGGTTCAAAGACTCTCAGCGATGGAATGAAGCAGTTCAACGAAGAGGGTATCAAGAAGATCACAAAGCTGTTTGCAGGCAACTATCAGGCAGACATTGATTATATAGAGGCACTCTTCTCAGACGATACAACTTACACAAGTTTCACAGGTACGATCGATGGTACAAAGAGCACAGTTAAGTTCATATATGAGACAGGTGCGATCAAGTCTGACGCTGAAAAATAAGCGAAAAAACAATGAAAATCTTCGTGTTGACTTTACTGTAGCCTTAGGTTATAGTATAAGCGTCCGTGAGGATAATGGTAACATTTACTATAGTTTAGGAGGATTAGAACATGTTTGATAAGGTTAAGGCAATATTCGAGGAGCAGTTAGGAGTTTCACAGGACGAGATGAAGCTTGACACAAACTTCAAGGATGATCTTGGTGTTGATTCACTTGATCTTTACGAGATCGTTATGAAGCTTGAGGATGAGTTCGATGTTGAGATCCCTGCTGAGGAGCTCGATGACGTAGCTACATTTGAGGACGTACTTAACTACCTTAAGAGCAAGGGTGTTGAGGAGTAATATTGCTAACTGAACAGATTGGACTGTTTTGAATACATTTGTTATTCAAAGTTGTCATGTATCGGACATGACATAACTTTGGTAGCCAGCCAGGACATGAGTCCTGACTGACCATCCAAGGTTATATATATTATATGAGAGTTTATTTACAGCAGATGCTTTGAGCCGTGGGGCTTGATGGCATGTGCTTTTTTTATGCGTTAATACACCGCCAAGCGATGCCGGATTTTCGAGCTCGCTCGAAAAAATCCGGCATCATTTGGCGGTTAAGCGGTACATGAAACACGGAGGCTGACAGGCCGGAGTGTGAATGAAGCGCGGCAGATTGCGGGAGCACGAAGTGCGGAGCAAGCTGAAGTATTAACGCAGTATTAATTCTTGACCTTGCGATTTGCGGAGCCCTGTTCTATAATAAGGGATAGTTGACTTGGCTTCTGGATGTAGCATGAGAGATGGTTGATAAAATCCAGTACAGACAGACATCAATGATATGCGAATGTAAATCAATTACAAAATATAATAAAGGCGGTAAAAAAGAAATGGGTAAGACAGCAGTTATATTCCCAGGTCAGGGCGCACAGTATGTGGGCATGGCAAAGGATTTTTATGACAGTTTTGAGGACAGCAAGAAGGTATTTGACGAGGCAGATGACGTTCTGGATATAGAGCTTAAGAAGATCTGTTTCGAGGAGAACGATGACATCAACAAGACAGAGTACACACAGCCGGCCATGGTTGCTGCAGAGGTTGCTATATATGAGCATCTGAAGAATGCAGGACTCAAAGCTGATGTATTTGCAGGACTTTCTCTTGGCGAGTACAGTGCTCTCGTAGCAGCAGGTGCTATGACACTTGAGGATGGTATAAAGACAGTTAGAAGAAGAGGTATACTCATGCAGAACGAAGTACCTCTCGGAATGGGCGGAATGGCAGCAGTCATAGCTATGGACGCTGACAAGATCGCAGAGATATGTGAGAACACACCTGGCAAGGTGCAGATTGCAAATTACAACTGCCCTGGACAGATAGTTATCTCAGGTGAGGCAGAGGCTGTTAAGGCTGCATCAGCAGCACTTGCAGAGGCTGGCGCAAAGAGAGTTATCCCACTTAACGTAAGTGGTCCATTCCACTCACAGATGCTTGTGCCTGCAGGTGAGAAACTTTACGACTTCCTTCAGGATATCAAAATAGCAGATGATTTTGCACCTTACTACTGCAATGCAGACGCAGAGGAGATCACAGACGCAGCCAAGGTAAAAGAGCTCCTGAAGAGACAGGTGTACTCATCAGTAAGATGGCAGCAGACAATAGAGAACATGATAGCTGACGGTGTTGACACATTTATCGAGGTCGGCCCGGGCAAGACTCTCACAGGCTTCATGAAGAAGATCAACAGAGAGGTAAAGAGTATAAATATTGCAACTGTAGACGATTTAGCGAAATTGGAGGAACTGAATGCTTAAGGACAAGGTAGCAGTGGTAACAGGTGCCGGAAGAGGTATCGGACGTGAGATAGCAAAGACATTTGCCGGATATGGCGCAAAGGTAGTAGTAAACTTCAATGGCTCAGAGGAGCGTGCAAACAGCCTGGTTGAGGAGATCAAGGCAGCAGGCGGAGAGGCAGTGGCTTTCAAGGCAAATGTGGCAGATTTCGCTGAGGCAGAGGCACTCATGAAGTTCGCAGTTGCTACATATGGAAGAATAGATATTCTCGTGAACAATGCGGGAATCACAAGAGACAATCTTGTACTTGGAATGAAGGAGGCTGATTTCGACGATGTTATCAATATCAACCTCAAGGGTACATTCAATTGTATCAAGCATGTGTACAGAACCATGATGAAGCAGAAGTACGGACGTATCATCAACATGTCATCCGTAGTAGGTATAGAGGGAAATGCAGGACAGGTGAACTACGCAGCATCCAAGGCTGGAGTTATAGGTATCACCAAGTCTATAGCCAAGGAGCTCGGAAGCCGTGGAATCACAGCGAACGCCATCGCTCCTGGATTCATCAAGACAGACATGACAGATGCACTCTCAGACAAGGCAAAGGAGGCTATGCTTGACCATATCACAGTCAAGAGACTTGGTGAAGTATCAGACATCGCTGAGACAGCAGCATTCCTTGCTTCAGATAAGGCATCATACATAACAGGTCAGGTCATCAAGGTTGACGGTGGCATGAGCCTGTAGGATATACAGATCACGATCTGGAATAATACAAATAGAAAACAGGGTATCGCAACAATGTTGTGATACCCTGTATCTGTAATATGAACATTATAAAGTTATGTTTTATTTCTTGTTCAGTTTGGAGAATTCCTTTGCAAGCCCAAGAAGTTGTGCGTGCTGATGTTCTGTCAACTGGGTTGTATCAATATACTTGGCACTTGAATCATCCCCTTTGAGAAGATAATCAGTGGAGCAGTTGAAATATTCAGCGATGCGGAGAATCATGCTCACAGACGGGTCGATGGAATTGTTCTCCCAATTGCTTATAGTCTGGAATGCCACTGATAACTCCCCTGCAAGCTCTTTCTGTGTCATCTTGTTCGCGGTGCGCAGTGTTCTTAATTGTTCACCTATCATAATAATCAGAGCTCCTTTAAATCCAAAAAAACGTAGTGACCCTCACTAATTAATAATAGCTGAATGGTATTGGGTTTACAAAAGATAAAACTATACTTATAATAGAAAAATGGCTTTTTTGGTCATATTTTGGGCATTTGTTATTGATCAGATGTACTCTGATAGTAATGTGTGCATGCCAGGTTGTTTTGATTCGTACAAATGTCATAATAAATAATTACAACAATTCTAGTACGTTGATTTTTCAACATACTAGAATACTAAAAAGTGGAATAATACTATAAGCGAACAATATATCAGAATATATCAGGAGGTAACGAACATGGGAATCATGAAGAATATCGCACAGTCAGAGGTACTTAAGCTCAAGGATCAGGTGGCATATCAGGAGGGACAGGTCGTAAGTAAGACACTTGCCCAGAATGTATGCATGAGTATAACCTTATTTGCATTTGACAAGGATGAGGAGATCAGCACACACGAGTCTGACGGAGATGCATTTGTGACGTGCCTTGACGGTGTGGGCGAGGTGACAATAGACGGTGTCAAGTATGAACTCCACGAGGGCGAGTCAATAGTAATGCCTGCAAAGCATCCACATGCCGTATACGGCAAGGAGCAGTTCAAGATGCTTCTGGTGGTTGTGTTCCAGTTGTAATTGAATCACGGAGAAAACCAATGAAAAAAGCACTTGTGGTATTGATCGTAATGGTGTGTCTGGCAGCCGGAATATGGGGAATCTTCATGCTGAGAGGCAGCGCGGGGAAAGCCGGAGGCCACGTAGAAAATGACAATGGAAATACAGGCGTAGCTGCTGATGTCACGGAGAGCGGAACTACGACAGAAGAGCAGACCGCGGATAGCCAGGAAACGACGGAGGTGACCGAGGAGGAGAAGCCGAGTCTGGTGGATGAGACACTTGCTGGGATGACGCTTCATGAAAAGGTCTGTCAGATGATGTTTGTGACTCCGGAGGAGCTCACGGGAGAGGACGGCGTGACTGTGGCAGGGGATGCGACCAGACAGGCTCTGGAGAATTATCCTGTTGGCGGTATCGTGTACTTTGCGAAGAACCTTGAGAGTCAGGATCAGGTGAAGGAGATGATCGACAACTCCCAGAAGTACAGCAGTATAGGATTATTTGTGGCGACCGACGAGGAGGGCGGCGTAGTAAACCGCCTGATGGATACTGTCGGAACCACATATATAGGCTCCATGTACTATTACAAGGACGACGGAGACGAAACGGCATATGAGAACGCATACACCATAGCAAATGATATGTCGGCGCTTGGCTTCAATCTCGACTTTGCGCCGGTGGCGGACGTATGGTCGAACCCAGACAATACGGTTATTGGCGAGCGCGCATACAGTGATGACTACGCCCAGGCGGCAGAGCTCGTTGGAAATGCGGTGAAGGGCTTCAACGACGGAGGAGTCATGTGCACCCTGAAGCATTTCCCGGGGCATGGAGACACGGCGGAGGACTCACATTATAGCAGTGCCTATGTGCATAGAACAAAGGAAGAGATTATGGCGGATGAGATGCAGCCGTTCAGGTCGGGTATAGAGGCGGGGGCAGAATTTGTCATGGTCGGACATCTGATCGTCCCGGATATAGACGAGGTTCCAGCCACTCTTTCATACAAGATAGCGACCGGTATTCTCAGGGATGAACTGAAGTTTGAAGGAGTTGTCATAACCGATTCATTTGAGATGGAATCCATAGCGGACAATTACAGTGTGGATGATGCGGTAGTGATGTCGGTAAAAGCCGGAATGGATATGATACTGCAGCCGAAGGATATGGCGTCGGCGGTGAATTCCATAGAACAGGCAGTGGCGGACGGCGAGCTGTCAGAGGACAGGATAGACGAGAGCGTCCGAAGGATACTCACCCTGAAGGAGAGCCGCGGACTGCTCAAATAGCAAACTATGTAGTAATCAAAACTATTTAACCTTGTTATATATATTACATTGTGGTAAAATTATTTTTATCTGGGGTGCAAAAATGCACTGTCAGCAGATAGAATGAAAAATACGAGGTATGAGATGAAAAGAGTAGTTGTAACAGGCATGGGTGCTGTGACACCTATAGGAAACAGTGTAGAAGAATTCTGGGATAATATAAAGAAGAATACAGTTGGTATCGGAGAGATCACAAAGTTTGATGTCAGCGATTACAAGTGCAAGCTTGCTGCTGAGGTGAAGAACTTTGATCCAAAGCAGTATATGGATCCAAAGGCGGCAAGACGTATGGAGCCATTTTGTCAGTATGCCATAGCAGCTACAGGCGAGGCGATCAAGGATGCAGGTCTTGACCTTGAGAAGGAAGACAGAACAAGGATCGGAACATGTATAGGAAACGGACTTGGCGGTGTGGCAACCATAGAGAAGGAGCACAAGAAGGTTGTAGAGGGCAAAGCGAACAGAGTTAGTGTAATGATGGTTCCTATGATGATATCCAACATGGCTGCGGGCAATGTTGCAATACAGTTTGGCCTTGAGGGCAAATGTACTGACATAGTTACAGCCTGTGCCACAGGAACAAACTCTATAGGAGAGGCTTACAGATATATACAGGCAGGAGAGGCCGATGTCATGGTTGCAGGTGGTGCAGAGTCACCTATCTGTGAGACAAATGTATCAGGATTTATTTCAATGACAGCGCTTTCAAGTGCAGAGGATCCTATGAGAGCGTCCATACCATTTGACAAGGACAGATGTGGATTTGTAATAGCAGAGGGCGCAGGAGTTGTTGTACTTGAGTCACTTGAGCATGCTCAGGCGAGAGGTGCCCAGATCCTGGCTGAGGTAGTCGGATATGGTTCAACCTGTGATGCATATCACATCACATCCCCTAAGGAGGATGGAAGTGGTGCAGGACGTGCCATGAAGCTTGCCATGGAGGAGGCCGGAATCACACCTGCTGATGTTGACTACATCAACGCACATGGAACAAGTACCCATCACAATGACCTCTTTGAGACAAGAGCCATCAAGTATGCTATGGGCGATGACGCATACAACGTGAACATCAATTCCACAAAGTCCATGATAGGACATCTGTTTGGAGCTGCCGGAGCAGTTGAGTTCATAACATGTGTGAAGTCCATAGAGGATTCATACATCCATCCAACAGTTGGTCTCCGCGAGACAGAGGGTGAGATGGATCTCAACTACACCATGGGCGAGGGTGTACATAAGGATATTACATATGCGCTCAGCAACTCACTGGGATTTGGCGGACACAACGCAAGTATACTTGTGAAGAAGTTCGAGGCATAATACAGGCAGGATTACTGATAATTACATATAACAGGAAAACATCACTTCAGACACAGGGGTGATGTTTTTTTGTGCGCTGTCCCAGGTTAATAAAATAAATATTTGGGGGACATAAACTAATAAAACCACAAAACAACACAAAAAAACATGAAAAACAAATGAAAACCAGGAAAACCCACAAAATGTGTTGACAATCCCACATGGCGTGGCTATGATACAAAGCAAAACAGAAGCGCGTATCTGATTTTAGAGTGCAAAGGGGCACGGAGATAGAACTGTAAAGTTTCATCTCTGTGCCCCTTTTGTTTTAACAGGGAAATCTTTTGGAGGTGGAATATGGCTACTAAATCAAGCATTATGGACACTAACAGCTACAGTGATGACTACAGTTCACTGCTTAGTAACACGACAAGGGATATGATAAACCGCCGTGAGAAATGGATGGGTGGTGCATACAGACTTTTCTATAGAAAGCCGGTCAACCTTGTGAGAGGACAGGGACAGTACCTCTGGGATGCAGAGGGGAATAAATATCTGGACATGTACAACAATGTGGCAGGAATCGGTCATTGCCATCCTGCTGTGGTCGAGGCAGTTACAGAGCAGATGAAGCTTTTAAATACCCACACACGTTATCTGCATGAGAGGATCATTGATTACAGTGAGGATCTGCTGAAGATGATGCCGGACGAGATAGACAAGATAATGTTCATGTGTACCGGTTCTGAGGCAAATGACCTGGCACTCCGAGTGGCACAGGAATACACGGGCGGCACCGGAATCATAGTTTCAAGGGAGGCGTACCACGGAACAAGTGCTCTGACATCTGGATGTTCACCAGCCCTTGGAAGCGAGCAGCCACTGCTTCCGAATGTAAGACTCATTGAGACACCTGACTATTACAGACATGGCGGTACACCTGAGGAGTTCACCGCATGGTACTCAGGAGAGATGCAGAAGAAGATCGATGAGCTGGAGGCAGCAGGATATAAGTTCTCATGCTTCCTTGCAGATTCTATATTCTCATCAGATGGAGTACATCCGAATCCGGTCGGTTTCCTGAAGGCGGCCATCGATGTGGTACATAAGAATGGCGGTGTATTCATAGCTGATGAGGTGCAGCCGGGATTTGCAAGAACGGGAGATGCGTTCTGGGGATTCGCCAGACATGGGATCATACCTGACATGGTGACAACAGGAAAGCCTATGGGTAACGGAATCCCGATATCAGGACTTGCCGCCAAGCATGAGGTACTCGCCGCATTCAGCGACAAACTTCCATATTTCAATACATTTGGAGGAAATCCAGTGGCTATCGCAGCCGCACAGGCTGTGCTTAATGTCATAAAAGAAGAAAAGCTGCAGGAGCATTGCAAGGTGGTCGGTGCAAAGCTTCTGAAAGCATTGCAGGAGGTAAAGGACAGACATCCTGATTCTGTGGGAGACGTCAGAGGCGCAGGCCTGTTCATTGGATTTGAGCTTGCGAAGAATGACGGCAAGAAGACTCCGGATCAGCAGAAGGCACTGGATGCCATCGAACTTCTGCGAGACAACAATGTACTGACTTCTGTTGCAGGCCCTTATGGAAATGTCTTAAAGCTTCGTCCGCCCATGGCATTCCAGGAGTGCGATATCGACTGGATAGCATCAACCCTCGATAAATGTCTGCATCAGCTTGAGTCATAGATAACACACGAAAAGGAGGAAGAATTATGAAAAAGAAGATTTGCTCAATACTTTTGGCAGCCGCACTGGCACTTACGGTGACTGCATGTGGAAGCTCTGGAGGAAGTACAGATGGGAGCACACAGGCAGTGACAACAAGCTCTGAGTCCAAGACGGACAAGGACACACTGGTGATCCTGGGAGCAGAGAACTGGCAGGCATCACTCAGCCCACTGAAGCACACTTCCACGATGATGCTTCACGCAGAGGCCATAGCTCTGGAACATCTACTGGTCATGGATGAGAAGACACAGGAGCCACAGCCTAATCTTGCTACTGAGTGGTCATATGACGACAGTCAGACAGTCTTGACGGTCAAGCTTCGTGAGGGCGTAAAGTTCCACGACGGTTCAGACTTTACCGCAGAGGATGCCGCAGCATCATGTGAGGCATATTCAAGCTCACAGAACGTATCCGGTTCATGGTGGGCAGATGAGTTAAAGTGTAAGGTCATAGACGATTATACATTTACCATAACTCCGGCATCGGGAAAGCCTCTTGGCTCTCTGGTCAACATGCTTTGTTCAACTCCGATAATGTCCGCTGACGATCTTGCAGATCCTGAGAACACTCTGGATAAGAGATACAACGGAACCGGCCCATACAAGATGGTAAGCTTTGAGAACGATACAGCGACATATGAGCTGTTCGACGATTACTGGGGAACTCTTCCTAAGATAAAGAAGATCGAGTACAAGTACGTTGCGGATGCCACAACACGTCTGTCAGCATTGCAGTCAGGTGAGGCCGATGTCATCGAGCGTGTTGATTCCGATGCGGTGTCTGTGCTTGAGTCAGACAGCAATATCGTGGTTGACAAGTTTCTCACCACAGAGTGTAAGCACCTTATTCCAAAGTTCAAGATGCCGCCTATGAATGAGAAGCTCGTCAGAAAGGCGATAGCCTACGCGATCGATTATGACGGAATCGTAAATGATATATTTGGCGGATATGCAGAGAAGGCAGACAGCTTTATTTCCTCAACTATCTGGGGATACAAGGCAGTTGGCGGAGTTGGTGAATATGATCCTGAAAAGGCTGCAGAATGTTTGAAGGAGGCAGGTTATGAGAATGGTGAGGGACTTCCAGAACTCAACATCTACACATCAGTAGGTTTTTACCCTAAGACAAAGGAATATTACGAGTACATTGCAGCTTGTTTACAGGCTGTCGGTATCAACTGTAAGGTCGTTCCACTTGATACTTCATCATGGGGCGATGTGTTATATGAAGAAACTCCTTGCTACATGATCGACTGTGGATGGCAGCCATCAGGTATCGAGCCTGAGCTGAAGCTGAATTCATGGTATGCAGCAGGTCGAATCAGCCACTATGAGCCTACGGCAGAGCTTCAGGACATCATGGACAGATTCGCAACTGAGACAGACCCAGATAAGAGAAAGCAGATCCTTCAGGACGAGTACCTTCCGGCCCTGGCAGAGGAGATGCCTGATATCCCTATCATCAAGTCCATGACTATCTTCGGAGTGAGATCAAATGTCAAGGGCCTTGAGTACACAAGTGGTGCAGATTATATCTTCACAAATGTCACAAAAGAGTAAGAGTATAGCAATACATTAGATTCACAAAAAGGGGCTGCATGTGTAAGGATACAGCATGTGGCCCTTTTTAAGAAGGGAGGAAATCAAAGTGCTGGGAACCGTTTTAAAAAGACTTGCACAGGGCATTTTTGTTACCTTTTGCGTTATATTTATCAGCTTTGTAATACTTCGAATGATACCGGGAGATCCGGCGAAGGTCATGGCTCCGACAGCAACAGTAGAACAGCAGCAGGCGATCAGAGACAGTATGGGACTGGAAAAGTCCATCCCGGAGCAGTTTAAAATGTACATGGTGAATCTGTTCCACGGAGATCTTGGAGAGTCATATTTCAAGAGCGATACAGTCCTGAATGTTATGGAGCAGGCCACACCTTTATCATTGATACTGCTGATATCTTCAGTGGTCATATCGATCATATTATCCCTGATCCTGGGAACCATCGCAGGACTAAATGGAAATAAATGGGAGGATCGTCTCATCTCGAGTATTGCGGTACTGTTCCAGTCAATGCCTAACTACTGGGTATCCTCCGTGTTGATCATTATTTTCTCAGTCAGACTTGGACTGCTGCCGTCAATGGATTATTCGGGACCTGCATCCTGCGTGCTCCCGACAGTTGCACTGGCACTTCCGCTCACGGCGGTGCTCACCAAGGTGGTGCGTTCCTCACTGATCGACAGTTACAATCAGGAATTTGTCAAGGTTGCATATGCGAGAGGAATATCGACAGTGGCGATATATTTCAAATACGCACTCAGGAATTCACTTATCCCTGTACTGATATCCCTAGGAACACAGCTTGGCTTTCTGGTAGGAAGTATCGTTGTTGTCGAGTATGTATTTAACTTCCCGGGAATCGGATACACGGTGTTAAATGCGATCCTTCGAAGAGATTACAACTTGGTTCAGGGAATTATCATTCTGTTTTCCGTATTCTTTATTGTTTTGAATATTGCCATTGATCTTGGAAGTATCCGTCTTGATCCACGAATGAGAAAAGCACAGGGAGGACTGTAATTATGAAGAAAAAAAGTAAATTTAGATCAGTCCTTCAGTGGATTGGTAAAAACAAATTATTTACACTTGGAATCATTATTGTAGGAATCTATCTCCTTGCCGGGATCTTTGCGCCGCTCATCGCGCCGTCGGACCCGGGCAAGGCAAATCCATCCATCAGATTATTGAAACCATTTCAGGATCCGGCACACTGGCTGGGAACTGATGCCATAGGACGTGATCTGTTCTCGAGACTTTTGTATGGAATCCGTACCTCAGTCATAATTGGTTTCTGCAGCGTTCTGCTGGCCGCCCTCATAGGACTGATAGTCGGAATCATATCCGGTCTCACAAGTCCGGGACCTCTGGATTCAGTGCTGATGAGAATCACCGATGTACAGATGGGATTCCCATTTATCGTACTTGCCATGATCGCACTCACACTGTTCGCACCGAATGAGGTGTCGGTAACCATAGTGCTGAGTCTGGCACTGTGGCCGGCCTATGCGAGAACGGTGCGGTCAAATGTAATACCCCAGAAGAGCGCAGATTATATCGCAGCGGCAAAACTCATGGGGGCGAGCTCATGGAGGATATCCACGAAGTATATCGGCAAGAATCTGATCCCTGCCATGCTTCCTCTCATACCGCTTGATATCGCCGGAATGATCATCAACGAGAGCTTGCTCAGCTACATGTCACTCGGTATAAATCCGCCAAAGATATCCCTTGGAAACATAATGTCCGATGCCCGTGGCTATATTGCATCTGATGCATGGTATATCATGATCCCCGGCATCGTTCTTATCATCATGGTTCTCGGACTGAATTTTATCGGTGACAATCTTCAGGTTCATTTCGATCCAAAGCTTCGCAAATAGGAGGATAACAGTATGGATAATAATACAGAAAAAGATACAGATGTGATCCTTGAGGTAAAGGATTTAAAGACCTATTTCAAGACCGGTCCGCACAAAGTCGTGAAAGCAGTTGAGGGAGTCAACTTCTCACTGCGGAAAGGCAAGGTGCTTGGAATAATAGGAGAGAGTGGTTCCGGCAAGAGCGTGACGGCGAGATCGATACTGAGGATCGTGGAATCTCCGGGTTACATAGCAGGCGGCGAGATCAGGTTCAAAGGTCAGGATATACTGAAGCTCCCGGAGAAGGAGATGAAGAGCATCCGTGGAAATGAGATCTCCATGATATTCCAGGATCCTACTACATCGTTCAATCCCTACATGACAATTGGAGCACAGCTTGCCGAGGCCTATAACGCACATACCCCATCGGGTTCAGAAAAGGCAAAACAGGAGATAATGAGAGTTCTCAAGCTTGTCGGAATAACCAACGGCGAGGAGGTCATAAAGAAATATCCGTGTGAGTTCTCAGCGGGTTTCAGACAGAGGATATTCATAGCGATGTCAATGATATTGTACCCGGATCTGCTCATAGCGGACGAGCCTACAACAAGTCTTGGAATCACCATTCAGGCGGAGATCATCGAAGCCCTCAGTGAGGTGCAGAAGCAGACCGGCATCTCCATCATGATAATCACCCACGACTTTGGCGTGGTGTCCCAGTTCTCAGACGACATATTTGTCATGTATGCGGGAAGATGCGTGGAGTCGGCATCCAAGAAGGATCTGCTCAGAAATCCAAAGCATCCTTATACGGTTGGACTTATCCGTTCTGTTCCGCTTCTCGAGGCTCGTAAGACGAAGAGACTGAAATCCATTCCGGGATTCCCGCCGGATATGTCAAATGTCCCGGAGGGATGTCCATTTGCTTCCCGTTGTGAATATGCGAAAGATATATGTCATAAAGAGATGCCGGCACTGAAACCGGTTGGAGAGGGACATATGTGTGCCTGCCATTTCCCACTGGATTATGACATTAACGAAGATACAGAATTGGGGTGATCATATGAAGGATATAGTATTATCTTGCGATAATCTGTTGAAGCAGTATCCGGTGAAAAAGGGAATGTTCAACAAGGTTGTCGGACAGAAGAACATAGTCGACCATGTCTCGCTGGAGCTGGAAAAGGGCAAGACACTTGCGATTGTCGGAGAGTCGGGCTGTGGCAAGACGGTGCTGACGAGAGTCCTGCTGGGAATTGAGGACAAGACGGACGGAAGTATCGTATTTGAAGGAAAATCCGTGGACGATATGACGCCCCAGGAAAAGAGCGATATGAAAGCAAAGATACAGATGATCTTTCAGGACACTCTGGGATCGCTGCATCCGAGAATGAGTATCCGTGAATCACTTGAGGAGCCATTGATCCTGAATGGAGTGAAGGACAAGGAGGAGAGGGAGAAGATCATTCTGGACACACTTTCACAGGTCGGAATGGCACCGATGTTCCTTGACAGATATCCGCATCAGTTATCCGGTGGACAGAGACAGAGGATAATCATAGCGCGGTGTCTGGTTGTCACACCGAAGATCATATTTGCCGATGAGCCTATATCGGCACTGGACGTGTCATTGCAGGCACAGGTCATAAATATGCTGATGGATCTGCAGGACAAATATAAGTTGTCCATGCTGCTGATCGCCCACGATCTGGCTGTGGTGAGACAGATCGCGGATCAGATAAAGATCATGTATTTCGGAGAGATAGTCGAGAGTGCACCGAGCAGCGAGATATACAAGAATGCGCAGCACCCATATACAAAGGTTCTGCTCAAGGCGGCTCCGAGTATAAGCAAGGGACTTGAGGATGCGGGCTTTGACATAGACCTTAAGCCAGGTGATATACCTGATCCGGCAAAGCCGATGCCGGGATGTCCGTTCTGTACACGCTGTATATATGCGGATGAACGTTGCATGAAAGAGCGCCCGGAGGAGACAGAGGTATCACCGGGACATACGGTTCGCTGTCACAAGGCAGGACAGATATAACAGAGATTAAGGAGGAATCGTGATGGAATATAGTGCAGTCAGTACGATATGGATTATGGTAGGAACGGTACTCATTTTCTTCATGCAGGCGGGCTTTGCGATGCTTGAGACCGGCATGACGAGGGTAAAAAATGCAGGAAATATCGCCATGAAGAATCTGGTTGACTATTGTATCGGTTCGGTGACGTTCTGGTTGATAGGATTCGGAATTATGTATGGCGGCGATGGAGCTGTACTGGGTAAGATCAAAGGTGTGGCAATGGAATCGGTATATGGAGGCGGCATGCTTCCTGACGGGATCCCATTCTGGGCATTCCTGATATTTCAGACAGTATTCGCTGCGACGGCGGCGACCATCGTGTCGGGTGCCATGGCGGCGAGAACTAAATTTGCAGCATATTGTATATACAGTCTGATGATAAGTCTGGTGATCTATCCTATATCGGGACACTGGATATGGGGAGACGGCTGGCTGGCACAGCTCGGATTCCATGATCTTGCCGGATCCACAGTTGTACATATGGTGGGCGGTGCCGCTGCATTTGCAGGAGCGTGGATGCTCGGCCCGCGTATCGGAAAGTATTCAAGAAGCGGAAAGTCGAAGAAGATACCGGGACACAGCATGCCGCTGTCAGTGCTTGGAATATTTATTCTGTGGTTTGGCTGGTTCGGCTTCAACGGAAGCTCGGTTCTGCCACTGACAGGAGATACGGTGTCGCTAGTTGGAAAGGTGTTCTGTAACACCAATCTATCCGCTGCGGCTGGAGCAGTCACAGCGATGTGTATAAGCTGGGCGTGGAAGAAGAAGCCGGATATCGCCATGACACTCAACGGCGCTCTGGCAGGCCTGGTTTCTATCACTGCGGGAGCCGACGTTATAAGTACACCACTTGCGGTGTTGGTCGGAATCGTGGCCGGAGCGATAGTAGTTGGGGGAATGCATTTCATAGAGAACGTGGTAAAGATAGATGATCCTGTGGGAGCCATCGCGGCACACGGATTCGGTGGCCTGTGGGGAACTGTAGCGGTTGGATTGTTCTCAGACGGAACCGCCACAAAGACAAAGGGCCTGCTGCTCGGCGGTGGTGGTTACCAGTGCGGAATCCAGATCCTTGGCGGAATAGTTGTGTTCCTGTATGTATTTGCAGCTTCGGCACTACTGTTCAAGATCGTTCAGAAGACCATCGGCCTTCGTGTATCGGCTGAGGATGAGATGGATGGACTGGATATCAGTGAGCACGGATTTTCAAATACTTACACAGAGGTGCTGTCCTCAGACGGAATAAGCGCGCCTATGATGAATGTGCCTAAGATCGATGGCAAGGCATTTGACAGCCCAGAAAATGCGGAGAATCTTAACATATCCAAGGTGGTCATCATAGCGAGAAAGAACAAGCTTGACGCACTGCTTCACGCCATGAATGACATAAATGTAACTGGAGTTACGATCACGGATGTGACCGGATATGGTATACAGAAGGGAAATAATGACAAATATTACCGCAGCTCGGATGCGGATCTGAACCTGCTTCCTAAGGTGAAGGTCGAGGTCATAGTCAGCACTGTACCTGTGTCCAGGGTTGTGGAAACTGCGGAGAAGGTGCTGTACTCCGGCAACTATGGCGATGGCAAGATATTCGTATACGATGTGAAAAATGTTGTGAAGGTTAGAACCGGAGAGGTTGGAAGAGAAGCATTGATTGATGAGAGCAAGTAGGAGAGGAGGCTTTTTTATGCGCAAGACAACAATTGATGAGGCGATCGCAAGGGTCGATGACTGGAAGGGCAAGGAGATCAGTTACAAGCCCGTTTCAGGATGAATAACGAATCCGAATTTCAAAGTGGATGTGGAGGGAGAGCATTTCTTCCTCAAGATACCGGGAGCCGGCACGGATTACATAAACCGTGAAGTATGCCACGAGGCAAATGTGATCGCGGACGAGAGCAAGGCAGGCCCAAGAGTCTATTATTATTTCGAGGATACAGGTGTTGAGATATTCCAGTGGCTTGACGGCTACCGCCAGGTGACATTTGGCGATGTGTATGACAAAGATATATTCCAGTCGATATTCGAGAGGATCAGGGACTTCCACCATCTCGAGACAAAGCCGCTGAACCTGAAGCAGAGCATATTTGAACAGGCGTGGGATATGAACGCAAGGGCGAAGAAGGGCGGCTATATATCACCGTTTAATGACAAGATGGAGTATCTGCTCTCTGCTATTGAGAAGGCGCTGGCGGGCAGTGAGGAGCTGTGTCCGTGCCACAATGATTTCTGGACAAACAACCTGATGTACAACGAGGAGACAAATGATCTGAAGATCATAGATTATGAGTATGCGTCCATGAATGATCCTTATGTGGATCTGGGTCTGATATCTGCTGTGAACTATTTCACCGAGGATATGGACGTGGAGATGATGAAGATATACGGCGGAGGCAAGGTTGATGAGAGAGCATTTGCTAGAATGAAGCTGAACAAGATAGCCTGCGATATCAAGTGGGCGTATTGGGCACTGTATCAGGCGGCCAGCTCCAACGTGGAGTTTGATTACATGAACTGGTATGGACAGAAGATGGCGAGACTGCAGCATTTCTGGCTCGATTCAAGGCTGGATTACTGGCTCGACGTTGCGAGGGAGAAGAGTACCCGTATCAGTTGATGATCAGCAGATCGTATTATGAAACCGGTTCATGAAAGGGAGATGTATAGCATGAAGGATTATTATAAGAATATGGAAGATTCATGGGTAGAATTTGTCAGTAAGAATATACGCGCACAGGCATATTCCGGGGAGGAGAAAGCCACCTCGGAGGTGTTTATGCAGACCATGGAGGAGCTTGGTATTGAGCATTTCCGCGATGAGTGCGGCAACGTGGTCGGAGTCATCCGCGGAGAGGGTGACGGTCCAAACGTGCTTCTGACTGGACATATGGATGTTGTGCCTGAGGGAAGCATAGATGCATGGAGTCCGTATTCGCCATTTGAGCCGAAGGTGGAGGATGGAAAGTTATACGGTAGAGGCATAAGCGATATGCTTGCTGGCCTGACTTCGGAATTCTTTGCATTTATGGAGATCAAAAAGCTGGTGGATGACGGGGCGAAGATATCGGGCAATCTTATATTTGCTGCAGTCGTCTATGAGGAGCCGGCGGAGAGTATCGGAACGATTTATCTTATGGAGCACACTCTTCCGGAGCACGGCCTTGATGTTGACCTGTGCTATCTGGGGGAGCCGTCAGACGGCAATCTTGCCATCGGACAGCGAGGCAAGATCGAGCTTGTCATAGAGGCGTACGGTAAGGTGGCGCACTCGTCCGCTCCGCAGGAGGGCATAAATGCTGTTGAGAAAGCGCTCCCTATAATGGATGCGATCATGCATAACTTTGGCAGTGAACCGCTCGTACATGAGATGGGTAAGACGTCCATGGTCATCACTGATGTGGTGGTAACACCGGGACAGAAGTATTCCTGTGTGCCGGACTATTGTGAGATCACAGTGGATCAGAGATATGTGCCACCTATGACCATAGAGGATACGGTGAGCAGGGTTCAGAAATTCCTGGATAAGCAGAAGAAAAAGGATCCTGAGCTCAGAGCTGTCGTTCATCCGAGAATGAATAAGAGGACGTGTTACACCGGTTATGAGGCGGAGGCGGCAAAGCAGCATCCGGCGTGGGTGACCGGCAAGGATAATGAGTATGTCGAGCTGACATACAGGACGCTTAAGGAGCTTGGTCAGGATGTTGAGAAGATATACTGGCAGTTTGGAACCGACGGAAGCGTTATATGCGGCAAATACAACATACCGACTATAGGATATTCGGGTGCGATGATGAGTCAGGCGCATCAGGCACAGGAGCATGTGGAGATCGACAGGATCCTCGACTGTATAGAGGGATATACTGCGGTTCTCTGCAGGCTGTATGGACTGGATATGCCGGAATAAAGGTTTACACGGCACCGCTTATTTTGATACAATCATGTTGCAGGTCAGAAAACATAGGGCTCAGTTTATAAGGAAGTAAGGGAGGGGACAGATGTTAGCAGATCAGCGTAAACAGATAATATTAGATCAGGTAAATCTTAATCATTCGGTTACTGTTGCCAGACTGGTTGAGCTGCTGGGCGTGTCGACCGAGACGGTGAGACGTGATCTTGAGGATCTTGAAAATAACAACATGCTCACGAGGGTACACGGCGGTGCGGTTTCTGTGAAGAAGAGATACCGGTTTGAGGATATGGATGTCAGGGGCACATCCAATATGGAACTCAAGGAGCAGATAGCCAGGAAAGCGCTTGAGTATGTGAAGGATGGAGACACCATAGCGATAGATTCAGGCAGCACGGCGTCGTTGTTCGCCATGGCACTGAAGGCGCGCAATTTTGACTCACTATCCGTCATAACCTATTCCTCGGAGGTGTTCTCCATATTATCGGAATGTGGAAATTACAGGATAACCCTGCTGGGCGGTGAATATCTCCCGAAGGAGAAGTTGTTTTATGGCTTCCTGACACATGAGGCGATGCAGAAACTGTATTTTTCAAAGGCATTTGTAGTACCTTCGGCACTTTCGGTCGAGGATGGCGCACATGATTTTATAAGGGAGACCTATGAGAATCAGTGCATGCTGATAGGCCATGCTAGCGAGGTATTTCTGCTGGCGGACAGCACGAAATTCGAGACAAAGGGAGATTTCAAGCTCAGTGATCTCCAGCCGGAATTCACCATCATAACCGACGATAAGCTTCCGGAGTCCGTATACAATATGTATAGAGATCACAAGCTGAACGTGGTAAGTTGATGACAGTCAAAAAAGTGTCTGTTTGCCTCTCTTTGGGTGTACAGAAGATCGATAAAATAGTATAATAAATGTGCTATATAAAAGATTGGACGGACAACTAAAGGAGGGTTATGGTTATGTACGAGAACAAGGATATGCTCAGTTGGCTTGGCTATTTTGCAGACATGATGAAGGTCAGTCCTGAGAAGATAAAGATGCTGAATATATGCGGAAAGCAGAAGAACGTTGTTCCGACTATAGACACACACAAGAGAGTTCTTATATTTGCAGATCAGAGTCATGAGGATCTGTTGTACACGCTTTGGGAGAAGGGCTTTGGCGAGTATGACATGTGGTATGCAGAGGGTGTGGAGCCCGGCGGCGAGGTTCATCATGACAAGCTGGAGAAGGTGCTGAACAGGAAGATAACAGGGCCAACAGTTATATTCATCATGAATGAGAAGACAAGGGAATCCGTCAGATACGGAATTGCAAATGATTTCTTCTCGGCTGGAACAGTACACTATGTCGGCAAGGAGATAAGAGCAGTCATCATGAGTCTGCTGGATGTGGATACGCATGACACCATCTTGGCACTCCAGGCCGAGAGTATAGTCATTGAGGCTGCGATCGTGGCAAGCGAGGGCAACATTATAGCCGTTGAGCCGGACGAGGGTTCGAGAAGATCCATGGAGGAGAATGTTGACAAGTTCGGAGTACATAATGTACAGATAATCCCAGACATGAGCGAGGAGACTCTGGCAGCCATACCTGTTCCGAGACTGGCATTCATAGTTGCAAATCATTATCTGGAGTCAGATATGGAGAGACTGCTCAAGATCAATCCGAATATGCAGTTTGTCATATACACACTTGATCTTGGAATACTTGCACAGGCAAAGCTCATATTTGACAAGCTCGGAATAAAGAATATGGAGGCTATTCAGATATCTGTATCCAAAACCAACAAGGACAACATGTTCGTTACCCAGCCGTCACCATGGCTTATCACCGGTGGAGCAGAGTAATCGACATCATAATATTTATATATAAGAAAAACCGCCTTTATGTAATAGGCGGTTTTCTTGTGTCCTCCAGACGGACGATTCCGAGGATCGTTCCCAGACAAATGATATCACTTGTGAGATACAGGGATCTATCACATCTGCTGACAGCTTCAAGGTATGGTGAGCCATCCTTTTCTGTATATTTTCTGATCATCTCGACTCCATTCTCGTTCAGGAATAACGCAATATCTCCGAAATGAGGAAAGTTTTGTTCCACGGCTATAATATCATCCTTAATATAGATAGGATGGAGCATATTGGTCGTGAGCCTCAGACAATAATCTGCATTTGGAAAATAATCGGCGGGTATCTCTATAAATTCTGTCGCGTGTGTTGAGTAGTCTGAATTGGAAGCAAGCGTGTGAGTTGAGGAAATACACGGAATCCTGCGCGTTTTGGCGCGGTACGCATCCGCTGAAGGAAGCTTCTTCTGCATGTGATCTTCAGAGTCCGCCATTAGCATGACCATCCGCTTGCCGTGGATGTTGAGTGTTCTGTATTTTTGCAGGAGATACAATTCCTCGTCCGTAAGGCTGCGCCTATGGAGAAATCCATCCATGGTACATCCAAGTGCGTCTGCGATGGATATCATAAGCTGTATTCCCGGGCTCTTGGTCTTGCCGCTCCTGATGGCTTTTATCGTATCCTCAGAGACATCTGTCAACTCAGCTAACTGACTGATCGTAACCCCGCGTTCAGCCATGACTTCCCTGAGTCTTTTCCCTATATCGTATTGTTGCTGCATGTAATTCACCTCAGTAACATTATATAATAGAAGAAACAGGCTTGTCCAGTTGAAAAGTGTAAGAATATACACTTTTGCGATTTGTGTATGCGCAGGAAAGTGTATGAACTGCTCTTTAATATGAAATTAAATATGATATAATGAATTTATCTGTTACATCGAGAGATGACAAGGGGGTCATTTTCTACAATAGTCTGTCACAATGGGGGTGACGGATTACGGCAGAGGGAACAAGGCTATCACGTGTCGAGCGTTAGGGCGTCGAACACGAGATAGCCTTTTTTCGTGGGGGCGAAGGACGGACGGCTGGGTATTCTTCCGCGGGGCGGGTATATCATCTGCTATATATGTGGTATCACGCTCTACTTCCTTCGCTTCGGCTTAGCTTCTATATGCACTCGTTTCCGGCCGCGATAAGGGCGATGCGGCTTCCAACTCGGCAAGAAGCACCGAAGCTCAGTCGTATTCGCTACCGATACCACATATATAGCAGATGATATACAGCCGCGGAAGAATACCCAGCCTGTTTCTGGCGGAAGAGTGATGGGAGTGGCGAATTTTACTTTGATGATTTGGAAGAAAAGCTAATTATAAACGAAATGTTAAAATTATAAAAAAAGTATAAACTGGTGATACACTAGGTTTTATGCGGGCTTCTTGGGAAAACTGTGACAAAAAACTGTTTTTGTTACGAAAAATAATACAAAAATAAAAAATGATTAAAATTTGACTATAAGGGCAAATAAATGACTTTAAATTTGTTTTGAATGGTGATAAAATACGCAAGCAAGGAGCGAGAGTAGCTTTTTAGAAAAAAAGATAGGGGAGTATGACCGTATGAATGTAGTATTTTTTGATGTAGACGGCGTACTGAATTCGGAGAAATTTCTGTGTGAGAAGCATGGGGAGTTTATCAATCCTAAGAATGTGGCTAACCTCAAGATGGTTGTGGATGCCACAGGAGCGAAGCTGGTCATGACAAGTGACTGGAGAAAACAGGTGATTGATAAGGATATCAGTAAGGCACACGTAAGGGAACTGATAGACAGACTTGCGGATGCTGGAATGGAAGTATATGGGGCAACTTCTTCAGGGGATGAGCTCAGAAACAAGTACGGGGATTATACCAGAGCATGTGCAGTCAAGGATTATGTGGTTGCGAATTCCGTAGAGGGATATGTCATATTTGATGACATGGATATGGACTGGGAGGCTCATGAACTCGATTCTCACTGGATCAACACAGAGAACGTACTTGTGGGGCTGTCTGAGGCAGATGCCATGAATGCTATTTCTATAATAAACCAATAATAAACTGGAATAGCATTTTGACATACAATAAAACAGTGTGAAAGGAAGTGATGTCTTACGGATCTGGCAGAAGAGTTATCCAATGAACTCCAATGCAAAACAGTATTTACAATACCAATATTTGGTGGAATACCGGTAACGGAATCTGTGGTGGTAACATGGATCATTATGGCAGTGCTTGTGCTGTTGTCGATTATCCTTGTAAGGAATCTCAAAGTTGAGAATCCGGGTAAGAAACAGCTTGTGCTGGAGACCATAATAACTACTTTTAACAACCTGTTCAAAGGTGTTATCGGAGAGGCGGGCATGAAGTATGTTCCGTATCTGATAACGGTTATTCTGTACATCGGCATGGCCAACATCATGGGTGTATTTGGCTTTAAACCACCGACAAAGGATCTGAATGTGACAGCCTCACTGGCCATCATGAGTATCATACTCGTACAGGTGGCAGGAATACGAGGAAAGGGGACAAAAGGCTGGGTCAAGAGTTTTGCAGAGCCGGTAGCAATAGTTGCACCGCTTAATGTACTTGAGCTTGTCATCAAGCCGCTGTCGCTGTGTATGCGACTTTTTGGTAATGTTCTCGGAGCATTCGTCATCATGAAGCTGATAGAGGCAGTAGTTCCACTCATTGTCCCTATCCCACTCAGCCTGTACTTTGATTTTTTTGATGGATTTTTACAGGCATTTGTATTTACTTTCCTGACTACGCTTTACATGCAGGAAGCGATGGAGTAAAGATTATCTGATTTTAAAAATGAAAATAAGAAGGAGAAAATGATATGAACGGATTATTAGCAATTGGAGCAGGTATAGCAGCATTAGTAGGACTTGGCGCAGGACTTGGAATCGGTCTTGCAACATCAAAGGCAGTTGAGGCTGTAGCTAGACAGCCGGAGGCAGACGGAAAGATCACAAAGCTTCTTATCATCGGTTGTGCCCTTGCAGAGGCAACAGCTATCTACGGTTTCGTAATCGGACTTCTTGCAATCATTCTTCTTAAGTAATCAGATTTTTGGTCAGATGGATATTTTAATAGAAATATCTAATAGAAATCTGGAATTGCAGAAGAGATGCGGATAATAGAAACAGAAAGATAGGAGTGGCTATATGATTGATATAGAATTTTCTACAATAGCATTCACCATTATCAACTTAATAGTTCTGTTTCTTCTTTTGAAGAAGTTCTTGATAGGACCGCTCAACGATGTCATCAAGAAGAGAGAAGATATGATCGCTGGCACCATATCGGATGCCAACAATCAGAAGGCTGAAGCAATGAAACTCAAGTCTCAGTATGAGGATACCCTTGCAGGGGTTGATGCTGAGTGCAGGGATCTCCGTGAGAAATCCCGTGTGGAGGCCCAGAATGAGTACAGCCGTATCATAGATCAGGCTGATGCAAAGTCAGTCAAGATGATAAAGGATGCGGAGAAGACCATAGAGATCAAGCAGAACAAGGCACTTTCTGATATGCAGTCACAGATCGCAGAGCTTGCAATGGCAGCAGCCGGCAAGATCGTGGGCGGTGAAGGTGATGCAGAATCAGCAGGAGCTGCCATGTATGACGAGTTTTTGAATGAAGTAGGTGATTCAGGTGACACAGAAGGCAATTAATTACGGAATTGTCCTCTATCAGCTTGGAATCAGTCAGGACATGGTGGAGGAGATAAAGGCGCTTGTGGATGGTAGTCCGGAGCTGGTATATGCACTGGCAGATCCGGTGGTCAGCCACGCGGACAAGCGCAAGGTCGTTGACAGGGTATTTGACAGATTTGGCAATAAGGATCTGGTAAATTTCATGAAGACCCTGTGTGACAACGATGGATTTGACATGATACATGACATATTTGACGAGTATGAGAAGTATGCCAGAGAGCAGCAGGATATCCTTTCGGCAACTCTCTATTATGTCACACCGCCAACTGATAAGCAGAAGGCAGGTATCGAGAACTTCCTTATGAAAGAGTATGGAAGCAAGGCGGTACAGCTTTCTATGGTGGAGAAAAAAGAATTGATAGGTGGATTTGTCATAAGAACGGGAGACCGCGAGTACGACAGAAGCATTCTGGGCAGGTACAAATCCCTTAGACAGAAACTGGTTATGAGGTGATAAATTGAGTTCAATTAGTTCAGAGGATATTATTTCTATACTCAAAGAAGAGATAGAGAATTATGATTTTGACTCCAGGGACAAAGAAGTCGGTAAGGTCATCTATGTAGGTGATGGAATCGTAACCGTATACGGTATAGACAATGCCATGTACGGCGAGATCGTTGTTTTTGAGAATGGTGTCAAAGGTATGGTTCAGGATATCAGAAGAACAGAGATAGGATGTATTCTGTTCGGTCGTGATACAGGAATCAAAGAAGGAACAAAGGTCAGCAGAACGGGAAAGCGTGCAGGCATCCCTGTAGGCGATGCATTTATCGGACGTATAGTTGATGCCCTTGGAGCACCTATAGATGGAAAGGGCAGCATAGAGTCAACGGATTATCGTCCAATAGAGAATCCGGCTCCAAGCATAGTTGATCGTAAGTCGGTCAACCAGCCGCTTCAGACAGGAATCCTCTCGATAGATGCCATGTTCCCAATCGGAAGAGGACAGAGAGAGCTGATCATAGGAGACAGACAGACAGGTAAGACATCCATAGCGATAGATACCATTCTGAATCAGAAGGGCAAGGATGTCATCTGTGTATATGTGGCTATAGGCCAGAAGGCTTCAACAATAGCCAAGGTTGTAAATAACCTGAACAAATATGATGCCATGGACTACACGATAGTCGTTGCATCTACAGCAAGTGATTCAGCACCACTTCAGTATATTGCGCCTTATTCAGGTACAGCGATCGCTGAGTATTTCATGCATAAGGGCAAGGATGTGCTGATCGTGTACGATGATCTGTCAAAGCACGCTGTTGCTTACAGAACATTGTCACTGCTTCTCGGACGTTCACCAGGACGTGAGGCATATCCTGGAGATGTATTCTATCTCCATTCAAGACTTCTTGAGAGATCAAGTAAGCTTAAGGATGAGCTGGGCGGAGGCTCCATCACAGCCCTTCCTATTATCGAGACACAGGCAGGCGATGTATCTGCTTATATACCTACAAATGTTATATCTATCACAGATGGACAGATATTCCTCGAGAGCGATCTGTTCTTCTCAGGTATGAGACCTGCTGTCAACGTCGGTCTGTCGGTATCACGAGTTGGTGGTGCAGCGCAGACAAAGGCGATGAAGAAGGCCGCAGGAAGTATCCGTATCGATCTGGCACAGTACAGAGAGATGGAGGTGTTCACACAGTTCAGTTCAGATCTTGATGAGAACACCAAGGAACAGCTTCAGTATGGCAAGGGACTTATGGAGCTTTTAAAGCAGCCTCTGTGTAATCCGCTGTCAATGGCCGAGGAGGTTATCATTCTGGTAGCAGCTACCAATAAGGTATTCCTTCCAGTTGAGGTTTCAGAGGTCAAGAAGAAGAAACTTGAGATGCTTGAATACTTCCACAGTGCCCATAAGGATATCGTGGATGAGATCGAGGAGAAGCAGGTGCTTACCGATGAGCTGAAGGACAAGATAGTCGCAGCCGCTAAGGAGTTTATCGAGAGATAGATCTCAGGAGAAATAAGAAGATTCGTTGAGAGGTGATTTGATTGGCAAATACCAAAGAAATCCAGAATAGAATAAAGAGTATCAAGGATACTCAGAAGATCACCAATGCAATGTATATGATCTCATCTTCCAAGCTTAAAAAGGCGAGGACAGATCTTGAGAACACGGAGCCTTACTTCTACACACTCCAGGTTGCTCTTGCCAGAATGCTTAGACATGTTCCTGAGATGGAGCATCTGTACTTCGACAGCAGAGAGGGAATCAAGGAAGAGGACAGAAGGCGAGGTTATCTGGTCATTACCGCCGACAAAGGTATGGCTGGTGCCTACAACCACAATGTAATCAAGATCGCTGAGCAGGAGCTTGCAGCCCACCCAAACAGTGAGCTGTATGTAGTCGGCCAGGTGGGAAGACACTACTTCGCAAAGAAGGGAGTGCCTATAGATATACATTTCCAGTATACAGCGCAGAATCCTAGTCTTCACAGAGCCAGAGTCATAGCGGACAAGATGCTTGAGAACTATGAGAATGGCGATATAGATGAGGTATACATCATATATACCAACATGAAGAGCAGTGTGGTCGTTGAACCGCAGATGATACAGCTCCTCCCTATGAAGAGGACTGACTTCGCAGGCGTTCCTGCGGATGTGTTCCACGAGGAGATTACCATGGAGCCTTCACCGAAAGCAGTGCTTGACCGAATCGTGCCAAACTGTGTCATGGGATATATATACGGCGCTCTGGTAGAGTCCTTCTGCAGTGAGCAGAACAGCCGAATGATGGCGATGGACTCAGCCACAAAGAGTGCCAAGGAGATGCTGGATGATCTCAATATCAAATACAACAGAGCAAGGCAGGCAGCCATAACGCAGGAGATCACAGAGATCGCGGGCGGCGCCAGAGCTCAGAGAGACAGGAGCTAATAAGCTCAATAAATAATTGTAAAGGAGGTCTGATGTTTTGAAAAATGGTAAGATAGTACAGGTCATGGGACCTGTCGTAGACGTAGAATTTCCAGACAACGATCTGCCATACATCAAGGATGCTCTTGAAGTAGATAATCATGGAAAAAAATGTGTTATGGAAGTAGCACAGCACGTAGGAAATAATACAGTAAGATGTATCATGCTGTCCGCCAGCGAGGGACTTTCAAGAGATATGGAAGTCGTTGCGACCGGATCAGGAATCAAAGTTCCAGTAGGAAATCAGACACTTGGACGTCTGTTCAACGTGCTTGGTGAGACAATAGATGGCAAGGAGGATCTCTCAGACACAGAGCACTGGGTAATCCACAGAGAGCCGCCAACATTTGAGAATCAGAGTCCTGTCATCGAGATACTTGAGACAGGTATCAAGGTCATAGATCTTCTTGCACCTTACTCAAAGGGTGGTAAGATCGGTCTGTTCGGCGGTGCCGGAGTTGGTAAGACAGTCCTTATCCAGGAGCTTATCCAGAATATCGCATCCGTACATGGTGGATACTCAATATTCACCGGTGTTGGAGAGCGTTCAAGAGAGGGAAATGATCTGTGGACAGAGATGAGCGAGTCAGGCGTTATCGACAAGACCGCCCTGGTGTTCGGACAGATGAATGAGCCACCTGGAGCCAGAATGAGAGTTGCAGAGACAGGACTTACAATGGCAGAGTATTTCCGTGATGTAAATCATCAGGATGTGCTTCTGTTCATCGACAATATATTCAGATTTACACAGGCAGGTTCAGAGGTTTCATCACTTCTTGGACGTATGCCATCAGCCGTTGGTTATCAGCCAACACTTGCAAATGAGATGGGTGAGCTTCAGGAGCGAATCGCTTCTACCAAGGAAGGATCAGTCACGTCAGTCCAGGCCGTATATGTGCCAGCCGATGACCTTACAGATCCTGCCCCAGCCACAACATTTGCGCATCTGGATGCAAATACAGTTCTTTCAAGAAAGATCGTTGAGCAGGGTATCTATCCGGCAGTAGATCCGCTGGAGTCAAGCTCACGAATTCTTGAGGCTGATATAGTCGGCGAGGAGCATTATAATGTTGCAAGACGTGTACAGGAGATACTTCAGAAGTACAAGGAGCTGCAGGATATCATCGCAATCCTCGGTATGGAGGAGCTGTCAGATGAGGATAAGCTTACAGTTACCAGAGCCAGAAAGGTTCAGAGATTCCTGTCACAGCCATTCCATGTTGCTGAGAACTTCACAGGTATTCCTGGAAAGTATGTAAGTCTCAAGGATACGATCAAGGGCTTCAAGATGATCGTTGACGGTGAGATGGACGAGTATCCTGAGTGGGCATTCTTCAATGTAGGTACTATAGAGGAAGTAAAGGAAAAGGCCGAGAAAGGTCAGTAAAGGAAGTGCGTAGATGAATACATTTTATCTGAGAGTTATTTCCAGCAATAAGATATTCTTCGAAGGCCGAGTAGAGAAGATCATTCTTCCACTTGAAGATGGAGAGAAAGCGGTTCTTGCACATCACGAGAACATGGTCATAGCCACCAGCATAGGCGAGATCAGGATTACCACCAGCAAGGGTGAGCAGGTAGTCGGTGTTGTCGGTGAGGGCTTTGTTCAGATAGTAAATAACCGAGTTGTCCTTATCGTGGATTCCGCAGAGAAGCCGGAGGATATCGACAGGGTCAGAGCCAAGGAGGCAAAGATCAGAGCGGAAGAGAGACTCAGACAGAAAGAGAGTCTGAAGGAATACAAGCAGAGCGAGGCATCACTTGCCCGTGCACTCACAAGACTCAAAGTAACAGAAAAGATATAAAACCTAGCGCAGAAACCCCAAGCGCCTGCTTGCAGGCATTTGGGGGTTTCAAGCGGTTTTAACGAGAAGTCGTTCGGCGTAAGCCGAACATAGAGCGCGTCAGCGCGGGACTTCGAGTCTAGAAGAATCCCGTCAGTCGAAAGTGCAGCGGGACGAAGACAGAGTGCGTCAGCGCGGGACTTCGAGTCTATTATAAAAGGCAGTGCCAGCAGCGGGACGATGAAACCGATGTGGCGTTGCCTTTTTATGTGCAGACACAATAGATAAAATGTTACTTGACAACTTTTGCCTTTACTGAGAAAATTACTAGATAGTATATGGTGAACTGTATATACAGTGAACTATGTATATAAGAGTTTATGAAAAAGAGGACGTGTGCATGTATATGCACACATTTTTGAGTTAAAGGTATTTGGTTAGAGGTATTTATGTTAAGATTTATTTGGGTAATAGTTTCGTGCTTGTTTCTGATCATGTACTATGTGCCAAAGATGTCGTATTATGCTAGGCACCCGGAAAAATATGGTGAGGATATATGTTATCAGATGGCACAGGTTATGTGCAATCATGTGAGACGTCGTGCTTTTATCAAGACGGTTGCCACGGGTATGGAGAACCTTCCTAAGGAGGGCGGATATATCATGTATGCCAATCATCAGGGTAAGTATGATGTACTGGGAGTTATAGTTTCCCATGACAAACCGATTACGTATGTCATGGATGCCAAGAGGTCGAAGCTGTTCATAGCAGATCAGCTTACGGATCTTGTGAAGGCACAGAGACTTGACAAGGAAGACATAAAGCAGCAGGTACAGGTTATAAACGATGTATCCACGGAGATCAAGGCGGGAAGGAGATATATTTTATTCCCGGAGGGAGGATACGATCACAGTCACAATGAGCTCAAGGAGTTCATGCCGGGAAGCTTCAAGATCGCCAAGAAGGCGAAGTGTCCTATCGTTCCAGTCGTGCTGTATGATTCCTTCAAGCCATTTGAGGGATGGTCACTGAGGCGTGTGACGACACAGCTTGCATTTCTGGAGCCGATCCCATATGAGGTTATAGCGGATAAGACGACCACAGAGATCAGGGATATGGTCGTTGACAAGATCCAGAGGAAGCTTGATACGATGGAGACAATGAATTGTTGGTAACGATATATGGATAATTATTCTGAACGGGCAGGTCATGTTGATGATCTGCCCGTTCGGGGGTTACGAAAGCTAGGTGTTGACTATATCAAATCAGGTGAATACAATATAAAAGGGTATTTAACCACAAAAACAAGGATTGGGAAGTAGAGATATGGGACAGAGTAAAGAGAGAAACAGTAATGAAAAAAGCGGATTCCTCAAGAAGCTTATAATAGTTCTGGCAGTGGCGATCGTGGTAGTATTTGCGGTATTTTATGTGATCTATTACAGATTTTCATATCAGGCGGACAAGCTGGCAAAGGAGACCGCCCGCATATACGCATTTGGCGATGGCGGAGAGATGGCTGACATGATAGCCCCGGGATACGTGAAGAAGTTTGAGGATTCGTCAAAGGTTTTGTCGGTGAGTGACATACAGGACATATATATAAACAAGTTCAGAGCGTATACAGATGAGCAGGTCGGGGATATAGATACGATCGAGTGCAAGGTCACCGATATACAGGCGGTGAGCAATATAGAGGATGTGCAGCAGCAATTTGCGGACAACGGAGTTAAGGGCGTGTCCCAGTACAGAAGTGTGGAAGCCGACTGGATAGTGACAGGCAAGGATGGGGGCGAGGTCACGGTACACGTTCAGGAATGTATGTTGAAGTGCGACGATGGCTGGTATGTGGACTATGTCCGTATGCCGGATGAAATAGACAGCATGAGTACGCCGGTCGATTCCGGGGATGCTGACAGTGAGGAGACAACAGAGGCGGAGACCACTGAATAATATTGTGTGTATAAGATTGGAATGGCATACAGTATACAAGAAAGAAGGCTGACAAAAAATGTATGATGTGAGATCCATGAAGGCAGAGGACTTCATAGATGATGGCGAGATCCGTGAGACGCTGGACTATGCGGATCAGAACAAGGACAATGTGGAGCTTATCGACAGTATCATAGAGAAGGCAAAGCTCAGGAAGGGGCTTACCCACAGGGAGGCATCCGTGCTTCTTGCGTGTGAGATGCCGGACAAGATAAACGAGATATATGATCTGGCGGAGCAGATCAAGAAGGATTTCTACGGCAACAGAATAGTTATGTTCGCGCCGTTGTATCTGTCCAACTACTGTGTAAATGGGTGTGTGTATTGTCCGTATCACATCAAGAATAAGCATATAGCCAGAAAGAAGCTCACCCAGGAAGAGGTGAGACGGGAGGTCATAGCACTGCAGGATATGGGTCACAAGAGACTGGCCATTGAGGCCGGTGAGGATCCTCAGATGAATCCTATCGAGTACATCCTGGAGTGTATAGACACGATATACAGCATCAAGCACAAGAACGGTGCAATAAGGCGTGTAAATGTAAATATAGCGGCGACCACAGTGGAGAACTACAGGAAGCTGCACGAGGCAGGAATTGGAACGTACATCCTCTTCCAGGAGACCTACGATAAGGAAGCGTATGAGAAGCTTCATCCATATGGACCGAAGCATGACTATGCATATCACACAGAGGCTATGGACCGTGCTATGGAAGGTGGTATAGACGATGTGGGTCTGGGAGTGCTCTTTGGTCTGGACAAGTATAGGTACGAATTTGCGGGGCTGCTGATGCATGCGGAGCACCTTGAGGCTGTTCATGGAGTTGGTCCGCACACCATCAGTGTGCCAAGAGTCAAGAAGGCTGACGACATAGATCCTGAGGCATTTGACAACGGAATAAGCGACGATGTATTCTGCAAGATCGCAGCATGTATCAGAATCGCCGTTCCTTATACAGGAATGATAATCTCCACAAGGGAGAATCCAACGGTCAGGGATGAGATCATAAGGCTTGGAGTGTCGCAGATAAGCGGTGGTTCAAAGACCAGTGTGGGTGGCTACTATGAGCCGGAGCCAGAGGATGAGAAGTCGGAGCAGTTCGATGTCAGCGACACGAGAACTCTGGATCAGGTTGTGAACTGGCTGATGACCAAGGGCTATATACCATCGTTCTGTACGGCATGTTACAGAGAGGGCAGAACCGGCGACAGGTTCATGAGCCTGTGCAAGAGCGGACAGATACAGAACTGCTGTCATCCGAACGCACTCATGACGCTGGAGGAATATCTGGTGGATTATGCTTCGCCGGAGACCGCGGAGATAGGCCGGAGACTCATACAGAATGAGCTGAAGAATATTCCGAATGAGAAAGTCAGACAGATAGTGGTCGAGAGACTTGACAGGATAAAGCACGGAGACAGAGATTTTAGATTCTAACACATTGTGGAGGAGCAAAATGAGTTTAAACGATACACCGTCGGCAAACAGAGTGCATATAGGTTTCTTTGGATGCAGGAACGCAGGCAAGTCCAGTCTGGTAAATGCAGTGACGGGGCAGAGCCTTGCTGTTGTGTCGGATGTGGCGGGAACCACCACGGATCCGGTGTACAAGTCCATGGAGCTGCTTCCGCTTGGACCGGTGGTCATCATAGATACACCGGGAATAGACGATACCGGCGAGCTGGGTGAACTCAGGGTGTCGAAGACCAGGCAGGTGCTTGCGAAGATAGATGTCGCTGTGCTCGTAGTTGATGGCACGGCTGGATTGTCCGCGTCGGACAGGGAGCTCACAGAGCTTTTCAAAGAGAAGAATATAAATTATATAATTGCGTACAATAAGAGTGATCTAGTTAAGGATGATACACAGGTTCAGAATTCAGCGGAGAATTCCATATGGGTCAGCGCAGAGCGCAGACAGGGAATAGAGGAGCTGAAGGAATTGATAGGAAAGCTCACGGTGACAGACACCATGACCAGGAGACTGGTCGGAGATCTGATACAGCCGGGTGATATGGTGGTGCTGGTCATACCGATAGATTCTGCAGCTCCGAAGGGCAGGCTGATACTTCCGCAGCAGCAGGTCATAAGGGATGTTCTTGAGACCGGAGCTACGGCTGTGGTGTGCAGGGACACGGAGCTTGAGGATACTCTTAGACGGCTGGAGGGGAAGGTATCTCTGGTGGTCACTGACTCCCAGGCATTTGCAAAGGTTATGAAGATAGTGCCGGATGACATATATCTGACATCGTTCTCCATACTGATGGCAAGATTTAAAGGGCAGCTTGATGCGGCGGTAAATGGCGCATATGTCCTGGACAGGCTGAGGGATGAAGGCCAGCGTACAGATGCGGACAGCAGACCTCCAAGGATACTCATAGCTGAGGGCTGCACCCATCACAGACAGTGTGATGATATAGGAACTGTGAAGCTGCCAGGATGGATACGCAGATACACAGGACTTGAGCCTGAATTTACATTTGTCAGCGGAACGGAATTCCCAGAGGATCTGACAGGATATGATCTGGTGATACACTGCGGAGGCTGTATGCTGAATGAACGCGAGATGAAGAGTCGTCAGGGAAGGGCGGAGCAGCAGAGTATCCCGATGACGAATTATGGAACTGCTATAGCTCATATGAATGGGATTCTTGACAGGAGTCTGAGGATTTTTCAGACAAAGACGGACATATAAATATTTGGATGAAAGGTGATCGATATGGCAAAGACAGGTTTGGTACTTGAGGGCGGCGGCCAGAGAGGCATATATACCGCCGGAGTCCTGGATGTGTTCATGGACAATGATATAGAGGTCGACGGTGTCATAGGGGTGTCGGCGGGAGCCATACATGGACTCTCCTTTGTTGCGAGACAGAGGGGACGCAACATGCGTTACAATATGAAGTACAGGAACAACAAGCACTACATGAGCCTGTACTCCCTCATAACTACAGGAGATATCTGCGGTGAGCAGTTCTGCTACCACGATATTCCGGAGAAACTGGATCCACTTGATTACGATGCATTCCTTGCAAATCCTACGAAGCTCTATGTGGGATGTTCTAATCTGGATACAGGAGAGGCGGAGTATCTGGAGTGTACGGACATGAGAAAGCCTGAGGATGTGAATAAGGTGAGGGCTTCGGCATCTCTCCCACTGGTGTCCAATATTGTAGAGGTTGATGGAATGAAGCTGCTGGATGGAGGTGTATCCGACAGCATACCGATATTTGCATTCAGAAGGATGGGCTACAGGAGAAATATAGTAGTTCTGACAAGACCGGAGGGATACCGCAAGGGCCCGGACAAGATGCTCAGGCTGGAGGCCGGAAGGTACAGGGAGTACCCTGAGTTCGTTAAAAGATGTCACATGAGACACATGTATTACAACAAGACCCTGGACAAGCTGGAGGAGCTTGAAAAGGAGGGTGATACGTTGATAATCAGACCGAGTGAGACTATAGAGATATCAAGGCTTGAGAAGAAGCCGGAGATGATCGAGGCCATGTATGAGCTGGGTGTGTACGATGCAAAGGAGAAATTGCAGCAGGTTAAGAAATTCCTGCGTGAGAGTAAGGAAGAAAGCAGGGACTACACACATGGACAGGCGCAGCAACAGACGGCGGTTACACAGCAGACCCGATAATGGAATATATGACAGATTGATACTTTCGGGAATGGACATTCCTGAGAGTGTGGATACACAGAAGAAGGCACAGGAGAATCACAGCAAAATGGCTGAGACTCCTGTGCCTTCTCTCATACTGTCACTTTCGGTATCTACAATATTCACCATGCTGGTGGCAACCACCTACAATATTGTAGACACCTATTTTGTATCAGACCTTGGAGAAAGCAGCGTGGCCGCAGTGGGGATCATGTTCTCTGTCATGGCGCTGATACAGGCTGTGGGTTACACATGGGGCATGGGAGCTGGAAGTGAGATAGCGAGACTCCTCGGTAAGCAGAAGAAACGCGAGGCAGAGCAGACGCTTGCCACGGCACTGGCGGGAGGAATACTGTCGGGCGCGGTCATGGCGGTTATATTTGCCGTGTTCAGGGAGGATGTGGTAAGACTTCTGGGGGCCACGGACACAAGTCTTGCTCCTGCTGGGCAGTATGGAATATATATCATGCTGGCGGCTCCAGTTATGTGTGGTGCCTATGTCCTGAACAATGCCCTGCGGGCTGAGGGGCAGCCGTATCTAGCCCTGTTGGGTATTCTGGCAGGCGGACTGTCAAATGCGTTATTTGACTATATATTGGTGAGAGTGCTTGGACTTGGAATAGCCGGTGCAGGCATAGCGACCCTTGCCGGACAGGGGATAAGCCTTGCCATAATGTATATATGTGTCAGGTCAAGGTGCAGCGTGGTAAGGCTGCATATATCAGACTTGTGGAGCTTCAGATATGGGGTGCGTATAGTGAGAACAGGGCTGCCATCCTTCCTGAGGCAGGGGCTCATGTGCTTTGCGGCGGTCATGATCAGCAGAAGCTGCAGACAGTACGGTGATGGAGCCATGGCGGGAATCACGGTTGCAAATAAGATATTTGCGGTCACATTTGCCGTGCTGGTGGGCTATGGGCAGGGATTTGCCCCGGTGTGCGGGTTTGCCTATGGTGCAGGACTTGAATCCAGAGTGAAAAGGTCGCTGAGATTTACCATGATAACTGCGGTGATATTCATGTGCGCTATGGGTGCTGCAACTTGGGTGTGGGCATCCGGGCTGGCCGGAGTATTCCTGAGGGACGGTGGCAAGCAGTCTCTACAGCTTGCGGCGCTGTCGCTCCGGGCGCATGCCATATCCATGCCGTTTGCAGCTGTGTGTCTGGTGACCGGAATGTACTATCAGGCTCTTGGAGCATATGGAAAAGCCACCCTCATATCCGCCCTGCGGCAGGGAGTATGTTTTATACCATTGGTATTCATACTACCGCGCATGTATGGCGTAGATGGAGTGGCTTTTGTCCAAGCCGCCGCCGATGTGCTGGCGGGGATTGTCTCGGCCTTTTATCTGCTATATACAAATGAAAAATAGTCCGTGTTTATCATCTCGTCCGATATATACAGCCGGTTTTCAACCTCCTCGATCATCTGATCCACGTATCCATCAGGGATCTGTGACTCAGGGACGAAGTAAGAGGTCTCCCCCGTGCTGGCATCGTACCTGACCTTGTCGGTCATAAAGCTTTGATCCGCGAAGATCACAAGCTCATCGGAATCGGACAAAATGTTGCGTCCTGCCAGGAGTCTTGAGTCAAAGTCGGCTCCGAGAAGGTTTAACACAGTTGGAAGTATGTCCACACTGGAGCAGAGCTTGTCGACAACTACAGGCTTCTCCATGGATGAGCTCCATATACCAAACTGGTTGTGGTGAAGCTCAAAGTCATCACTCTCTATGTCCTTGCCCGCAAGCTCGTTGTAGGTGCCGTCGCTGAGTCCGTAAGGATAGTGGTCAGGTGCCACGATGAACAGAGTGTTGTCCAGCTTGCCAGTCTCTTCCAGCTTATCCATCAGGAATTCCAAAGCCTTGTCAAGCTCCATCTGGGCTGCAACATAGGCTATGGCCTCATCTGAGTACCCTTTTTCGGAGAGGACATTCTCGGCTCCCTCCCTGTTAATCATACATATATACTGATTGTCGTAATTGTAAGGCAGATGGCCGGAGAAACTCATAAAATACATGTTAAATTTGTCATCCTGAATGAAATCCCCATACACAGCCTCCATACATTCGAGATCGGAATACATAACGTGGTCAGGAATATCCAATCCTGCGCCGATGGCCTTGAAGGTGGTGTAGCCCATATTCGGATGGGTTCTTGTTCTGTCGTAGTATGTGGCATCAAAGTCGTGGTAGCCGTAGCTCTTGTAGCCCTGTGCGTTCAGCATATTGCCGAGGGCGTATGGCTGATAGGTGTCCGCGGATGCCTCAAAGCTCCATTTGGAGGATGCCGGATACTGGCTGAGGCAGTTGGTATATTCGCCGTCTATGGTGCTGTGATACCACAGTGGGTTGTAGAAGTTAGTAAATTCAAAGCCTTCGTGATAAATCTTGTACAGTGTCGGTGTGGCCTCCCTGGATATTCCATATGTACTGAGACTTTCAGCGGTGACAAATACCACATTGTACCCCTCGAACATGCCGGTGTATTCGTCCGTGTAAGTTGGCTGTACCCCCGAGAAATATGCCGTCAGGCTTTTAAGCTCCTCGTCATCTGTCTGATTGTACAGACTTTGGAAATCTATGCTTTCATCGACCTGCGGAACATATACAGGCTCGTCGGCCTGGGTTGATCCTGCCGCCTGATCTGAGCCGCTGGTCTGAGAAGCTGATGAAAAATCTGTCTCGTCCGCAGATGCGGCATTGATATCTGATGCGGCAGTCTGTGCATCTGACTGATTATCTCCAATATCTGCAAGCTCAAATGTCTTGCTCTGGCTGCTCTGAGTCACCATGGTCACACAGTCTCTTCCCGTGGTGACCATGACTCCAAGCTTGTTCATGGACAGTTCAAGTACATAGCGTCCGTGGAACAGCGCATATGGAGTGTAGGCTGCAGTCCCGTGCACTGCCAGAATACAGATGGCAAGTACCCATGCAGCTGCGGAGATACCCAGCTGCACCAGCACTGCCCTGAGCACACCAGGCTTCTGCCCGATGCGGCATCTGCCAAATGAAAACCAGAACCTGTTCATGATGATAAGACATATAAGTGGCAGTAGGAACAGCACTATGATATACCAGTTGGATCGCAATGCTGAAAAAAGCACAGTCCTGAAGTTCATAGCATCCTGGGCACCGCCGATGGACACCAGACTCAAAAATGTTCTGAATATCTTATAGTATACAAATTGTGCAATATAGTAGATCGTAAATATACTCCACAGCAGGTAGGCTATGGCTGCATTTGCATATCTGTGCCAGAAGGAGGTCAGTGCTGACAGGGTAAGTCCGCATGCCAGCGCAAATGTCAGGGGATGTAGTATGTTGCTGCCTGCAGATCCATAAATTGCAATGTGAAACAGGAGCTCCATATAAATAAAGGCCAGCGGAAAGAATATGGAACGCCACAGCAGACCACAGTGTCTGCTTTGAGTTGTATCTGTTTTCATCTGGCATCTCCTTATTCGCGTGCGAGTATGTCGTCAAGTGCGCCCCTCACTCCTATAGGATCTGTGACCAGAAGAGTGTGGAAACCAAGCTTTGCGGCGGCATCGAGATTCGCCTGCCTGTCATCAAGAAAAATGGATTCCTCAGGGACAAGGTTATATTTGTTGCAGAGATGCTCATAGATGGCGGCGTCTGGCTTGGTCACGTGGTATTCATAGGAGACCACTCTTCCGTCCGTGTAAGGCAGGAAGTGGAATCTAGGCGTGTGGAGTGCAAACAGTCTTCTTGGGTAGTTGGACAGGAGGTAGATGTTGTAACCTCTGGACTTGAGATCCTTGAGCCACATGTCGGCTCCCGGGAACATGTCCACCACTTCATCGAGATTGTTCATGAACAGGTCTATGTAGCTGCTGCATTCCGGGCTGAGTTCCTTGAAACGTTTGATGAGCTCTGGCTCAGGCATATCGTCCAGGTCAAAATGATTCCACATAGGGTGGTTTATCATGTTGTGATCAAGAGTATCTATCACGTCCGCTGGTATGCCAAGCTTCTCCATGGTGCTTTTCCAGTGGAAGTCTACGAGGACCATGCCAATATCAAAGATTATATTTTTCATATGTATATTCCTTTCGTGTCGTATGAGGCCGTATAAGTGCAGATTATGTCGTCACAGAAATTTTAACTCATAATAGGACAAAAATATACTCAAATATTTGCGGAAATGCTGACAAATACCTAATATGCTTGTTTACAGTTTTCCGGTCACAGTGTTACAATGATTAAATCGGCAATGTAAGGGGAAATACAGTGTATGATATACGTATTTGTGGACTTTGAAATGAATATGATAGATTCAGAGTATAAGAAGGAAAAGAAAATATGTAAGAGCGAGATCATAGAGATCGGTGCGGTTAAACTGGATGAAGATTATAATGAGATAGATTCGTTTAAGAGTTATGTGAAGCCGGCATATGGAACCATGGCTTCGCGTATAATAAAGCTCACAGGAATAACAGATGATATGGTGGAGAATGCTCCTTCATATGCTTTTGCCATGGGGAGCTTTATAGAGTGGTGTGCTGATGCCGATGTGATATACGCATGGAGTGAGAATGACCTGAGACAGCTCCGCAAGGAGGCCAGGCTGAAGGAATACACGCACCCCGGGCTGGAAAGTATCATATCAAGGTGGAAGGATTTCCAGAAGGAATATGCCAAGCTCATAGGAACGTCAAGAAGGATATCACTGTCGGACGCTGTGTTTTATCTGGGAGAAAACTTTCAGGGGGCAGAGCATGATGCCCTGTGGGATGCCAGGAATACCGCTGAGGTGTTCAAGCTCTCAAAGGATGAGGAGAATTTTTTCAGGATCATGGCCCCGGTCATCGATGTGTACAAGCCCAAGAAGAATCTGACATATTCCCTGTCCGAGGCATTTGGAGATATACATCTGGGTGAATAGATATGTAATTGATGACTACATAGAATAATAATGTGGATTATTAGGAGGACTTCATGAACTGGAATAAGAGGGATACAGTGAGGACCGTGATTATATTGTGCGGTGTGGTGCTGTTTGCATATGTACTGTTTAATTTTGATAAGGTGTCCAGTATGTTCAGCTGGCTCATCAATATACTCATGCCATTTGTCATAGGATTTGCCATAGCATTTGTGGTGAATGTACCTATGAAGGGACTTGAAAAGGTATTGTTTAAGAATAAAGACAGCAGACTGTACAGGTTCAGGAGACCAGTGTGCCTCATATTGTCGTTCCTGTGCATAATAGCTGTTCTCACGTTTGCAATAACTATGATCATACCTGAGATGTCCAAGACTATAACTATGTTTGCAGAGAAGCTGCCATCGGCCATGGATGATATACAGAGGAAGGCAATCAAGCTGATGAAGGACCAGCCGGAGATAGTTGATAAGATAAAGAGTATCAATATTAATTGGGATGCACTTATATCAAATGTGGTTGGTATTGTGAAGAACGGCGGCAGCAGTGTATTGTCTTCCACGTTCTCCATTGCCAGCAGTGTGGTAGGCGCCGTGGTCGATGTTCTGGTGGGACTGTTCTTTGCGTGCTACATACTGGCTCAGAAGGAGACTCTGGAGAAGCAGGTAAAGGGTGTATTGTATGCGGTGTTCAGGGAAGAAAAGGCGGACCGATTCATTCAGACTTGTGTTCTTGCGGATAAGACCTTTTCCAAGTTCATCTCAGGTCAGTGCCTTGAGGCGTGCATACTTGGACTTATGTTTTTCATTACGATGACCATATTCCGTATTCCGTATGCGCTTACGGTCAGCATCATCATAGCAGTATTTGCACTGATCCCGGTTGTTGGAGCATTTGTTGGATGTTTTGCCGGAACGATTATGATCCTGGTAGAGGATCCGAAGCGTGCCATAGTGTTTCTGATCATATTTGTCGTGTTGCAGCAGATAGAGGGAAACTTCATATATCCTCATGTTGTTGGCGGTTCGGTGGGACTTCCATCTATATGGGTACTTGTGGCGGTCATGCTTGGAGGTGATATGTTGGGCATTCTGGGTATGCTCATATTTGTACCGCTTTTCTCCGTCCTGTATGCGATGTCTGAAGAATATGTGGTTAAGAGACTCAGAGACAAGGGCATATCGTGGAGGAAATATAATCTGGCATGCAACATCCCCGAGGGGCGATGGAATGGAAGGCTGGATGAGGAATGTGCGTCTGATGTCAGCAAGGTGGACGCCGGGCAGACCGGGACGAATGAGTCGAATGCACCGGGCAGTACAGCCGGAAGCGGCAATTCTGGAAAAAATAATACAGGCAGAAATAGCACAGAAAGAAATAACATAGAAAGAAATAACACAGGCAGAAACAGTAACAGAAATAAAAACTACAAGAAGAGAAAGAAATAACGGCTCATATATGGCATCATCTGTGTGGTGATACATATAGCCGTTCAGAAAGAAGGATATACACATGTACAGAGACATAGCGAAATTGGTTTTATACAGAGATCTTGGTGAGGACAGCATACTTATGAAGCTGTCTGGAATATTTGAGGATTTTGATCTCAAGAGGTGTGAGAATGCGGAGCTGTGTGCCCGGATTTATGATCAGATCAAGAGACTGCTCGATCTTGCGACCAGCTATGGATTCGACAAGAATCTGTGGCACAACTATCTGGCATTTATACTTATCACCAATGAGAACTCATTTAGTATAACAAGTGAGAAGGTAGGAGCAAATGACGGAACAGTTAATTATTTTGCAAAGAATGATTTCAGGATATTCAAGAAGCTGTTCGACTTTGATTTCTCAGAGATAGAGAGCGCACTTGGAATAGATTGTTTCTCAACTATCAACAATTACAAGTCTATTGGCAAGAAGGAGAGAATGTACAATAAGAATGTCAGCGAGAAGGTTCAGGCTGTCAGCAATGCGATAGAGGAGGCTGAGAACGAGGACCAGATATTTGACATAGTGACATCATTCTACAAGGCATATGGTGTTGGTATGTTCGGTCTCAACAAAGCGTTCAGGATCACCCGTGAGCATGGAGATCTGGAGTTTGTACCTATAAATAACACAGAGGATGTCATGCTGGATGATCTCATCGGATATGAGATCCAGAAGAAGAAGATCGTGGACAACACTGAGGCATTTGTGGAGGGCCGCAAGGCGAACAATGCACTTCTCTTTGGTGACAGTGGAACAGGAAAGTCAACCACGATCAAGGCGATCATCAACGAGTACTATGACAGAGGACTTCGTATGATAGAGATATACAAGCATCAGTTTCAGGATCTGTCGCAGGTCATATCGCTTATCAAGAACAGAAATTACAGATTTATCATATACATGGATGACCTTTCATTTGAGGAATTTGAGATAGAGTACAAGTACCTCAAGGCTGTCATCGAGGGTGGACTTGAGATCAGACCTGACAATGTGCTCATATATGCCACATCCAACCGCCGTCATCTCATCAAGGAGACATGGAACGACAGGAATGATATGGAGAATAACAATGGTATTCACAGAAGTGATACCATTCAGGAGAAGCTGTCACTGGTCAACAGATTCGGAGTCACGATCAGCTACAGCGCACCTTCACAGAAGGAATACTTTGAGATCGTCAAGGGACTTGCTGAGAAGGAGCACATCACCATGGACGAGAAGGAGCTCTGCGCAGAGGCAAACAAGTGGGAGCTTGCACATGGCGGCATAAGTGGACGTACTGCACAGCAGTTTATCAACTACCTTAAGGGGCAGGGATTGTAAAAATAATTGCTGTTGAACTACGGTTTATATTTTGTTATTATTAAGTTAATTTTGTAGAGCAAGATACTTTGATAAGGAGTGTGGAAAGATGATAGATCTTAGCAGCAAGAAAGGTAAGACACTGGTATCCAGAATAATTGTTGTGGTTCTGTGTATCGCAATGGTTGTTACACTTTTAGTTTCAGCATTCTAATAGGAAAACAGGTCGAATTGGAGAGTAGATATGAGAGGAAAGTTTGGAGAGCACCAGACGGTGCGATCGATACTTAAGAGTCTGCCACGTACTGTCCACGACGATGTGACGAGAGCCGGAATAGGAGATGACTATGCCCGGCTCTTGTTGCGTGATGGGGGTAGCGGAGACACCGGCGCAGCTAAAAGCGTGAATGTTGCGGCTGGTGTGTGCTGTGACAGCGGGTATATGGGACTCAGACTTGATATAGCGAGACTTTACAACAGTATAAGGATTGGCGGATATATGCCATGGGCGGCAGTAGATACCATAGTTATGCCTGATGACGATGAACGACGCATGAAGAAACTGCTCAGAAAGCTTGCGGGCATATGTGCGGAGTACGGCGTTGACATAGTGACGGGACATACTGAGGTGAACAGTGCTGTTGCCGAGCCAATTATAAGTTTGACAATGATGGGAATATCTGTAGGTCAGGAACAGGCAGGATATGATGATTTAGACCTGTGTGGATCAAAACGACTGGCCGGTATGGACATTGTTATGTGTGGACAGACTGGTGTTGGTGGAACCCTGAAGATCTATTATGATAATCAGAAGGAGCTTTTTGAGAGGTATTCGGAGAGCTATCTGAGACCTGTGGAGCAGCTCGAGCAGCTTATACTGCTTGGCGGCCAGGTTGACATAGCATTAGATCATGGCTGTATATATTCACACGACATATCGAGGGGCGGCGTATTTGCAGCTCTCTGGGAGATGGGAGATGCGCTGAAGTGCGGGCTTGAGGTATGTCATGACAATATACCGATACTTCAGGAGACAATAGAGATATGTGAGCACACCGGGGATAATCCGTATATGATAGATGGTTGTGGTTCTGCACTCTTCGTAGTTCCGGATGGAAAATTGCTGGCTGATAAGCTCTATGAGGCAGGATATGAGGCTTCAGTCATAGGCCATCTTACGGAAAAAAGCGATAGGGTTGTAGTGCACGACGACGAGAGGAGATTTCTTACACCGCCAAGGTTTTTATAGGAGGAGTAGTATGCTAAATATAGTATTACATGAGCCGGAGATCCCGGCCAATACAGGCAACATAGGAAGAACATGTGTGGCAGCAGGCGCAAGACTGCATCTCATAGAGCCGCTGGGCTTCCAGATAAATGAGAAACAGCTGAAGCGTGCCGGGCTTGATTACTGGGACAAGCTGGATGTGACAACGTATGTGAATTTCGAGGATTTCCTTGCAAAGAATCCCGGAGCAAAGATATACATGGCGACAACCAAAGCCAGGAAGAAGTATACAGATGTGAAGTTTGAGGATGACGCATACATCATGTTCGGCAAGGAGAGCGCGGGTATACCTGAGGAGATCTTGGTTGATTATAAGGATACATCTATCAGGATTCCGATGTTCCCAGACATTCGTTCACTGAATCTGGGCAACTCTGTGGCAATAGTGCTGTATGAAGCACTCAGACAGAATGATTTCCCAGGTCTAGAGGAAGCAGGAAATCTACATCGTCTTAGTTGGGACATGTAGTGATAGAGGGGGAATATACATGGCGTATCCTACAAGTGGAAAAAAGATGCTGAACATATGCATTCTGGACATACTGAAGAAATATACGGACTGTGACCACACCATGGATCAGAAGGATATCATTGCGAAGCTCAAAGAGGATTATGATATAACTGTGGACAGAAAATCCGTAAAGGCAAATCTCAACTGTCTGGTGGATTATGGTTATGACATTGAGTATACCGAGACGGAGAGAGAGAAGAAGGACGGCACAAAGGAGACACTTACATCAAACTGGTATTATAATCACGAGTTTGACGATGCAGAGCTTCGAATGATGATAGACAGTATCCTGTTCTCCAAGACCATACCGGCTGGTCAGGCAAGCCAGCTCATAGACAAGATAGCAGGTCTGTCAAATATATATTTTACAAACAAGATGACGCATGTGAGCAGTCTTCCGGGTCTCGAGCACACCAGCAACAAGCAGACACTGTTCAACGTGGGAATGATAGATGATGCCATATCTGAGAAGAAGCAGATATCATTTGTGTACAATAATTATGGTGAGGACAAGAAGCTTCATCCGAGGCGGGAGGAGCCGTACGTAGTCAATCCGTATCAGATGGTGGCGAATGACGGAAAGTATTACCTCATTTGCAACTATGACAAGTATGACAATCTGTCGAATTACAGAGTGGATAAGATGACACAGGTCCAGATAGTTGACAGACCGGTGAAGAACCGTGCAGAAGTAAAGGGCATGGAACACGGGCTTAACCTTCCAAAGCATATGGCTGAGCATATATATATGTTTGCCGATGAGCCGGTTACGATCATACTCCGTGTGAAGAAGTCTGCTATATCGGATGTGGTGGACTGGTTTGGAAGAAACTTTGATGTGGTCGATGAGAATATAGCCAGACAGTACGAAGGCTTCAGGGAGACTGAGGATGATGTAACTTACGTGCGGCTTGTGTGCAGCCGGCAGGCGATGGCACACTGGGCGATGCAGTATGGAACCTCGGTGGAGGTTATATATCCCGCAGAACTCAGGACACAGATTGGTGAGGCTGTAAAGGAAATGAATAACAGATATAACAATTAGCAAGAGAGCTGTCAGTATGATAAAAACTGACAGCTTTTTTAATAAAATTTTTATTTAAAACCGCTTTTGTTGCAAGAAATCGGAGATTTTGATCGGAATATGTATCAGAAGGACAAGGGGAGGTGAATGAGATAGTAACCAGGGATAATTATATATCGAAGTTGAGACGGCATAATGAGAAAGCTCTGGAGTTTGTGGTTCAGGAATATGGCGGGCAGGTAAAAGCCGCTGTGTACAGGAATCTTTCGGGCATGCCGGAGGAGATTGAAGAGTGCATGGACGATGTGTTTCTGGATGTATGGAACAATATAGACAGATTTGACGAGAGCAAAGGCTCGTTTAGAAACTGGATAACGGCGATTGCAAGATTCAGATCCATAGATTACCTGAGAAGATACAGCAGAAGACGTTCAGAGGAAGATATATCAGAATATGAGAACAAGCTTGCAAATGATAACATGCTGGAGATCATCAACGAGGATATATCGGACAGCATGGAAAAGCTGCTGGGTGGCCTGTCAGACGAGGACAGGGATATCATTCTGAGATACTACTGGGATGATGAAAATGTAGAGAAGATAGCAGATGACTATGGTGTATCTTCATCATCTATCTACAGCAGAATGTCCAGAGCCAGAAGACGATTGAAGCAAGGGTGAAGGTGGTGAATGATCATGAAAAACGGAAAAGACAGAAATGTATATGATGTTATGAACGATGTAAATGTGGACATTGAGACCATGGATATGTCGGATGAAGAGAAGGATGCCTGTGTGAAGAGGCTCAGGCACAAGGTGAAGGCGAGGGAACCCGGAAGAAATCATGGATGGAAGACGGCGGCAGCGGCAGTGGCGGCTGTTCTGATCCTGTCGGGAGGCGGACTGACATATGCGGCAGAGAACGGCTCGCTGGCATGGTTTTTTGACAGTCTGAGCAGGGAGACAGGAAGTGTTATTCCATCAAAATATGTGGACGAGAGCTACATAAATAACGAGTATAAGGGCAGTGTAAAGGTGATAACCGAGTCCGATGCAAAAGTAAGCTTTGATCTGAAGAAGGTAGCAGTGGATGGCGATCAGGTCAACATTGCGATGGTGATTACATACGATGACTTTGACACAGAAAAATATGAGAGCTTTGATGCTCAGATGCAGATAATAGAAGGCGGTGCGAACATCGTCAGTGAATATGCGGGCAGCACGGCTCCTGGCGATGGAATCTCGCTCACGAACAAGCAGACAATGTCTGATATTGTATACAAGTTAAAAAAGAAAAATGCATACAAGGTGGGGGATGTCATCACCATGAGATGTAACAGCATTACCCTGTTCAACAAAAATAAATCAAGTGATGGCGCGGTCACCTATGTAGCAGACGAGGTGGATGGCCCTTGGACCTTACAGTTTAAGGTTCAGGATGATATGCAGGGACATAGTGTGGATGTAGCTGGCATAGATGGCATTGAAAAATGTACAATAAATACAAAGGGCATAACCATTGACATTGCTGAAAATGCGGCGGTCGATGATGACTCGCTGGAGAATATAATACTTGAGATGACAGACAATAAAAAATTGAAAGATGTAGTATATGGAATCGGCAAGACCGGTGATGGCGACAGCATACAGAGAATGGAGTTGAACTTCACTAAGCCGATAGATGTTTCACAGGTGAAAAATGTGTGGATAGATGGTAGGAAATGTAAAGTGAAATAAATAGAGCCCGGGTATTACAACAGAGACATTCTCTGGGGTAATACCCGGGCTTTAATATTCTGCGATATGTTATGAATCCTTGATCCTGAATTTGCCATTGCTCTTCACGCCAGACGATGATATGTCTGTATCGGAGTGGTGTTCAGTGTGCTCGACATGCACAGGCTTGATAGGAATCTGCATATCCTTCTCCTTAGGAAGGGAGAAGATGAATTCACTTCCCTCACCCTCCTCGGATGTGAGGGTGATCTGCTCGCCGTGAGCCTTGATGATCTCCTTGGTTATGGCCAGGCCCAGACCGGTTCCGGTCTTGTCCTTGCCACGGCTTGGATCTGTCTTGTAGAATCTCTCAAATACCTTCTTCTGGGCATCCTTTGGAATTCCCACACCCTCATCCTTGACGCTTGTATATATCTTGTTGTCCTTCTCAGTCACCTGAACCCTGATCTGCCTGCCCTCAGGAGTGAACTTTATGGCGTTGTCAACCAGGTTGTATATAACCTGCTGTATCTTGGTTCTGTCGGCGTATACCACTGTGTTGTCGGTGAGGAATACGCTGTCCAGGAAAATTCCCCTGTCCTTGCACCTTTTCTCAAATGTGTTGATGGTCGGTGTGATGATATCCCTGATATCGAAGTTGGACTTGTCAAGCTGCAGGTCAAATGAGTCAAAGTTGTTCAGCTCCAGAAGTCCCTGTGTCAGCTTGGTCAGTCTCTGTGCCTCATTTAACACTATGCCGAGGTACTTCTCATGCTTTTCCAGTGGAATAGTGCCGTCCAGCATGGCCTCTATGTAACCCTTGATGGATGTGAGTGGCGATCTGAAGTCATGGGATATATTTGATATAAATGACTTCCTGTACTCATTTGAACGGCTCAGCTCATCTGCCATCTCCTCCATGTATCTCGCAAGTTCGCCGAATTCGTTCTTCGCGGTCACATTTACCCTGGCATTGAAGTTACCCTGGGCGTATGACTTGGACGTCTTGATGATCTCACGTATAGGCTTGAGCAGGCTGTTTGACATGAGCATAAGCGCGATCATGGCGATCAGCATGAGGATCAGGAATGGCACAAATGTCGTTGAAAGCATCCTGCTCTTTATATCCTGCTTGAATGTCATAGGTGATGTCAGGATGATAGTTCCCATGTAATTGTTCCACGAGTAGAGAGGCTGGCCGATCACCAGAGTGTCCTCCGAGAAATAGCCGCCAAATGTATCCTCGAAGCAGAATGATGCAAACAATTCATCCGGTTCCACATAATTCTTGAGGTTGTCATTTGTGCTGCTGTGTGAATCTGAATCCTTGGAAGACCCACCGGATTCACTGCTTCCTGAAGAGCTTCCCGACCTGAAAATAATGTTGCTGCGTTCATCGGTGAGCCAGATTCCCATGTCCAGGGTATCCGCCGCATGTTGAAGCTCCTTGTATAATTCCTTGCTGTCAATGGTTCCGTTGCTGTAATCAGTCATGGCGCCGTCGGCAAGCATTGTGATCTCGTTCTTCATGGTGGATTTGCGCTCTGAGAGAACAGAATTCTGTGCTGTTGATATACTGTACACCATGAGCAGTGCAAATATGATCACAACCAGCACTACGAATCCGACCACGATCTTGTCAAATGCTGTTTTCTTCATTATGATCTCCATTCAAACTTGTAGCCTATGCCCCATACAGTGGCAATGCTCCAGTTATGATTGTTGTTCAGCTTCTCACGAAGTCTCTTGATATGTACATCCACGGTCCTAGTGTCGCCCACATACTCGTATCCCCACAGCTTGTCCAGAAGCTGCTCTCTGGTAAATACCTGATTTGGTCTGCTGGCGAGGAAGTAGAGGATCTCCAGCTCCTTTGGCGGCATCTCGAGATTGTGTCCCTCAAAGGTTACAGTGTAGTTGGAGATATTTACGACCAGCCCGTCATACTCCACAAATGTACCTACATGGTCCGCACTTGTGACATCGTAAGCTGCGCTCTGTGGCTGCTTCTGTGCACTCTCAGTCATGGCTGACCTCCTGAGAAGGGCGCCGACCCTTGCCACAAGCTCATTTGAGTCAAATGGCTTGACGATATAATCATCTGCACCGATCTTAAGCCCCAGCACCTTGTCAAATACCTCACCCTTGGCAGAGAGCATGATGATAGGCGTGTTTGATGTCTTTCTTATCTCTGTACACACCTGGTAGCCGTCCATTCCCGGAAGCATGACATCCAGGAGAATCAGATCAGGTGAATATTCCTCAAATAACTGTAGAGCTTCCGTTCCGCTTGCGGCTATCTCGGTCTCATAACACTCTTTGTTCAGGTAGAGTGATATAAGCTCTGCGATGTTCTCGTCGTCGTCAACGATGAGAATATTATTTTTGCTCATATATATAAACCTCCCAGTAAATTTATAATAATATAGTTTGTAAAAAATCCGAAGGCGTACACCGATTTCATTGTTGAAGCATTATTTTAAAGTTCCACTATGGTGACTCCCGCATCACCCTCTCCGAATTCTCCGAGACGGAAGGACTTGACATGTGGCTGTGATTTCAGGAACTGATGTATTCCCTTTCGAAGAGCACCGGTGCCTTTTCCGTGGATGATGGTGACTCTGTGCAGATGTGCCATAAGGGCATCATCAAGGAATCTATCCACAAGTGATGTGGCTTCGTCGACCGTCATACCGAGTACATTTATCTCAGGCTTGATATTCATCATCCTGTTCATGCTCTTGCCACCTGTGACTGTGGCCTTCTGCGGCTTCTTCTTCTCGTGCTCAACCAACAGGAGATCTGTAGGTGGAAGAGATGCGCTTATTATGCCCATCTGGACCTTGAGCTTGCCCTTGGAGTCAGCCAGTGCGGTGATGGTTCCCTCAGAATCCATGCTGATGACATGTACTGTATCGCCAACCTTGAAGTCAGATGCCTTGTGGTCTGACTTCACTGTCTTGCGCTTCTCCTCGTTCATCTTGCCGAGGTCGTTGATCTTCGCGCGGAGCTTCTGTCTCTCGGCCTCCATCGCTTTTGCATCGGCCTTTGCCGGGTTAGTGGTCCATTTGTTGTATTTCCTGATGGCGGCATCGGCCTCAGCCTTCGCCTCCTCTATGATCTCGGATGCCTCCTGACGTGCCTTTGCCAGAATCTCGGCTTTCTTGTCGGAGAGCTCAGAGTCTTTCATCTGTGCACGCTCCTGAAGCTGCTTTGCATCCTCCTTGAGTCTTGCAATGTCGGCTTTGTCCTGTTCAATCTCCCTCTTGCTTCTCTCAAGATCCGCAATCAGGGTTTCAAAGTCAACTGTATCGCTGTCGATATTGGCCTTGGCGCTCTCGATGATGCTATCGTCGATTCCAAGCTTCTTCGCTATGGCGAAAGCATTTGACTTTCCAGGAATACCGATCATCAGTTTATATGTCGGCTGGAGTGTTGCCACGTCAAATTCGCAGCTTGCATTCTCGACACCCGGTGTGCTCATGGCAAATGTCTTGAGCTCACTGTAGTGTGTGGTCGCCATACATCTGACACCCATGTTGTTCAGATGTGACAGGATGGCGATGGCAAGTGCTGCACCCTCTATAGGGTCCGTACCGCCGCCCAGCTCGTCGAAGAGGACCAGACTGCCTGGAGTTACGTGATCCAGTATGTACACGATGTTGCTCATGTGGGATGAGAAGGTGGACAGATTCTGTTCTATACTCTGCTCATCTCCGATATCGGCAAATACGTCGTCAAATACATTCAGTCTTGAACCGTCAAGTGCCGGAATATGAAGTCCGGACTGTCCCATGAGTGAGAAGAGTCCCAGAGTCTTAAGTGATACCGTCTTACCACCGGTGTTAGGACCGGTCACGATGAGGAGGTTGTAGTCCTCACCCAGTTTGATGTCCACAGGTACGACGGTGTGCTTCTCCAGCAGCGGATGTCTTCCCTGCTTTATATCGACGATCCCATCGGTGTTGAATACCGGTTCGGTTCCCTTGTAGCTTCTTGCAAATGAAGCTCTTGCAAAGATGAAATCCAGTTCAGCCAGAGTGTCGAAGTCGTATTTTATGTATTCGATCTCCGCTGCGGTCTGCGCTGACAGAGATTCAAGTATCTTCTCAATCTCGGCAAGCTCCTGATTGTCCAGCTCCTTCAGCTCGTTGTTCAGGTTCACGATGGCCATAGGCTCGATGAACACTGTTGCTCCGGTCGACGACTGGTCGTGTATCATACCAGGAAAATGGTTCTTGTACTCGGCCTTGACCGGGATACAGTATCTGCCGTTTCTCATGGTTACCAGGTTATCCTGGAACATGGTCTGCTTGCTGGTATCGCTGACAAGCTTTGCAAGCTGGTTGTGCAGCTTTTCATTTGTCAGACGCTTGTTCCTTCGCACGGCCTTGAGCCCTGATGAAGCGTCATCGGCAAATTCGTTCTCGGAAATTATGCATCTGTGGATCTCTCTGGACAGATGCTCCAGAGGCATGAGCTCCAGAAATCTCGTGCGCAGGCTGTCCGGACATGTGGTGCCATCCGGGTTCATGCTCAATCCCAGCATCTTGTTGGAGGCCTTCTCCTCCTCGATCTGCTCCTTGCTGCGTCTTCTCGTATCTGTCATGCTGGTGCCTTCGTTCTCACCATATCTCTTGGCGGTGAGTGCGAGGTCCAGCATGCTTGCCACATCAAGCAGTTCTGCGGTTGTGAGGATTCCCTCAACCTCAAGTCTCTTTAGAGATGCTCCGATATCTTTAAGTCCTGCAAATGACAGATTGCCCTGTGTGTTCAGACGGCGGAGAGCATCCCTTGTCTCCTGCTGGAGCGTCTCGATCATGGAGAGGTCTTTGCGGGGCTTTATGCGCTGACACTTCCTCTTCGCCATGGGTGATGAGGCAAATGTTGTCAGCATCTCAACTATTTTGTTGTATTCTATAACTCTTAATGTTCTTAGATTCATTTTCTGTGTTCCTTATTTGTTTTTAATGTCGTGTTCTATATTTTATGTATATAATATGTAGATTTTGAATCGGATAGGTACTAAACATGATAAGTGCATGAAAAGCATAATTAAATATACATAAAGTCTCTAATTCTACACATACATAATTGATTATACCCCTTATAATTATAGAGCGTCAACATATTGCAGGTGTAGAAATAGGCACATTTTCCCTGATTAATTCAGCGGCTGTGGTTGCGGGAGGAACACAAAGCTGATATTATAAAATACAGTTTGATCTGGGAAAAATAAAGCGATATATGACTTAAGACAAAGAGAGTTACGTATTACAAAAGGAAGAGGAGAAAAAGCGGATGAAAGAGTTATTGCAGTTTTTGTTGGGGATAGTATTGATGATAGCAGGCGGTGTGATGTTTCTTAAGAATGTCGTCGTGTCCGACTGGGGACTTTTAAGTTCACTGTTTCGTATAGGTGGTGGTGTGAATATTGGAGGAATCTTTATTGTCCTGCTGGTCATCGCATTTATCGCACTTTTGGTTAAGCCGAACATGGGAACAGGACTTGTGTTCACAGGACTTTGTATAGCATTCTTTGTATGCATCATAATATCATTGAATGTTTCACTGAGATATATGTCAGGACTTGAGCTCACACTGATCCTTGGAACACTTTGCGTGGGAATAGCATTTGTCATCAAGGGGCTGTTTGGAGTGAGAAAGCTTGACAGGGAAGAATCACGGAAGAATGGGAAGGCTGCTTCAGATAAGCTTCATGAGTATGATAAGATGTGATGTGGGGGAATATAGTAATATAGGCGGTTGTGGAAATGTTCAGTAAATACTGGATTTTCATAACCGCCTATTGTATTCTTATATATGATTAAAATTAAAGCATACAATAATAATTAAACATAGAAAGAGGAAAAGAAAAATGGTATTTATAACAGATTTCAACGAAGGCGACATGATATCGAATGTCTATCTCTGCAAGAACAAGCAGACAGGAACTACAAAATCAGGAAAGACATATTACAACCTGGAGCTTGTGGATAAGACAGGAAGTATAGCCGGAAAGGTCTGGGAGCTGAGCAATGCGATAGGACACTTTGAGTCAAAGAACTTTATCAAGGTGGATGGTCAGGTCACATCATTTAACAATGAGCTTCAGCTCAATATCAAGAAGATTCGTATTGCAGATGAGGGAGAATACTCAGAGGCTGATTATATGCCGTGTACCAAGAAAGATATAGAGCAGATGTACAAGGATCTTATGGCTCTCGTGGAATCACTCGACAAGGATTATTACAAGGTGCTTCTGAAGAAATTCTTCGCCGAGGATCCTGCATTTGTCAAGGAATTCAAGAATCACTCGGCTGCAAAGTCGATACATCACGGATACATAGGAGGCTTACTTGAGCACTCACTGGCAGTTGCCAAGATGTGTGACTACTACACCACATATTATCCGGTGCTCAACAGGGATCTGCTGATCACAGCGGCACTTCTCCACGACATTGGCAAGGTCTACGAGATCTCCAAGTTCCCTGAGAACGACTACACAGACGCAGGTCAGCTTCTTGGACACATAGTCATGGGAACGATGATGATCCGCGATAAGATCAATACCATAGACAATTTCCCTGCAAAGGCGGCAAATGAGCTGGAGCACTGCATACTGGCTCACCACGGGGAGCTTGAGTACGGCTCACCAAAGAAGCCGGCACTCATCGAGGCTCTGGCACTGTCCATGGCGGACAACACAGACGCCAAGATTCAGACATTTATCCAGGAGCTGGATGCGGCAAAGGACAACAATGGCTGGCTGGGCTTCAACAGAGCATTGCAGTCTAATATAAGGAAGACGTCGGATAATTAATAACGGCAATAGGAAGAGAGATAGTGTATGTCAAATATTAGGAACAATAGAAGCCCTAAGAACAACAGACGAGTAAATGGTGTGCAGAGAAAAAATACCGGGGAGGCAGTGAATAATGCCAGTTCAGTTGTTAGAACATCTGGAACAGATGAATCGAATGTTGGCTCGTGCGTAAAAACATCGATCCGGAATATGGCGAATGTTGATAAGGTCACACTTGTCAAAAATGAGAACTACCAGGTACTCATCGAGGACATGGGCAATGATGGAGAGGGCATTGGACATGTTCAGGGCATGACTGTATTTGTCAAGGATGCCGTGGTGGGCGATCTGGCGGAGGTGAAGATCGTCAAGGTGAAGAAGAACATAGCCTATGGAAGACTGATGAAGCTCATCACACCATCTCCATACCGTGTGGAGCCGGTGTGCGACAAAGCGAAGAGGTGCGGCGGATGCACCATGCAGCAGGTTTCCTATGAGCAGCAGCTCGAATACAAGTGGAACAAGGTGAAAAACTGTCTGCAGAGGATCGGCAAGATGGAGAACGTGGAAGCCATCATGGAAAAGCCAGCCTACGGCATGGACAATCCATTCCATTACAGGAATAAAGCACAGTTCCCTGTCGGAAGGGACAAGAACGGCGATGTTGTCATCGGATTCTACGCTGGAAGAAGCCACGATATCATAGACACAGAGAGCTGCGCTATCGGTGCGTCTATAAATGACAAGATAGTTGCTATCGTCAGAAGCTTCATTGAGGACAATCACATATCAACCTACGATGAGGAGACCGGAAGAGGTCTGGTCAGACATATCCTTATCAGAGTCGGATTTACCACCAAAGAGATCATGGTGTGTCTTGTGACAAATGGCAACAAGCTTCCGCACAGCGAGGCTTTGATAGATGAACTGGTTAAGATAGACGGCATGACATCCATTTGCCTGAACGTCAACATGGAGAATACGAACCGGATACTCGGTGATAAGTGCATAACCCTCTGGGGACAGTCATACATCACGGACTATATCGGCGACATCAAATATCAGATATCCCCATTGTCTTTCTATCAGGTAAATCCTGTCCAGACAAATGTCCTGTACAACAAGGCTTTGGAGTATGCGGACCTGTCAGGCGATGAGACCGTGTGGGACATGTACTGCGGAATAGGAACCATATCATTGTTCCTCGCACAGAAGGCAAAGAAGGTATACGGAGTGGAGATCGTTCCACAGGCTATAGATGACGCAAGACATAACGCCGAGATCAACGGGATCACAAATGCCGAGTTCTTCGTCGGCAAGGCCGAGGAAGTCGTTCCAGATATATATAAGAAGGGTGGCGACGGCTCCCACGCGGACGTTGTGGTCGTAGACCCACCGCGAAAGGGCTGTGATCAGGTTCTTCTGGATACTCTGGTCCATATGGCGCCGGAACGTATCGTCTACGTGAGCTGCGACCCGGCAACCCTGGCTAGGGATGTGAAAATACTTCAGGAGAAGGGGTATGTGGCGAAGAAGGTGGCGGTCGTGGATCAGTTTTGCCATAGCGGGCATTGTGAGTGTGTCTGTTTGCTGTCAAGGAAATAAAATCAAGTGCCAGAAAGCGGCGTATTTCCGGGCTTTTTGTAAGGTTGGTATCATCGTAAGAAGCCTTGCGGAAAGCTCGGTTTTCTTGTATGGAAACATATCTACTTTTCGGTCTGACTGGAGAGAAATTGAGTACCGGAGAATAGCGGTAGGGTTTAGGCTGTGGATTAGATGTCAGAGGTTGTGACACCGGGATTGTTGTCAGAGCCGACCGCAGTTTAAGCCACTCGATACTAAAGGACAGACTTGGCAGTGGAATAGATAACAGGAGGTGGCTGTGCATGATTTGTGCTTATTGTGGAAAAGAAGCTAAAGGAACTAAAGAGTATATAATATCAAGCGGAATACTTGGGTTATTTCCAGAATGCTTCGCAACAATAGACTGAGAGAGAAGTATCGTGCATCAAGGGGATCCGATGGTGAAAGATGTTTGCGCAGACTGTAATAACAATAGGATTTCGTACATCGACTCTTATGCAAAAGAATTTATTGGGAAGTATTTTTTGGTGAAGTACAAAAAAGACGACACTCTTTCTGTAGAATATGACTATGCAATGATTCAAAAAATGTGTTTGAAGTTTGCATTCAATGACTTGAGGGCTAGGAAGAAGGATGTATCTTTTTTTGATGACGAAGTAAAAGAATTCCTGTTGAATGAAGAAAAAAGTAGTCCGCTAGGAAATATTACTATCTTGGCTGGACTTGCAGTGAACACTTCGCCTGCACCGGATTATATGTTTGGAAATATGAAACTCCGATGGGGAGATTCGCCACTATTACTGGCAAATAGTATTGTCACAAACATTGATTATAATACTGGACATATCAGCTTGCGAGAGGAGATGGAAAAACAAGAGTTTGAGAATTATGCATTATCGTATGTATTTAGGTTCAATAGCCTACAGCTTCTTATGCTGTGCTGGGCCAGAGATATTAAGGAAGATGTACTTAATAAGAACAATATAATCTTGAAGTATCAATATCCGTACTCCATTTTGGATGCTTCAGGAAATACGGTGCTGGCCAGATGTACAAGTGAAGCAACATATCATCATGAACAGCTAATCGATGTAACATGGGGACAAAGCCTGATGGATGAAATCAGCTATATGCGTGGCACATTTTCTGAACAAAGTGAAAAAAATTTTGAAGAAGTTCAGAAACGATGGGATGAAGAAGAACGAAAACTGGCAGAAGAACATCCAAGATAAATAATGCAGGAGGACGATACATGACATTATCAGCAAAACGATTAGGAGAAAGATGTGGCTTGACAGCGGAGGAAATGAACATCTTATTAAAAGAAGAAGGATTCCTTTCTGGTGAGCCCGGAAATTATTATCCAACAGAGAAAGGGAAACTATTCGTAATTGAGAAAGGCGATGACAATGGGTACGGTGGTTATGCATTTCGAGGTTGGAATTGGTTCGAATGGGATGAAAGAATTCTTGAAGAACTTGACACTTCAGTGGAACACAAGCGTTATATACGAGAGAAAACATCTGATGAGCATCGTCGACGCAGATCAGAGAAAGCCGCTGAATCGGAGGCATATTGGAAGAAAGTCAATAGCCAAAAAGAACAGCCTGCGGAGGATATATCTGATGAATTAAAAAATAGTTCAACAGGCAAATTAGTTATTGGCGCTCTTGCACTAGTTGGATATGGGATATACAAGGTTATAACTCATTTTACAAAAAATGATGATTAACAAAATAAGGAGGCGGAACAAATGATCAGAGAAGAATTAAAAGCACAGATTGATGAATTAATGAGACAGTATGCTGACGAAGAAATTGACGGAGTTACTTATCAACAAAAGATGATGGAATTAACCACATTGGCTCAGAAAGAAATCAACGAAGAATGATAATTAACTTGAAAACAAAGGCTCCCCATCACCGGAAATTATCCAGTGGTGGGGAGTTTTCGTGCGTTTATGAAGTTATGCATCCACATCAATGCTGACGCCGGATTTCAATTCAACTGTGATGCGGTCATCCCAGATGGTGATCTGCTTGATCCAGCGTCGAACCAGTGCTTCATCAAATTCAGTAAGGGGGGCGGTCTGCTGTGAGATGTAATCCTGCAGGTCATTAATTCGCTTTATCTGTTCGTCCCTTGCGGCGGTATCGACGGTTGTTTTCTGGCGGAGTTCTCGGAGCCTGAAGATTTCATCCGCTATTTCGTCGTAGGCCTCTTTGCTGTTGGCCTTCTGAATCAACTCTTGTTGCAGCGCCATCAGCTTTTCGTCAATGCTGTCAATGGCAGTTGCCTGTGAAGCACGGATGACTGCGGCAATGTTAAGCTGGAGCTGTGCCTGATAATTGCTTTTGTCACCAAGCATTTGATTGATGGCTTTGACAACGGCATCCTGAAGAACCAGCTCATTGATGGTTCGAGCGTGGCATTCAAGCCCGGTGGATTCTAGCCTGCTGATGCAGCGCCAGACAATGGACTTGACGCCTCGGTTGTTCCAGTGAAGCCTTCGGAACATTTCACCACATTCTCCGCAGATGACGATTTGTGAGAAGCAGTGGTTGCAGCTATAGCTTCGTTTTTTGCCATTGGCACTGGTTTTTACCACTCGTCTGCGGACAAGTTCTTCCTGTACCTGCAGGTAAATGTCTTTTGGAATAATGGCTTCGTGGTCGCCTTCTACATAGTATTGTGGAACAAGCCCGTTATTTTTAACTCTGGTCTTGTTTAGAAAGTCGGTGGTGTAGGTCTTTTGGAGTAAGGCATCACCGATGTACTTCTCATTACGGAGAATTTTGTTGATGGTGCTTGTGTGCCACTTTTTTCCTCCGGCACCGGTAAGAATACCGTCACGCTCCAGGCCTGCAGCAATCTTGTCCATACTGAGACCTTCTAAGTATTCTCGGTAAATACGCTTTACAGTTTCGGCCTGTTCTGGATCGATGACTAAATTCCCATCTGCGTCCTTTGTATAGCCAAGGAAGCGATTGTGGTTGATTTGTACCTTGCCTTGCTGGTAGCGATATTGTAATCCCAGCTTGACATTCTGACTTAAGGACTGCGATTCCTGCTGGACCAGAGAAGCCATGATGGTGATAAGAACCTCGCCTTTGGCATCCATTGTGTTGATAGACTCCTTTTCAAACAGAACAGGTATGTTCATGTCTTTGAGTTGCCTTATGTATTTCAGGCAGTCCAGTGTGTTTCTGGCAAATCGGCTGATGGATTTGGTAATAATCATATCAATGTTACCAGCTTTACAGTCATCAATCATGCGATTGAATTCTTCTCGCTTTTTGGTGTTGGTGCCGGATATACCGTCATCAGCATAAATTCCGGCAAATTCCCAATCCGGATTCTTTTGAATATATTCTGTGTAGTGCTCGACCTGAGCTTCATAACTTGTAGCCTGTTCATCGCTGTCTGTACTGACACGGCAGTACGCTGCGACTCGGAGCTCTGGCTTTTCTTCTTCCTGCTTTCGAGCGTTACTTCCAACCTGTCGCCTTGCAGGAATTAACATTACATTTCCCATTATTTACTCTCGCTTTCTATGAGGCTGTACAGATATTCTGCCTGCTTGACGGGATTGTCATAAAGGGCAGCAACCTCACCCATATGGAAACGGGTAGGTATCTGTAGCTTCCTCATTTGTGTTTTCTTATTATTTCGTCCGAGTGCTGTGGCTCGGCTCTTGCGTTCTTCTTGTGCTTTTTGGTAGGTATCCTTATCGATAATAGCAGGATAGAAACTGTCTCCAAGATAATGGGTGGTTTCCATCAATCGCTTATCAATACCTTTTTCTGCGGTTCGTTGATTAACCAGTGCATTTGCTGCGTCGAAGTCTGAATGACTGATAATCGCTTCGTGATGATCCGGAGCCATGTACTGATCAACCTCACCATAATTTGTGTGCCGATTGAAGGTTTCATCCGTATAGGCCTTTTGAAATATGACATCTCCAGTATATTTTTCATTGGCTAGAATGCCTCGAATAGTGCTGGAAGTCCAGTGATTGTTTTTCTTGGATGGAACCTTTTCTGCGTTTAGCTCATCTGCAATAGCGTTTGTGCTTTTTCCGGAAAGAATATCAGCAAATATCCTTTTTACGACAGCCGCCTGATCAGGATCCAGATGATATTCCTCCCAGACCTGAGCTAAAACCGGGAACTTTGCGAGCCTCTGCTGGATGCCCATTTCCGTTTCTACATCACGGATGTTATATTTCTTGAACAGGGCCCACTTGTCCGGAGCGTGGAAAGGGCGGTTTCTTGTGCGTTGACCATTGGCTTTGGTAGGAGCACAAGGCTGGCAGAAGTATTTGATGAGATCTTTACCTTCTGAGAACTTTTGCTTTTCAAGTCCCAGAACAGCGCCGACACCCTCTAGTGAGAGAGGAAGCCCCATCGTGGCGGACCATATCATAGAGCAATGCCAGCTTTCCGGTTTTAGATATTCTCCGGTCGGGTAACCTAAGAAACGAGAAAGACAGATGCGCTCAAAGGTAGCGTTGAAGGCCCACTTGATGACATTTTCATCTTCCAAAGCAAGAAGAATCTCTTTTGGAATCTGTTCTCCGCAGGCAAGATCGATGACCTGAACGGGTTGGCTATCTACACTGTAGGCAAAGAGCAAGATTTCAAAATTGGGAGACTCCACATAACGATAGACACCAGTTTTCTGAAGTGGCACATCACTGTAAGTCTCAATATCAATACTAAGTGTTTTCATGAGATTGTCCTTTCTACAAAACAGGCAGCAGAGAAATCCCTGCCGCCTGCCGTGTTACTGTTTATCTCTATTGGATTTATATTTATTGATGTCACGACGAATGTGGTATACCGCATAACGAACAAGGTAAAAAATGATTTTTCCTACGTTGTAGATGATGAAGCCATATACCGCCGCAAAAAAGGTATAGGCGATGACATTAGCAATAAATAGATTTAAGATTTCTGCAAATTCATTCATAGATTGTCTCCTTTTGTCAGAAAATGTGCTGGCGGCAGTGAGTCCACCGCCAGCAGGTTGATAAGTTACTTAAAGTCTTTCATGCGCTTTTCGTGGTATTCGAGGTCGCGCTTGTCCTTTTCCTGCTTACGCTTTTCACGTTTATGGTCGTTGATGATACTCTGAATCATAGAGATTGCAGTAGTAAGACCGACGCAGGCGAAGCAGCCGATACAGATGTTTACAAGAATTGTGCTAATTGTGATCGTATTCATAGTCTGCCACCTCCATTAGTCAAGAAAATCATCGTCGTCATCAGTTGCAAAGTCAGATTCAGCAGATGCCTTACCGCCAAGAGGCTCGCCATCACGAATCTTCTGTAGATTGTTAAGGCCGCAGGCGATGCCTTTATTGCCAGAGCTGTTGAAAGCGTAAAAACTGATGCTAGCACGATCGTAGACTCCAGAGTAAACCTCAGAACGAGTGAGGATAGGATTGCGGTCTGCATCTACGATACCAGGTGCAGAGGTTGCATTTGCATTCACAAAGTAGCTGCCAGCGTATGCAGGATCATCCGGTCTTTCAAGATCTCCGTCACGAAGTGGCGTTTTAAGTACGGAAAGAGCAGGTACGGACTTACCATTGCCCTTGAGCTTTGCTTCACCTTCACGGTATGCGGCCTCGATAGCAGATTCAATCTTTGCGACAGTCTTTGTGTCGGACTTCGGGATAATCAGGCTGACACTATATTTCGGAGTGCCACCGTTGATGGACTTAGGTTCCCAGACGTTGGCATAGCTCCAGCGTGTGTTAGGACCAGTGATAACCTTCATGGGATTTGTCATTTTTACATTTTTACTCATTGTCATATTCCTCCATAAAATCATTTTTTGCTGTGTTCATTGCCGGGCGTTTATCGCTTTCCGGCACAAGAGTAGGTTTGCCTTATGGCTTTTCAATATAGGCTGCAAGGAGTTCCTCGAAGCGAGATTTGCCGAGTAGCTTCTGCATAGCAGTGATACCAAGTAGCTTCTTTTCATAAGGGTCAAAACCAGCGGCTTCGACAGCCTTTGATACAGCGTCTTCGTTGGTATATCTGCGGTTGGAGCGACCTTCGACCAGTTTCCAGCCTGTCCATTCTTTACCGCTGATTGCCTGCTGAAGTGCATACTCCTTGATGTCGTTGGCCCAGGAGACCAGTTCGTCGACACGGGAAAGGATGACTTCGATTTCCGAATCCTCCAGCAGAGGTGGTAGTTTGAAATCGTGCTGTGCGAGTAGAAGATTGGCTTCCGCTCTGGCCCTGCATTCATGCTTTGCCTTGCAGAATCCGCACCATTCACCGCACAGGAAATTTCCATCACCGGCAAAGGCGAGGTCAGCGGTAGGTTTCAGAACTTCATCGGCCCACTGATACAGGTCATCCTTACTGACTTCATAGGTAGAAACGTTCTGACGTCTAGGCTGGTAGATGGTCATGCTGACCGTATCGATGTCATAAATATCATCGAAAAGTTCCAGAGCGCCAAGAGCGTAGCATTTCATCTGTGGATTGTCTTCAACGGAAACAAGGATTCCAAGACCGTGTTTGTAGTCAATCACATGCATAGTTCCATCGCTGATGAGAATAGCATCTGAGGTTCCGAAGCCTTGTTCTACCCAACGGGAGAAGTCCACTCGTTGTTCAATCAGAACAACTGGATCGGAGCAGGTCTGCTTGGCATCTTCCAAAAGCTCCATAATAAAGCTGGCGTACCCGGTGGCACAATCTTCCATTTCGGCGTTGTACCAGTCGAGACTTTTGGTTGGATCAGTAGCTTCCATGCCGAGAGCTTTAAGGAGCTTGTATTCACAAAGAGCGTGTGCGTCGGTACCTTCTGCAGCATAATCACTACCTTTATCCTCATAGGTTTCGCAGAGCCTTGCTGACGGTGGACAGTGGAGCCGGCGGTCAGAAGAGGATGCGGAGAGGATTGCATGTCCTTTAGGTGACATATTAGAGCACCTCCGCTTCCCTGAGCAGGGCTTCATAATGTTTCGGGTCTACGAGTGACAACTTGCTTGCACCGTACTTTTTAAGAAGTTCTCGAATTTCAGCTGCATGTCCAGTACGAGATTTATCAGCCAGAACAGCTCGAACCTCCTCAAGAGTCAGTGTAGGTTTCGCAGGAGCGGCAGGGACTTCTGCTTTTTCAACGGCTTCGGATTCTTCTCCAAACTGCTGTGCGAGCCAGTTTGCTGCATCATTAATAGCAGTGGCAGCATTTCTCAGCTCTTCGATGGCCATAGCCATATCGTTCATTTTTGACATTTACTGTTTCTCCTTCCTCGGATTGTCTGTGTGCGGCGATGATTCTGAGATTCTTTGCCATTCTTGCGGATACCTGGCTGATTGTAGTGAGAGTAGCAATCACTTCTGCGACAGTGCCGCTTCTGTTGTGAAAAGTTCGATTCACGATGTTCACCTCACTTTCTGTAGGTCGCTTTGTTTCGCCTTACACTACTCAATGGAGGTGAGATTGCCGTTTGGCCGAAAAAATTTAAGAAACTTTTTTGAAAAGAAAAATCGTCCTCTGAAGAATCAGAGGACGACCATTCATATTAGATGTAGTCCTTAAGCTCGGAACGGAGCTTCTTGAACAGTTTGTCCCTACGATATACAAAGGTATTACGAGAGAGGCCCATTTCCTTTCCGCAGTCTCGTTCAGATTTTCCCTGCATAATAAGCTGACAGATAAGACGACCTTCCGGATCCAGCTCATTCAGCTTTGCATAGAGAGCATGAAGAAGTTCTGCATCCTCCAACACTTCAGCGATAGCTGTAGATTCATCCGGAACATCGTCGAGCCAGCTCTTTTCGTTTCCGTCACTGTCGCTAATGGTGTTGTCGAGAGAAAGCTGATCGCCAGCTTTGGCATAAGGACAGGTTAAGCAATCCATGTCGCATAAGTAGCGCTTGCTTGCAGGGCAGACACAGCGGCCATGCTCTTGCTGACGTTTGCGATAGGCGTTGATGTCACGATAGTAGTTCGTATAGAATTCCTTGTTTACATCCACCCAGCTTTTGGATTCCTTGATGTAGATACGATACTCTTTACTCTGATTGTCTTTGTTTGCCATAACATTTACCTCCTGTGATTGGCATAGATTTGTGACCAGTCACAGGTGGAAACAGAGATTTCGGGCATATTTCGCTGTAGAGTTTATTGTTCGTTCATACTCGCTACATTGAAAATAATGTCGAAAAGTGTTATAATGATTTAATAGGGTTTGTTGGGGTTTGCTCTGGTTTATATTCATCAGATTCAACGGCCGACAAACATCAAAAAATCCCTGTGGCTTTTCACAGGGCTAGAAAATAGTAAGTTGAGTAGGCCTGCCATTCACAGTTGAGTAAGTTGAGTAGGTAAATTTGGTTAGAGGGACAATCAATGACAAAAAATGAAAATTTAAGACTGTGTGGCGGTACGTTTTTCACCTTGCTTTTAGAGGCTAGAAAGCAACTGCTGGGTGCAAATGAACACTACGCAGGAAAAAAAGATGGATTAACTGAATATGAAACTTTGATAGGTTTGGCCAGAGTGATACGTTCTGATTTAGCGACACCAATGCCGACTGAAATTAAAACAATTCAGGGTAACGCTTCAGAATATAAGAAATGCAAGAATGCAGGCGGAGGCTACTTCCCGTTCGGTGATAAAACGGCATTGAGAGTTTTTGACGAAAGAGTGAAGAACGAGTATGTGGATACATTGAGAAAAATGTGCCGCTTTGTGGATGACTTCATTGATGCTGGAGGAGATATAAAAAAAGACGAGCTGCTCGTGAAAGCACTCGTCGAACTAATATCGTTGGATAATTGCATTGATGATAGCCAACCTTTCTATATCAAAGAAGATGGAACAACAGCGCAGAAAAAAGAACTCATAAATATGAAAGAAATTCCTTTGCAGTCATTTCTATTAGGTGTATTTCATTATTCGGTATGTAGTGTTGATAATGTAGTTGGGGCTGAAACATTCGATTCCTGGTGTCCGTCCGCTGGTGGAGCAAAAAGGACTTACAAAGGAGATATTGGTGCCGATTGGCCAGTAGATATCAAACTCAAATACATTCAGCTTGAAGGTGATGATGTTGCTGATAATAAAGCCGATAAATCGCCAGATGATATAATTGTTGAAGAAGTCTATGAAGAACCTCGTCAGGAGGAAGAAAAGTCAAAACAGCAAATGGTTTTCAACTTTAATGTGACTGGAAATAATAATAGCTTCATTCAGCATGTCGATAGCATTACGAACAATTATTATGGAGGGCAGAAAAAAGATGGAGAATAAATTACAGCCATCACAACCGGGAGTTTTGCAAACGCAAACACCGAATACAACATTTAATTTGCCCGGTAACAATAATACGTTAGTAGCTCATACGGATGCAGTGAATAATACCTATAGTGTAATGATGGTGGGCGGAGCACCACCCAGGCCGGGAAGTCCTAGCGCAGCGCATACCATTACATTAAATACAGATTTTTATAATCTTCTGGTTGTCGGGGATGATGAATTAAATCCTCAGTACTGTCATTGCCTTGTTCGCAAGGATAGAGCAATAACGGAAAGTACGTCAAAAGAATTGAAAGCAGCTTATGCGACTTTGTCGGATGATGCAATTTCGGTGTTGAAAACCTATCCAGCAATTATTGCGACTGAGAACCACGCTTATGGCAAAACGGACGCAGACCACTATGCAGCTTATGGGTTGATTGTTGATGTGAAAATTCAGGACAACGGTATCAAAGTATATTATCAAATACTCAACTGGATACCACAGCAGAAAATAAATGAACTTCGGTTTGAACTCGGAATCGAAGGCTGCAGCGGAACGAATGAATTGAATCGTATGCACTGGGCAATAAAAAAGATAAATGCAGTAGAGGTATTAAGGGAAGCTGGGATACAAGTCTTTTCTTTATAAATACGCAACCACTCATCTGGAATCGAACATGGAGGAATAATATGAGTGCAGAATATGAAAACATGCAAGTTGAAAAATGGGTAAACCTTGAAGATGTAGCAGAACACCTAAGTTTGAGTCAGGATACAGTCCGTACTTGGATAAAAGAAGGAAAATTACCTGTATATAAAGCTGGAAAACGATATAAATTCAAAATCTCTGAAGTTGATGAATGGGTCAGAGAAGGAAAAATTAAAGAATAGAAGCAGGAGGTAGATTTGTATATGAACCCTAAAATGAAATCAGCAATAGAAAAAATAACGTTAAACGATGCCACATTTTCCAGTGAGGTTATAGAACCGACGTATGTAAATTTCTTCTATGGGAAGAATGGTGCAGGCAAATCTACCATTGCACGAACGTTTAAGGCAAACGATGAGCATTTACAGTGGCAAGCTGGGAAGGCATCAACTGACTATGATGTTCTTGTGTATGATACAGATTTTATAAATGCTAACTTGCGTAACTATGGAAATCTTGCTGGTGTATTCACCGTAAATGAAACTAATATTGCTATTCAAGAGCAGGTCGATACACTCAATGCAGAACGCAAGAAAATGGGCGAGGAATATAACGGACATAAGGCCGCTATAGACCAGAAAACAGCGGATAAGAATACCGCTTTATCGACATTTCAATCAGACTGCTGGAGCAAGAGTGCGGAAGCCAGAACGTTATTTGATGAAGCCATCAAGGGTAAAAAGAAGGCGGCATTATTTACTCAAGAGATTTTAGCGATTACACCGGTCGCTCATAACTTTGATGAATTAAAAGCTCTATACGGTACCGTTTTTTCAGGTGATGCACAGCAGTACAATATGCTGTCTAAGGCAGGCAAAGTTACCTATGCATCTCTGACCGGATATGAATTGATGAGTAAACCAATCTCCAGCAGCAGTGATACAGACTTTGCAAAATTTATTAAAGCGTTAAAAGCTACTGATTGGGTGAGAAGTGGTCATACTCATTTTGCTGGACAGACAGATGGAAAATGTCCATATTGCCAACAGAAACTTCCATTAAATTTTGATAAAGAAATAGCTGCGTGCTTCGATGCGCAGTATCAGGATGATATCTCTGCGATTAATGCTTTTCAAAGAACATATGAATCAGAGATGGATTCTGTTGTAGCAACGCTGGAAGGTAATGTATCTGCTGCTATGCCAGGATTGGACTTGTCAGAATATGAGGTCAAGGTACAGCTTCTCGTAGATGCTATTACTATAAATAGACAGAGAATTGCAGCAAAGATTAAAGAACCTACAACGATTGCCTCGTTGGAAGATACCGATAGTTTGCTGATTGAGATTGGCACGCTGATTGATGGGTTTAATAAGAAAATCAAGGAAAACAACGAGATTGTCAGTGATCTCAAAACAAAGAAGGGTTTGTGCAAAAAGCAGGTGTGGGAGTATCTTGCAGAGCTCTTGAAAGCTGATGTAGCTGCGTACAACAAAGCGCTGACTGATTTGGATGCTGAAATAAAAGTATTGAAAGATAAAATGGAGCAGTTAAAAAAGGATGCTACTGCTAAGAAGAAAGAGGCCAATGAGCTAAACAAACAGATTGTGAATACTGAGGCCACTATCGATAGTATCAATGTTCTGCTTGATAATTCTGGTTTTGAAGGTTTCCATCTTCGTGCAAAGGACGGAGTAGCAAATACATATGAGGTTATTCGACCGGATGGAACTGTTGCAGAAAAACTGAGCGAAGGTGAAAGAAACTTTATTGCATTCCTGTATTACTATCACCTTGTGAAAGGAAGCCTTAGCAGCGAAGCTGTAAAAGATAAAATTGTTGTTATTGATGACCCGGTATCCAGTATGGATAGTGGAGCATTGTTCATCGTCAGTGCTCTGGTCAGAGAGATGATTGAGGTTTGTTACAACAATACGGACTATCGAAGCCATAAAGTCGACGGCGACTATATTAAGCAGATTTTCATTCTGACTCACAATGTTTATTTCCATAAGGAAATTACGCATCACCAAGCAAAGAGATATCACAGCGTTTCGTTCTATATGATTCGTAAGATAGAAAACATTTCTTCAGTTAAACTTTGTGTGCGTCAGAGTCAGAGAGTACCTACCGAGCAAGAGAACTATAATCCAATTCAAAACTCGTATGCTGCTCTGTGGGATGAATATAAGGAACTGAAAACAGCAAATACGGTGAAGAATGTAATCCGACATATTCTTGAGTACTACTTTATTCAGATATGTGGCTACGAAGGAAACGACCTTCACAAGATTGTTCTGGAACAGAATAAGCCGTTGTTTGTGGATGAAGTGGAAGGACAGAAGGCGAATTATGACCGGTACAACCTTGCTTCAAGTATGCTCACATATATGAACGACGGTCCAGCTGTTATAAGTGATGGCTTCAACTATATTGATGATGGCAGTGATGTGGAACAGTGCAAAAAAGTGTTTGAGTTGATTTTTACTGCCATGCATCAGGAACAGCACTATAAGATGATGATGGGAATCGAGGACTAAGTCCCGATTTTTGGACACCTAAATATATAAAATTAACAATGACTAAGAAGTTCTTAGCTTGATTGGAGGAAAATATAATGGCACAAAAGCAGACTATCGATGCAATGTGGGATGATAGCCCTATCGATGTATCAACAGAGGTGAATTTTATCTGGTCTATTGCAAATAAGCTGCGTGGTACATACCAGAGTGATAAATATAAAGATGTAATCATTCCGATGGTTATTATCAGACGTTTTGAGTGTGCGCTGGAACCTACCAAAGATAAGGTGGTTGCACAGTTTAAAGCAAATCCAAATTACCCAGCAAAAGCTATGTATCGTATTTCGGGATTTCAGTTCTACAATACTAGTGAATTTACACTGGCAGAGCTGATTAACGATGCAGACCATTTAGCTGCAAACTTCAAAGCATATTTGCAAAGCTTTTCACCAAATGTTCAGGAGATTATTGTATCTGCTGAGAAAGGTTTGGACTTTTATAAGCAAATTGACAAGATGGATAAAAATGACCGTCTGTTAAGTGTCGTTAAAGCATTTTCAGATCTGGATTTAAATCCTCGCACAATTGATAACGTAAAGATGGGATATATTTTCGAGGATCTAATTCGTAGATTTTCTGAAAATGCCGAAGCTGGTGATCACTATACCGGACGTGACATCATCAAATTGATGGTAAATATTCTGCTTGCTGAAGGATGTGATGATATTTTTGATGATGGAAAGGTCATCACAGTTTTAGATCAAGCCTGTGGTACCGGTGGTATGCTTTCTACAAGCTATAATTTCATTAAGAGGTACAATCCCACTGCGGATGTGCGTCTTTTTGGTCAGGAAATCAACCCGGAATCTTATGCTATCTGTCTTGCAGAAATGCTCATCAAGGGCCAAAATGCTGAGAATATATGGTATCAGGATACAATGAAAAAAGATTGTTTTCCTGAAACAAAGATGCGCTTCGTCATTGAAAATCCTCCATTTGGTACACCTTGGGGAGGAAAGGATGCCGCTGAAGGTGTAGAAAAAGCAGTTAATGATGAATACGCAAAGGGACATGATGGCCGTTGGGGTGCTGGGCTCCCTGGTTCCGGCGATATGCAGATGCTGTTTTTGCAATCTGCTATTGACAAAATGGATGATAACTTTGGTCGTGCTGCTATTATTGAAAATGGTAGTCCATTATTTTCAGGTGGTACAGCTTCTGGCGAAAGCCAAATTCGTCGTTGGATGTTAGAAAACGATTTAATCGAAGCAATTATTGCATTGCCAACAGATCTGTTTTACAACACGGGCATAGCTACATATATCTGGGTGCTTTCAAAAAATAAACGTGCTGAGCGCAAGGGCAAGATTCAGTTGATAGATGCTTCGTCCTTCTTCCACAAATTGCGCAAGGCTCTGGGTGATAAGAAAAATGAAATATCTCCGGAAGACCGCAGCACCGTAACGAAGCTCTATGCAGAATTTGCAGAAAACGAGTACTGCAAGATTTACGACAACGAGGAGTTCATTTACCGTGAGTACACGGTTATGCAGCCTCTTCAGCGTAGCTATGCCATTACAGAGGAGCGTATCGAAGCTATGCTGTCTAAGGGTGCGCTTTCTTCTCTCTATGATCAGGCTAAGGTTAATGAATTGGAGAATGCTGAAGAACTAACTGGCAAAGAACAGAAAAAATTGGAATCATTCCAAAACAATCAGGCCTTATACGATGAGATTATTACTACATTGAAAGCTGTCACTTCAGAACAAGTATATAATTCACCGACTGAGTTTATGCCTGTACTGACTAAGGCACTTGCTTCGGCAACATCTGATAAAAAATTGCTCGACAAGATTGCTAATGGCCTCTCTATTATGGATAAGAATGCAGAAATTCAACGTGACCGCAAGGGAAGGATTATTTACGACAAAGAAACCAAGGACACCGAACTGGTGAAATGGGAGGAAATCATCGAAGATTATATGGCACGTGAGGTTTTGCCTCATATCCCGGATGCCGCCGCTTTCTTTGAGGAAGATCTTGGAAAGAAAAAACCTGTCATCAAGACCGGTGCTGAAATCCCATTCACGCGGTATTTCTACAAATATCAGGCATCAACGCCAAGTGAAGAATTGGAAAACAGATTTAAGAAATTGGAACTTTCCGTGACCGAGCGTGTGAGTAAATTGTTTGAGTAAAGGGGGCTTCCACAGGTATGTTCAAATTCATATTTGATTTGTTGACCGACCCTCTGGGACTGCCGATAGAATGGTACTGGGAGTATATCGTTTTGCTCGTAATCGGTGCGGTTGCATATGCAGTCGCTTACCGTTGCGTGGGCGATATGTACAGCGGTGGAATGATTGACGGCAGCACAAGCGGATCCTTCTTTCACTGGCTGATTCGGCTGATTCTATTCGTCATTCTTTGGGCAGTTACTTACGGAATTATTGCAGTGGTAAAGTGGCTGACAGATAATTGGGTGTTGGTACTGAGTATTTTAGGCGGCGTTGTCGCTACTGTTGGTATTGCTGCTGTTATCGCAATAATAGTCCGCAAGCGAAAGAAAAAAGTTGGAACGGAGGTGTCAGATGATGAGAGAAACTAAGGATAGTGGACTGGAGTGGATTGGAGAAATTCCTGCTGAGTGGGGGGTATCAAAAATTGGGCAGGTCTATAGACTGAGAAACACGAAAGTCAGTGATACAGATTATCCGCCACTTTCTGTTACGAATAAAGGGATTGTTCCACAACTGGATACCGCCGCTAAAACAAATGCACATGATGATCGCAAACTCGTCAGGAAGGGTGACTTTGCTATTAACAGTCGTTCCGATAGACGTGGATCATGTGGCATTTCTGACTATGATGGTTCGGTATCGCTGATAAATACCATTCTTGCGCCCCTTGGAGAGATGAATCCGGGATATTATGACTGGCTGTTTCATACAGTTCAGTTTGGCGACGAATTCTATAAATTTGGTCATGGCATAGTTGATGATCTTTGGACAACTGGTTGGCAGGATATGAAAAAGATCACCATACCAACGCCGCCTCTTGCCGAACAGCGCTTCATTGCCGATTTTCTCGACACCAAATGCGCCGAAATCGATGCACTGACCGCCGACATCCAAACCCAGATCGACACGCTGGAGCAATACAAGCGGTCTGTTATCACCGAAACTGTCACCAAAGGACTGAATCCCGATTCCGAGATGAAGGACAGTGGGATTGAGTGGGTCGGTGCAATTCCTGCACATTGGTCTATCCACCCTGTTTATACTTACTTTGGTGAACGAAAGAATAAGAACAGTTTTGGTCGTGAGGACAATTTGTTATCGCTGAGCTATGGCAGAGTTATCCGCAAAGACATTAACACCAGCGATGGATTATTGCCGGAGAGCTTCAACACCTACAACATTGTTGAAGCTGGTGACATTATTATTCGTCCCACCGATTTGCAGAACGATAAACGCAGCCTGCGCACTGGGCTTGTAAGGGAACACGGCATCATTACTTCTGCATACATTGATCTTTATCCGCTCAAGAAAGTCGATTCGAGGTATTTCCATTTTCTTCTTCATGCGTATGACATCATGAAGGTGTTTTATAACATGGGAAATGGCGTCCGCCAAGGACTAAATTACTCGGAATTTTCTCGACTTATGGTTTTTGAGCCGCCTTATGACGAGCAGGTGGCAATGGCGGATTATTTGGAGGCCAAGGTTGAAGAAGTGGATGCTGTTATCTCTGATAAGAAAGAGCAGCTTGCAACACTTGACGAATATAAGAAATCACTCATCTTTGAGTATGTAACTGGGAAGAAGGAGGTTGTCTAATGGCTACTTTTGAAGAACAACTTAATAATCTGCTAGAAAGGACTCATTCTATTAAAAGCCCAATTAATGCAGCGACAATCGGTACGGATATAAACGAATATAATCGTCCGAGTGAAGTATGGATCAATGATGTAGAGATTTTTTACAATAATTATCTTAAAGAACATCCATTAGGTAACCGTATGAAAACAATCCTGTTTCATAGAAATCTGGATGCTTACAAAAATCTCGTTGGATGTTTGGAGAGCATCAGTAAGGACCAAGATTTTATAAATAAAATGAACGGAATTTCAATGGTTAGTGTACCAAAGTATCAGGCAAAAACCTTGCCTGAATTTGATGTGTTTATTTCCCATGCTAACAAGGACAAAGAAGATTTGATTGAAGAATTATATCAGTCATTAAACAAATTAGGAATTAAGATTTTTTATGATAAAGAGTCTTTGGAATGGGGAGATAATTGGAAGGATCGTATTCTGAACGGCACGAAAAAAGCAGAGTTTGCAATTATCGTTATTTCGGAAAACTTCTTTGATCGAGAGTGGACCGAGCGTGAATTGAATGAGTTTTTAAATCGACAGAATAGAAATGGACAGAAGCTGATTCTTCCGATTTTGCACAACATTACGGTTTCACAGTTACAAGAAAAGTATCCATCTATAGCGGATATACAAGCGATTGACTCATCCAAGTATAGTTGCGACCAGATTGCTTTGCTTTTTGCACGTCAACTAATCAAACGGCTGAAAAGTGAGTAAGGAGGGATAATCAATGGATGATAAAACGATAATTGATATTACGAACTTGGATGCGGAAAAACATGCAGAAAATGCTGCAAAACGAGTTGCTTCATACAGCGAGAAGCTTCTTCATCACGCATCAATTCTTTCCGAAAAAGAATATCAGAAATTTCTTCTTGAAAGACTGGAAAAGGATAATGGTTACGTTATTCGTAAGGCAAGTGACTTTGATCGTTATTTTGCAGTTGACCGTGAGATGCTCTTTAAGTTTCTAGAAGATACTCAGCACGAAACGATGGAATATCTGAGAAAAATATATAAGTCTGATTTGGAAGAGACGATTGTTAGTTTTATCAATGCTGAAACGACAAAAACTCGTGGCAGCCTTCTTGATGTGCTGAAGCATGGAATCGAAATTTCTAATCAGAAGCTGGAACTCATGTACACAAAACCGGCAACTACATTCAATCCAGATTTGACTAGAAAGTATGGACAGAATATTTTCTCTGCAATGGAGGAAGTGTGGGCCAGCGATAAAGAACGAATTGATGTTGTTATCTTTTTGAATGGACTAGCTATTATTGCATTTGAACTTAAGTGCAATGCAGCTGGGCAGTCTTATCAGGATGCAATTTATCAGTTCCGAACCGACCGTAGCCCCAAAACACGTCTTTTTATGTTCAAAGCAGGTACGTTGGTAAACTTTGCTATGGACTTAGAAGAAGTGTATATGACAACAAAACTCGCAGGTGACGCTACATTCTTCCTTCCTTTTAATATGGGAAACGGAGAAGGTGTAACTGCTGGTGCTGGAAATCCTGCGTTTGAAGATAAGTATAGCGTATCTTATATGTGGGAAGATATCCTTACAAAGGATACGATTTTGGACTTAATAAGTAAGTTTATTTTTGTCGAGACAAAAGAAAAAGTAGATGATAAGACCGGGAAAATCAAACGTTCTGAGAATTTGATATTCCCTCGTTATCACCAGCTGGATGTTATTCGAAAAGTGCTTGCCGATGTTAGAGAAAATCGCACTGCACAGAATTACTTGATTCAGCATAGCGCTGGATCTGGAAAAACAAATTCTATAGCATGGTTGGCACATCGTTTAACATCTCTTCATGACGAAGAAAACAAGATAATTTTTGACAACATCATTATTGTCACTGACCGAGTTGTTGTTGACCGTCAGCTTCAAAAAGCAATCATGGGAATGGAGCATAAGGCCGGATTGATTCGTGTTATGGACGATAAGTGCAATTCAGCTGACCTTGCGATTGCATTGAATGGTAATACAAAGATTATTGCAACCACAATTCAAAAGTTCCCGTATATTGTTGATAGTGTAAAGGACCTTAAGAATAAAAGTTTTGCAGTAATTATTGATGAGGCACATTCTTCTACTGCAGGTAAAGATATGGCTGCGGTAACAATGTCGCTTGGTTCTGGTGATCAAACTGAATCAGATGTTGAAGATATGATTTCAAGTGAAATCAAAAGAAACGGTAAGCAAGCAAATGTATCAATTTTTGCATTTACAGCTACACCTAAGCCGACAACAATTCAGTTGTTTGGTCGTTTGAATACGCATGGCCAGAGAGAAGCATTTCACGTTTATTCGATGAAGCAGGCTATAGAAGAGGGCTTTATTCTTGATGTTCTGCAGAACTATACAGAGTATTCAACTTTTTACCAGCTTAACAAGGAAATCGAAGACGATCCTCGTTGTAAAACGAATGCGGCAAAGAGGCAGATTGCACGCTTTATAGAATTGCATGATACTAATATTGCACAGCGTGTAGAAGTAATTGTTGAGCATTTCCGAACAACGGTAATGCAGGAACTGGGTGGCCAGGCTAAGGCAATGGTTATTACCGCGTCCAGACAAGGTGCTGTTAAATATAGACAGGCTTTTGAGGAGTACATTACCAAGAAAGGTTACGACGGAATTCATGCTCTGGTTGCATTTTCTGGAAAAGTAAAACTACCGGATGATGATAAAGAATATACAGAGGCATCTATCAATGGTTTTCCGGAGGATAGACTCACCAAAGAATTTGATACAGATAATTATCAAGTGCTTTTGGTTGCTAATAAATATCAGACAGGATTTGATCAGCCAAAACTGTGTGCAATGTATGTTCTGAAAAAACTAAGAGGTGTTAATGCTGTCCAGACACTTTCGAGACTGAATCGTATTTGTGCTCCATATGATAAAAAGACATTTGTGTTGGATTTCGTAAATACATACGAGGATATCAAAGCTGCATTTGCTCCATACTACACCACAACATTACTGGCAAATTCAGTAACGCCTAATGCAATTTACGACTTGGAAGCTACTATTGATGCCTATGCATTATTTGATCCGGCTGACATTGAAGCTGCAAATGATATATTGTATTCACAGAAAGTAACAGGGAAACAGAAGCAAAGATTGACATTCTTCCTGCAGAAAAGCAAGAAGCTACTGGAACATTATGAATATGAAACACAGCGTCAAGCTGTGGCAGATATGCGTGGATTTGTTCGTTATTATGAATTTTTGCTTCAAGTTTCTAGTTTTGAAGATACTGATTTGCACAAGAAGTATAACTTTATTTCATACCTGTTAGCTTATATCAATATTAAGCATCCAGGTGGTGGCTTTAATTTGGATGGAAAGATCAAAGCCTCTCAATTTGTTCAGAAAAAGGGTGAAGAACATGTTTCATCTGACCTGGTTGCAAAGCCGGTAATGAAACTGCCGACGGCGGAACACTTTGGTTTGAGTGAGGATAAAGAAAAGAGACTGTCTGAAATAATCGATGAGATTAACAGCAAGACTGGCAAGAACTATGATAACGATGTTGTTGTAAAGGCTATGCTGCAGATTAGAGATATCCTTATGAAATCAGATAAACTTAAAACAAGTGCTAAGAATAATACACAGCAAGACTTTGAGTTCTCTTATTTTGATGATATTGATGATGCACTTATTGAAGGATTGTCACAGAATCAAGATTTCTTTTCAATGTTGTTGTCAAATGATGAAATGAAACATCAGGTGATGGGAATTTTTTCTGATGAGATTTATAAAAGTCTTAGAGAATCAGTATAAAGGCGGTGAAAGACAGTGTTCGATAAATTTCGACTAAAAGAAGTGCTGGTAGAGTACAAAAAACGCTTTGTGCAACAACAGTGGCCTAATGAAAAATATAAATGGGAGGCTGTGCAATGCTTTCAGTTAAATTGGGATGTCAATTCAGATGATTTTGCACAGATGCTAACAAAGTCACTTGCTCAGACGGCTAATTTGTTGGCATCGGTAAATAACTTCCCAGCAAGAATGATTACCAAGTTTGCAGAGATTGCGCCAGAAGAAGTACGCTCAATGTATATTGAACTGTATGATGAGAGCAAGGATTTATACGAGAGAGTAGCCAGCTTCAAAAATAAATCTAATACGTTATTAGAGAGGTATGGCAATGGAGCGGCTCAGCATTACCAGTATGAAAATGCGATAATGACATATTTATGGCTTCGATATCCGGATAAATATTACATCTACAAATTGAGTGAAGTAAAAGCTGTCTCGTCGGAACTGGAAAGTGATTATCGATTCAAAAAGGGTGCTTATGCTGATAACATCAGGAATTTTGTGGCATTTTATGATGAGATTTGTGCTGAACTTCAGCAGGATGATGAACTTAAAAATCTGCTTAATTCTCAGCTGACATCTACATGTTACGCTGATCCTGAATTACGAACTCTTACAATAGATGTGGGCTTCTTTATTTCTCGCTATTGGAACAAGGAGGAACCAGGTCCTAAAGCGGATGAGTGGTGGCCGACTGATTATACTCCGGCATTAACGGTAGAGGATTGGTTAGAGCTTCTGACAGATAAAGACGTATTTAATGAGAGCAGTCTCGAAATCATGAAACGAATGAAGGATTATGGTGGAAAGGCTACTTGCACTCAGCTTGCTGTGAAATACGGAGAAACCAAGAACTTTTATAATAGTGGATCTGTTGCATTGGCAAGACGTATTGTTCAAAAAACTGGATGTCCAGTAATTGCAAGAGATGAAGAAAACTCTCGATTTTGGCCTGTATTATATGTTGGTAAGAATGCTGCAAAAGATGAAGAAGGATCTTATGTTTGGAAACTTCGTGATGAATTAGCAGAAGCTCTAGATCAAGTCGATTTATCAGAAGTCCTTTTGTATGCGCAAGATGAAGAAGAAGATCATAGATACTGGTTTTTGAATGCAAATCCCAAAATATGGAGTATGGCTAGCATGCCAGTTGGAGAAGTACAGGATTATACATTATATAATGATAATGGCAATAAACGGCGTATTTTTCAGAATTTCTTAGATGCAAAGGCTGGAGATATGATAATCGGCTATGAGTCCACACCGGTAAAGCAGGTAGTTGCAATTCTCAAAATTAGTGCGGAACAAGATGGAAAATCAATTTATTTTGAAAAAGTAGAAGGGCTGTCTTCTCCAATTGATTATGCAACTCTGAAAGCTTGTCCAGAACTTGAAAAGATGGAGTACTTTGGTAATCCGCAGGGTAGTCTGTTCAAACTGACAAAGGGTGAATATGATTTCATTTATGACATGATTCGTGATGAAAATCCAGCACCACCTGCAGCAGATAGTATTGAAAAATATGACAAAGAAAAGTTCTTAAATGATGTATATATGACTGAAGCAAAGTATGAGCGCTTAGTTGCAGTTTTGAAAAAGAAGAAAAATATTATTCTTCAAGGTGCTCCAGGTGTTGGAAAGACATTTGCGGCAAAGAGACTTGCATATTCGATTATGGGTGAGAAGGATGATGATCGCATAGAGTTTGTGCAATTCCATCAAAATTATTCCTATGAAGATTTCATGATGGGGTATAAGCCGGTTGAAGATGGATTTGAATTGAAGTATGGTATTTTCTATAGATTTTGTCAAAAGGCTGCAAACCATCCTGATAAAGATTATTTCTTTATCATTGATGAGATCAACCGTGGAAATATGAGTAAGATCTTTGGTGAGTTACTCATGTTAATTGAGGCAGATTATAGAGATACGAAAGCAACATTAGCCTACAATGGCCTAAGTTTCTCTGTCCCAAAGCGTCTACATATCATTGGCATGATGAATACTGCTGATAGAAGTCTGGCGATGATTGATTACGCACTTCGTCGTCGTTTTAGCTTCTTTGATATGGAACCGGGATTTGATTCAGAAGGTTTTATTAAATATCAGGAAGGATTCGCAAACGACACATTCAATACTCTGATTGACCGTATTAAGGAATTGAACCAAGAAATTGCTAAAGATAAATCACTTGGTAAAGGTTTCTGTATTGGGCATAGCTATTTCTGTAACACAGATGAGTGTACAGAAGAATGGATGCAAGATGTGGTTGATTTTGATGTGTTGCCTATGTTAGCAGAATACTGGTTTGATGATACAGACAAACTGCAACGTTGGGAGAATATTTTGCACGGTGTATTTCAATGACAAAGGATAAGAGCATTTTAATCAATAATATTTATCATATGCTTTCTTATGCTTTTCAGGCACTGAACCAAGAAACCTATGAAGATGTTGCAGTAGAGTCTTTTGACGAGATGTATAATCTGCTGGCAGCGATTCTGTCTAAGGGAATTGGATTGCAGTTAAAGCAAGGGCTATATAGAGAATACATAAGTCGTCAGGAAGAACTTTCAGTTATGCGCGGCAAAATAAATATGCCGGGTACAATTAAAAATAGGTTGGCACATAAAAGGGTACTTACTTGCGACTTTGATGAGTTGTCAGAAAACAATTTACTGAATCAAATACTGAAAACAACTGTTACGCTTCTTTTACGCAATGGAAAAGTGCAAGCAAAATACAAAGATGATCTAAAAAAGAAAATGTTGTATTTTTCAAATGTAGAGATAATAGAACCAACAGGAATTAAATGGTCGTCCATTCGTTTTCAGCGTAACAATCAAACATATAGAATGCTTGTAAGTATTTGCCAGTTGATTATTGAGGGGATGCTTATTACAACAGATTCAGGTGACTATAGGTTAGCCTCTTTCGTAGATGAGCAACGTATGTGTAGGTTGTATGAGAAATTTATTCTGGAATATTACAGCAGACATTATCCTGAATTATCTGTCAGTGCATCACAGATTCCGTGGTCACTGGATGATGGTATTGGAACCATGCTTCCGGTCATGCAAAGTGATATTCATCTGCAACGTGGCAATACTGTACTTATTATTGACGCAAAATACTATAGTCACACAACACAGTCCCAGTTTGATAAACATACGATTCATTCCAATAATTTGTATCAGATTTTTACATACGTAAAAAATCGGAGTTATCAATTTGGAGAGGAGAAAAATACAGTTTCTGGAATGCTTCTCTATGCAAAGACAGAAGAAGAAATACAACCGGACAATGTGTATCAAATGCATGGAAGTCAGATAAGTGTTAAAACTCTAGACTTGAACCAGCCTTTTGCGGAGATTGCTAATCAGATGGATAGAATTGTGGAGTCACATTTTTCTGGACTTGCAAAGAAATATTAAAGCCATCAATTTTGTTGTGATTTTCAATTGGTGAAATGAGAAGAAACCAGAAGGAGGTCTCTTATTTGAAAAAGAAAAAAGATGAAATAACCATCCGTTCCAGCGCTGCAGAATATTTGACTTATGTTGCTTCTGTCGGTGATCAGCAGGACAGCATTGAGATGCGCTATGAGGATGAGAATATATGGCTGACACAGAAGATGATGGCCACGTTGTACGATGTGGATGTTCGCACCATAAATTATCATGTAAAAAAAATCTTCAGTGATAGCGAATTACAAGAGGATTCAGTTATCCGAAAATTTCGGATAACTGCCGCTGACGGAAAAAGCTACAGCACAAATCACTATTCCTTGGAGATGATTATTGCAGTAGGCTTTAAAGTAAATTCAGAGCGTGCGGTTCAGTTCCGTAAATGGGTCAATCAAATTGCCAAGGACTACACCATCAAAGGCTGGGTTATGGATGACGAACGTCTAAAAAATGGTGGATCAGTGCTTACAACAGAATATTTTGATCGTTTGCTTGAGCAGATTCGTGAGATCCGTTTATCTGAGCGTAGATTCTATCAGAAGATAACGGACATCTATGCTACAGCTCTTGATTACGACCGCACATCCAAAACAACAAAGCAGTTTTTTGCCAAGGTGCAGAACAAGATGCATTATGCAGTTCACGGACATACGGCAGCAGAGTTGATTTATGAGCGAGCAGATGCTGATAAGCCACATATGGGGCTGACCACGTGGGCAGCAGCACCGGAAGGAAAGATTGTAAAAAGTGATGTGAGTGTTGCGAAGAATTATCTTTCAGAGCAGGAAATGCGTTCATTAGAGCGTATCGTTTCTGCTTATCTGGATCTGGCCGAGGATCGTGCAGAACGTCACATTCCGATGACAATGGAGGACTGGGCAAAGCGTCTGGATCTATTCCTGATGGCTGATGACAGAGAGGTCCTTAAGGATGCAGGAAAGATCACGGCAGAGATTGCCAAGGCTAAAGCCGAGACTGAATTTGAAAAGTATCGTGTTATTCAGGACAGATTGTTCATGTCTGACTTTGATAAATACATGTTGGAACTGGAAGAGAATGCGAAGAAGTAATAGGATCGGTCCTCTCTTTCAATGCTGGATTTTCAGGTATGATAAGGTCGAGTGCATGGAAACCTGGCTATCAGTTAGGTCTAAAAATAGCCGTTGACCTGTTTTTGTAGGAAGAACGGACAAGGTTGAAGCGATGGCGGTTCCTCGCAAGATTTGACTTTTATGTTGGAATCACTATAATAGTAGAAACGATTAAAAAAGTTGAACTTTTTCCGTGGACGAACGAGGTTCAGGCTGTGATATGGATAGCGGAATGTATCAAGATATTTTTGATATAGAATTTGTAGATATGTTTCCGCAAACAAGCGGAGACATTTTGGTACATACCATATTAGCCTGAATAGGTTCCCGATGACCGACATCAATCCGGACCTATCGAGCCATGTAGAGACTATAATAGGGCTACGTCGTACAGATTCGTGAAAATCCTTGAATTTACGCACTTTTGCAGCTTTTTCAATTTCGGCAGAACCGATGTGAAAAGGAATAAAAAGCAGATAGTGGACAGAATTCATGTCGTTGTCGACTATAGAGTCGACACGAGGGACACAATATTCTTTGATGAATAAAAGTGAATAAAATAGCCAATTTGGCAGGGATATTTAATTACAAAATATTGAATATCCCTGCCTTTTATTTTCTATTCAAGGAGGTGTCAATATGTTAAAGATAAGGCTTCAAGGGACAAAAAATGACATACGTTGGTTTGTACGTTTACTTCAGAGAGATAAGCGATTTGACGTGAATAATGTTTCAACTTTTTTCGATAATGTTGGAACAGATAAATATAAACGTGTGTATGCAGAAGTATCAAGAAAGAAAAAGGATTCTGGTAAGAAACCAAGTAACGTTATGCAGGTAGAAGAAAAATGTCACTATGTAGGAAGTGGCATGGTGATTCGATAGGGAATGGAGGTACAACGGTATGTGTAAAGTAATAGCAATCGTGAATCAAAAAGGTGGAGTAGCAAAGACTACGACAACAGTGAACTTAGGTATAGGTTTGGTAAGAGAAGGCAATAAGGTACTACTTATAGATGCGGATAGTCAGGGATGAACTGCTTGACTTTGTTGACAGGAAAAAGATTGGTTTTATTCAGGGTGTTGATCTTTCGTATCTGAACGAGGAGCAGCAGCAGTGGGTACTCGATATAATACTCGACAGGAATATATTCCCTAATATAGAGCAGTCGGCAAGACTAAAGGCATTCTGCCGGGAAAATATGTTTACACAGGAAGAAGTGAGGAACATCATGCTTCCGGAACAGGTGTTAGCAAAGCCGAGAAAGGTAACATTCAAGGTAGACAGATTGGATGACTACTTTGATGAAGGATATACGGAAGAAAAGATTACAGAGGTTATAATAAACCTCTTAGATGAATGGAAGAAAAGATGTGAGAGGGCATGAATAATATTGTAAATACCGGTAATGCGTCAGTGGATGCGCTGGCAGAGATGAGCATTAGTGGCAATGTTACACCGGTAAATTGGTATAAAACAATTTTGCGTGAAAATGGCAAGCCATACCTCCTCGCTATCTGTGTGTTGTTGGAAATCGTGTATTGGTATCGTCCTGTGGAAGTACGGGACGAGCATAGCGGCATGACAATTGGTTACAGAAAAAAGTTTCGAGAGGATTTGCTACAGAAAACCTACAATGATTTTGCCGAGCAGTTTGGAGAATCACGGAGAAGTGTGAAGGCAGCGTTTGACAGACTAGAGGAAATCGGTGTGATCCGTCGTAAATTTCGTAACATAGAAACAAATAGCGGAATGTTCTTAAATAATGTCATGTATATTGATCTATGCGTTGATAGACTTTACACATGTACATATCTGAACATACCAGGAGATGACGAAGATGTAGAAAACACAGGGGAAGAAATACAAAAACAGGCTGAAAACCAAGCAAATAAGCCTGTTAAAAAATTTTGTACCACCTCCTACAAAACTTTGTGGGACAAATACAAAGAATACTACAGAAAATACGGAGGAGATTACCTATCCTATCATTCCATCAGGCACAGGCGTGAAAACTGATACGATGGATAGGATGGATGAAGTGCGCTCATTTATCAAAGACAATATTGATTATGACGTATTGCTTCAGTGCCATCCTACAGAGAAGATGGACATAAACGAATTGGTGGAGCTGATGGTTGAGACCATAGCGGTTAAACAGCCAGTAATCCGTATCAATAAATATGATTTCCCATATGATGTTGTTCGGAGCAGATTGGAGAAGATAGATTTTCATACGATGGAGTATGTGCTGGAATGCCTTCGCAACAATACTACAAAGGTACGCAACATACGAAGCTATATGCTCACGACACTGTATAATGCTCCGGTAACATGTAGTAATTACTATAAAGCAGAAGTGAACCATGATTTCTATGGACAATAACGATTCATAGCTGCTGGAAACAGCAGTTGACTATATATTTTTCACTTTCCCTTCCTTTTTGAGGGGCAGGAGGGCACACATGCCTTTCGTTTTAAGGGGATTGTTGCAACCATGATTCTTTGATATAATCAATGCAACAGTTTTACAAATCGGAATTTTTGAGGAGATAGATATAAAATGACCTTCCAATTAGTTTGTATAGAACCAAAAGAATTAACGCAATACAAGGCGGATATGCAGGAAGCATTTCAGAAAGGTTTTGAAGATGCTTTTGGGAAAACAGATGCTGTTATTCTGCCTGAAAAGGACATTGACCAGTCGCTGAATGCGGAGGGTTCTGCTGTCTATAAAGCCGTTGTCGATGGAGAAATGGTGGGTGGTGCTGTTGTTATTATCAATGAGAGTACACAGCATAACCATCTTGACCTGCTTTTTGTAAAGAACGGAGTTCAGAGCAATGGTATCGGTAAGAAGATATGGTTTGAATTGGAACGAATATATCCGAACACGAAAGTATGGGAAACCTGTACGCCGTACTTTGATAAGCGCAACATTCATTTTTATGTGAATGTCTGCGGCTTTCATATTACAGAATTTTTTAATGAAAAACATCCTATGCCGGATACACCGGACGATTTTGTCGGTGATGGCAATGAGGGAATGTTTGCGTTTAAGAAGCAAATGCGTTTATGAAATTCCAGTTTGTCGAACAGATTCGCAACAAACAGCAGCAGTTAGGAGAACCCCATGATTTTACACATAAACAACAGCGAGTATGATTACCACACCTTGGTCAAGGTTGCGGAGATGGCAGGGCTTGCGGGCCTTGTCGGCTTTCACGAATCCGAAGATGGCTATATTGTCAGTTTTCCGGATACAGAAAACACGCAGGCGCTTATTAACGACTACAAAGCGCGTCTGCGTGATTTGGAAAACAATATCTGGCAGCACTAAACTGCCACTAATTCTAAGGCGGGCTTCGACCCGCCTTTTCTTTATGCAAAATCATTTCTCTGCGGTTGCCTCACCCGGTTTGGTCGTGATGAGCTTATACACCGCCGTATCCTTGGGTTCCAGATTGGAGAACGGTATCATGCTGTTGCCCATCTTGATAATGCCGTGTCCCTCGCTGGCGTTGCGCAGAAATTCCAGCTGCGGCTTGGACAGCCCGTACAGGCGTTCCAAGGCTTCCAGACTTTTCGATTGCCGCAGCATAATGACAAACTCGCTGTTGGAAAGCAGCGCATACGCCACGGGGTTATCCAGATAGTCCTGAATATCCTGCGATATGCCGGTGGCGTAGGCATTGTACTTTCGGAATCTTTTCCAAGAGGAATACAGGAAATTGGAACTCATCGGGTCCTTTAACAGCACATGAATCTCATCAAAGTAGATCCATGTTGCCGCCGTGGCGTCCTTGCGGCGGTTGGTCATCACCTGCATATTGATGAACTCCAGCAGGGACATCATGGCAATCGGGCGGAGCTGGTCGCCCAGACTTTGGATATTAAAGCAAATCAGGCGGTTGTTCATATCCACATTGGTGGTGTGGGAAAACGCCTGCAAACTGCCGTTGGCAAACACATCCAGCATCAACGCCAGCTGCTTTGCGCGGCGCAGGTTGGATTTGTTCAAATCCCGATACAAATCACCGAGCGTCGGGCAGGGCGCTGTGTAGCCGGAGGCAATCAGCGGTTTGTAAATGTTTTTGAGGCTGGCGGCGATCAGGCTTCTGTCCTCCGGCTGAAGATGCCCATTCTCGCCGATCAGCTTGTCCAGCATCGACAGCACAAACTCGATTTTGGCAACATCGGGCGGCACATCGGTCTTGGGGTCGTAATGATAATCCAGTGGATTAAAGTGTGTCCGGCTGTCCACCGACACCTTGATTGCCTCGCCGCCCAGCGCCTTGACCAGCAGCTCGTATTCGTTTTCCGGGTCCACCAGAATGAACCGCGCGTTCGGCCAGCGCAAAAACTCCATTATAATTTCCATCTTCACGCTCATGGATTTGCCGCTGCCGGAGGTGGCAATCACCATCGCATTGCCGTTGATGAGCTTGGTGCGGTCGCCCACGATCAGGTTGCCGGTAATGGCGTTTCTGCCGTAGAAGATACCCTGCGGGGATTGTACCTCCTGCGCCACAAACGGCACCAGCGCCGTGACGCTGCGGGTCAGCATCATGTGGCTGCTTTCCACACGTCGCAGTCCATAGGGCATGGCGGTGTTAAAGCAGTTTTCCTGCTGAAAGCGCATCTCGGTAAAGCGGCAGTTGAAATTGGCGGCTGCCGATTGCAGTGCGTCGGTTTCCTGCCGCAATTCGTCCGGCGTGTCGGCAAAGAACGCCACACTCAAAAGCACCATAAATACCTGTTGGTCACCCTCACAGATGGCATTGCGGATCTCTGCTGTGTACTTTTCCTGCTGTTGGTTGCGCGGGGAGATGGTTGCCATAAAGTCGAGATTTTCTACGTTGCGTCGGTTTGCGCGGTACTTTTCGGAGTCAATCTTCATTTGAGAAGCCTCGATTTCCCGCATTGCATCCTCGGTTTCTACCGGTGTAATATCAATGCTGAGAACGATGTACGGCACCTGTTGGAGCAGCGTCGCCACAAAATTATCGCTCAGCTGCTGCGGATACTGCGCAATCGTCATCGCCTTGGCAAATCCGTCGTCTATTTCCGCGTGTTGGGTTGTAAAGCGCATCGCATCGGGTGCAATCGTGTTGTGGAAATCGTTGCCCAATTTTCCGTAGTCATCAAAGCTGAACTGAAAGCGCCCTTCCTCGCCGCGCCGAAAGAAGTTGTGCAGTACCTCCAATCGTTCATTGTTTGTCATAGGTTTGATTGTACAGCCCAGATTGGAAAGCTCCGCCAGAAGGTTGCCCTGCACCTGCAGCAGTCGCCTGCGGGCATCGGTGACATTCTGTTTGTTGGTGGAGAGAATCAGATACTTGTGCTGCACCACATTGCCCGCGTCTTGGACGCATTGTCGGATTCGGCGGTTGCGTTCTACACGCCACTTATCCAAGCCGTCAAGGTTGCGGTGCAGCAAAACATTTTCGCGGAAGGACTTCTCGTCCATGCGCTGGCTCACAATGCAGATTTTCAGCCAGCAGTCAGAAGGCACACCCATATACACCTTGCCGAGCAGGTTAAGGATTTTTGCTTTATTGTCCTCATCGCTCATTGTAAAGTTGATGTCCGGCATGGACCACATCTGGCTGTACACATTGCCGCAGCGCCATGTCCCGTCCTCATAGATTCGGTCGATGGGGATGCTCTGCTGCACACTGCGCGGCACCTTGCGGCTGCCGTAGGTTCTTTGGGTGGACGCATACTCACTTAAACGCAATCTTCTTCACCTTTCCTTTTTGTTTGGGGCGCAGTTCGGTTTTCCATACCCGCCAACCGCTGTACAGAATCGTGCTTTCCAACACGATGATAACAAACTTTTCAAACGGCAGCCCGTCATAGCTTAAAAATCCCGCGGCGGCAATGGGTGCCGCGGCAAGGATACACAGCCAGCTGGCGGTTTCCTGCCCCAACAGCGGTTTTGCCCATAAATAAATCAGCACCGCCAACCCAATGGCGATGCTGGAACAAAGTAACTGGCGCAGGGTAAGCCCCATAAAGATTTCCTCTTGGTAGCGCCGGATGTCTTTATTGATCGGTATCTGCATACTTTTACAACCCCATCATTTCGTGGATTATGCGGTCAGAGCCTTTGATCAGCCCGACCAGCACAAGCATATTGAAGATAATTTCGGTCAGATAACTCCACACCATTGTGGTTGCCTCGCCGCCTGAAACTGTGGGCGTGCTGACAAAAGCGGCGTAGATGACACACGCCAGCACGATGACAGCGCCCTCCAAGCAGACGCCGACATAGCTCTTAATAAAGGAAATGCCGACCGACTGTGTGCTTTCCCCGGCAAAGCTCGCCAGCGGCAAGGGAGCCAGCGCCGTGTACATATACAGGCGAAAGAACCGCCCGTACACGGTGAGAATCATCACGAACGACAGCACTGTGATGAACAGACTGCCCAGAATCGTGACGAGCCACAAGGGGATGCTGGCTAAGAAGCCGACATTTTCAATGGCAGACTGCACCTCACCAGGCAGTGCGACCATAGCCTGCGAAATGCCGCCCATACCGGCAGCCATATCACTGACCACACCATTGCAGATGGAAAAGATGTTGAGCATGATGTCCATGCCGTATCCCACCAAGGTTTTGGCTGTCACAAAGCGAATAAGGTAATGCACGGCAGCCTCCGGGCGTTTGAGTTCATGGAAGTTGGCAGTGTTTTTGAACAGCGATATAGCGAAGAACAGCACGATCAGCGCATAGCCTATGCCAATCATCGCATTGTGCAGGCTTTGCATTACGCCCCATACCGCCCCGCCCTTAAAAGTTTGAGGGCTGGTTGTCACCAGCCCCCAAAGCTCTGTTAATTTGCCGTTCCAAGTGGAAAAGGCATTGTTCAGGTTTTCTACAATCCAGTTTTGGTTCAAGGTTTCACCTGCTTTCGGATAAAAGAAATGACCGTCTTGCTGAAAAGCAAAACGGTCGCTGTGTTTTTCCACCATCACACATTATGCGGTTAGGTGCAATGGGAAAATGCAGGGTTTAAAGCCTGCCACTCATTCCATCGGATTCTTCCTTGCCAATAAGGTACAAAAATGCAATAGCAGGAATTCGATAGATTTTAGGAGAAGTTTCATGGCGCGTCACGCCAAAGTCCTCCAGCTGCTTCGTAATGACAAAGGCATCTGTAATGCCAGCTTTCGGATCATTGCACAATTCTACAATGCCATCCGTCTGCGGTATATGCGAATTGTTTTTGTATTTGACTTCGCACAGAATTTTTTGCTGCGGGAGTTCAATTACGGCATCGACCTCTTTTTGATTTTCTTTTGCCTTTCGATAATAGCCAAGCTGTGCGCCTGTCCCTTGATAAAACGATACCAGATGCTTATATACAGTGGTTTCAATTAAAAACCCCAACTCACGCTCATCGGACAGAACGTCGTCTACCATCAGAACCGCATTGCGAATGGCGGCATCCGCTATATAAATCTTAGGCCGCCCTTTCAGAACCGACTTGCTTCCGACAGCGATTGGATATGCCATATAAATCAAGTTGGATTTTACAAGGGCATCCACATAGGATTCAATGGTATTCGGGGATATATTATCCAACTCTTTAGCCGCAGTCGTAGCACTAAAGATTTCTGTTGAATTCATGCACAAGTATAGGAATAGCTTTTCCATCAACAGTGGACTGCGAACTTTGAACAAGGTAAGCACATCGCGCTTTATTACCTTATCCACAACATCCTCACGCAGCATACGCTGCGCATAAAGATCATCATCGGAAAGCGCCAATTCCGGAAATCCGCCGATGGTAAGATAGCGGTTGAAATGCTTAACCAACGGTTCAAAGCGCGCCATCAAATCCGCGACCTCGGCATTTTCCATTTTAGGTATATCTGTGATTTTTAAGCGGTCCGGCAGTAACGGCATATCATCCAACTGCAAAAGCTGGCAGTATTCATAAAAGGAAAGCGTGGGAATTTTAATGACTGTCCAACGACCTGTTCCGCTATCGGTTGACGCATCCTCAATAATAGGGCTTGCCGAACCTGTGGCTGCCAGCCGAATGTCTTTACGACTGTCATAAATCACTTTCATCCAGAGTTCCCAATTTTCGGTGTACTGAATTTCGTCAAAGAAAACATAGCGCACACCCTCTACCGGGTACATGGAATCGTAAGCAGATAAAACCATATCAACTCCCGCCATTTTCAGTACGGGGTTATCAAAGGTTGCATAAAAGATATTTCGCGGATTCACACCGTTATCAATCAGGTGATTGATGATTTGATAAAGAATTGTCGT